>Ga0209344_10000085_pt1 | contig 196151 bp, 190 predicted proteins | sample Cruoilmetagenom6_FD_187293 | JGI IMG/M metagenome (GOLD analysis project Ga0209344, IMG submission 187293) | Oil polluted marine microbial communities from Coal Oil Point, Santa Barbara, California, USA - Santa Barbara Oil Seep Sample 6 (SPAdes)... | ecosystem: Environmental > Aquatic >...
GGGGTAATACCTTGGCGAGCCCCTTGTTCCGCGTAATTGTGGCCAAGATGGGAAGTAATGATCAGATTGAAAGAGCTTTGGAAAGCTGGGCGCGTCGCGATTTTGGCGATACGGCGCGAATAGCGGATTTAAAGCGCCTGTCAGGTGGCGCAAGCCAGGAAACCTGGGCGTTTGAAGTTGTGGATGGCGGGGCAATCCACCGTCTGATTCTTCGGCGCGCACCCGGCGGCGAATCGGTTGCGCGGTCGTCCGAAGCCATCACGCTGCAAACCGAGTCGGCGCTGCTGGCCTGTGCCGACATGGCGGGCGTGCCTGTGCCGGGCGTGCTGGGCGTGTTCGAGCCGGGCAGCGATGTGGGCGAGGCCTTCATCATGCACCGCATTGAAGGTGAAACGCTGGGCCGGAAGATCTTGCGCGACGACGCCTACAAGGCAGCACGTAGCGTGCTGACGACACAATCTGGCGAAGCGCTGGCGGGCATTCACGCGGTGGCCATCGACACGCTGCCCGAATTGCCGCGGAGCGATGGCGCCGACCAGATCAAGAAGTACGAAAATATCTATCGCGCCTTCGACCTGCCGCGTCCGGTGTTCGAACTGGCCTTTGCCTGGCTGAAGGCGAATGAACCCGCACCTCACCCCCCTGTGCTGGTGCATGGCGACTTCAGATTGGGGAACCTGATCGTCGATGAACAGGGGCTCGCCTCGGTTCTTGACTGGGAACTCTCGCATATTGGCGACCCGCGCGAAGACATTGCCTGGATTTGCGTCAACTCCTGGCGGTTCGGCCAGATCAAGCATCGGGTTGGCGGTTTTGGTGAACTGGATGAGCTGCTCGACGCCTATGCGGCAGCCGGCGGGACGCGTTTCGATCCCCGCGAAATCGACTGGTGGGAAACAATGGGAAGCCTCAAATGGGGCATCATGTGCATGATCATGTACGAAGCCTTCCGGTCGGGCGGCGACCCGAGCGTCGAGCGCGCTGCAATAGGCCGACGCGTGTCCGAAACCGAGATCGATCTCCTGAACCTCCTCGAAAAGGCGATCTGACATGCATGACGCCCCTTCGCCTTCCGAAATCATCGCAGCGGTAAAGTCATTCATTGATGATGCAGCCGCGCCCCAACTCACAGGCCACGCGGCGTTCCATGCCCGGGTCGCATCGAACGTGCTCGCGACGCTGTTGCGGGAACTTGAGCAGCGTCCCGCCGCTGAATCTGACGAGGCCGCACGGCTCCGGGCAATGCTCAAGGCTGATCCGAACGACTCCCTCGAAGCCATGAACCGGGACCTGTGCGCCCGCATTCGGGACGGCGAATTGGATGCTGCAACACCCGGCTTGTTCGCGCACCTCAAAACGACCACTATTGCCCAGTTGTCTATCGACCAACCGAACTATTCCGGACTGAAGGCCGCGCTCGCAAAGCCCGCCTGACAGCAAGAGAGGCGCCAGAACCGCAGATGAAACGCATACTTTTGGTTCTCGGTATTCTGGTGATTCTCGGCATTGGACTGGGCCCGTGGGCTTACCGGACCATATTCGTCCCCGGCGTTCCAATCGCCTTGTCGGCATTCGACTATCGCACGAACGATAGCTGGGCCGCCCTTCCAGCCGAATCTCCTCCACCTGTCTGGAAAGATGGTTGGGCCGTCGATGTGATCCTCGTGGGACCGAACGCCGGGCTGGAGCCTCGATCCGAATCGGATGTTTTGCCCCATACCGACCGGGCCAGAGAACAGTCTGAACGGCTCGCCGCATCATTGTCATCAATCGGCCCGGTCTACGCGCCTCTCTATCGCAAAGCCGACGAAGCAAGCGACCTGACAGCGGCCTTTCGGTCTTATGTGAATTCGCATAATCGCGGACGCGCCTTCGTTATCGCGACCGATCACGCCCTGCCCCCGGAAATGCTCGCATCATTGAAAACAGACGACGCGCTTCGTACCCGATTCGGCGGGTTCCTGCGGCTTACGCGGGCCAAGGGAGCGAACGCGCCGTTTCCGGCTATAGCGTTCGATGCATCTGCACCTGACGCCTTGATGGCCTACTGTCCTGACCAATACGCCACGGCGGACACCTGCCAGCCGGTCGTCAGAATCGGTCGTCAGGACGGCATGATGATCGTTTCGCAAGACACGCCTGTCGGCGGCGAGAACCTCGCAGGCCTGACAGCATGGCTGGAGGCAAACGTTGCCAAAACGGCTGAGCCGCTTGGCTCTCTGGAAGAAGTCGAGATCATCGACATTCGCCGCCCCGGCGATACGGATGCGAAACGGGCCGAAGACGACAACTAGGCAGAAGGCCGAGTCTGGGCTTCGGGCGCGGCGCGCGCGAACGCCGCAATCTCACGGCACGCTGCATCGACGTCGACAAGGCGGGGATAGTCGGTCAGGTCCATGTTGAAACGCCTTGCATTGGCGATCTGGGGCACGAGGCAGATTTCCGCGATCGTCGGTGCGTCACCAAACAGGAGGCGTGTTTCAGGCAGGTCCTGTGCAATCGATTCAAGCGCAAGGAAGCCGCGCCTGATCCAATCGTGATACCAATCCTTCACTGCCGCATCGTCTGCGCCGAAGTCCTGCTTCAACGCGGCGAGAACCGACAGGTTGTTCAATGGGTGGATGTCACACGCGATCGTGTCCGCGAAGGCGCGCGCCTGAAGACGCAGCCAGGGGTCTTTGGGCAGCAAGGCAGGCCCGGACATGGTCTCGTCGATCCATTCGATGATGGCCATGGATTGGCCTGCAATGCGGCCGTCCACTTCGATGGACGGTACGCGCATCTGTGGATTGATGAGCCGATACGTGTCCTGCAATTGCTCGTCTTGTCCGGGTGCAATGTTCACCGGCACACGCTCGTATCGAGCGTCCTTCAGGTTCAGAGCAATACGCACCCTGTAGGCTGCCGATGACCGCCAATAGTCGTAGAGTTTCAGCATGCTTTATCTCCCGTCAGTCAAGCGAGTGATTCAAGGTCAAGGACGGCCAGCAATTGTTCCCGCGCTGCGCGGCATTCGTCTGCGAATTTCGGATCGGCAAGATCGGATGGCGCCAGGCGGTCCCGGTAGGTCGCTGATACGACATCCTGCAGTTCGTCGATGGCTTGCTCGTCCAGAAGCACGCCCTGATGGCAGGCATTGATTTCGTCCTCGGTCATCACGACACGCAGGCGCAGGCAAGCTGGGCCACCGCCATTGTTCATGGACTGGCGGACATCGACATATTCGACGCGTCCGATCGGACTGTTTCCCGAGACCATTTTCTCGCAGAATACACGGGTCGATTCCATCTCCTGCGTTTCGGTGGGCGCAATCAAAACCAGACGATCCTCACCCGGCAACTGGACAAGCTGGGAATTGAACAAATAGGACCGTATGGCATCGGAAATCGGGACTTCCGCATCCGGCACCATGACCGGTTTCAATTCGAACAGGCCATCTGCAGCCTTACGAATGGCGGCAAGTGCGGCTTTGGTATTGTCAAAAGCCAGTTCGTGAAAAAACAGCGTATCGAGTGCGCCGACGCAGACGACATCATTGTGGAATGCGCCAGCGTCTATCGCATCGACTGATTGACGCACGAGTACTGATCGGTTGGAAGCCAGAGCGTGTCCCCGGATAACGGATTCACTTGCGAGTCGACTCTGACGGGCCGGAAATCCCAGTGTACTTTCTCCGACCAACCGGCCGAATACAAACAGCTCAACGCCTGCTGCGCCGTGCTCGGCACAAAGACGGACATGGTTGGCGGCGCCCTCGTCGGCAAAGTCAGAATGCATCGGAAGCGCCGAATGCACCGCGAAATGGTCCTCGTTGTCGAATAGCGAAATCAATATCGCCGTCGTGTCCGGGTGTTCGATACTGCGATGAAGCATTGTCGACAGGTTGGCCGTCGTGAAGTGCAGGCGTCCGTCTGAAGAGTCCGCCGATGGCGACACAGTGGCAGCATTAGCCGTCCACATGCTGCTGGCAGAATAGGCTGCCTTGAGCAAATGCGGGGCAATGCGCGCGGCCGCCTCGATGATCTGGGCATCGGTGCCTCTGAAACCTGCCGAGACGAGGAAATCGAAGTTGGGGCGAGGCAGCGGCGGCAGGACACCTTGCACGAGCCCTGAACGTAACATCTTCCGCATCTTCTCGAGGCCCTGGAGGGCGGCTTCGCGCGGATTGGAAACGGCTCCCGCATGCGTCGCGCTCGCAAGGTTGCCGTCGGACAGGCCGCCATAATTATGCGATGGACCGATCAGGCCGTCGAAATTCACTTCAAAAGCGGTCATTTCGGAAAACCCTGCGCCCCCATGCGTTCGGCCTTGTCTGACACCTGGCTTGCCTGTGGCCATGCGCAATAGTCTGCGGCGTAATATGCCCCCGGACGGAAGTTGCCTGACAGGCCCGGGCCGCCGAATGGCATTGCGCCGCTGGCCCCCGCTGTCGGCCTGTTGCGATTGAGAATGCCGGCCCGCATTTCCCGGTGCGCTTTGACCCACAACGCATCGTCGTCGCTGATCAGACCACCGGAGAGACCAAAGCGTGTTGCGTTGGCGCGCTGCAGGGCTTCATCGAAAGACTCGACCCTGACGACCTGCATCAGCGGCCCGAAAAGCTCTTCGTCCGGAATATGGTGCGCTTCGGTCACGTCAATGACCCCAGCCGTTACGAAACCACCGCCCCGATCCATACGCTTCAGGCGCCGCAGCGATTTCCCGCCCGCCTTTGACAACATCATCTGGAAGTCTGTCGCTGCTTGTGCGGCAGCTTCGGACACGAGTGGCCCCATGAACACGCCTTCTTCGTCCCAGGATCCGATCTTGAGCGCCTTGGCGCGCGCGACAATTGCTTCAATTACGGCGTCACCGAACTTGCCGTTGGGCACGATGATCCTGCGGGCACATGAACAGCGTTGTCCCGTCGTCAGGAAACTGGACTGGGCGGCAATGTCCGCTGCTGCGTCGACGCTGGCGGGACCCCAGATGATAAGCGGATTGTTGCCACCCATCTCCAGCGCGAGGATCACGTCGGGGCGGCCCGCAAAATGTTTGTGGAAGAAGACGCCTGTATTGGCCGAGCCTGTGAATAGAAGACCATTTATGTCTGCGTTAAGCAGAGCGCCGCCTGTCTCGCGGGCGCCGTGAACGATGTTCAGGCAGCCCTCGGGCAGGCCAGCCGCTTCGAAGGCTTCGGCCATGTGAGCCGCAACGCCGGGTGCTAGTTCGGATGGCTTGAACACACATGTGTTGCCGGCAAGAAGCGCCGGCACGATATGGCCGTTTGGCAGGTGGCCAGGAAAGTTGAACGGCCCGAATACGGCCATCACGCCGTGAGCCCGATGGGTCAGGTGCGAGGATCCGAACGCGGCCTTCTCGAATTTCGAACCTGCACGCTCGTTCTGCGCGGCGATAGAAACGGCGACTTTCGCTTTCATTGTCGCGGCTTCTGCCCGTGTCTCCCACAGGACCTTGCCCATGTCGCGACTGATGGTGGTCGCGATGGCATCGGTTCGCTTCGCGATTTCCTCAGCATACCGCTCCATGACCGACGTTCGATCGCCCTGTGGCAATCTCGACCAATGTGCAAAGGCTTTGCGCGCAGAGTTGACCGCTGCATTTACCTCATCCGGGGCGGCAGCGTTGCCATCCCACACTGTCTCGCCGGTCGCGGGGCAAGTGTTTTCGAAACGCGGGCCGCTGCCCTCAGACCATTTACCGTCAATATAGACGCCAGCTGCCATTACTTGCTCCGTAGCCAGATGCGTGCTTCCGCGCCCGGCTTCAATTTCAGGGCTTCGATGATAGAGGATGACAGGGTCGCGACGTTGTCGTCACCCACCACCATTCTCGCGAGAGATACACGGAAATCGGGGAGCACATTGCTGGACACGAGCCCCTGCCTTGCATCGGCGCGGCCTGACACGTCTCCGGCCTTGAGCGTCACGATCCGGCTCTCCTGAATGGTTCTGAGGTGCCGGCGTTGCGCGGCAACCAAGGGTCCGCCGTCAAAAATATCGACAGTCCGGTCGAACTGGAATCCTTCCCACTGCAACAATTTGTAGGCGCCGACCCCTTCAGAATGACAACGGCCGATCACCTCGCGCGCCTCCGGCGGCAAGAGGTCCACATAGATGGGATATTTCGGCATGAGGTCGAGGATGAACTGATTATCGGTGGTTGCTGAAAGACGGTCAGCTTCGGTGAACTCCATACGGAAGAAGTGGCGTCCCAGACATTCCCAGAACGGTGACCGGCCATCGTCGTCCACGACGCCGCGCAATTCAGCCAGCACGTGGTCGCTGAACCGTTCGGGGGCGGCAGCCATCAGCAGGTAGCGCGACTGTGCGGCGAGGCGACCAGCGCCGCCACCGCGATGTTCAGACTTCAGGAACAGCGTGCCGACTTCGGTGTAGCCGACATACTCATTTGTCAGGATAAGCGCGTCCATGTCGAAGCGCATGTTGCCTGCAGCATGGCTGGCCTGGGCGAGCGTAATGACGCGGTAGTTGAAGAATGGCTGGTCTATCCCGGTGCCGGCTTTCACCGCCGAGCAACCGACGACTTCGCCAGATTGCACCTCCTCCATCATGAGCAGGTATTTGCCGTATTCGATGCGCTTCTGGAGGCCGTTGAACGCGCGTTCCGACTTCTCCAGACGCTCGCGCATGATCGATTCATCGACCGGCAAACTCGTAAACCCGGGTCCTGATTGCCGGGCGAGTTCCATCAGCGCATCAAAATCATCAAGTCGCGACGGGCGCATGACATAGACGCTGGGCATTTCAGTTCTCCATCATCGCCTTGATACGCGGACCATCCAGTCGCCCATCCGCCAGTCGATTCAAGAGCAAGGCTGACAGCGTTGCCCGTTCCGCAAAGCTCTCGGTCACGACGAATTCTTCATGTGAATGAATCCGGCCGCCTCGAACGCCGAGCGTATCAACATTGGGCACGCCGGCTGCAAAAATGTTGTTTCCTTCGCAGACACCGCCTGTGTCGATGAATTCGAGATCCAGGCCGATTGCCTGGCCGGTTGCATGGACAGCGGAGAAAATCGCTTGCTGCGCGGCATTCCGTGGCTTTGGTGGACGATAGAATCCTCCGTGAACGTGTCCCGTAACACCGGACCTGGACGTGGCGTGCGCAAAGAGCCGGTCGACGGACTCCGTTGCCCAGGCTGCCGCTGCAGCGTCAGGCGCGCGTGCGCCAAATCGGACGATGGCCAGATCGGGTACAATATTGACCGCCCCGCCACCTTCGATGGCGCCGACATTGAAGGTCACCCCGTCACGTTGGCCGTTGAGCCCTTCCAAAGCGACGACAAGTTCAGCAGCTGCTTCAATCGCGCTTCGCCCCTCTTCCTTGGCCCGGCCCGCGTGCGCGGCCTTTCCGTGAAGCACGATGTCGAACACGGCGGAGCCTTTGCGTCCGCCGGCCATTGCGCCAGTGTCCATTGCGGGCTCGTAGGTCATGCCGATATGAGCGCCTGATCGTGCCGCTTCGGTCAGTGCGCCGGAGCTGGCGTGATTGCCGATTTCCTCGTCCGGCGTGATGACAATCTGGTAGCCAATGCGATCACGAAATGGCCCGGCCTCAAACGCCTTCAAGGCTTCCAGCATGACGCAAAGACCACCTTTCATGTCAGCGAGTCCCGGCCCGTTGAAACGACCATCACCAAGGTCTGTCACGCCCGCAAATGTCCCTTTCGGAAACACAGTATCGTAGTGCCCGGTCAAAACGACCTGGACCGGGGCGGCAGTACGCGCGGATGCCCGCAAAATAGGTGCAGTGTGAATCATCTGGATCTTGCCCGACGAGTCGATTGTTTCGAATCCCGGGGCTTCCTGGAGTCGGACATCTGCTTCGAGTTCGGAAAAGGCATCGGCGAGCACGCCGGAAAAGGCGTTCAGTCCCTCGATATTCCAGCTGCCCGTATTGATGTCTGACCACGCGCAGGTGCGAGCCAGCATACCAGCGGCAGCAGATTCGATGCGTTCGCGCACATCTTTGTCATCATTCGTCAGTCTGGAAAGATCATACATGGCTACTTGGTTTCATAGGTACCGATCCGGGGCAAGTGGCTGATCGTGCAGCAGCACAAACAAAAACGGCCCGGCAAGATGCCGGGCCGTTCTGTTGTCAAGAGACGTTCAATTACTGAACGGTGATCACGACTTCTGCACGACGGTTCAGAGGTTCGCGAACCCCATCACGCGTTGCCTTGGCGAGTTCGGTTTCACCTTTGGCCGTTTCGGTGATGATCCCAGCATCAACACCGCGTGACTCGAGCGCGGAGGCCACGATATCGGCACGGCGCTGCGACAGTCTCGCATTGTATGCGCTGGCACCCGACGTATCGGTGTGACCTGCAATCGAAACGGCGCTTGGAGCACATTCCGCACCTGCCGTGATATTGGCAACCGCCTGGTCAATAACCGCGGCAGCCTGGCTCGTCAGGTCAGCTTTGTCCCACTCGAAGTAGACGACAAAATTCTGGCTCAGACCCGAACACACAACTTCCGGAGCGACCGTTTCCGTTGTCGGAGGTGGTGGCGGCGGAGGCGGTGGTGGCGGAGGGGGTGGCGGAGGCGGAGGTGGTGGCGGCGGAGGTGGCGGTGGTGGCGGCGGTGTCACGCCGAACGCATACCGAAGGCCAACCGTCGCCGAATGCTTGGTCAGATCGCCTTCATAGTTTGTGTAGCCATGGACGCCGTCCAGATCCATGTCCTCAGCCACAAAATACTTGTAGCCGACATCCATCGTGAGCTTTTCGCTGAGCTTGTAGCCGAAGCCGAGCAAGCCCTGATAAGCGAGGCTGGTGTCCGTTCCGGAAAAACCGTTGACCGCAGTCAGGTCTGTTCCTGTTGCGAGTGCCAGATTGCTTCCCTTGGCCTTGGCGCGAATCGCGCCGACGCCGATACCGACGTAGGGCTGGAAAGCGCCTGCGCGGTTGAAATCGTAGATGCCGTTCAGCATCAGGTCGGTCGACTGAAGATAGCCGTCTGCGCTTGAGACGGCACCCGGCACGACGCCATTAACGCTCGAAGGAACGCTCAGGTCGCCAGCGCTGTATCCGAGAACACCTTCAATACGAAGTCCGTTGTCGAGGCCATAACCAAGGCCGATATCGCCGCCCCAGGACTCTTCCAAGTCCGAGCTGCCGCCCATCGAGCCGACGATGTCCTGAGTTACCGGATCATGGTCAAGACGACCATCAAACGCGTAAGTTGCATCGGCGCGGCCGTACCAACCTTCCTCAGCTTGAGCGACCATACCAGCAGACGCAAACGCGGCCGCGGCTGTCGCGCACATAAGAGTTTTTTTCATACTCGATCCCCTTCTTGTGCCGAATGACGGGATTGTCCTCGACCGCAGGTTCATACGCGCATCGTTGCGCATGGTTCCTGTTAAACTTTTTTGTCTGGCACTGCGAGTGGTTTCACACACTCATACACCTATTCGCACAGTATTTTTCAACCAGCGCGACCCAATTGCAACAGATTGCTATCTGTTCGTCAAATCGTGGCGGCAAATTCGCGCTCGCTCAACAGACAGTGGGGAATGGTACCGCCTCTCCGGTTTGAACGGAGGACCTCTGGTTCCACAAACCAGCGCTCTAACCAACTGAGCTAAGGCGGCCTATTGTTGGGAGATACAGCGCTATTCCCGACGATTCAAGCGCCGGGATGCCGGAAACTGTCATCCCCGCGAATCAGATTTTCGCAACCTGGTCGAACTCCAGATCGACCGGCGTTCCGCGACCAAATATCGATACAGTGACCTTCAGGCGTCCATTGGCTTCGTCGATTTCCTCGACAGCTCCCTCGAAGCCCTGGAACGGACCGTCATTGACCTGGACCTGCTCTCCAATCTCGAACGATATCTTGGGCCGTGGGCGTTCTTCTGCCGAATCAGTCGACGAACCCAGAATACGGTCGACTTCACGCTGGCGAACAGGGAGTGGCTTTTTGCCCCCGTCCGACCCCAGGAAGCCGGACACTTTCGGTGTGTCCTTGACCAAGTGGTACACGTCATCCGTCATTTGCGCTTTCATAAGCACATAGCCCGGGAAAAAGCGGCGCTCGACGGTCTTCTTCTTACCGCGTGCGACCTCGACCACTTCCTCTGTCGGCACCTGAATGTCCTCGATGAGGTCGGATAGCCCCTTGCGCTCCGCTTGCTCGAGAATCGAGGCGGCGACCTTCTTTTCGAAGTTCGAATAAGCGTGGACGATATACCATTTGGCTTCAGCCATAGGGCCTGCGCGCTCCTTAAATACGTGTTGTGTGGCCTGCATTACAGGCCCGTGATCGCCTTGACGGCCAAGCTTATGACAGTGTCGGCGGCAAACAGGAACAAGGCGATGAGAACGGACATGATCACCACGAATATCGACGCCTGAATTGTTTCCGGGCGAGTCGTCCAGGTTACCTTGTTCCCCTCTGCGCGCACCTGGCGCACAAAGGTCACGGGTCCAACGCGTTTTTTCTTGTCCTTGTCGGCCATTTCGACACTTTCTTGAAAGGCGGGGGGTTAGCGGTTTTGATCCGCCTCGTCCACGGTTAAAGTGCATACGCTCATTTGTGAAGGCATGTGAGGCCGAAAATCGGCGCGCGCAAGGGTGATTCCGCCCCAAGCGACGAGTTCATCCCATGCGCAGGATGCGCAGCACCTATCCGGCCACGCCAAATTGCCGGGCTGGCAGCCCCGGAACATCCACGGAAATCGCGAACAAGCAGCCCGAGAGAGGCCGGGAATCGAGCGCCAGGAAGCTCATCCCGACACGCGCAGTCGTGATGAACAGGGTTTTCAGGTCGTCTCCCCCAAAGGCGCAGGATGTCGGTCGTGGCGCAGCCAGCGTAATGACCTGGTCCACACTGCCATCCGGCCGGTATCTGACGACCCGGGACGCATCCCAGAGACAAGTCCAGAGACAGCCTTCGGAATCAATTGCCGAGCCATCCGGGTAACCGCCGAACTCATAGGTCGACGCAAATACGCGGCGCCCCGTGAGACCGCCGGTAACGGAGTCATAGTCGAAGGCCAATATTTCCTGTTCCGCACTGTCGCAAGTGTAGAATGTCCGACCGTCAGGCGAGAATTGCATCGTGTTGGTGATCATAACGGACGGCAGACGCAATTGGCTGATCTGGCGATCTCCCGATAAACGGAAATAGCCTCCTTGCGCGTCTTTTTCGCGGTCATCCATTGTGCCGAACCAGAATGAACCGTCCGGCGCCACGCCCCCGTCATTCGTGCGATTCGTTTCAGGTTCTGCATCAAGCTTACACCAGCGCTCATAAGCCTCGGTGGCAGGATCATAAAGACCGACTTCCTGATCACCTGCCATCAACAGACAGCCATCGTGCAGCGCGATGGCGCTTGCGCGTATCGGCAGGTCGTAGCGCCGTGTATTTCCTGTCTTGGGATTATACCGGTGCAACTTGGCCCGTTTTGTATCGACCCACCACAGGAATCCTTCCGAAGGGCTCCAAACCGGCCCCTCCCCCAAGGCACACCCGGTCGGCGCGACACATTCAGGTGTGATCAACATGCTGCCACCTGCCGATGCTCATTCAGACGTCCAGGGTAAGGCATCAGCTAAGAAATCCTACTTGGTTCGCGAATCCAGGCAATCTGCCCGGAATCGCTTGGCCCACAGCACACTCTTCCACGCTGACGGCAATTGCATCAAGGGCCATGCGCTGCGCGCCAATGAATCGGCAAAACGTGACGCGATTGCGCGGCGCGCCAAACAGCAATCGTATCGACGCTCATCAAAGCCCGTCCGCTCGCGCCTTTTCGGCTTCGATCACCTGCGCTAGGAGATGACAATGACAGCCCCCCTCGATACCCCCTCCTCTGCCCGCGCTTTTCTCAAACTGATCGAGGTCATGTCCCGGCTGCGCACGCCCGAATCAGGGTGCCCATGGGATCTCGAACAGACTTATTCGACGATCGCCCCCTACACGATCGAAGAGGCCTATGAAGTGGCCGATGCGATTGAGCGTCGCGACATGACCGATCTGAAGGAAGAGCTTGGCGACCTGCTTTTCCAGGTTATCTTCCACAGCCAGATGGCTGCTGAAGACGGGGCGTTCGATATCGCCGATGTCACGAACGGGATTGCCGACAAGATGATCAGGCGACACCCGCATGTATTCGAGTCTCCGGACGATCGCTCTGCCACCGAACAAACGCGCGCCTGGGAGCGCATCAAGGCTGACGAACGCGCGAGCAAGGCAAGCCATGCAAGACCTAGCGCACTTGATGGTGTCGCGATGTCGCTTCCTGCCCTGATGCGGGCCGAAAAACTGCAGAACCGTGCAGCACGGGTTGGATTCGACTGGACGGAAGCTGAGCCTATTTTCGATAAGTTGACCGAGGAAACGCAGGAAGTCCGCGAGGCCATCCAGTTCGGAATCAGGGACGATATCGAAGACGAAGTCGGAGACCTGCTGTTTGTCGCCGCCAATTTGAGCCGCCGTCTGGATATTGATCCGGAGCAGGCGCTACGCCGGGCAAATGCAAAATTCGAAAGGCGGTTCCGGGCCATGGAATCAGAAGCCATGGCGGACGGCGTGATATTCGCCGATCTGGGATTGGAAGAACAGGAAGCCTACTGGCAGCGTGTCAAACGCGGCGAGAAGACTGCAGACTAGTCATCAATGGCGATATCCGGGAACTCCGCCTGGAATTGGCCGACTCGCTCTATCGGAAGCCGAACGCTCAGGGCGACACGTCCGTCTTTGAGGTTGGTTTCCGCTTTGACGTCGCCGTAACGGTGGAGCCAGGCGCGGGCGCGCCCATCTTGTGGGCTCAGTGTCACAGCCAAGTCTCGCCCCCCGCGAAGCAAGGCGCGTTCGATCTCATGGAGCAAGGAATCCATTCCCTGTCCGCGCAGCGCTGACACCAGCACTGCGGGTGTGCCCGTATCAGCCCTTGCCGCAATTTCGAGTGCCTCGAAACGCTCAGGCGGCAGGACATCAGACTTGTTCCAGGCTTCAATCATCGGCGGGAGCGGAAGGCCGGTCTCCTGTTCCAGTCGCGCAAGCACGATTTCCACGTCCTTCGCCTGCTCGACATCTGCGGCGCTGGACCGATCCCTGACATGAACCAGCAGGTCTGCCTGCATTGCCTCTTCGAGAGTCGCCTTGAAGCTGTCGATGAGGTGGGTTGGCAAGTCTGTTATAAACCCGACTGTATCAATCAGTGCCGCCTCTCCCAGCGTGGGCAGGTCGATGCGGCGGATCGTTGGGTCGAGCGTCGCGAACGGCATGTCCTTGGCGAAGACCCTGGCGCCGGAGAGCCGGTTAAACAGCGTCGACTTGCCAGAGTTGGTATATCCGACGAGCGCAATGACGGGTTTACCGCCCCGCCTCCGACCGGCGCGCTGGACGGCACGGGTGCGTCGGACGTCTTCGAGGTCACGGCGCAAACGGACAATCTTTTCGTCCAGCATCCGGCGGTCGGATTCCAGCTGGCTTTCGCCCGGACCCGACAGGAACCCGCCTCCTCCCCGCTGTCTCTCAAGGTGCGTCCAGGTGCGGACGAGACGGGAGCGCTCATACAAAAGTCTCGCAAGCTCGACCTGTAGCCTGCCTTCTTTCGTCCGGGCCCGCAGCCCGAAAATCTCCAGGATCAGGCCCGTCCGGTCAATCACTTTGACCCCCAGGCGGGTTTCCAGATTTCGCTGCTGAACTGGCGTCAGCGCGCCATCGACGACTGCAACGGTGCAATTGTGTGCTTCAAGGTCCTCGGCAAATCTGTCCAGCAGACCACCGGAGAAGAGAACGGACGCGTTCACTTTTCGAACATGATCTGCGTGGAGGAACGCAAGCTCGCAGCCCAGTGCTTCGACCAAACCGGCCGTCTCTTGCATCCGCTCTTCCGTCGGACGGTTTACAGGTGAAAACCAAGGTATGACCGCGCCGGCAGTCACCGGCTCTGGCAAACGATCAATGAGCTTGTCGTTCAAGGGAACTTATTGTCCCTCCAATTCTTCATCAAACAATTGGACAGGTGCGCTTGGCGCAATCGTAGAAATCGCATGCTTGTAGACAAGCTGGGGTGGTCGACCGTCACCACGCAGCAGGACACAGAAGTTGTCAAACCAAGTGACCACGCCTTGCAGTTTTACACCATTCACCAAAAACACCGTCAGCGGCGTACGTGATTTTCTGACAGCGTTCAGGAACGTATCCTGCAAGTTTTGTTTTTTCTCGGAAGACATGGGAGATGGCCATTCCTGCTATTGTACTTGTTATGTGTCGCGAGCTAAATGGATTGGCGCAATTGTGCAAGTGCGAACACTGCCTATCCGCGCCAAAAACTTGGAGAAAGGGCCGGAATTACTGCTAAAATCTCCAATCTGCCGAGCAACATCGACAGAATAAGCAGACTAGTCGCTCCTCCATCCAACTGATCAGTATGGCCGAGCAGGAGCGCCCCGGAATTGGTGAGCCCACCAATTGAGAGCCGGATCGTGTCTTCAAAAGGCAGATTCAGGAAACTAAAACCGACCATCACAGCGAAAACAGCAACGATATATGCAATCAGATAAACCCACACACCGATGACGCTTCGCTCGTCGAGATCCCGGTCCCTGAAGCGGAATCCCAGCACCGAGCGCCGGTAGCCCAGCTGGCGGAATTCCTGACCGGCCCGGCGCCCCAATACGATCAAACGTGCAATTTTCACTCCGCCCGCTGCGGACAGCGCCGATCCGCCGATTAGGGACGGAAGCACAAGGATGGGAAGCGGAATTGTATCCCGAACGGGTGAATTGGTGAATGTCAGCCCCGAGGTCGAGAGGTCGGACAAAGCCCAGGCGACTCCGTCGCCGAGCGACACACCGATTGGAATCACCAGCGCCGCAAACATGGCAATCAGGAACAAAAACGTCAGGGTCTCGGGATCCATGAGCGCCTTACGAGGCTTTCGATCCTTCAGGGGCAACCAAACGGCTAGTCCCAGGGCTCCGATGATCAGCCCAGCCGCGAGGATCAGATTGGGAAACGGTGGTAGCGCGCGTCGACCCAGTGCGTAGGGGTCGACCAAGCCTGTTGTAATGGCGCTCACCGAATCTCCCAGCGCCCGGGGGAAAGAAACGCCCGCCATGATGAGAAGCCCGAGCAAGGCGATCATGCACACGACCATCATCGCGAATACCGCGCGTGCGACACGAGGCACTGCGTCAAAAAAGCTGGTTTCAGGCACGGTGAACAGAACCGTCCGGTGAATCCCGGGGCCGCCGAGGTTAATGGCCGCCAGTACAGTCGCCGCAGTGGTTATCGACGCGAGCCCGCCAATAATGTGCAAGACTCCGCGCCAGACAATAAGGCTGGCAGGCCATGAACTTCCTTCCATCAGGACGACAGTGTGGCCCGTAGTCGTAAGACAGGATGCAGCCTCGTGAATTGCATGCAGCACCGAGCGGTCGGCTACTCCCAACACAAATGGCAGGGCTACAGCGAACGGCGCCACGAACCACCAAATTATCACCACCGCCAGGGCGTCGGACGGGCGCGCTTTTCGTTCAGGTTTGGGGGTCAGGAGCAACACGCTGCTGGCCAGAACAGTGATCCCGATCGCCATTACAAGAAAGGCGATAACCTGATCGGTTTCCCCCGCGATCGCGCCAACGAGCGTTGGCAGCAGCGCGCTGCCTGCCAGAATAAGCATGGTCAACGCCAAAACCCGAACGATCGACGCATAATTCATGGTGTCAGAAGAAGTCCGGACTGACCCGGAAATATTTCTCGACTTTTCGGACCATGCTTTCCTCGTAGAAGATTATCAGATGGTCTTCAGCCTGAACGGTTACGTCAGGGCCGGCAATAATGACGTTTCCGTCCCGGATCACTCCCGCGGCAGTGACGCCGTCAGGAAGATCGCCATAGCCAAGTGTTTTGCCGATGAGCGAGGACGACTCGAGCGTGATCCCCTCGGCCACTTCTGCCAGTCCGTCTTCGATAGACTGCAGGCCCAGAATACGCCCCCTGCGCATGCGCAGAAGAATTTGTGAAACTGTAAGGGCGCGTGGATCAAGTACCGCATCCACACGCATGTCACGGGCAAGACTCGCCAGTTCGGTTGCGTTCACCAGCGCAAGCGCGCGTTTCGCCCCTGCTCTCTTGGCAAGATTGCAAATCAGGAGATTCGTTTTGTCGTCATTGGTGATTGCGATGACAAAATCTGCTTTTGGCGCGCCAGCTTCCGCGAGAATTTCCGGACTTAGTCCGTCACCCTGGATCACGATCGTCCGTTTGAGTTCGGCGACAGCCGCATCGGCACGCTTGACGCTGGATTCCACCAATCGGATGCGAATATTACTCTCGCGCTCAAGCGTCTTGGCCACGTAGAGGCCGACGTTTCCGCCGCCCACGATGACGACATGGTCGAGGCGTTCATTGTCCCGGTTGAATATCGACGTCAGCCGGTCGGCGTGGCTGTCGAGAACGGCAATATAGGCGCGATCGTCAGGTTTGAGAACGTCGGTCGCCCTGGGCGCGCGGACAACATCGTTGCGACCGATTCCGACGATACGTGCGGAGAGGTCTGGAAACAGTCCCCGAATCTGGTCGACGGGCGTGTCCAGAAGCGGACTCTTGGCGTCAATTTCCAGGCCAAGCAGCTTTACCTTGCCCTTGCCGAAGGTCGCGCTCATCACGGCTCCCGGTGTGCGGAAGCGCTGCAGGATGGCCTCGCCGACTTCGACCTCGGGTGAGATCACCATGTCGATCGGTAGTCCCTCGCGAGAGAAAATGTTTTTCCAGGCCGGGTCGATATAGGATTGATCCCGAACTCTCGCGATCTTGTAGGGAACCGAAAACAAAGTGTGGGCAATCTGGCAGATCACCATGTTGATTTCATCGAAATGCGTGACAGCGATGATCATCTCGCAGTCATCCGCGCCGGATCGCTTGAGAACGTCGGGGTGCGCGGCATGGCCGGTCACGCCTCGGACATCAAGATCCGTAGACACCTGATCCACGAGGTCGGCGTTTTCATCAATGATGGTGATATCGTGCTTTTCCCGCGCCAGCCGGCGGGCAATCCCGTGCCCAACCCGGCCTGCACCGCAAATAAGAACGCGCATCTCTTAATGCCTTTCGACGGTCATTCAACCGTCCTGTCGAGAAAGACCGGAGGCTACGCCCAAAGCCTTTAATTTTCTGTGCAAAGCAGACCGTTCCATTCCAATAAACTCGGCAGTTCTGGAGATATTTCCGTTAAACCGCGTAATCTGGAGCGCAAGATATTCCCGCTCGAATTGCTCCCGGGCGTCACGCAGGGAAAGCCCGACAAGTTCGGCCGAGCCCCCTTTAGCATTTTGCATGGCACCAGCGGATGTATCGCGTGGCAATTCGTCAACACTCACAGGCCGGCTGGCATCCGAGGGAGAGAGTATGAGAATACGTTCCACGACATTCCGAAGTTGCCGAATATTGCCCGGCCAATCCATTGATTGCAGCACCGCCATCGCTTCGTCAGAGAACGCGCGCGGGGTCAGACCCGAAGAGTCCGCAATCCGGTCGGTGAAATAGCTCACAAGATCAGCGATATCGTCACGGCGCTCCGCCAAAGACGGAACCCTCAGCGGGACGACGCTTAGGCGGTAGAAGAGATCTTCCCGGAAATTGCCTTCCTCGATTTCAATTCTGAGATCCTTGGTTGTCGCCGACATCACGCGCACGTCTACGCTGACATCTGAACGCCCGCCGACGCGTTGGAAACGCTGTTCCGTCAGCACACGCAGAATCTTGTTCTGTGTACCCAGCGGCATGTCCGCCACTTCATCGAGAAGCAGCGTGCCATTGTGCGCCTTCTCAAAGAGTCCGACCCGCACTGTACGGCCCTGGTCGTCTTCTTCTCCAAAAAGCGCGCTTTCCATTTGGTCGGGCGCAATACTCGCCGCGTTCACCACGACAAACGGACCGGTTTCGCGAAGCGAATTGCGATGAATGAGGCGAGCTGCGAGCTCTTTACCGACGCCGGCAGGCCCATTGATCATGACACGCGAATTTGTGGGCGCGACCTTGTCGATTGACGCTCGCAGATTGGCAGCTGCCTGACTATTGCCAATCCAGTGTTCGTCTTCTCCCGCGCGGTTTCTCAAAGCCGCGTTCTCATATTTCAACGCGGCGGACTCAATTGCGCGTTCGATGAGGTGCAGGAGCCTGTCTGTCTTGAAAGGCTTTTCGATGAAGTCATAAGCGCCGCGCCGGATCGCCGCGACGGCGGTTTCGATGTTACCGTGGCCACTGATCACGATGACTGGAAGGAAGGGATCGATGGACTTCAAATACTTGAGCAGCGACAGACCATCCATCTGACTTCCCTGGAGCCAGACATCCAGCACAACGAGACGCGGCGTCCGTATGCGCACTTCTTCGATTGCATGTTCTGCCGTGTCGGCCGTTCGAACGGAATAACCCTCGTCGCTCAGCACGCCGGAGACGAGTTCGCGAATATCGGGTTCGTCATCAACAACCAGAATATCTAACGCCATGGTGCTGGCTCCTCTACACGATCACTTAACGGGGAATTTTGGGAATGCGGGCTGTCCGATGCAGTGTCTTCGCTGTCCAAATCAGGCCCCCTTGCGGGTAGCCACACACGCACACGCGCGCCGTTCAGGCCATCCAGACGGTTCTGGAGCGAAATGGATCCGCCATGGTCGGCGATGATGCGGTGGACGATTGCCAGGCCCAGGCCTGTGCCCTTCTCGCGGGTCGTAACATATGGCTCGAGCAGACGATCTCGCACGGCTTCCGGAAAGCCCGGGCCATTGTCCTCGATCGTGACTTCCACGCCTTTATTGTCTTCCGATAGCACGACGCGAATGTGCCCGTTGGTATCGGAATCTTCCGGAAGCCCCTCAATGGCTTCTGCAGCATTCTTCAGGAGATTGCCGAAGGCTTGGCCGAGCAGGCGCTCATCGCCTCGATACATCGCCTCGTCGGAATTTGTCTCGAAGTCGATCTCGACATCCGGGGAAACCATGCTTTGCGAAAATCCTGCGCCTTGAAGAAGCGAGCGCATGTTAAACGGGGCCACGTTGGGCTTCGGCATGCGGGCAAACGAGGAGAACTCCTCGACCATCCGACCGATATCTCCGACTTGCCGAAGGATGGTTTCGATACAGCGGTCAAACACCCCATCTGAATCGTCAATCACACTGGCATACCGGCGACGAATTCGCTCGGTCGACAACATGATGGGGGTTAATGGGTTGCGAATTTCGTGAGCAATCCGTCGCGCAACGTCGCGCCATGCGAGTTGTCGCTGTGCATTCACCAGTCCCGTCGTGTCATCAAAAGTGAGGACGCAACCGCCAGCTGGATCCGGCGCTGTTTTCAGGCGAATATGACGGACTTCGCCATTGATGTTCAGATCAATCGACGCATCGACCGGAGCGACACGCTCAAGCGTGTCGCGCGCGTATCGTTCGAACAATGGTGCTATTGCATCGAGGGTCTGGCCCGGCAGGATCTCATCCACGCCCAGCACATCAGCCGCTGACCGGTTGGCCAGGGTCACGTTCATCTCGCCGTCCATTCGGATAACGCCGGCACTGACCTCGGCCAGCAATGTCTCGACGAACTTCCGCCGGTCCTCTTCGTCTTCTCTCGCCTGGATAAGGGCATTGCGCTGCTCGGCAAGCTGCTCCGTCATCGCGTTGAAGGAATTGGCGAGTGCGTAGACCTCGTCTCGCGGACCCGACACCGGCACCCGCACGGTCAGATCCCCGTCACGAACCGTGTGCGCGGCAACAGCTAGGCGCCCGATCGGTCCGGTAATTCTCCCGGCGGCTTCCAAACCCAGGCGACCGGCCAGCAGAAGAATGAGCGCGGCAATCTGAGAATAGCCAATGGCGAATATATACTGCAGGCGTCCGCTGCGACGCTTTGCGTTTTTGTACTGCGCGAGCGCCGCTTCGGCTTCGCGAAGCTGAACGGCTGCATTCTTGTCGAAATTCTTGACTGCGTAGATATATCCGTCGAGTGGCTCTTCGATTCGGATCAATGCCGTGGCGATGCCTCGGTTCTCGTAAAGCGTGGTGGCGATATTGCCTGTGTTGGCCTCTTCGAACGCTGACTGTGGCGGCGGGACCAGGATGGGTTGTTGAACGCTCTGTTCGGCGATGAGTTCAACGCCGTCCCGGCCCAGCACGGCGATCGTGAGGAATTCACGAAATCCGAGTTCCGACCGCAAACCATCCGTGAAAGCCTTCGAGGCATCCTTTGTCAGACTGTCCGCATTGATTTCATCGTTCTCGCCGCTTGCCGCCAGAGAGGCTTTGACGTCGCGCGCGAAGTTTTCGATGTCCAGCGCGGCGAGGCGGAGGTCAACGTCCAGGGTGCTTTCATAGTTGTCGACATAATCCTGAAAAATCTGGGCATTCTTTTCCATGATTGTGTCAACGCGCTCACCGAGCCAGTTGTCGAGGCCCCGGGAAATGAACGCACCAATGAACAAGGCCACGATCATGGCCGGTATGAGCGCCGAAAACCCGAACAGGAGGACGAAGCGCTTTGCCAGACGTCCCTTGCCTTCGCCGCGGCCGCTGACCCGGATGGCGAGATATTCTCGCACCACGATCATCGCGAGCACGATGATGACGACAAAATTCAATCCCAGCAGCCAAGGGGTCGCGCCTGCTGTCGGATTATCCGGATCGGCGCCAGAAATCGCGATGAATGTGGCAAACACGGCAACGAGCGCGGCAATGATAAAGAGCCCCTCGAACAGGGCCCAGCTTGCCTTCGTTGCCTGCTGGCTCAATGTGTTTGACACTCGACGTTGCTCTATAGTGGCCACCCCGGCCCCGTTGCTTTCTCGCCACACATTCGTGTCAGTTCAGCAACAGTGGTGCACTAAAAGCACAGTTTGGCGTGCCGTCAATCAGTCTTCTGCAATTCCAAGGGCATTGATCTTCGCCCTGAGCGTGTTCCGGTTCATGCCAAGCAACTGTGCCGCCTTAACCTTGTTGCCTGCTGTCACGGACAGGGCCAGCTTGATCAGCGGTCGTTCAACCTGGTCTATGACACGAGAATATACTGAAGAATCATCGGCATCTCCGCCGGCGATCAGGTCGCCCATCACGTATCGGTGCAGCAATGTCTCGACGTCTTTTTCAAGACCGGCGCTGACACCTTTTTGTTCGCTAGCCCCTGCCCTGAGTTCCCGCTCAACATCACGGAGCGTGATCGCTTCATCGGGACTCAAGACCGCCAGACGCAGAATCAAATTCTCGAGTTCCCTGACATTGCCCGGCCAGTCATAGGCTGTCAGCAAGTCGAGCGCCGATTTGTCCAGCGTCTTGGCCGACAATCCCTGCCGCTGGGCGCGAATCAAAAATGCGCGGGCGAGTTCCGGAATGTCTTCCTTGCGCAATCTGAGCGGCGGCATGGTCAATCGGACCACATTCAGACGATAATATAGATCTTCGCGAAAGCGCCCTTCTTCCACGAGCCGGCCAAGATTGCGCCGGGTCGACGCGATCAACCGTGCGCCTGCCGAGTCCCTCAGCAGTTTCACCAGCTGTGTCTGTGCTTCCGCGGGCAGGTCCCCGATTTCGTCCAGGTACAGCGTTCCTCCCTTGAGATGAACTGCGCCGCCTTCGTCGCCATTGCCGAAAAGTTCCTTGTTGATCTCACTCGCCGGCAAAGCCGCCAAATCGAGGGAAACAAACTTGCCCGCCTTGGCGGCGCCCAACTGATGGATCGCCCGCGCTGCGAGTTCCTTGCCGGTCCCGCTCTCGCCTTCGATCAGGACGGTGAGTTCAGTATTCATCACTTTCGCGATAATCCGGTAGACTTCCTGCATCGCATCGGAACGGCCAATCAGCGGCAAACCGGCGTCGCTGATCGCTTTCTGCGCTTCCGGATTCATCGAGCGGCCCGAGGTTTTGGGGGCCGATTTGAGCGCGCGTTGGACCAGGCTGGACAGCACGTCGATGTCAAACGGCTTGGGCAAATAGTCAAACGCACCATGCTCGGCGGCAGATGCCGCTGTCAGGATCGTGTTCTGCCCACTCATGACGATGAAGGGGAGTTCCGGCCGTGCCAGTTTCAGCGATGGCAAGAGGTCGAAGACCGACGTCTCTCCGAGGTACACATCGGTCACGACGACGTCGCCTTCACCGTTTCGCACCCACCTCTCCAGAGCGTCGGTCGAACTGGTTGCCCGCACGTCGTAACCCGCCGCAACGAGCGTCTGGTTGACGATCAACCGGATGCTCGCATCATCTTCCGCTAGAAGGACTGTCTTTTCAGCCATGGTCTGCTCCATCTCCAAGAGGTAGCAGCACGGTGAATCGGGTCTTCCCCGGTTCGCTGTCTACCCTGATTTGCCCGCCATGTGCTGTCACGACTTCGCTCACTATCGACAGCCCCAATCCACGTGCACCCGACTTTGAACTTTGAAAAACATCAAATATTGTTGCTTGGCGCTCACGTGGAATGCCGAGGCCGTCATCTTCGATCGAGACCAGCATCGCCCGGCGCAAACCGGCGCCAAGTCGGGCCTGTTTCATCGCAAGTCCGGCGGCGTAGGCCGTCCTGATTGTCACCTGGCCCCGCGCGCCACCGTCAATCGCTGCTTCCGCTGCATTCCGTATGATGTTGTGAAACGCCTGCTGCAGATGATCTGCATCGCCAACTATATCCGGCAGCGATGGATCGAATGCTCGCTGAAACGACACCGTCGGCCCAATGGCAGCGCGCTCGGCTGCAATGATCTTGTCGATCAGGGCGTGAATGTTGAGGGACTGCATCCGCGGGGCTGAAAACAGCTCGAATGCGGACAGACGGTTCACCAGCCGCTCGATCCGCCGGGCTTCGTCCTTAATGATGTCGAGCAATTCGCTTTGATCTGGCTGCCCCTGACGATCGAGCAACTGCGCGGCACCGATGATTCCCGCCAGCGGATTCTTCACTTCGTGCCCGAGTATTCGGCCGAACCCGGCCGCACCCGCGACGGATTCGCTGCTTTCCCTAGAAGGTGTCTCGGACAGCGCAATAACGAACGCGCCCCGGTCGGCACTTCGGACCCGGATGTCGCAAATCGCTCGCGTGTGCATGCCGGGGCCAGAAATTGGCGTGCCCGGCGCAGTTATATCACCGGCCTGGCGCTGCGCACGATCGACAAGTTCGAACAGCGGGGAGTCATGATAGATGACTTCGCTCAGTGGTCGACCGGCCAGCGCCCGCCGGGACATTTTCAGAAGAGACTCCGCTGCAGGATTTGCCTCCAGAATGCGGCGACGCGCATCTATCAGAACAAGTGCGACGGGAGAAAGTTCACCGAGCATTGGCGGTTTCAAAGTTGCCAAGGATGCCATGTCTATGCCGCCTCAAACAATTGGGGTTTCAAATATATCGTCTCGAGGGAAACGATGAGCCTCGCTGGATCGGCGATCTGGCACATTTCGGCGCGCAGTGACCGGCGACGGACCGCGGCCAGCGGAATGTCCAATGCATCAATGGCGGCGGAAACATGTTTGCGCACCATCCGCGTGCCCAAGGGCGCGCCGTAAAGGGCAACCGAGTCGCGGACCTGCTCAGCGAGGCTGTCGAACTGTGCAGCGAGGTCTGGCGCGACGAAGGGCGTTCCGGCCAGCCCGGCGGCGATTTCGCCTGGCGTCCAGGGCTGGCCCATGGCGGCTCGGCCAATCATCACACCATGTGCGCCGGACGCGGCGAGCGCTTCTTCAGCATCACGCAGCGAACCTATGTCTCCATTGACGATCACAGGAACCGACACAGCATCGACCGTGTCGCGAACGGCAGCCCAATTCGCCGCGCCTTTGTAAAACTGGCAGCGCGTCCGGCCATGTACGGTGATCATCCGGACACCCAAGGCCTCGGCTATTCGTGCCAGTTCTGGCGCGTTCAAGTTGTCCTCGTCCCATCCCAGTCGCATCTTGAGCGTGACGGGTGTGCCGTTGGCGCCCTCGAGAGCCGATTCGATTATGCGGGTTGCGAGCGGGATATCCTGCATCAGGGCGGACCCCGACTGGCCGCCTGTGACCTGCTTGGAAGGGCAACCCATATTGATGTCGATGACATCGACACCGGCATCCCGCATCAACGCTGCACCTGTATACATGTCTGCAGGACGGCGCGCGACGAGCTGGACAATCCAATAGCCTGCGCCTTCGTGGCGGCAGGTGCGGCGAACCATGTCCGGCCGCTCGGACGCGAGCGTTTCGCTGGCGACCATTTCCGACACAACAGCGGGCGCGCCGAAGCGCACGGCTTGCCGGCGCATAGGGGCATCCGTCGCTCCCGACATGGGGGCCAGCCAGACCTGGGGTGCCTTAAAATCAGTCATATTTCTATTGTTCCGACTTTTTGACTCTTCGCAAGTGCACAAAAGACGCGCAGTTGCGAAAAAAAGCACCCGTTCAATGGCCTATGGCCAGAATTCCCGGCCTCGCCTAGAAAGCCGGGCATGACATTGGCAGCTGCAATCATTGTTGCGGGAGGCAAGGGGACGCGCTCCGGGCGCGCCGGGCCCAAGCAATTCGAAACCCTTCTGGGCCGGCAAGTGCTCGACTGGTCGATCGAGGCGTTCCGCGCACACCGAAAAGTGGGTCAGATCGTGGTTGTCGCGTCCTTCGCACGCGAAACCGAAGGGTGTGGTGAGGGGGTGGTATGGGTGCCTGGCGGCCCATCGCGGACCCAGTCCGTGCGCAACGGACTGGCCGCTCTCGACCTGCCGGCGGACACGCCCGTACTGATCCATGATGCGGCCAGACCCGGCCTCAGCCAGCCCCTGATTTCGTCTCTCCTGGCGGCTCTGGCGAAGGCAGACGCCGTCGCCCCAGCCCTGCCCGTTTCCGACGCATTGAAGTCGTCGCATGACGGCAAACTGGCGACCGTGCCGCGCGACGGCCTGTTCAGGGTCCAGACGCCCCAGGCGTTCCGGTTGGGCGCCATTCGCGCTGCGCTGGACGCGGCGGGCGCCGATCTCGTGGACGATCTTGCGGCGATGGAAGCCAGTGGCGCGCAGGTCGAACTCATTCCCGGCGACGAGCGCCTTCACAAGATTACGTTTCCCGAGGATTTCGACATGGTCGCCCGTCTGTTGAGCCCTGCTCCTTCTATTCCTCGCATCGGCAAGGGATTCGATGTCCACGCTTTCGAGCCGGGGGATCATGTCACGCTGTGTGGCGTGGCAATCCCTCATGACGCCAGGCTGAAGGGCCATTCGGATGCTGACGCGGCCTGGCACGCGCTGACGGACGCGATCCTCGGTGCGGTCGCACTCGGCGATATCGGAGATCATTTCCCGCCCTCGGACGCGCGCTGGAAGAATGCCGACAGCGCGATCTTCCTGAAGGAGTCGGTCCGCTTGGCCGAAGCCGAAGGGTATGCCGTGTCGAGTTGCGACATCACGGTGATCTGCGAGGCACCCAAGGTGAAACCTCACCGCGAGGCGATGCGGGTCCGCACGGCCGAACTGTTGGGCCTTCCGCTGTCAGCTGTCAGCGTCAAGGCGACGACAACCGAAGGACTTGGCTTCACCGGGCGACGCGAGGGAATAGCCGCAGAGGCTATCGCAGTGCTGGTGCCGTCGGTTTCTGCGCGCTAGTCTCAAGCCATGTTTCCAGAACGTCTCAGAAATCTCGCCATGCTTATCCTCGACGATGCCGAACGGGCGCGCCTGAAGATATGTACCGCCGAGAGTTGCACAGGTGGGCTGCTCGCTGCCCTGCTCACAGATATCCCCGGCTCGTCGACCGTGTTCGAGCGGGGCTTCGTCACCTATACGAACCGCGCGAAGGAAGAGATGCTGGGCATCGCGGGCGACGTTATTGCTGATTATGGCGCCGTGTCAGAGCCTGTTGCACGCATGATGGCAGAAGGCGCGCTTGAGGCCAGCCGGGCAAATATCGCCGTCGCCATCACCGGGGTCGCCGGGCCCGGCGGCGGGACGCGCATGAAGCCGGTCGGCACCGTGCATATTGCCTGTGCCCGCGAAAACCGCGCCGTGGTGCATGAAATGTTGCAACTGGGGGACATTGGCCGCTCCAAAGTCCGGATGGAATCCGTCGAGACAGCGCTGAACCTTATCCAGGTACAGATGCGTTAGACGCATCCCCGTAACGTTTTTGTGCTTCCAGCAGGAATGCGCTCATAATTCGATCCACGGCGATGTCGTGATTTGCGGCCGCCAGCATCGCGATGATCACATTGCGGAATTCATAATTGATCTGGAGCGCGATATCACAACCGCCCCGTTCCAATGGCATGATCGCCCATTCCGCCTTCAAATGCCTGAACGGTCCCTTGATCAGGCTCGCAATGACAGCGCCTTCGCTGACATCAGCTGTCACAGTGGTCGAGAAACGCTCGATGAACCCTTTGAAACCCACGACAGCATCGCCCCGGCAATGCCGGACCCCGGCTTCGTCGATTCGATGTTCAGACACACGCAGGGCCGTGATCCACTTGATGAATTCCGGATAGCGGGCCACGTCCGATACGAGATCGAATGCCTGCGCCGTAGAGTAAGGCACGCGGACCGATTTGGAGAACCGGGGCATTTTAAGCTGGCAGGCCCGCGAGCTTGGCTTCACGGGCTGCGCGCATACGGGCGAAGTCTTCGCCGGCGTGATAGCTGGAGCGCGTGAGCGGCGTGGCCGACACCATCAGGAAACCCTTGGCGCGCGCGATTTCTTCAAGCGCCTTGAATTCTTCCGGGGTGACAAAGCGGTCTATCGCCGCGTGCTTGCGCGTCGGCTGCAGGTATTGGCCGATAGTAAGAAAATCGACGCCGGCCGACCGCATGTCGTCCATGACCTGCATGACTTCTTCCTTGGTTTCGCCAAGGCCGACCATCAATCCTGACTTGGTGAATTGCGACGGGTCGCGATCCTTCACTTTCTGGAGCAGGCGCAGTGAGTGGAAGTAGCGGGCACCCGGGCGAATCTTCAGATAGAGGCGCGGCACGGTTTCGAGATTGTGGTTGAATACATCAGGCTGCGCATCGATGACCCGGTTTTCCCAGCCGTCCTTGCGCAGGAAATCGGGTGTGAGAATTTCGATCGTCGTGCCGGGAGAGGCCGTGCGGATGGCCCTGATGACATGGACGAAGTGCATTGCGCCGCCGTCTTCGAGGTCGTCCCTGTCAACCGACGTGATGACGACGTGCTGGAGACCCATTTCCGCGACTGCTTCGCCGACGCGGCGCGGTTCGTCGGCATCCACACCTGTCAGAGGTTTGCCGGTTGAAACATTGCAGAACGAACACGCGCGGGTGCAAACATCACCCAGAATCATCATCGTGGCGTGCTTCTTTTCCCAGCACTCGCCAATATTAGGGCAGCCCGCCTCCTGGCAAACGGTAATCAGGCCGTTGGAATTCACGATATCGCGCGTCGCAGCATAGCCTGTCGAGGTGGGCGCCTTGACGCGGATCCAATCCGGTTTGCGCAGGACTGGCGTATCAGGGCGGGCCTGCTTTTCCGGATGCCGGTGCTTGCGCCCGGACGGAGTGAGATCAATGAGGTTTGCCATGGGCCGAAGATGGACGCGAGCAAGCGATTCATCAAGGGAAATGCAGCGCAGACTGCATATGCAAACTTGCATTATCAGTTGCACAAAGGCCCTTACGTGACAAAATGTTACAAAAGTGAGGTCACGCCTCACGAAGTCAAAGGGCCACTGATGAACAACGTGACCATCCCTTCCCCGCTTCCGTACAAGCCTGCCCGCACGCATATCGACCTGTTTTCGGCCCTCCTGCGCGCCAAGCAGGAGTTCGGCGGCGAAAAAGTGATCGTAGTCGACGGTGACGAGCGCGAACTGTCCTACAACGATATCATTCGAGCCGCCTTCGGTCTTGGCGCGGCCCTGAAAAAGGGTACATCGCGCGGCGAATCTGTCGGCATCATGCTGCCGACCGGCGCCGGCGCGATCATCGCGCTTTATGCGCTCAGTGCATATGGCCGCACACCCGCCATGCTGAACTTCACGGCAGGCTCTGCGAATCTCAAGACAGCCATGACAGCAGCAGGCGTGAAGCGGATCGTCACGGCGCATAAATTTGTCGAACTCGGTGGCCTCGAGGCCCTGATTGCAGAATTGAGCAAAGTTGCCGAGATCGTCTACCTGGAAGATGTCCGAGAGACGCTCACGCTCGGAAACAAGGTTGCGGCAGCGCTGGGCCCCATCATGCCCGGCCTGTTCCGTTCAAAGCCGCGATACAAATCACCCGCTGTGGTCCTGTTTACGTCCGGAACAGAAGGCGAGCCCAAGGGCGTCGTCCTGAGCCACGAAAATGTCATGGCGAATGTCGAGCAGGTGCGCGCGCATATCGGCCTGAGCGCCGAAACCGACAAGGTTTTCAATCCCCTGCCGACGTTTCACTGCTTCGGCCTGACCGTTGGTGCGATCCTTCCGATCGTTGCGGGCATTCCGGTAATGTTTCACCCGACACCCCTACAGCCACGGGAGATCGTCAAGCGCATACGGAGCAATGGGTCTACAATCCTTCTGGCGACAGACACGTTCATTTCCCAATATGCGCGGACCGGCGCCGACGGTGACATGAGTTCGGTTCGACTGGCCGTATGCGGAGCAGAGCGCGTGAAAGACGAGACCCGCGCCCTGGTTCGCCGGAAGTTTGAGATCGAAATCCTGGAAGGGTATGGGGCGACGGAGGCATCACCCGTCGTCGCAGCCAACCAATGGGAGCATAACAAGCCAGGCACGGTGGGGCAGCTGATGGCCGATATGGAATCGATGCTGATCCCGGTTGACGGCATTGCTGAAGGCGGGCGGCTCCAGATACGCGGGCCGAACATCATGCTCGGCTACCTTCGGCCATCCCGACCGGGCGTGCTGGAGCGGCCGGAAGGCGGCTGGCACGACACGGGCGACATCGTTGCGATCGACGATGAGGGTTTCATCCGTATCATGGGACGCGTGAAGCGGTTCGCGAAAATTGGTGGAGAGATGGTGTCATTGGCTGTCGTGGAGAATTGTGCGAGCGCCGTATGGCCGGAGAACCTGCATGCCGCTGTCGCCATGCCTGATCCGCGAAAGGGCGAACAGATCATATTGCTGAGCGATACATCTGCCAGCAATCGTGAAGACATACTTGCCTGGGCCAAGAACCATGGCGTGCCTGAATTGTCCGTGCCGAGACGCGTGTTCCATGTTGCGGAGATTCCCGTGCTCGGAACAGGCAAGATCGACTATGCGGCGGTACAGAAGCAGGCCGATGACCTGATGGCGATCTAGGCGGCCGCCTTGCCTTCAAACTCATGTGGCTCTTCAAGGAAGCCACGGATAATGTCGGCGGTCTCGTCTGCCCGCGTCACCAGGAACAGGTGGCCGCCACCTTCGACAACGTGCAGTCGCGAATTGGGCAGTGCGACTTTCAGGATGTGGCCATTGGCGAGCGGCACGATCGAGTCGTTGTCACCCATCATCACCAGCGCCGGCATGCGCAGGAAGCGGATGAATGGCAGGCTGGACCAGCCGATGAAGGCCAGGAGCTGGAAGGCATAACCTTTCGGATCAGGTGGCATCAGGCGGTTGATATGCTCACCCGCCTGCGCGTCTGCCTCATCGCCATAGAGCGTTGCGAAATTTTCCTGCATATAGTTCGGATCGGTGTAACGCCGGGCATCCACCATTTTTGAGAGCGATTTGGGTTTTCCGGGGATCATGGTCATCCCTGCGGTCGTGGCGCAGAGGATGAGCTTGCCGACGCGATTGCGGTACTGGAAGGCAAACTGCTGGGCGAGTGCGCCGCCCCAAGACACCCCCATGACGTCAACCTCGTCGATACCGAACTGGTCGAGCAGTTTGCGAGCCCAGCGTGCCAGCATCCATGGCCGATAGGGCCATTGGGTGACTGGGCTCTTGCCGACGCCCGGCACATCAAAGGTGATGATGTCGCGATCGGGAAACATGTCGCCAAGGGCATGCGTCAGCTCAAGGTTTGCGCCGATTCCGTTGAAGAACAGGAGCGCACGCTTGCCTTCATCCTGCTGGGCAGCCCAGAAAGCCGTACGCAGCATGACGCCGTCAATATCCTGCATGGTTATTCTCGGGCGCGGTTCAGTTGCGGCCATGAGCTGGTTCCTTGGTCTGTTCGACACGTCGGACGGCTTATTCGTCGAAGACGTATTTCCCCGGTGCCGCATAAAGTGGAGGGAATGCCTCGCTACCACAAGACTTGGGTGACACCTTCAGTGCGCCGGAGCGCTCCTTCAGCCAGGCGCCCCAGCGCGGCCACCAGGATCCGGCATGCTCTTCAGCCGTCGCAGCCCATTCGTCAGCGGTCGGCTTGATCTCGGAACTAGCGAAATACTTGGCTTTCGGGTTTCCGGGCGGATTGATCAGCGACTGAAGGTGCCCGCTCGATGACAGGACAAATTCGATATTCTCCGATCCGAGCAGTGACGGCGTGCGATAGCAGGCCTTCCATGGCGTGATGTGGTCGGTGAGGCCGGCAACGACGAACGAGTCACACGTGACTTTTGTCAGATCCGCCTTGTGTCCGGCAATATCGACCTTGCCGGGATTGGCGAATGGTTGTGTCATGCCGAAATCCAGAAAATCCGAATGCAGCTGCGCCGGCAGGTTCGTCGTGTCATTGTTCCAGAAGAGAACGTCATAGGGCGGCGGGTCTTCGCCCATCAGGTAATTGTTGACGACATAGTTCCAGATCAGGTCGTTGGGGCGCATCCAGGCGAACATGCGGGCGAGATCATCGCCCTTCAGGATGCCCTTCCGTTTCGAATATTTGCGGGCGATCTCAAGGCTGCCGTCGGAAACGATCTGTCCGAGGTCGCTATCGTCGCGTTTCGGGTCGAGGACGCAGACCATGAATGTCAGGGCATTGATGCGTTTGTCATCGGCAGCGGCCAGGAGGCTTGCGAACGTCGCCGTGGTGATACCGCCCGAGCAGGCGCCTCCGACATTGATCTTGGACGACTTGGTGATCTTGCGGATGACTTCACTGGCCTGGATCAGGCTGTCGACATAATCGGTGAGGCCCCATTCAGCATGTTTCTTGGTTGGATTCCGCCACGAAATGATGAACGGCTGCAGGTCCTGGGACAGCAGGAATTGCACGATCGACGTGTGGGGCGTCAGGTCGTTGGCGTAGTATTTGTTGATCTGGGGCGGGATGATCAGGATCGGTGTCTTGTGTACCTTTTCGCTTGTCGGCGTGTACTGGATCAGTTCCAGAAGATCGTTCTTCCAGACGATCGACCCTTTGGACGTGGCAAGGTTTTCACCGACCTTGAACGGACGTTTGTCGACCTGGGACGGCATGCCGCCATTTTTCGTGAGGTCCGTATACAGGTTCTGCAGCCCTTTCAGGAGCGACATGCCGCCGGAATCGACGACGCGCTTTGTCGCCGCGGGGTTTCCGGGCAGCGTGTTCGTGGGCGCCATGGCATCGGTGATCATGCCCATCACGAACTTGGCGCGGGCGTGCTCGAGCTCGTTCATCCTGAGGTCGCCGACCCATTCGTTGAGATGTTCCTGCGTGGCGAGATAGGCCTGCATGCCGCGCTTGTAGAAGGGATTGTGTTCCCAGGCCGGGTCCTGGAAGCGGCGGTCCTTGCGGTTCGACTTGCGGTCGGACTTGCCGATCAGGATTTTGGCGTTCTCGGCCGTGATCTTGCCGGCGGTCTTGGCGGTGGTGACCGGGTTGGTCATGGTGGAGCGCAGCATCATGGCGACGGCCCCCAGCAATTCCTGCCGGTTTATGCCCCCCATGAGCGGGTTCAGCGCCGTCGTGCTTTCGGCGGCATTCCTGGCAATCTCTTCCTGTGGTGTCGGCATTTTCGCTCCTCCCTGTATGCGCCGGTCTTGCGCTGACACCTGTGCCTGCGCCGCCGACCTAATTATTTTCCCTTTCGATTCCGGAAAGAGAGACTTGTAATATTTGAAACAATATTCGTTCCATAGTGATATTTGCGTGCCAAAATGCAAGTAGAGCCATGAAAACGCGCGATCGCATCCTTCAAACCAGCTTGCTTCTCTTCAATCAGGAAGGCGAAGCCCCGCAGACGGCTGTCGATATTTCAAATGCACTCGAGATCAGTCCGGGTAATCTTTACTACCATTTCAAAGGCAAGGACGCGATCATCCGAGCCCTGTTCGGCGCCTTCGAGGATGAGATGCGCGTCATCCTGCGGGGTTCCAAGGGTGGCGTGACGTCCATCGAGGACAATTGGGTCTACCTCTATATCATTCTCGAAGAGATCTATGATTTCCGCTTCTTCTATCGCGACCTCGGCGTGCTGCTTGACCGCTATCCCGATCTTGCCGTCCGGTTCCGGGCGCTCGTTGCCGAGAAACGCCGGACGATCACACGCGTGCTGCATGATCTCGCAGAGAGCGATGTGCTGCAACTCGATCCGCGTCTCAAGGCGGCTCTGACGGACCAGATCATGATGTCGATCACGTTCTGGCTGGCCAATGACTCCATTGGGAGCGCGGCGCATGACGGGCCGAGCCTAATTCACAAGACCGTGTTCCAGGTGATGTGCCTGATCGTGCCCTATATGGGCGAAGCCGGTTTCGACGCGCTCTCCCGCATGATTGAGCATTATGAAGGCACGCTTGCATGAGAAAATGGGCAGCTTCGTTCTGAAGCCGCCCATCCGTCTCGTCGGCCCTATTTCATCAGGGCTTTTGCCTGCTTCACCCAGGCGTTCCGGGTGATCCGGCCGCGTGCGCCGATCTTCTCGTCGAGGGCGTCGATATCAGCCTTCTTGAGAGCGGCAATCTGGGCATAGGTCGTGATGCCTTCGGCGTTGAGCTTCTTGACGAGCGCCGGACCGACGCCGGTGATCTTCGAGAGGTCATCCGCTACAGCAGGCTTGGTCTTGGCCTTGGGCTTGGCCTTGGGTTTCGTGTCGGCTTTGGGGGCGACAGCGTGCTTGACGGCGGCTGACGTCTTCTTGGCAGCCTTCTTGGCGGTCTTGGCCACTTCCGAACCGGTTTCGCCCGCAACGGCCTCGATTTCCGCGGTGAGGCGCGCGAGGCGTGCCTTGAGGTTGACGTCACCCTTGAAGGCTTTTGCTTTTGCGGTGATCTCGGAGACTTCGTCTTCGAGCTTTTCAAGCTTCTTGTGGATCTTCTCACCCTTGGTGCCGAGGCCCTTGACGCCGAGCAGGTCGCGCATCCGCTCCATGCGAGCCTCGAACTGGTCACGGGCCTGGACCTGGAATTCACGGGCGCCAGCGGCTGCCTCGGCCATTTTCTGGCCCGCCTTGAGAACACGCTCGTCACCGCCGAGGCGCGAGCGAACGTCGCCCTCGATTTCAGCGCCGCGCTTGACGAGGTCTTCGAAGACATCGGCCGATTGCGTGTTCAGGACGTTCGCGCCAGCCAGCGCGCTGTCATAGGCCTTGCCGTAGGCTCCAACGCCTGCGAGCCAGATCTTGTGCGCCATGTCAGCGGATTGTGCTTCCATCGCCTTGCCGACTTTTTCGGCCTTCGCGCGGGTCTTTGTTTTAGCTTTCGATTTCGACTTTGCCATTGTGTGGCTCCTTCGTGGTTGTTCGATGGGGCCAGAAATATGGAAAAAGTCTAGAAAGCGCATACTAATCGCTGCCGGGGTTGCAACCCTGCAATGAATGTCGTGTATCTCACCACAGAAACCACAAGAGGATGAAGCCGATGAGCGCAGTTAATTATCAGGTCGATGACAAACCGTATGAGGGCTTCGTTGTCCGTCCAGCCGGAAAATCGAACGTGCCGCTTGTCGTGATCGCGCATGCCTGGGGCGGCCTTGGCGACAATGAGCGCCAAAAGGCCCAACTGGTGGCTGACAAGCTCGGCTATGCGGCTTTTGCCATGGATGTTTATGGCAAGGGCAAGCGCGGCGAGAGCGTCGAGGAATGCCAGGCCCTGATGAACCCGCTCGTCGGCGACCGGGCGGAGCTTCAGAAACGACTCGCAGGCGGTCTCGCTACCGCGAAGACACAGGATGGCGTGGATGCCAGCAAGACGGCCGCGATAGGCTATTGCTTCGGTGGGCTGAGCGTCCTCGATATGGCGCGCGCGGGTCATGATATTTTGGGTGTCTGTTCGTTCCATGGCCTGTTCGCGCCGGCGGACAATATCCCCTCCCCCAAGATCAAGGCGAAAGTGCTCATCGAGCACGGCTGGCAGGACCCGATGGCCACGCCCCAGGATGTGTTGGCGATCGCGAAGGAAATGGACGGCGCCGGTGCTGACTGGCAGTTGCATGCGCATGGACAATCCATGCACGCATTCACAACGCTCGGCGCAAATGATGCCAATATGGGCACCGTCTACAATGCCGATGCCGACCGGCGCAGTTTTGCGTCGCTCACCGATTTCCTTAACGAAATATTCTAGTCACCGCGAAGGGCGTAGCCAGCAGAGCGGACGGTGCGGATAGGATCCTCGCCGCCGTCCTGCCGGAGCGCCTTGCGCAGGCGACCGACATGCACATCGACCGTGCGGGCTTCGACATACACTTCTGATCCCCAGACCGTATCCAGCAATTGCTCACGCGAGAACACGCGGCCGGGATGCTGCATGAAATAGTCAAGCAGCCGGAATTCGGTCGGGCCGAGGTGAATTTCGCCTTCATTGCGCATGACGCGATGCGCGACGCGGTCGATTACGATGTCACCGACGGAAATCTTGTCTTCCTTGAGGCCGGGGCGAATACGACGCAGAACGGCCCGCACACGCGCCATCAGCTCAGTGGTCGAAAAGGGCTTGGTGACGTAATCGTCCGCACCCGTATCAAGGCCGCGAATTCGGTCGCTCTCTTCGCCGCGCGCAGTGAGCATGATGATCGGCATGTTTGGATTTGCGCCACCGCTGCGAATGCGACGGCATATTTCGATGCCGCTGACCTTGGGAAGCATCCAGTCGAGCAGGATGAGGTCTGGCGCGCGCTCATCGATCATCATCAACGCCTCTTCGCCATCGGCCGCGATGGCGACTTCATAGTCTTCCTTTTGCAGGTTGTAGAGCAACAGTTCAGAGACGGCGCTCTCGTCTTCTGCGATGAGCACGAAAGGTTTCATTCTGTATTCCTCGCAAACGGCTGTCAGCCGTCCAAATGGGGGGTTTTCGGTCTGTCGGTTGACAGGAGGTATTCCCCTGTCGCCTGGAAATAGACGAACTCGGCAATGTTCGTGCAGTGATCACCTATGCGTTCAAGGTTCTTGGCCATGAACAGCATATGGGCCCCCGCCCCGATGGTCCGGGGATCTTCAATCATGTAGGTGAGCATTTCCCGAAACAGAGAGTTATAGTGCTGGTCGATGTCTTCATCACCTTCCCAAACGGCCTTTGCCTCAGACGCGTTGCCCGTCGCATAGGCATCCAGGACCATGTTCAGCTGCCGCGACACCGGACTGGCCATGCGATAGATGCCCTTGCGCATCGAGGCGCCAACGTTCTCGTCCAGCCGCAGCGTGCGTTTGGCGATGTTCTTTGACAGATCGCCGATCCGCTCGAGTTCACCAACCACTTTCAACGCGGAAAAGACGGCACGCAGGTCATGCGCCATGGGCTGACGACGAGCGATCAGACTGACGATCTGACGTTCCACATCGGCTTCAATCTTGTCGACCTGCTCGTCACGCGCCACCACATCGCGCGCAGCATCGACGTCGTTCTTGTTCACGGCCGCGCAGGCATCGAGGATCATCGTCTCGACGATACCGCCCATGCGGAGGATATCCGCGGCCAGCTTGTCGAGTTCGTCGGTGAAAGCAGAAACAATATGATCAGACATGCTCAGAATCCTATCCGAAACGACCGGTGATGTAATCCTCGGTGCGACGCTCCCGGGGATTGGTGAATATCTGGTCGGTTTCACCCATTTCGACGAGTTCGCCGAGATGGAAGAATGCGGTACGTTGCGATACTCGCGCAGCCTGCTGCATCGAGTGGGTCACGATGACGATGCAGTAGCGCTTGCGCAATTCGTCGATGAGTTCTTCGATGCGCGCGGTTGCGACAGGGTCGAGCGCAGAGCACGGTTCGTCCATTAGGATCACTTCCGGCCTGACGGCGATGGCGCGGGCAATACACAGGCGCTGCTGCTGTCCGCCCGAGAGACTGTTTCCGGGTGAGGTCAAGCGATCCTTGACTTCGTCCCACAGGCCGGCGCGACGAAGACTCTTTTCGACAATCGCGTCCAGGTCTTCGCGAGATGCGGCCAGTCCGTGAATACGCGGACCATAAGCGATGTTGTCATAGATCGACTTCGGAAACGGATTCGGCTTCTGGAACACCATGCCGACACGCGACCGCAGCAATACCGGGTCAATGTCCGGGTCGTTGATGTTTTCGCCATCCATGATGATTTCGCCGGTCACCTTGCAGGACTCGATCGTGTCGTTCATCCGGTTCAGGCACCGCAGGAAGGTTGACTTGCCGCAACCGGAAGGCCCGATCAAAGCTGTGACGGAACGGTCGGGAACGGGCAGCGAAATGTCGAAGATCGCCTGCTTGTCACCATAGAAAACATCAATGTTCTTGCAGTCGATCCTCGGAAAGGTAAGGCCTTGCGTCTCGTCCATCTTGATCCCCGCCGCAGACACTTCGCGGCTTTCTGTCATTGTGGTTTCCATTACCATCTCCGCTCAAACCGCCGTCGCAGCAAGACGACAATACCGTTCATTGTAACCAGGAACATCAGAAGGATGACGATGACAGCTGCTGTCATCGGTTCCCAGGCACGTTCCGCGTTTGTCGACCAACTGTAGACAAGCACTGGGAGCGCCGTGGATTCGTCTGTCGGCCCGGTCGGTACATCCGCGACGAAGGCCACCATGCCGATCAACAGCAATGGCGCGGTCTCGCCCAGCGCCCTGGCCATGCCGAGGATGGCGCCGGTGAAGATGCCGGGTCCGGCTACAGGCAGGACATGGTGAAAGACAGACTGCATTTTCGAGGCGCCGACGCCGAGCGCTGCGGCGCGGATCGACGGTGGCACGGATTTCAGTGCGGCGCGCGAGGCGATGATGATCGTGGGTAGCGTCAGCAGCGCGAGCACGAGACCGCCCACAAGTGGCGCTGACCGCGGCAAGCCGAAAAAGCCCAGGAACACCGCAGCGCCAAGCAGGCCAAACACAATTGACGGGACAGCCGCCAGATTGTTGATGTTGACCTCGATGATCTCGGTCAGGCGGTTGCGGGGGGCAAACTCCTCCAGATAGACCGACGCAAATATGCCGATAGGAATGGCGATGAATGCGGTCACCATCATGGTCAGCAGAGACCCGACGATCGCTGCCAGCGCACCAGCCAGTTCGGGATAGGTGCTGTCCGTATGAGTTAGCAGGCTTGTGTGTGGAACCCGCGAAATGCGTCCCTTCTCCTTGAGGGCTAGCGTCCAGGCAATCTGCAAGTCCGATACATTTCGTTCCGGTTCAGGCAACGCGATCATTCGGGCCGTTGGCCGGACACTGCTGAAATCGGATGCCGAGCCCGTCAGAAGCGTCACCTCGGCCTGGTCTTCGTCCATGCGTGTGACGCGCCCCGTGGTGGCACCGGCCGAGATCAGAATCGATCGCGCATCGACCGCATCTCCCACTTCCTGGCGTTGCACGTCGACCAGCGATTCGAGCGCCTTGAACGCACCCGCTCCCGTCAGCTGCAACTGCTGCGGCGCCGTTTCCGTTACAGCACTGATGTCTCCCAGCCGGAGACGGAATTCTTTCGAAACGGCGCCCTTGAGATAGAGGTCGAGATCGTCACTGAGCGGTACCTTTATGGTCGCCGTCTGACCGATCTGCGTGGGATTTTCAGAGACCCATTTCGCGGTGGGCAAGACGGCCAGACGCGTCACGAGATCGCCCAATTGGCGTGTGGTCAGGCGATCCTGGGCGGCATCGGGAAAGGTGGCCTGAAGATTTGAACGGATCAGGGCGTAAAACCCATCCACGTTGCGTGAAATATCGGCCGGCGTGTCTTTGCCTTTCGGGGCAATCACCGCCGGATCGAGGACCACATCGAATTCCACCTTATGATATGTCGCAGCGGAAATGGCCTGAAGGCCGATAGATGCGACCAAGGTCGATAGCGCCAGCAAAGCGAAGGCGATTGCAGACAGGCCGTACAGCCTGAACCGCGCGTCTGCTGCCCGCCGCTTTTTCAGCCGACGCAGCGCTTTCTCGTTCCTGAAGGGGGGCGGTGCGATGTCAGTCATATTTTTCACGATACTTCTGGACGACCCGGAGGGCGATCAGGTTGAAGAACAGCGTAATGACGAAAAGGACCAAGCCGAGGGCAAATGCCGACAGGGTTTTCGGGCTGTCGAATTCCGTCTCCCCGGTCAGCAAGGCCACGATCTGGACCGTAATCGTGGTCAAATCAGCGGTCGGGTCGGCTGAGATGCGGGCGCGCTGGCCAGCCGCCATGACAACGATCATGGTTTCACCAATCGCGCGCGACACAGCCAGCAGAAGTGATGCGATAATCCCCGGAAGAGCCGCTGGCAAAACCACATGCTTGACCGTCTCGGACTTCGTCGCGCCCATTGCATAGGCGGCGTCGCGCAATGTTTGCGGCACAGCGTTGATCACATCGTCGGAAAGGGATGACACGAACGGGATCACCATGATGCCCATCACAAGACCTGCAGCGAGCGCACTTGTCGGCTGGGCGGCGAGAAGTGGCTCGCTGGCCAGCCCTGTCGAGATCAGCGTCGTGTTGATCCATATGGCAACCGAGCGAATCGCCGGCGCCACCACGAGCAAGGCGAAGAATCCATAGACGACGGTCGGTATGCCCGCGAGAATCTCAAGGATCGGCTTGACCCAGCCACGTACTTTCGGCCCCGCGTATTCTGACAGGTAAATCGCCGCGAACAGGCCGACGGGCGCCGCGATCAACATCGCAATCAGAGCGATCATGAACGTGCCGAAGAACAGTGGCAGGGCCCCGAACTCCGCGCTTGTCTGTGCGTTCCAGCGGGTTCCGAACAGGAAGTCCCAAAACGGAATCTCCGCAAAGAACCGAAGGCTCTCATACAGGAGGGAGGCGACAATCCCGACTGTCGTTGCAATCGCAATCGCGGCGCACAGGAACAGGAATATCTCAATCCCCCCTTCGACGCGATTGCGTGCCCTGAACCCCGGCGCGACCCGGCGTTTCGCGAGAAGGAAGCCTGTGGCGGCACAAACCATGGCAAGCACAATCGTAGCCGTCTTGATAAGTCCCTGAAGTTCGAGGAACCGGTTCGTGATCGCGGAGAACACCCGGTCTGCACCCGAATACCCCTGATGGTAAGCGGCGCGTGCGATCGAGTTCAGGTACACGTCCAGTTCGACGCGCGGCATATCCTGGAAATTGGCGGGCAATTCGCTCGACAGCATGGAGCGAACGATGCCGTCGCCGAGGAGTCCATATGCAAGTGCCACGCCCATTGCCGGGACGAAGGTCCACATCGCGACGTAATAGCCATGATAATTGGGTCTGGAGTGGACACGCGCAGAGCCAGCTCCGGCGAACCGCTCCGCCTGGACGCGCCCCACGAAAAAGCCGCCTGACGCCAGCATCGCGAGCAATGCAAGCATCAACCAACCCATGGGCAAATGGCCGAGTTGTTGAACCATTCAGTCCGAAATCCCCGTTGCTGATGCCCCCCTTACTGCTGATCCGCGACAGTTCTGTGACAGTCGGCCAACACATGACAGATGATCGCAGATGTCTTGCACTGGCGTGCCTTATCGGCCACATCTGCGGGCATGAAACACGATACAAAATCTGACGCGATCTGGCATGGCACCACGATCCTTGCCGTCCGGAAATCGGGCAAACTGGCGATTCTGAGCGATGGCCAAGTCTCGATGGGGCAAACGATCATGAAGGGTAACGCGCGCAAGGTGCGACGGATCGCGGGGGGAGACATCATCGCCGGTTTCGCCGGTGCGACGGCCGACGCCTTTACACTCTTCGAGCGGCTGGAAGCGAAACTTGAGCGCCACCCCGGCCAGCTTCAGCGGGCCGCCGTCGAGCTGGCCAAGGACTGGCGAACCGAAAAATACCTACAAAAACTTGAAGCTCTTCTGATCGTGGCCGACAAGGACGTCACACTCGTGATCACCGGCGCGGGGGATGTGCTTGAGCCCGAGCACAATGTCGTCGCCGTTGGATCGGGCGGCAACTTTGCGCTTGCTGCGGCACGTGGGCTTTACGAATACGAAGACGATGCCGAAATCATCGGACGCAAGGCCATGCAGATTGCAGCGGACATCTGCGTCTACACGAATGCAAACTTCACGCTCGAGACACTCGAAATCTGACCTGCCTCGCACCGGCACCCCATTCCCTCCTGAAAGACCCGTATGCAAAACCTGACACCCCGCGAAATCGTCGCCGAGCTTGACCGTCACATTGTCGGACAGAATGGTGCCAAGCGCGCCGTTGCGATCGCCCTGCGTAACCGGTGGCGCCGCAAACAGGCGCCTGAAGCGCTGCGCGGCGAAATCACGCCCAAGAACATCCTGATGATCGGACCGACGGGGGTGGGTAAGACCGAAGTGTCGCGTCGGCTCGCCAAGCTTGCCAATGCGCCTTTCCTGAAGGTCGAAGCGACCAAGTTCACCGAAGTCGGATATGTCGGTCGCGACGTCGAACAGATTATCCGGGACATTGTCGAGGCCGCGATCGGCATGATCCGCGAACAGAAGCGTGCGGGCGTGTCCCAGCAGGCCAAGGATGCGGCCGAAGAACGCCTGCTCGATGCGCTGGTTGGTGAAGATGCGCAGGCATCCACACGCGAGGCTTTCCGCCGAAAGTTGCGGTCCGGCGAACTGGATGACAAGCCGGTGGACATCGACTTTTCAGAGACCGCGAACCCGATGCAGATGCTCGATATTCCGGGCCAGGGCGGATCCATGGGGATGATCAACCTGTCCGATATCCTGGGCAAGGCCATGGGCGGGCGCTCCAAGCGCGTCCGCACCACGGTTCAGGAAGCCTATCGCCCGCTTCTGGAGGAAGAAGCTGATCGCCTGCTCGATGAAGACGCGATCGTTCGCGAGGCAGTGAGTTCGGTCGAGGAAGACGGCATCGTTTTCCTCGACGAGATCGACAAGGTCGCGGTCCGCAAGGGACAGGGCGGCGCCGATGTCAGCCGCGAAGGCGTTCAGCGCGACCTGCTGCCTCTGATCGAAGGTACGACCGTGTCAACGAAACGAGGCGCCGTGAAGACGGACCATATCCTGTTTATCGCGTCCGGCGCCTTTCACCTGTCCAAGCCATCGGACCTGCTGCCAGAGCTTCAGGGCCGCCTGCCCATCCGGGTCGAACTCGAGCCCTTGTCGCGCGATGACCTGCGCCGCATCCTGATTGAACCGGAAGCCAGCCTGATCAAGCAATACCAGGCGCTGATGGCGGCAGAGAATGTCACCTTGGAATTCGAGGATGCCGCGATCGACCGCCTGGCCGATCTCGCTGAAGCCGTGAACAATTCTGTCGAGAATATCGGGGCGCGCCGGTTGCAGACAGTGCTTGAACGCCTGCTTGATGAAATCAGTTTCGATGCACCGGACAAGTCGGGTGAAACGATCACGATAACGGCGGACTATGTGAATGAACGCGTCGCCAGCCTGGCGAACAATGCCGACCTGTCAAAGTTCATTCTTTAGGCTTTGACGTTCAGTTCGCCGTCGCCCTTCGGACCGGCAGATGCTTCTTCCCCCAGTCGCGAAGTGTCATCATGGCAGGCGCAAGCTCCTGCCCCTTCTCGGTGAGGACATAGTCGTAGCGCTTCGGCGCGTCGGAATAGGCCTGCTTGGTGAGAACACCCGCCTCGACAAGTCGCTTGAGCCGGTCAGCGAGAATGTGCCGCGTCATGCCGCTCGATTCGGCAAACTGCTCGAACCGCGACAGGCCCAGGAAACAGTCCCGCAGGATCAGCAGGGTCCAGCGATCCCCCAGTATCGATAGGGTCCGTGCGACCGGGCACCAGTTATCTGACAGTTCTGACCATTTCATACGTGACACGTCCAACTGAAGTCTACTAAGTTCCAAAACAGTACCTAAGCATGATTCGGGAGCAAAGCATGAGCAAGTCGTTCGAGTTCTTTTTCGACTATGTAAGTCCGACAGCCTATCTCGCCCTCCCGGTTGCGCAAGGCGTGGCAGAACGGACCGGCGCGACGCTGGTTTTCAGGCCCATGTTCCTGGGCGGAGTCATGCAGGCAACCGGCAATCGTCCGCCCGGGATGGTGCCAGCCAAAAGCGCCTATATGAGCCGTGATATGCAGCGCTGCGCCGACCATATCGGTTTGCCCTTTCATCCCAATCCCGCGTTTCCAATGAACACGCTGGGACTGGTCAGGGCGACGATCGGGCTGGAACCGGACCCGGCCGAACAGCTCAGGTTCATTACCACCTGCTTCCACGCGTGTTGGGGACAACCCGAACCGCTTGATCCCTCCGACAAGGAAGCAGTGGCCGCGATGTGTTCAGCAAACGGGTTCGATGCAAACCAGATCGCGGCGCTGGCATCCTCGGATGCGGCGAAAGACAAACTGAGGGCCAACACGGAAGAAGCCGTTGCACGCGGCATATTCGGTGCGCCGAGCTTCCTGGTTGGAGACGAGCTTTTCTTCGGTCACGATCGTTTGGACTATGTTGAACGGATGCTCGCCTAGGCTTTGATGCCAGCTGCCAGGGCAAGACCGGCCAGCGAGACTTCGGGTCTTGGCCCGAAATGGCTGATCACCTCGGCAGCAGCGATATGGCCAAGGCGCGCACAGGTCGCGAGCGGCAGGCCCTTCGCATATCCGAAGAGGAAACCAGCCGCGTATTGGTCGCCGGCGCCGGTCGTGTCGACGACCTTATCGACAGGCTCGGCCGGAACGGCAATCGGATCGCCGTCGCCAATAACGACCGAGCCCTTCTCGCTTCTTGTCACAGCCGCAATCGCCGTATCGGCCTGCAGGCGCGCTATGGCCTCGTCGAAATCCCGCGTCTGGTAGAGCGACAAAAGCTCTTCTTCATTGGCGAACAGGATATCCACGTGGCCCTTCACGAGATGAAGGAAGCTGTCGCGGTGACGATCGACGCAAAAACTGTCGGACAGCGTCAGCGCTACGAGTCGTTCGGACGATTTGGCGATTTCTGATGCGTGGACGAAGGCCGTCTTGGCGTCGTCCTTGTCGAACAGATAGCCTTCCAGATAGAGAATCTTGCCAGCGCGCACGACCTCTTCGTCGACGTCATCCTTTGAGAATAGGACAGACGCGCCGAGGAACGTGTTCATGCTGCGCGCGCCATCCTCATTCACGAAGATGATGCTGCGCGCGGTAGCCGGGCCGGTGTCGAGTGGATGCGTTGCAAATGGCACACCCGTGCTTGCCATCTCGGAACGAAACTGCCGGCCAAGATCATCGTTCGCCGTCTTGCCGATATAAGCCGCAGTTCCGCCGAAGCTAGCGATGCCGGCAATGGTGTTCGCGCCACTGCCGCCGGATGTGAAGATCGGATCTTTCGCAGCCGCCGTCAGCGCGTGGGCGCGTGGCTCCTCGATCAGGTTCATCGCGTCTTTCTGGATGCCCCACTCTTCAAGGAAGGCATCATCTGCACGGGACAGAACATCAACAATCGCATTGCCCAAGCCGACAACGTCAAAACGGGTGGAGGTCATGATTACTTTGCCTTGAATTCCAAACCCGCCGATTGCCAGACAAGGCTGCTGGACGCAACCACGCGGCATGCTAAACGCCGATGATGAAGATCGCCTACCTCTCATCCCGGGTCACCCTGCCCGGGTCTCCGACACGTCGCAGCGACGCGTTTGAGCACGACTATATGATGGATGCGCTGGGCCCGGCCTTTGCGGCGCTTGGCATGAGCCTGCGCGACCTGGCCTGGGATGACCCGGACGTTGACTGGTCGTCATACGACGCGGCCATCATCGGAACGACGTGGGACTATTGGGACCGGATCGACGAATTCCTGGCCACTCTGGAACGGATCGGTACACTCACAACATTGTTCAACGGTGCCGCATTCGTGCGCTGGAACAGCTGCAAGACCTATCTCAGGGACATGGAGGCCAAAGGTGCCGAACTAATTCCGACACTCTGGCTCGACGCAGCGACACCGGAACTTGCGGCGGCGGCATTCGACGAACTCGGAAGCGACGATCTTGTCTTCAAGCGGCAAATCGGTGCCGGTGCGGCCGACCAGCACCGCCTGAATCGCCACGATCCGATTCCTGACATGCCGCATGCAATGATGGTCCAGCCTTTCCTGAAAATGATCCAGGACGAGGGGGAAATCAGTTTCATCTTCATCGATGGCGCGTTCTGCCATGCCCTGGTCAAACGCGCCGCTGCGGGAGATTACCGCATTCAGTCGACATATGGCGGCACGGAGCACGCCATCTCGCCGTCATCCGACGATCTTGCGGCCGCCGCACATGTCATCTCCATGCTTGACGATGCGCCACTCTACGGCCGGGTCGATATGCTGAGAGGGCCGGACGGACATTTGCTGCTCATGGAACTGGAACTGATCGAACCCTACCTCTATCCTATCGAAGGGCCGGAACTGGGAACGATGATGGCGGCCGCCGTTGCGCGGCGTCTCAATTCCGGTTCATAGGAAAAGGTCGGCAACTTCGACACGCGGCTGAAAGTCTTTCAGTGCGCTACTCGCGCCCGAGGACATACTGACTGATGATGAGAACTGCCCTCACCGCTACCGCCGCTTTATGTTTTGCCGGACTCGCTCAGGCGCAGGCACTGGAGGAGGACGGGCTCTACCTTGCCTTTAGGGGCTATGGTGCGATCAACGATCAGAACAATCTTCACTTTTCCGCTAGCCGGGAATTCGGCGGCGCGGCCGGATACCGCTTCTCGGACGTATGGCGCGCCGAGGCCGAGTATTCACGGCGATGGGCCAAGATCACCGGCCTGAATGGCGCTTTGACGACGAAAGGCGATTTCGATTCGCATACGCTCGGCCTGCACCTGTTCCGGGATTTCCGACCGGAAAAGAAATTGCGTCCGTTCGTTGGTCTTGGCGTTGGTGGCGGAATCCTGGACTTCGACTTCAAAGGCCCTGCCGACATCAATCCAGACTTCATTGTCATCGGCAACGACACGAACATCAGCACGTACGGCAATGTTTTTGCTGGCTCGACCTACCACATCAGTTCGAAATTCAGAGTCGGCGTGGGCTTCGAGTATTTCTCGTTCTCAGACCAAGCCGTCGAGTCCAATATAGGGGACATCGACGGCATAAACCGCAGCTACAATTTCTTCGTTTCAATGCGCTGGCGGCCGGACTTCTCGCGCTAACCGATTTACTTGCCGAAGCCATAGACGAGCGCAACCTTCAGCGCCGTGTCGGTGTCCTCAAAGCCGTCGGCTGGATTGGTATCATGGCGAACATTGAACGACACGCGAGCCGATATGGCCGATGAGACCGACGCTGTCAGCGCAACCATGTTTTCGATTTGCGTCGACGTTTCTCCATACAACAGGTCTGTCTCATTGGTGAGTTTGACATTGTCGTTGAACTTGTAGCCGAATGCCGATCGGGCGACGGCACCGAACGACGACACCGTTTCAGCCGGAATGATGAGCGCGGCCCCCAGCGAATCCGTGGTGACAATGCGCTTCACCTCGTCAATCTTGACGCCGGGACCGCCCCGCACGGTCCATTTGACTCGTTCGCCATCGTAGATGTGATAGCCGAGACCGCCGCCCACGAAAGAACGGCTGTCAAACCCCGTGAACTGATCGACTTCATATGATGTCCGGCCAAAGGCAAACAGTTTGTCGCCGAGCAGACGATCGACATCTCCGGAGAGGAAGTACCGGTTCCGGCTCTCGACGCCATCCTGCTCGCCATAGTCTCCCTCAGCCACGAATTCGTAAGTCCAGACGCCATGCTCGCGCGCGACGTCGATGCCAAGCCCGAGATCTGTGGTTTCGGTGTTCCCGGTCGTATAGCCGGCACTGAAAGCGGCCTCGCCGCTCCAGCCATCATTTTCCTGGGCGACAGCTGCGTTGCCGGCAAGCATGGCAGTACTGGCAAGGGCAATGATAGATAGTGGGTGAATGCGTTTGGACATGACATGACTCCTGTTTTTCGGAGCCCCGTTTCGCGACATTTCGTGACCAAGTCGTCATGGAATTGTGGCCGGCTGGTGGCAGGCGAACCGGCTGGCAGATATGTCACATGACGGTTTTGCGCGGTGGTGCCTTCTTGCGCGGCCCCAGTTTCGAAACGGTGGCGGGATCAGGCGTCTTGGGTTTGAATTTACACAGGTGCGCTATCACGCAGTGCCAGCATTCCGGCGTCTGTGCCTTGCAGACATAACGGCCATGCAGGATCAGCCAATGATGTGCGCCATGCTTGAATTGCGCCGGTGTGATCCGTTCCAATCCCCTCTCGACTTCTTTCGGCGTTTTTCCAGGCGCCAGGCCGGTGCGATTCGATACCCGAAATACATGCGTGTCCACCGCAATGGTCGGAACGCCGAAAGCCTCGTTCAGCACGACATTTGCCGTTTTTCGGCCGACACCGGGCAATTGCTGCAATGCGTCCAGCGTATTTGGTACGACGCCGTCGAATTTCTCGATCAACATCCGGCTCAAGGCGATGACGTTCTTTGCCTTGTTCCGCCACAAGCCGATTGTGCGGATATATTCGGCAACCCCCTCTTCCCCCAATGCCAGCATCTTCTCTGGCGTATCGGCGACAGCGAACAGTTTGGCCGTCGCCTTGTTGACGCCGACGTCCGTCGCCTGTGCTGACAGCGCCACAGCAACGACGAGAGTGAATGGGCTCGTAAAGTTAAGCTCCGTGTGCGGGTCCGGCCTGTCCTGAGCGAGCGCCTCATAGAGTTCGGTCGCGCGCGCCAAACTGAATGTTCTGGGCGCCCGCTTTTTCTTGCGCGGGGACGGGAGCGGCTTTTCATCAGGCATGAGGGATGTGTTTACGTCGCACTTTGCGCCGCGCAAGGTTGCACCTATTATTCTTACATGAGCGAGATCGACGAAGTCATCTACTTTGACGCCCTGCTGACACCGAACCGGTCGCTCAGCCCGAAGGCGTTTGCCGTCTTGATGACGGTTGTCGGTGTCGCCAGCTTCGCATGCGGCGCGGCATTCCTGTCCATGGGCGCCTTTCCAGTCGTCGGCTTCTTCGGGCTCGATGCACTGGCAGTCTATATTGCGTTTCGGTCGTCATTCCGGCGGCAACGTGAGCAGACGCGCGTCACCGTCACAGCAAAGACGATGCATCTTCGCCATCGGGCCGCGGATGGATCCGTAAAAAGCGTCAAATTCCCTTCGGCGTTCACGCGGGTGGAGCTCGATGAACCCCTGAGCCCGACAAGCTGGTTGCGAATCGAGCACGGCCGGACCGCCTATGTGATCGGGCGCTTCCTCACCTGCCCCGAGCGAAAGTCGCTGTCCATCGCGATCCGCGCAGCGCTCCTAAATGCCCGGGCTGAACGCCATCCGGCCTGACTCGATGGTTAACAATAATAAATGACGCCTGCGTCATGGTTTTTTCATTCTGACCATGGTATCTAGGTTGATACATCAAACTTGGGCCCCCGAACGGGGACGCACTGGAGGAAATAACATGGCGGCTGATACAGCACAGACCTTTGACCATCCTGCACTCGAACGTCCGAAAGTCTCGGATCGTGAGCCGCTTCATCCCGGATATCTCCGGGTTGGGGAAGACGTGCCGCCAGCCTCCACGCTCGACATCGAGACATTCGACTTCATCGATCCCGAAATCTGGCGCCAGGGCAAGTACTGGGACCGTCTGGAGCGCCTGCGGAACGAAGACCCGCTTCACTTCACACCGGACAGCTTTGCCGGACCTTACTGGTCGGTCACGCGCTATGAAGACATCATGGCCATTGATGTTGATCACAAGCGCTTCTCGTCCAGCTGGGAGCATGGTGGCATCACGCTTGGCCAGCCGCTCGAAGACTTCGAGATGCCGATGTTCATTGCCATGGATGAACCGCGCCATGCCGAACAGCGCCGCACGGTCCAGCCAGCTGTCGCGCCGAACATGCTTAAAGACTACGAACCCCTGATCCGCTCGCGGACCCAGGGCCTTCTGGATTCCCTGCCGGTCGGCGAACCCTTCGACTGGGTCGATAAAGTGTCGATCGAATTGACGACGATGATGCTCGCCACCCTGTTCGACTATCCGTTTGAACGCCGGCGCGACCTGACCCGCTGGTCGGACGTTTCCACTAACATGAACAACCCTGACATCTGCCCCGGCGGCGAGGTGCAGTGGAAGCAGGAAATGATGGAATGCCTGACCTCATTCATGGGCTTGTACCAGGAACGCCAGGCCGCACCGGTGAAGAACGACCTTATCAGCCTGCTCGCCCATGGCGAAAAGACTAGCAACCTGACCCCTATGGAACTGCTGGGTAACGTGATCCTTCTGATCGTTGGCGGTAATGACACGACCCGTAACTCGATGACGGGGTCGGTCTACGCCCTCAACAAGTTCCCGTCGGAATACGAGAAGCTGAAAGCCGATCCGTCGCTGATCCCGAACATGGTGTCGGAAACGATCCGCTGGCAGACCCCGCTTGCCTTCATGCGCCGTACTGCGCTGGAAGACGTGGAAATGCACGGCAAGACGATCCACAAGGGCGACCAGATCGCCATGTGGTATGTCTCCGGCAACCGGGACGAGCGGTTCTGGGACCGCCCGAACGATTTCATCATCGACCGCGAAAATGCCCGTCGTCACATCTCGTTCGGCTTCGGCATCCACCGTTGCGTCGGCAACCGCCTGGCCGAACTGCAGCTGCAGATCCTGTGGCAGGAAATCATGGAACGCTTCAGCCATATCGAAGTGCTGGACGAGCCATCGCTCACCTCCGGTGCCTTCGTGAAGGGCTACACATGGATGCCGGTCATCTGCCACCCGAAATAAGCGTGTTGGCTGACGCCGCGCAAAGCCTGATAAGCCTCTCATCAGATCCTGATGGGAGGCTTTTTTCATGGACGTATCAACAGCCGTCGCGCAGCGCATTTCCACACGCGCCTTCAAACCCGATCCGCTGTCAGAGGCCGACATCCGCGACTGGCTGACCGCTGCGCAGCGCGCGCCTTCGGGGGGGAATACGCAGCCGTGGCGGGTGATTGTGGTGACGGGGGCGGCGAAGGATGAGGTGATCGGCAAGGCGGCTGGTGTCCTGAAGGACAGCCCGGCAGGCCAGCCGACGGACCGGCCGATCTATCCCAAGGACCTGTGGGAGCCGCATGAAGCGCGCCGGCGGCGTGTGGGAGAGATGATGTATGACGTGCTGGATATCCCCAAGGCCGACCGCGCCGCACGCATCGCCTGGTTTGCCAACAATTTCCGCTTCTTCGGCGCGCCGGTCGCCGTATTCATTGTGATTGACGAGCGTATGGGCCATGGCCAGTGGGGCCATGCTGGCATGTATTTGCAGACCCTCGCCCTGCTCGCGGAGGAGCGTGGATGGGGGACATGCATGCAGGAATGCTGGGGAATACTGCGCCCGATGCTGAAAGACCATTTCGGTCTCGGCGAGAGCGAAATGGTCTGGTGCGGCATGGCTGTTGGCATTCCGGACGCCGATCATCCGGTCAATTCGCTGCGCGCGGAGCGGGCTGATATCGACGAAATAGCGGTTTTGAAGGGGTTCTGACGGGGTGGCCTGCGGGCGTGGCACGTGGGTCCGCAGGGTGTGGCAAGGGGGTGGTTGGTCCAACGCGAATCCCATTGCGCAGCATTTTTGACCTAATCCTGCCGCATGGGTGTGATCCTCTCAGGCGATGATCACACGACGCGCCGCTTTCTCCGGCCTAGTGGCCCTGCCCCTCGTTCCGAGTGTCCTTGGCGAGCGGCTTATCCCCTGGGAGTCCCGCCTCACCGCGGCAGCGCGCAGCCAGATCGGGATCACGCGCGCCTACGACCCGGCCTATGTCAGCCTCGCCTATCCGAATGGCGACGTCCCCCGCGAGCGCGGCGTGTGCACGGACGTTGTCATTCGTGCGTATCGCGATGCTTTCGATTTCGACCTTCAATCAGCGGTCCATGACGACATGGCTGCGACGTTCAACGCGTACCCGAGCATATGGGGCCTGACGCGGCCGGACAGGAATATCGACCATCGCCGCGTGCCGAACCTCGAAACCTATTTCCGCCGGCATGGAACAGAGCTTGCCGTGCCCGCTTCGCTGGCCGACTGGCAAGCGGGCGACCTCTATACGATGCGGTTGAATGGTCGGCTGCCGCATATCGGCATCGTTTCGAACAAGGTGACGCCGATGGGCCACCACTATGTCATTCACAATATTGGCGCGGGAACCGCCGAAGACGATATCCTTGGCCAATTCGACGATGAGCGCCGATTCAGGTTCGAACCGCCGATCTTGTAATGACTATTCCTCGTCGTCCCAATCGGTCATGGGGCGTTCGGGTTCGCGCGGCGTGGCGGCGAGCTGGACGACGGCGGCCTTGACGCGGGCGCGATCGAACTCGTCCTCGTCTTCGCTGGCACGCGGACGCGGCTTGAGATAGGCGAAGACGCTGACGGCGCTGTCATCCGCTTCATCCCCTTCTCCCTGCTCGTCCTGCGTGTCGGCGACCGCTAGCGCATCTTCCGCACTCTCGTCGGGGACCTGCTCGACAATCGCTTCTGATGCGGCCTCGACGTCTGCCGCAGGTGCGTCTTCTTCGTCCATATAGTCCGTCACGAAGGCATCGATGGCTTCGACATCCGACGTATCGTCGATGAGGACGTCTTCCTCGTTGAGGGCCTCCTCATCCGGCATCTGGAAGCCGGACGGGATGACGTCGGACAACAGGCCTTCTGCCGCAAGGTCGGCCTTGCCCGGCAATGTGTCGAGGCTTTCGAGACCGAAATGCTCGAGGAAGGCATCTGTCGTGCCATAGGTCATCGGCTGACCCGGAGTCTTGCGGCGCCCCTTGATCTTGACCCAGCCGGCTTCCATCAGCGTGTCGATCGTCGTCTTGGCCACGGCCACGCCGCGAACGGCCTCGACTTCGGCCCGTGTCACGGGTTGGCCATAGGCGATGATGGCCAGCGTCTCGAGCGCCGCCTGACCGAGTTTCTTCTGAACCTGCCGCTCTTCGACGAAGAGATAGGTGAGGTCGGTGGCTGTCTGGAAGCGCCATTTATTGGCGACTTCAACCAGGTTCACACCGCGATTGGCGTATTGCGCGCGCAGTGCCATCAGCACTTCGCCCGACTCGACGCCGTGCGGCAAGATTTCCGCGATCTGTTCAGCCGACAGCGGCTCACCCGCCGCGAACAGAATGGCCTCGGCACGCCGGATCCCCTCTGACAGGGCCTCCTCGATGCCGCCTGCGAGTTCCGCTTCGGAGCGCTTGTAGGCGAAGGACAGCTGGGCCAAGGGATCCCGCGTCTCTTCTGGTGAATCTTCCATCATTTCAAACTTCTCAAGCGGTTGCATCCCTGCCCTCCCCGGGGTTGGTTCCTGCATTACGTAGGTAAAGTGGCGCAAAGTGGGCGTCCTGACGCACATCAACTTCGCCATCGCGGGCGAGTTCGAGTGCTGCCGCGAATACACTGGCGGTGACAGAGCGCGGCGGCAACAATGGATCGACATCTGTCATCGTCGTCCGGATTTCATCCAGGCTCGACCAATGATCCAGTTGCGCTCGAAGCGTCCTCAGCGTCGTGCGCGCCAGTTCCAGCGGCAGGACAAGCTGCTGCTCGATCCTGTGCGGCGCTTGCTGTTCCTTGCGGTCGCGGATGGTGCCGAATGCCTGGGTCAGGTCGTAGAGCGACGCCTTGAATTCTGTATGTTTCACCACGCGCGGCTGTTCCGGCATGCCGCGCAGGAAGATCACATTGTTGAGGACCGGGCCGGCTTCGAGTTCCTGCACTGCCGTACGCATGGCATCGAGACGCTTCAGGCGGAACGCCAGCCGTTCGGCCATTTCCTCGCCGGTTGGTTCGTCTTCGTCGGGCTTTTCCGGCTTCGGCAACAGCAGCCGCGACTTCATGAAAGCAAGCCAGGACGCCATCAGCAAATAGTCGGCAGCGAGGTCCATGCGTTTTGATTTCGCGTCCTCGATGAAGGCGAGGTACTGAACGGCCAGGTCGAGGATCGACAGGTGAAGCAGGTCGACCTTCTGGCGCCGGGCCAGTTCGAGCAACAGATGCAGCGGGCCTTCATAGCCATCCACATCCACGCGGAACATATCGCCTGCTTCGGCGTCTTGCGCGTCTGCCGACAGCGCATCGATGGAAATGGCGTCAACGCTCATGCCATCGCCTTGAATTCAGGAAAGAGTTCGTGGAACCGGGCCCATCCGGCCTGACCGTCGAACGGCAGCTCGGCTGTCGACAATGCCTCGGCCCTCTCAGCGCGCGAGCGCGCTTTTCCAGCGAGCACGGGTGACGCTTCAGCGACTTCAGCCATTTCAGCGAGAATGGAGTCGGCCTCTTTCAGGAAGCCCGAACAATGCAGCAGCACGTCACAGCCGGCCGCAATCGCTCCGTCTGCACGCGTCGTCAGGCTGCCGCCCAGTGCTTTCATCCCCAGATCATCCGTCATCAGCAGGCCATCAAACCCGATTCGCTCGCGAATGATGCCCTGAATAAGCTTTGGTGACAGGGTTGCGGCGACGCCCGGATCGATGGCCTCGTAGGCGATATGGGCGGTCATCGCCATCGGGGCGTCCGCGAGGCGGGCGAACGCGTCAAAATCCTTGGCGAGTTCATTGTCCCCGGCTGTGACGCGCGGCAGTTCCAGATGGCTGTCGGACATCGAGCGGCCATGCCCGGGAATATGTTTCACGACGCCGGCCACACCGCCATCTGCGAGCCCTTTGAGGGCCGCGCGGGCAAGGTCGGCAACCTGTTCGGGATCAGTGCCGAAAGCCCGGTCGCCGATCACGTCATGGGCGCCGGGCACCGGCAGATCGACGACGGGAGCACAATCCGCATGGATCGACATGGATGAAAGTTCTGCTGCCATCAGGCGATGGCCGAGCCAAGCGGCCTCCAGTCCACGCTCCCGATCAGCCTCATAGATCAGTGCATAATCTTCGCCGCGCGGGAAAAGCGGCCATTCCGGCGCCTTCAGGCGGGCCACGCGGCCACCTTCCTGGTCGATGAAGATCAGCGTCGGTCGGCCTGTCGCGTCCCAGATCTCAGCCGCAAGCTGGCGAATCTGGCCTTTCGACACACACGAGCGGCCCATGAGGATGACGCCCCAGGGATCATGCGCGGAAAAGAGGGCCCGTTCACCCGGAGTCAGTCTCGGACCCGAGACGCTGAGGATGCAAGCTTTCGTCACTATCCAGTCACCACAATGCAGTTTTCACCAGCGGACTTCAGCGTCGTGCAGAAGGCCGTGGCTTCCGATCTTTCGGCAAAGGCACCCACGCGCAAGCGGTAAAACACACCTTTGGCGCCCAGATCAGCCCGCTGGATATGTTTCGCTGCCCCCCGATAGATATCAGGGCGGGCCCCGGATGCCTTGCGCCAGGCCGCCTCGGCAGCCTCTTCCGAGCGAAAGGCCGCTATCTGCACGAGATAAGCGCCATTATCGCTGAATTCGAACTCGGACATGCCTTGCGAGGTTGCCATTGGCCCCGCAGCCATCGGCATGGGTGGGGGATTTATTGAAGCGATGTCAACATCTTCATCCGATGCGGAAGGGCGTTCGTCGAGATTGGCGAGGGCGCGAACCTGATCCGCGACGACGTTCGGCATGCCGTTTTCAGGATCCGTTTCATTTTCGGCCCCTGATTCGATGCCTGGACGCAGCTCGATTGGCGGCCCGCCCTGCAGGAATTCCGTGCTGCGGGCATCTTCGAAATCGGCAATGCCGGTGTCTTCGGATGCAGGCCGGTCCGACGCATCCATCTGGTCGTAGAAGCGCTTGTCTGTGTCGGGAACCGCGACGCCACCACGATCTTCCGGCGTGCGCTTGTAGGGCTGCGCATCTGCAATGACGCTGGGGATTCCAGCGCCGCTGGAACGCACGCCCTGTCGATACGTGTTCCAGACCACAGCGCCGAACACCAGCAGCACGCCAATTGCGAGCGCCAGGATCAACGGACCGCGGGCCGTTTCATCATCGCGGATCTCGAATCCCCGGTAGTCATCGTCAAAAGGCGCGTAGTCGCCCCTCTCGCTTCGCGATCTGCCCATGGAATACTTCCTTCAGTATCGTGTTCTGAGGTTAATATTAGAGGGCGTTTCGTTAATGACGCTTGAACATCAAGGGCTTTTCCGCAGTCTCGGGCAGTCACTCATGATGAGAGAAAGGCAGAAAACCGGACGTCAGCGCATGCCGCTGGCATCGAAAAGACGCCTGTGTTCTTCCATGGCGAACGTATCGGTCATGCCCGCAATATAATCGCAGACGATACGGGCGCGCCGCGTTTCCGGTACCTGTTCGGCATCGTGACGCCAGGGCGGCGGCAGGGTCTCGGGTTCGGCGAGGAAAATGCCGAACAGGTCGGCCAGGAGGCGTTTGGCCTGGCTTCGCATGCGGTTGACCTTGTAATGCTTGTACATGCGCTCGTAGAGGAAGGCCCTGAGCGCGCGCTGACGGGCCTCCAGCTCGGCCGAGAAGGCCACGAGTGGCACGTCCATGGCGCGCACGTCGGCAGCGCTGGCGGGCTTGTGGAGCTTGATGCGGCGGCGGGTCTCGTCGGTAAGGTCATTGATCCAGACGCCGATGAGGCGACGGACGGCTTCGTAGGTAACCATGCGATCGCTCAGATGCGGGTATTCAATCCGGACGCCGCGAAATTGTCCGCCGACAACGGGGATGTCCATCAGGTCTTCGATCGTGAACAGGCCCGAGGCGATACCATCATCGATATCGTGGTTATTGTAGGCAATGTCGTCCGACAGGGCGGCGACCTGCGCCTCGGGACCGGCAAACTGGTCAGGCTCGAGGTCGGCTAGTTGGGGGAAATCACGGAATGCGGCCGGCAGGCTGCTGACCGGTGTGTCCGGCCCCGTCACGGGGCCATTGTGCTTGACCAGGCCCTCGAGCATCTCCCAGCTGAGGTTCAGGCCGTCAAAGCCCGGATAGCGCACTTCCAGCTTGGTCACGATGCGCAGGGTCTGGGCATTGTGGTCAAAGCCGTCATAGGCCTTCATGCATTCGTCCAGCTGGTCCTCGCCGGCATGGCCGAAGGGCGGATGGCCGAGATCGTGGGCCAGCGCCAAGGCTTCGGCGAGGTCTTCATCGAGGCCGAGGGTGCGGGCGACGCTGCGGGCAATCTGGGCAACTTCCAGGGAATGTGTGAGGCGGGTGCGGTAATGGTCGCCCTCATGCGCCACGAATACCTGTGTTTTCTGCTTCAGGCGACGAAAAGCCGTCGAATGGACGATCCTGTCGCGGTCACGCTGGAATGGCGTGCGGGTGGCCGAAGGCGCCTCTTCAAAATAGCGTCCCCGACTGTCTTCGAAGCGGGTCGCAAACACGGCTCTCTTTTCCATCGACCAATTAGTCCCTATCTTGTTCGCATGAGCACCGTAACAGTTCCTGATGTGACCCTGTCCGCCTCCGCTGCCAAGCGGATTAATGCGATTCTGGCAAAACAGGACGGCGTAGATTTCCTGCGCGTCTCTGTTGAAGGGGGCGGCTGTTCCGGCTTTTCCTACAAATTCGATTTTGCCGATGCCGCAAATGCAGACGACCTGATCGTCGAACGGGACGGCGCGCAAGTGCTGATCGACGAGATGAGCCTCGAATTCCTGCGTGGCTCGGAGATCGACTTTTCGACCGAACTGATCGGCGCGGCGTTCAAGATCAACAATCCGAATGCAACAGCGGCCTGCGGCTGCGGGACGAGCTTTTCGGTCTGACCTGCCGTCGCGTCCGGCTCGCCTGATATTGCCATTGCGCCTATGTTGCCTCGCAGGAGGACACAGTCATGCCCAAGGCAAAGCCGTTTCGAATCGATATTCCCGACAAGACGATCCATGCGATCCGCGAACGCGTTGAAAACTACAATTGGTTTCCGGCCCCCGCCAATGAGCGGGGCTTTGCCTATGGCATGTCGACACCGGTGATGAAGGACCTGCAGCGCTACTGGCTGACCGGCTATGACTGGCGCGAGGCGGAGACCGATCTCAACCGCTATCCGAGCTACAAGGCGGATGTGGACGGGATGGACATCCACTTCGTGCATGTCATTGGCGAAGCCGGCGGTCGGCGCCCTCTCCTGCTGACGCATGGCTGGCCGGGATCGGTCTTCGAGTTCTGGGAGGCGATCGGGCCGCTCGCCTATCCGACCAAGCATGGCGGCAAGGCCGAGGATGCGTTCGACCTGATCATCCCGTCCCTGCCCGGCTATGGCTTTTCCGAGAAGCCGGACTCGCCGATGGGCCAGCGGGCGACCGCGAAACTGTGGAACACGCTGATGCAGGACGTGCTGGGCTACGAGACCTATCTCGCCCAGGGCGGCGACTGGGGCAGCCTGGTCACCTCCTGGCTGGGCTATGAACATGGCATTGTGGACGGTAAGGGCGGCTGCAAGGCCATCCATCTCAACATGGTCGGCTTCCGGCCCAATCCGGCGAAACCCGAAACCCAGGCAGAAGCCGACTGGCTCGCCGGATCACAGGCCGCGATGCAGCAGGAGGGCGCCTATTTCATGGAGCACGCCACCAAGCCGCAGACCCTGGCCATGGCCCTGATGGACTCGCCGATGGGCACGGCGGCCTGGATCATCGAGAAATTCCATGGCTGGTCGGACCTGGAGGATGGCGACCTGTTCAGCGTCTATTCGAAAGACCAGTTGCTAACGAACGTGATGATCTATCTCGTCAATGACGCGATCGCGACCAGCATCTGGTACTATAATGCGCTGTTCCAGGAAGGCGGCGCGGTGCTGCCGGAAGGCAAGCGGTGCGAGACGCCGACAGGGTTTGCGAATTTCCCCGGAGAAGCGGTGTACCCGGCCCCGCCGCGCAGCTGGTGCGAGCGCGCCTATAACGTCACGCACTGGAGCGAGATGGACAGCGGCGGGCATTTCGCTGCGATGGAGAAGCCGGACCTGTTTGTCGAGGATGTGCGCGCCTGGGCCCGCAAGGCCGGCTAGGCGGCGGAACCTGTCCGCAGGTCGCGGCCGACATTCTGCAATACGGCGTTGACGAACTTGGCTTCGGTCTCGTCGAAGAAATCGTGCGCGAGCGAGACATATTCGTCGAGGATGACGGCCTCTGACAGTTCCTGGTGCACGATGAATTCGGCTGCGCCGGCCCGCAGGATGGCCCGCGACGTGGCGTCGAGGCGGGTCAGCTTCCAGCCGTCCGACAGGCGCGACAGGATGGCGGTGTCGATGGCGGCCTGGTGTTCGACGACGGCGTTCAGGATGGCCTTGAACAGGTCAGGGTCGGCTTCCTCGATCGGGCGTTCGTCCGGGCCGATACCGAGACGGTCGTCCATGAAGGCCCGCACGGTCGCCTTGGCGGACTTGCCGGTCTGTTCCATCTCGTACAGTGCCTGGACCGCAGCCAGCCGGGCGCCGGCGCGCCGGGCGCGGATAACTTCGAACGGGATTTTCTGCTGGCTCAACGAATGAGGTCCTTGCGGAACTTGATCATGGAGAGGCAGGCCTCGGCGGCGTCCTTGCCCTTGTTCTTCTGCTTGCGGTCGGCGCGGACCCAGGCCTCGGCCTCGTTCTCGACCGTGAGGATGCCGTAGCCGATGGCCTGGCGGCGCTGGACGATGAGATCCATCAATCCGCGGGCGCTCTCGCCGCAGACATAGTCGTAGTGACTTGTCTCGCCGCGAATGACGCAGCCGAGCGCCACGGCGCCATCAAAGCGGCCGCTGTCAGCCGCCATGGCGATCAGGCCCGGCAATTCGAACGCGCCGGGCACTTCCATGACGGTCACTTTCGCGCCGGCAGCTTCCAGTGTTTCCATCGCACCCAGTTCCAGCTCGTCGCTGATGCGTTTGTAATATCTCGATATGGCAATGAGGACGCGGTCCGCCATCAGTCAGTCTCCTCGTTCAAGCGGCGCCAGCCCTCTATGGTCAGGCCGTATCCGTCAAGCCCCGCAACGCGGGTGGGCTGTGTATCGGACAGAAAGGTCATGCGCCGGACACCGAGGTCGCGCAGGATCTGGGCCCCGATACCGTATTCGCGCAGGGGGGCGCTTGGGTCGCGGGGCGTGTCGGATTTCAGGCCAAGACGCTCGGCCAGCACATTGGGGCGCATCGTATTGACGAAGACGATGACGCCCGGTTCATCGGCTTCGGAGATGATACGCATGGCCTTTTCGACCAAGTCCTGCCGCGGGCCGATCTCGCCCAGGATATCTGACAGCACGTCGGGGTGATGGACCCGCACGATGGTTGTCGAATCCGGTTTGATCTCGCCATGAACGATGGCGATGTACTCGGAATTGTCGAGCGCGTTGCGGAAGCAGACCGTTTTGAACCCCTCTCCATAGGTCGAGTTCAGGACGGATTCGACGCGGCGCTCGAGGAAGCGGTCATTCTCGCGGCGCCAGGCGATCAGGTCGGCAATCGTGCCGATCTTGAGATTGTGCAGCTGGGCGAAGGAGACGAGGTCCGGAAGGCGGGCCATCGAGCCGTCTTCGTTCATGATTTCGCAGATGACGCCGGCGGGATACAGCCCCGCCATTCGCGAAATATCGACCGCCGCTTCGGTGTGGCCGGCGCGGACCAGCGTGCCGCCATCCTTGGCGACCAGCGGAAAAACATGTCCGGGTGAGACGATGTCGTCATGATCTGCGGTGGGGTCTATGGCGACGGCAATCGTGCGGGCCCGGTCATGTGCAGAGATACCGGTGGTTACGCCCTCTTTCGCCTCGATCGACACGGTAAAGGCGGTCTGCATGCTTTCGCGATTGTTCCGCGTCATCATGTCGAGGCGCAACGTGTGGGACCGTTCCTGCGTCATCGCGAGGCAGATCAGGCCGCGGCCGTGGCGGGCCATGAAGTTGACCTGTTCCGGCGTCGCAAAGTTTGCCGGGATGATCAGGTCACCCTCATTCTCGCGATCCTCGGCATCGACCAGGATATACATCCGGCCATTGCGGGCATCTTCGATAATCTCGTCGATCGACGAGATCGCAGCGTGGAAGTCATCAGACATTCTTGGAGGGCCCTTCCGGCGCATCGGCGCCTATCATGCGCGCCACGTAGCGCGCCAGCATATCGATCTCAAGGTTCACATGTGCGCCAGGCGTCAGTTCCGACAGAGTGGTGACCTCCCAAGTATGGGGAATGATTGCAAGCTGGAAGTCGCCATTCGCCAGCGCCTCGGCGACGGTCAGCGATACGCCGTTGACGGACGCAGAGCCCTTGGTGGCGAAATAACGTGCAATGGCGGCGGGCGGGCGGATGGTGAGCCGCCAGCTTTGGCCCTCGGCCTCGATGGAAACGACCTCGCCGACACCATCGACATGGCCGAACACGAAATGGCCCCCGAGTTCGTCACCCAGTTTCAGGCTTTGTTCGAGATTGACGCGCGACCCGGCCTTCCATTCGCCGAGTACGGTTTTCGAAAGGGTCTCGGGAACCGCTTCGACGGCGAACCAGGCCCCGCGTTCGCCCTGCCCCATGTCGACGACCGTGAGGCAAACGCCGGAATGCATGATGGAGGCCCCCATGGCGATGTCGTCAAGCGGATATCCGCTCTCGACTTCGAACCGCACAAGCCCATTGCGCTCTTCGGCCTTGCGGACCGTTCCGACGTCAGTGACGAGACCTGTAAACATGGCGGGAATAATCCTTCGGGGGGACTTATGCTAAATTCGAACATAAGTGTCGAGAACGTCATCTCCAATCCGTTCCGTCGCGACAGGGCGCCAGCGTGACGCAGCGGCGAGAGTCTCGAGCCCCAGTCCGCCGAGCACCGGCAAGCCGTCGCCTCCAATGAGGATGGGCGCGCGGAACCAGGCGATCTCGTCAACCAGTCCGGCCCGGATGAAGGACGCCGCCAGGGTGCCGCCGCCTTCGAGAAGGATGGAGCCGATCCCCTCCTCTTCCGCGCGGCGCACGAGCGCGGTCACGTCGACCCGGGTACCATTGCCGCAACGCCAGATGTCGACACCGCCAGCCGCGAGAATGTCCTGCGGCTGGCCTGCGGTCGCCACCACGACCGGACCGCTTGATACGGACTGGACGAGCCGTGAGTGTTTGGGTGTTCGCCCGCGAGAATCAGCAACAATGCGGACGGGCTGCTTCTTCGGCATCGGAACGGTGCGGGCGGTCAGCAACGGATCGTCGGCCAGCACGGTGCCGATGCCGACAAGGACGGCGTCATGCTCGCCGCGCATCTGGTGGGCCCGGGCGCGGGACCCGCTCGTCGTGATCCACTGGCTGGTGCCGTCGGCAAGCGCAATTCGCGCATCAAGCGAAGTCGCGATCTTGAGGGTAACCCTCACACCGTTCATGACTCGTCGATATCTTCTTCGAGTGCTGTCTTTTCGATGAATTGGGCAAAATCGCTCGGATCCTTGAAGTCCCGATACACGCTGGCGTAGCGGACGTATCCGACCGGATCGACATGTTTCAGCGCTTCCATGACGAGTTCGCCCAGCTGCGAGGACGGCACTTCGGACTCGCCGCCACTCTCGAGCTTGCGCACAATTCCCGACACCATCTGGTCAATCCGGTCGCGGTCAACCGGGCGCTTGCGAACAGCGACGGAGATCGACCGGAAAAGCTTGTCGCGTTCGAAAAGCGATTTTTTGCCATCGCGCTTGACCACAACGATCTCCCGCAACTGGACGCGTTCGAACGTGGTGAACCGCGCTCCGCAGCTTTCGCACACGCGGCGACGCCGCACAGCGGTGTCATCTTCAGCCGAGCGGCTGTCCTTTACGGCTGTATTCTCAGAACCACAGAACGGACACCGCAAAACGTATCAAGCTCCCAAGCCATTATAGATCGGGAATTGGGCGGTCAGCGCCTTCACCTCGGTGCGGACCTTGTCTTCCACTGCCGAGCTTTCACCCGCCGCGACCGCGCCGACCACTTCGCCGATCCAGTTGCCGATCCGGGTGAACTCCTGCTCGCCGAAACCCCGTGTCGTGCCAGCAGGCGAACCGACGCGGATACCGCTCGTGACGGTCGGCTTTTCCGGGTCGAATGGCACGCCATTCTTGTTACAGGTAATGAAGGCCCGCTCGAGCGCGTGTTCGGCATCGCGGCCGGTGACCTTTTTCGGACGCAGGTCGATCAGCGCGAGATGGGTATCCGTACCGCCTGAAACGACATCCAGGCCACCTGATTTGCAGGCTGCGGCCATGGCCTGCGCATTCGCGACGACCTGTGCGGCGTAAGCCTTGAATTCGGGCTTGAGCGCTTCTCCGAACGCAACCGCCTTGGCGGCTATGACGTGCATGAGCGGACCGCCCTGAATCCCTGGGAAGATTGCCGAATTGATTTTCTTTGCGATGGCTTCGTCATTGGTGAGGATCATGCCGCCACGCGGGCCGCGAAGAGTCTTGTGCGTCGTTGTGGTCGCGATGTGGCAATGCTCAAGCGGGTTCGGATGGGCGCCGCCCGCCACGAGACCGGCAAAGTGAGCCATGTCGACGAGGAAGATGGCACCGACTTCGTCTGCAATCTCGCGGAATTTCCTGAAATCGATCTGACGCGGATAAGCGGACCCGCCTGCTATGATCATTTGGGGACGATGGGCCTTTGCCAGGCGCTCGACCTCGACGAAGTCGATCTGGTCATCTTCACGACGGACACCGTACTGGACGGCATTGAACCATTTGCCTGACTGGTTCGGCTTGGCCCCATGCGTGAGGTGGCCGCCCGCATCGAGGCTCATGCCGAGAATCGTGTCGCCCGGCTTTATCATCGCCTGGAACACGCCCTGGTTCGCCTGGCTGCCGGAATTTGGCTGAACGTTGGCAAAGCCGCAATTGAACAGCGCCCTCGCACGCTCAATCGCGAGGTTCTCGGCAACATCAACGAATTCACAGCCACCATAGTAGCGTTTGCCTGGATAGCCTTCGGCATACTTGTTCGTCAGAATCGACCCTTGCGCCTCGAGCACCGCTTTGGAGACGATATTTTCCGAAGCGATCAGCTCGATCTGGTGCTGCTGGCGCGAACGTTCGTCAGCGATTGCCGCGAACAATTCCGGGTCTGCATCCGACAGGGATGTCGTGAAAAATCCGTGATTTTTGGTCTGCGCCGGAGCCGCCGTATCAGCCATGAGAATCTCCTGTGGCAAGGGTCAGGAAGTCTTTACGCCGCCTGCACTCCTGCTGCAACCGCGACGAATTGCTTTGAACTGCATGAGCGCGTCATATTCTTGTTTACAATCAATCTTGAATATTGTGTGCCATTACTTCGTTTCATATGGTATTGAGCTTTGCCGGGACTGAATTGCTTGGCGAACTGTGCATGTTTACCGCTACGGGGCTAAGGGCGTCATGGGTGAAATCGACGACACTGATGTGCTGAGGATGGCGACGGGCATCATCTCGGCTTTCGTCGCAAACAATGCTATTCCCGCGGCGGAACTGCCTGAACTGATCAGAACCGTGCATGCCACGATCATCGATCTTTCAAAGGCTCAAACGCCCAAGGCAGAAGCACCGGAACCTGCTGTGCCCATTGGGAAATCCATCACGCCGGACTATTTGGTGTGCCTGGAGGACGGTCGTAAGCTGAAGATGCTGAAACGCTATCTGCGATCGCGCTATGACATGACGCCGGAAGAGTACCGCACGCGTTGGAACCTGCCTGCAGACTATCCGATGGTTGCGCCCAACTATGCCAAACTCAGATCGCAGCATGCCAAGGACATCGGCCTCGGCAAGAAGAAATCGTCATAATTCTTATAGCATTCAATGTAGTTTAAGTAAACGACTCGCCTCAAGCGGCCTTGTCGAGACCAAGCTGCTTCCAGACGGCCAGAATGGCAGCGACCAACTCGTCCATCATCTCCTCGCCATGCACAGGGCTTGGCGTGAAGCGCAGGCGCTCAGTTCCGCGCGGGACCGTCGGGAAGTTGATCGGTTGCACATAGATGCCAAAGTCGAACAGCAATGTATCGGACAGCGCCTTGCAACGCTCCGGATCACCAACGAGCAAGGGCACGATGTGAGAAGGTGATTCCATGACAGGCAGGCCGGCATCCGTGAATTTCTGCTTGAGCAGCGCCGCATTGGCCTGATGGACCGAACGCAAACGGCGCCCTTCATCCGTCCGCAGTTTCGAGACGCTGGCCAGCGCGCCAGCAGCCATGACCGGGCATGTCGATGTCGTGAAGATGAATCCTGACGCCATTGAGCGGATCGAATCGATCACGGTCGTGTGCCCGGCAATATAACCGCCCATGACACCATAAGCCTTGCCCAGCGTGCCTTCGATAATATCGATACGGTCGGCCAGGCCCTGCATCTCTGCCACCCCTGCCCCATTGTGCCCGTAAAGGCCCACGGCGTGAACTTCGTCGAGATAGGTCAGCGCATTGAATTCGTCCGCCAGGTCGCAAATCTCTTCCATCCGCCCGAAATCGCCATCCATCGAATAGACGCTTTCGAAAGCGATCAGCTTGGGGCGATCGGGATCATCGAGTTCGAGCAGGGCGCGGAGATGATCGACGTCGTTATGACGGAAAATCCTGCGGTCCAGACCTGACCGGCGAATGCCTTCGATCATCGATGCGTGGTTCAGCGCATCGGAATAGATGATCATGTTGGGCAGGATCTTTCCCAACGTCGACAGCGTCGCCTCGTTGGATACATAGCCCGACGTGAACAAGAGCGCCGATTCCTTGTCGTGCAGGTCTGCCAGTTCGCGCTCGAGGTCGACGTGGTAGCGGGTCGTGCCGGAAATGTTGCGTGTACCGCCGGACCCGGCGCCAAAACTCTCGATCGCCTCATGCATCGCATTGATGACATCGTCATCCTGGCCCATGCCGAGGTAGTCGTTGGAGCACCAGATCGTGACTTCGCGCTCGCCATCCTCAAACCGGGCCGTCGCCTTGGGGAACCGGCCCCGATGACGGTGCAGGTCGATGAAAACCCGGTAGCGGCCTTCGCCATGGATTTCGCCAAGGGCGTCTTCGAATGCTTTGAGGTGCTTCATGGCTGTAGAACGCCCTTATACTATGTCTGGCGGTTAAATAGGCGGACGCGGCCCGCTTGATAATCCTCAACTACGACAAAGGCTGCTTTTGTCGCATACGTGAAGTCCCTTAGGAATCGTATCCGGGCGACTGGCGATCCAGTTTGCGCAGCAGCGCCGGCCAGGCGAGGCGATTGGCGAGGACGTTCGTGCCTTCCGGATTGCTCTGGCCCTTGACGACGTTCTGGACAGATTCCGGCGCGATGATGACGCCATCGCGTCCAGCCGAAAGCGCCCGGACCTGCATCGCGCAGGCGCGCTCGAGGAAGAACATGCGCAGGAAGGTTTCAGCCGCCGTGCCGCCGACGGTCATGGTGCCGTGATTGTACAGCATCATGTTGTTCTTGGTGCCGAGGTCGGCAACGAGACGCTCACGCTCGCCAAGGTCCAGCGCGACACCTTCATAATCGTGATAGGCCAGATCGTGACGCACCAGCATCGATGTCTGGCTAAGCGGCATCAGGCCGTCCTTCTGGCAGGACACTGCAACGCCATCGTCCGTGTGCAAGTGCATGACGACATGCGCGTCGTCGCGCGCCGCATGGACCGCCGAGTGGATCGTGAACCCAGCCGGATTGATGAAATATTCGGTTTCCTGGATGACATTGCCGTCGAGATCGACCTTGACGAGCGAGGACGCCGTGATCTCCTCGAACAGCATGCCGTAAGGGTTGATCAGGAAGTGATGGTCGGGGCCGGGCACGCGGTGGGAAATATGCGTGAAGATCATGTCGTCCCAGCCATGCAGGGCCACGAGTCGGTACATGGCCGCCAAATCAACGCGTGCTTTCCACTCTTCAGCGCTGACTGATCCGCGAACATCCACATTCTGGGCACCATCGGCCATAATTCATCTCCTCCATATTTGGACATGAAAGTAGCGGAAATCATGCTTCGGCGCCAGCTAAACCTGACACAGGCGTCATCAGAGCGCACCCATGGCCGACGCGGGCTCCCTGCCGAAGAATTCGCGAAATCCTTGACGATTCAGGCGATGCCGCCGACATGTGGGAGCAATGACCCAATTGCGCCTTGCCTTTTTCGCCTCGAAACGTCCTGAAGCCCAGGATGCCCTTCCGGAATTGATCCGCCGCTATGGGCAGGTGTCCGAAAGCGACGCCGATGTCATTGTCGCGATTGGCGGCGACGGTGCCATGCTCGACACGCTGCGGCGCCGGTTCGACGACAACAAAGCCGTTTACGGCATGCATCGCGGGACAGTCGGGTTCCTGATGAATGATTACAGTCTCGATGGACTGGTCGAACGTATCAACGCGGCAGAACGCGCCAGCATCATTCCCTTGCGCATGATCGCCACCGACGTGGACGGACAGCAGCACCGGGCCCTGGCGATCAATGAAGTCTCGCTGCTGCGGCAGACGGCCCAGTCGGCGCGCCTGAAAATCACGGTGGACGACAAGATCCGCATGGAGGAACTCACCTGCGATGGCGTGATGGTCGCGACGCCTGCTGGTTCCACGGCCTATAACCTGTCGGCCCATGGCCCGATCCTGCCGATTGGCGCCAACCTTCTGGCGCTGACACCGGTCAGCGCGTTCCGCCCGAGACGCTGGAAGGGCGCGCTCCTGCGGCATGATGCGACCGTGGACATTGACGTGATTGCGCCGGACCGGCGGCCTGTGGCCGCTGCAGCCGACAACCAGGAGGTCCGGAACATCGTCCATGTGCAGGTGCGCGAGAGCCGCGACCAGCGCCTCACCATGCTGTTTGACCCCGGCCACGCGCTGGACGAGCGGATCCTGCGTGAACAATTTGCCTTCTGAGTTTACCGGCCCTGATTTGTCAGCGGTTTTTTAAGCCTTGCCCGTTACGCTCGCCCCACAAACCCGGGACGAAGCGATGATCAACAAGCTATTTGGAAAATTCCTGCCGTCAAAGACGTCCTCCCTGGCAGATGCCAAGCAGGTTCAGACGCCGGATATTTCCCGCGTGATCAAGATCCGCCCGGCCGAGCCGGTGCCTGAAGCAGAGGCAGACATTGTCGACAGCGCCGATCCGGCAGACATGGCCGATCGTGCCGAGGCCGCGGTCGACTCGCTTTCAGGCCAATTTGAAACCTGGATGACCGCGGACCTCGACAAACTGGTGACCGCATGGGCGGAGGCGCAGGCACCGGATGCGACGCCCGAGGCGTATCGGGCCGTCTTCACCGCATCGCACAACATTCATGGTGTCGCGGGCTCATACGGGTATCCCGCGATATCCCGGCTGTGTGGTTCGCTTTGCACCCTGCTCGGCGACACACACCCGGGCGAAAACTCGGCCCTGATCAATCTGCACATCGAAGCGTGCCGGGCCGCCTTTTCAGGTGTCGGGTCCGGGGACAGCGCAGCGTCGGTTGCCGACGCGGTGTGCGATGCCCTGGAACAGACGGTCGCGGCAAAAACCGCCAGCAAATAGTCAGACGTTGACGCGCGACAGCAACTCGACGGTCTGCCCGTAGCCGGCCTCTTCCGGTATGAACAAGCATGGCTGGCCGGATTCGTCCTTGCCGGCATATGGTAGGACCTTGACGACCTCTTCCGCCCCGAACCGCCTGGCGGCGTCGGCGACCGATGTGCCACGGGCCAGTTTCACGAGGTTCATGCGCGTCGGGAAGATGATCGTGGCCTTTCCGGCAAATTCCATGTCGAGCGCCTCCTGCGCGCCAAGCCAGACAGCATCCGTCGTCTCTCGACCGTCATGGGCCGCGATCTGGTCCTTGGGTGCTGGCGCAAGATAGAAATGGGTGTCGAACCGCTTCGGCATCAATTCGGGCGTTACCCAGTGTCCGAAATGGATCAGGCTATCGAGCGCGAGAACGAGGTCGTGCTGACGCATCAAACCCAGGAAGCTCTCTTCGCGCCTGTCGACCGCGCCGCGAAAAGGCGCAAGCATTTCGGAAATGTCCGGCCCGACGAGCTGCGCCCCCGGCCCCCGCCTGTTGGCATGCCGCGCCAGCAAGAGCCCCGATTCTTCGAATGCTTCCCGCACAGCGGCAATCCGGGCATCCTGCTGGACCGGCCCAAAATCACCATCCGTAAAAGCATCCCAGGCCGCATCCGAGTCTTCGTCGTTCGCCTTGCCACCCGGAAACACGAGCGCACCCGCCGCAAAATCGATCTCGTAGTGCCGTTTCACCATCAGCACTTGGGGCATCTTTTCGCCGTCCCGAATGATCAGGACAGTGGCGGAAAGCCGTGGATCCGAAGGGGTCTTTGTCATGGTCGTAACCTCGATTGGTCAAATTTCGCAAAAATGCAGCCGAATATCTGCGCGTGATGTTCAACTATCGCCCTTAGGGAAGGCAATAGACAACACACAGGAAAGGACACAGGCCATGCGCGCCATTCACTCCCCGCTCGATCGCCAGAGCCGTCTTTCCCCTCCCCCGGCCTTCCGTTTTCACGGCGTCGTTCACCTGTTGAGCGGTGATTCCCTCGGTCAGGTCTGCGAATCGCCCTTGGCTTTCGAAGAGCGCGTCGTGTTCGGTCCGCGCACCCAACCGACCGAAGTGGCCAATCCTGCGAAATGGCTCTCAGACCAGCTAACCCGCATCGCCAGCGCCACGCATGGCCAACCGGCAAGCCTGCGGCCCATTCTCGTGCCGGCTCCGGTCACCTCGCTCGCACATGCCAACACCGCTGTGGCCTGCGACGCAGCGATCCGTCGGACCTCGCTCTGCCAGCAGGAAGTGTGTCTCGAATTTTCGGACTCGGCCTTTGCCGGCAGCGTCAGCGATTATGTCAGCCGCGTCGGCCACCTGCGCCGCCACGGTTTCCGCGTCGCGATTGATATGCGCCGTTCGTGGCAGACACCGCTCAACGATGCACTCCGACTACTGATCGATACGATTCGCGTCGACGCCCGCGCGCTGGAAACCAATGCCGAATTGCTGGAACTGGTCGAAGTGGCTGATTCGTCGGGCATCCTGATGGTGGCAGAGAATGCCCATTGGCGCGACGGTGAATACCTGGCGAGTATCGGCGTCCATGCCGCCACGCGCCCGAGAGCTGACGCCTAGGCGGCGTCGGTCTCCTGCTCGACGTCTTCCTCGGCCGCCATTTCCGAATAATAGTCGAGCTTGTCGAGCAGGTATTCGAGATCGTCCTTGGGGATGGCCTGGAACTGCGTCAGAACGCGCTCGATCATGCGGGCGCGGAAACGCGCCCGGTCGTTCGGGCCGCCGTCATGGCTGGTTTCATGGAAGACGTTCACAGCCGCACGAAACGCCGGAAGCATCTTGCGCGGCAGGCCGGCGCGATCGAACACGGCCTGCAGGCCGAGCGGGCCCGCATCATGGATCATCAGCCAGACGCGCTGGTGACCAACGCCCGAGAGTTCGGCCAGCGAATGTTCGACGAACGGCATTTGGCCACAGCAGAGCGCGCGCATGATCAGCGAGTGGCTCAGACGGCCATTGAGGTTCAGCTGTGAAACGAAGCGCGGAAGGTCGTGCGTTCGTCCCGCCTGTTCGACAAGGTCTATTGTGGCGCGTTCGCGTGCGCTGCCTGCAAGGTCGATCGCCATCTGGGCCGGCAATTCGTGCCGGTTGACGAGCAGGTCGAACAGCTGGCCTGACACCAGCGACACCATCTTCTCGGCGATATGAGTCGGAATGAATTCCCGCTTGATCAGGCCGGTCTGGACAATCTCGTCCTGGCCGAAACGCCGGATCGTGTCGTCAAATGCCTTGTCGCTGAATTCGGCACCTTCATTCCTGGACGCAGCCCTGACGGCCTCGACAGCGCCATGTTCCGAAATGACTTCCGTGAGCGTAATCGAGAGCGTGTCGCGATTTGCAATCGCGGCCTGCTTGGCTGCGGTGACGGCCAGCACCAGTTCGATCAGGTCCTCATCGGTAAAGACCGGCGAATCCTGAAGCACCGGAATCGCGACAGCTTCGATATCCTGGGCCAGTTTCAGTGCGATTTCGCGCGGCAGGACAGGCGAATTTCTCAGCGTGACCGACAGCGTCCGACGCACCAAGTCGGCGGAATCCTCAGCGAGAATCCCCATGATCTCGTCAGCGAAGGCCTTTTCCCGGTCGCTCAGCACGTCCAGCGCAATGCGACGGCACACCCTGTGCGCCACCGACGCGCGCTGCTCGGGGGTCTCCCCCCGCATCAGGCGTTCGATATCCTGCTCGGTCAGTTGCGGTCTTATGCTCTGAACGCTCATTGGGCCGTATTCCTTCAGAATCGCTATCCGTGAACTTCGCCTAGTGCGGTTAACACAGCGTTTACCAGCCTTGCCCAGTGTCGCGCAAACGAAAGGCGCCGGACTTCATCCCTGAAGCCCGGCGCCTTTGTTTTGTGCAGAATCGGTCGAAGACTAGTCGTCTTCTTCCTTGAAGAGGTCCTCGCGAGACACAGTCTCGTCAGTAACCTTGGCCGTCGCCAGAATGTGATCGACAACCTTGTCTTCGTAGATCGGCGCGCGCAGCTGGGCCATTGCATTCGGGTTCTTCTGGAAGAACTCGACGACCTGCTTTTCCTGCCCCGGATACTGGCGGGCTTCGGCAATCAGGGCCTGGTTCACTTCCTGCTCGGTGATGCGCACGTCGGCGATGCGGCCGATTTCGGCGAGCACAAGGCCAAGGCGCACGCGGCGCTCGGAAATCTTCCGATACTCGTCTTTCAACTCGTCTTCCGACTTGGCCTTGTCTTCGTCAGACACCCGGCCGGCATCCATTTCGGTCTGCAGCTGCTGCCAGATCTGGCCGAACTCCTGCTCGACCATATTCGGCGGCAGGTCAAAATCGTGCGCGTCGTCCAGTTTGTCCAACAGGTCGCGCTTCGCCTTGGCGCGCGAGGCAGTGTCATGCTCGGCCTTGAGCTGGTCCTTCACGAGGCCCTTGAGCTGCTCCAGGTCCTCGAGGCCGAGTCCCTTGGCGAAATCGTCGTCCAGTTCAGGTGATTTCGGTGCGCGAACTTCACTTACCTTGACCTCGAACACGGCAGCTTTGCCGGCCAGGTCCGCCGATGGATAGTCCTCGGGGAAGGTGACGTTCAGCTCTTTTTCTTCGCCGGCTTTGACGCCGAGAAGCTGTTCTTCAAAGCCTGGGATGAACCGGTTGGCACCGAGAACAACCGATTGTTGTTCGGCCGTGCCGCCTTCGAACGCAACATCGTCGACCTTGCCGACGAAGTCGATGATGACAGCGTCGCCGTCCTTGGCTTTCGCCGTCTTTGCGCGGGGCTCGTACTGGATGTTCTGCTCGGCGATACGGCCGAGGGCTTCGTCGATCTGCTCGTCGGAGACGTCCGCCACGGGGCGTGTGATCTCGATTGTCGAAATCTCGGCCGGCGTGAATTCGGGCATCACATCGATATGCATGTGATAGGAAAGGTCGGCTTCGCCTTTGACGACGGCTTCCATGTCGGCATCGAGGTGGACGTTTGGCTGGCCCGCAGGCCGCAGTTCGTTTTCCTCGAGCGCCTTCTGGTTGGTCTCGTCGACAAGCTTGTTGACCAATTCCCCCATCAGGTCGCGACCGAACATCTTGCGAACGTGCGCAGCTGGCACCTTGCCCGGGCGGAACCCTTTGAGCTTCATTTGCGGACGAATTTCTTCAATCCGCTCATCAAGCTTCGTTTTGAGTTCGCTCGCCGGAACCTTCACTTCGAATGTGCGGCTAAGACCTTCTGCCTTGGTCTGGGTAACTTCCATTGGTTTATTCATCCGTTTTTGGGGTCGCGAGGCAAAAAAGCACGCTGGAGGCTGTGTGAAACCTGTCTGAAGGCGCGGCTTATGTCATAGGCGAAAGCCCCTGTCCACGCAGACTCTGCCGGATATGCTGCATGTTCAGGAGCCTGGTGCGGATGAGAGGACTCGAACCTCCACGCCTTGCGGCGCTGGAACCTAAATCCAGTGCGTCTACCAATTCCGCCACATCCGCGATGGGCGGTTCCTACGCGAGCGTGCCGGGCGTTTCAACAGGAAAGACCATGCGCCCGGATATTCAGGCTTTTTGCCCGTGCAGGGCACCGAGAATGGCCGGAATTTGCCGCTCCAGGTCTTCGGAAACAAGTCCCGCGCCGACCCGCCTGCCCGCTTCGCCGTGTAGCCATGCGGCCATCGCCGCAGCCTCGAACGTGGGCATGCCTTGCGCCATGAGACCGGCAATCATTCCTGCCAGCACATCGCCTGACCCCGCCGTCGCCAGCCAGGGAGTCGCATGCGTGTTGATGATCGTGCGTCCATCTGGCGCCGCAATCACCGTATCAGCTCCCTTGAGCAGCACCACACATCCCGCCTCGCGGGCTGCGCGCCGTGCGGTCTCGATCTTGTTGACCTCGGATTCGCCGATATCTCCGAAGAGCCGACGGAATTCACCGACATGGGGTGTCATGATGTCGTCCGGCCGCAACCGTTTGAAGAGAGACTTCGGCGCGCTGTCAAAGACCGTCAGCGCGTCGGCGTCCAGCAGAACCCGCGCATCCGATTTCAACAGGACCTCAACATTGGCGCGAGTCGCAGGCGTGATGCCGGCGGCCGGGCCGATCACGATCACCTGGGCGGTCGTCGCCGCCGATTCGAGATCATCGGTGCCATTGAAGGCCTGCAGCATGACGGCGGTCAGGTGGCTCGCATTCGTGGCCAACGCGCCCGGTGGCGACAGGACCGTTACCAGGCCGGCCCCGACTCTAAGTCCCGCCATGGCGGACAGGCGCGCGGCCCCCGTCGCCGATGCGGGGCCGCCGACAACCTTGAGATGGCCCCGCTGGTGCTTGTAAACGGCCTGCCCCGGGCGCGGCATGATCGGTGCCCACAGGGCCGGACTGTTCTCGAATGCAGACGTCGAGACCGGCACGCCGATATCGGCCGCGGCAACCAGTCCGCAATAGGCTGCTGCAGGCTGAAGGACATGCGCCGGACGCAGGCCCGCAAACGTCATCGTACCCTCGGCGCGGAAACAGGGTCCGAGCGGCCTGGCCGTCAAGCCGTCGATCCCCGATGGCACATCAACCGACACGACCCTGCCGCCGCGCTGCGCCAGCACTGCTGCCACCCCGTCGAGCGGGCGCGACAGCCCGCCACCAAACAGCGCATCGAGCACAACGGCATGCGGAGCATGGACAGCGTCTTCGAGTGGGTGAACCTCACCCTCCCAGAGCGCTGCGGCCTTCGCGGCATCGCCGGTCAGCGACGTGATATCCACAGAGCAGAACACGTCGACCCTGCGCCACAGCTTGGCCAATCGGACAGCCGCGACAAATCCGTCGCCCCCATTGCCACCCGGCCCGCAAAGGACCTGGACCGTGCCCTCAGGCCAGCGCGCATGGAGGAATTCCGCAACGGCCGTTCCGGCGCGCGTCATGACCTCAAAACTGTCTGTACCTGCTGCGAAGACCGCCTGTTCAGCGGCGGTCATTTCCTGTGGTGTGATGATTGGTCTGCCCATGGGGCGACCTCATAACACGCGTGTTGCGGATTCGCTTCCATATTCAGCAACGGCAAGTGCGCCGCTTGCCCGCACCAATTGCGTTACCGAACAATGGCCCGGACGAAACACGACAACCCGCGGATCCGCCTCGATCATCCCGACAAGCGCATTGATCGCTACGAAGTGCGAAAAAACCACCGTTTGGTCCGGAAGCCCTGCGACAAAGTCCAGCATGGCATAGCGCCAGTCGGCAAAACCATGCGAGCCACCTTGCCACTCCCCGGCCATGAGCGTGCGGAGCCATGCGACGCGGTCCTCAATGCCGTCCGGCGTAACAATCTCGGAAACTTCCGGCGCCACGGTCGCGACCAGGCCCATGCGCTGTTCGAATGGCAGGGCTGTTTCCCGGCATCTCAGCATCGGGCTGGAAATGGCTGACGTGGCTCCGAGCGCCATCAAGGCGTCCGCTGCTGCGGCCGCCTGTTTCTGTCCAAGCTCGCTCAGTCCCGGATCAGGGTGATCACCCCAACCGGCCGCGGCCTCGCCGTGCCGAACAAGATAAATCATGCGGCGACCTGAATCTGGTCAGCCTCGATGCCAATGTCGGCACAGACGTCCAGCGCATGCAGGTAGGCGACGGGTTTGGCGATGTTGAGGCGCGCACGCGCCGCATCAAGCGGTTCATGCAAGAGCGCAATGATGTCTTCTCTCACGATGCGGGAGGCTGCAGCGCCGTTGCGCTTGCCTTCCCGGAAACAATCCATCACGCGCGCCTCTTTCGGGACGCTCTTAATGATCTGGCGGGTGCCCATGAAGGATATGAAGATCACGCCCAATCCCGGGTTCTGGCTGTAGGTGAAGGCGAGCAGGCTGGCTTCGCCGAGCGCATCGCGGCCATATCCGGAGAGCACGTGGAACAGATCGTGCGTATCGCGCAGGCGATTGCCATACCAGTAATAGTCGTCATCAAAGTCGCGCATCGCGCCCTTGAACTTCTCGCTCTCCTCGACGAGTCCCTGGGCCGTGAGCCCTTCGCGCTCCATGAAATCGACATAGGCGCGGCCCACCGTGCCGTCAGGCAGGGCGCGGATCCATTCATGGTCATCGAGCAACGGCGGCAGGTATTCCTTCTTCGCGAGCAGGGCTTTTCCCGCGTCGCTGGCAGCGAAAGCGTGGAAATTCTTTTCGAATGACCGGCCGTTGAGCGATTCGATAATGTGAAAGACCTGTTCGGTGTCTTCCTTGTCGGCGATCAGCTTCTGCATGTGCTTCCACGCGATCAGCGGACGAAACCTGGCCGGACGGCGATCGGGATGGATGAACACTTCGGTCATTGAATTCTGCTCTCGCTGCAATGTCTCCCGCCCCTGAATACCATAGGCCGCCGGACAATATAAGTGACGCCAGCGTCATGTTATCTCGTCGGACGCGCTCACTCGGCGCTCGTTTTTTGGGCACGGATGTCCAATTTTCGACCACCCGCCCCAATCCCCAGCGGTTTCGGTATCTTGTGCTCGCCTCTCACGCCGAGTGGGCCTACCCAAAATCAATATCAATTCACCGGCTGGGAGAACATGGGCCATGAAGAAAATCGAAGCAATCATCAAGCCTTTCAAATTGGACGACGTGAAGGAAGCCCTGCAGGAGATCGGCTTGCAGGGCATGACGGTCATCGAAGCCAAGGGCTTCGGTCGCCAGCGCGGCCATACCGAACTCTATCGCGGTGCAGAATATGTCGTGGATTTCCTCCCCAAACTCAAAATCGAGATCGTGCTGGCTGACAGCGCCGTCGAAGGCGCGGTCGAAGCGATCAAGAAAGCCGCGCACACCGACAAGATCGGCGATGGCAAGATCTTCGTTTCCGACGTACTTGAGGCTGTGCGAATCCGCACGGGAGAAACAGGCGACGCTGCGCTCTAATCCTGTAATAGTAACATTCTGAACTGAGCAAACCGCACAATCCTGGAGGGCAAATCCAATGGCTGACAAGCTAATCAAAATGATGAAAGACGAAGACGTGCAATACGTCGATCTTCGTTTCACTGATCCGCGCGGCAAGATGCAGCACGTGACGTTCCACAAGAACATGGTCGAAGACGATTTCTTCTCCGAAGGCCAGATGTTCGACGGCTCGTCCGTCGCCGGCTGGAAGGCCATCAACGAATCCGACATGCTGCTGATGCCGGATCAGGACTCGGCCATGATCGACCCGTTCTTCCAGCAAACGACGCTGGCTGTGATGTGTGACGTGCTCGATCCGATCACGGGCCAGCCTTACAATCGCGATCCACGCACGACCGCCAAGAAAGCCGAAGCCTATGTGAAGGCATCGGGCGTTGGCGACACGGTATTCTTCGGCCCTGAAGCAGAGTTCTTCGTGTTCGACGACGTGCGCTGGTCCGTCGAACCGCACAATACCGGCTACAAATTCGACTCGACGGAACTGCCGATCAATACCGGCAAGGAATACCCGATGGGCAACATGGGCCACCGCCCAGGCCCTAAAGGTGGCTACTTCCCGGTGCCGCCGGTCGATTCCGAACAGGACATGCGCGGCGAAATGCTGTCGGTGATGTTCGACATCGGTCTCGATCCCGAAAAGCACCACCATGAAGTGGCCCCGGCCCAGCACGAACTGGGGCTGAAATTCTCGACCCTGACCGTCATGGCCGACCGCCTGCAACTCTACAAATATGTCATCCACAATGTGGCAGCATCGTATGGCAAGACGGCAACCTTCATGCCCAAGCCGATGTTTGCGGACAACGGTTCCGGCATGCACGTCCACCAGTCGATCTGGGGTGGCGGCAAGCCGCTCTTCGCCGGCGACAAATATGCAGGACTGTCCGAAACGTGCCTCTATTATATCGGCGGCATCATCAAGCACGCCAAGGCGCTGAACGCGATCACCAACCCGTCGACCAACAGCTACAAGCGTCTCGTCCCGGGTTACGAGGCGCCCGTCATGCTGGCCTATTCGGCCCGCAACCGGTCGGCTTCGATCCGCATTCCGTTCGGCTCCAACCCGAAGGCCAAACGTATCGAAACACGCTTCCCGGATCCGGCTGCAAACCCGTACCTGGCCTTCGCCGCGCTACTCATGGCCGGTCTTGATGGCATCGAGAACAAGATCCATCCGGGCGACGCCATGGACAAGGATCTCTACGATCTGCCGCCGGAAGAGGCCAAGGCCATCCCGCAAGTTTGTGGATCACTGCGCGAAGCCCTTGCGGCGCTCGACGCAGACCGTAAGTTCCTCACCAAGGGCGGTGTTTTCGACGATGATCAGATCGATGCCTATATCGAGCTGAAAATGGAAGAGAACATGCGCTATGAGCTCCACCCGCATCCGGTGGAATTCGAAATGTACTACAAGGTTTAAGAGCCGAATCTCTCTCTCTTAAGCCTTGTGGGGCCGGCACCTTCGGGTGTCGGCCTTTTCTTTGTCCCAGACGTGGCCGCCAAGGAAAAAGCCCCGGACCAAAGGTCCGGGGCTTTTCTGTTCCTGATAGTGCCAGACGGCTCAGCCGGCTTCAGGCTGGCTTTTCTTCGAGTGCACGTAAAGAGGCTCGGCATTGCCTTCAACCACTTCGCCATTGATCACGACCTCTTCGACGCCGCGCAGGTTGGGCAGTTCGAACATCGTGTCGAGCAGGATACCCTCCATGATCGACCGCAGGCCCCGTGCGCCCGTCTTGCGCTTGATCGCGCGGCGCGCAACGCTGGTAAGGGCTTCGGGCGTGAATGTCAGCGAGACATTCTCCATGTCGAACAGCTTCTGGTACTGCTTCAGCAGCGCGTTCTTCGGCTGGGTCAGTATCTCGATCAGCGCACTCTCATCAAGGTCTTCAAGGGTCGCGATGACCGGAAGGCGGCCGATGAATTCGGGGATCAGGCCGAAGCGCTGCAGGTCTTCAGGCTCCGTGTTACGCAGGATTTCGCCGACGCCGCGGGCTTCAGGATCCTTGAGCGAGGCGCCAAAGCCGATCGAGGCATTCTCGCCGCGCGAGGAAATGATCTTGTCGAGCCCGGAAAAGGCGCCGCCGCAGATGAACAGGATGTTCGTCGTGTCGACCTGCAGGAATTCCTGCTGGGGATGCTTGCGACCGCCCTGCGGCGGAACGGCAGCAACCGTGCCCTCCATGATCTTGAGCAGCGCCTGTTGGACGCCCTCACCCGACACATCACGTGTGATCGACGGATTGTCCGACTTGCGCGAAATCTTGTCGATCTCATCGATATAGACGATGCCGCGCTGGGCGCGCTCGACATTGTAGTCAGCCGATTGCAGCAGCTTCAGGACGATGTTCTCGACATCTTCACCGACATAGCCGGCCTCTGTCAGGGTCGTCGCATCGGCCATGGTGAATGGCACGTCCAGGATGCGTGCCAGCGTCTGCGCCAGCAATGTCTTGCCGCAACCCGTGGGGCCGACCAGCAGGATGTTCGACTTTGCCAGTTCCACGCCGTCGGTCTTGCCGGCATGTGACAGGCGTTTGTAATGATTGTGCACGGCAACGGACAGGATGCGCTTCGCATGGCGCTGCCCGATGACATAGTCGTCCAGCACGTCACAGATTTCCTGCGGTGTCGGCACACCTTCGCGCGACCGCACCATAGCCGTTTTGTTTTCTTCGCGGATGATGTCCATACACAGTTCGACGCACTCGTCGCAGATGAACACCGTCGGTCCGGCGATAAGCTTCTTCACTTCGTGCTGGCTCTTCCCGCAGAAAGAACAATAGAGCGTATTCTTCGAATCGCCTGAGCCGTTTTGCTTGGTCATGCCGTCCTCAATGCCGGGTAAGGTTTAACGGGGCCTTTAAGCGCCCTCACCCGGTTTCTTAATATGACAATAAGGGTCATGGCCCACCCTGCAAGAGGCGGGCCGCAATTGATGGGGAGCGTCGCCGCCTATTTTTCGTCCTCATTGTCGCGGCGTTCGAACACCTTGTCGACAATGCCGAACTCGACAGCCTCTTCCGCCGTCAGGAACGTATCCCGGTCGAGTTTACGCTCGATCACGTCATATTCCTGGCCGGTATGCTTGACGTAAATATTGTTCAGGCGCCGTTTCAGGTCGATTATATCCTGCGCATGACGCTCGATATCTGTAGCAACGCCTGAATATCCGCCCGATGGCTGGTGCAGCATTACACGGGCATTTGGCAGGCACGTGCGCATGTCATGCTCGCCCGCGGCCAGCAGAAGCGAGCCCATGCTGGCCGCCTGGCCGACACAGACCGTCGAAATCGGGCAGCGGATATATTGCATCGTATCATAGATCGCGAGGCCCGACGTGACGTAGCCACCTGGGCTGTTGATATACATCGCGATGTCTTTTTTCGGGTTCTCGGACTCGAGAAACAGCAGCTGCGACGTGATCAGCGCGGCCATGCCGTCGTCAATGCCACCCGTGACGAAAATGATTCGCTCTTTCAGAAGGCGCGAAAAGATATCAAACGCCCGCTCCCCCCGGCTGGTCTGCTCCACCACCATGGGAACAAGGTTGAGGGCAGTCTGGTACGAACTCGTCATGAAATCAGGCCTCAGGGCTGGCTGTCAGGAATCTCTATTCCGCCAGAACTGGCAGAATGACCTATATTTGTCCACGCGTGACTGACCGCAAGGGGGTTTGGGCTGTGGAATGCGCGCTTCAGCGCCACGGCCATTCCGACCCGCCGCTTGGCAAGGGTGATACCGGGTCCCTCATGAACGCGAGATAGTCGGCTTGTACGGATTCGGCCTGCAAGTCTCGCAAGAGCATGTGATAGCCGTTCGGATAGTACACGGTACGAACGCCGTCCGGCAGGCTTTTCGCTGTCCGTTTCACGCCTGCAGGCGGTATCACGAGGTCGTTTGCGCCATAGGACAACAAGGTCGGCAAGCTGGCTGGCAGTCGCCCGGCCCGCATGTGCGCGGTCTCCATCAGGCTGACCACGCCATACACCTGGTCGATCCGGTTGAAGGGCATCATCAGCGGATCAGACCATGTCCGCCGCAGCATCTCGACATTGTCAGACGGTTGGATCTTCACCAGCCGGCGTGGCGGCCTCACGATCCAGCCCGGGCGCGTGTGCGTTGAGGCCCAGAGGCTCGCCTTGTAGAGGGGATTCATCGCCCCCCATCCTCGCAGGCCGGGCCCTGAGGCGATGAGCCTGTCGGCGGCCGGAGGGCGGTCCGATCCGAACGCGCTCAAGGCAACAGAGCCCCCCATCGATATGCCCACCACGGTAATCACGGCTCCCGGGTGCCTTGCACGGGCAACCTTCACGGCCGTGCGCAGGTCCTCCCGCATCAATTCCTCTTCGGGCCAAATCCCGCGGCCCGGCGATCGGCCAAACCCGCGCTGGTCATAGGCATAGGTCGTCACACCATTCTCCGCCCAGTAAGGCGCCGCCATATGGAAGGCATTCGCATAATCGTTCATGCCATGGACGCCGACCACGACGATTTCGGGAGTCTCAACCCCCTTGGCTGGCCAGACCGTGAGGCCCAATCTCGCGCCATCGTCCGCAACGAACACATGATTGTCGGGATCGAAGTGCGGCGTGACCGGTGCTGACATCAGGAAGGCTCCCTGGGTTAAGGGATGCGTGCAACTGGTGACTGCGAATGCCGCGATCAGGAGCGTCAGGAGTCCAAGGCAACCCGCACGGCGCGCCGTAATTCCGGCAGCACGTCGGCATCGAACCAGGGATTTCGCTTTAACCATCCGGTATTTCTCCAACTTGGGTGCGGTATAGTGAACATACGCTCACTTGTAAAGGCCTCCCAGTTCCGAACCGTTTCGGTCAGCGACTTTCCGGCCCGTTTGCCGAGATGCCATTTCTGCGCATAGCCCCCGACCAGAATGCTCACCTTGAGGTCGGGCAACTGCGCCAGCAGGTCCGCCCGCCACGTTTCCGCACAGCGCTTCATCGGCGGCAGGTCGCCGCCGTTGTCATCATTGCCCGGGAAGCAGAACCCCATCGGCACGATGGCGACGCGCGACGAATCGTAAAACTCGGCCTCGGTAACTCCCATCCAGTCGCGCAAGCGAACACCGGACGGATCATTGAAGGGAGTGCCCGTCACGTCCGCCAGGTTTCCCGGAGCTTGTCCGGCCACCAGTATTCTCGCGCTGCCGCTCACCTGCAGCACAGGGTTCGGCGCGCGTCGCATCTCATGCTCACACAGTCGGCAAGCCCGGATCTGTTCGAGATATGATTTGAGATTGTCCGTCATGTGGTCATATTTGAGCATGGATACAGCGCAGGAAAGGGCTTGGTCCCATGGCTAACGAAATTGTCAGGAAGATTGAGCCGCGTGCCCGCGACCTTGGCGGTGGTTTCCGGGTCCGGCGTGTGCTGCCACACCACGCGCACAAGATGGTCGGCCCGTTCATATTCTTCGACCATTTTGGTCCGGTGGAGTATGCGCCGGGCGATGGCTTTGACGTGCGCCCCCACCCTCATATCGGCCTTGCCACGGTCACCTACCTGTTCGACGGCGCGATCCGGCATCAGGACAGCCTGGGCACCGACCTTGTCATCCGTCCGGGCGCCGTGAACTGGATGACCGCCGGACACGGCATCGTCCATTCCGAACGCACACCGACGCCCGAGCGCGAAGCCGGCCAGAGCATGCACGGCCTGCAGACCTGGGTCGCGCTGCCAGTCAGCCACGAGGCGATGGCGCCGTCTTTCGTCCATCACGCCGCTGGCACACTGCCTGTGTTCAAGAAGAACGGTGCTGACATCCGGGTTCTTGCAGGAGAAGCCTGGGGCCGGCGGTCACCTGTCGAATTCCCCTGGCCGATTCTTTATGTCGCGCTCGAAACGCCAGACGGCGCCCGCCTGACGCTGCCTGCAAATCTCGCTGAGGAACGCGCGCTGTATCTTGTTTCCGGCGGTGTCCGCATGAATGGCGCACTTGTCGAAGAAGGCGTCATGCTCGTCCTCGCGCCGGGCAATGACATTTCGGTGGAATTCCTGCCGGGCACGAAAGCGGTGATCTGCGGCGGTGCACCGATGGATGGCCCCCGAAAGATCGACTGGAATTTTGTCGCATCCGATGGGGATATGATTGAACGGGCCAAGCAGGACTGGAATGAATCCACGCAATCTCACGGGACGGACCGATTCCCGCTGGTTCCGGGTGACGAAGCGGAATGGATCCCCCTGCCCTGAAATCGCCGCATTTGATTGACACGCCCGCCTCAGGCGAATTCCGGGAAGGGCGTTCGCCATACAAAAGACAATCAAGTCTCAGAGAGGGTGAATCCATGAACATCAAACTTATCGCTGGTGCCGTTGCATCGATGGCTATGCTTGCCGCTTGCGCAACACCAACCGTTGCCGAATCCGAAACCGCTGCCAGCCTCGACGCCGCTTCGGCAGAAGTTTCCGCTGACGTGGCTGCTGACGCAGCTGAAGTCGCCGAGGAAGCTGCTCCTGCCGCTGAAGTGGCAGAAGAAGCTGCTGTTGAAGCCGCTGTCGCAGCGGAAGTCGCTGAAGTGACCGAAGACGCAACCGTCGCTGCAGAAGCTGCTGACGTTGCAGAAGATGCCGCTGAAGCCGCTGCTGATGCTGCAGCCGCCGCAACCGAAGCCGCTGCTGATGCAGCGGAAGAAGTGGCGGAAGAAGCAGCCGAAGAAGCTGAAGCTGCTGCCGAAGAAGCTGCTGAATAGCATCTGACACGCTGCAAGATGATTGAAGGCGGGTTCCAGCGATGGAGCCCGCCTTTTTGCTGGGCGCCGTAAATCGGCGGAGTCTTGAAGCCGATCGCCCGCCATGCCAGACCCTGTTCCAAATCCCGCAAGACGCCCATTGGAGGGGCAGACATCCATGAAACATCTCGCACTCGCCGTGTCGTTCATTGCGCTCGCCGCATGCGGCAGCCCGAAGCAGGAAGCACCTGCCGAAGCGCCTGTCGCCGAAACACCCCCCGCTGAGACACTGCTCCTTCCGCTGCCCACCGACACAACAGCCGATATCAACGCGCGCGATCTGGCCGTACGTATCAAAGCACTGGCCGACGACACGTTCGAAGGTCGCGGACCCGGCACGCCGGTTGGGGAATCAGCTGCCGCCTGGATCGGCGCCGAAATGGCACGCGTCGGCCTTCAGCCCGGTGGTGACGATGGCACCTATTTCCAGAAGGTCGCCATGGTCAACCAGACCATCGACCCAGCACAATCCTTCCTCACTTTCACGGCTCCGGACGGCACGGAAATGCCGACCGTCCTGAAGGAAGATTCGGTCATCTGGACCAAGCACCAGGATTCCACGACAATTTCATTCGCCCCGTCCGATGTCGTCTTCGTCGGCTATGGCGTTGTCGCGCCGGAATATGACTGGAATGATTATGCTGGCCAGGACGTCACCGGCAAGACCGTGGTCATCCTCGTGAACGATCCCGGCTTTGCCACCGGAGATCCAGATCTCTTCAAGGGCAAGGCGATGACCTATTACGGTCGCTGGACCTACAAGTACGAAGAGGCAGCCCGTCAGGGTGCCGCTGCCGCAATCATCGTGCATGAAACAGAACCGGCCGCTTATGGCTGGGACGTCGTGAAAAACTCCTGGTCCGGCGCACAGTCGGATCTCGTCCGCGCCGATGGCGGCGCCGACCGGGCCCTGATGGAAGGCTGGATCAGCCGCGCCATGGCCGAAAAGCTCGCCGCGTCCGCGGGCAAGGATTTTGAGGCGATGAAAACCGCTGCGAAGACGCCCGGCTTCGAGCCGCTGCCACTGACCGGTCTGAGGGCGACCGGAGAAATCGTGCAAACGATCGAAAATCTCGACAGCCGCAACGTAATTGGTGTCCTTCCCGGCAGCACAACACCAGACGATTATGTTCTCTACACGGCGCACTGGGATCACCTCGGCAAGAAGACCGGCCAGAAAACCGGCGCTCCGGGTGAAGATTTCTACGATGACCAGGTTTTCAATGGGGCCGTGGACAATGCTACCGGCGTGTCAGCCCTGCTCGAACTGGCTGAAACTTTCGCCGCCGAACCGCATGACCGCTCGATCCTGTTTGCCTCGGTGACGCTTGAAGAGTCCGGCCTGCTCGGCTCGGAATATTTCGCCGAGCACCCAACCGTGCCGCTCAACAAGATCGTCGCTGGTGTGAACATGGACGGCGCGCTGCCCGTGGGCCGCACGCACAACATGGTCGTGATCGGTTACGGCGCGTCGGAACTGGAAGACCGCCTCGCGGCGATCCTGAAAGCCAATGACCGGGTCATCACGCCGGACGGCAAGCCGGAAGCCGGTTACTTCTACCGGTCCGACCACATCTCGCTCGCCAAGCGCGGCGTGCCGATGCTCTATGCCGATGGCGGCGAAGACAAGGTTGAAGGCGGCGTTGCCGCCGGCAAGGCCGCAGCAGCGGCCTACACCGCGGAACGCTACCACAAGCCGATGGATGAGTATGCGGACGATTGGGACCTGTCCGGCTTCGCCGAAGACATCCAGGCGCTCTATGCCGTGGGTGAAGGCATCGCCGACTCGGCCGACTGGCCGACCTGGTATCCGGGCAACGAGTTCGAGGCTGCCCGCAAGGAATCGCTCGCGACCGAATAGACGCGACCGGCCAAACGTCTTAGTCCCGGTTGGCCCTGACGGCCGTTCGGGACTAATTCATTCTGACGCCAGAAAGGCATCTCCATGCTTTCCTACCAACATGGCTATCACGCAGGAAACCGCGCCGACGTGCTCAAGCACGCCATCCTTCACGCACTGCTTGGGCATATCGTAGAGGCCAGCAAGCCGGTCCTCTATGTCGAAACCCATTCCGGGCGCGGCCGCTATGACCTGACCGGCGAGCAGGCCCGCAAGGGCGGTGAAGCGGAAACCGGCATCCTGGCTTTGCACCGCGGCAAGCCGCCCCGCGCCCTGAAGCCCTGGGTGACGCATGTCGAAGCCTGCGGCATGAATAACTATCCGGGCTCTCCCGACTTGGCGCTTCAGCTGTTGCCGCCAACGGCGCGCATGGTGTTCTTTGAAAAGCATCCCGCAGAATACGCCGCATTGGAAAAAGCCGTCGGCCGTGACCCCCGCGTTCAGGTCAAGCATTCCGACGGCTATTCGGGCGCGCTGAAGCTGTCGCCCCGGAGCGGCGAGCAGATGGTCTGCTTTGTTGACCCGAGCTATGAGACCAGCCGCGACATCGACGCGCTCGCCCTGTGGACGCCCCGCGCCCTGAAACGCTGGCCGCAAGGCATCCTGATCCTCTGGCTGCCCCTCTTCCGGGATGGCCGTGAAGCCGAATTCGGCGAATACCTGTCCGGCCTCGACGATTGCATCATCGCTGGCGCCCGTTGGCCCGTGGACGTCGATGACGAGAGCGCGCTCGAAGGCTCCGCCGTCGTCGCCTTCCGTGCTCCCGCTGCCGCCAGCGACCCGAGCCACGCCATTGCCGCCGCGATCCAGTCCTGGTGGTCGTCACCGGCAGCCAACGCATGACCCGCATCCTCCTGATCGGAGGAGGACACACGCACGTCGTGGCGCTGAGGCACCTTGGCCGGCACAATCCGGCCGGACTTGACCTTCATCTTGTCAGTCCGGACCTCACGACGTCCTACAGCGGATTGCTGCCCGGCCACATTGCCGGGCACTGGACGCGCCACGCCCTTGAAATACCCCTGCCGCCCCTCTGCCGCACCGCTGGTGCCACCCTGCATCCCACCCGCGCAATCGCGCTGGACCCCGTCGCGCAGACAGTTGATCTCGCTAGCGGTGACACGCTTTCGTTCGACTATGCGTCACTGGATATCGGGGCGATTGCCGATGTCGCAGGCCCGGACAGCCTGCGAAAGTGCGGCGTTCCGGTAAAGCCGCTCGGCCCATTCGCGGATCGCTGGTCAGCTTTTGTCTCCCGCGTAGAGACTGGTGAAATCCCACCTCACGCAGCCGTTCTAGGCGCCGGAACAGCCGGCATTGAATTGGCCCTGTCGATGAAATACCGGCTGGACAGTCTGGGCCTTGCCCCGCCTGTACGCGTATCACTGATCGAACGCGGGACCGACCTGCTGCCAGGCGGCAACGCATCAATGCGGACGCAGCTCGAGCGCGAGCTGAAGCGGGCTGGCGTCGCAATATTCACAGGTGAAACTGTTGCAGATGCTGACGAGAGCGGCCTCCGTCTCGCATCACACGAGGACGTCCCGGCAGGCTTTGTTGCCTTGGCGACCGGCGCACGTCCACAGGCATGGCTGGCCGGGACTTGGCTCACCCTGCACGACGGATTCGTGTCCGTGGGTCCAACACTTCAATCCGTCAGCCACCCCCGCATCTTTGCGTGCGGAGACACGGCCCACCTGACGTTTGATCCGAGACCCAAAGCGGGTGTTTTCGCTGTGCGCCAGGGACCGGTGCTCGCAAAACAGATAATCAGGCTCGCGGCCAACCAGCCGCTCGCCCGGTACCACCCCCAGAACGACTACCTGAAACTGGTCAGCCTCGGCCGCCGCCGCGCCGTTGCGGAAAAATGGGGTATCACGCTGAACGTACCGGGGCTCTGGGCCCTGAAGCGCCATATCGATATGAAGTTCATGAAAAATGCCTGATCCGCGCTACTGATTACAGCGTGACGGAACAGGCGCCCGGCTGGAAATGCCCGCCGGACGCCAACCGGACTATTCGGTAATTTCTTCTTTGACTTCCTTGGCGACGTCCTGGACGATCTCGCCGCCTGCTTCAACGTCTTTGCCGACGCCTTCGACCGTATTGCAGGCAGTGACGAACGGCACATAAGAAACGGCCATAAGCGCAATCAGAAACTTTTTCATGCAATGCTCTCCTTCTCGACTGAGCAATTCATGTTGGGCGTCGAATCGGGAACCAGCAAGAAGTAGTTTCTCCTGGGTGGCGCCTTCGCGAAATCTTGCATTTCACGCAGTCAATTCCGTCAAAACCTGTTCCCTTTTCCTCCGACTCCCTGCTAAAGGACGCGCATGAAAACCGCCGTCATCGTCTTTCCCGGCTCCAACTGTGACCGGGATGCGCAGGACGCCCTGGCCAAGGTCACGGGCAAGGCACCGGCCATGGTCTGGCACAAGGATGGCACGATCCCGTCCGACACGGACCTTGTCATGGTGCCCGGCGGCTTCTCATACGGAGATTATTTGCGGTGCGGCGCCATAGCCGGCAACTCACCGGTCATCGAACAATTGACCACTCACGCCAAGCGCGGCGGCTACGTCCTCGGCGTCTGCAACGGTTTCCAGATCCTCTGTGAAACTCGCCTCCTGCCCGGCGCGCTGATGCGGAACGCGTCGCTTCACTTCGTCTGCAAGCCACAACGCCTGACTGTGGAAAGCGCCAATACCGCCTTTACCAGCGCCTATGCCGGTCGCGACACGGTTACTTTCCCCATTGCCCACCATGACGGCAATTATTTCGCCGACGATGCGACGCTTGATCGCCTCGAAGGCGAAGGCCGCGTTTCGTTCCGCTACGCGCGGGGTGAAAATCCGAATGGCGCAGCGCGCGACATCGCGGGCATCCTCAGCGAAAATGGCCGCGTTCTCGGCATGATGCCACACCCCGAGCGTGCCGTTGGCGGAACCGAAGGCGGCCTTGACGGACTCGGCGTCTTTGAAAGCCTCGTCAACGCAGCCTGAGACCGCTGGTCAATCAGCGCCCCCACGGCTAGTAAAGCCGCATGATGACAGAACAAACTCTTTCTCCAGAAATTGCCCAACGTCTTTCCGAAGCGTCCGCGCTACGTCAGTCAGGTCAGGTTAGCGAAGCAATCTCTGCTTATCGGTCCGTATTGGCGGAAGCCCCCAACCTGCCTGACAGTTGGTATAATCTCGGTTGGCTGTTGCGGCGCGCCGGCGACCCGCAACAGGCCATCGAGGCATATGACAAGGCGCTCGCTCTGGACATCAAGGATCCCGAGGAAGTGCACCTGAACAGGGGCGTGATCTTCGCCGACGATATGAATTCACCCGATCGGGCTGTCGAAGCCTACCGGAGCGCGCTGACACTCAACCCCGATTTTCTCCAGGCACGATTCAATCTCGCCAACTCGCTGGAAGACCTCGGCGACCGCGACGGTGCGGTGGCTGAGTATCGGACCTTGCTGGAATACAATCCGCGGGAAACCGAGCCATTGGCCCGCCTCGCGAACCTGTCGACCGTCAAGTCGGCCGACGACGGCCTGGTGATCCGGCTCGAGTCCGAACGCTCTCGCCCAGAGATATCCAAGGCCTCGAAGGCCAGCCTTGAATTTGCGCTTGGCCGCCTGCTTGATCAGGTGGGCGAATATGACCGCGCCTTCGAAGCGTTCAAGACAGCCAATTTTGCAAGTTCGGCTGCCCGCCATGCCAACTCGCCCAAATATGATCCCGCACGACATGATGCACAGGTTTCCACGCTGCTTGAGGTGGGCATCCCAGCCACCCCAGCGGTGTTCAAGCCAACGCCGATCCAGCCCGTCTTCATTGTCGGACAATTCCGTTCTGGCTCGACCCTGCTTGAACAAATCCTGTCTTCACACAGTGCCGTCGCCACGGGAGGCGAACTCGGGCTGTTGCCGTCACTCGCGGGCCAGCATCTTTCACCATACCCGCAAAGCCTTTCGACCCTGTCATACGAGATGGCGACCAAGCTTCGCGAAGCTTATCTTCACGGCTTGAAGCAGCGCGTGCCGAATGCTGCAGGTATTGTCACCGACAAGCGACCCGACAATTTCTACCATGTCGGGCTGATCCTGCGCTTGTTCCCCGACGCCAAAATTCTTCACACCGTCCGCGATCCTCGTGACACGTGCCTGTCAAACTATTTCCTGCATCTCAGCCATCAACAGCCTCACGCGCTGACCCTTCCCCATCTCGGCCATCAATACCGCGCCTATCAGCGCGTCATGGCGCACTGGAAAGACATCGCGCCTGATAAAATTCTGGACGTCGACTATGACGTACTCGTGCAGAATCCCGAGGCCGAGATCAGGAAAGCCTTGGATTTCCTGAATTTGCCATTCGAACCGGCTTGCCTTGATTTCCAGAACAGCGATGCGCCTGTCAAAACCGCCAGCGTCTGGCAGGTTCGCGAACCACTCTACCAACGTTCATCGGGCCGCTGGCGTAATTATGAGTCCCATTTGGGCCCGCTTCTCGAGGCCCTGAATGACTGACCGCGCCGAACTGATAGCCAAATTGCCAAAAGCCGAACTTCATCTTCACATTGAAGGCAGCTTCGAACCTGAACTGATGATGGCGATTGCCGAGCGTAACGGGATCACGGTGCCGTTCAAGACGCTGGACGAGGCCAAAGCGGCCTATGCGTTTTCGAACCTCCAGGAATTTCTCGACATCTATTACCAGGGCATGGCGGTCCTTCTGAACAAGCAGGACTTCTATGATCTGACGTGGGCATATCTGGAACGTGTCTCCGCAAACAATGTGCGTCATGTCGAGATATTCTTTGATCCCCAGGCCCATACCGAGCGCGGCGTCGCCTTCTCCACAGTCGCCGACGGCATCCTTGAAGCGCTGGCAGACGGCGAATCCAAACTGGGCATCACGTCTCACCTGATCATGAGCTTTCTCCGCCACCTCAGCGAGGAGGACGGTTTCGCGCTGCTGGAAGAATCGCGGCCCTACCATTCCAGGTTCATCGGCGTCGGACTCGACAGTTCAGAGGTCGGCCACCCGCCATCGAAGTTTGCCCGCCTGTTCGCAAAATGCCGGGAACTCGGTTTCAAGCTCTGCCTTCATGCAGGTGAAGAAGGACCGCCGGAATATGTCCGCGAAGCGCTCATCGAGATCGGCGCCGATCGTATCGATCATGGCAACCGGTCAATGGAAGATGCCGGACTGGTCGAGGTGCTCCGCGATACCCAAACGCCATTGACCAATTGCCCCCTGTCCAACCTGTCGCTCTGCGTGATCGACGATCTTCGTGACAGTCCGCTGAAGCCCCAGTTGGATGCGGGCCTACTCGTGACCGTCAACTCGGATGATCCGGCCTATTTCGGCGGATACATCAACAAGAATTATTGCGAGATCGCTGAGGCCCTCGACCTCAGTGACGATCAGCTCATCCAACTCGCCCGTAACAGCTTCACCGGCGCCTTTCTCAGCGATGCCGACAAGGCCCGCCACCTGTCGGAAATCGACAAGGCGCTGGGAATCTGACAGCACTGCCCGGCACACGCAATACCGAGGAAACGCCTATGCTGAAGACATTGCTGATCGGCGCTGCCGCGCTCGTCCTGTCATCGTGCGCCAAAGATGCACCGAAGAGCAACGAAACGCCGGTCGCGGAGCCGGCAGCGGCGGAGGCCCCGGGTTTCGAACACAATGATTATGCCGATATGGCAAACTGGTTGTGCCACCCTGACAAGGCGTCGGACGCCTGTGCGATTGACCTGACAGCGACGGCCATCGCAGCTGACGGGGCCACGCAAATCCTGCCATTCATGCCGGCCGCCGAACCCGAATTCGACTGCTTTTACATCTACCCGACCGTCTCGTTCGACGTCACACCCAATAGCGACATGATTGCGGGGCCTGAAGAGCTCAGCGTCATCGCCAACCAGTTTGCCCGCTATGGCGAAACGTGCCGTCTCTTCGCACCGATGTACCGGCAAACAACGCTGTTCGAACTGCAAAAGCAGATGACCACGGGCCAAACAACAGCCGATGACGCAATGCGCTATGCCGACGTCATCGACAGCTGGAACACCTATCTCGCCACCGAGAATAACGGTCGCGGCGTCGTGTTGATCGGCCACTCCCAAGGTGCCAGCATGATCTACCAAATGCTGGACAATGACATCGTAGGGTCTGCCGATCAGGACAAGCTCATCGCAGTCCATGCAATCGGTTACGAAACCGCAATCGATCCGGAAACAGGGTTGGCCTCGGGCCTGCCCGTTTGCGCGTCCGGTTCACAATCTGGCTGCCTCGTCAGCTTTGCGAGCTTCCGCGAACCCACGCCGCCGTCGGTCGACTCCTTTTTCGGCAAGAATCAGGATGGCAAACGGGCCGTCTGTACGAACCCGGCTCGCCTCAACAACGACAATGGCGGGCTCAATGCCTTCATGCCGCGCCAAAGCCTCGGACGGCTGAAGCCAAACGATTACGGCGTCGCTGTCGATACGCCTTTCGTTTCGCTGCCGGGCCTCCTGACAGCCGAATGCGAAGCCAATGATACACATGACTGGCTGGCTGTTTCGATCCATGCCGATCCTGCAGACCCGCGCGCGGACGACATTCCGGGCGACCTTGTCTTTGATGGCAAAGTCGTCGCCGACTGGGGCCTGCACCTGGTCGACATGAACCTCGCGATGGGCAATCTCGTCGAACTGGCGAAAACCGAGGGAGCGGCATGGCAGGCAGCCCAATCGCCCGAGTGAGCACAATCAGGCTGGCGACTCGGGCACTTTGCGGTTAAAGCGCCCGCATGCCTGATACATCTGCGATACTCGCCCACCTGACGACCACTCAGTCCGCCAAAGAAGGCGTCGAACACGGCATCAAGGCCGATGAATGGGAACGGCTGGTCACGCGCCTTGGCCGCCAGCCGAACCTGGTCGAGCTCGGCATCTATTCGGTGATGTGGTCCGAGCATTGCTCGTACAAGTCGTCACGGCGCCACCTGTCGAAATTCCCGACCAAGAATGCCCGCGTCATCCAGGGGCCGGGTGAGAATGCGGGCGTGATTGATATCGGCGACGGCCAAGCCGCCATCTTCAAGATGGAGAGCCACAACCACCCGTCCTACATCGAGCCCTACCAGGGCGCGGCAACCGGCGTCGGCGGCATCCTGCGCGATGTGTTCACCATGGGCGCGCGGCCGATTGCGCTGGTCAATGCCCTCCGCTTCGGCGACCCGAGCCACCCGAAGACGCGCAGCCTCGTCGCAGGCGTCGTCGCTGGCATCGGCGGCTACGGCAATTGTGTCGGCGTGCCCACGGTCGCAGGTGAGACCCAGTTCGACGCCGGCTACAATGGCAACATCCTCGTCAACGCCATGGCCGTCGGCCTGGCGGACCAGGACAAGATTTTCTATGCGCGCGGCGCCACGCCCGGCAACCCGATCTTCTATGTCGGCTCCAAGACGGGCCGCGACGGCATCCACGGCGCGACCATGGCCTCGGCTGAATTCTCCGAAGGCGACGAGGAGAAACGCCCGACAGTCCAGGTCGGCGACCCGTTCACAGAAAAGCTGCTGATCGAGGCCTGCCTCGAACTGATGGCGACCGACGCGATCCAGGCGATCCAGGACATGGGCGCTGCCGGTCTCACGTCGTCATCGGTCGAGATGGCGGCCAGCGGCGGCGCCAATGGCGAAGGCATCGGCGTGGTCATGGACCTCGACAGGGTGCCTCAGCGCGAAGAGGGCATGACCGCCTATGAGATCATGCTGTCGGAAAGCCAGGAGCGCATGCTCATCGTGCTCTATCCGGACAAGATCGACATGGCGAAGGCCATTTTCGACAAGTACGATCTCTCCGCCGAAGTCATCGGCGAGACGACCGATACGGGCCATCTCGTCCTGAAACAGTTCGGCGAAGTTGTTTGCGACATCCCGGTCGCGCCACTGGCTGAAGACGCCCCCAATTATGACCGCCCATGGGTTGAGCCGCCCAAGCGCGCACCGCTCGACATTTCCAAATTCCCCGAGCCGGAAGATTATGGCGACGTCCTGCTCAAGCTCATGTCCTGCCCGGACATGGCGTCCAAGCGCTGGATCTGGGAACAGTATGACCGCCACGTGATGAACGACACGGTGGACAGCAGCCAGAGCATGGGCAACGCTGCTATCGTCCGCATCCACGGCACGAACAAAGCACTCGCCATCTGTTCCGACTGCAACCCGCACTATGTCGCTGCCGATCCTTACGAGGGCGGCAATCAGGCCGTGGCGGAAGCCTATCGCAACCTCTCGTCGGTCGGCGCGACGCCCATCGCGATCACCGATAATCTCAACTTCGGCAATCCGGAAAAGCCCGCCACGATGGGCTATATCGTGAAAGCCATCGAAGGCATGGCCGAGGCCTGCCGCGTGCTCGACTTCCCCGTCGTGTCAGGCAACGTCTCGCTCTATAACGAGACCGACGGTGTCGCCATTCCGCCTACGCCCGTCGTCGGCGGCGTTGGCCTGATTGAGGATGTCAGCAAGATCGCGACGCTAAAAGGCGCACAGCCGGGCGACGTGCTGATCCTCATTGGCGAAACCAAAGGCCATATGGGTGCCAGCCTGTATGCACGCGAATGGCTTGGCCTGAAGGGAGAAGCGCTTGGTGCTCCGCCGCCAATCAATCTTGAGATTGAAAAGAAGAATGCAGATTTCGTGCGCAGCCTCATTGAGCAGGGCCTCATCAACGCAGTGCACGATGTCAGCGACGGCGGCACAGCCTGCGCAGCAGTCGAATTGGCATTGGCGAGCGGCACTGGAGTGACAGTCGATCCGACCATCGCAACTGACTTAAATGACATATCGTGGCTGTTTGGCGAAGATCAGGCGCGCTACCTTCTCGCAATATCGCGCGATACGACAGCAAAATTGGCTCTTCTCGCGTCGGGTGCGAATATTGAAATGAGCATATTTGGTCAGATGAGTGACGATCCTGCGCACACGAGCATTGTGATGGGAACGTATGCCTCGGTCCCACTCTCACGCCTCCGCGACGCCCACGAAGGCTGGCTACCCGCCTACATGGACACCGTCGACTAGTCAGCCCGCCGCATGACTTCGATGGCCTCCAGGTCATCGTCGGCCGCCTTTGACGCCATTACGAGCGTGTCGCCCGCGCGGGCGAAGAAATCCGGCGTTATGTCAGCGTAGTCGTCAGTGGGCTGATGGTAGGCCGGATGGTTCTCAACACCAAAATAGAGAAATGGGATTCCCGCTTCGTGGAACGGCTCGTGATCGGACAGAAGAGTCCAGTCATCGGCCTCTCCAAGCGTCGGGTCATCATGCCCGACGAGCAGCGTGACGGGCGACCGGGCAGCGACCTCCTCCACGAGCGACTTGAGCGCCAGCGTGTGGAAGGTGCCCGCCACGTAAAGTTCGCCAGCAGGCGACCGACTGACCATGTCGTAATTGAGGTTCAGCGCGATCCGTTCCAGCGGCACCGGCGGAGAGGCAACAAAGGCACGCGATCCGAGACGGCCAATCTCTTCAGCGTCAACGGCAGCAAAGATCACGTCATGATTCGGCCTGTGCAGCGTGAAATACTGGGCGACGGCGATCAGGGCGGCGACGCCGGATGCGTTATCGTCCGCACCATTGTAGATTTCACCATTGATGATCCCGAGATGATCATAATGCGCCGTGATCACCAAGGCCGGCCCCTCGCCCGGCGTTTGTCCGGCAATCCAGCCGACGACGTTCACACCGGATACAGCTGGATCGCCCTCCTGTTCAGGTATCGCTGTGAACGGCTGGAAATAGGTGTCGCCAAACTGCCTCAGACCAAGCGTCTCGAACCGTTTCTGGATGAAGCCCCGCGCTGCCTCGTTGCCACGCGAGCTGGTCGCGCGCCCCTCAAGCGCGTCGCTGGACAGGGTCTCAGTCAGGCGCAGCATCGCGCCGGCATCGATATATTGCGCCTTGTACTGCACCAGGCTTGGCTCTGTCTGATCGCTGTCCAGCGACAGCAAGACGCCGCCGATCACCAGCGCAACCACCCCCAGAATGGCCGCCAGGACCCACGCTTTCCTGCTACTCATCACTGTATCCGCTCCGTTCGCCACCTTGACCCTTCAGGGGCCCGCGTCCATGTGCCTATCTGAATTGAGGACACGCTTCCATGGCCATGAACCGCGACACCCTGCTCGGCTACCTGACCGACGCTTTCCCGGACGCCGAGATCACGCTGACCGACCTCGCCGGTGACGACAATCACTGGCAGGCCGAAATCATCAGCCCTCAATTCGCGGGGCTTGCGCGCGTGAAGCAGCACCAGCTGGTCTATGCGGCGCTGAAGGGAACGATGGGTGGGGAACTCCACGCCCTCGCCCTCAAGACGAAAGCGCCCTGACGCCTCAACCAGGTACCAGGAAGTCCCGCTTGCCCAGCACGACACCTTGATGGCGCAGAAGGCCATAGGTCATTGTTGCGTGGAAAATCAGGTTCGGCAGGACGAAGGACGTCAGGTACTGGCGGCCCTGCATGGGTACGGTTTGCGGGCCGAGCGGAATCTGCAGCATTTCAAGTTCATTGGCATTGATCTTGGCGTCATCCGTGGAATTGACGTACGAAATGGTCGCTTCGCAACGGGCCATCAGCTCCGGAAAGGTTGTCTCGTTGTCCGGAAAGCTCGGCATGTCGAGACCGGCAAGACGGGCAGCGCCACGGGCAGCATTGTCACAGGCGATCTGCACCTGCCGGCTCAGCGGCAGCATGTCAGGATAGAGACGCGCCGCCAGCATGACGGAATCGTCGACACCCAGTGCGCGGGCGTGGTCTTCACCCTTTTTGAGTGTGCTCCGGGTCGAACCAAGTATCTGATTGACGGACGTCTTGAGAACATAGGACAGGGTATCAGTCATAGGATTTCATCTCCATTTTCTACGCCGACACTAGCGCCTGAACACTGAAAGAAACAATCATTATTTTGTCGGTTGTTGCGATTGACGGCATTGCGTCAATCCTGTCACTTCGGGGCAAATCTCACCAAGGGAGTCCCAATTCACCATGCGTTTTTCACTCGCAACCAGCGCCATTGCGCTAACTATTGCCCTCGCCAGCTGTGCCGCGCCCAAAGAAACCCTCGCGGAAACAACCCCGGTCGTTGCCGAGACCGTCGCCGAGTCAGCCACAGTTACTGAAGCGAAGGCCTTCATGGCCCGCGCCGAGTCGCAACTTTCCGACATGTCGGACGAAGCGAGCCTGGTCTTCTGGGCGCAGGCGACCAACATTACCGACGAGACAAATGCCGCGGCCGCCGAAGTTGGCGCGCGTTACACGAAACTGGCCGTGTCGCTCGCAAATGAATCCAAGACATTCAATCTCGCCGACCTGCCTCCGGAGCTGGCCCGCAAGATGACCCGCCTGCGCGCCGGCATAACGATCCCTGCCCCGTCCACACAAGGCGCGGCCGAGGAGCTTGCCAAGATCACGACCGGCCTCGACGCGACATACGGAACCGGCACGTTCAACTACAAAGGCAAGGACCTGACACTGGACGAACTGTCCACGATCATCGAAACCTCGCGCGATCCGGAAGAACTCAAAGCCGTCTGGGAAGGCTGGCGCACCGTCTCTCCAGCCATGAAAGACGACTATGCCCGCATGGTCGAGATCGCCAATGAGGGCGCCCGGGAACTTGGCTATCCAAGCCTCGACCAGATGTGGCTCTCCAATTACGACATGCCGCCCGAGGAGATGGAGGCAGAGGTCGACCGTCTCTGGGGACAGGTCGAGCCGCTCTACGAGGAACTTCATTGCTATGCCCGCAACAGGCTCAACGCCCAGTATGGCGATGACATCCAGCCCAAGACCGGTCCCATCCGCGCCGACCTGCTCGGCAATATGTGGGCGCAGGACTGGTCGGGCATCTATGAGGTCGTGAAGACCGACACGCCGGGGCCGAGTTACAATCTCACCACACGCCTCGTCGAAAAAGGCTACGACCCGCTCAAGATGGTCAAGACCGGCGAAGATTTCTTCACATCACTCGGGCTCGCGCCGCTTCCGGCCACGTTCTGGGAACGCTCCATGATCACCCGCCCGGCGGACCGTGAGGTCGTCTGCCACGCGTCGGCCTGGGATCTCGACAACAAGGAAGATGTTCGCATCAAGATGTGCACCGAGGTCAACGAGGAAGACTTCGACACGGTCCATCATGAACTCGGGCACAATTTCTACCAGCGCTCCTACAAGGATCAGGACTTCCTCTACAAGGACGGCGCCCATGATGGCTTCCACGAAGCCATTGGCGATTTCATCGGGCTGTCGATCACCCCGGAATACCTGAAGCAGATCGGCCTGATCGATGAGAGCGAAATGCCGCCAGCAGATGCTGACACAGCGCTCCTTCTTAACGTCGCCCTCAAGAAGGTCGCCTTCCTGCCCTTCGCGCTCACTGTCGATGGCTGGCGCTGGGATGTCCTGTCGGGCAAGACCGCACCGGAAGACTATAATGAAGCCTGGTGGGCCAAGCGCCTCGAACTGCAGGGCATCGTGCCCCCGGGTGAACGCCCCGCGGAGGCATTCGACCCGGGCGCGAAATACCATATTCCGGGCAATACGCCTTACCTGCGTTACTTCCTGTCATACGTGATGCAGTTCCAGTTCCACAAAGCAGCTTGCGAGCAGGCTGGGTGGGAAGGCCCGCTTCACCGCTGTTCGATCTACAATAACAAGGAAGTTGGAGAACGCTTCAATGCGATGATGGAAATGGGCGCGTCCAAGCCGTGGCCGGACGCACTGGAATCCTTCACGGGAACACGTGAAATGGATGGCAGCGCGATTGTCGAGTATTTCGACCCGCTGATGGTCTACCTGAAGGAGCAGAATGCCGGCCAATCGTGCGGCTGGGATGACGCCGCTTCCAAGTAGACTTGATGCTGTTGTGCGCGGTGGCCCGCTTGACTAGGGCGGCCGCGCACCACACATCAGCGTTTCAATAGAACTTCAGGATTCTGCCATGACCGATCAAACCACACTCGATGCCATCGAAAAGGCCGTCAAAGCGAATGACGTCGTCTTGTTCATGAAAGGCACGCCCACGTTCCCGCAGTGTGGTTTCTCATCGGTTGTCGTGCAGGTGCTGGATTATCTCGGCGTCGAATACGTCTCCACCAATGTCCTGGAAGACGCCGATGTCCGCGAGGGCATCAAAGCCTATTCGCAATGGCCCACGATCCCGCAACTCTATGTGAAGGGCGAATTCGTTGGCGGCTGCGACATCGTCAAGGAAATGTTCGAAAGCGGCGAACTGCGCGAATTCTTCCAGGACAAGGGCGTTGAAGTCGAAGCGGCGTGAAGATGACTGACGCATTTTAGAATTTTCGCCTGACCCGATCCGCTCAGAAATTACGCATCTCCTTGTAACGGACAAGGAGAATTTTCCATGTACTTATCGGGACCATCAAACGCGAAAGTTGGCCAGAAAATCACGATAACGGCGAATGGCGCGCCGTCCGGCACAGAACAGATCAAGTTCACTGCCGAGGGTAATATCGGATTTGATACCGTGGAGACGACAAGCGGATCAGCCTCCTTTCAGTTGGACCTTGATTTCGCCGGAACCACCCGGATCACAGCACAAGCTCTTGATAAGTTCGCAAACGCTCTGGATTCAGCCTCGCACTCTGTAACTGTGGTTGATCCGGCTTTTAAAGCGGCGGGCGGCGGATTTGATCGCGTTGGCGGTTGGTTCATGGGACCCGACACCGCCGCGGTTGGTGAAACGATCCAGCTGACGGCTAGCGGACTTGGCCAGTCGGTCGTGGCAGAATTCAGATCGCAAGGGCTCGACCTCTCCAGCACAAGAGTCCACGTCAGCGGTGGTTCGGCGAGCACGTCTGCTCGTGCATATACTGAAGGCAGCGCCTCGGTCTCGGCTCGCGGCTACAATGAAAACGGTCAGTGCGTTGAAGAGGTCACGCACACTGTCCAGATCCGCAACAAGAATCGCGGCTCCGCCCCATCTGCGGCGCTTGGGCCTATGCCTCAAATATCGGCTCCTTCGGCGGCAGCAGGTACGCCGTGGCGCATGCAGTTACAGAATCTGGCGGAGGCACATTCTGTTATTGTCGAGTTTTTTGGTGCCAATGGGGGCATCTACCGCCTGTTTCCACGTCAGCGGAATCAGATGGAACTGACGCTAACCTTTGAGAACTCAGGTAGTACGCAAGTCTGCGTCTCACTGCGCAACCAATCATTAAACGCAATACAGGTGGCTAGCACTGAGGTTAATGTTGCGGATCCCGCCGTGCAACCAACGACACAGGCATCACCACTGACAGTGCATCCGGCAGGGACCGTGCCTGTTCTCGGGGCCACAAAGCCACCGTTCGCCGCCCTGGCAGGCCACCATGGTCCCACGATCGCATCTGCCGCATCTGCCACGGGAGATTTGACCCAGCTCATCAACGCCAAGACCGCGAGCCTGATGAGCCGTCTGAACAAGTCCTGACCCATTTCAGGCGAAAAGGTAAAGGCCGCCAAGTATCAATAGCGGTATCACCGACATGCCGAACAGGTTGCGCGTGAAGGCGTAAGTCCCGATCCACTTGTCGATCTCAGGATCACCCGACGATGCCGTTGTCGTCACCATTTCAACCCTCTCGCCTTTTATGACCGTGTCATCGGACACGATGTATTTCTGCAACGAGCCTTCCGTCAGCAAGGCGCCGAAATAGAACAGCCCGCTGAATGTGATACCCGCGAAAGCGAAGCTCATGACAAACGGCGCCAGCTCGGGCTGTTGGAATTGTCCAATCAGCCATAGTGATAAAACGAAAACCGCTGCGCCCGCGATCAGCGCGCCAACCTGCAACAGGCGCAACCTTTTGAAGTCTGGCTGTCGATCCATGCGAGTCCCCTTCGCAGCGCTGCGAGGGAGTATAGCAAATTTGGGCGCGGAACTGTACCCGCCAGCCGTCTAGCCGCTTATGAGGCTCGCAACCAGGTCCGGCGCGGCGGCTAAAGCGCAGCCTGCGCAATTGTTCGGGCGCAGGCTCAGCGGCACAAACATGACAATGAGACTGAACAGGAGACCCGACAAGTAACCCTTTCGCCGATGGAAGGGCATTGGGTAACAGGCCCGCGCCGACTTGCGCCAGCGGACGAGCACATAGCCGATCAGGAACAGTCCTACACCGGATGCGAGCCAATACAGCGCACTTGCGCCCACCACAGTCATCGGAACCTCCGCGTCGCGTCCACGACAGTTTTGTAGCACAGGCATGTTTTCTGCCGCGGAAACGAAACGTGCGAAAATAGCCGATCATGTTTACCCATCGTTGACCAGCGCCAAGAGCCTGGCCGCTGAGACAATCGGCTCGCAAACGCCGCGCGATGTGCTAAAGCGCCCGCCATGACAACAACCACACTCAGCGCCAGCGCACCAAAAGTCGGTATCGTTTCCCTCGGCTGCCCGAAGGCGCTGGTGGATTCCGAACGCATCATCACGCGCCTGCGCTCCGAGGGCTACCAGATCGCCCCCGACTATGCCGGCGCCGACCTCGTTCTGGTCAACACGTGCGGCTTTCTCGACAGCGCGCGCGACGAAAGCCTCGAGGCGATCGGCGAAGCCATCGAGGCTAATGGAAAAGTCATCGTCACCGGCTGCCTCGGCGCCGAACCGGACGTGATCGAGAAGGCGCACCCCAAGGTGCTCGCAATCACGGGCCCGCACCAGTACGAGGACGTCATGGCGGCGGTCCACACCCACCTGACACCCCCACACAACCCCCATCTCGACCTCGTGCCGGAGGCAGGCCTGCGCCTTACGCCGCGCCACTATGCCTACCTCAAGATTTCCGAGGGTTGTAACAATCGCTGCAGCTTCTGCATCATCCCCAAGCTTCGCGGCGATCTCGCCTCCCGCCCGATCCACCACGTCCTCACCGAAGCCGAACAACTCGTCCGCGCCGGTGTGAAGGAACTGCTCGTGATCAGCCAGGACACGTCAGCCTATGGGCTGGACGTTCGCTACAAGCCGGAGACGTGGCGCGGCACGGAATACCAGACTCGCTTCCTTGACCTCGCCAAGGGTCTTGGCAGCCTCGGCGTGTGGACGCGCATGCACTATGTCTACCCCTATCCCCATGTCGACCAGGTCATCCCGCTAATGGCCGAAGGGCTGATCACGCCCTATCTCGACATTCCGTTCCAGCACGCCTCCGCCAACGTCCTGAAGGCGATGAAACGCCCGGCAAAACAGGACCGTGTCCTCGAGCGGATCCAGCAATGGCGCCGCGACGTGCCGGACCTGGCCATTCGCTCGACCTTCATTGTCGGATTTCCGGGCGAGACAGAAGAAGACTTCCAGATCCTGCTCGACTTCGTCCGCGAGGCAAAGATCGACCGCGCCGGCTGTTTCAAGTACGAGAACGTCGCTCATGCTGACAGCCGCACCCTGCCCGGCCATGTGGATGAAGCCATCAAGGAAGAGCGCTGGCACCGTTTCATGCAAACGCAGGCAGAAGTCAGCGCGGCCCGCGCCGCCGCCCAGGTCGGTACGACGCAGGACGTGATTATCGATGGCCCGGGCGAAGACGATGGCGAAATGCTGGCGCGTACCAAGGCGGACGCCCCCGAAGTCGACGCCGTCGTCTTCCTGTCCAATGCAGGCCACCTCAAATCCGGTGACATCATCCCCGCCCGCATAACCGATGCGGACGAGTATGACCTCTACGCGGAGCCTGCCTAGCGGGCGACCTTGTTGAGAACCCGAACAGTCGATTCGTGCGGAATGCCGAGTTCGTCATAGGTCCAGCTCAGCTGTGCCAAACCAGGTGAATCCTCGTTGCAGAAGTCGTGATCTGCATAGTCGATCCCGATCTCATATGTCCGTCGGCCGTCCCTATCCACTTCCGCCTCGACATTCTGCTTGGTGGCGCAGGAGCCTGGAATCTCGACAGTCACGGCACCCTGCCCGAGCGATACAGACTGCAGGTGAGGCAGGCCGAATTGGGTCACGACATGGAAATTGTCACGGTCGGATTCGTCAGCGTCGATGATGATGCAGGCAGAGAGGCTGGCGGCTGCAACGGCGATCAAAGCAAAAGTCCTTGGATTCACAGCTAAATCTCCTTATTGAAAAACAATATGTTGACTTATCGTCTTTCGATATATCATAGTCAACAGAAATCAATTGGGAGATACGTTATGACCCGCGCCGCATTACCTTTGTTCGCTCTCGCTGCCGTTCTGGCTCCCCTCGCAAGTGCCGACAGCAAGTCCTATCCCGCTGGCGACTTCACCGGCATTGATGCCCGGGGCGTCATTGATGTCGTCTTCGAAACCGGTCCAGCTTCATCGATCCATGTGGAGGAAGAAAACGGCGACTTCAGCGATATCTATATCGAGCAATCTGGTGACACATTGAAGATCGGTCGCAAGAGCCTGCGCGAAGGGTTTGGCTGGTCACGCAACGTGTCGGTCAAGACCGACAATGGCCGCAAGGTGGTCAAGGTGAACGGAAAGCGCGTACCCGCCTATACTGTCCGTATCATCGCACCGTCACTTTCAGAGACATCGGTTTCGAATTCATCCTCGATGACCGCGACAGGGCTTGATAGCCCGACCTTCTCGGGCTCTGTTTCGTCCAGCTCCGACCTGATCCTGTCGGGTACATCGGGAGACGTCGAACTGCGTGCTTCATCCAGCGGGGACCTCGATGCATCAAGTTTCGAAGCTCACGCCCTGAAACTGGATGCTTCATCCAGCGCCGATGCACTCGCGCTCGTGCGCGAAGGCACGCTTGACGTTGACGTCTCATCCAGTGCCGACGTGAACGTCAGGGCGTTAGGGGCGACCAAAGTGATCGTTGACGCCTCGTCCAGCGCAGACGTCGAGCTGTCCGGGACCTGCCAGGCACTGTCAATCTCTGCGTCTTCCAGCGCCGACGTGGAAGCCCATGACCTCAAATGTGCAACAGGCGACATTCGCGCCAGCAGCGGCGCAGACGTCTCCACATTTTTGACGGACAGCGTCGAAGCACGGGCCTCAAGTGGCGCTGACATTTCCGTCGCCGGAAATCCTCCGTCGCGTGACGTGAGCAAATCCAGCGGCGGCGATATTGAAATCAACGGCTAAACCCTCAAGGAGCCAACCCCATGCGAAAGCCCCTACTGGCAGCCCTCTGCCTCTCCTTCCTCGCCTCTGGCATTGCTGTCGCGGACAGCACGAAGACCTATGATTTCACGGGCTTTGACGAACTCGACATCTCGGCCGGCGTGGACGTCGCCTACGAGGCCGGACCGGACTATGCCGTCGTCATCGATTTCAAACAGGGCGGCCCCGACGACATGAAGCTGCGTCAGGACGGCTCCCGGCTCTATATCGCACGCAAGGCGACCTCCGGCTGGAGGGACAAGGTCCGGGCCAAGGTGCGCGTAACCTCGCCGCATCTCGAAGAGATCGAGGCCAGCTCCGGGTCGAGTATCCATGCAACGGGGGTCGATTCCGACATCCTCGTGCTCGACGCCGCCAGCGGCGCCAGTATCAAAGCTGAAGGCAAGTGCGGCTCGCTGAAAATCGTGGCCAACTCGGGCGGATCGGCGTCCGCAAAAGACGTGGTCTGCCAGAACGTCGCGGCCAATGCGTCCAGCGGGGGCTCGGCCACAGCCTACGCGTCAGCAGAGGCCAAGAGCCACACATCGAGCGGCGGAAGCGTCGACATCTATGGCGCCCCATCCGAACGGGGGGCCAATCGCTCGATTTCCGGCGGTTCAACGACGTTCCACTAACCGATATCGAAGTCGCCCGGCTTGTATTTCGAGCCGGGCCATTCGAGATTCATGCCCTCCAGCGCCCCACGCACCAGTCTCGCAATCATCGCATTGCGCCGTGTGCGACTATCTGACGGGATGACGTACCAGGGCGCATGGCGGGTTGAGCAGCGCGCGACGGCTGTTTCGTATGCCGACATGAATTCAGGCCACAATTTGCGATCCTCGAGGTCGGCCGGGTTGAACTTCCAAAGCTTGTGCGGCTCCTCCAGCCGTTCGGCGAGGCGGATCCCCTGCTCTTCATAGCCGACATTGAGCATGCATTTGACAATGGTCACGCCGTTTTCGGTGAGGTGCTTTTCAAACGCATTGATCTGCGCGTAGCGCTGCTCGACGGCCTCTGCCGGCGCGAAACCGCGTACCTTGACCACGAGCACGTCCTCATAGTGAGACCGGTCAAAAATGCCGATCCGTCCCTTGGCTGGAACGGCATTGTGAACGCGCCACAGGTAATCACGCGCCAATTCGTTGGTGCTGGGTGCCTTGAACGCCTTCACTTCCATGCCGAGAGGCGTCGTATCGGAAAACACGCTTTTGATCGTTCCGGACTTCCCCGACGTATCCATGCCTTGCAGCACGACCAGCAGGGACCGCTTTTTTTCTGCGTACAGCCTGTCTTTCAACTCGTTGATGACGGCCGCGTCTTTCTTGAGGCTGGTTTTGGCCGTTGCCTTGTCGTCGAATAGCGATCTGTCCCCGGTATCCCGCGAAGCGAGGTCAAATGGCTTTCCGGGTGCGGCGACGAGCGCCCGCCGGGTCGCGGTGATGCTGGGTATGCGCATGGAATGGTCTCCGGAACGAGAAAGGCCGCACCAGTCTGGCGCGGCCTTTCCAAAACTTCAAGAAAAACAGGCCTCTTAAGACGAATAGAATTCGACGACCTGGGCTGGCTCCATCTGGACCGGATATGGCACGTCGGCCAGTTCCGGCACGCGGACATAAGTTGCCGACATCGCTTTAGGGTCGACATCCACATATTCCGGGAGATCCCGCTCGGGGCTTCCGAGGGCCTCGAGGACCAGTGCAATATTGCGGGACTTTTCGCGGATCTGGACGACATCACCCGGCTTCAGGCGCGCTGAACCGATGTTGCAGCGACGGCCGTTGACCATCACATGGCCGTGATTCACGAACTGGCGTGCTGCAAAGATCGTTGGCACGAATTTGGCGCGATACACGAAAGCTTCGAGGCGCGACTCCAGCAGGCCAATCAGGTTTTCTGCGGCGTTGCCCTTCATGCGGCTGGCTTCAACATACACGCGAGCGAACTGCTTCTCCGTGATGTCGCCGTAGTAGCCTTTGAGCTTTTGCTTCGCCATGAGCTGCATACCAAAGTCGGACACTTTGCTGCGACGGTTCTGGCCGTGCTGTCCGGGCTTGTAATTACGCTTGTTGACGGGGGACTTGGCGCGGCCCCAGATGTTTTCACCGACCCGACGGTCGATCTTGTACTTCGCGCTGTGGCGACGTGACATGGTAGTACCTCAATTCGACGCGGGCCGGTGGGCGGCGCGTATTCGCACCCACGATTTCAACGGCGGCTCCGCACCAACCCGTAGATAAGCGGCGGGTAAAACACCAAATTGACTGGTGCGTCAAGCCATGCCCCTACTAGTGCTGCAGCACAAATACCGCATAAGAATCATGGGAGGAAGAAAATGAGGAACCTGAAAGGACGCGTGGCAATCGTGACGGGAGCCGCCAGCGGCATTGGCCGAGCCTGCGCAGTGGCACTGGCCGACGAAGGGGTGGCCGTTTTGGCTACGGATATTGACGATTCCGGCGCCAGGGAAACGGTTGATCTTATAGAGAAACGTGGCGGAAAGGCCCTCTCGGCCAATCACGACGTCACCGACGAAGCCCGATGGGACGAAATCATGGCGCTCTGCGAGGCCGAATTGGGCAGGCCGGCGATCATGGTGAACAATGCCGGTGTCGCGATCGGCGGCGCCATTCTCGAATTCAGCCTCGCCGACTGGCAGAAGCAGATGGCCATCAACATGGACAGCGTCTTCCTTGGCACGCGCGCGGCAATGAGGGCCATGCAGGAATCCGGCGGGTCGATCATCAACCTGTCGTCCATCGCTGGCCTGAGAGGCTCAGCTGGCGTCAGTGCCTATTGCGCGAGCAAGGGCGGCGTCCGCCTGTTCAGCAAGGCCGCCGCTGTCGAATGCGGCCAGCTCGGGTTCCCGATACGCGTCAACTCCATTCATCCCGGGATAATCGACACACCGATCTGGCAAAAGTCGATTGCCCGCATGACCGATACAATGAGCACCGACCAATTGGCCGCCCTCTCCACCCAAAATGGCGCCAACGCATTGAGCGCCGACGCCATTGCGCAAGGAGCCCCTATGGGCCGCGCAGGCCAACCGGAAGAGATCGCAGATATGGTGGTGTTTCTGGCCAGCGACTCGTCAAGCTATATCAGCGGGCAGGAACTCGTCGTCGACGGCGCGATGACCGCGTGACGGTCTGGCGAGCCCGCAAACCCCGGCCGGGGGCGGCACGGCTGTACCGATCCCCGGTCAATTTCCTTGAATCGCCTGATCGACTCGGTCTGTGTCTTGCAGTGCGATTTGGAACTTTAGGACAGAGATTTAGCATACCGGGTGAGACGTGACGGACGTTACTGTAATAGTTCCCTGCTACAATAATGCTGGCACGATTGAGAGGGCTGTACAGAGCGCCCTTGGCCAAACGGTGCCGGTCAAGGTTATAGTTGTCGACGATGCGTCAAGCGACGATTCCGTTCAGCGCGCCCGGAATGTCGCGCCGAACGATCCACGCCTTGTCGTCCTCGTCCAAGCCCGCAATCAGGGGCCGTCTGCAGCGCGCAACCGCGCCATTACACACGCCGACACAAAATGGGTCGCCATCCTGGACGCTGACGACCGGATGCACCCTGACCGGCTGCGCCGTCTCATCGAACAAGCCGAGTCCGACAATCTTGACCTTATTGCCGACGACCTGATCCGCGTCGAAGCCGTCGCAGACCCAAAACAAGGCACACGCTTGTGGTCGGACACGCCAATTGGTGTGCTGCCGCTCACGCTGAGCCGTTTTGCGCTGGAAAACATCGACAGCCGAACCGGGAGCCGGCGCGAACTCGGATACCTGAAGCCGGTCATGCGCAGGGAATTTCTCGAGTCGCATGCGCTCGCATATCGAGAAGACATGCGGCTCGCCGAAGACTTTGACCTTTATGCGCGCGCCCTGAAAGCAGGCGCCAGGTTCAGCCTGGTCGATCCGTGCGGCTATTTCTCGGTCGACTACCCGAACTCACTGTCCAAGGAATACGCTTCAACAGACATGAAGCCTGTGCTGGAACGTGACATCGAACTTCTCAAGACGCCCGGACTCACAAGCGAAGAGCGCGCGGCAATCGGCGAGCACAAACTCCTGTGGCACAAGAACTGGTCCTGGATGCGCCTGATTGAATCCGTGCGGACCCGCGACCTGCTTGGCTTCGCGCGGACGTTCATCGCTCCGCCGCAAGTCGCAGGCGCAATTGTACTTCGCTGTTTCCGTCACGTCGCCGGTCAGCCGCCAGTCGCGCTTCATACCCACCGCGCAGCGCACCGACAGGACATCAATGCGATCCTTGGACCCGCCAGCGATCGAACCGACTGAGGAAAGACCCGGTCGGTCAAGACCGGAAAAATAGATATGGCATCGTCCGTGAAATGCGTGCCGCGCGGTTCAGTTCGTTCCTCTCGCCACCGCAATCGCTTCGCGCGGCCGTCCCTGAACCAGGATGAAAAGTGCCCTGACGACCCGCTTGGCGAGGCGTGGAGACAGGGCGGCAAGCGCCGCGACATAAGCCACCACACCGATCAGAACCAAAACCAGAATCTGGACGAGACCCGTCCATGTCTCCGGCAGCATGCCCATGCTGAACCAGACGACACCCCCCATGATGATTGACGCAATCAAGGCGACGGACCCGGCGATCACTTGCCGGTGCATGGGGAATCCGATCGCCACTTTAACAGCGTAGGCACCCAGGAACCAGGTCACCATGAGTTGGGCGAATAGGGCCAATGCGATGGCCTCAAGGCTGATATGAACTGTGGCGATGACTGCGACGGCGGTCAAAACTGTGCCGACGATGGCCAGTTTGAAATTCAGGTCGACACGGCCAACGCCATTCAGGACACCAGTGTTGAAAGCGGACGTCGGCGCACGAAGCCCCATCAGCAAGAACACCTGGATGGTCGTGACCGCGGGGAGCCACTGCTCGCCGAACACGACGGGAATGGCGATTGGCGCAATCGCGAACCCGCCGATGAAAACCGGGTACGCAATCAAAGCGGCTAATCTCATTGCCCCTTCGATCGCTCTGAACAGCATCGGCAAGTCGTTCTGCGCCTGGGATGCGACCGGCAAGGCAACTGCTGCAAAAGGCGTCACAAATGCCGACTTCGCCTGCTCCAGCAATCGTCCCGACATATTGAACATGCCCAGCGCAGCTGGCCCCAAAATGCCGCCGATCATGACTCGCGGCACGGCACCACCGAAGGCCTGAACGACCTTGGTCGTCAGGTTTGTTGAATTGAATCGCGTAAGTTCATGCGTTTCGCTCCAACTGGATTTGAACGAGGGCCGCCATTTCGCCATCCAGGTGAACATGATCAACCTGACCATGCGCCGCGAAATTTCCATCCAGACGAGCGCCCAGGCATTCTTCAGAACGATTGCCAGCCAGATGCCGAGAACCGCAGCGGTTACTGTGCCCACGATATCTACGATCGTAATTTCCTTGTAGCGGAGTTCCCGCTGCAGGAGCGCTGCCGGCACCGAGGTGGCCGCGCCGATGATCAGGACGATCGAGAAAACACGGAGAATCGGCACCAGTTCAGGATGGCTGAAGCCCGCCGCAATCGCAGGGGCCAGCAGGATGATGCCCAACCAGAACAGCAATGCCAGCCCCAAAGACTGCATGAAAACGGAATTAACATGCCCTTTGGTCAGGCCTTGGCGCTGGACGATTGAATCGTTCAGGCTGCCCGAGGCAAAAATTTCCGGGATGGAGAATGTCACAAGTGCCATTCCGAACACGCCAAAGTCGGCAGGCGACAGCAATCTGGCAATGACGACCAGGGATACCAGCCCCCCGATCATGCCGATCCAGTTGCCCATCGCATTGAACACGACGGCTTGGCCCGCGCGTCTGAGCAGACTGTGAGCCATTATAAGTGGTCCGCGTTTTGGCTTTCGTACCGATCAATTGGCAAAGAGTGCTTGGCGTTGATGGTCATGGAAGCTGCCCGTTTGAGCTTGTTCATGATCAGAAAATAGCTGACAGATTTCCAATATCTGATCTTTGTAAATTCCGAACGAACCCTCCAACGCAGCCCCCGCGCCAGAGATGACACAATTTGGGCGCCGACCGGTGATGTGTCGGCAAGTTCGCACAGCTCGTCGATCAACTTGGTATTCGTCAGAATTTCATCGCACCCGTACTTCGACGCAAAAGCAGAGCGCAACGCAACAGTCTCGGGTTTTGAGAGCGGTGCCTGACTCACTCTTTCAGCTGTACGCAGGTCCTTTATGGCGAGTTCCCAAAGCTTCTTGCGAGCCATCACGCTGGCACGTCTCAAAAGGGCGTGCCGCTTGTTCACCGGATCGGAGATAGACTGCCCGTCGCTCAGATATTCGTTTAGTTTGATCTGCGGATAATAGTTGCGGAAGATCACCTGATCGAACTGAGACCAGGAGGAGTTCCTTTTCTTGGCCAGAACCTGCTTTGTTTGGGTTCCGCGTATGCCGTCATGTACGCGTTGTTTGAACACAAATTCTTCTGTGGACACCGGCGTCCCGACCCGAGCAAGGCGGATGAGCATGTCGTAATCCTGTGAACGAACGAGACTTTCGTCGAAAGCGCCGACACGGTCATACAGCGCTTTGCGAACGATCATGCCTTGCTGGTGGGCAAACATATCGTCCAAGGTGGCCGTCAGGAACTGGTCTGAATCGCAATTGGTCCAATAGCCCGTTCCAAGCATCCGCAATTCTCCGGAGCCATCGACGGAAAAACGCTCATGCCGCCCATATGCCATATCTGCAGCCGGATTAGCCTCAAGCAATCCGACAAGCGTTTCTAGCGCCGTCGGAACAGCGAGGTCGTCATCATCAAAAATCCACACGAGATCTCCCGTCACGTGCTTTAGGCCAAAATTCAGGGCAGCGGACTTACCTGCATTTGACTTGGACAGGACGCGCACGCGTCCTTCATAAGCCTTCAGTCGCTCAAGCGTGTCATCCGTTGAGCCATCATTAATGATGATGACTTCATGTGCTGGGTGGGTCTGCGCAAGAATGGACTCCAGACTTTCGAGCAACAAGGCCGACCGATTGAAAGTCGGGATCAGGACTGTAACGTCAAATGGCTTCATTGTTCATTCCGACTCATACTGTTGGGCCAATTCTAACACCTCACCGCAATTTAATGCGACGTGGCACCGAACTTGCTCCCGGAGTTCGTAGCAAATAGCGCGCCAGTTCGAATTTCGATACGTAAATTTCGCATATTGGTTTCCGCAAAACAAAGGACCGCCCGAGGATGAAAATCGCGTTCTTCGTCAATGCCTTCCCGATGATGTCAGAGGCATTCATTGCGAATAGCGCGGCGGCCCTGATTGATCAGGGCCACAGTGTCGACATTTTTGGAGTCGGGAATGTCGCTCCAACGGGCCTTTCCGTCAAATCGGTTGAAGGTCACCATTTGGAGCAACGGACGGTCAATATGCACTGGCCGAAGTCACGCCTGGAGCGCGTTGCTGGCCTGCCAGGCGCTCTCAGTACAATTGTGCGTAAAAATGGTGTAGCTGCGCTCGGCAGGCTCCGTCCGAACATCTATCGGCGCTCAATGCGCGATTTGACGGCCTTCTACCAGGCCAGCGCATTTGATCGCGGCGGAGAATACGACATACTCCACTGCCAGTTTGCAACGCTCGCCGAAAGCGTCATCAAGCACCGCAAAGCGGGATTTCTCAAAGGCAATATCGTCATCAACTTCCGAGGCTATGACATCTCGGAAACAGTCGCAGCGATTGGGCCGCACGTTTATGATCATGTCTGGCCTGAAGCATCGAGCTATGTTGCCAATTGCGACTACTTTCGTAGGCGGGCGGTCGATCTGGGGTGCCCGGAAGACCGAATCGACGTCATCGGCTCGGGTATCCGCCTCGAGAACTTTCCTTTTGAGCCGGCCACCAATCGGGACGAAAACCACGTCCGCTTTCTCATGGTCGGCCGATTGATCGAACGCAAGGGGTTCCAGGTCGCGCTTCGCGCGCTTGCCGAATTCACCCGACGCAGTGAAACGCCGATCCAGGTCGATATCGTGGGTGATGGCGCGATGCGCACAAGTCTGGAAGCGCTGGCGAACGATCTGGGACTTGGCGCATCGGTCGAATTTCACGGGGCCCGGACACATTCCGAGATTGCAGGTTTTTTGCGTGATACAGATGTATTTCTTGCGCCTTCGATGACGAGTGCCAGAGGCGGCCAGGACGCTCCGGTCAATACATTGAAGGAGGCAATGGCTGTCGGTCGACCGGTTGTCGGCACGATTCATGGCGGCATTCCGGAACTCGTCATAGAGGGAGAAACAGGCGTGCTGGCGACTGAAAATGACGTCGATAGCCTTTACGCCGCTATCAACCGCCTCACGGACCAGCGGGCCAATTGGCCTCAACTCGTGACGCGAGCACGCGCCAAAGTCGAGGAAATGTATGCCCTGGATCGGGTGACCCAAAAACTCGTGACGTTTTATGAACGGACAATTGCACGGGAAAATGCAGCCCCAACGGACTGACACGCGGAATCAGGGCAAAACCGGCAGGCACGAAACTTGCTGCAATAAACCCGATCCAGTCAGTCTGCGCCCCCGGGACGTTGCGATTTGGAACGATATCCAGACCCGCCGAACCAGGATTGATCAAATCTGTCCGGTGGACTGGCCCGCAGGGGACATCTGCCCCTAAGAGCCGATTGCAAATAATTATAGAGTGAAAGTTGGGAGATTATGCAAAGCCAAACGATCAAGACCGCGCCCGATGCCACGATTATCGTGCTTCATCGCGACCGATTCAGTCTTGCTGTTGATAGCCTGAAACAGATCATCGCGGCCACTCATAGCCCCTATAACCTGCTTTACATTGATGCAGGCAGTCCGCGTAAAGTGGCGGCCGAATTGAAACACATCTGCGACAAAAATGGCTTCCGCTACGAGCGCTGCGACGCACTCCTCAGTCCGGCCCAGTCGCGAAATCGCGGTCTTCGCCTGGCTGACACCAAATATGTCGCCTTTGTAGAAAGTTGCACATTTGTTGCGGATAGCTGGCTGCAAGATCTGATCAAGTGCGCTGATGAGACCGGCGCCGAAGTGATCCAGCCGCTCATGTGCCAGGGCAAGCCTTTCCACACCGAGATCCACCAGGCGGGCGGCACATTCGCGAAAGATGCCGAACTCTTCTTTCGGGGCGCCCCTGAAGATCACGTGATTTGCGACATTGATATGCACCAGGGCAAGCAGGTCACAGAGGTCCCTCTCGTCCGGGCAGAAACCCAGGTAACCGAAGTCCACTGCTTTCTCGCCAGGCGTGATACGTTTGAACGCTTCGGCGAATTCGATGAATCGATGCTGTCGACAAAGGACCATCTCAATTTTTCGATGACCGTTTGGAAAAATGGTGGCCGCATCATGCTCGAACCCGCGTCCGTCGCGACGTTTTATGTTCCGAACCGGCACAATCCCCTTCATCTCTCCGACTATCCGTACTTCATCCTGCGCTGGTCACCCAATTGGCAGGCGGACAGCCTCAATCACTTCAAGACAAAGTGGGGACTCGAGGGCGATCCATATTTCCAGCAACGAACCGACATTATCACCTGGCGCTATCGAGAGGCGATCCTGAAGCCCTTTGCCAGGCGCATTCCATTCGTAGGACACAGTTACAAGGTCCAGAGAATCGTCATGCGAGCGCTCGAACCGTTCGTGGTCGCCTGGAGCTGGTGGCTGACAAAGCGCCACGAAAAAACCTTGGCTGAGGATGTTGCCAACACCCAGCTGAGCAGGGTCGGGAACCCCGCCCATTCGCTCTGAACATCCAGGCGAATTGAGCTCAATCCGCCCTGCAGGCTCACTTCGGATGCGAATGCTTCAGCGGGGTCGTCAATTTCACACCCCCTGCGGGGGCCTGCCTTCCGCTTTGCTCAAGGAATAGGACCGCCATGCCACATCACACCGACAATGCGCCAAACGCGACCATTATCGTATCGGCGAGAGAGCGGTTCAGCCTGGCTGTCCCGACCCTGAAGACACTTGTATCGGCAACGCGGGCGCCGTTTAACCTTATCTATATTGATGCCGGCAGCCCTGACAGCGTTGCATCCGAACTGAGAAGCATATGCGCCGCGCATGGCTTCACCTATCACAGGATCGACCACTTCCTGAGCCCGGCGCAATCTCGTAACCGCGGCCACCATTTGGCCGACACGAAATACGTGGTGTTCGTGGAAAACGATGTCTTCGTTGCCGACAACTGGCTCGCCCCCCTGACTGATTGCGCCGAACAGACAGGCGCTGACGTCGTGCAGCCGCTGATCTGCCAGGGTGCCCCTTTGCACAGCGAAATCCACCATGGCGGCGGAAATTTCACGAATGATTTCGATGGTTTCTTCAACGGGCCCGTCGTCGCGCGCCGCCTCGCGGACCGCCACTTTTTGCATCAGGGCAAGCAGGTGGGCGATGTCGACCTGGTGCGAATCGAAACCCAGGTCTGCGAGACCCATTGCATGCTTGTGCGGCGCGACTCTTTTGACCGCCTCGGCGACTTCGATGAAAAGATGCCATATTCAAAAGATCACGTCGATTTCAGCATATCCGTATGGGCCAAGGGCGGCAGGATCATGCTGGAACCGACGTCAATTGCGACGGTCTGCCATCCGGACGCCGCTCATCCTCTCGAAGCAATGGACTTGCCCTTGTTCATCCTGCGTTGGTCGCCGAAATGGCAACGCGAAAGCCTCGACTATTTCCGCAAGAAATGGGGCCTCCAGGCTGATCCCTATTTCGACAAATACGCCAGGCAGAAGAATTGGCGTTACCATGACAATGTCGTGCTCCCGGCCGTTCGCAAGGTCCCCTTCGTCGGATCGAGCCATAAAGTGCAGAAAATGGCATCGGTCGCCATGCTTCCTTTTGTCAGCGCCGTCGGCACGCGGCTTGGAAACAGGCACGCAGCCCGGACCGCCAATTGGAACAGTCGCGAAATCCGCTAACCGCGCATTTCCCTTGGTCGGGGAATTGCGCCAAGGCCACCTAGCGTAGACGGCGATTGCACACCTACCAGGAGTAGAGTTTTCGACCAAAGCGCAAGAGTCACCATCGCCAACCCAGCGCTGCGACCCCAGTGCTCCAGCAAGTGGTTTGACACTTGCATTCCTCTGGGCCATCAAGCGCGTCGGGGATCGCAAATGCCAATATCTGACAGTGTTAAACTTATCGGTGACGTTACCGTGCATCATCCGGCGCTTGTCAACTTGTACGGGTGCGAGGTGCGCGATGGCAGTCGCATTGGCGCCTTTGTTGAAATCCAGAAAGGCGCCGTCATTGGCGAGCGCTGCAAAATTTCATCGCATACATTCATTTGCGAAGGCGTTACGATCGAGGACGAAGTGTTTGTCGGCCACGGCGTGATGTTCACAAATGATCGCTTCCCGCGGGCCACAAATCCGGACGGATCAGCCCAATCCGAGGCCGACTGGACACTGGAATACACAACAGTGAAACGACAGGCTTCGATAGGATCAAACGCAACGATCCTGTGTGGCATCACGATCGGCGAAGGCGCGCTTGTCGCCGCCGGGGCGGTTGTCACCCAGGATGTACCCGATTTCGCAATAGTCGCCGGCGTGCCGGCCAAGGTGGTGGGCGATGTCCGGAAAAAGTAAGAGCGTCACAGACACAATGGATCGCGGCCCCGCCGCCAAAACACACAAAGGGCCCAGAATGAGCGCCGCAAAAGACCAGAAGAAAACCGTCAATATCGGCGTCGTGGGATATGGCTACTGGGGTCCCAACCTCGTACGCAACTTCTCCGAACTGAAGGATGCGCGCGTCCACACGGTGGCCGACCTCAATCCGAAAGTTCTCGAAATCGTCGCACGCCGCTTTCCGGCAACAAAGACCACGACCGATTTCCAGGAAATGATCCGCGACCCGGAAATCGACGCCGTCGCGATCGCCACCCCGGTCAACACGCACTTCTCGCTCGCCATGGCGGCCCTCAAGGCCGGCAAGCACGTCTGGCTCGAAAAGCCCATGGCGGAGACATCCCTCCAGGCCCGCTCACTGGTCGAGGAAGCCGAAAAGCGCGGCCTCATCCTGCACGTCGACCACACGTTCATCTACACGGGCACGGTCCGGAAGATTAAGGAACTCGTTGACTCCGGCGACCTCGGCAAGATCCTCTACTACGACTCGATCCGCGTGAACCTTGGCCTGTTCCAGCGCGACGTGAACGTGATCTCCGACCTCGGCGTCCATGACTTCTCGATCCTGGACTACCTGTTCGACGAGCACCCCGTCGCCGTCTCAGCCGCAGGCATCAACCACTTTCCGGGCACGCCGGAGAACCTCGCCTATATCACGCTCTTTTACGAAAGCGGCCTGATCGCGCATGCCAACGTATCATGGCTCGCACCGGTCAAGGTGCGCCAGATTCTTATCGGCGGTTCCGACAAGATGATCACGTATGACGATCTCGAGCCGAGCGAAAAGCTGAAAATCTACGACAAGGGCGTCAGCTTCACGGACGATCCGAAGCAGATCCAGGAAATGCGGGTTGGCTACCGGACCGGCGACATGTGGGCGCCCAAGGTCGATGGTGCCGAAGCGCTGCGGGTCGAAGGCGAGCATTTCGTCGACTGCATCGTCAACGGAACCAAGCCTCTCACCGACGGCCATCTCGGCCTGCGCGTCGTCGAAGTCATCGAAGCAGCCACCAGTTCGATGCGTGGCCGCGGCGAAACAGTTCACCTCCCCCGCCAAGGAAAGTAGATATGATCCCGTTTGTTGACCTCAAAGCCCAGTATCACTCGATCAAGCCAGAAATTGACGCGGCGATCCAAGGCATCCTTGAAAGCTGCGCTTTTACGCTGGGCCCCGACGTGCTCGCTCTTGAAAAGGAATATGCCGCCTATTGCAACAATGCTGAAGCTGTCGGTGTAAACAACGGGACGAGCGCGTTGCACCTGTCGCTCCTGGCAGCCGGCGTCGGCCCGGGTGACGAAGTCATCACCGTGCCGCACACGTTCGTGGCCTCCGCTGCCGCGATCTACTACACGGGCGCCACGATCAAGCTTTGCGACATCGATCCGGTGACGTTCACAATGGACCCCGAGGCGCTCGAGGCTGCGATCACACCGCGCACGAAAGCCATCATTCCCGTCCACCTGTATGGGCAGATGGCCGACATGGACCCGATCATGGCCATTGCGAAGAAACACGGCCTCGTGGTTCTGGAAGACGCCGCGCAGGCACATGGCGCAGAATACAATGGTCGTCGCGCCGGCTCCGTTGGCGATCTCGCGGGCTTCTCCTTCTATCCCGGCAAGAATTTGGGCGCCGCTGGCGAGGGCGGCATGGTCGTCACCGGCGACCCTGAATATGCCCGAAAGGTCCGTATGCTGCGCGACTGGGGCGCCGAAAAGAAATACCATCACGAGCTCAAGGGCTTCAACATGCGCCTTGAGGGCATCCAGGGGGCCGTTCTCCGGGTAAAGATGAAATACATCGAGAAGTGGACCGAGATGCGTCGTGACGCCGCCGCCCGCTACGACGAAATGTTCGCCGGTACTGGCGTCGACACCCCTGTCCAGTTGGACAATCGCCGTCACGTCTATCACCTCTATGTCATCCGGACACCGGATCGCGTACGGTGGATCGAAGAGCTCTCCAAGAAGCAAATTCAGACCGGGATCCATTACCCCTTCCCCGTCCATCTCCTGCCGGCCTATGCCGACCTGGGCTACAAGCAGGGACAATTCCCGCATTCGGAAAAAGCTGGCAACGAAGTCCTGTCCTTGCCAATGTACCCGGAGATCACCGGCGACATGCAGGCTGAAGTCGTTGACGCGGTCAAAGCACTCCAGATGCAGCTCGCAGATTCCTGATCCAGATATTGATTTGACGGCCCCTCTGGCCGTCGCACGACCGACAACACGCGTAGAGTAAAAAGGCGACGGAAATGAACCTAGATGACGCAAAAATCCTGGTCACCGGTGGGTGTGGCCTGATCGGCTCCACGACGATTGACGAAATTCTTGCGACAAGCAGCCCGAAGAAGATCGTGATCTTCGACAACCTGGTTCGCGGCTCGATGCAAAACGTCGCCGAGATCATGAAGGACCCGCGAGTCGAACTCGTGAAAGGTGACATTCGTGACGCCAAGGCTGTCATGGATGTGACGTCAGGCATGGACGCCGTCATCCACATGGCGGCCATTCGCATCACAGCTTGCGCCGCCGAACCGCGCGAAGCCATGGAAGTGATGTGCGACGGCACGTACAACGTGATCGAAGCCGCCCATAAATGCGACGTCCAGAAAGTCCTCGCGGCATCGTCAGCGTCCGTCTACGGCATGGCGGACACGTTCCCGACGACCGAAGAACACCATCCCTACAATAACCGGACCTGGTACGGCGCCTCAAAGGTCATGCTCGAAGGCCTGCTCCGCTCGTTCAACGACATGTACGGCCTGAACTATGTGTCGACCCGCTATTTCAACGTCTACGGGCCGCGCATGGACATTCACGGCAAGTACACCGAAGTGCTCGTCCGCTGGATGCAACGCATCGCCGAAGGCGTCCCGCCGCTGATCCTCGGCGATGGCAAGACCTCGATGGACTTCATCAACATCGAAGACCTCGCCCGCGCCAATGTTCTCGCCCTGAAATCCGATGCCACGGACGAAGTCTTCAACATCGCCTCTGGTGTCGAGACCAGCCTCAACGAACTGGCTGCAGCCCTGATGAAAGTCATGGGCGCTGACCCTGAAATGGTTCCCGAATACGGCCCCGAACGCTCGGTCAACGCCGTCGCCCGGCGTCTCGCGGATACGTCCAAGGCTGAACGGATGCTCGGGTTCAAAGCCGAGATCGACCTTGAGGAAGGTCTCAGGCGGCTGGTGTCATGGTGGCAGGCCAACAAGGACGTATTCGAATGATCCCGATCATCAGACCCGTAATGGACCAGGCCGAGGCAGATGCTGCCGCACGAGTCATCCTGTCCGGCTGGATCACGCAAGGACCGGAAGTTGCGGCATTCGAAAAGGAATTCGCTTCCTTCATGGGCGCAGGGCATGCGGTCGCCGTCTCCAACTGCACCACGGGCCTGCATCTCGCCCTGCTGGGCGCCGGCGTCGAAGCGGGCGACGAGGTCATCACGGTCAGCCACTCCTATATCGCGACCGCCAATGTGGTGCGCTATTGCGGCGCCGAGCCTGTCTTTGTCGATGTCGACCCGGCAACTTTCAACATGGACCCGGCCCTGATCGAGGCCGCCATTACCGCGCGCACCAAAGCCATCCTTCTGGTTCACCAGATGGGCATGCCTGCCGACCTGTCGGCCATTGTCGGCATTGCCCGCAAGCACGGCCTCAAGGTCGTGGAAGACGCCGCCTGCGCTGCGGGCTCGGAAATCAACTGGCAGGGAGAATGGGAGAAAGTCGGGCGCGTCCGCGGCGATGCTGCCGTTTTCTCGTTCCACCCGCGCAAGATCATGTCCACCGGCGACGGCGGCATGATCACCACGCCACACGAAGACTGGGCCGCGAAGTTCCGCCTCCTCCGCCAGCACGGCATGAGCGTCCCCGATACGGTACGCCACAAGGCCAATACCGTGATTTTCGAGACGCACCCGGTGCTCGGCTACAATTACCGGATGACTGACATCCAGGCGGCCGTCGGCCGGGAACAGCTCAAGCGCCTGCCCGCCATCACCGCACGGCGCCGCGAGATTGCCGAAGCGTACAAGGCGCAGCTTGCACCCGCCCAATGGATCGGCCTGCCCGACGAGCCCACTTGGGCGCGGTCCAACTGGCAGAGCTTCTCAGTGCAGATCCCCGACCATTGCGACCAACGCGATGTCATGCAGAAAATGCTCGACGCGGGGGTTTCGACCCGTCGCGGAATCATGTGCGCGCACCGTGAGGCCGTCTACAGCCAGACGCCGTTGCGGGCGCCCCTGCCGCATTCCGAGTTTGCCCAGGACAACCGCATCATCCTGCCGCTCTATCCTCAGATGACTGACGCTGACATCAGCGCGGTCGTCGACAATCTAAAGAAAGCGACGGAGTCATGACGGCACAATCAGATTTGGTCACTTCGCCAACACCCCATCCCTTGCCGAAACGAACAAGTGACCGAGTCACGCATATACGACCGGAACGTGGATGGTTGGACCTCGAACTCGACCAGATTTGGCGGTTTCGCGGACTATTGTCGACCTTGGTCCATCGCGACGTCATGGTTCTATACAGGCAAGCGGCACTCGGTGCCGCATGGGCCATCATTCAACCCGTTTTTGCTGTCGCAATCTTCACAATTGTGTTCAGTCGAATTGCGAAACTGCCCGTCCCCGGTGACACGCCGTATCCGATCTTCGCCTTTGCGGCTGTTTTGCCCTGGACCTATTTTGCCGAAGCCGTGCGACGCGGGTCGTCAGGGCTGGTAAACGAGGCCAACCTTGTCAGGAAGGTTTACTTTCCACGTATCGCAATCCCGCTCTCTGGGATTATTGCCCCGTTAATCGACTTCTTGCTGGCATTTCTGGTCCTGATTGCACTGATGCTGCTTATGGGCGTTATGCCGACTTGGCGGCTTTTCATCGTGTTCCCGCTGATATTGGTTGCCAGCATGATGGCCTTGGCCATCAGCCTTTGGCTCGCACCTATCAATGTAAGATTCCGGGACGTCAAATATACCCTGACCTTCATGCTTCAGATCTGGATGTATGCCTCACCGGTTGTCTATTCCAGCTCTATGGTTCCTGAGAAATGGCGTTGGGTTTACGCGCTCAATCCCATGGTTGGCGTCATCGATGGTTTTCGCTGGGCAGTCACCGGAGTTGGGCAGCCGAACTTTGTCGCCCTGGGTATAGGATCAACGCTGATCGCAATAATGCTGGCTGGTGGCCTTATATTCTTTAAGCGCCTAGAGCGCACATTCGCGGACATAATTTGATGGGCGATATTGCAATTAAAGCGAAGGGCCTGGGCAAGAAATATAAGATTGGCGCTTCTGCCGCCCGCCACGATTCAGTGCGCGACATGCTTGCGTCTACGGCCAAAAACCTGTTCCAACGGAAACCGAGCTCAAATACTAGTGAATTCTGGGCTTTGCGGAATGCCAGCTTCGAAATCAGGCGCGGCGAAAATGTCGGCATTATTGGATTGAACGGTGCCGGAAAATCGACTTTGCTGAAAGTCCTTTCCCAGATTGTGACACCAACCGAGGGCTCAGCCATCATCCAGGGTCGTTTGGGGGCACTCCTCGAAGTCGGAACAGGATTCCATCAGGAATTGACCGGCCGCGAGAATGTTTTCCTCTATGGCTCGATCCTCGGAATGAGCAAGGACGAAGTCGCGGAAAAATACGACCGCATTGTCGAGTTCTCGGAAATCGAAGCGTTCATCGATACACCGGTCAAGCGATACTCCAGCGGGATGTATGTCCGCCTGGCTTTTGCGGTAGCGGCCCACCTCGACCCGGACATTCTTCTTCTTGACGAAGTATTGGCCGTCGGTGATTTCAGCTTCCAGAAAAAGTGCATGGATTTTGCCCGCTCGCTCGAGCGTCAAGGCTCCACTATCCTGTTCGTCTCTCACAACATGTTTTCCATCAAGACCATGTGCCCGAGAGTGATCTATCTCAAAAAGGGCCAAGTTGTATTTGATGGTGCAACGGATGAAGGTTTGAAAATGTACGAGGCTGATAGTCGCCTCGCTCAAGCCCCTTGGTTCCATCCCGAGTCCTCAGACGGACCGGCAATTACCGTGACCGAAATTGAGTTGCTAGATCAGAAGGGCGTGGAACGCACCGTCTTCAACTATGGCGAACAGATGACTATCCGAATCCGCTACACAGCGTCTCGACCAATCGATAATCCGGACATTCGCATTGGCATAAACCGCTCGGACGATCTTCATTGCTGCTCATTCAGCACCCATTCTGATGCGATCCCGCTTGGTACCATTAATGGTGAGGGCATGTTGGAAATGACGACACCTGCCCTGCCACTCGTTTCCGATCAATACACAACAACCGTCGCGGTGCGCGAACGTGGCCACCAGATTTCATCCCAGTTGGGCGCAATATTCCACATCAGGCACGAAGAATTGCAATCCAGTGCTTTCGGCGTCTTCCACCAAGCGGGCCACTGGCGTGTTGGGACTGAAGCGGACTCGACGATTGTCGCCGGTTCGCAAATATCCGGCGACTAACGGATTCAACCACCTTCTGCCAGAACATGCATACGGCACCTGTTTCTACCCAGCCTCAATACGGCGCAATTACATTTCGGTCGATTGCCCCGCAGAACCATCCTTTTCGATCTATTCATACAATCGTCACACAGAGCCAGCTTCATGTCCGTCACCCAAAACACAAGCCAGACGGGTCTTCTCGAAAACCTTCCCGAACTCCGCGCGACGATGGAAGAAAACCATCGCCATTTCGAAGCATTGAGCGCGCAGGCAGAAGGGCTTTACGCCAAGGGCAACCTGAATGCCTCGGCAGTCTATGCCCTGCTCGCCGCATGGATCGCCGCCCACTCCCATTGCGGCCTGTTTGCCAGCGCGCGGCTCGAGCGGCTGCTGACAGCTATCGGTCGTCAGGCACAGGGCGACGAAGGCCCTCCGGGGCGCAACGCTGATCGCCCCGAACGTTTCGAGCGCGTCCTCCACGTTGCCAGCGATGTCCGCAATCTCGGCGGATTGGCCAACATGCTCCGCCGCTGGATCGAGAGCGATCCCTCGCGCACGCATTCCCTCGCCATCACGCACCAGTCCGGTCTCGTCCTCGAGGGCCTGACAGAGGCTGTTGCAAAGGCCGGCGGGGAGATCATCTATGTCAACCGCGAGGCCGACGGCATCATCGGATCGGCGCGGGCCCTCCGGCGTGCCGCCCTGAAAAATGACATCATCGTGCTTCATACGGCCAATTCCGACGTCATCCCCAACATCGCCTTTGCGCAGCCGGAACTGTTTCCGCCCGTCTTCTTCCTGAATCATTCCGATCACATGTTCTGGCTCGGTTCGGCGATCAGCCAGATCGTCGGCTCGATGCGGCAGGCCGCACTCGACATCGCCACTGAGCGCCGTGGCATTGCGCCGGAGCGCTCGCTTCTCGTCCCCATCCTGGCAACACCGCCCTCGCGCAGCCAGGAACGGGCACAGGCCAAGGAAAAGCTCGGGCTCGCGGCCGATGAGATCCTCATGATTTCAGTTGCCCGCGCCCAGAAATTCCGGACGCTCGAAGGGCTGACCTATGCCGATGTCCACGTTCCCCTGCTGCAGGAACGTCCAAACGCGCGGCTTGTCGTCGTCGGCGGCGGTGCGCGTCCCGATTGGGACGATGCGAGCGCACAGGTGGGCGGCCGCATCCAGTCCCTCGAGCCGCAGGATCCGAAACCCTGGTTCGAAGCAGCCGACATATACGTCGACTCCTTCCCGTTCTGCTCGGCGACGTCGATGATGGAAGCGGCGAGCTATGCCATCCCCTGCGTCTCGCGGTTTCTCTGGCCCGATGCCGCGCGGATCAGCGGCATGGACCATCCGGGCCTGGCCGGGCCGCTGCTCGAGGGCCGCACGAATGAAGCATATCTCGACCATATCCGGTCCCTCATCGATGCCCCCGACAAGCGAACGCAATCGGGCGATGCCATCAGGCAGTCCGTGATCGCCTCCAACGCAACGCCCGGGTGGAACCATTACATGGAAGCCGCGATGGACGCCGTGATGGGATTGCCCCCGGTGGAGCCTGACCATGTTTACGGAAGTTTGCTGAGCGATATTCCCAACATGGGCGAGCCTGACGTACGGTTGCAGTCACTGTATGGATTTTCCCCTCCAATCATTGACTTGTTACGTGGGCATTTGACGCTATTACCTTTGGGAGAACGCCTGCGGGCTTGGCGACGTATCTATCGTGCCGGCGGTTTCAGGAATGCAGGTATTGCCTTGAAACATTTGGCGCCCGAATGGGCTATCAGGCGACTAAAAGATCGCTGAACCTCGGGGGGGGGGAAACAAGTAGAATGACCAGGATTTCTGTTATTATACCTTATTACCAGCGCGAGCGGGGCATCCTGCGCCGTGCGCTGGAAACGGTATATGCGCAGGACCTGTCTGGATACGATGTCGATATCGATGTCATCATCGTTGACGACGAATCTCCCTCTCCACCCGAACTGGAACCGGACGGCCTCAACCGCGACGGTTTTTCGATCCGCGTCCTGCACCGGTCGAATGGCGGGCCGGCTCAGGCGCGAAATACAGGCCTGGATGCGGCAACCGGTGCCGATTATGTGGCATTCCTCGACAGCGACGACCTGTGGCGGCCAGCGCACCTGGTGACGGGGCTCTCCTTGCTGGAGAAAGGCGCACAGATCTATTTCTGTGACAGCCTGTACAGCGAGACGGAAACCTGGTTCAGCGGACTGGAATGTATTGATCGTCTCGTAGCGGCATCAGACGCTCAAGGCGACGGGCTCTACATGATCTCCAGGCAAGAAATTCTGCCGTTTTTTATCGAGTCATGCCTGGCCCACACATCCACGGTCATCTTCGACTATGCCGCTATTCCGACCGTCCGCTTCGACGCCTCGCAGCTGACAGCCGGTGAAGATTACCTGTTCTGGCTCTGCATCCTTCAGCAGACCGACATGGCAGCCTACTCCACACAGATATTGAGCGATCGCGGGCGCGGCATCGACCTCTACCGGTCAGCCCTGGACTGGAACAATCCGGAATGCGTGAAGCGCCTGTATTACGCGCTCAGGCTGCACCAGAAGATCAAGCACCATTACTGTGAAACACCCGAAGAGAAACGCCATGTCGGCGAAAAGATCACCCTGCTCCGGCGCGGTATCGCTTACCTGTTCATGCGGAATTTCCTGCGTCACCCGAAAGCCAATGCCTGGGTTCTCAGCCGTCTCGCTATCCATGACGTCCCGTCAGTACTGCTCCTGCCTGTAAACATGCTGGTTACGGCCCGGCAGAAACTCGCGGGCCAATTGGACTTTCCGATTGGCTGATACGGGGGCCGGTCGCCATGGCGCGACGCCGGATGGACGCGATCGACTAGCTGAAAATAGTGCGTGCTGACTGACGAAGTTCGGTCTTCCCGATCAGGCATCGCAACGTGCGCGACGGGAATATCCAGAAGGCGCTCGACACGGCCTTGACCACGCCCCAGCGCTCGTGCCGTTCCGCCCGCTGCGCAGCGACGTCGAGGAAATACTCCCAGTAATACATCTGGCAGGCATAATAGGACCGGATCAGTGCCTTGGCGGTTTTCCAGCGCTTCCTGTTCGGCAAGGCGTGGCGCAGGAATATGCGGCGCGTGAAGGCCGACCGCATCAGCTGCATAGTGTTGAACGAGCCCTTCGGCCGCTGGCGAAACAGGACACAGGGCTTGGCAACAAAGCCGAATTTCCGGTCCGCAGCGATCCGGATCTGCCAGTCCCAATCGGAATCGCCGATCAGCGACTCGTCCATATAGCCGTGCGATTCAAGCACGCTCGCCCGGAATAGCGTGCCGCCCACTTGCGGAAAATAGCCGTTCATCAGCATCATGAAGAAATCGCCGTCGTCCGGCGTGATATGCGGCCACGGATCGTTCAGCGGTGTCAGGTCCGGATCGGTGGAAATGATCTGCCCGAAGGCGCCGACAAAATCCGGGTTCGCATCGAGCACCTCGATATGGGTCCGGATATGAGCGGGCAGCCAGACATCGTCATCGTCCAGGAAGGCGATGAACTCCCCCGTTGCGCGGCTCATCGCCAGGTTGCGCGGCGCCGGGCAGCCATTCTTGGATGTGTATTGGTAGATTGCACCAAAGCGCTCGGCCACTTCGCGGCTTTCCGGCAGTCCGCCATTGTCCCCGACGAGGATTTCAAATTTGAGATCCGGTCCCTCCACCGCCCGTATCGAGGCCAGCGCCTCGCTCAGCAATTGCGGCCGGTCGCGGGTCGCAACAATGACCGACACGAGGCGGGGCGCAGCCATCAGAACCACTCTTCCCAGCTATCGAACTTGCCTTTCAGCAGCGCATCGAAAATGAAGTCACCATCATATTTCGTCACGAATGTGCGGGCGATCGTGTCCTGCGGACGCGTCTCTTCTGCCTGGGCATAGATCGTTGAATAGCCGGCATCGCGGGCCAGCCTGCGCGCATCGTCCGTCCAGTTCCCCGACTGTCCAAACGGAATGGCAAACGTATCGGGCGCAAACCCGAGGCGCTTGCGGAAGACTTCGCGCGAACCGGCAAGCTCATCGACCATCTGGTCGACCCCGATCTCGTTGAACTGCGGATGCGTTGCCGAATGGCTGCCCATCTCTGCGCCCGCCGCGAGCAGGGTCTCGATATCCTTCCAGGACAGGGCAAAGTCTTCCGGCACCCAGTGACGCCCCTCCGACCATTCCGAGACGGGAAAGAAGGTCCATGGCAGTCCGAGATCCTTGAGGATCGGCGCGGCATTGGTCAGAACGCTCTTGAGGCCATCGTCAAACGTGATCGCCAGGTCCTTGGGGCCGCCGCCCGTCCGGACGATTTCGCTCGCAGGTACGAAATTGAAACCCGCATTGAGAGCCCGCTCGAGTTGGCGACGGAACTGGTCCGGCGTCACATCATTGACGCCCCACTCGCTCTGGCCAACGGTATGATAGCAAAGGATGCGTCCGATATAGCGCTTCCGCGCACGGCCCAGCGCCGCCAGGATATTGCGCTCACAGCACATCCGGCACGACGCGACATGCGAGCGCGTCAAACCCGTCCTTCGGATGGCACTCTTGAGCACCTTTTTCATGCATTCGGCTCCCCTGACGACCCGCGAGTGTCGCCGGCATCCCCCGCAATCATTAAGCAGCCCGCATGCCAAGATTCAACGTGCAAACGCGCGTTTCTCCGGCATTTTCGTACATTCTCATGTCACTCCTCTACATGCGAGGCGACTTTCGGTCAGTCCGTACTCCTTGGCAGGAGAATTGCACGTCGTGGGTAGCATTTCATCGGAAATTCGGCCCAGATGGCTGAACGGGCCATACGACAACAAGGGGAGTGGTGGGCATATGCTTGGGGCATCCCGGCATAAACTGAAGCATGCAATCCAGCGGCGGCGCATTGACCGCCAGATCTAGCGCATGATGAAGCAGGTCAAGGCCGACAATGAGGTCTTCGACAACAAATATGGTGTCGACACGGCAACAGACGTGTTGCTTGACGAATACGACGTGCCCGAAGAGGCGACCAGGGGCGCAGGCTATTATCAGGCGATCCACGAAGGGGTCCTTCGCACGATCATTTCCAATCTCGTCCCGGACACCCCGGCCTTCGATTTCATCGACATCGGTTCCGGCAAGGGCAAGGCCTGCTGGTCGCATCGAAATTCCCGTTTCGGTGCGTTCTGGGTGTGGAATTGTCGCCCCGGCTCCACGCCGTCGCTGCGGCCAATATCCAGGTTTTCTCCGCGAGCACCGAGGCGGTTTGCGCGGACGTGTCATCGGCGTGCATCGATGCCCGCGAACTGTCCGGCCTCGGCGACAAAACCTTGCTCTTTGTGTTCAATCCATTCGACGAAGGCCCGATGCGACCCTTCGTCGAGCGCCTGGAGGCCGAGGCAAAAGACCGTACGGTTTTCGTGGCCTACCTGAATCCGCGTGCACGCCGTCCGTTCGATGAGTCCGTCACGTTCAGGCAATTGCTGAATACACAACGCCTCGCCGTATTCGGCTGCGGCGCCGCCACGATATCGGACGAATCCCGCAACGCCTTGGCCGGAAAATTCAATTCCTGGAACGTCTAGGCGCAGCAGCGCGCCACGTCGTTCCGGCACCCGCGACGTCGCAGTGATCTGAAAACTGTGCTGTGTGAAAAACGTATTCTGGAGCGGGCGAAGAGATTCGAACTCTCGACCCCAACCTTGGCAAGGTTGTGCTCTACCACTGAGCTACGCCCGCATCCTGAATTGGTACCCGGCAGGAACCCCCGCCGAGAGGCGTGATAAAGCGCATCAGGCTGGTGTTTGCAAGGGCTTAGTTCGGGTCTGCTGCTCAATTTGCGGACCTTGGGGCCGAAGGCTCCCGATCTTCAGCCAATGCGGGCATTCTGGCTGGTCAGGTTCGCCCTGTCTCGACCAAGCTGACCCGGTCAGGCGCCGAATCAGCCCCGGATAACCGTGCGAATCTGGTCCGGTCGCACTTCGCGCCCCTCGGCATCGACAAAAGCCGCCCGGATCGCACTTTTTGTACCCGCCTTGGTGAAACTGATGGGCGGCGTGTCGCCCTCGGACAGCCAGGCATCGCCCCATTGGGTCAGTCCGATCAGGATAGGGCGCAATGACAGTCCCATCGCCGACAGCACATATTCGGGCCGCGCGCGCTTTCCGGGGGCCTTGTAAGGCCTTTTGACCAGCAGGCCGGCGTCCACGAGCGACTTCAACCGGCCGGACAGCACGGTGCGCGGGCATTTCAGCTCGGCTTGGAAGTCATCAAACCGGCGCACGCCGTAAAGCGCCGCGCGTAATATCAGCAACGTCCACCTGTCTCCCACCACCTCAATGGCGCTGGCAAGGTTGCAGGTGTCCGGTGGAATGGGCGACCGGCGGGCGAGAGGAATCTGCGTCATCCCGACTCTCATGTATGGGTTCGCTTTCGAAATCCAGAGCCCCGTTGGCCGATGCGTGCATTTCGCCGGTTTCGCCTTGTATTTGCCGCCTTCCGGTGAGAGAGGCTGGCACAATCGCAGCTCAATAGAATCAGGCCATCGCATGAACAAGCCAGTGCTCATCGTTTCGCTCCTCTTGGGTCTCGCCGCCTGTTCGGCGCCCGAACCCGTCGTACCCGTTGCGGTGACGCCGACGAGCGCCTCAGCCCTCTGGAGTTTTGAAACCTCCGCGCGCGTATTGCGGGACGAATCCTGCCCGCCCGGAACACCCGACCTGTCGCCGCTGGCCATCGACATCACAGCAGCCCCGGTCGAACTTGGCGGCGTGCGCGCGAATGCGTCCCTGCCCGCATCCGTCACCTTCGCCCACGGCTGGAGCCTGACCTCCGGCAATAAAAACTTTGGCGGATTGTCCGGCCTGGAAACACTGCCCGACGGCAACTTCCTCACTGTATCTGACGTGGGATCCTTTGTCTGGATCGGGTTCTCGGACAACCAGCCCGACGGCACCGGCAAGCTGGCCTATATGCTCGGCCAGGATGGTAAGGAACTTTCCGGCAAGACGCAGGGAGACGCCGAAGGTCTGGCCGTCCGCGACGGGCTCGCCCTTGTGAGTTTCGAGCGCGACCACCGGATCGAGGCCTTTGACCTCGGCGACTGCGGCGCAGATGCCCGCGCGGCCCGCGTCGCGGGCCTGCCCTTTGACGTATCCGGCAAGCCAATCAGCGAGAACCAGGGCGCCGAAGCGCTTTCAATCCTGCCGGCAGGTAATTTGAAGTTCGGACTGGAAAGCCTCTTCCGTGGCCCCTCCCCCCTCGGAATCGTCCTCGCCAACGGAGACGGGGTCCTCACAGGCGAAATGGCCTCCAATCCCGGTGGCTATTCGCTCGTCGGTCTCGACGAGGCGGTCGATGCCTCCGGCAACCCGGTCACCGTCACCCTGTATCGCAGCTATGACCCCATTCGCGGAAACCGGAATGTCGTCACCTGGTCGACGTCCGATCTGCAGATCGAACTGAAACGCCCCATGCTGGTCGACAATTTCGAAGGCGTGGCTGCAGAATTCATCGATGCCGACACGCTGCGCATCTGGCTGATTTCCGACAATAATTTTTCCGCCCGCCAGCAAACACTCCTCTATGCCTTCGATGTCGACACAGGCTCGGAATAAACGCTCTTACATTCTTTACGGTTGAAGCTTACATCTGACGCTGCACAAGGGCTGCGGCGCCCGCAATGGGACTGAACTCCGGCGACCTTACTTTCCGTCAGGGAGCTGGCATTCTGGCTCGGACCCTGGTCCGGGCTCACCTGGCGCCCACCTAGTCTCTAGGTTGACGGGAGTGAATATGCCCAGCGACGTCTGCGGTTCTTGTGCGCTATCATTGGGGCGTGACGCCAGCGCAGACGCGCGTTAAGGCTCACCCCATGTCCACGACACCTGACAAGATACAGCTTCGCCACCGCATGCGCACGCTTCGCGCCGAGGCGGCTGCACGCGATCCCGACGCCGCTGAAAAGCTGGCCGACCTGTTTCCCATGAAACTGCTGGAACGCTACGGCCCCGTCGTGGCCGGCTATGTCCCGATCAATGAAGAGATCGACCCCACTCCGCTGATGCAGCGTCTCAGCCGCGCCGGCGCCGAATTGTGCCTGCCGCGCGTGGAAGATGATGGCCGCATGACCTGGCGCATGTGGTCGCTCGGCGAGCCCCTGGAGCGCCGCCCGTTTGGCCTGTCCGAGCCCGGCCTTGATGCCCCCGAAGCCAGCCCGACGCTCATCCTGACGCCGCTCCTTGCTTTTGATGCCATGGGCAATCGCCTCGGTTATGGCAAGGGCCACTATGACCACGCCATTCAGGACCTGCGCGCCGCTGGCCGCGCCTTTGCCTGCGCCTTGGCCTATCCCGCCCAGCAGATCGATGCCGTCCCGGCCGAACCACACGACCAGCCGCTCGACTGGGCGGTCACGCCGATCGGGTCGGTCCCGCTCTTCATGATGCGCAACATGAAAGCCATGAATGCGACAGGCGGCGACGGGCCCGACGCCGCCTGATTGTCGGCAACTGGCTTGTTAACCGGACAACTTGGCGCAAGTCTTGCTAAGTAAAGGCATCGTTAACCGTCAGTGCGTGCCTCGAAATTGTCAAAAGCTCAAAACAAACCGTCCATTGCCCACACGTCTTCAGGCCACGACGCGCTCGTCGTCTCCTGCCTGGTCGCCGTGTGCGGTTTTGGGATCTTGATGCTCAGCGACTTCGACAGGCCGAAGCCGGCTGAAACCATGACGACTGCGGCCGTCGAAGCGGCCGTGCCGGACGACATGTTGGATAGCCAGCCAGCTGCCCCTGCCGTACCGCCGTCTTCCCCTGTACCGGCCACCCCCGCCCCCACCCCAAGCCACACCCTCATCCCCCCCGCCAAGGCCCGCCCCACACTCCCCTCGGCGCCCGGATTCATTACCCTTCTTGGCGACACGCTGAACGACGCTTTTTTTTATCGCTCGGAATATTCCAATCCCACCGGACACTATGGCGGCGACTGGTCCCGCGACAATATCGGCCAGACGGCGGAAGGCGCCGATCTCGACGTGCGGCGCCACCCGTCCCGGTCCGGCCCCTATACCGGCGGCGAGATGAAGACACTGAAAACCTATGGTTATGGCCGCTACGAGGTCGTCATGCGGCCCGCCAAAGGCTCGGGGCTCGTGTCATCTTTCTTCACCTATACAGGGGCTTATGAAGGCAATCCCCACGACGAAATCGACATCGAGTTCCTCGGCCTCGATACGTCGCGCATACACTTTAACTATTTCCGCAATGGCAGGACCGGCGAGTCGGCTACGTTCGACCTGCCCTTCGATGCCGCCGATGCCGACCATCTCTATGCCTTCGAATGGGCCCCAGAAGGCATTACCTGGTACGTCGATGGTGAGCCCTACTACAAGACCGTGGAAGGCGATGCGTACCTGCCAACGACCCCCGGCAGCGTCATTTTCAATGTCTGGACAGGCAAGCCCTTCATGTCGGCCTGGCACGGCAAGCCGACATTCGAATCCGGCGCCACGGCCCATTATTCATGCGTTTCATTCTCGCCAATGGGCGAAGACTCCCGCGCCTGCAGTGATTTGTTCCCGCCTCGCCCGGCCCGCGCGTCGCGCACGCTGACCGCGCAGCTGCCGCAGCAGGCAACGCCATGACCGGCGAGTCTGGCTGGCCAGTCTGGCGCCTTGCGGGCTAGTCTGGCCTGATGCAATTCCGGATGATCTCAACCTGCGTCGCGTTCATCGCCTTCTGCCTGTCGGCTGCGGCAGACCCGGCTGTCAAAATCATCAATTTTTCAGCAAACTGGTGCCCGCTCTGCCGGGTGCTGGATCCCCGCCTCGCCGATGCCGTCGATCAGTTCAGCGATCAGGGCGTGACGCTGGTGGAACTCGACATGACGCGCCTCACCCGGTCGGACGCCGACGCTCAGAAGGCCCTCGTCGCACGGCTCCAGGCACTCACTGCAGAGCATGGTGCTGCCTATCTCTGGGACTGGTATGGCGGGCATGCGGGCATCGCCGTCATCATTGCCGCTGACAATGGCGAACCGCTCTCCTGCATCATGACCGCCCTGAGCACAGAGCAGATCGAGGACCGCCTGCAGGAAAGCCTCATCCTCGCGACGAAGGTGAAGCCCGGGCGCAGGCGACCGGACGGTACCGATTGCCCGCCGCCAATGCCGAACAGGACTTTCGTCCAGGCTAGCCCTTGATATCTTTCAAGATTTGCTCGCGCGCGATGGGCATCAACTCTGCCATCTGCTCACGAATGCGGGCATCGCTGCGATCGACGCCAGCCGTGTCGAAATCGCCACGCACCTTGCGGAACACGTCCTCTTCGCCGACTTCTTCAAGATCGGAAAGAACCACGGTCTTGGCATACGCCTCAGCATCGTCGCCCGACATGCCCATCAAGTCGGCTGCCCACAAGCCCAAAAGCTTGTTGCGACGGGCCGCCACCTTGAACTGGGTTTCCTGATCGAGGGCATACTTGGCCTCTTGTGCGCGTTCGCGATCGTCAAATGTGCTCATGGAAGTAGCCTTTCAGCGAGAAATTCAGGATTTTCTGCCATATAGGGTGCCAGATCAGGTGTGCGCAATAATTGTTTATCGGCGCGACTTGGCGTAACAGTCGCGATCTAATGGGGACGCTGGCGATTCCGACCCGCCTTTTCCCTCGATTACCCATGAAAGGGCTCTGTCGAATGTCGAAAAAGCGTGTCGTGTACGAGGGAAAAGCCAAGATCCTCTATGAGGGCCCAGAGCCTGGCACCCTGATTCAGTATTTCAAGGATGACGCTACCGCCTTCAATGCGCAGAAGAAAGCCGTGCTGGATGGCAAGGGCGTACTGAACAATCGCATCAGTGAGTTCATGATGACCCGTCTTGGCGCCGTCGGTATCCCGACTCACTTCATCCGCCGGCTCAACATGCGTGAGCAGCTGATCAAGAAGGTGGAAATCATTCCGCTCGAAGTCGTCGTCCGCAACATTGCCGCCGGCACGCTGTCCAAGCGCCTCGGCATCGAGGAAGGTCAGGTCCTGCCGCGCCCCATGGTTGAGTTCTACTTCAAGGATGACGCCTTGGGTGACCCACTCGTGACGGAAGAGCACATCGCTGCGTTCGGCTGGGCCGGACCGCAGGAATATGATGACCTCATTTCCCTGGCGCTGCGGGTCAACGATTTCATGTCAGGCTTGTTCGCGGCTGTCGGCATTCGGCTCGTGGACTTCAAACTGGAATTCGGCCGGTATTTCGAAGGCGATAGCGAAGTCCCCCGCATCCTGCTTGCTGACGAGATCAGTCCGGACAGCTGCCGCCTCTGGGACTTCGAGACAGGCGAAAAGCTCGACAAGGACCGGTTCCGCCGCGACCTTGGCGGCGTCACGGAAGCCTATGCCGAAGTCGCCCGGCGGCTCGGTATCATCAAGGAATCCGGCGAGACCGACAATGTCGTGAGTTTCACCGGAGGCAAGTAACCCCGCATGACTTCACGGCACATTCCATTGCCGGCCAGACTAGGCTAAAGCGTGCGCGACTCACATCTTTGGAGCCCTACCCGATGAAAGCCATTGTCCACGTCGCCCTGAAATCCGGTGTCCTTGACCCCCAGGGCAAGGCGGTGGCCGATACGCTTGCGCGGATGGGCTACAAGGAAGTCGAAGCCGCACGCATCGGCAAAGTCATCGAACTCGACATCGACGACGCCCTGACCCCGGAAGCGGCAGATGCGCGCGTCAGGGAAATGTGCGAGAAGCTGCTCGCGAATACCGTCATCGAGAGCTACCGCGTCGAGTTCGCCGCCTAGTTTCGGCTAGTCTGCCGGTGTCTTTCGAACATACACACCTGTGAACCAGTCGTCCCAGGTGCCGGTTTCGGGATTGTATTGCTCGAAATGCTGCGTCACCGACCCATCGGCATTCAATGTCCATTCGCCCGTGAAGGGCGCTTTGACGCCGCCGGTCTGGTAGGCAATTTCGCCCTCGAGCCGCATCGACCCCGTCTCGGTCAGTCCACCCGAATAGTCGATGACGGCACCTTTGCTGATCCAGAGCTGCCGCCATTTGCCGATTGTTGGATCAAGGAAATTATAGCTCTGCCCCGTGCTGCCAGAAACCGAGGTCCAACGTTCAACAAGGACGCAACCACCTTCCTCCACGGATATTGAATTCTCACCTGCGACATTGCCATCGGGGTCCGAGACATCCCATTCCCCCAGCCAGAAATCGAAGGCGTGATGAGCGTCGCTGGAGCACGGCGGAACTGGCGGAGTCTGCGGTCCGGTACCGGCCGACGCCTGACCGCATATTCCCAGCACCGCTATTGAGACCAATGTTCTGTACATACAGCTCTCCTCAGGTCGTTTATTTAGCCAGCATCTCGCACCATGATGTGATGTTTTGTCAAATGGCGCCAGTCGCGACGGACAATTGTGAGCGATTATTCACTTGAGCTGTATCTTGCCGCGTGCTAGACAAGCGCCAATGCAAGGATGACTTTGAATGCCAAAATCTGCCATTCCCGCTCGCGAAGCCGCCAAAAAACCCCGCGCCCGAAATGCCCGTCCTAAGATCGAACGGGCGGCGCTGAAACTGTTCATCCACGAAGGTGTCGATGCCGCGACCACGCGCGAGATCGCCGAGCAGGCCGGCGTCTCGGAGGGCGCCCTCTATCGGCATTACAAGGGCAAGGACGAGCTTGCGCTCGCGCTCTTCATGGAAACGCACAACCGCCTTGGCAAGATGATGATGGAAGCGCTCGCGCGCGAAGGCAGCCTTGAGGACAAGGTCGGTGCAGCGGTATCGGCTTATTGCCAGCTTGCGGACGAAGACTTCCTCCTCTTTTCCTTCCACCTCGTCTCGTTGAACCGCTACCTACCCTACGACAAGCGCCGCGACGACGATCCGGTCACCATTACCGAACGGATTATCGAGGGCCTGATGCAGGACGGAATCATTCCCAAGGGAGATCCGGCCGTGAAGGCGGCGATGGCGCTCGGCGTTATCATGCAGGCCGGTCAGAACAAGATATACAATCGCCTTCCCGGCCCCCTTTCCCAGCATGCAGACGCATTCACCAAGGCAATCCTTGCCGTATTGCACTCCGGCTGATTTTCCAACATCTCGTACACTCAAGAAAGCTCATCCTCATGCGCGGCTTCCTGTTTACGGCCACCTATTACGTGCTCTCGGTCGGCTACGTCCTCGTGTCCCTGCCCTTCCTGGCCTTACCGGGACGCGGTCCTGTCAGCCTGATCATCCGCAGCTATACGCGCGCGATGAACCTGAACCTCCTGATCTTTGGCGGCATCAGCAAGGAGGTGCGCGGACGCGACAACCTCCCCGAGGGTGCGTTCGTGATCGCCCCCAAGCACCAGAGCTGGGGTGACGGCTACCTGATCTACCCGGAAGTGAAGAACCTCGCATTCGTGACCGGTGACCACCTGGAAAGGTTTCCCCTCGTCGGCGGCATTCTGCGCAAGCTGGGAGCCATCGTGATCGACACATGCGGCGGCGATCGCAAGGCTGAATCGCTTCGTGAGGGCATGGAAACAGCGCGTCAGGAAGGCCGGCGCGTGCTGATCTATCCGGAGGGACACCTCGCCCCCATCGACTATCATTTCCGGTACAAGCCCGGCGTCTGGCACATGGCCGAGGCCATGGGCGTGCCGGTTGTACCGGTCGCCACGAATATCGGCCTGTTCTGGCGCCAGCAGGAAACCCGGAAAACGCCCGGCCGGGCCGTAATCGAATTTCTGGAACCGATTCCACCCGGCCTGCCGAAGGACGAATTCATGGCACGCCTGACCGAGGCAGTCGAAACGCGAACGGCCGAACTCATTGCCGAAGTTCGCGGCGGACCGCCGGTCCTGGCCACCCTGATCCCTGATCCCCCAAAGGGCATGGAGGCCAAACCGACATCTGACAATCCTTCGGCCTTCTCCAAGGCCTGACGTCGAAATTGATGCGAACTTTCATCTTTACTCGATAAGTTAATATTGTTATTCAATATGTGCTCAGGTGATCCCGGGGGCCAGAACGGGATTATCGAAATGACTAGGAAACGGATATTCGCGGCCTTCGGCGCGTGCACAGCTGTTGCGCTTTCTGTTGCGGCCTCACCAGCGGCTGCAAATGATTGGAAAGCATGGGACGGACAGGCCGAAGCATCGCCACGCGCGATATACACTGATGGCACCGACAGCGAGTCTGCGCTGTTGGCCTGTGGAACCGACGGCATGTTGTCTGCGATGATCACGCTTGAGCCTGCCTCCCTACCGGAACTGCTGGCCAAGAACGCACCTTATTCTCGTTTGGAAAAAGCCAGCATCATGGTCGGTTCCGCTGAGGCGACCGAAACAAAGGTGCGCGTTATTCCGGCCATCAATGCAATTGAAGCCCGTTCACACAATGCAGCTGCCAAAGTATTCAATGCTGCAATAAAGGGCGAACTCCTGAAAGTGTCGGTGAAACATGCCGGAGATATCGAGACCCTTCTCCCGGCGCCGAACGCGGCGTTCAAGGCATTTGCCCGCACTTGCAAGGAAAGTCGCGAATCCGGCCCCGAATCGTAGGCGTTAATCAGGCTATCTGGTCAGCTCTCCTGGTCGGCGGTCGCCGGGATGATCGTCACGCTCTCGCCGCACCCGCAGGCATCGGTCTGGTTCGGGTTACGGAACACGAATTTCTCGTGGAGCGGCGTGACCTCATAGTCGATCTGGCTGCCCAGCAGGAATAGCACGGCCTTGGCATCGATCAGGATCGTGACGCCATTTTCCTCGACCACCTCGTCCAGTGGCTCCGGCGCCATGGCATAGTCCATGACATATTCCATGCCGGCACAGCCGCCATTCTTGACGCCGACACGCAGGAATCCTGCGCCGCGTTCCTGCATGATTTCCTGCACGCGCACGGTTGCAGCGTCGGACAAGGTCACGGGTTTGGGGCGGGGTCGTCTGGCCATGATCAACAGATAGGGCCTGCAGGGCTGCGATTCAATTAAAGCATGTTCAGCGCGAGGCGCGCTTCGTCTGACATCCGGGACGGATCCCAGGGGGGATCAAAGGTCAGGCGCACCTCGACGTCCCTGACGCCCTCGACCGTGCGGGCGGCCGTTTCCACCCAGCCTGGCATATCGCCCGCAACGGGGCATCCTGGCGCCGTCAGCGTCATATCCACGTCCACCTTGCGGTCGTCATCGATGTCGACCTTGTAGATCAGGCCCAATTCATAGATATCGACGGGGATTTCCGGGTCATAAACCGTCTTGAAAGCCGCAATCAGGGCATCCGTGATGCGATTGAGCTCTTCCTGCGGCAGCGCCGAAGGGGCCGCGTCAGCCTCAGCCGATACGTCAATCATGTCGCGAGAAGTCATATCATCTGCCATGTCTGACCTCTATACCAGCATTCCGCGTGCTTTTTCCAGCGCCTCAATGAAGACGTCCACTTCGGCCTCGGTATTGTAGATCCCGAAGCTCGCACGCGCCGTCGCACTGACTCCTAGATGGGTCATCAGGGGCTGGGCGCAATGGTGCCCGGCCCGGATCGCCACGCCGTACCGGTCCAGTATCTGCGCCAGGTCGTGCGGATGGGCCCCCTGCAGGCTGAACGCCAGCACGGACCCCTTGCCCGGGGCCTCGCCATGCACCGTCAGGCCGTTGACGCCGCGCAGGCCATCGCGTGCCCGCTGGTACAGCTTGTGTTCATGCGCCTGGACCTCGGCCGGGTCGAACTGCCGATACCAGCGAATCGCCGCGCCCAGCCCGATCGCCTCGAGGATCGGCGGCGTGCCGGCCTCGAACTTGTGCGGGGCCTCGTTATAGGTGATCCGGTCCATCGCGACCGTCTCGATCATCTCGCCGCCGCCCTGATAAGGCCGCGCCTCTGCCAGCGCCTCAGACGTCCCGTACAGGATGCCGATCCCCGTCGGCCCATACAGCTTGTGCCCGGAAAACACATACCAGTCGCACCCCAGCGCCTGCACATCGACACCAAGGTGCACCGCGGCCTGGCAACCATCGACCAGCACCCGCGCGCCGGCCGCATGCGCGATGCGTCCGATCTCGGCGACATCGTTCACGGTGCCCAGCACATTGCTCATATGGCTGATCGCCACCATGCGCGTTTTCGGCCCGATGGCCGCACGCATAGCATCCATGTCGAGCGACCCGTCATCGTTCAGGCCGACCCAGCGCAGCACGGCGCCCTGGCGTTCGCGCAGGAAATGCCAGGGCACGATGTTGGAATGGTGCTCCATGACCGAGAGCACGATCTCATCACCCGGCTGGATCGTCTCGGCCAGCGCAGACGCGACAAGGTTGATCCCTTCGGTCGCACCTTTCGTGAAGATGATATTGTCCGCACTCGGCGCATTGAGAAAATCGCGCGCCGCGCTACGCCCGGCCTCATACGCCTCGGTCGTCTCGTTCGACAGCGTGTGGATGCCACGATGCACGTTGGCATAGGCCGTGCGGCTCTGGTTCGCGACGGCTTCGATCACGGCGTCCGGCTTTTGCGCACTGGCCGCATTGTCGAGATAGACCAGCGGCTTGCCGTTCACTTCCCGCGTCAGGATCGGAAATTCCTTGCGGATCGCGGCGACATCGAATGGCCGTGTCATGACGACAGCCAGTTCTGCGCTTCGGAAAGCAGCACGTCGCGCACGCTCTCGTCCGCCGTCGCCAACGCCTCGGCAATGAAGGCTTCGGTCAGCATGGCGCGTGCTTGCGTTTCGGGAATGCCGCGCTGGCGCAGATAGAACATCTGTGCATCGTCCAGCGCACCGCACGTATTGCCGTGGGCGCACTCGACGTCATCGGCATAAATCTCGAGTTCCGGCTTCGCAAAAACCTGCGCGCCATCTTCCAGCAGCAAGGCCTGATGCTGCATGTCGGCATCTGTATGCTGGCCCGTCTTGCGGGGCACGAAGAACTTGCCCTGGAACACGCCGGTTCCGCCATCCACCACGGCGCCCTTGGTCAACTGGCGCGTCACGCACCCCGGCGCGCCATGGCGCACATTCGTCGTTATATCGGCATGGAAGCCATTGCCGGACAGGTAGGCAGCATTCAGCGTCAGCTTGGCGCCCGTCCCCTGATGGACCGCGCGCGTTTCCATCCGCGCTACCTTCGCACCGAAGGCAAGCGTTGTTTGCGTCGCTTCGCTGTCGGCGGCCAGATTGACCCGGCTGGTCACCGCCAGCGCCTCGCCTGCGCCGCCACGCTGGTAGATCGACCGGTTCAGATGTGCGCCGTCCTCCAGATTGAACTCAAGCAAGGCAGACGCGAATCCCGCACCGCCCAGATAGCTCTCGGTCAGGGTCAGCGACGCACCCGCGCGAATAACGAAAATAATCCGTGCAAAGCTGGCTTCGCCGGCGCCTTCAAACACGAAGTGCAGGCGCGGCAGGTCGCTGGACGTGATCTCGAATGTCAGTGTCGCAGGGCGCGATCCGCCCCCGGCCAATGCCGCGGCGAGCGCGCCGAGCGGCACGTCCTCTGCGCCGCCCAGGGCCTGCGTCGTCGGTTGCGCCACCATCCGCAGGCCGTCCGGCAACGCCTTCGGCGGCTCAAACCCGGTCGGGGTAAAACGAAACACCAGCGCGCCGTCATGTGGCAGCGGGTCCTTGGCCGATGCCGAGGCTGGCGTCTCCAGCGCCTTCAGCGCCGCCTTGAAGTCACTCCACTTCCAGGCTTCCATCCGTCGGTGCGGCAGGCCTGTATCGGAAAAGGCGAGGAACGCCCGTTCGCGCCGCGCATCCTCCGGCTGCATGCCGTAGCGAGCGACCAGTTCCAGCTCGGCTGTCGTCGGGTTCCTGATGAAGTCGCGCAGGGCGGTGGTCACGCCGCCTCTCCCAGCACCCCGTCATACCCTTCCTGCTCAAGCCGCAGGGCGAGTTCAGGGCCGCCTGTCTTGATGATGCGGCCCTTGGCCAGCACGTGCACCTTGTCCGGCTTGATATAGTCCAGCAGGCGTTGGTAGTGCGTGATCACCAGCATGCCGCGCGACGGGTCGCGCATCGCGTTGACGCCATCCGCCACTGTCTTCAGCGCATCGATATCGAGCCCGCTATCGGTCTCGTCGAGGATCAGGAATTTGGGTTCCAGCATCATCATCTGGTAGATTTCGAGCCGCTTCTTCTCTCCGCCCGAAAAGCCGACATTCACAGGCCGTTTCAGCATTTCGGCGTCGAGGTTCAGCATCTTGGCCACGTCGCGTGACTTCTTGATAAAGTCCGGCGCCGACATCTCGGCCTCACCGCGCACCTTGCGCTGGGCATTGATCGCCGTGCGCACGAAAGTCATCACCGGCACGCCAGGGATTTCGATCGGATACTGGAATGACAGGAAGATGCCCTTGGCGGCACGCGCCTCTGGCTCCATGTCCAGGATATCCTCGCCATTGAGGGTCGCACTGCCATTCGTCACCTCGTAGCCGCTCCGCCCCGTCAGCACGTAGGATAGGGTCGACTTGCCCGCTCCGTTCGGTCCCATGATGGCATGGACCTCGCCCGCAGGCACGTCCAGCGTCAGGCCATCCAGGATGGTCTTGGCTTCGGCGTCTTCGCCTACTGTGGCGGTCAGATTTTTGATCTTTAACATAGGGCGCATGTAAGCTGCCCGGGGCACGAGGGAAAGCCCCTGCGACAGAGAAACCCGCAGTCGGATTCCCTACGAAACCGCGGTATCCGGGTGAAATCCCTAGCCGACGCTGCCTTCCAGGCTCACTTTGAGCAGGCTTTGCGCCTCAACCGCGAATTCCATTGGCAAGTGCTGCAGCACGTCACGTACGAAACCGTTTACCAACAGGGCCACAGCATCTTCCTCGGCAATCCCGCGCTGGCGGGCATAGAACAGCTGGTCTTCCGACAGTTTGGTTGTCGTCGCCTCATGCTCCAGCTGCGCACTGGCACAGCGGTTCTCGACATAAGGAATCGTATGCGCACCGCACCGGTCGCCGATCAGAAGCGAGTCGCATTGGGTGAAATTCCGCGCCTTCTCGGCCTTCCGATTCACCGAAACGAGCCCGCGATAGGTATTGTCAGACTTGCCGGCCGAAATGCCCTTGGAAATGATCCGGCTCTTCGTGCGTTTGCCCAGATGGATCATCTTGGTGCCGGTATCGGCCTGCTGGCGGCCATTGGTGACCGCAATCGAGTAGAACTCGCCGACGCTGTCATCGCCGCGCAGGATGCAGGACGGATATTTCCACGTCACCGCCGAGCCGGTTTCCACCTGGGTCCACGAGATCTTCGACCGGTCACCCCGGCAATCGCCGCGCTTGGTCACGAAATTGAAAATGCCGCCCTTGCCGTCCTCGTCGCCGGGCCACCAGTTCTGCACCGTCGAATACTTGATCTCGGCATCGTCCAGCGCCACCAGTTCGACCACCGCCGCATGCAGCTGGTTCTCGTCGCGCATCGGCGCCGTACAACCTTCGAGATAGGATACGTAGGCAGCCTCGTCGGCAATGATCAGCGTCCGTTCGAACTGGCCTGTATTCTCGGCATTCATCCGGAAATACGTCGATAGTTCCATGGGGCAACGCACGCCTTTGGGCACGTAGACAAACGTCCCGTCCGAAAACACGGCGCTGTTCAGCGTCGCAAAGAAATTGTCCGATTGCGGCACCACGGTGCCGAGATATTTTTTCACCAGTTCGGGATATTCGTGCACCGCTTCCGAGATCGACATGAAGATTACGCCGGCCTTTTCCAGCTCCTTGCGGAACGTGGTTGCCACCGAGACGGAGTCGAACACGGCATCGACCGCCACACGCGGCTTCTCGCGCGCTTCGGCGGCCGTTTCGACCGCGCCTTCAACACCCAGCAGAACTTCGGCTTCCCGCAGCGGGATACCCAGTTTCTCGTAGGTCTCGAGAATTTCCTTCGGCACATCGTCAATCGAGGCATACTTCGCACCGGCCTTCGGCGCCGCGTAATAATAATAGGCTTGGTAGTCGATCTTGGGGTAGCGAACCATCGCCCAGGTCGGCTCTTCCATGGTCAGCCAGCGTTCGTACGCCTTCAGGCGCCATTCGAGCAGCCAGTCAGGCTCGTTCTTCGCTGCCGAGATGTACCGGATCGTATCTTCTGACAGGCCCTTGGGCGCCATGTCCATTTCAATTTCGGTCGTGAAGCCCGCCGAATAATTCTCGGATTCAAGCGCCTTCGCAGCCTCGACCGTCTGGGCGTCGATGCTGTCCTTGACCTTGACGTCGTCGCAGTCTTCGTCGTGTTCGGTGGTCCCGCCGCAGCAGTCCATCACACATTCTCCTTCAAAACCGTGCGCCGTGCCGCTTCCAGCCACGCATCGGCTACGCCGTCAAAATCGGCCGGGACGCTATTCCATCCAAAGCTGGTGCGTATTGCTGATTCCGCAAGGGCGTCAGATGCGCCCATGGCCATCAACACGACAGATCGCTTGACCTTGCCCGAAGAGCAAGCGGAACCTGCAGAGACGCAAACCCCCGCCAGGTCCAGCGCCATCACCTGGGTTTCAGCGCGGAAACCCGCACGCGCGAAGTTCGATGTGCCCGCCAGGCGTGGGCTGCCTTCTCCAATAACCACCACACCGCCGTCTGCCTTGAGCCGCGCTTCCATGGCGTCGCGATGCTTGGCCAATGCGGCATATTTCGGCAGGTCCCGGACAGCGGCCTCCACGGCTGCGCCAAAACCGGCAATGCCAGCGACATTTTCCGTACCCGACCGCAACGAGCGTTCCTGTCCGCCGCCGTACAGGATGGCTTTCAATGGCGCGCCAGCCCGGTGCCACAGGGCACCCACGCCTTGCGGCCCGCCAATCTTGTGCGCCGACAGGGACAGGTAATCCACGCCCAGCATGCCGACATTGACGGGGATCTTGCCCAGCGCCTGCACGGCATCGCAAATCGTCAGGCCACCGGCTTCGCGCATGATCGCGGCGGCTTCGGCGACAGGCTGTATAATGCCCGTCTCATTGTTCGCCAGCATCACGCACAAGACAGGCGTGCCCAACGCATCCCTGTCCCAGACCGCCATCCGCGCACGTAAATCATCCAGATCGAGCAGCCCGGCAGACGTCACATAGGCCGTTTGCACAACCGCGCCGGAATGGCCCGCCGATTTTGCGACCGCCTCGTGTTCGATTGACGAGACGATTAGCGTGCAAGCGCCCTGCAGGGCATCCGCCACGCCCTGAACGGCCAGGGCATCTGCTTCGGTGCCACCACCCGTGAAGATTATATCCGCTGCCCGGCTGCCAATCGCGCCGCCAACCTGCACCCGCGCCGATTCCACCACGCCGCGCGCTGCCCGGCCCTTGGCGTGGACCGACGAAGGATTCGTCGCCCCAAGGTCGAACGCAGCGAGCATGGCGTCGCGCGCTTCCGGGCGAAGCGGGGACGTCGCATTGTGGTCAGCATAAATCATGGATTCTTGTATACTCGCTCAGGGTAAAGTGTGCACCTGCAGAAAAATTTGCATTTCAAGGTCCATTTGGCTTATGACCGCGCCCTTACAAGAAAATTTACTCCGAGGGTGTCATGGCAGAACTGATTATTCCGGGTCCACAGGGCCGTATCGAGGCGCGCTACACTGAGCCGCCACATCCCGGCGCCCCCATTGCGCTGATCCTGCACCCCCACCCGAAGGCGGGTGGCACGATGCAGGATCCGATCTCGATCATGCTTTACCAGATGTTCGAGCGGGCCGGATTCGGCGTATTGCGCTACAATTCGCGCGGCGTCGGCCGCAGCCAGGGCGTCTACGATCAGGGTATCGGCGAGCTTGAAGATGCTGCCTACGTTCTCGACTATATCGAAAACCTGAGCGAGAGCCCGCGCTATGTCTGGTGCGCAGGCTACAGTTTCGGCGCCTGGATCACGCTCCAATTGCTGATGCGTCGCCCGGAAATCGACGGTTTCCTCGCCATTTCCCCGCCAGCCAACCATTATGACCTGTCATTCCTCGCGCCCTGCCCGGCATCTGGCCTGATCGTCTGCGGCGACTCAGACGCCATTGCCAGCCCGGAAGACATCGAGCGCGCCCTGACCAAGGTTCGCGTCCAGAAGGGCGAAATCATTGAACGCGCCCGCGTCAAGGGCGCCAACCATTTCTACGTCGACAAGCGCGACGAACTGATCGGCCTCTGCGAGCAATACCTGCACCAGCGCCTCGAAGAAGCAGAAGAAAAACTGCGTCTCGAAGCCGAAAACGACTAACCTCTCAGCCGGCCGCCCGTCATGGCGGCCGGAACGCCCGTCGTGGTCGGCCAACTGAGCGGCAGGCCACGCACGGTTCGCGCGGCCAGGAAGGCAAACGCCTCCGCCTCGATCGAATCTCCGCGCCACCCGGCCTCTTCCGCGCTCATCACGGGGCATGGCAAAGCCTCCCGAAGCGCGGCCATCATCGCCGGATTATGACGCCCGCCCCCACACACGATCACCCGCTGCGGCGCATCCGGCAGCTGATCGACACCTTTCGCCACCGCTCGCGCTGAAAAGGCCGTCAGAGTTGCCGCCCCGTCCTCGAACGAGAGGCCCCTGACCATGTCGGCATTGAAATCGTACCGGTCGAGTGACTTCGGCGGCAGCTCGCTGAACCAGTCATGGTCCAGCAATTGCGCCAGCAGCCCCTCCTGCACCTCGCCGGCTGCTGCAAACACACCCCCCACATCATGCGTGCCCTTCCCGTGCGCCGCGACCCATTCATCAATTGGCCCATTGGCCGGCCCCGTATCGAAAGCGAACAGGGTGCCGTCCGCCATGCGGGCCGTGATATTCGCCACGCCGCCAAGGTTCAGCACGGCGCTCGCTCCGTCGCCGGCGCGCTCCAGCAGCGCACCATGGTAGACTGGCGCCAGGGGCGCGCCGTGTCCTCCGGCTGCCACATCAGCGCTCCGGAAGTCGTAGGCGAGCGGGATGCCAAGGGCCGCCTGCAGCGCAACCGGGTCGATCAATTGCAGGGTCGCGCCGGGTGCGCCTGGACGGGGCCGCCTGTGGAGAACCGTCTGCCCATGCACGCCCGCGAGTGGTACAACCACCCCCTTACCACCCCCTTGGCGCACCACCTGCCACACCTCTGCATGGGTCTCGGTAACCACCTTTCGGGCCGCTTCAAATGCCTCTTCCGGCGCCGGTCCGGTCCAGTTCCAGGCTCGTGCCGCATCCGTCGCATCCTGTAATACCTGCCGCTCTTTGGCGGTATATTTGCGCTCGGCAACCGGCCCAAACTCCAGAACGCGTACCCCATCCGTCAAAATCAGCGCTGCATCTGTCGCATCCAGTGACGTTCCAGACATGAAACCTGCAACCCATTGCGGTTCGTTATCGTGAATTGGATGGTTCAAGAGTCCCGCTTTCCGTGTTACGCGCCTGCGCTTACGGAGACACGAGACAATGACCGAATACAAGTCGGAATTCCTGAAAGCACTGGATTCACGGGGCTTCATCAAGCAGGTGACCCACCCTGCCGAGCTCGATGCCTATTGTGCTACAGGAACACCGGCAGCCTATATCGGCTTCGACGCCACAGCCGACAGCCTCCACGTTGGCTCGCTGCTGCAGATCATGATGCTGCGCCATTTCCAGCGCTCCGGCGGCAAGCCAGTCGTCCTGATGGGCGGCGGCACGACCAAGGTCGGCGACCCGACCGACAAGGACAAGTCCCGCCCGCTCCTGACCGATGAGCAGATCGCTTCGAACATTGCAGGCATCAAAAAGGCGTTCGAGCCCTTCCTGACATTTGGCGACGGCCCGACCGACGCGATCATGGTCAATAATGACGACTGGCTGTCGAAGATTGGCTACGTCGAATTCCTGCGCGATTACGGCGTGCATTTCACGATCAACACGATGATCAAGCAGGAAACCGTTGAGCGCCGCCTGCGCAACGAGCAGCCCTACACATTCCTTGAATTCAACTACATGCTCTTGCAAGCCTATGATTTTCTTGAGCTTTACCGGCGCTATGGCGTCCGGCTCCAACTCGGCGGATCGGACCAATGGGGCAATATCATCAACGGGGTCGAACTCACACGCCGGGTTGCCGGCGGTGAAGCTTATGGCGTGACGTCTCCGCTGATTACGACCGCGTCTGGCGGAAAGATGGGCAAGACGGCTGACGGCGCTGTCTGGCTCAATGCTGACAGGAAAAGCCCGTACGAATACTGGCAGTTCTGGCGCAACACAGAGGACGCAGATGTCGGCCGGTTCCTGCGCTTGTTCACCGACCTGGAACTCGCCGAGATCGAGGCCCTCGAAAAGCTTCAGGGCGCCGAGATCAATGATGCCAAGATCGCTCTGGCGAATGCAACAACAACCTTGTTGCACGGCGCCGAGGCAGCTTCAAAATCCGCCGAAGCTGCCAAAGCCGTCTTCGGCGCTGGCGCTTCGGCAGAAACGCTGCCGACTGTTGAAGTGGCGCAATCGGATCTTGATGCCGGCATGCTTGTGGCAGCAGCATTCGTCGCCGCGGGGCTTGCAAGTTCGAACGGCGAGGCCCGACGGTTGATCAAACAGGGCGCAGCCAAAGTGAATGATGTCCTGGTCAGCGACCAGAACGGTACACTCGGCGCCGAAGACCTGATCAATGGAGCCATTAAACTGTCAGCCGGCAAAAAGCGCCACGCGCTGGTGAAAGCAGGCTAGGACGCCAAAACTATTCGAAGCTCTCTTCCGGAATGGGCGGAAGCTCCGACGGAATGGGTTCGTCTGGCGTACGAAGTTTGGCTTCCGGAATCTTTGTGTCTGACGGATTCTCGAAAATCCGTCGAATAACCCCTGGAGCAAGCGCCGATAGCGGATTGACCGACACATTGGCCTTTTCCAACGTTCCGCTGATCGCATATGTCAGTGAAAATACGCCTTCGCCGTCACGGCCGACAACAAGGTCCCCAATAATCGGAATGCCTCCAAGCGCGGAATTCATGCCAAAACTGGGCACCAGCACGCCATTGAATTCGATGGCGCCGCTTTTGCCCTCCATGTACCCGCTCGTTGTCATGCCCAATGCCGGGCCTTGTGCTTTCGCGCCTGTGACGACGTATCGTCCATTCGCAAGCTTGAGCGGCACGTCGATCCGGGAAAACAGTACACCTTCGCCCCCCAGTGTGTCGGCAAGCCCCCGAAGGGACGCCAGCGACAGTATCTGCGTCAGGAAGGGAGCGTTGTGCATTCTCACATCCGTCAATGCGATATCGAACGTCGCGGGCGAAGCATCTTTCGTGAACTTGCCTGTCAGCAAGAGATTGCCGCCTTCAAGGAAGTCGGCACCTATCAGCGCCTGGGTAATAAATCCGGCATTGCCACTTTCCACATTGACGGTGGCGCCGTCGGGCCGCGTGGCATCGTACTTCGCCGAAAGCGGCGATCCGTCATCTGCGCTTCCGGTTGCCGTGAAAAGTGATAGTCCGTGACTACCAGTCTGGGCATTGAGTTTGGCATTGCGCATGTCCAAGCCCGGCCTCAGCGTCAATGTATCAAGATTGGCACTGATGTTCATGGGAGTCTTGTTGACGTTCTCCGCATCCCCAACGGCCCCAAGCCCCGACATCAGTCCGGACAGGTCGAGATAGGTTCCGACAAGCTGGAGCATCAGGCCACCATCAGGCGACCGCGCCATGTCTCCACCAAAATCTGCTTTGTTCTTCAGGTAAGCGCGCCTCAGCACAGCGGAAACCAGTTTCGCATCCTCGCCAAGTATATAGTCGCCATCAAGACGCGCATTTTCCGACGTGAACAAAACCGTGGATTTCGCCAAGTCTCCTGTCTTCAGATATTGAACCGATGCCTTCGCCGGAACGCCCTTGGCTTTCACCCAACCAATCTCGGAAATGTCGACTCGCGATTCACTAAGATCAACCGCGGTATCGGCCGAAATGAGGCGCTCTCCCTGTAGGCGCGCCTGAAGCTCCAAGGGAACTTCTCCAGATAGGTAAGCCCGCCCCAAAATGCCGAAATGATTGAGCACGTCGGGTGTAACGACAGCCGTTGCCGACAAGTTTGACGGCTGGTCATCATCGTCAAATGCATCTCGCCACGTGAACTGCACTGGAGATGAACCAAGGTCGCCAAATCCGCTGACCGTGATGCCTCCCTGATTGGTGTCGATCATGAAACTTCCGTTTGTGAGATCGATGCCAAGCGCGGCATCCTTCAACCCGCCTTTCGCTACAGTTCCAAGCGCCGAAAAGCGGATATCTTTGTACGGCACATTATCCCGGGCCGGCCGGAACAATTCAAATACCATTTCAGCATCGCCAGTCAGTCGCTCTGGTTCGAATTCGATTTTCAGGCTGGACTCGGCGAGCGTCTTCATAATGTTGGTCGCTGGCCCGTGCCCCTTCGCAAACACACGAAATGGCACGCCAGGTGGATTGAATGCGGGAAAATCCACGACACCGTCATCGACAGACCAGCCGCCAAATTCGCCTCTCTCCAAAATAACCTTGAAGCCATTGCCAGACAGATGGCCATTTCCGCTCGCGTTTTGCACGGCAGGCAAACTGTCCATGAACTTAACAACCGCATCGCGAACTTTGAAATCAAGCTGAAGGTGTTCATCCTTCAAATAGCCCTCGGAGAAGCTGTCGCGCTGCAAGTCCATGTGCCCCGTTACGGACGATGCAATGCCTTCAGGAATCCGCTTGACCGCAAACCGCCTTGCACCAGATCCCAAGCCCACCGGCCAGAACGCCATAACTGTATCTTTGCTCAAGTCACCTTCGGAAACGACATCGAAGTTGCCGATTAACGGCGTTTCGCCCGGCTGGCGGTCTGGCGTGAGCTCAAGCGAGCCCGACGCCTTCAACTGATCGGCGCCGGTTTGAAATGTGAGTTCTGCATTCCGAACCGCATAGCGCGAAAGATCAGCCTCTCCCTCAAAACTCAACTGGCTGATTGGAATCACGCGCTCCAAAAAGGGTGTGAAATCCAGTTCGAGGCCTTCACTGACCAAGCTGAATTTATGCGCCCCCTGTCCCCGCATCGCGTCCTGCAGATCAACAACAACCCGTCCCTTGAACGGACCCGCCTTGGTGCTATTCACGTCAATAGTCAGAGCGTCGGCTGCGGCCATATAGGCCGCACGCAGGCCGAGATTCTCAACGTCGATCCCGTTGCGTCCGAGAGGCAGACGGCCTTCACCAGCATCAACCTCTATCAGAATTTGCTCTACGCCAGCGGATTTCGATACATCGAACGACACCACTACGCTTGCCGGTAGCCCGTCAAAACGCTCGCGACTCATCCCGAGTCTTACCGCAAGGTCGGCAAGCGGCCATTGCGCAACGGCAAACTCTGCCTTCAATTTCTGGCCCGCATTGGTCGTTGCAAGGGTCGCGGCCAGTCCCGCTGGGAGTCCCTCGCCAATCCCACTGCCGGCGACGGACATGACGATACCTCCGGATTCGCGCGCGAGCCGTCCTTTCGCCGATTTGAGTGTGAGCAAGTTAGAACCGTCGGGGCCTCGTACACGCACTTCGAAGTGATCGAATGATACGCGCTCAAGATCGACAATTGATTCGGCGTGCTCAAGCGCAGCGAGCAATTGCGGCAGGACTTCGTTCGCACGCTTTAGCCATTCGGCCGGCGTCGTCGGTAATTTACCTGCAGGTATTTCTGGTAGTGGGTCGCCCGCCACCTTCCACTTTGTCTCGGTTACGCTATCGACATTGATCCAACCTTCGTCCCAATCCATTGCCAGTACTTCAACCTTGCCCAATGCGAGCGATGAGCCCGCCAGTATCAGGTTGGCGCGTTGGGCTTCTGCACTCAGAGCGCCCGCGTCGTCGAAGAGTTGGAGGTCACTCGCACTGACCCGCACACGACGGTCCGCCTGTGACCATTCCAGATAGAGTTCACCGATCCGTACCGGCCGACCGTCTCGGGCGTTAGTCAGCGCCAGTTCCACGTCGTCCTTGAATACTCCCAATTCGAGGGGGCCGCTTGCCAACCGGAACGCCAACAAGCCTGCCGCGACCATCACGAGCAGAATCAGGCCTCCAAGTATTTCAAGAATAACCGTCGAGGCGGTCTGGCGAACCAACGGCACGCTCCTTAAGCTTCATGCGATACGTATCGAACAGCTTTGCTGCAGGGCTTTGATATAAGCACAGTCCTTTTCAGGCACCATAGGAGGAATACATGACGCGATCACTCGAAGCTGGTGAGAAAGCTCCCGGATTTTCTGTCGAAACCACGCTTGGGACGAAGCAACTCTCATCGTATCGAGGCAAACACCTCATTCTATATTTCTATCCGAAGGATGACACGCCTGGGTGCACCAACGAAGCCAAAGACTTTTCCGAACTCGCGCAAGCTTTCGAGGCTGCCAACGCCGCAATTCTCGGGATTTCACGGGATAGCCTGCCTCGTCACCAAAAATTTGTCCAAAAACATGGTTTGCAAATTGAGCTTGGTTCCGACGAAAGCGGAAGCGTATGCGAAGCCTACGGCGTCTGGGTCGAAAAGAACATGTACGGGCGCACCTATATGGGAGTCGCACGATCAACCTTTTTGATCGACCCGGAAGGCATCCTGCAAAGAATCTGGCCGAAAGTTAGGGTGAAGGGCCACGCTCAGGATGTCCTCGATTCCTTAAAAGTCTGAAAGGGGGCTGTTTGTTACGAGCAATTCATCCAAAATTCCGAACTTTAACAGGGCATTTACCCAAATAGGCGAAAAATTGCATGAATTATGTTCCGTAGGGCTTTCACCCAAGATCGAAATGGGTATTTATGTCCTCCACGGGTTTGGGAAACGTGCTGCAGTGGTTATTGCAGTATGGGGTGTGATTTCCAGTCGACGGGTGGCGTGAATGACGAAGTGGAGTGCAAACGTTAAAGCGGCGTTTGATCGAGCGTTCCCAGAACGCCAGATCTATCATCGCAGCGGTGGTACAGTTCGCTACATTTCGGTCTCACCCTGGCAACAAGCCATCATCGCAGCAGGTGCCGCTGCCTTGGCAGGCTGGACGCTATTTGTGACAGGCAGCTATGTGCTGGGTGGCCCAACGAGTACGATTACCGGCAATCCTGATGATCGTGAACTTGCGAAATATGAACGCTGGGTTCAGGAACTTCGCGCAAAGGATGCCCTGTCACGCTCGCTGCTTGAAGAGCGCACGGATGCCTTTCAGAAAGAGACGGCCGAGTGGGAAGACCGCCAGAAGGCGCTTGAGGAACTTTTCGACAAGCTAAAGGGCGACGAGAATCTCGAGGTTTCAGCGCTCAAAGGCGATGGTACCGGTCTCCTCGTAAAGGCTTCGATCGAAGAGGCCGACAATCGCCAGTCGCGAAACTATCAGCCTATCACAGCATCGTTCGATACGAGCGGAACCCGCATAAGCCTGAAAAACCTAAAGTATGATCAGGAACGCGTTTTGAACGAAGCCGAGGACATGGCCATTGACCGCGCTGAACGCGCGCGCGGTGTCCTTCAGCTAACATCCGTAGGCAGTGACCGGATCATGTCCGGCGCTGAGATGGGCGGCCCGCTCGTATCGATCGCAACATTGACTGCGAGCACATCGAATCTGTCGACCGAAGATGCCTCTTTCTACAATCGCCTCACCCAGACACGCGCACGGGTCGAGGAGATGCGATACTATGAACAAATCGTCGCCAACCTTCCTCTCGGCCGACCGGTTGGCGTGCCCTTTCGACAAACCAGCGACTATGGCATGCGCATAGATCCGTTCAGGAAGCGCCCAGGCTGGCACAATGGCCTTGATTTGGCCGCCTATCACGCCGCCCCTATTGTCGCCGCCGGACCTGGAAAAGTGTCTTTCGCCGGCGCAAGTCCGGGATATGGCCGCCTCGTGGAAATAGACCATGGCCACGGATTCAAGTCGCGCTATGGTCACCTGAGCGGGATTACGGTATCAAAGGGGGAAATCGTCGAAATCGGTGACTTGGTCGGCAAGATGGGGACAACCGGCAGAAGTACGGGTGACCACCTTCACTATGAAGTCTGGTTCAACGGCAAACCTTATGATCCAGCGAAATTTTTGAAAGCAGGCCGTCATGTTCACTAAAAACAAAAATCAAGACAATATCTCCCCTGAACCGGCCAAGACTGCGCCCGCACAGGACGCCATTCGCGGAGCCGCGATGAAGCCCGCAGCGCGCGCCGCATCAATCATCTGCGCCGACATGAAGATCAACGGCTCGGTGATATCCGAGGGCGCTTTGCAGATTGATGGTGTCGTTGACGGTGACGTCAGCGCGACCGACATCACTATCGGTGCGTCTGGTTTCATCACAGGCGAAGTGAAAGCGGAGGTCGTCAAGGTGAAGGGCAAGATTCGCGGCTCGATCCGAGCCCGCAAGGTAGAACTGGAATCAGGCGCTCACGTCAAAGGCGACATCGTGCACGCGTCCCTTCAGATCCAGTCGAACGCCGTATTTGAAGGACAGGTTAAGCACGCCGACGATCCATTGAAGGACAGTGGTCCCAAAGGCGCGACGCCGGCAGCTGCGAATGAGTCAGCGTCGCCACTTGGGAAATCTGGTTCTGCACCGTTCGGAATATCGACTTCGGCCTCCTGAACGTCACACAGTTCAAGGCCAGTTTAGTGACAAGCCGCCGACGGTTCCTCCGTCGGCGGCTTTTTTTCGAGGGGCTTGCCGCCCCATCTCGCAATGACCTGATAGAAAAAAGCCCCGAGCAAATCATGCTCGGGGCTTTTCAGATAAACGGCTTTTAAGGAAGAGAGAGTGCGCTCAACGCGCGATCAGGTCCCCTGCCCTTTGCATTCTGGCGTCGCATTGTATTTTGCTTCTGCGGCCTCCAGACGTTCATTCACGGTCTTGCAGTTCTCTGGCAGGTTTTCATCGCCCAAAACGGCCAGGCGCTTACATATCTTGGCTTCATTCTGAATGTTGAGCCAGGCTGACTGGACTTCAAAACATACCAAGGCCCGCTTTGTATTCTCTTCCGAGTTCATGAACTCGATCCAGCTGCGGCCGGCGCTATTGCCCGCTGTCTTGAAAGACTCTCGAGCCCCTGCCCGATCACCGCGCTCATAGCGCGACTGGCCGATCAAGACATAGGCGTTCCCGCGGTCCTTGATGCCACCCATGCTGATCGCTTTGGTGAGTGCGTCTTCTGCTTCCTTCCATTTCTGAAGATCGGCATAGGAACGCCCCAGGCGTTCATACATCGCACCACCGCCGCCAGCATCGGCCGCCTGCTTGATAACCGGAATGGCCTTCTCGTGCTCGCGAGCGACCTGATACAGGTTTGCAAGCAGCTCGAGCCGTTCAAGGTTGCGGGTGATCCGCCCGGCATTCATCTCTTTTTCGAGGACACGCGCAGCGTGATACGGTGCATTGAAGCGATTGTAGAAGTTTACAATACGCATGAGTTCATCTTGCGTTGTCAGGAGGCCTCCGAGGTACATCGCCTTCTGAACTTCGAATGCTTTACGTTCTTCATTGTCGGCGAAATAGTTACCCGCGATCGCATCCCAGTATTTCCGTTCGGACGGATTGCGCTCGACGAGAACTTCCAACACCTCGGCCATCTTGGCCTTTTCGCCAGTCTGGTTGTAGAGGAACAACAAGAGGTCATAAACTTCCTGCTTGAAGTTGGCCCCGTCTTCGCGGCGAACGTCTTCTGCCCAACGAACGGCTTCCTTGAATTTATCCGCACGCTGATTGAGAACGGCGAGCTGCCATTTCTGCGTGCGATCCGGCTTGCCACCAGCCTGTTGCCACTTGGTCATGTACTCAAGCGCTTTGGCGAGATCTTCTTCCTGTAGATAGATCTGCGCAATATTATAATATGTCTGAGCGGCGTCCGATTCAGGAATGTAACCCTTGTTGAGCGCGGTGAGCAGATCCTGCACCGCACCCCGGCGATCACCATTCTCGATCTTGATGTAGGCTGACAGTTTGATCACTGCGCCTTCTTCGTAACAGTTCAGCGGCTGCGATCGCAGCGAGTTCAGCTTCGAAATCGCGGTAGCGAAATCCTTCTTCACCATAGCGGCCTGTTCGGCCTCAAGGTAGGTTTGACCCGTTTTCGACGTGAACTCAGTCTCCGTGCAAGCCTGAGCCAATGCGGCACCTGCACCCATCGTTGCCATCAGGCCCACTATCACGGCACCCTTGAGAGTTGCTCTAATTCCCATGTTTCCTCTCCTCTCCGCGCAGCTCGCGGGGTTTGGCCCAATCAACCGGAATTGTCGGGCGGGATCAAGAACTTCTACGCGCTGCTTCAAGCTTTTTCGCAGCGCATTTCTGCTCATTCTTAGGTGTAACACTTGCCACATATGTATGGGTCGCTACGCCCGGTTTCGTCAATGCCAATCGGCACCTAAATCAGTTTGGCTCGAGACGCGCCAGTCCAATGAACTACCTGGTTCTCTCAATTCCATCCAGCGCAATCCAGACGACTATCACGGGGCATAATCAGGTACAAAGCATAGACCTGTCGCCATCCAAATTCGCCGGGATCGCACATCACTCAAAATCCGCCACTTGTTACTTTATATCATTTTTTGACCGATCACTCAACTCCGCCGCCCCCTCACCTCAGCCTCAGCTCTGGCTCGCATTTACGTCTTCAAAAAAAGAGCGCCCCAGTGATGGGGCGCCCCGTATATTTGATCAAACGTCACCAACCCTGAACTACTGAAGCTTGAATTCAAGCGGGTAGACCACGTTTTTACGCTCCGCCGCTTTACCCCGGATGATCTTCGGAGCAAATTCGACGCGCGAAACGGCCCGTTCAGCTTCCCGCTTGAACATGTCATTCGTACAGGTTGCCTGGACATTGTACGGGCGGCCACGTGTATCCACATCGAAACGAACATCGCATGATCCCTCAATTCCGCGCTCTGCAGCACGCTGAGGAAATGACGGCGTGGGTGGACGGATCGGCTGGGCATCTCGGTCGGAAATAGCCACTGGATCAATCGCCAGCGATTGCATCCGTCCGAGGTTCAGCTCCGTAGGCGCAGCCCCTGCGATTCGGGGAGTCGGGAGATTAATCTGCGACTTGGTTGCGGATACCTTGGGTGGTGGTGGTGGTTTTGCCGCCGAATCCAAGCGTTTCGGCTTTGACCGTTGGCGCGTCCGCACTTCGGTGTCCCGCTGCTGGGGCGTAATCGACGCCAGCACCCGTTGTTCACCCTTGTCGACCCTGATCTCCGTAACGTTGATCAGCGAACTCATCATAATGAACAGAGCATATACGATCGGGACGGCAATCACGAGCGCTACTACCAGTCTGAGAAAAGGACTGTTGAACATGTCTTGGTCTCCTACTCTCTCTTGGCCGAAATATTGATCACGGTTGAGCCATCGATCTTGTTGATGGTTTCCATGACGTCGACCAGAACTTCGGCTTCGGAATCCACATCGGCCTGAACCACGACCTCACCTTTCGGGTTGTCCTCACGCAATTGCTTGAACGTGAAGCCAATCTCTGCAGGCTCGATCTTCTTCTTGTCGATGTAGATCTCGCTATTCTCGTCGATCGCAATCAGAATCGCGAGCGGCTTAACTTGAGACTTGTTGTCGACTTCCGGACGAACAATCGGGACGCCTGGTTCCTTGATGAATTGTGCCGTCACAATGAAGAAGATGAGAAGGATGAACACAACGTCCAGCATGGGCGTCAGGTTGACATCGTCTTCCGCTCCTCCCCCACCGGCGACGGATTGGCGTTTTCTGCGTGCCATGTGTTTGTCGCTCCTCTATTCTACGGCTGTCAGGACAAGGTTCACCCGGTCCGTATAGCCTGCATTGTACGCTGCATCGCGAATCAGCACGATGACTCCACTCTTCGCCCTAGGGTGCGCTTGAATAACCACCGCGCTTTCGGGATTTTCCGCCCGGACCCGCTCGATGTTCGCCCGCACAGAACCAATGTCTGTTGCCCGACCGTTCACCGAAATGAGATTGCTCTCATCAACGAGAATGAGAATGGCTGGCACCTGCTCTTGCAGGTCCTGTTCCGGCGCCGGAGGTGGCGGAGGCTCAAGCCCAAGTGCTTCTTCCTGGGCAAATGTTGCCGTCACGATGAAGAAGATGAGCAGAATGAACACCACGTCCAGCATCGGCGTGAGGTCGACATTGGCCTCGTCAGGATTTCTTACCTTGCGTCCGCGCATCAGCCGATCTCCATCTCGTCTTCAACCCACTGAACCGAGCGATTCACACGACGGTCCATGCCGGATGTGAACAGTATCCCGGAGAGAGAAGCGACCATGCCGGCCATTGTTGGTATCGTTGCACGCGACACACCGGCAGACATTGCCTTTGCATCTGCACCATTCGTGATGGCCATGACATCAAAAACCGCCACCATCCCGGTCACTGTGCCGAGCAAACCGAGCAGTGGAGCGAGCGCCACCATGGCCTTCGTCAACTGGACATTCTGCTCGGCTTTCGCGCGAACCTCAGACACCAGCTTGTCTTTTACCCAATGGGCAAGTGTTGATTTCCGATCGGAGCGCGAACGCCACTCCGCGATCGCTTCTGCGGCCACCTGCTTGTGAGCGAACCTGAAATAGAACAGTCGTTCCAGGATCAATGCCCACATGAAGAATGTTGCTGCCATAATGACAATCAACACTGGACCGCCACGATCGAGGAAAGCCTGTAAATCTGCAAAACCCATATCGGGTTCCTCCTCCTCGAGTGAAACGAGGGGGATGGCTTACGCCATCGCCCCGCGCAGGGATTCCGCTTTCTCGGCAACCAGGCCAGCGGCCTGCTCGTCGAGAATCTGCTGGTTGCCACGGGCCATCGAAGACGCGACAGCGTGGATCAACAAAAGCGGAATGGCGGCCACAAGGCCAAACACCGTCGTCATCAGAGCGACCGAGATACCACCGGCCATCAGTTTCGGATCGCCTGCACCGTAGATCGTGATCGTGGTGAAGGTGATAATCATACCGATAACGGTACCAAGAAGACCGAGCAGTGGCGCCACTGCAGCGAACACCTTGATGATGTCGTTGAAGCGTTCAATGCGCGGAGATTCACGGAGGATTTGTTCGTCGAGCTTGAGTTCAAGCGTCTCGATATCAGCATTACGATTAGTCTCGTAGGCTTCAAACACGCGCGCCAGCGGGTTGCCTGTACCCGCTTGACGGGTCTTTGCTGTACGGCGCATTGCACCGCCCATCGTGAAGAGCGTGAAGATCTTGTAGAGACCGATCAAAATACCAATCGCAGCAAGCGTTGCGATAACGGCGCCAACAGGTCCACCCTGCTTCAGGCGGTCACTAAACTTTGGAAGATCGCCGAGGATGCCGAACAGGTTACCTTTCGACGGATCAACTGGCGCACGAACCAGCTGGTCAGGCCCTGCATTGATCAAAGATCCCATCGACGAGCTGAAAGCACCGCCTGGCTGTTGCCTGAATGCCTGCAGGAAGGTTTCGCCGCCCGACTGCTTCTTAACTTCTACGAACTTCTTGCCGTTGGTCGTCGCCGCAGTGAACACACCGACACGCATCAGTTCTGCTTCGGCGTTCGACCCATCCGGACCAATACCGTCAACAACTGCAGTGAATGTTTTCACTTCTGACTGGGCCAGCATTTCCTGGAGCATCGCTTTTGGCAGACGCTCAAGTTGCGTGCGATTGGGAAGCGTGCGCGCTTCGGCAATCTCGGCAATGCTCTCGACCCGATCCGGATAGTCAAAATTCGCGAACGAGTTCGAAATTTCCGGCATCGTTTCGCCGGCAGCTGTCCGGAACTGACCAAGCAGCTCCTGGAAATCGCCAGCTTGCTCGGAGACCTGAGCCTCAAGCGCACCAAGCTCCGCCTCGTTGGCATCAAATTCGGCGCCAAGTGCGCGGCCACGAGCTTCGACGGCAGCAAGCGCATTGCGCGCCTGGGTCATCTTGGCTTCCTGGGCATTCTTGTCTTGCTGGAACTCGCGAAGGCGAGCCTGATCAGCAGCAGACATTTCATTCGAGTCCTTGCGGATACTATCCAGAACCGACTTCAACGTCGCCTGTGCATCAGCCGGAGCCGCGAGTGTTACTGAGCTGAGACCGAGCAGCGTTGCCGCGCCCAGAGCCTTCAGCGAGGATTTAAACTTGAACATCTTCTATACCTCTATTTCCCTGGATCGCGTCGACTATTCGACCGAGAACTTCTGAACGGGAGCAAACAGGACATCCTGTTGTGCTTTGCCTTGAGCAATCCTGATCGCCTTTGCGATGTCAGGCGCGTATTTGCCGCTCAGCTTTTCCCATTCTCCGGTCGCCCGGTTGTAACGCGAAGCCTTGCCATTTGGTGTCAGGTAGACGAGCGCCACGCGCCCATAGAGGAACATGTCGACGGTCGTCGGCTTGCCGTCGATGTCGATCTCTTCCTGCCAGGTGCTGATCGTCCGCCCATATTCCATCTCTGCCTGATAGGCATCCATGATGAGACGATATTGCTCTGCAGCCGTCACGTTGGGCTGCTGCATGATACCAACAAGCGCCTCGAGGCGCGCTTCACGCTCGGTTTGTTTGAATGGCAGGTCAGCCGCAACGAAGTTTTGGAGATCTTCGACCATGCTGAGAAGCATTGGAACGGTTTGCGCCGTGATGTCGTCAATCGACCCGAGCTGTTCGGTCAGAGATACGATCTCTTCACGCTGGCTCTTCACAACGAGTTCTTGTTGCTTCGAGTAGAGCTCGGCAGCATCGCGGCGCTGGAGCAGCGTGCGATATTCACGAACCATATCGGTGCGCTGATCATCAAGCTGGTTGATTTGGTCTTGGACTTGTTCAGCACGCCGTGTGGCCTGCTCGCCCGTGTTAAGCGCTTCGCGCAACTGAGCCTGGGCCGGGATGGCCAGTCCAGCAATCAGCGCAACGGCGATGAAGCCGCGTGCTGGTGACAGAAGTTTCTTCATGAGGTTTGCCTCTCACTCTCCAAACGGTCGCGCATTGTTGCGCGGAAAATTCGACAATCAGGCATCCTGCTAGCGAAGATGTCCCGGTTTCAATGCCTGGCCAAAAACACACCGGCCGAGTTATTTGGAAGTCGCAAGGCAAAGTCGCCCGACACCTACCCATTTTGGAGCGCTGCTCGCTCTCTCGTTCTGACCCTTGCCATTCTGGCAACAAGTCCGCAACGCCCTTATTTGCGAAATCCGACGCTAACAACCCTGAACGACGGGATCAATAAGGCTTTACGATTCGTTTAGAAAATATCTGCGCCACATGTGAACGCAACACGTGCAATACAGTAACGATGTCGATTGTTCTATCGCGTGCACCAAAAATGGTGGCTGGGGTGCCAGGATTCGAACCTGGGAATGCCGGTACCAAAAACCGGTGCCTTACCGCTTGGCGACACCCCAACGAGAAGCAGGCGAGATAGCCACTCTTGCTGACTCTGGCAACACCCGATCACATCGTTTCAGTCGCAACGGCTCATCTAACATGTGACAACTTGCCTATTTCCTTGTCGCATGCTCCCGGCCCTTTACATTTTTATCGATAATCGGCAAAGTTCGACTTTGACACCTTTGATCGCATCGCACGGAGATTGCCTGTTCATGAAAACCTTCTTTTTATCCATGGCAGGCGCGTTCACCGCGATGCTCGTCTTTATCCTGCTGATGGTCGCGTTCGTTTTCATAGTCATTGCGGGGGCGACGAGTTCCACGCCCCCTCGTCCGGACAACGTTGTTCTCAGCCTCGACCTGAACATGGAATTCTCCGACCAGAGCGCTGTTGGGGGATTGGCGGCATTTTCGCAAACGCCCGGTTTTATCGACCTGTTGACCAAAATGAAGGCAGCCGAGACCGACGATTCCGTCAAAGGCATTTATGTTCGAGGCGCAATGATCGGCGTCGGCAGCGCGCGCGCGGAAGAATTGCGTAAGGCATTTCACAGTTTCCGCGACTCAGGAAAGTTCATCATCGCGCACACGCAAGGCACTTACGGAATGAGCGGGCCGTCCGCTCTGCGCTCGCTGACAGCGGCTGATGAAATTTGGATCCAGCCAGGAACAGACCTGTTTACAACAGGGGTGACGTTTGAAACGGAATTCCTCAAAGGCATGTTCGACAAGATTGATGTTAAATCTGAAATCTATCCGTTCTACGAATACAAGAACGCACCCAATAGCTATAACGAAGAAGCTTATACCGCCCCCCATCGCGAGGCGATGACAGCTCTGGCCGAATCAATCTGGAACGTTTCGCTTGCCGATATCGCGGAGGACCGCGGGCTTTCGATCGACGCTGTTAAGTCGGCACTCGAAAGTGGCCCGAAAACAGCACAGGAAGCTGTCGATCTGAAGATCATGGACAAGCTCGGCTGGCCGGAAGAAGCGGAGGACGCCGTCAAAGACCGCGCTGGCAAAGATGCCGACATCATCGAGCTTGCATCCTACATTCCACCTTCGATCAGTTTGAAGGCGCCACTTATCGCTGTCGTTGGAGGTGAAGGTGCGATCATGACGGGCGGAGCAGAAAGTGGGTCGCCATTTTCAAGCGCCCCAGGATTCGCTTCCGATTCTATCGCCCGCGCCATTCTCGATGCTGGGGATAATGAAAAGGTGAAAGCGATCGTCTTCCGCGTTGACAGCGGTGGCGGCTCTCCCACGGCATCCGATCAAATCTGGCGTGCCATCAAACGCGTTCAGGAAAATGGTACGCCGGTGGTCGTGTCGATGGGCTCGGTTGCCGCATCGGGCGGCTACTACGTGGCAGCCGGCGCCGACTATATCATGGCGGACCGATCCACCATTACCGGCTCAATCGGCATTTTTGGTGGCAAATTTGCCTTGGAAGGCGCCTTCAACAAGATCGGCATAACCTTCGACACGGTTAGCGTGGGCGGTGACTTTGCTGACGCGTACGGCGCTGGAAAATTCACGCAGGGACAGGAAGCTGAAGTCAAGGCCTGGCTGAAACGTGGTTATGACCGCTTCCTCGGCATCGTAGGTGAAGGGCGCGGCATGACCTATGACGAAGTCCATGCTGTTGCCCGGGGTCGAGTCTGGAGCGGCGAAGACGCGATCGACAAGGGGCTCGTCGACGAAATTGGCGGGTTTATGGACGCAATCGAGAAGGCCAAGGAATTGGGCGGCATCGACGCGGATGTTACACCTCGCCTGACATACTACCCTCGCAGAAAGACCGGCTTTGAAGCTCTGGAAAGCATGTTCGGTGTTTCAGAAGAAGCGGCCCGCGTGGCTTATATGCTCGGCTCCGTGGCGAACGATGACAGAATGCAAATCCTGATCGAAGACCTGGCCGCCGCGGACGCCGTCAATTCGGGGCAGATGCTGGCTGTCGGACCGCGCCTGCGCGAACGGTGAACCGCAACGGGATATTGAGTGAAGGCCTGCCCATACCGTGCAGGCCTTCACTGCTTTGCTCAGGCAAAGCTCAGACCTAAGCTACGCGTTGACTGGTGCACGAATTACAACAAATCGGAATAGGCTTTAAATCCGAGATTTCTCGCCACACCGTCAAAACCCAACGGAACAGCGGCGCTTAAAGTCACAACACCGCCCGAGGGGCGTTTGAACTCCAGCGAAAGCGCATGCAGCATCAGACGCGGCGCATCCTGTTTGCCAGTTCCATAAACGGGATCCCCTAGAATGGGACATCCAAGATGCGCCAGATGAATACGGATTTGATGCATGCGCCCGGTTTCGGGGGCAAGCCGGAGGACAGCATGAGGTCCGCTCACTTCCAGCTTCTCCCAGTCCGTTCTCGCTCGAAGCGCACCTTTGCGATCAGGACGCGCCACAATCATGCGCGCTCTTCCCGCCTCCTGGACCTTGACGAGCGACGCATCAATTGAACCTGCGTGTTCACGAGGAATGGCCCCACCGACGACCGCGATATAAGTCTTCTTCGTCCTTCGCTCGGCAAACTCCCCTGACAGGAAAGCCGCCGCTGGCTGCGTCTTTGCAACAATGATGAGTCCCGATGTGCCTGCGTCGAGCCGATGCACCAGTCTGGGGCGCTTTCCATTGGAGCGCGCAAAGGCTGCCAACAGCGAATCCAGCGAACGATCTATCCCCCGACCGTCCTGCACCGGTAAACCCGAGGGCTTGTTGAATGCGATGATATCATCATCCTGATGCACGATCAGTGACCTGATGAATGCGTCATCCTCTTGCGAGATGGCCGGCACCGGCTTGTTACGGGTCACATCTGGTACCTTTTGCGCGAGCGGATCGTCGCGATCTCATTGAGCCGTTCAGCTATAGCCCGCTCACGACCCTGTCCTTTCGGCCGGTAATACGACTCGGCGTCCATCCCGTCCGGAAAGTAATTTTGGCTGGACACGCCACCTTCAGCATCGTGGTCATACTCGTATCCAGAGCCATACCCTTGTTCTTTCATCATCGCCGTGGGGGCGTTAAGAATGTGATTCGGCGGCTTCCGGCTGCCTGTTTCGGCAGCGGCGCGCCGTGCGGCTTTGTAGGCAACATAGGCAGCATTTGACTTGGGGGCAGTCGCCAGGTGGATCACGGCGTGGGCGAGGGCGAGTTCGCCTTCGGGACTTCCCAGCCTCTCGTACGTACGAGCCGCCTCGCCGCAGATCAACAGTGCCGTCGGGTCGGCCAGCCCAATGTCCTCGCTCGCCATGCGGACCAGCCTCCGCGCGAGGAACAGGGGATCTTCTCCCCCCTCAAGCATCCGAGCGAACCAATAGAGCGAGGCATCCGGATCTGACCCCCGGATCGACTTGTGCAAGGCGGAGATCAGGTTGTAGTGCTCGTCACGATCCTTGTCGTAAGCCGGCGCCCGCTTCTGGACGGCTGCGCTCAATTCCTCCAGCGATAGCAAGCGTGGTGCTTCCGCCATCATGAAGGCTTGCTCGGCGAGATTGAGCAAATAGCGCCCATCGCCATCCGCCATATCGATCAGGGCATGGCGGGCGCGGTCCTCGACCGGCAGCTGGCGCCCTTCAAGCGCCTCAGCACGCTGGAGCAGCGTCTCCATATCACCCGGCTCAAGCCGCTTCAGCGTGAGCACCGCACACCGCGACAACAGCGCTCCATTGATTTCGAAGCTAGGATTTTCAGTCGTCGCGCCAACGAGCGTGACGGCGCCACTTTCGACATAGGGAAGGAACCCGTCCTGCTGAGCCCGGTTGAACCGGTGAATCTCATCGACGAAGAGCAGGGTCCCCTTCCCCATATCCCGCCGTGCTGCCGCCTTGTCGAACACAGCCCTCAGGTCTTTTACTCCCGAAAAGATTGCACTGATCGCTTCGAACTCAAGGTCCGTTTCTGCGGCCAGGAGACGGGCAATTGTCGTCTTTCCAACTCCCGGCGGGCCCCAAAGAATGATCGATGACAGTCGACCGGCTTCCAGCATCCGGCTCAGGGGGGCACCTGAACCGATCAGGTGATCCTGTCCGACGACATCCGCCAGCCGGGCCGGACGCAATCGGTCAGCCAGCGGGCGCGGTGCAGATTCTGAGAGGTCGGAGGCAGCAAACAAGTCGGACATAGAGCACTCCTATGCGGGAACGGGCATCGTGATAAGATTATCCAGGAGGAAAAAACATGTCACTTGAGATCAGCCCGTCAGGGCAACCCTTCGGGGCGTCGGTTACCGGCGTGAATCTGGCTATGCCAAATCCGTCAAACGTTGTGGCCGAAATTCGAGACGCCTGGTTGAAGCACCACGTTCTGGCATTTCCGGATCAGGCAATCAGCGATGATGATCTCGAGAGATTTACGCTTCTATTTGGACCATTCGGCGATGACCCGTTCATCGCTCCAATTCCAGGACGCGAACATATCATCGCCGTGAAGCGCGCCGCCGCCGAAACCGCGCCGATCTTCGCCGAAAGCTGGCACACGGACTGGAGCTTCCAGGAATCACCACCGGCAGGTACGTGCCTTTATGGAATCACGATCCCACCTGAAGGTGGCGACACGCTTTTCGTGAACCAGCACCTTGCACTCGAACACATGCCGGACACTTTGCGGCAACGCATCGAAGGCAAACGAGCAATCCACTCAGCCCGCAACGCCTACGCGCCGAAAGGGTTTTACGGCACCGACGATCGTGCTGCAGGACGGTCGATGGACATTCGCCCCTCGGACGAGGCCGAAACAACGCAACTACACCCCCTCATCTCCAGGCATCCCGAAACCGGACGCGAGGCGCTGTTCGGATGCGCTGGTTACATCATCGGAATCGAAGACATGGAGCAGGAAGAATCGTGGGTGCTGCTGACCAAAATCTTTCGCTGGCAGACGCAGCCCCAATTCCAATATCGCCACAAGTGGCAGCCAAGGATGTTGCTGATGTGGGACAATCGCAGCCTCCTGCACATGGCCACAGGCGGGTACAAGGGCTTCGATCGCCTGCTGCACCGCACAACAATCGGTTCGGCCTGACACCTTTCCGGGCCGAAAATTCAGGCGTAGCGTGCATGCGATAAGAATAAGAACAATGTGGGAAGATAATCTTGGCTGACACGATCCAAACCGTGGGGCCTGACATCCCCAATCCATGGGATCTGCCCTTGGGCTCGCTCGACGTCTCCCGCGCGGAACTGTTCCTGCACAACCAACATGGTGAATATTTTCGGCGGTTGCGACAGGAAGACCCGGTCCACTTTTGCCAGGAAAGCCGGTTCGGACCATTTTGGTCGGTCACCAAATACGAAGACATCGTGGCGGTGGATTCCAATCACCAAGTCTTCTCGTCAAAACGCGACATCGTAATCGGCGATGCGCCGGCCAACTTCGACACGCCGATGTTCATCGCGAGCGATCCACCGGTCCATGACGTGTAGCGCAAGGCCGTCCAGCCAGCTGTCGCGCCAACGCAATTGAGCGATATTGAAGCGCTGATACGCCAACGTGTGTGCAACATTCTCGACGCACTCCCGGTCGGCGAAAAAATCGATTGGGTCTAGCATGTTTCCATGGAACTGACGACGCAGATGCTTGCGACACTGTTCGACTTCCCGTTCGAGGATCGCCACCTCCTGCCCTATTGGTCTGATGTAACGACGACGTCGGAAACTGTCGGCATTGAAGTGGACATGAAGCACCGAGAAGCCGAACTTCACAAATGCCTCGCCTACTTCAGTGGGCTTTGGAAGGAACGCGCTTCCCAGCCGCGCAAGTTCGACTTCATCTCCCTGTTTGCGCATGACCCCGAGACGAAGGACATGATCGACAACCCGATGGAGCTTCTCGGCAACCTCATGCTGCTCATTGTGGGCGGAAATGACACGACCCGGAATTCCATTTCGGGCGGCGTCGTCGCACTGAACGAATTTCCCGTGCAATACGCAAAACTGACGGCCAATCCTGAATTGATCCCGAACATGGTTTCCGAGATCATCCGCTGGCAAACGCCGCTTGGACACATGCGCCGGACCGTCAAGGAAGATTTCGAATTTCGCGGCAAGCAGATGCACAAGGGCGACAAGGTCGTGATGTGGTATGCGTCGGGCAATCGTGACGAGACGGTGATACGGGATCCCGATCAGTTCCTCATTGACCGCGAGAACGCGCGTCGGCACCTGTCATTCGGGTTTGGCATTCACCGCTGCATGGGGAACCGTGTCGCGGAAATGCAGCTTCGTATCCTGTGGGAAGAAATTCTCGACCGGTTCGAACACATTGAAGTCGTCGAAGAGCCAAAGCGCGTGCTCTCGAACTTCGTGCTCGGATTCGAGAATGTCCCGGTTATCGTTCACGCTAAATAGAACGGACTAAAGCGTAACTGTTCCCTTGATGAGGCGCCCATTTCGCTCAAGTTCGATGTTCCAGCTGCGGGTTTCCGATTTCAATGCGGCCTTCAGGTCCTCTACGGACTTCGTCGAAACGCCATTCACCGACCTAATAATATCGCCGGGCCGGAAGAAATTGCGCGCAACGGACCTGCGCAGCACGGAATGGACATAGATGCCGGTCCCTTTCTGGAATGGATCAAGGCCGTTCTCTTCGGCAAGCCGGGGAGACAATTCCACCACACGCGCGCCTGACAACACAGTCGCGCCGTCAAGCAGGACGACGTCGGCCTCGGTTGCTCCGGGAGGCGGCGCCAGTTTCACAGTCCTTTTAAGAGACTTCCCACCTCTGAGCAGGGTCAACACACTCGTCTCGCCGGGGCTCTTGATCGCGGCCAGGAACTTCAGGCCTTTTTCATCGAACACTTCGCGTCCATCAATGTCAGTAATCAGGTCTCCCCGCCGCAGGCCCGCACGATCCGCTGGTCCATCTTCGTACACTTCCGTTACCATCACACCGATTGGCCGAGAAAGTCCCTGCGCCTTTGCGATGTCATAGCTGACGGCTTGCCCCGCAAGGCCCAGCCACGGGCGCACAAACGTGCCCTCGTTGATCGCCGCATTCACGACGCGCTTGACCATCTCGGCTGGAATGGCAAAGCCAATGCCGTTCGAACCACCGGATCGGGAAAAGATCGCTGTGTTAACGCCAACCAGCTCCCCCTTGGTATTTACCAGCGCGCCGCCGGAATTGCCTGGGTTAACAGCCGCGTCGGTCTGAAGGAAGAACGCATAGTCCGAGATTCCCACATCGGTCCTCGCGGTTGCCGACAGGATGCCACTGGTGACGGTCTGTCCGATACCGAACGGGTTGCCGATCGCGAGGACAAGATCACCCACTTCTGACGCACGCGTATCTGCGTAGGGCAATATCGGAAGCTGGGCGCCTTCTGTGTCGATTTTCAGTACAGCCAGATCCGTCCGCTCATCAGCCAGCACGAGTTCCGCTGGGAACTCCCTGCGGTCGCTGAGCACGACGCGAAATGACTCGGCTCCTTCGACGACGTGATTATTGGTGACGATCACGCCGTCGGCCCCCACGATCACGCCAGAGCCAAGCGAATTCTGCACACGCTCTCGCGGGGCGACACCGCCCGAAAAGAACTGCTCCATCGGTGAGATGCGCGATGTAACGCGCTTCTGCGTATAGACGTTCACGACTGAAGGCGAGGTCTGCTTAACGAGCGGTGCGAACGAGAGCTCCATCTCGGAGCGACTCTGGGGCACTTCCCGAGCCTCTGCGAACAGCGGCGAAACGGCCACGATCAGAAGCGCCAACACTGCCAAGCCAACGACCGCCAGCAGCTTCGAGATGTGTTTTGTCATGGGTATCGTGTGCATCATGACTATGGCTCTATTGCGGCATCAAGCAGGTGGCAATTCGTCTGATTATGACAATTCAGTCAGGATTTGAACCAAGGGCATTCTGTCCGGCACGCTCGGCAAGCGCCCGCAGATTGGCCTCATGTCCTTCCCGGCTGATCTTGTAGAATGAAACGCAAAGAATCATGAACATCCAGATCGTGAGCAGCGAAACTGCATACCCGATGCCCAGCAATTGAAGTTGCGGCTCCGGCACCATGCCCGGCCGCATTCCCGGCGTGATGGAAGCGGCCGAAAGAACGATGGCCGCGAGCATGACGCCAGACCCCTGGGCCAACTTTCGAATGAAGCTGATGCCAGCGAAGAAAATGCCTTCGGACCGCCGTCCCGTTGCCAGTTCACTATCCTCCACGATATCCGCGATCATCGAGCCCATCAGCATCTGCGTAGCGATAATCAGCGCGAGATCGAAAATCGTGATGGAGATAACAATATTGAACAACAGGTCCGTCCCGTTCGGCGGCATCAGGCCAAATACGCGCGCCAGTACCGGTGCGGGCGCGATCGTAAAGGCAAGCACGCCGATGATGATCGCACCGCGTTTCTTGCCGAGCGTCTTGCCAATGATCGGTGCAACGATAAGCGCGATCACAGCCGAGACGTAGACGGCCACCGTCAGAAGGGCAGTCTGGTCTGTCGTGAAGCCCCAGAACAGTCCGTTGATGTACTGGTTGAGCGACGCTGAAATACCAGACGCCAGCAAACCGAACAGCGTTGCCAGGAACAACGCCCTGAACGAAGGATTGGAAACTGTCTCGAGAATTTCGCTGAATATTTTCCGGATCGTCAACTTGCGCTGAGGCGGTGGCAATTTCAGATGCGATATATGGCTATGCGTCCCTGCAGTAGTCGCCAGCACCGCAACGAAGATCACTACGGACGCCCATAAACCATATGTGTGCCAGCCCTGTGTGTTGAAGAAGCCTGACGGGTCCGCTTCTGTCGGACGCAACAGAAGGGCGAGCAGCGCGATCTGGATGGAAAGCCCCCCCACCCATGCAAAAAAATAGCGATATGACATTAGCGACGTACGCGCATCATAGTCGCTGGTCAGTTCTGCCGCCAAAGCGTTTTGCGGTACTTCATAGATCGTGAACAGAAGCCGCACGGAAATTGTCAGAGCGACGAGCCACGGAAACAGTTCGCTTCCTGTTAGCCCCGCCGGTGGATTCCATGCAAAATAATAGGCAATCGCAACTGGCAGCATCGCTGCGTACATGAACGGGTGCCGACGTCCCAGTCGCGACCGGAAATTGTCGGACCAATAACCAACGACGGGGTCGGAGACGGCGTCAACGATCAGGGCAATGAAAAGCGCAGTCGCGACATGTGCCGCTGGCACGCCCAAGACCTGACTATAGAAGAATAGCAGGAAATAGTCGAAACCATTGTTCTTGACCCCGTCGGCAATGCCGCCAACGCCAAACGCAAGGCGCGTCAAAATGCTGGGCTTGCCCTGAGATCCAGTCGCCATGCGTTACTCTCTCTGGGTATATTCCGTTACAAACCAAGCACCATTTTCGCCATGATGTTGCGCTGGATTTCGTTCGAGCCCGCATAGATCGATGTCTTGCGATAGTTGAAATAGCTCGGAGTCACTGGCACCGCATAATCAGGCATCGGCAGGTCGGCATTCGCTCCCTGTCGTGCGATGGCGAGGCTATCCCGCACGAACGGCGCCCCATAGGCGCCAACCGCTTCAACGAGCAGTTCCGTGATTTCCTGCTGCGTCTCCGAGCCTTGGCATTTCAACATCGAGCTTTCGGGTCCAACCGCCTGGCCAGCAGACAGCGCGGAGAATATCCTCTGCTCCGTTGCATCCATGCTGTCGATCTTCATTTCGAGCGCTGCAACCTTGCGGGCGAAATCAATGTCCCGGATCAGCGGCTCCCCGTCCGCCTGTTCTGCGCTAGCAATTTTCTTTGCCTTCTTCAGCATATTGCGCAGCCCTGGTGCATAGGAATTGCCGCGTTCGAACTGGAGCAGGTACTTCGCATAGGTCCAGCCTTCATTTTCCTTGCCGACCAGTGAGCCCTCGACGGGAACGCGGACGTCCTCGAAGAAGACCTGATTGACCTCCTGCTGCCCCTCGACCGGCATGTCGAGAGTCGGCAGAGCGGACACGGTTATCCCGGGCAAGGTCATTGGGAAGATGATAAAACTGATACCTTCCTGAGCCTTGACGCCTTTTTTCGTTCGCACAAGGCAGAATATCCAATCGGCCCACTGCGCGTGCGTGGTCCAGATCTTCGAGCCGTTCAGAATGTAGTCATCACCGTCGCGTACGGCACTCATCTGGAGCGAAGCGAGGTCAGAGCCTGCTCCTGGCTCAGAATAGCCCTGGCACCACCAGACATCTGACGCGAGAATGGGGGGCAGGTGCTGCTTCTTCTGCGCCTCTGAGCCAAACGCCATGATGACCGGCGCGACCATCGAGAACCCCATCGGACTGACGGTCGGCGTACCGGCTGCGGAGAGCTCCATGTTCAGGATATAGCGCTCTGATGGGCTAAGCCCCGGGCCACCATGTTCTTCGGGCCAATTTGGCGCGGCCCAGCCTTTTTCGTTCAGCTTTCGCTGCCAAGCGACCTGGCCCTCCTTGTCGAGATAGCCATTTTTGGACATCGCCATCTTGGCACGCAGGTCAGGTGAATAGGCGCTTGCGATCCACGCACGCACTTCTTGCTGGAACGCGGCGTCATCAGCAGTAATCGACAGATCCATCTTTCCGCGCCCGACTATTCGACGATATCGAAATATTGCACTTGCGGGGCGCCGGCGAGACAGGCACCGAGCTTCGGTCCAGCGGCTTTGAAATATTCGGTTTGGCCGTGTGCCTTCATATCCTCAGGCGTCGCATACTGCTCCATGAAGATGTAGTCGGTATCCGAGCCCTTTTCCTTGTAGAGCTGGTAGGTCAGGCAACCAGGCTCATTAGCCTTCACCTTGGCCATAATGTCTATTCCGGCCTGTTCGAAATCAGCCTGCTTGCCATCCTGGATCTTGAGCTTCGCCACGACACCGATCATTGATTCTCTCCCGTTAATTCAAGTTGTTTTCACCACACTATGGGCTTCCCGGCTCTGGGCAAGCTTGACCTAAGGGAGAGCGCGAAAAAAAGGAGCTGCGGTCGGCCGCAACGTGCCGTTGGGGAACGAGTCGGCGACTGTCAGCGGCATCTTGGCGTATAGATGCTGCCCATCTCGCCTGTCTGGTGAAAAATGGAACAGGTCTTGCTACGACAGTCCGCGAGTAACCAAACACACAGGAAATTCAGTGCAAACCAACGCTCAAACCCTTGCAACGACAGTCGAAACAATCGATCCCGCTCAGGTTTTTGCCGTTATCCCTGCGTTGAACGAAGCCCGGCATATTGAGGCTTGCATTCGATCACTCATGTCTGGTGATGACTGGTTGCGGCACGTTCCGCTTGTCGTTGTCGACGGCGGCAGCACCGACAAGACGGTTGAGATCGTTACATCGCTGATTCCGGAGTTTCCGAATCTTCGCCTCATTCACAACAGCAAAAAGCTCCAGTCTGCTGCGATCAACCTCGCCGTGGCTCAAAGCGCCGGTGATAGTGCAAGATTCCTGGTACGTTGCGATGCCCATTCCATTTTTCCGGTAGGCTTCATTCAGTCGGTCGCTTCTGCCCTCCAGCGGACGCGAGCTGCCTCGGTTGTGATCCCCATGGACGCCCGGGGCGACACCTGCTTCGAAAAGGCCAATGCCTGGATCGTCGACACGCCGCTGGGCTCGGGCGGATCAGCCCATCGTGGCGGGACACGTTCTGGCTATGTCGACCACGGCCACCATGCGGGCTTTAACCTGTCGATCTTTCGTTCAGTCGGAGGATACGACGAGACATTCTCCCACAATGAGGACGCAGAATATGACGAGCGGGTCGTCCAGGCTGGCGGCCGCATTTTCCTTGATGCCAATATCCGCAAAATCTACATTCCACGCGCATCTGTCGCAGCGCTCGCGCGGCAATATTACAATTACGGGAAAGGCCGGGCGCGAACCATATTCAAGCACCGTCAGAGACCGAAGATTCGTCAGATGCTTCCGGTTCTCGCCTTGCTGGGCAGCCTCATCGGCCTACTCGCAGCCCCATTCTGCCCGCTCGCCATTCTCCTGCCTGCCAGCTATGTCACGATCCTTATCCTGGCCTCCGTCTTCATCGGCCTGAAGAAGAAATCTCCCTGCGGTCTCCTGGCAGGTGTGGCCTTAGGCACAATGCACATGAGTTGGGCTGCAGGATTCATCATGCAATCCCTTGCGGGGCCTAGATAATATCGCGAAGCGAGAAATTGGAATTTGCGATAAAACACTATAAAGAAGGACTATTCAGAAAGACGTCATGTCCAGATTGCCACAACTCTTGCAAAGGTCTTTCCTGGTTCAGTTCGGGCGCCTAACCCGTTCAGCAACGTCTTTGCGCGCGCGCATTCGCGACCGTGTTGGGCAATCCAATGAAGACGCACCCGTGGTTGCCAAGCCCCAACGAAGCGAAATCACCCGAGTAACTGCCGCCCCAGATGGCGAATGCATCTATGCGATCGGCGACATTCACGGACGACATGATTTGCTCGAACGCCTGATCGTCGAAATCGAAACTGATGCGGCCAGTCTGCCTGCAGACACGCGCATCACTATCGTGTTTCTCGGGGACTATATTGACCGCGGCCTGCAATCGCGTGACGTGATCGAGCTGTTTCTGGGCGACCGTTTGAACAAGTTCGAGACGGTGTTTTTGATGGGGAACCACGAAGAGGCACTCTTGAAATTCCTTGAGGACGAGTCGTTTGGCAGCCAATGGGTGCGTTATGGCGGCGGCGAAACACTCTATTCCTATGGCTTCCAACCGCCTAACACGCGGGGCAGCCTGGGATCGCACGAAGCTATGGCGGCAGCGCGTTCAGCATGGACCAAGCTTTGGGGCGCCTTCCGTGAGCGCTTGCCTCAAGAGCATCTGGACTTTTACCGTTCGCTGAAACCTTACTATTCAGCTGGCGACTACCTGTTCGTCCACGCGGGTCTGAGACCCGACACACCAATCGCCGAGCAAAGCACGCGTGATATGCTCTGGATCCGAGACGAGTTCCTTGACGACACCAAGCAATTTTCGCATCTGATAGTCCATGGACACACTCCAGCCGAAGAAGTTTTCCGGGACGATCGCCGCATCGGCCTCGACACAGGCGCCTTCCTTAGCGGCAAGCTTTCGGCGGCTCGATTTTTCGGCGAGGAAATTGCCTTCCTGACCACGTGAGTGTGTCAGACTGAAACAGTTTGGCCGCGTTTCGTCGCCATCACTTGGAGATTTACCTATGTCGCTATTTCGCTCAATCATTCTCATGGCAGCGCTCGCCATGTTCATGTTCTCAACTGCCTGCCAGTCGACCGGGCCGGTAAGCCGTCAAGTCTCGGATCCGTCAACTCCGGCCCAGACCCAGTCGAATATTGCATATACTTTGGGCACAGGCGACAAACTGCGCATCAACGTGTTTGGTCAGCCTGAGCTCTCCGGCGAGTTCGTGGTCGATGGGACAGGCGCGATCTCACTTCCCTTGATCGGACAAGTCACCGCGGTCGGCCTGAGCACCCAGGAGCTCGAAACGACGATTGCAACCAACCTTTCCAACGGATTTCTTCTCGACCCTCGCGTGAGTGCCGAAGTGATCAATTACCGACCATTTTACATCCTCGGCGAAGTTGGTCGACCTGGCGAATACCCGTTCAACTCCGGCCTTACGGTGTTGAATGCTGTAGCCGCAGCGGGAGGGTTTACATATCGCGCCAACAAGAAAGTAGTCTTTATCAAGAGCGCGGATGGAAATCAGGAAGTGCCGTTCGAACTCGATACCAACACCGTCGTCAAGCCTGGGGATACGTTGCGAATCGGCGAACGTATCTTTTAGGCACATCGCGAATCAGTTCTTCTCGGCCAAGTTTTATTGCGCCCGCGACGTTTGATACTGAACGTCGCGGGCGTGTTCATTTTGAGCCAACATTTTCGGCGGTCTGTCTCGTATCGATACACGAAATTCAGCAAAAAGCCGAATATGAATGAATATTTATCCAATACTTCGCCTGACAGGGGAAAATGTACCCCAAGAGTTAATTATTTACGAAAATCACGGTATAAGGATTGCACAGCTTGGGTCGAACGCAATAAGCGTGGATCCCAGATGCGGCAGGAAAATTGCAATTGGGTCGAGTGGACGCGGCTTGGTTAGCAATACCGCAAGTAGAATACAGGGGACCAGAATGGGCTTGAGATTGAGTAACTCGTCACGGCAGGCAGAAGCTACCGCCTACGCAGCAGCTCGGATGAGTCAGGCACTAGGTCATGACCACACGCAGTTCAAACGCCTGTTCGACATTATTGTTGCTGGAACAGCTCTCCTGTTCGTCGCCCCGCTGATCCTGGTTGTTGCGATCATCATTCGTCTGCAAGACGGTGAACGCGCCTTCTATTCCCAGAGGCGCTATGGACTCGATGGAGAAACCTTCAACTGCTTCAAACTTCGCTCAATGGTGCCAAACGCCAAAGAACAGCTTGAACAGCTCTTGGCGCACGATCCGGTCGCCCGGAAGGAATGGGATGAAACCCAAAAGCTGACCAATGATCCTCGCATCACATCGATCGGAAATTTCATTCGCAAGACGTCGATCGATGAATTGCCCCAACTATACAACGTATTGCGCGGCGACATGTCGCTCGTGGGTCCACGCCCCATCGTTGAGAATGAAATCTCCAAATATGGCGACAGCTTCCATCACTATTGCGCTGTGCGTCCTGGCATCACCGGCCTCTGGCAGGTCAGCGGTCGCAGTGACACATCCTATCCTCAACGTGTTGCCGCTGACGTCGAATACGTGCGTAGCCGTTCGTTCTGGGGCGACGTCAAGATTGTCATGTTGACCGTGCCTGCTGTTCTCAAGTCCAAAGGCGCACGTTGATACATCCTGTGTGCGACGAAATCGCCAGCCGCATATTTGAGGTTTGCTAGGTTGTGACTCGCGCGAGATACGTAATTTCGATTTTGATCGTTCTGGCGCTACTGATCGCCATCGGTGTTGCAGCGTACATCTGGACTCATCCGACATACAAAATCGTTCCTGATCGCGGCGACGGGAAATCCTTCAATCTATCGTTTAGCGATGGTTTTGAAGAGACGGATTGGTACATATCCGACTTTACCTTCCGGTCCCTCTTCTATCGCGCCGGCTGGGTAGCCGAGAATGTTCATTTTGAGCCGCCGAGTATTTCTCTGGAAATTAACCGCAACCCCGTGGACCATCAGCCCTATTCCGGCTCGGAGGTCCAGAAGCGAGGGTATTACGGTTTTGGTCGTTATGAAGTCGTGATGCAGGCTGCGCCAGGCTCGGGAGTTGTCTCATCGTTTTTTACTCACACGGATGCAACCTTCGGCGATCCGCACGATGAAATCGACATTGAATTCCTCGGCAACAATACGCGCCAAATTCATGCAAATGTCTTTGCCGACGGCAAAACCAACGGATCGATTTATATCGATCTCCCCTTCGATGCGGCTCAAGGCGTCCATCTCTATGCTTTCGACTGGCAGCCTAACTCTGTCACTTGGTTTGTCGATGGGGTGCCGCAAAAAGTGGTGACGTCGGCCGAAAGACCGATCCCGCAGAATCCTGGCCGGATCATGATGAACATTTGGACCGGCTCGCAGGACCAATATGCTTGGCACGGCCCCCCGGAATTCGACGACGGCACCCGCGCGACATATTACTGCGTCAGCTTCCGCGCGATGGATGACGACACGCTACAATGCTCTGATGGCTACATACATTAAGCCTGCAGATAACCTTTCAGGAACCACATTGTCCGAGGAATTCAGCCGAAAAGCGCCATCATGCCGGAGATGATTCCAGCCCACAAAAGTGCGCTGAGCCCCACGATCACCAGAAGCCGCGCCCAAACAGGCCACTTCCCGTCTGGTGAACCGGCATAGTACCCAGAATCGCTACGGGACTGCGCGTCGAGCGAATAATCGACGGCTGTCCTGTGGGACGGAAAGGCTGGGTTTGGCGTCATCATCATATATTTTGAACAACCAACTTTAACGACTACTTAAAATACGTTCACATGTTCAGCGCCCGTTCACCCAAAATGTGATGGAGAAATTGGGCGGTATTGCGTCCTAAACGCAGTCGGACAGTGATCGGTTCCCAACTCACCAATCATTGATCTTGAAACGGGCTTCCAGAACTCAATTGGATTGGGTTGGTCAACGCGCAGTGCCGACGTTCAGTTCGTCTCGCGGACAACAACCGGCACTCTTCCCTCGAACTTTCGTACGCCAGCACCGAGCGTCGTTATGGCGCCGAAATAGAACAGGTTCACGAGTGTGTTGAACGTGCCCCAAAGGTAGGATTCGGTGAACGTGGACGTGAAAATGATCACGGTCGTTATGAGGAGAGCTGAACTATCCATTGTCGGCGCTTTGAACCAGGCCAGTACAGTCCTGTACAGACACCATCCGAGTATCAGCAGGAACAAGGCATAGCCAATATAGCCCAGGTGCACACGGACTTCCCAATAGGAATTGTGGAAGGTCAGCTTGGTGCCGAATGGCTTGAAATCATTCTCATTGATTGTTTGCGCCGCACCGACGTCATATTGCCAGAACCCCTCTAGGCCCACACCGGCTATCGGGTGTTCATGACTTAAGAGTTCAGCTTGTCGCCAGATCGCAGAACGACCCGAGAAGGTTCCATCCTTGCCCAGCAATGCCAGGAAATCATCCATCATCGTGTTTTCAGGCATGCTGAGAATCACGATGGCGCCAGTCAACGCGATGCCGAAGACCGCCATCAGAAGCGTCGTACGCAAGTGCCTGATTTGACCGAGGCCCATCCAAAAATACCGCACCCCGAGCAAACCGACTATGCCGACCACGGCAAAAACGAGTGACGTGGCTGAATGGGCCATATACTGGAACACGAAGCAGACCGGCACAAAGGGAAGTGCCAACAGGCGAACCCACAGGAACTCTTTTGGGTTGAGCGCCGTCGCCAGGCTGAGAAGCATCGCAAAAAGCATTTGGATTGCGAACAAGTTCTTTGCGCCGACCCCATATGGCCCGCCGGTACTGAACGTGCTCATCGTCGGAATGGCAAATATCGTCGTGATCATGCCCGCAAACATCAGACAGCGTAGCACCTGTCTTGTATTCAACCGGGCACCGATGACAACGATCGTCAGCGGCGTGAGAAGCATCAGCACACCAGCCCGGATGGCATCGGACGGATAACCTGACCACATGAATGACAGCAATCCGAATATGGGCAACAGGAACAACGGCCAGCACTTCAGGACGACGGGCACAACGTCACGATAGTACATCGCTGTAATTCCTAGAAAATACAGGACGAGCAAATAGCGGATCGGCGTGACACCATCGAGCGGCAAGTAAGTCACGAAGAACCAGACCGTCACAAGCGCCTGCTCCCATACGGGCGCCCTGCGGCCGATGCGGTAGAGGTTCGCGAGCCCGACAGTTTCTTTCTCGTTGACCTGAATGGGTTTGACCATGTTCATTTCGAGCGACTCCCGGCGAGTGCGCGCTCCAATACCTCCGAGAAAAACCCGTTGGGCTCGATAAACACCTCATTCGTCATGGCAAGCAACCGGTTGCGGCAGGTTTCCAACGCAGCATCATTCAGCATCACAGCGCCAATCATCGCGGAAAGCGATTCGTCCAGCGGTTCTGAAATCGTGAACCCGCAGTCGTGCTGCTCGATCCAGTCCCCGGTCTCGGTTCCGACCGGGGCCACAGCCGGGGTCGCGTAGTACCCGCCCTCGTAAAGTCGATTCGGTAATAGCCAGTCGGAATTGTACCCCGCCTCCATGAAGTCCCCTGCCCAGACCAGGTCCAGCCCCGCATAGATAGTTGCAAGATCCTCTGGTGACCGATAGCGCCCGGCAAACGACATATTCGCGCGGGCATCGATCTCGGGTTCGAAAACGGGTATCTCTGTTCGCGCAGGCTGGCCGTGCAACTTGATTTCAAGCGTATCTGGATAGCGGTCCGCTAGCGCGCACAAGAGCTCAAATGACCTCTGGCAACGCAAGATGCCGATCCAGCCGAGCCTCAACCGTCCATTCGCTCCAGACCTCACGTGCCCCGGCGCATGCGGTTCAGGCCGCGGTCCGAAATTGCTTCCGGCGGCCATGCGATTCTCAACCAGGAATGGCACATAGAGACCCCGATAATGCTTCTCGAAATGATTGCGCAGGAAACCAGGCGAACTCACAACCAAACCAATCGTTCGCCGCAGCAGGCTTTTCTCAAGCCACCGCATGGTCTTTCCCGCCACGTCCGTCCGGGTAAGCATCCTGTGCACATCGAGGCTCTCATAGACAACCGGAGTATCGAGCCCTGCAATGCGCTTTGCCAGAAAGGCACAGGCCAGCATGTCCAGATTGCGCGCATAGATTACATCGGCATCGGTCAGCGCGTTCCTGGCACCAGCGGCAATTCTTGCACCGGAAAAAATGCGAGCGACGCGCTGGGCAAAGGCCCCGTCGCGGGTTTGCCCGAGGTCGATATTGTCCCACTCGGTTGCGGCATCATCCTGACGACGCATCATGAAGCCGCGAACTGACAGGCCATCATCCTGCATGGCGCGAACACGGCGACGCACTGCTGCGTCTCCTGCGTCATGCCCAAAAAAAGCAACCCTGATCATTGCAGAACCCTGTGCCTCAGCATTTGCCGTCCCGTAGGCGACGGGCCTTGCGCGATCCGGATGTCCGGCGTCCAGCATGATCAGTGCGTAGAAACTTCTTTGGATGTCGCAGCGCGAATGCGTGCATCACTCGGACTGGCTTGCGTTGGAATTGGTTGCGCAGACGATGTCATCGATCCGGGTTTTGGCGCCTTGTTCCAGCCAAAGATCGAGCGCTTGGTCTCCATCGAATAATACTTGCTGTAGGCCTTGTACGTCGAACCTGGATCCTTGTGATGGCGCCGGCGCGACAGGTCGACCATATTAAGCGTGATACCGAGCAGGTCAGCATTGAACGTTTTCAGCAGATGCAGGGATTGACGCACGGCAGAGCGCAATGAACGACGCCAGCGAATGACGAGGATCGTCTTGTCCACCTTGCCAGCCACGACACGGGCTTCCGCCATCAATAGCAATGGTCCGGTATCAATGAGGATCAGATCATACATCGAACGAAGGCGTGCGAGCAGGTCGTCGAATGCTCGGGTTCCGAACACATCATGTGGCACATGACCGGATTTCGACAGTGGAAGGATATCCAACATGCTTCGATGATCTTTGCAGATCGCGTCCGAAAGCTGGCCAGCGCCGAACAGGTGTTCGATGAAACCAATCTCTGGCGACAGACCGGCCGCGTCGGTCAGCTGGCGGCGACGGAAGTCACCGTCGATAACCAGTGTGCGTGAGCCCGACATCGCTGACATGCGGCCAAGGCTCAAGGTCAAGCTGGTCTTGCCTTCGTCAGGCAAGGACGATGTGACCGCGACGGTTTTCGTCTCACTGTCAATATCCGAGAATGCTATCGCGGCGCGCAGGTAGCGAATACTTTCCGAAAAGGCAGACAGTGGATTGTCCACCAGGAAATCAGCCGGATTGACTTGTGAAAACGGCAAAAGGCTCGTGCTACGTATCAACGGCACCGATCCGATCGAATTCACACCGAGCTTGCGCTCAATGTCCTCAGCCGAACTGATCTTCATATCGAAAATCTCGGCGAGCAATGCCAGCCCGCCACCGATCAGGCCACCAAGCAGCCCGCCGATGATCAGGTTGAGCATCTTGCGCGGTGAACTTGGACGCCCTGGAACCGAAGCCGTAGACAGGATATTCGCATCGGCTTGGACCAGGTCATCCTGTTCGCGCGTTTCTTTCGAGCGGCTGATAAATTCCTCGTAGAGCACCCGGCTCGTCTCTGCGTCGCGCTCTAGTTCGCGCAGGCGAACAAGGTTGATATTGTTGCCGCGCAACTGTGCCGTCGATTGGCCGATATTCGAGTTGATACTATCAATTTGCGCTTGGGCGACCTTGAGCTCGCTTTCGAGATTGGTAGCGATCCGATTCACTTCCGCCGTGATTTGACGCTCGATATCAGCGGCCTCATTGCGGGCACCGATCAGTTCCGGGTGGGCAGGACCGAGCGTGGTCTCGAGTTCTGCTACGCGGCGAAGAATCTGGGCGCGCTGAGACTTGAGGCTCGAGATCACCGGCGAATCCAGAACTTCGGCGATAGCATCTATGCCTGCACCACTGTCGATCTGGCGCCTCATGCTTTGATAACGGGCACGAACGCGATTCAACTGCGATTCAAGCACGCTCTTCTGATTGGTGTTATATGCGATTTGTTGTTCAGTGAGCGTCGCGCCCTGGGCCGACAACAGTCCGGTTTCGGCGCGGAATTCCTCAACACGTTGCTCCTTCGCCTCCACTTCATCGCGCAGGCCGGCGACGCGTTCAGACAGCCATGCCGTCGCACGGCGTGTCGCCTCCAGCTTGGAATCGAGTTGCTGGACGCGGTACTGGTCAGCGACGGCGTCAGCAATCCGCGCCGCCGTCTCAGGAGAGACACTCGTCACTTCGACATTAATGAGATAGGTCGTGCCAATCCGGCTGATATGGACCTTGTACATCAGCGTCTGAACAACGGATTCGAGAATCGCGGCCTCACGCTCTTCTGCACTCAGATTCGCGTAGGGAGCTTCCTCTACCTTCTCTTGCCCGGTCCATGACCGGATCTGAGTCTTCAATTGTGCCAGAAGGCCAGGCTTCTTCTCGACCAGAGTCCAATTGAACTCGGGATCCTCTGCCAGCTTCAGCTTTTTTGCGACTTTCGTGAGAAGCGACTTCGACCCCATCACGCGGACTTCCGTGTCGATCGTCGCTGTACTTGCAGCCAAGCCGCCCAGCACGCTACCGAGGTCGATGACGTTTTCCTTGTTTGTATCCAGTTGAAGGATCGAGTTCGCCTTGTAGATTGGCGTCTGCGTAAACGTCATGTACGCGACCAGTAAGAAGGTCACGAGAAATCCGGTCACAATGATCCAGAATCGGCGGTAGACAGTGCCAACCAGCGCCTTGAAATCAATAGGCATGTCGTCACGACCTTCACCACCAAGCGACGAAGTTTGAGAAGGGATTTCAAGACTATAAGTCTTTGTCAAAGCACTACACCAATTCGAAATTGTCTCAGCCCGGAGCTCGGGCGGGAAAGTTATCAGGGATAGAGTTTCAGGCCCACGCCCACGAGGTTGACGTCATATGACGGATCGCCGAATACGCCCGTTCCGCTCGAATCGCGGTTGATGTGACGCGCGAAGGTCTCGAGGTGAACCCTCTTGTTCATCTTGTAGGCCGCGGTAAGGGACAGGTCGTTCACATCATCGGTCCGGTCGATTTCCTGATAGTCATAGCTGACAATATTTGCAGCTGCCGACAGGATGATATTACGACGAAGCTCGTGATCGACACTTGCTCCGAACGACGTTTGGAGCGCGCTGGGCGAGTCGAAAACGCCAATATCGACAACCCGCCGACCAGCTCTGAAGCCCACGGTCGTCAAACGTGTCGGGAACCAATCCATGCGACCGTCGACTGACAGGCCATCGACATCCTGGAAGAAGTCGTCTTCCTTGTCTTCGCTAAAATAACCTACGGCGATATCACCACGCACCAGTGAGGTGAGCTCGAAATCCACACCGCCTGAGACGGTGTAGCCGCTCGAGTCGCGCGACCTGACGCCACCGGTCAGAATTTGTGTCTGGTCATATGACAGCTCGCGAACCGTACCTTGCGCGAAAACAGCGAAGTTCGGCGACACGGCGTATGACAGTCGCGAGCGGGCATAGGTCACGCTATTGTCGCGATAGTCTTGGTCGATCGGCGTTCCGGTACCAGTCTGGCGACCGTCTTCGTAATCTTCCTCGGACACTTCGACCAGATTGGTCCAGCGAAACCGGTCGCTATGGTAATCGGCATCAATGGCCGCGCCCACGCGGGTGTGCTCGACCGGGCGGTCCAGACCAACTGAGTTGGCGAGATCCGTGCGCGGTTCGGCGAGGTCTTCGACAAAAACGGCAGCGCCAAGCGACACATTCCGGTTCACGTCGAGACGTCCGCGCATGCGGGCACGCAGATCGTTCGTCGATTCATCACCGATATCGAGATATTCGTTCCTGTATGCCGACACCTGCAGGCCAACTTCATGCACATTCCAATTGGTGCGTGCCGCCACTTCGATACCGATCCGGGCGATCGTGTCGGAAATCTTGTTGCTGTTCGTGGCCTGTACGTTGTCGATATATGTCGCAGACGCGCTGGCGAAAGAATCAACCAGAAATGCGCCGAGCCGAATCGGCTCGGGATCAAAGGCTTCCTGATGGCGATCTTGCACGGACTCGTACTTGTCACGACTGTAATAGTCTTGGCCCTGCGCCACGGCGTTGCCGGCCACCAATCCCCCAGCAGCCACGCTTAGAAGGCAAACACGCTTGAAATTCGACATTTATGCAATCCCCTTGGGTAATTCTTGTTGTGTGCCGGTCCTGATCAACTGGATGTGCGTTGCAAACTTGGGACCAAGTTTATCGGTATTCTGTAGTGGCCATGAACAATCGGATTCCCGGAACGAAACAACGGACAGAGCAATCGAACGTGGTTTGAATCTGTGCGCTCTCTATGCGCTAAGCGAATGAAAATGTGCTGAATTGGATAGAACAAATTGCGCATAAAGGCTTGGGCGGCCAACACAGCATCGCTGTTCGGCATCAGTTTGACGTGCCTTTGTCCGACGACAGCTGCATTTAGACCAAGCAATATATTTCGCAACATGTGCCTCAAAGACATCCCCACCCATATTCTATGCGTTGCGTATGGACCAAACCTTCCGATAGAGGCCTTGCCCTGGCGACTGGCACGCACTTGCACCAATGCGTCGAGGCGAAAGGTCTGACGCCCATTCAATGTTGCTCGCACCCGAAGCCAATACGCTTCCAAAGCCCGTTAAAGCTACACCTTTGATGGTTAACTGTCACCCTGCGTCGGTCCCAAAAACCCGACATTGACGACGTGTCTTCCTGGTGTTGCCCGTGCTCCACACAGCGGCTTCGAAACGTATATTGTCCTGCCTCGTTTCAACTCTGGTCGCCGCTCCACGAATGCGCCACATTGGCATGCGGCTGGCATCCACGCTGGCCAATGTCTTGGTTTGAGCCCCTCCCCATGAAAAAACTCGGTCTCTTCCCGTTGCAAAATTCCATAGGTGAGAAACGGCGCACGCAATGACGGAAGTCGAAACGATCGTGATTGGCGCCGGCGCAGTCGGGCTCGCCTGCGCAGCCGAACTCGCTCGCCGGGGTCACGAAACCTATGTTCTGGAAGGGGGGCGCGATATCGGCACCGGCACATCCTCGCGCAATAGCGAAGTGATCCATGCCGGCCTTTACTATCCGACCAACAGCCTGCGGCACCAGTTGTGCGTGACCGGACGCCGACGGCTCTATGACTATCTCAGCGTCCACCAGGTTCCTCACAAGCGCACCGGAAAACTGGTCGTCGCAACCAGCGAAAGCCAGATCACCAGGCTGGAAGCACTCCTTGACCAGGGCCAACGCAACGGGGTCGAAGGTCTGCGTATGCTCAGTGCCGCCGACGCAATTGCTCTCGAACCCAGCCTGCGCTGTGTGGCGGCGCTACTGTCTGAAGAAACGGGTCTGATTGACAGCCACTGCTATATGACCGCCCTTCACCATGAACTCGAGGATCATGGTGGCGCAGTCCTGCTGGACGCACCGGTCCTCGGCACATGCATCCTTCCCGATGGCCGTTTCCGGATAAGGGTCGGCGGACGTGAACCTTACGACGTCACAGCCCGCCACCTCATCAATAGCGCCGGACTTTTCGCGCACGGTCTAGCCCGTGGAATGGAGCGATATGACGGCAAGCTTCTGCCTGAATTCACGCTCGCCAAGGGCAACTACTTCAACTGCCAAACGCGACCGGCCTTTTCGCGACTGATTTATCCGGTCCCCGTTATTGGCGGATTGGGGGTCCATGTGACCCTCGATCTTGCCGGTCAGATGCGCTTCGGCCCCGATGTCGAATGGCTCGGGCATGACGACCCTGACAAGATCGACTACCGTGTGGACGCGGCGCGGTCCGCCGCCTTCTACGAAGCTGTCCGAACGTATTGGCCCGCCCTGCCAGACGGTGCAATTGTCCCGGCCTATTCGGGGTGCCGCCCGAAACTCTCCGGTCCCGACGAGCCTGCCGCCGACTTCCGAATCGACGGACCCGCCCTTCACGGACATGCTGGTCTCGTGCATCTCTTCGGAATCGAATCGCCCGGCCTCACCAGTTCGCTGGCGATCGCGGACTACGTCGCCAACCAGATCGACGCCTGACACAGGACCACTTTGCGGGTCGGCAACTTGCCCGGCGGCTAAGCTACCTGCAATTGCTTGAAAAAACTGATCAATTCCCGGTTGGACAGTCGTTCCGGCGTCTCTGCAAGCCCGCGAATCGAGAGGCGCTTTCGCGCCTCGGTATCCGACATGAGTTCGACCAGACGATCGGCATAGTCTTCTGGTTCCTTAGCAATAACGACAAGATCGTCGAGCACGTCCAGGAACCCTTCCAGTGCAACAGGATAGACGACGCACGGCATTCCCAGCATCAAGTATTCAGCCACCTTGATGCTGACACCGCTGGCGATCCGCGTCGGGGCAAGACCTATCGCCGGACTTCCTGAAATACTTTCGAGACTCTGGACCCGGCCGAGCAGCTCGACGCCCCTTGTCTCGGCTTGCGCCGGGGTCAGGTCAGCGCAGATGGACCCGGCCACTTTCAAAACGGCGTCCGGACGCTGCTTGAGAACCAGGGGCCATATATCGTCCACGAGATGCTTCAGGGCGTCGATATTGCCGGCGTGCCGCGTGCCGAGAAATACAGCGTGGGCCAGCGCATCCGTTTCCTGCACCGTGTGGACCGGGGGTTCCGGCCGCAACCAGATTGACTGTGCTTCAGGCAGAAGCGGACCCAAGACGTGGAGTTCATTGTTCGACGCATAGAAATTCACGGTCGACGCGCGGCACCGCTCCGCTTCTTCGGCCCGGGTGACCTCGGTAAAATCCGGCGCCAGACCGTTGGCCCTGAACTGCTCTGCTCGCACCGAGAACAGGTCGTGCAACAGGACAGAACGATGAGGTACGCCGGTCAGGTGATCAAGCAGTGGCCCAAGAGAGGAATATTCGGCCACCGCAATATCGGGTGCGCCGCGGTTCACAAGGGCAGCAACGTCCTTCGCTTCCCGACTCCGGAGAGGGTCCCCAAGATAGGAGTGGATCTTGATGTCAGCCCCCAGTTTCCCGGCGATTGCCTTCGCTGCCCTGACGACAAAGCGTCCCCAGACCTGAGGAGACAAAGACCAGTACCGCCCGCCAAGCCGAATACTTGCGGGCACGACCAGTTCGTCCGAAAGCTCCAGGAATTCAGGATGAACTGACATCCAGGGGCGATTGCCAAAAGACCGCATCGGCGCAAACACGATGCGCACCCGCGTCCCTGCAGCTTTTACAGCACGCAGGAAAATGGCGAGATAAGCTGAGTTACCGGTCGTCATCACGTCCAGTTGGCGCTGCACGATCATGTCCATCCGGGGGGGGCTCGTCTCTGCCATCTAAAACTCCTCAAAACGCCCATTAAGGGAATTTCCTGCGCGTGTCCTGCAAGCCGGACGCCAGAATCAGAGGCGGCGGCTGGTTTCCCAGCCGCCGCCTCAATGTCTCTCAGGCAAAGCCTGTCCTATTCAGCAGCAACCGGCAGGTCGACAGCCGAAAGGTCGGTGTAGCGCTTCAGGTGGTGGTCAACATTGCCGAATTCGGCGTCGATCATGGTCAGGCGCTTGAAATAATGACCGACGGCCAGTTCGTCCGTCATGCCCATGCCACCATGAATCTGGATAGCCTGCTGGCCGACGAAACGCCCAGCCTGGCCGATCCGCACCTTGGCTGCAGAAGCTGCCTTCTTGCGGGTCACTTTATCCTCGTCCACTTTCAGCGTCGCCATATAGGTCATCGAAACCGATTGCTCGTGCTCCATGAACATGTCGACCATCCGGTGCTGCAGCACCTGGAATTTGCCGATGGCCGTGCCGAACTGCTTCCGGTTGCGTGAGTATTCGACGGTCATCTCGTGGGCGACCTTCATCGCACCGCAGGCTTCTGCGCACAGGGCGGCAATCGCCTCGTCTGTCACCAACTCCACCAACGGCAGGCCATTGTCGACTTCGCCGACCACGGCATCTGCGCTGACAGACACGTTTTCGAAATACACTTCCGAAGCACGGCGCCCGTCAACTGTTGGGTAGTCGCGTGTCGAGACGCCCTTGGCATCCTTGGCGACCACGAACACGGTCACGCCCTTGGCGTCACGGCGTCCGCCCGACGTGCGGGCAGTCACGATGAAATGCGTCGCCCATGGCGCGCCGACCACGACAGCCTTGTGCCCATTGATCGAGAATCCCGAGCCGTCTTTCTTGGCGGTGGTTTCGAGATCGGCAAGATTGTAGCGCCCGCGCGGTTCGGCATAGGCGAAGGCAAATATCTGCTCGCCCGACATGACGCCGGCCAGGTGTTCGGCCTTCTGCGCATCACTGCCGCGCTTCAGGAACCCGCCGCCGCAGACGACGCTTGGCAGATAGGGCTCGACAACGAGACCTTTGCCGAACTCTTCCATCACAACCATCGCATCGATCGGACCGCCGCCGAGACCACCGTCTTCTTCGCTGAATGGCGCCATGAGCAGGCCGAGTTCAGCGAACTGGGCCCACATGGCCGGGCTCCAGCCCTCTTTCGACGCCACTACCTTACGGCGCGTGTCGAAGTCATATTGCTCGCGGATCAGCCTTGAGAGGCTGTCGCGGATCATGCCCTGTTCTTCGGTAAAATTGAAATCCATGAAATATCTCCCTGTCCCGGTGCCTTAAAGGCCGAGGATCATTTTGCTGATAATGTTACGCTGGATCTCGTTCGATCCCCCATAAATCGACGTCTTGCGCATGTTGAAATACGTTTCTGCCGTGAAGTCGGAGTGGTCCGGGCCCACGCCACGTTCATTGGAACCGTCGGGTTCCATGCCGGCCGTATAAGGAGCCGCATAGTTGCCGACAGCCTCAAGCGTGAGTTCCGTCAGGCGTTGCTGAATCTCCGTGCCCTTGATTTTGAGGATGGAGCTCTCAGGTCCGGGCCCCTTGCCTGCAGATTCCGCAGCCAATGTGCGCAGCTCGGTGAATTCCAGCGCCGTCAGGTCGATTTCCAATTGGCTGATCTTGCGGGCAAAATCTCCGGACTGGATCAGCGGCTTGCCGTCGACCAGTTCCTCGCTTGCAATGGCACGGAGCTTCTCCACGCCGCGCTTCGACCGGGCGACGCCCGCAATGCCCGAACGTTCGTGAGCGAGCAGGAACTTGGCACAGGTCCAGCCTTCGTTTTCCTTGCCGACGAGATTGCCAACCGGCACGCGCACGTCCGTCAGCCATGTTTCGTTCACTTCATGGCCACCATCGAGCAGCTTGATCGGGCGCACTTCGACACCCGGCGTCTTCATGTTCACCAGAATGAAGCTGATGCCTTCCTGAGGCTTCTTGGCCGTCGGGTCGGTGCGGCAGAGGAAGAATCCCCAGTCGGCAAATTGTGCGAGCGTCGTCCAGGTCTTCTGGCCGTTGATCACCCACTCGTCGCCGTCGCGCACAGCCGTCGTCTTGACGCTTGCAAGGTCCGATCCTGCACCCGGCTCGGAATAGCCCTGGCACCACCATACGTCGCCCGACCTGATCCCGGGCAGGTATTCCTTCTTCTGCTCCTCGGTGCCGAATGTGTAGATAACAGGAGCCACCATCGACACACCGAACGGCAGTGGCATGATCGCATCGACGCGCGCATTTTCCTCTGACCAGATATAGCGCTGGGTCGATGTCCAGCCCGTGCCGCCATACTTCTCGGGCCACGCGGGCACGGACCAGCCTTTTTTGCCCAAAATCTTGTGCCAGGCGAGGAATTCATCTCGCGTCAGGTCTTCGCGCGTTCCGACGCCAGCGAGTTCCTTCGGGTAATTTTCGGTAATGAAGGTACGAACTTCATCGCGAAAGGCGACTTCCTCAGGGGAAAAATCAAGGTTCATGAGCGTGGAACTCCTCCGGGCAGATTATTTTAGGGCTGACTCGCACTCTCTATGTCAGTCAAATAGGTCTCGTGGCAAGGTTACGCGCACGTAAACGTAAACTTTGCCGCAGGGTTCACATGCGGATTCAGGACGTCGCAGGCTCGGCGATGAACGGTGCGCAGGCAGTTTTCAGCAGGCCGATCGCTGTTGCCGAACCGAGACCGCCCCCCGTCTGGAACTCGAGCTGCATCAGCGGCTTCAACCCGAGGCGTTCGAGTGCCGCCTCATGCGCGGGTCGTTGCGTGCAATGGGATGCGATGCAATGGCTTATCGCTCGCGGATCAATGGCATGAACGATCCCGGCTGCAATTGTCGTCGCGAATCCGTCGAGCACTACCGGTACGCCTTCATGCCGCGCTGCGATAATCGCTCCGACGCACGCCGCCAGCTCGCGACCGCCAAGGCAACGCAGCGCCTCAAGCGGATCGGACAGGTGGCCGCGATGCAGTGTCAACGCCCGGCTGACCAGCTCGACTCGCCGTTTCGACAGGGCCGGAGGGGTCAAATTGCTCGGTCGAACCCAGTAATCCGGCGAACCGCCATAAAGCGCGCAAGCCACAGCGGCGGCGGCCGTCCCGACCCCGGCCCCAGACACAGCCAGTGCCAGCAGGTCTGGCTTGTCTTCAATCGCCTCGAATCCGAAAGCGATCGTCGCCGCGCATTCCCGTTCACTCATGGCGGCCGTCACGGCGATGCTGGGTGTTGGATTGTCGAGCGCGAGTTCAAAGACGCGGATATTGGCGCCAGCCTGCGTGGCAATCGCCGACAAGGGCGCCCGTCCTTCCCTCAAAGCATCGACATGCGCGCGCGTGTCCGTATTCGTAGAAAGTGAGACACCTTCATCCACCAGGCCGTGCGATCCGGCAAAGATTGCCAGGACCGGCTTTTCGATTCGAGGTGGATACCTGTGCTGCCAATTGGCCAGCCATTCCGCCGCTTCGCCGAGGCGCCCGAAATCGCCTTCCCGCCCCATCGTGAGCAAAGCCGCCCTGACCTGCGCGCCAGGGGCCGTATCAAGTGCGATCGGCTTGTGAACAAGCGCTCGAACATCGTCGAGAGGGGCGGTATTATTGGCAGGCTCAGTCACGTCAGTCAGTCTCCCGGTTCCCCGAAACTGGGAACCATGCGCTTTTATCAGAGAAATCGGTCAACGCACGACAAGGATTTGTTACCTTGCGGCGTGTCACACTTGCCCATCCTGCTCCATGGATTACGCTGTATATTGATGACTGGCCAACCGATAAAGACCCCTTGCATAAAAGTCTGCGCAATAGACGCCACTACAGGTTGGTGTCTGGGGTGCGGTCGCACTTTGCCGGAAATCGGCCGATGGGTCGCGATGGGGGGCGATGCACGCGACGACGTCACCAAATCCTTGCCGGAGCGGATTTCTGAATTGAAGGCGATGGGAAAGAGATAGGTTTGCGCGGGGCGTTGGAAAAAGCTGTTTCAATGTTCGCTGCTGCTGCGATGATCGCGACGGCCGTCGTTTTCTTTGTCGTTCCCAGACTTCACGATCGAGAGAAATCAGGTGACGCACCGACTGTGGCATCAGCCGTCGTTGCGAAACAGCAGGCAAGCTTCGCCAATGCCGCCATCATCGACCGGGAATCCGACGGCCATTACTGGACCCGTGCAGATGTCGATGGAACCGCAGTGAAATTCATGGTCGATACCGGCGCCAGTACCGTGGCAATCACCTTTCGGGATGCGCAGCGGATTGGCCTCAAGCCTGAAGACCTCGATTATAAATGGGAAATCCGCACCGCAGGCGGCATCGTGCACGGCGCGGCCGTTACGCTGGAAAAGATCAGCATCGGCCAGGTTAAAGTCGAAAATGTCGAGGCAATGGTCCTGCGCGAAGGCCTCGAACAGTCACTTCTCGGCATGACGTTTCTCGGCGAACTCTATTCCTACGAATTCCGCAAGAGCCAGCTGGTCATACGCCAGTAACCGGCGCGCCGTCCTGCCCCCGACCGATGCCGATTTCCCAGGCGAACCGAGATTCATCGCCGGCCCAGCGCGCATAGGCAACGCGTCCCTGCAGGCCGGCGGCGTTCATCAGATCCCTGTACCAGGTCTCTTCACCGGCATTCAGGCGCTGCGGATGCACGCCCCACAACAGGCAGGCCTGCCGCAGGCGCTGGTCATCAAGTGAACCATACAGGATCGGCGCCGCGCCGCGTACGCGCGAAAAGCGCGCCAGCCGGTCAAACGCGCCGGTTCGCAGGGCCAGCGCCGTTGCGCCTTCCGACGCTGCCATGGCCTGCGCTGTTTCCGCCACAACGTCGATTGCGTTTGTGCTGGCACCGTCACCATCGAATTCGGCGATCGACCGGCGATAGTCTTCAGAATTTTCGGTGGCCCGAATTATCCGGGACATGATGGCGACAGCCGTGGCGGGATGGCGACCCACCGCTGTTTCGGCAGACAGCATGACCGCATCGGCGCCCTGGTAAATCGCTGTCGCCACATCGCTCGCTTCGGCCCGGGTCGGTGCCGCATTCTCGATCATGGATTCCAGCATTTGCGTCGCCACGATAACGGGACGCCCCGCGGCGCGCGCCGCCCGCACGATCCGCCGCTGGATGACTGGCACGTCTTCGGGCGCAAACTCCACCCCGAGGTCGCCGCGCGCTACCATCACGGCATCGGCTGCTTCCACAATGGCCACCAGGTTCGTAATCGCCGCCGGCTTTTCCAGTTTCGCGACCAAGGGCGCCCGGCCTGCAATGATCGCCTTGGCTTCGAGCACGTCTTCTACCGTCTGGACGAAGGACAACGCAACGATATCCACGCCGATCTCCAGCGCGAAGGCGAGGTCCTTGCGATCCTTGTCCGTCAGCGCCTGAACCGGCAGGGCCTTTCCGCGAACTGTGAAGCCTTTCTTGTCACCCAGCTTGCCGGGCACTTCCGCGCGCACGCGCGGCTGGTCACCCGCTTGGGTCACGGTGAGGATCAGCTTTCCGTCATCGACAAGGATCGTGTCTCCGACTTCAAGCATGGCAACAATTTCAGCATGCGGAACCGGGATCACATCGTCCCGGTCGGTTTCGTCAGCCGCGATCAGGTCATACTCCGCCCTAAATCCCAGCTTCATCGTTCCGCTTGGAAACCGGCCGACTCGCACCTTGGGGCCTTGCAGGTCTGCCAGCGTAGCCAGGGGCTGGCCCAACGCCGCTTCGGCCCCGCGTACGGCTTCGAGTGCCTCGCGATGCGCCTCATGTTCGCCATGACTGAAATTCAGCCGGAAGACATCGACCCCGGCCTCAGCCAGTGCGCGGATTTCCTTGCGCGAACGGCTGCCCGGTCCCAGCGTCGCAACTATCTTGGCGTTCTCGCCGCGAAGTCTGTTCTGGCTCATCCTGATTCTCCAATGACGCTGGGTGCGCAGCTCGTCATAGGCGACTCGTGGCGAGGTCACCAGTGCTGACGTTAGCGCAAACATTGGTATCTTAGTGTGTAATCTGGCGAAGGCGCACGTAAAACCCAGTTGCGACGCGCGTCACATTCACCAGGTCAGGCATAAACAATTCCGCCGAAAGCGGGCTGCAAGGACGGCGGCAGTCGGTGGACTGCCTGCAACCTGGCGTCAGACTCTGCGATACCCGCCCTATCTCGATACTCAGGCAACACTGTCGGCTTTCACAGCAAACGGATCATAATTGAGGATCGGAGACAGCCACCGCTCAGCCGTGCGCATGTCCCAGCCTTTTCTCGCTGCATAGTCCTCGACCTGGTCGCGCTCGATCCGTCCAACCGCGAAATAGACGCATTCGGGGTGCGCGAAATACATGCCGGACACGCTGGAGGCAGGCGTCATGGCACAGCTTGATGTCAGCGACACGCCGATCTGGCTCTCCGCATCCAGGAGCCGGAACAAGGTTGCTTTTTCGGTGTGCTCCGGTTGGCTCGGATATCCCGGCGCGGGGCGAATGCCGCGGTATTTCTCACCGATCAGGTCGGTGGCCTGAAGCGCCTCATCCGGCGCATAACCCCACAATTCTCGCCGCACGCGCTCGTGCATATACTCGGCCGTGGCTTCCGCAAACCTGTCAGCCAGGGCTTTCACCATGATCGAGGAATAGTCGTCACCCTTCGCAGCGAATTCGGCGGAAATGGCCTCGACTTCCGAACCGGACGTCACACAGAATCCACCCATCCAGTCTTCACCTTCCGGCGCGATGAAGTCGGAAAGAGCGAAATTGGCCCGCTCATTGTCCTTGACCATCTGCTGGCGCAGCGTGTGGAACGTGTCGCCGGTTTCCAGCAGGATGTCATCGACCCGGCTGTTGGCACGCCAGAATCCCACGACCGCTTTCGGTTTGAACCAGGCTTCGCCGACAAGGCGCTGCATCATGACTTCGGTGTCACGCCAAAGGCCACTCGCAGCTTCGCCGACAATCTTGTCTGTCAGGATGGCGGGGTATTTCCCTGCGAGGTCCCAGGCCGCGAAATACGGCGTCCAGTCGATATACCTGGTCAGCGTCGCGAGATCGATGTCATCGAACGTGCGGACGCCGGAATAGGTCGGTGCCGGACGCTCATAGGCGTCCCAGTCCAGCTTCAGGGCCGCCGCGCGGGCTTCGGCTATCGACAGTCGCGGCTTGGGCGGCCCGTCCTTGCGGGATTCCCGCATCCGCTGGTATCGGGCCTGGGTCTGCGCAACCAGGGCCGGCTTGTCTTCGGTATTCAGCAATGAACTCACGATGCCGACAGCCCGGCTTGCATCGGAGACATGGATCACCGGCGCGCACTGGATCACCGGGTCGACTTTCACCGCCGTGTGCGCCGGACTGGTCGTCGCGCCGCCGATCATCAGCGGCTGCGTCATACCCCGCCGTTGCATTTCGGCCGCCACATAGACCATCTCGTCCAGGCTCGGCGTGATCAGGCCCGACAGGCCGATAATGTCCACATTCTGTTCAATCGCCGTGTCGAGGATTTTCTCGGCGGCAACCATCACGCCGAGATCGACGATCTCGTATCCGTTGCAGGCGAGCACAACGCCGACAATGTTCTTGCCGATATCGTGCACGTCGCCCTTCACGGTGGCCATCAGCACCTTGCCGTTAGACACATCAACCGTGCCCAGCCGGATCTTCTCTTCCTCGAGATAGGGCTCGAGATAGGCGACGGCGGCTTTCATGACCCGGGCCGACTTCACCACCTGCGGCAGGAACATCTTGCCCGAACCGAACAGGTCGCCGACGACGTTCATTCCGTCCATCAGAGGCCCTTCGATCACATGCAGGGGCCGTTCGACGGACTGTCGCGCCTCCTCGGTATCCACTTCGATAAATTCGGTGATCCCGTGAACAAGGCTGTGCTCGATCCGTTTGGCGACCGACGCTTCGCGCCAGCGCATGTCCTTCTCCTGCACCTTGCCCTTCTGGCCACGGAAGGTTTCGGCAAGGTCAACCAGTCTCTCCGTCGCATCGGCGCGGCGGTTGAGAATGACATCCTCGACCCGCTCCCGCAGCTCCGGCTCGATATCGTCGTAAATATCAAGCTGGCCAGCATTCACGATACCCATGTCCATGCCAGCCGGGATAGCATGATAGAGAAAGACCGAGTGCATCGCCCGGCGCACCGGTTCGTTGCCGCGGAAGCTGAACGACACATTCGACAGCCCGCCGGATATGTGACTGCCGGGGCACGTCTCGCGGATCACCTTCGCGGCTTCGATGAAGTCGACGGCGTAATTGTTGTGTTCCTCGATCCCGGTCGCCACGGCGAACACGTTCGGGTCGAAAATGATATCTTCGGGAGGGAATCCGACCTCTTCGGTCAGGATCTTGTAGGCCCGCTGGCATATCTCGATCTTGCGGGCGGCGGTGTCGGCCTGGCCCTCCTCGTCGAACGCCATGACGACGACGGCCGCACCGTAAGACAGGCAGGCGCGGGCATTCTTGCGAAACGCATCCTCACCCTCCTTCATCGAAATTGAGTTCACAACCGCCTTGCCCTGAACGCATTTCAGGCCGGCTTCGATGACCTCCCATTTGGAACTGTCGATCATCACCGGTACGCGGGCAATATCGGGTTCAGCCGCGATCAGGTTGAGGAAGGTGCGCATCGCTTCGACACCGTCCAGCATGCCTTCGTCCATGTTGACGTCGATGATCTGGGCGCCATTCTCGACCTGGTTGCGGGCAACCTCGACAGCAGCGGGATAGTCGCCCGCCGTGATCATCTTGCGGAACACGGCCGAGCCGGTGACGTTGGTGCGCTCGCCAATGTTGACGAAGTTGGAAGAAGCCTTGGTCATGATACCTGTCTAGCTTTTGGGCCGAACGACGCCGGGAAGGCCGTCGATACTTTCGGCATTTTTCTGAAAGTGGGTTTCGGTCCATTCGTCGACCGACTTGTTGTCAATGTACCGCGTCAGCTGGTCACGCTCGCCCTTGAATTCGTAGAACGGCACACCCCAGCCGCAGCTGTCGGAAATACGATCGATCTTGATGACGATAACCGCCCGCGCCCGGTCAAAACCGGGAAATTGAGCGAGCATCTCTGGAAAGCGCGGATTGCCGACATCGATGGCTTCACCCTGGCCATACAGGCGCAGGATATTGGCAGGCCCCTCAAAGGCACAGAACATGATCGTGATGCGCCCGTTTTCCTGCACGTGCGCCTGGGTCTCGATGCCGGAACCGCCGAGGTCGAGATAGGCGACCGTCATCTCGTCGATCACCTTGAACGCGTCATAGCCCTTGGGCGACAAATTGATGTGTCCATCTGCGCTCAAGGGGGCGGTGGCGGCGAAGAACAGTTTCTGCGCTTCTATGAAGCGAATCAGCTTGTCGTCGAGCTTGTCATAGGTCCTACCCATTTTTACGCGCCCTCCCTGCGTCCAACGGCCAGTTGCCATCAGCGATTTCTTCGAAGCCTTCTGTGGCCTGATTGTACCAGTATATCCACGCCTCGACGCCAGTCGGCGCAGAATCGTCATCCAGTAGCGGTATCGTCTTTCTCACATACAGCGAGGTGGCCGGATCTCCGGTGACATCCTCGAACGCATCCATCGCCCCGATGATCGACGCATCCGTCAGTTGATACCGCACGCCATGGCACAGCGTGTCGCCGTCGACCACGCCCGGAAAGCCTCCAAGGTCCAGCAAGATCCCCCGGAACCGGCACGGTCCGAGAAACGTGCCCGAGGCTTCCAGCGGCAGGTCAGCCGGCATGCCCGTCGCGCCCTGTTTCAACAGGCCGTAGAACACGAACAGGTCGCCCGATCTGACCGGCCCGCCTGTCATGATGCCAGTACGAACGGTTCCAGCCCGGAAAGCCGCATGTCGTGCGAAGTCGGAGCCGGATCACGCGGCGTCACGCCATCAACCGCCTTCGCGATGGCTGAGATGTGCTCCGGTGTCGTTCCGCAGCAACCGCCCAGAATGTTGACGATACCGTCTCTTGCCCAGGCACTGACGGAGTTGGACGTTTCTTCCGGCTGCTCGTCATACTGGCCCATCTCGTTCGGGAGGCCGGCATTCGGATAGGCCGCAACCAGCGTATCGGCGATACGCGACAGCGAGGCGATGTGTGGCCGCATCAGGTCGGCGCCCAGGGCACAGTTGAATCCGATTGCGAACGGCTTGGCGTGGCGTACGGAATTCCAGAAAGCCTCCACCGTCTGGCCAGACAGCGTACGGCCCGACCGGTCCGTGATCGTCCCTGAAATCCAGATCGGCAGCTTGTCCATGCCTTCCGCTTCGAGGTCCATGATCGCCTTGATCGCCGCCTTGCAGTTCAGCGTGTCGGTGATTGTCTCGATCAGGTAGAGGTCCACGCCGCCTTCATTGAGGGCCTGTACCTGCATCCGATAGGCGTCATAGACTTCATCGAAGGTCACCGCGCGGTGGCCGGGATCGTTCACGTTCGACGACATGGACAGCATCTTGTTGAGAGGCCCAATCGAACCGGCGGCAAAGCGCGGCTTGTCCGGTGTCTTCGCCGTCCAGGCATCGGCGGCAGCCCGCGCAAGCTTGGCGCCCTCGAGATTGATGTCGCGAACGGCCTCGGCGTCCAGCCTGTAATCGTCCTGCGCGATCGTCGTCGCCGAGAATGTATTGGTCTCTGAAATGTCTGCGCCGGCCTCGAAATAGGCATTGTGCAGGTCCGTCACGATGTCCGGCCGGGTGAGGCAAAGGATGTCGTTATTGCCCTTCATCTGGCCTTCATGACCGATGAAGCGGACGCCGAGGAAATCGGCTTCATCGAGACCACGTCGCTGGATCATTACACCCCACGATCCATCAAGGATCAGGATACGTTCCTTTGCGGCGGCCTTCAGGGCAGCGATGCGTTCAGTACGGTTCATGTCAGTGCCTCATGCAGCCTGGGCAGGCTTCGGTTTCATGCCAAGCAGGCGGCATGTCGACAGTGCCAGTCCGGCCCGGTTCAATGTATAGAAATGGAACTTTTCGACGCCCTCGTCGGCCAATTTGTGGCAGAGCTCGGCCGCCACGTTCGCCGTGACAAGATCGCGGGTTTCTGCATCGTCGTCGAGACCTTCGTAGAGACCATGCAGCCAGTCCGGCAGGCCCGCGCCGCACAGCGCCGAGATCCGCTTGAGACCGTTGAAATTGGGCTGCAGCATGATCCCCGGAATGATCGGCATGGTGACGCCGCCAGCCCGTGCCCGTTCGAGAAAGCGCAGGTACGTATCAGGCTCGAAGAAGAATTGCGAAATCGCACGATCTGCGCCGGCATCCTGCTTGGCTTTCAGGAACGCGATGTCCTGGTCCCAGCCGAGGCTGTCGGGGTGTTGTTCCGGATAGCACGAAACAGAAATCTCGAACTGCTTGCCAAGTTCCGGACGGTGCTCCCGCAAGCCTGCGATCAGTTCGACCGAGTCGCGAAACCCGCCCGGGTGCTGCTGGAAGGCCGCGCCCATGCCTTCAGTCGCGTCGCCGCGCAGCGCAACGATATGGCGGATGCCCGCATCCCAGTAGCCGTCAGCCACGTCGAGCACTTCTGCCTTGGTCGCAGACACGCAGGTCAGGTGCGCAGCCGGCAGCAACAGCGTGCTGCCGGCAATCCGCTTGACGGTATCATGCGTGCGCTCGCGGGTGGACCCGCCTGCCCCGTAGGTGACGGACACAAAATCGGGTGCCATCGGTTCCAGCCGTTGCACGGTTTCCCAAAGACGCTCGGCCATGGCGTCGCTCTTCGGAGGAAAGAACTCGAACGACACGGACGGCGCGGAATCTGATTGGCGATCGGCGATCGACAGGGTGCTCATGCGTTGGCCTCCTCAGGCAGAGCCAGCTTTTCGGCGACCCAGATATTGACGACAAGGCCCGGGCCGGACGCATCGGGCGGATCAAAAGAATGCGGCTCGGACAGCTTCAGCTTCGCGTCGGCGGCCCAGCCCGCCATATTGTCGTCTCGCATCCCGAGCCGATGATGACCATGCTCTTCGCGCAGGAATTCCAGGTCGTGGGCTGCGAAGTCCACGACCAGCATGCGGCCACCCGGCTTCAGCACGCGGCTGGCTTCCGCAATCACCTTGCCCGGCGCGTCCATGAAGTGAAGCACCTGGTGGATGATGACGAGGTCCGCAGACCCGCTGTCAAACGGCACGGCAGTCACATCGCCCTGTCGAACACGCGCGTCGGCAATGCCGGCATGCTCCAGATTAGCGCGTGCGACGGTCAGCATGTGATGGCTGAGGTCGACGCCTTCGGCTTCGCGCGCCAGGGGCGCAAACAAGACGAGCATGCGGCCTGTGCCGGTGCCGAAATCGATCACGCGGTCAAACGGGCCCGGACCCGCCAGTTCAAGCAGTGCATCCTCTATGGCCTCATTCGGATAGTGCAATGACCGGATCGTGTCCCAGGTACCGGCAATGCCGGAAAAGAATGATTCGGCAGATGCTGCCCGCAGGGCCGATACTTCGGCCAGCTGTGCAGCGTCCCTGCGCAAAGTCGGGACGTCGATGAGGTCTTGTGTGAACAGCGAGTCGAGAAAAATGCGCCCTTCGCCCCGACTGGCGGCACGGTAGAAGACGAACGAGCCCTCGGGCATCCGCTCGACCAGGCCCGCTCCGGCGAGCGCTTTCAGATGGTGTGACAGTCGCGGTTGCGATTGCGCCAGCACCTGAACGAGTTCGCCGACAGACAAGTCGCGCTGGCGCAACAAGGCGAGAATCCGCAAGCGGGTCGGTTCGCCCGCAGCGCGGAGACGGTATATTGTGGAGGCAATATCTGACTGCATATCGTCATATAAACATCAGTTTATATGTTTTGCAAGATTGCACGCACGACACAGTGCACATGAATTTACCAATTAGTCAGTTGATGCGTCCCTATTGAGCCCCCATTTACCGCCTAGAATCAGACTCCGGGACCATTCTCATGCAAATTCGATCTTTCGGGGCCGCGCTGTTACTCGGCCTCGGCGCCTGCGCATCGACACCAGCGCCCGAAGCCGGTGCTGTTGCGGACCCCTATGAGGGGTTCAACCGCCAGATGTTCGCGTTCAATAATGGAGTCGACCGGTACGCGCTGGCGCCAGCCGCTTCGGTGTACGAGACGGTGACCCCTGCATTCGGCCGCGACCGGGTCGGCGATTTCCTCGGAAATCTCAAATCCCCGGTCATTTTCGTGAATGATGTGCTGCAGGCCCAGCCCGGCCGGGCGAGTAATACGTTCTTTCGATTCACCATAAACACGACAATTGGCCTGGCCGGTTTGTGGGACGCTGCAGACTATTTCGGAATTGATGGGCATCGAGAAGATTTTGGCCAGACACTAGCCGTCTGGGGCGTCGGAAGCGGCCCCTATCTCGTCATGCCCTTCCTCGGACCAACCAGCCCGCGCGATCTGTTGGGGACCGGTGTCGACAGGGCATTTGATCCCCTCACCTGGACCGAATTTGCCGGCCAGCCGGACCTGGACGACCAGATTGCCATAGGGCGTGGGGTGCTGGGCGGCCTGAACGCGCGGGTCGCGCTGGACGACCAGATCAGGACGTTGAACGAACAACCGGAACCTTATGTGGCGCTTCGCCGTATTTATTCATCTCAGCGTCAGGCTGCTATCCGTAATGGTCAGGTTGTCGATGAATCGGAAGCCTATGATGATCTCCCTGATTTTGACGAATTTGAAAATTAACCAGACCCTGATGACACAAACAGGAGCAGTTTCTTGAACCGGATTACAATCACCGCCATGGCCCTTGCCGGACTCGCCCTGTGCGCCTTGCCGGCCGCAGCAGACGCCAAGACCGAAGCCTATGTTCAGGCGAATGCAAGTGAGGTCCTGGCCTCGCTGAATGATCCGTCCCTGACGGCCAGCCAGCGCACCAGCACATTCAGTAGCTACATGGACAAGTTCACCGAC
>Ga0209344_10000086_pt1 | contig 195701 bp, 166 predicted proteins | sample Cruoilmetagenom6_FD_187293 | JGI IMG/M metagenome (GOLD analysis project Ga0209344, IMG submission 187293) | Oil polluted marine microbial communities from Coal Oil Point, Santa Barbara, California, USA - Santa Barbara Oil Seep Sample 6 (SPAdes)... | ecosystem: Environmental > Aquatic >...
GATCTAACCCCCGGCCAACCTCAGTTGAGCCGACCGCGGACACGGCGGATGCTGCCGAAGTGGATGCCGTCGCGCCCGCCGCTGGTTCACCCGACGTGGCCTAACGACGTGCCGAGCGCCACACACTCAGCTACTGAGCTGATGTGGATGCGGCACCGGCATCCTTCGCCACTTCTGCTCGCTCAGCAGCTTTCGCCGCCGCTTTGTCGGCCGCAAGCTTCTCTGCGGCTTCGGCAGCGAGAGCGACCTCGGCGAGCTCCTCGGCGGTGTCTTGCGCGCCAAACACTGACACGAGAAGGTCTTTCGTCCACTCGATCAGCGCACCATCGTCAGCGCCCGTCGGTAGCGGGATGATCGCCGCTGAGGCTGCAGAATGATACTTCGACCCCGGATACATGCGCTGCAACCGCACTTGCTTAGAATCGAGAAGTTCAGCCGGAGCGATGCGTAGTTTGTCGCCCATGACGACCACTTCGCTCAGTCGTAGGCGCTGCGACATCCGGCGCAATCGCGACACCGCAATGAGGTGTTTCACTTCCTCGGGAGGCTCGCCGTAGCGGTCGGTTAGCTCTTCCAGCACCCGATCGATGCTGTCGGCGGATGCCGAGGGCGCACTTGCCGCGGAAAGCTTCTGGTAGGCCTCAAGCCGCAATCGCTCGCTCTCGACGTACTCCTCGGGGATGCTGGCATCTACGGGCAACTCGAGCCGCAGTTCGGTCTGACCTTCGGCAACATCACCGCGGAACGCCGAGACGGCTTCGCCAATCATGCGCAGGTAAAGGTCAAAACCGACGCCAGCGATGTGGCCAGACTGCTCACCTCCGAGCAAGTTGCCGGCACCACGAATTTCGAGATCCTTCATGGCGATCTGCATTCCGGCACCGAGCTCATTGTTCGCGGCGATCGTATCGAGTCGTTCGTGGGCGGTTTCGCTCAGCGGCTTCTCTTCGTCGTACAAGAAGTACGCGTAGGCGCGCTCACGACCACGCCCCACTCGACCACGCAACTGGTGCAACTGGCTAAGGCCGTACTTGTCGGCACGATCGATGATGAGCGTGTTCGCGTTGGGGATGTCGAGCCCGGTCTCCACGATCGTGGTGGAGACGAGCACATCAAATTTGCGATCCCAAAAGTCGACCATCACTTGTTCAAGAGCCGACTCGGGCATTTGGCCGTGGGCGATCGCGATGCGAGCATCCGGAACCAGTTCGGCAATCTTGGCGGCAACCCGGTTGATGGAACTCACCCGGTTGTGCACGTAAAAGACTTGCCCCTCTCGCAGAAGTTCGCGGCGGATCGCCGCGCCAACCTGACGCTCAGAGTAGGGCCCAACAAAGCTCAGGATCGGATGCCGATCTTCGGGCGGAGTAGCCAAAGTCGACATTTCGCGGATGCCCGTGACAGCCATCTCCAAGGTGCGGGGAATCGGGGTTGCCGTCATCGCCAAGATGTCGACGTTGGTCTTAAGTTTCTTGAGAGCATCCTTGTGCTCAACACCAAAGCGTTGCTCTTCGTCAATGATGACGAGGCCGAGATCTTTGAAACCGACGCCCTTCGAGAGCAACCGGTGGGTGCCGATGACAACATCCACGGTTCCGTCGGCGAGCCCGGCGATCGTTTCGCGAGACTCTTTCTCCGTCTGAAAACGACTGAGTGCTCTCAAATGCACGGGGAACCCGGCAAAGCGGTCGGCAAAGGTCTCCATATGTTGGCGAACGAGCAGGGTCGTTGGCACGATCATGGCGACCTGTTTACCGTCTTGAACAGCCTTGAACGCGGCCCGAACGGCAACTTCAGTCTTTCCGTATCCCACATCACCGCTGAGCAGCCGGTCCATCGGAACCGGGCTCTGCATGTCAGCTTTCACTTCATCGATCGTCGTGAGCTGATCAGGAGTTTCGGCGTAAGCGAACGCCTCTTCTAGCTCGCGCTGCCAGGGAGTATCCGGCCCAAAGGCAAAGCCCTTGCTCGCCATGCGGGCGCTGTAGAGCTTGACGAGTTCGACCGCAATATCGCGAACGGCCTTGCGCGCTTTGCTCTTGGCCGCCGACCAATCGGTGCCGCCCATTTTGTTGAGCGAGGGAGCTTCGCCACCGACGTAGCGCGAGAGCAAGTCAAGCTGGTCAGTGGGCACATACAGTTTGTCGCCGGGATAGCCACGCTTGTTCGGCGCATACTCCAGCACAAGAAATTCGCGCTGAGTTTTGACCGCATTGCGACCACCGGTGCTGACCTCACGCGATACCAACTCGATGAACTTGCCGATGCCGTGGGTCTGGTGCACCACATGGTCACCGCTCTTGAGCTGAAGCGGGTCAACAACGTTCTTGCGTCGGGTGGCGAGCTTGCGAGCAGGTCGCGAGGCGTATCCGACAGATCGGCCAAAGAACTCGCCCTCACTCAGTACCGCAAGCTTGGCTTCGGGCATGGCAAAACCGTGATCGACGGAGGCCCGCAGCAAGTAAGCAACGCCGGGTTCTGTCTCGGCCGGAAAAGTCTCGACCGCACGCCCGGAGAGCTCGCGCTCGCCGAGCAGGTCTGCCGTGCGCTCGACAAGCCCCGCCCCCTCCGCAACGATCGCGACAGTCCAGCCGTCGGCAAGCAGCGTGCCCACGTGGTCGAGGGCGCCGTCAACGGTTCCCGCGAACGAGGGCGTAGCCGTGGCATCGATGCGCACATATTCGGATGCCTCTTCTGCAGCATCGAGCAGCGTCGCCGCATCCGCCTCTCCCGAGTCGAACGTGCTGAGGGTCCACCAGGGGCGCTCCCCCGCGGACGCTCGAAGCGCGTTGAGCGTGAGAAAGTCTCCCGCATCCAAATCAATGGGAGCCTCGGCACCCGCGGTGGCCGCGTTCCACGCCGCACTCAAGAATTCTTGGTTGGTCTCGGCGAGATTGACGGCTCGTGAAGACACCTTTTCTGGCGAGAGCACAGCGATTGCGGCATCCGTTGGCAGGTAGTGAGTGAGCGGAACGAGCTTGTCGACGAGCGCCGGCGCGAGCGACTCCATGCCATCGACCGGGATGCCCTCCGCGATTTTCGCGAGCATCGTTGAGAGGCTCGGAAACTCGTGCTGCATTTCGCGAGCACGTTGACGCACCGAATCGCTCAGCAGAAGTTCGCGACTCGGCACCAGCTCGGCATGCTCGATATCGCCGTCGATCGAGCGCTGATCGGCGACCGAAAACTCGCGCAATTGTTCGAGCTCATCACCAAAGAATTCAAGCCGCAGCGGATGCTCGTGGTTGGGAGCGAACACGTCGAGAATGCCACCCCGCACAGCGAACTCCCCGCGCCGGGTCACCATGTCGACACGGGAATATGCCAGAGCAACAAGTCGCTCCGAAAGCGCCGACAGGTCGTAGTTGCGGCCACCCTTGGCGAGCACAACGGGTTCGATAGTGATGAGGTTGTCGGCAATGGGCTGCAACGCTGCCCGCACAGACGCCACCAACACAAACTGGCCAACCGGATTCTCTCGCCACTTAGCGAGGTCACGCAAAGCCTGCATCCGCTTGCCCACGGTTTCGGCACTCGGGCTCAGTCGCTCGTGCGGCAGAGTCTCCCAGGCGGGGAACTCCACGATCTGAGCGTCGGGAAGATAGCTCGCGAGCGAGCGGCGCAGCGATTCAGATTCGCGACCGGTAGCGGTCACCGCGAGCATCGAGCGCGGTGCATCAGAAGCCGTGAGCAGGCCGCCGATAAGGGGCGCCCGCAACCCTTCGACGAGGGAGAAGTCGGCGCTACGTTGCGAGTAACGCAGGGCGCTCTCTACAGTTTGGGCGCGCGAAAGCGCTGAGATAATTCCGTCGAGAGTCACCGGATTACTCTACTCGCGGCCACCGACGCTGCGATGAGAGTTCACCCACAGCGCAGCAGGATTGCACGATTTGCGCGGTAACGCTCGAGGTCGGCGCAGCGCAGCGCAGCCGCAGCGCAGCCGCAGAACTAGCGCGGGCTGTGGAAACGTTGCTGAGCCGCTTCGAGACCCTCTTTGGCGACCAGTGCCACGGCATCCGCAGCATCACCGAGCAGGTTCGGCAGAACCGTGCGCTCCTCGCCCGAGAAGTCACGCAACACGAAGTCGGCGGCGGGTTGACGACCGGGCGGGCGGCCAATGCCGACGCGAACGCGCGTGAAGTCGGGTGATCCGACAGCGGCGGCGATGTCGCGGATGCCGTTATGGCCACCATGACCGCCACCGGTTTTGAGCTTCACCGTGTCGAAGTCGATATCGAGTTCATCGTGCACGACGATGAGTCGCTCAACAGGAATCTTGTAGAACCGCATGAGTGCAGCGGTCGGGCCACCCGAAAGGTTCATAAAAGAATTGGGCTTAGCCAGAATCAGTTTGGGGCCATCCCCAAAACTGCGACCCTCTGCCACAGCAGCGTTCGCTTTGTGGTTCTTAAACGTGGCCGACAGTTCGTCGGCCAAGTGGGCCAACACCATGTGGCCCACGTTGTGGCGATTACCGGCGTAGCCGGGCCCGGGGTTACCGAGCCCGACTACTAACCATTGGTCATCCACGATTTCTCGCTTGCGGAAGAATCTAATTATTCAGCAGCCTCGGCGCTAGCAGCCTCAGCAGCAACAGCTGCGGCTTCTTCTTCAGCAGCTTCAGCCTCGACCGATGCACGCGGCATGCTGACACCGATAACGAGCAGCTCGGGGTCGGAAAGCAGTTCCGACCCCTCGATGAGCGTGATGTCCTTGGCGTAGATGTGAGCGCCTTCTTCGCGGCCCTCAATGTCGACGGTGAAGTACTCAGGAATGTGAGTTGCTTCAGCCTCAACCGAGATGGTCGGTGCGTCGAGGTTTGCGATCGTTCCAGGAGCGGACTCTCCGGTGACGTGGATCGGCACATCAACAATGACCTTCTCACCCTTGCGAATGACGACGAGGTCGATGTGCTCGATGATCTGGCGAACGGGGTCCTTCTGAACGTCTTTAACGAGAGCGAGCTGGCTCTTGCCGTTGATGTCGAGGTCCAAGATCTGGTTCGACTTACGCAGGATCAGCGCAATCTCGTGGCCGGGAAGGGCAACGTGGATGGGGTCGGTGCCGTGACCGTAGATGACGGCAGGAATCTTGCCTGCAGCGCGAAGCTTGCGGGCAGCACCCTTACCGAAAGAGTCGCGGGCATCCGTAACAACGTGGTTTACGCCTGGCTTAGCCATAGTTTTTCTCCTCTGAAGACCGAAGTCTGTTGTGGGCCTGATGCCAGCAACGAGCGGAGTTCTCGTGGCGGGCGCAGTGCCCAGATCATTGTCTGTAGTTCAACTCGAACGCCGGCAGACCATAGATCTGCCGCGTGAGGAAAAGCCCTGTGAGGAAATAGTCCTGAGACTTGCCCGCCGCGTCGATAACGGAACCAGATGGTTCCCTCGCCGAAGTTCAACTGCTGAGTTTACACGGTTATTCGCTGCCGTCAGCCACGAATCTCAGGCTCCCGAGACCACTCAATGAGCGCTACAGAACGACTACTCTTGAAGTATGCCCGGAAGTCTTCACGCACGCGTGCTCAACGATCTCGGGCTCAGCATCGTTTCAGGCGAGATCTCCCCCGAATCCACGGTGCTCGCTGAACAACTCGAAGAACGCTACAGCGTGTCCCGTTCAGTCGTACGAGAAGCCGTGCGTGTGCTGCAATCGCTCGGCATGGTGGCCTCGGTAAAGCGAGTAGGCATGCGCGTGCAACCCATGGCGCAGTGGAGCCTCTACGACCCCCTCGTGATTCGCTGGCGCCTCGAGCAAACCGAAAACGGGCGCCAACTGCGCTCACTCACCGAGCTGCGCAGCGCCATCGAACCGCAGGCCGCGAAACTCGCAGCCCTGCACGCCTCCGACGAAGCCGCCGGCGAGCTACTGGCGTTGGCGGCGCGAATGCGGGCCGTGGGGCGCTCCGGCGACCTGGAGCTGTTTCTTGAGCTCGACATCCGCTTTCATTCGCTGGTTCTTGCCGCGAGCGGCAACGAGATGTTCGCACGCCTCGACCGCGTGATCGCCGAAGTGCTGACGGGCCGCACCCACCGTGGACTCATGCCGTCGACCCCGCACGAAGAAGCACTGCAACTGCACGTGGATGTTGCGGATGCCATCCAGGGCAAGCGCCCGGCCGACGCGTTCGCCTCCATGGAACGCATCATGAGCCGCACGATCGAAGAAGTCGAGCCCATCTGGGCTGGCGAACCGCGCATCTTCCTCGACTAAACGTCGCGCAAGAAACCCAGCGCGCTAGAAACGCAGCACGCTGCAATCCCTACGCCCTAGAAGCGCAGCAGCACCTTGCCGCTGTTCTCCGAGTCCTTGGCAACAGCAAACGCTTTGTGAGCGTCGGATGCCGCGAACTCGTGGGTCACAATCGGCCCGATAACGAGGCTGCCGTCGGCGAGCGCCGAAATCACTTCGTCGATCTCGTCGTTGAAGCGGAATGACCCGACGAGTTCGAGCTCGCGGGTGATCGCGAGTGAGATGAGTGCGGGCTGCTGGCCGGAGGGCAAAAGCCCCACCATGACCACGCGGCCGCCACGAGTTGCTCCGCGCACGGCAGACTCGAGACCGCGATAGTTTCCCGATGATTCGAAGACGATGTCGGCGTCGGCGGCGGCGATGGCATCCGCATCGGTCGCGTGAAGCGTGTCGGTTGCGCCGACCTGACGTGCAATTGCGAGCGGACCGGCGAACATGTCGACGGCCACGATCTCACTGGCACCGGCTCTCGTGAGAACGGCGACGATGAGCGCACCGATCGGGCCAGCGCCGATGACGAGGGCTCGCTTTCCGCGAACGTCACCGGCACGGGAGACCGCATGCCAAGCCACGCTGGCGGGCTCGACGAGTGCGGCATCGCGCAGCGTTAGAGAGTTAGGGAGTGCTCGCAGCATCCGGCTCGGCAAGGTGACGAACTCGGCGAAGGCACCCTCGGTGTGCGGAAAACGTGCGGCACTGCCGAGGTAGGTGCAGCCGGGCGAAAGGTTAGGGCGGTCTTCTGGCCAGCGCGGCTCGGTGCCGCCGGGGGTTGCCGGATGCACGGCGACAGCCGTTCCCGCAACGGGACCGCTGCCATCAGCAGCCTGCTGAACGACGGTGCCGACCACTTCGTGGCCGAGAATCATCGGAGCTTTGAGAATCGACTCCCCCGCAGCCCCGTGCGACCAGTAGTGCAGATCTGACCCGCAGACCCCGCCGAACGCAATCTGAATCACGGCTTCGTCGACTGCCGGAGCGGCCAAGGGAATGCTCTCCACGCGCAAGTCATCTTGAGCGTGAATCGTGACCGCGAGAGTTTCGGCGGGGGCTGCACTTGTCATGACAATCTTTTCTGTAGAACTAAGCCGAGCGCGAGGCCCGGCGGTATGGCAGGGAGTTAGACGACAACCGTCATGCCGCCATCAATGAAGATGACTTGGCCGTTGACATAGTCAGAACCACTCGAGGCGAGCCACACTGCGGGGCCACCGAGGTCGGCGGGAGTGCCCCAGCGACCGGCAGGTGTGCGCCCGAGAATCCAGTTATTGAAGGTGTCGTCATCGACGAGCGCCTGAGTCATCTCGGTGTGGATGTAGCCGGGAGCAATCGCATTGATCTGCAGCCCGCCGCTCGCCCACTCTGCCGTCATGGCACGAGTGAGATTGCGGATGCCACCCTTCGAGACCGTGTACGGCCCGATGGTCGGCCGCGCGAGATCGGTCTGCACCGACGCAATATTAATGATCTTGCCCTCACCCCGCGTCAACATGTGGCGCGCAACTTCACGCCCGACGAGGAACGCGCTCGTGAGGTTGGTGGAGATGACCCGGTTCCAGTCCTCCACGTCGAGATCGAGCATCAGCTCGCGATGCTGGATGCCCGCGTTGTTCACGAGCACCCCGATCGCACCAATGGATGTCTCAATCTCGGCAATCGCGGTGGCGACAGCCGTGGCATCCGCTACATCAAACGCACGAGCGTAGACGCGTTCGGCCCCAAACTCGGAGCTGAAGTCGGCGTGAGTGGCGGCAAGGCGTTCTTCATCGCGACCATTCAGCACGATCGTTGCTCCCGCCTCAGCGAGGGCCTGCGCGATTACGCGACCAATGCCTCGGCTCGAGCCAGTAACAAGGGCGATTCGCCCGGTGAGGTCAAACAGGGTGGATGCCACAGCTATCTCCTAGAACATTCCGGCGACGAGGAAGATGACGAACGCGATCGCGAAGCCCATGACACCAATGAGTGCCTGGCCAACGGTCCACGTGCGCAGGGTGGTCTGGGTGTCCATGCCGAAGAATCGGCTGACCAGCCAGAATCCCGAGTCGTTGACGTGACCAGCGAACACTGAACCGGCGGCGAGCGCGAGCACGATGGCGGCGAGTTCGACGGGGTTGAGTGAAGCGTCAGCGAGAACGACGGGCTGGATGAGCGCTGCCGCAGTGGTGAGCGCGACAGTAGCCGAACCTTGAGCAACCCGGATGATTGCAGCGATCACGAAGCCAGCAACGATGAGGGGCATGCCGATCGACTCGAGCGAGGTTGCGATGCTGGCGCCGATTCCGCTGGCACGCAGTACTCCACCGAACATTCCACCGGCACCGGTGATGAGGATGATCGAGCTAACCGGGCCAAGCGCGCTGTCGACGATGGTCTCGATGAGCGTGCGCTCCTTGTTGCGCTTCCATCCGAGCAGCCACATTCCGAAGACGACGGTGATGAGCAACGCGATGGGCGTCTCGCCGAGAAGGCGCAGAACCTGAACAACAGGGTTCTCGAGGTCAACCACACCGGCGGTAGCGAGCGCGTTGAGTCCCGTGTTCATGAAGATCAGAACGAGGGGCAGCAGGAGCAGGAAGAGAATCGTGCCGAGCTTGGGGTTCGACTTGAACTGAGCAGCCTTCTCGTCATCCTGGCTGCCGAAAAGGATGTTCGGGATAGCGATGTCAAATCGCTTACCGGTCCACGTACCGAACTTGTAGCCCACGACGTACCAGGTGGGCAGCGCCACGATGAGACCGAAAATGAGGACGAGCCCGACGTCGGCACCGAGCAGGCCGGTGGCGGCAACGGGGCCGGGGTGCGGCGGAACGAAGATGTGCATGACCGAGAACGCAACGGCAGCGGGGAAGGCGTAGAAGAGCAGCGATCCACCGAGGCGACGAGCCACCGTGAAGATGATCGGCAACATAACGACAAGACCAGCGTCGAAGAAGATGGGGAAACCCATCATGAGCGAGGCGATGGCGAGAGCCAACGGCGCACGCTTCTCACCGAAGCGACGGATGAGCGAGTCGGCGAGCACCTGCGCTCCACCACTCATTTCGAGCATCCGCCCGAGCATCGCGCCCAAACCGACCAGCAGTGCAACGCTGGCAAGCGTGCCACCGAAGCCCGAAGTGAGGGTCGGAATTATTTGGTTCGTCGGAATACCTGCAGCCACGGCAGTCACGAGGCTGACGATGATCAGGGAGAGGAACGCGTGAACGCGGCCCACGATGATCAGCAGCAGCAAGAGCGCTATGGCTCCCGCAGCGAGAAGGAGAAGGCCCCACGTGGGCAACTCCCAGAGCAGTTGGAGATCGGTCATCATTGTCCCTATTTCTCTAGTGCAGCTCAGCCGACGTAGCGGTCAGTGAGGTCTTTTTTGATGGACCGGACGATCTCGTCCGGAGTCTGGGTGAGGTCGACGAGCACTCCGCGCTCGTCGTCCTGAAGCGGTTCGAGGGTGTCGAACTGAGAATCGAGCAGGCTGTTGGGCATGTACTCGTGGTTGCGGTGCGACTGGCGTTCGGCGATGACTTCGCGTTCGCCGCGCAAGTGCACAAACACAGTGGTTGGAGCGTAGGCCGTGAGCATGCGGCGATAAGAACGCTTAAGGGATGAGCAGGCGACGATGATGGGGTTGCCGTCAGCGAGTTCAGCGCCGATGCGTTCGGCAATGATCTCAAGCCACGGAGCGCGGTCTTGATCGTTGAGGGCGTGACCGGCTGCCATCTTTTCTTTGTTGGCACGAGGGTGAAGGTCGTCACCGTCGATGAACTGCATGCCCAGTTCGGCGCCGAGGGCTGCGCCAACGGTCGACTTACCTGATCCAGAGACACCCATCACGATGAGGGGTGGAAATTGTGAAGCCACGGTCTTCCTAACATTCGACGCATCGTTACGTCTGATATCAATCTGACCAGTGTGCCTTAAAGCAGACTTAATGCAAACTTTCTGAGCACATATCTCCCCACACGGGTCGTGAATGCGCGGATAAGACTCTGGCGTGACGCCCGGGGTGGTGGGAGTATTGGGGCAGGGAAGGAATTGCTATGAGCGAGAACCTGAACGATCCGGTCGAGGAACTATCACCAGAAACCTGCTGGGAACTGCTACGCAGCGCCAGCCTCGGCAGGATAGCGGTGAGCTTCCAAGGGGAGCCTGAGATCACTCCTGTCAATTTCATCGCCGTCAACAATCGGCTGATGCTGCGCACAGCGCAGGGCACGAAGCTGCTGAAACTCACGATCAACGATCGAGTCGCGTTCGAAACCGACTATGTTGGCCCACACTCTGCCTGGAGCGTTGTGCTCAAAGGAACGGCCCGCATCATCGAATCTCAGGACGAGATTTACGAAGCCGACCAGCTACCACTCACACCGCTCATCCCGACACTCAAATACGTCTGGGTAGAAATCAAGCCGACGGGAGTGACCGGACGCCGCTTCACCCTCGGGCCCGAGCCCGAGCGCTACTGACACACGTCAACGCTCAGACGCCCTCGGTCGAGACACACTGCGGCTTCATCTCAGGGCTGAACGGATGCCGCAAGACTGCTGCGCGGTGTGCCCTAGGCTTGATGATTGGGCCAACCAGCCATGAACATGGGGCCCGCAACTGTGTCCCAGAGTCAAGGAGTGAACGACATGACCGCTGCTGAGCAAGCATCCGCAAACATTGGCGTAGTAGGGCTCGCAGTTATGGGCTCCAATCTGGCCCGCAACCTCGCAAGCCGCGAAGGCAACACCGTCGCGATCTACAACCGCTCCTACTCGAAGACCGAGACTCTGCTCACCGAGCACCCCGAAGCTAATTTCGTTCCGGCATCCGACTATGCCGAATTCGCCGCATCGCTGTCGAAGCCACGAACCGCCATCATCATGGTGCAGGCCGGCAAAGGCACGGATGCCGTGATCGATGCTTTGACCGAAGCTTTCGAGCCCGGTGACATCATCGTCGATGGCGGCAACGCACTCTTTACCGACACCATCCGTCGCGAAAAGGCAGTGCGCGAGACTGGAATCAACTTCGTCGGCGCCGGGATCTCCGGTGGCGAAGAGGGCGCGCTGCTCGGCCCATCGATCATGCCCGGCGGTTCTGCTGAGGCCTGGGAAACTCTCGGCCCGATCCTCAAGTCGATCGCCGCTGTTGCCGAAGGCGAGCCGTGCGTAACTCACGTCGGAACCGACGGTGCCGGCCACTTCGTCAAAATGATCCACAACGGCATCGAGTACGCCGATATGCAGCTCATCGCTGAGGCTTACGACCTCATCCGTCAGGGCACCGGTGCTACCCCCGCCGAGATCGCCGACATCTTCGCCGAGTGGAACAAGGGCGAGCTCGAAAGCTACCTCATCGAAATCACCGCCGAAGTATTGCGTCAGGTCGACACCAAGACCGACAAGCCTCTCGTGGACATCATCCTCGACCAGGCCGGCTCGAAAGGCACCGGCGTGTGGACCGTGCAGACCGCGCTCAACCTCGGAGTTCCCGTCTCCGGAATTGCCGAAGCTGTTTTCGCCCGCGCTGTCTCCTCGAAGCCTGCCCAGCGTGCGGCATCCGCAGCACTGCCCGGCCCCAGCTCGGTGCCGACGATCGACGACAAAGCGGCATTCATCGAAGACGTTCGCCAGGCCCTCTACGCCTCGAAGATCATTGCGTACAGCCAGGGCTTCGACGCCATCGTTGCCGGCGCTGAAGAGTACAACTGGGACATCAAGAAGGGCGAGATCGCTAAGATCTGGCGCGGTGGTTGCATCATCCGTGCGCGCTTCTTGAACCGCATCACCGAGGCCTACGCCGAGAACCCCGGTCTCGTGGCCCTCGTCACCGCCCCGTACTTCACCGACGCGATGGCAGGCACTCAGGACTCGTGGCGACGCGTTGTCGCTGGGGCGGCAGCAGCCGGCATCCCAACCCCCGCGTTCTCATCATCGCTCGCCTATTACGACAGCCTGCGCGCACCGCGCCTGCCCGCCGCCCTCGTTCAGGGACAGCGCGACTTCTTCGGAGCGCACACCTACAAGCGAGTCGACATGGATGGCACCTTCCACACCCTGTGGTCGGGCGACCGTAGCGAGATCGAAGCGACTGACTCGCACTAAGCACAGGCACTTACCGAGATGGCGGCGAACGACTAGTTCGCCGCCATTCGTGTCGTGAGGGTTCGCGCCGCACGATACCCAGCGGCGAGTGACAGAATGGCTGCACAATGAGCAACTTCGAGGAGAATCCCGAACTCGCAGGCTACGAGCCCCACGGGGAACGGCCGCTGCGTTCGCGCGCGTTCGTGTGGGTGATGCGCGTTGTTGTTGTGCTCGGGCTTATCGGCCTCGTCGTGCCCGGAATCGTCTCGGCCATGGGCACAGCGAACAACACCGCTAATCGCACGTGCGCTGTGTACACCGAGTATTTGGCACCTCAAGCGGTGTCCTACGACATCCGTTTCGAGCTTTCGGGCGACGGAGAACCGGGCTGGAAATGCTACGCGGTCGCTTTCAACGGAAATGAGACGCTGCTGCGATCTCTCGGGCTCATCCCCGGCCCCGCCATCATTCCCACGGGCCCGGCAGACAACACCTAGTCGCCTGCGAGCAATTGCTCGCGCACTTCACGACGCAAAACCTTGCCGATGAGGGATCGTGGCAGTTCGTCCACGACGACGACGCGCTTGGGCACTTTGTACGCTGCTAGATTCGCCCGCAGCGACTCCCGTACCGCGTTCTCGTCGAGAGACTCGCCGTCGGCCAGAACGACAGCGGCGACGACATCTTCGCCGCTGTGCTCACTCGGTAAGCCGACGACCGCAGCATCCGCTATCGAGGGATGCTGTCGCAGCGCATCTTCCACTTCGCTCGGGGCAACGTTGAATCCGCCCGTGATGATGAGTTCTTTAATGCGGTCGACAATGCTCACAAAGCCGTCGCTATCGACCGCAACAATGTCGCCGGTGCGGAACCAGTCTTTGCCACCGTCGGTCGCGGAGACGAACACTTCAGCGGTCTCGTCTGGCTTTTGCCAGTAGCCCGAGAATACTTGCGGACCGCGCACGAGAAGCTCGCCCTTTTCGCCCGCTTGCCGATCCACCGTCGGGTTCTCGGGATCCACGACGCGGATCTCAGTATTGGGCAAGGGCAGCCCGACGGTTCCTGGGCGACGAGTAGGGCCGACAGGATTGGCCATCAGCACGGGGCTCGTCTCCGAGAGACCATAGCCTTCCACGAGAGTTCCGCCCGTACGCTCCTCCCACGGCTCCACGACGGACGCCGACAGGGGCATTGCCCCGGAGATCGCGATCTCGATGCCCTTGAGGGAGACCCCTGCTGCGTCAGCTGCAGCAGTGAGGCGTTCGTAGATCGGGGGAACGGCCGGCAGGAACGTCGCCGGCCGCTTCTTGATGACGGCGAGCACAAGATCGGGGTCGAACTTGGGAAAGAGCACGAGTCGCGCGCCCATGCTCATCGCAAACGTCAGACAGAGGGTGAGGCCATAGGCGTGAAACATCGGGAGCACCGCGTAAACGACGGCCTTGCCACGGGGCACAGCAGGAACCCAGGCGCGCGCTTGCGCAGCATTGGTCGAGAGGTTCACGTGCGTGAGCATCGCTCCCTTAGGATTGCCCGTTGTCCCACTCGTGTACTGGATGAGTGCGAGATCATCAGCGTCGGGGCGCACGATGCGGGCATCGATGGGCTCAGACTTCAGCAACTCTTCCCACACGATCGTTCCGCTGACCGGTGTGGTCAGGGCGGTTCGCGATTCTCGCGCTTTCGCTATCGGCAAACGCAAGAGCGCTCGAGTGATAAACGGCATTGAGCGTGTCACGTCAACAGAAATGATGGTTTCTGCGGCAATATCCGCGGGCAGATCCTGAACGGTAGAGACCACGTTGTTCCACGCAATCACGACACGCGCCTCGTGGTCTTCGAACTGATGCCGCAACTCGCGAGGAGTGTAGAGCGGGTTGTGCTCCACGACAACGGCACCGAGTCGCAGCACGGCATAGAACGCGACAATGTGTTGGGGACAGTTGGGCAAGACGAGTGCCACCCGGTCACCCTTTTGTACGCCGAGCAGTCGCAGGCCCTCGGCCGCACGGTCGATCTGATCGCCCAGTTCGCTGTAGGTGGTCTCACGACCAAAGAACTCCAGCGCGATCCCGCGCGGATACTCGGCGATAGACGCAGCCACGAGATCGTAGAGCGATCCCTCGGGCAGCGAGATCTCTTCAGGAACGCCGTCAGCGTAGTGAGCGAACCAGGGTCGGTCGGACAACACAGTCATGGCTTAACTGTATGTTGCGGATCGTCTAGCCAACTACACGATGGGCGCGGAGAACTCTCTCAGTGGTTAAGCAGCACCATCGAACATCGAGGTGACCGATCCATCATCGAATACTTCGTGGATGGCGCGAGCCAGCAACGGAGCGATCGGCAGGATCGTGAGCGTCGGGAACCGCTTGTGTTCCGGCACGGGCAGGGTGTCGGTAACAACTACTGAGTCGATGAAATCGCTTTGCAAAATCGTGGGAGCGGGGTCGGAGAAGATCGCGTGAGTTGCAGCGACAACGACCTTGAGGGCTCCAGCACGCTTGAGCGCTTCAGCAGCCTTAACGATCGTTCCGCCGGTGTCGATCATGTCGTCAACGAGCAGGCAAACTCGGCCATCAACATCACCAACGATGTCGTGAACGGTGACCTGGTTGGGAACCAGCGGGTCACGGCGCTTGTGGATAATCGCAAGAGGTGCGCCGAGCTTGTCGCTCCAGATATCTGCAACGCGAACGCGGCCCATGTCGGGGCTGACCACCGTGAGGGTTTCGGGGTCAAGCTGCTGCTTGAAATGCTCAAGCAGCACCGGCATGGCGAAAAGGTGGTCGACAGGGCCGTCAAAGAATCCCTGAATCTGAGCAGCATGCAAATCGACACTCATGATGCGGTCGGCGCCTGCGGCCTTGTACAGGTCAGCAATGAGGCGCGCGCTGATCGGCTCACGACCGCGACCCTTTTTGTCTTGACGGGCGTAGGGGTAGAAGGGCGAGACAACAGTGATGCGCTTGGCGGAAGCACGTTTGAGGGCATCCACCATGATCAGTTGCTCCATGAGCCACTCGTTGATGGGTTCGGTGTGCGACTGGATGACGAAGGCATCGCAACCGCGAACGCTTTCGTCGTAGCGGGCGTAGATTTCGCCGTTCGCGAAGGTGCGTGCGTCGGTGGGCACGAGCTCGCTGCCGAGCTCTTCAGCAATGTCGATCGCGAGTTGCGGGTGCGCGCGCCCGGATACAAGCACGAGTCGCTTTTGACCGGAAATCTTGATGCTGGCCACGTGGGGACTCGCTCTCTGCCGCGGTTACGGCGTGCTTCGGTCAGGCGTCGTTATCGTCGTTTGCTGCTGCAGCTGCCTGAGCTGCTGCAGTACCCGCCCGATTGGTTTCAACCCAGCCACTGATATTGCGCTGTGGAGCGACGTTGATGCCTAGTGAGCCCGCCGGTACATCTTTTCGGATGACCGAACCGGCTCCGGTGTACGCTCCGTCACCAATCCTAACCGGAGCGACGAACACGTTGTGCGATCCGCTGCGCACATGCGAGCCCACTACTGTTCGGTTTTTGTTCACGCCGTCGTAATTTGCCGTGATCGTTCCGGCCCCTACATTGGACTGTTCACCCACTTCGGTGTCACCGATGTAGCTGAGGTGAGGCACCTTGCTGCCCTCACCAATGCTGGAATTCTTTGTTTCGACGAAGGTGCCGATCTTGCCGCTGACGCCCAACCGGGTGTTGGGGCGCAGATAGGCGAAGGGCCCGACAGAGGCGTTGGCACCGATCACGCTGAGAGTTGCATCAGTGCGCTTCACGACAGCATTCTCGCCAACCTCACAGTCAACAAGGGTCGTGTCTGGCCCGATGATGGCACCGGATTGGACGAGCGTTGCGCCCTTGAGCTGAGTGCCCGGCAAGATTTCAACATCGGGGTTGAGGGTGACGTCGGCATCGATCCAGGTCGTTGCAGGGTCTTCAATCGTGACGCCAGCGCGCTGCCATTTCTGCACGATGAGTTCGTTCATACGACGAGCAGCTTCGGCCAGTTGCACGCGGTCGTTGACCCCGGCGACCATCCAGCCGTCGGTCACGGGCATAGCAGCGACCGTTGCGCCGACCCCGCGAAGCAGACCGACAACATCGGTGATGTATTTCTCGGCTTGAGCGTTGTCTGTCGTGATGCGAACGAGCTGCTCGCGCAATGGCCCGACCTGGAACACGTAGGTTCCCGAATTGATTTCTGTGATCGCAATCTCGTCGGCGTTGGCATCTTTTTGCTCAACGATGCGGTCGAGGCCACCATCGGCACCGCGAACGACGCGGCCGTAGCCTGTGGCATCGTCGAGGATGGCAGAGAGCACGGTTGCCGCGGCCGACTGCGTGCGGTGTTGCTCAAGAAGCGACGTAAGAGTGGCCGAGTCGAGGAGGGGAACATCGCCGCTGACGACAACGACATCCCCATCGAAGTCGGCAGGCAAGGAATCAACGGCAACCTCGACGGCGCGACCGGTGCCCGGAATGTCATCTTGATCAACGATCAGAATGTCGGGCATGAGTTCGGTGAGCGTTGCCACCACTTCGTCACGCTGATGACGCACGACCGCGATGACGTGGTCGGGGTTGAGCTCGCGCGCGGAGGCCACGACGTGCCCAATGAGCTCTCGCCCTGCAAGGCGGTGCAGAACCTTGGGCTTGGCAGACTTCATGCGAGTGCCTTGGCCTGCTGCGAGAACAATGACGGCGAGTGTGTGTTCGGTCATAGACCTATTGTGCCCTGAATGAGCGGTGCCCAAAGTGCACGTTCAGAAGTCGGGCAAAGATAAGCAAAAAGCTCCGCCTCTAGGATTCGAACCTAGACTGGACAGCTCCAAAGGCTGCCGTGCTGCCGTTACACCAAAGCGGACCGCACCCGAAGGCGCGCATCAATTCTGCCAGATCATTCGCCGTCTGTCGTCCACGTTGCCCAATTCGGAGGCTTCACACACGTTTCTTCAGGTTTCTGGTCGGCTTTTATGGCACACATCGGCGGGGTGAAACTGGGATAATAAACGGATGCCCCAACGCGACGAAGTCGACCGCATTGTCGAAGCGTGGTCGCGCGAGCGCCCCGATCTCGACTTTGCGCCCCTGCATGTTTTGAGCAGGGTTGGTCGCCTCGCCAAGCATTTGGAACGAGCCCGCAAGGCGGCGTTTGCGGTTGCCGGTGTTGAGCCGTGGGAGTTCGATGTGCTTTCGGCGCTGCGCAAGGCGGGCGCTCCGTACCAGTTGAGTCCGACAGCGCTCGTGCAGCAGACCATGGTGTCGAGCGGCACGATGACGAACCGCATTGATCGTATGGTGACGCGCAAACTCGTCGAACGCCGCACTGACCCGAACGATGGTCGCGGTGTAATCGTGATGATGACTGCCAGCGGTCGCGAACGCGTCGATGAGGCGATCACTTCGCTGGTTCATGACGAGACGGCGCTGTTATCCCGAATGTCTCCCGCGGAACAAGAACGACTAAGTTCTTTGCTCAGAAAATTGAGTCTCGACGGTGAATGACGCGCAAGCCCCGACCGCGTTTCGCCGCAACTCCCCCGGGCTCGGTCTTGCGCTTGCCGCTTTTGCTCTCGCTCTGCTGATCAGTTTTCTCGTGCCGGCGATACCGACCCTGACCGCGTGTGTCGTGTTGGGCATCCTCTTCGCCGCCCTGCCCTGGCGCGATTCGGTTCGCGCCGACGTGAAGCCGGGCCTGGCGATTGCTTCCCGACGTTTGCTACGCATCGGTGTTGTGTTGCTCGGCTTCACGTTGAGTCTCGTGAACATTGCCGAGCTGGGCTGGCTCGTGCTCGGCATGATCGTGGCGATTGTCGTCATCACCTTCTTCTTCACGTGGGGCCTCGGACGGATGCTGCGCCTGCCCGGCCAGCAACCGGTGCTGATCGCTGCCGGATTTTCAATCTGTGGCGCTTCGGCCATCGGCGCTATGGCGGGTGTCACTCGCGCGAAGGACTCCGACACGGCTACCCCGATTGCGCTTGTCACACTGTGTGGCACCCTCGCCATCGCACTGCTCCCTGCCCTACGCCCCCTCCTCGGGCTTGACACGGCAGAGTTCGGCATGTGGGTTGGCGCGAGCGTGCACGATGTTGGCCAGGTCGTCGCTACGGCTCAAATCGCGGGAGCGACCGCTCTCGCCGTTGCTGTCGTGGTGAAGCTGACCCGGGTTGCAATGCTCGCTCCCATGGTCGCGCTCGCTGGTGTGGTCGCCGCGCGGGCCGACCGCGTACAGGCGGCAGCCGCGAGCGAAGCCGGCGAACCTGCCGCCGATCGTGACGAAGTCAAGCGCCCGGCTATCCTGCCCCTGTTTGTCGTCGGCTTTCTTGCTGCCGTGCTCGCGCGCACCTTCATTCCGCTACCCGACGGCTTTCTCGAGGTCGCGGCATACGGTCAAGAGCTCGTGCTCGGCATGGCCCTCTTCGGGCTCGGCGCTTCGATCAGCATCGGCAATCTCGTGCGCACGGGAGGTCGCGCCCTCGTGGTCGCGCTGATCTCATGGGCAGTCATCGCACTGCTCTCTTACGGCGCAGTTGAAATTGCGCGCGCTGCAGGCGTTGCGGCACTCGGCTAGAGCAAGCCTGCAGGGCGCTACGGCCTTCAGCGGCGCGCTACGAGAGCAGTTCGTCGAGTTCGAGCCAGCGGGTCTCGACGGTGTCGAGGGCCTCTTGCAGAGCCTGCTGTTCGCCCACGAGAGCGCCGAGGCCGGCGAAGTCTGACTGGTCGTGAGCGGCCATGCGCTGGTGAAGTTCTGCAATCTGGTCCTGAAGCTTGGCGATCTTGCGACCAGCCGCAGCGTGCTCCTTTTGCGAGTTACGCAGTTCTGCACCACCCAGCTTGGGTTTCGCTTTTGCGGCCGTGGCATCCGGAGCGCCCGCAGCAGCGCCGGAAGCGTTGCCCGAGGAACCCTTGAGCTGCTGAGTGCGCAATTCGAGGTACTGGTCGACCCCGCGCGGCAAGTGACGGAAGTTGCCCTCCATCACGGCGTACTGCTGGTCGGTGACGCGCTCGAGCAGATACCGGTCGTGGCTGACGACGAGGAGCGTGCCGGGGAAGGTATCGAGGAGGTCTTCGATGGCCGCGAGCATGTCGGTATCGAGGTCGTTAGTCGGCTCATCCAGAATCAGCACGTTGGGCTCGGAGAGCAAGATCAGCAGCAGTTGCAGTCGGCGCTTCTGACCACCCGACAGGTCTTTCACGGGAGTGGAAAGCTGCGTGCTCGTGAAACCGACCCGCTCGAGCATTTGGGTCGGCGTCATCTCTTTGCCGCCCGTGACATAGGTGCTCTTGTGACGACCGATGACAGTGCTGACACGCTCGTTCCACACGTCTTCGAGCTCGGCAAGCTGCTGGGTGAGAGTGGCGACCTTGATCGTCTTGCCGCGCTTAACCCGACCCTTTGTCGGCAAGAGGGTTCCCGAAACGAGCGACAGCAGTGTCGACTTTCCTGCACCGTTGACGCCCAGAATGCCCGTGCGCTCGCCCGGAGCGATGCGCCAGGTGAGATCTTTCAACACTGTCTTGTCCGTCGTCGAGCCGGATGCCGGGTCGGTGACCTGATAAGTGACGGTCACGTCTTCGAGGTCAACGACATCCTTACCGAGGCGTTGCATCGCCATCGACGACAGCGAAACGCTATCGCGGGCTGGCGGCTCATTCTCGATGAGTTCGTTGGCGGCATCAATGCGGAACTTCGGCTTCGTCGTGCGCGCGGGAGCGCCGCGACGCAACCATGCCAACTCTTTGCGCATAAGGTTCTGACGCTTCGACTCCGAGGCAGCCGCCATGCGGTCACGCTCCACGCGCTGCAGAATGTAGGCCGCGTAGCCGCCCTCGAAGGGCTCGATCAGGCGATCGTGCACCTCCCACGTGGCGGTGCAGATCTCGTCGAGGAACCACCGGTCGTGAGTGACGACCAGCAGCCCACCGGCGTTCGTGCCCCAACGGCGCTTGAGGTGGCCGGCAAGCCACGAAATACCTTCAACGTCGAGGTGGTTAGTGGGCTCATCCAAGAAGATGACATCCCAGTCACCGATTAAGAGAGCAGCGAGGGCAACACGGCGACGCTGACCACCGGAGAGGTCGCCCACTTTGGCTTCCCACGGGATGTCAGCGGCGAGGCCCGCAATAACGTCGCGAACCTTAGGGTCGCCCGCCCAGACGTGCTCATCAATATCGCCGATGACGGTCTCGTGCACCGTCTTGCTGCCGTCGAGTTCGTCGGCCTGGTCGAGCATGCCAAGGCGCACACCGTTGCGACGCGTCACGCGACCCTCGTCGGGCTCCAGACGGCCGGAGAGCATCCGCATGAGGGTAGTTTTGCCGTCACCGTTGCGACCGACGATGCCAATACGGTCGCCCTCGTCGAGGCCGATCGTGACATTGTCGAAGATTACGCGGGTCGGAAATTCAAGATGAAGGGACTCAGCGCCAAGAAGGTGTGCCATTCGGGCAAGCCTAGCCGGGTTAGTCGTTAATGATTCGCGCGCCGTGAACGGGACCGGTCGCCCGCACCACGTTCATTTGCGCTGCACTCAGCGCGATCTGCAATTCGAGAGCCGAATCAAGGTCGGCCGTGAGGAACGCGACAGTGGGACCGGAGCCAGAAACGACCCCGGCAAGAGCACCGTTCTTCTCGCCAAGTTCAATGACTGCGGCCAACGAGGGCTGCAGCTTGAGGGCGGGCGCCTGAAGGTCATTGTGGAGGCACTCGGCGAGCATGTGCGGATCGCCCGCACGGAGAGCTTGCAACACGTCAGAGTCGACCGACGGTGCAACTTCGGCGGGAAAAATGTCTTGAGAGTGACGCTGACGGTGCTTGTCGAGCTCGGTGTACACCTCCGGAGTGGAGAGGCCGTAGTCGGCGAGCGCCAAGACCCAGTGAAACTGACCCTTGGCGAGAGCCGGGCTGAGCTGGTCGCCACGACCCGTTCCGATTGCGGTGCCGCCGGTGAGCGCAAAGGGCACGTCGGAACCCAGTTCAGAAGCAAGGCCGAGCATTTCTTCGCGAGAGATGTTGGTGCCCCACAGCGCGTCACAGGCCAGGAGGGTTGCCGCGGCATCCGCGGAGCCACCGCCCATTCCCCCCGTTACCGGAACGTGCTTGTCGATTTCGAGGCGAACGCCGCCGCGGTAGCCAGTGCGACGCGCAAGAAGTCGAGCCGCCGTGATCGCGATATTCGAACCGTCAGTGGGCACGCGGGAAAGATTGACCGTGCCGGTAACCGACACCGAGAAGTCGTCGGCAGGAAAAGCGCGAACATCTTCGTAGAGAGAAACTGCTTGATAAGCAATGGCGACGTCGTGGTAACCGTCATCAAGGAGCGAGCCCACTTTGAGAAAGACGTTGACCTTGCCGGGGGCACGAGTGTGAACCATTGTGGAGGCTGCCGGGACGGTAGTCATTCTCCAAACTTACCGTGCAGAACGTACCTGTCTGTGCGCGGGCTGGGGATAACGGGCACTTGCGCACAATTGTGAGGGTCTCGTTACACCTCCGCAATTACTTCGAAATCGTCAGACCCCGAACAGCGGCGTAGCGCGCAGTCACAGCTTCTACCCACTCGGCGTTTACGTGAGAGGCGTTTGCCTCAAACCAGGCCACAAATTCTTTGTGCTGCCATTTCGTCGCACCCGCCATATCGAGAAAGGCGAACCATTCATCCGGATGCCGGCCCGTTCCTTCCAGAACGTCGCGGTCACTGGGGGTGCTGTTCGTTGCGTCCGACATGAGGCCAACTTACCGTCGTTTGGCACCAAACGGAATGGTTGAGTTCAGGGGCGTCTCAACAATCGCGAGGAGCGTAAGACTTTAGGCCGCGCGCGCAATAGCAAGAAAATCGAGCACCGTGAGCTCCTCGCCTCGAGCGGTAGGAGCGATACCCGCCGCAACAAGTCGCTCAGAGGCGGCCGTCGAGCTGCCGAGAACGCCAGAGAGCGCCTGACGCAGCATTTTGCGACGCTGCTGGAACGCGGCATCCACCAGTGCGAACGTCGCCTTGCGCTCCTCGATCGTGCCGGGCTGCTCGCGACGCTCAAAACGCACAAGCACCGAGTCGACGTTGGGCACAGGCCAGAACACTTGACGACTCACGAGACCAGCCGTCGAAAATTCGCCATACCAAGCCGCCTTGATGCTCGGCGCACCGTAGACCTTGCTGCCCGGGCCCGCCGCGACACGATTGCCGACCTCGGCCTGCACCATCACGAGACCGCGGTCGAGTGAATCGAAGTGCTCCAAGAAATGCAACAGCACCGGTACCGAGACGTTATAAGGCAGGTTCGCGACGAAAACACGGGGGTCGTTCGGCAACTCGGTCACGCGCAACGCATCGTCGGTGATGACCGTGAGTCGAGCATCCGGCTGCAGCTGACTGACCGTGATGGGCAACTGGGCAGCAAGCCGCTTGTCGATCTCGACAGCGACGACGGATGCCCCGGTCTCCAGAATCCCCAACGTCAACGAACCTAGCCCAGGCCCGACCTCGACCACTGTTTCGCCAGAGACGACGTGGGCGGCCTTGACGATACGGCGCACCGTGTTGGGATCGATGACAAAGTTCTGGCCCAGCTTCTTGGTGGGCTGAATGCCGAGCAGATCAGCAAGATCGCGGATCTCCGCAGGACCGAGCAGGGTGTTCATCGCGTGCCTACATTCTCGGATAATTCGGTATCCCACGAACCATACACAGCCTCGGTCGTCGCGGCGAGCTGCGAGGAGAGTTCAAGTTCGTTGATCTCCAAATGCGCTGCCATCGCCCGCACCGTGTACGGCATCAGGTAGGGAGCGTTCGGGCGGCCGCGCAGCGGATGCGGCGTGAGATAGGGAGCATCGGTCTCGACCATGATGCGGTCGAGATCAATCACCGACAGTGCTTCGCGAAGATTCGCGGCGTTCTTGAACGTCACCGTGCCCGCAAACGACAAAAACCAGCCGTTATCGGCCGCGATACGCGCCATAGCGGCGTCGCCCGAGAAACAGTGGAAGACCGTGCGCTCGGGAGCACCCACCCGCAACAAAGTCTCAATGACCTCGTCGTGGGCATCGCGGTCGTGAATCTGCAGCGCTAAGCCGTGGCGCTTAGCAATCGCAATGTGCTCTTCAAACGAACGGAACTGCGCGGGGCGACCCTCGTCATCCGTGCGGAAAAAGTCGAGACCCGTTTCGCCAACCGCGCGCACGCGAGGCAGTGCTGCGAGTTCGTCGATCGCGGCCAGCGCAGCATCCAACTCCCCCGCCTTCTCAAGCTCGGGAGCATCGTTCGGGTGGATCGCTACCGCAGCAAGAACCTGCGGGTGGGTAGCCGCGAGCTCGGCCGACCAGCGACTCGTCGCGACATCCGTGCCAACCTGAACTACGCCACGAACCCCCACCGAGGCAGCGCGTGCCAAGTGTTCGTGAAAATCGAGCTGGTTATCTGGCCCACCATCGGCGATCTCGAGGTGCGTGTGATTGTCGTAGACAACGCCCTCAAGAGGTTCCGGCAGCGGCGGATACTGCAGCTTCTCGTTCGCCTTCTCCTCGGCGCTGCGATGACGCTGCCTGATGAACGGTTCGGTCACGCCGTGCCGCTCTCGGCATCCACTTCGATGCGCGGGAACAGCGATGACTCGAGGGCCGTGACTCGCCCGGAGTGCGACCAGCTCTGGGCGTCATCGATGCGCTGCTCGCTCAGTTCGCCGACGCCACCAATAGCGGTCCACAGTTTGGCCGTTGCCTTGGGCAGCACTGGAGACAGCAAGATCGCGAGTGTGCCCAGACCGTTGACGGTCGTGGCAAGCACCGTACCGAGTCGTTCGCGCTTAGCGGGGTCTTTTGACAGCGCCCAGGGCTCTTGCTCGGTGATGTACCCGTTGAGTTCATCCACGAGTTCCCAGACCGATGAGAGTGCTTCATTGATTGCAAACTTGTCGATGAACGTGTTCGATTTCTCGGTCGCACGCTTCTGGGTGGCGACGATCGCTTCATCGGATGCCGTGAGCTCACCGAGCGCCGGAATCTCACCATCGAAGTACTTGTTCACCATCGCGATGACGCGCGAGGCGAGGTTGCCGAAGCCGTTGGCCAGTTCTGCTTGGTAGCGCGCGCTCAGGTCTTCCCAGCTGAAGGAGCCGTCTTGACCGAAGGTGATGGCGCTCATGAAGTAGTAGCGGAAGGCATCGGAACCGAAGGTGTCGGTGATTTGGCTAGGGGCGATGCCGGTCAGCTTCGACTTGGACATTTTTTCGCCGCCGACTAGCAACCAGCCGTGACCGAAGACGGCGCGCGGCACGGGCAGGCCTGCTGCCATGAGCATGGCTGGCCAGATGACGGCGTGGAAGCGGGCGATGTCTTTGCCCACAAGTTGCACGGCGGGCCAGCGCTTGGCGAACTGTTCGTCGTCGACGCCGTAGCCGATGGCGCTGACGTAGTTGAGCAGAGCGTCGAACCAGACGTACACGACGTGGGTTTCGTCCCAGGGCACCTTGACGCCCCAGTCGAAGCTCGAGCGAGAGATAGAGAGGTCGTCGAGGCCCTGCTTGACGAACTGCACGATTTCGTTGCGCACGCTCGCGGGCTGCACGAAGTCGGGCTGGCTTTCGTAGAGGTCGAGCAGCTTCTGCCCGAAGTCGCTCATGCGGAAGAAGTAGTTCTTTTCCTTGAGAATCTCGACGGGGCGCGAGTGGATCGCGCACACGAGTTGGCCCTTGTATTCACCATCGGGAGTGGTAACGAGGTCGTCGAGCTGCTTGTACTCTTCACAACCGACGCAGTAGTAGCCCTCGTACTCGCCCGCGTAGATGTGACCATCGTCGTACAGACGCTGCAAGAACGTGGCAACAGCCTTCTCGTGACGTTCATCGGTCGTGCGGATGAAGTCGTCGTTCGCGATGTCGATTGTCTCGAGCAGCGGCTGCCATGAGTCGGCAACGAGACGGTCGGCCCACTCCTGTGGGGTCGTGTTGTTTGCGACTGCGGTGCGCAGAATCTTCTGGCCGTGCTCGTCGGTGCCGGTGAGCAGCCAGGCGTCTTCACCTCGCTGACGGTGCCAGCGTGCAAGAACGTCGGCGGCCACCTCCGTATACGCGTGCCCGATATGGGGAACGTCGTTCACATAGAAGATGGGCGTCGCAATGTAGAAGGAGTCGCCGGCAGACATGCCTTCATTGTATTCGCCTGTGTTGATTGATTACGCCGGGCGCGGGGTGAGTGCGGTCGCAGGCTGTTACCCAGCGCTCAAGCGACTCAGAATCCGGATCCCACCCCACTGAATGTGGGAACGTGTGGCTTTTTCTTTATTTATGTTGCAATCGCGATAAAACGGGCGTATTCTCACAGACACGCGGTCAGGGCGTGAGCAATCAAAGGAGATTACGGAATGTACGCAGAAGAGCGGCAACAGCACATAGAGGGACAACTTGCTGAAGCTGGTCGCGTTGCCGTAATCGACCTTGCCCGCACCTTCGACGTTTCCAGCGAAACCGTCCGCCGCGATCTCGACCAGCTCGAAGCGCGAGGCATCCTCCGCCGTGTGCACGGCGGTGCAGTCTCCGCAGCTCGGATTAGTCGCGTCGAAGAAAGCGTCGCCGCACGCACCGACCGCAATTCCAATGCCAAAGAGCGCATTGCGCTGGCCGCGATGGCCCTCATTCCGTCCACCTTCACTGGCGCAATCAGCATCGACTCGGGCACCACGACAAGCCGGCTCGCTCAGCACTTGCGTTACTGGCAGCCCGCGGCATCCACGGGGTCACTGACCGTCATCACCAATTCGATCTCGATCGCGGCAATCGTGAGCGAGAACCCCCACATCGAAGTTCAGCTCATCGGCGGTCGCTTGCGCGGCATCACGGGCGCTGCGGTGGGTTCCGCGACTCTCAACCAGCTTTCGAGCATCCGCCCCGATATTGCGTTCTTGGGCGCCAATGGAGTGCACGCCGACTTCGGTTTCAGCACCCCCGACCCCGACGAAGCCGCCGTCAAGAGCGCCCTCACTCGAGGATCTCGTCGCGCGATCGCCCTCGTCGATGCGTCAAAACTCGGCATCGAAACGCTCATGAGCTTTGCGTCACTCTCGGAGGTAGACACCATCATCACCGACCAGTCGCCCGACGACGATCTCGCTCGAGCCCTTGAGCACGCGGATGTTGAAACGGTGATCGCATGATCGTCACCGTCACCGCCAACCCCAGCCTCGACCGCACGATCGAGCTCGACTCCGCTCTCGACCGCGGCGAAGTTCAGCGGTCGAGATCGAGCAGTGAGCAGCCAGGCGGAAAAGGCGTCAACGTATCGCGAGCGCTGATCGCGTCGGGTCTCGACACCGTTGCCGTGCTGCCCGGAGATGCCTCTGACCCCATGCTTGTTGCTTTGCGCGCCGAGCACACCCCCACGGCGGGACTGCCGATCGAGGGCCGTGTGCGCTCCAACGTGACGATCACCGAACCTGACGGCACAACAACCAAGATCAACGAGCCGGGCCCGCAGCTCACCGCCGAAGATGATGCCGCGCTCATCGATCTCGTCGTCTCGCACGCTCGCCGGGCCGAATGGGTCGTTCTCGCGGGTTCGCTTCCTCCAGGCTTGAGCACTGATTTCTATGTGCGCGTCGTTCACGCCATTCGCGCCGCCACCGATGGCCCTCTACCGCGCATTGCCGTTGATTCTTCGGGCGCTCCCATGCAGGCTCTCATCGAGTCCGGCGTTGGCGTTGACCTCATCAAACCCAACGCTGAAGAACTCGCTGAACTCACGGGGCTTCCCGACACCTTCGAGAGCGATCCGGATGCCGCGGCTGCCGCTGCGCTCACGCTCGTCTCGCGCGGCTGCCGGGCCGTACTCGCGACCCTCGGTTCGCGCGGAGCACTCCTCGTGACTGCCGACGAAACTTGGCGAGCCACTATGCCTCCCGTCGCTGCCAAAAGCACCGTCGGAGCAGGAGACGCCTCACTGGCCGGCTACCTCTTAGCGGATCAGCGCGGCGCCGCCCCCGAACGTCGCCTCGCTCAAGCTGTTGCTCACGGCGCAGCAGCCGCATCACTGCCCGGCAGCACCATGCCAACCCCCGATCTCACCCATCCCGATGCTGCTGACGTGCACGTGCTCAGCCGTTCGGGCAACCAGTAAACCTCAGCACCTCAACTGCTGCATACAAGGAGAAAGCAATGTCGCAACTCATCACCCCCGACCTCGTGTTGTTGGATGCCGATCTCGGCACCGACCGCGCAGGTGTCATTCGTGCGCTGACGAATCTCGTCGCCGCACAGGGCCGCGCCACCGATGCAGAGTCGCTTTTTGACGACGCCTGGGCCCGTGAGCAGAAGACCGATACCGGAGTTCCTGGCGGTATCGCTATTCCTCACTGCCGTTCAGAAGCAGTCACCGAAGCAACTCTCGTCATGGCGCGGCTCGATCCCGCCGTCGACTTTGGCGCTACGGATGCTCCCGCCGACCTGATTTTCTTGATCGCTGCCCCCGCTGGCGCCGACGAACAACACCTCAAGGTTCTCTCCGCTCTTGCGCGGTCACTCGTGAACCCCGAGTACGTCGACAGCCTGCGTGCAGCGAAAACTCGCGAAGACATCGTCGCTCTCGTCGAGCAGGCCACAGCACCAGAAGAGAAAGCAGCGCCAGCGGCTCCCGCCCAGAATGCAGCCCCCACTGAGGGTGCTGCACGCCCCGTGCTCGTCGCCGTCACCGCCTGCCCCACCGGCATCGCCCACACCTACATGGCGGCCGATTCACTCGCCGCTGCCGCAGAACGTGCTGGCGTCGAACTCCACGTCGAGACTCAGGGCTCTTCAGGCGCAACGCCGCTTGATCCTGCGGTTATTGCTGCGGCATCCGCCGTCATCTTTGCCGTGGATGTGGATGTTCGCGACAAGGGCCGTTTCGCCGGCAAGGCTCTCGTGCAGTCACCCGTCAAGCGCGGCATTGACGCGCCAGACGCCATGATTGCTGAAGCTCTTGCCGCCGCTCAGGACCCCAAGGCCGCTCGCGTTGCCGGTGGTGCTGCCAGCGAATCCACCAGCAGCACTAAAGACGAGCACTTCGGTCAGACCGTCAAGCGCGCTCTGCTCACCGGTGTGAGCTACATGATTCCCTTTGTTGCCGGTGGCGGTCTGCTGATTGCCCTGGGCTTCCTGCTCGGCGGGTACCTCATCACGGAGACTGCGGGCGACATCATCGTTCAGAACAGCCTCTGGAACCTGCCTGATGGCGGAGTCGCGGCGTACTTGGGTGCTGCGGCATTCAAGATCGGTGCAGCATCGATGGGCTTCCTTGTTCCCGCCCTAGCCGGTTACATTGCGTACGCGATTGCTGACCGCCCCGGTATCGCCCCCGGCTTCACGGCCGGTGCGGTCGCTGGCCTCATGGGTGCTGGCTTCCTCGGCGGTATCGTCGGTGGACTCCTCGCCGGTGTTGCTGCTCACTGGCTCGCCCAGCGCAAGACTCCGAGCTGGTTCCGTGGTCTCATGCCCGTTGTCGTGATCCCACTGCTCGCGTCGATCTTTGCGTCCGGCCTGATGGTGCTGATTCTCGGTGGACCGATCGCGTCGCTCACCGTCGCACTCAACGACTTCCTCAATGGCTTGAACGGCGCATCCGCTGTCGTTCTCGGTCTCATTCTGGGAGCCATGATGGGTTTCGACCTCGGTGGCCCGGTCAACAAGGTGGCGTATTCCTTCGCGGTAGCTGGCCTCAGCGCCGGTGGGATCGACAATCAGGCACCGTGGATGATCATGGCCGCCGTCATGGCATCGGGAATGGTTGCTCCACTCGCGATGGCTCTCGCTTCGACCCTTCTCGCTCGTCGTCTGTTCTCGCCCGTCGAGAAGGAAAACGGCAAGGCAGCCTGGTTGCTCGGCGCTTCGTTCATCTCTGAAGGCGCCATCCCGTTCGCTGCTGCTGACCCGCTGCGTGTGATCCCTGCCAGTGCAATTGGTAGTGCGGTTACGGGTGGAATCATCATGGCGGCCGGCGTCACCTCGCAGGCACCGCACGGTGGCGTGTTCGTGTTCTTCGCGATCAACCCCTTCCCGATGTTCCTGGTCGCGATTGTCGCGGGAATGATCGTCACGGCACTGATCGTTATCTTGCTCAAGCGTTTCGTGCGCAAGAGCGAGACTGCGGTCGCTCCGGAAGCCGCTCAGGTTCCCGTCGCCGCCTAGCCTCCACCACTGGCTCGCGCTTTCGCCCGAGTCGCATCCCTGCACCGCTCTTCCGGGGCAGACAGGGAAGCGACTCGGGCGTTTGTCGTTTACTTCTTCTTGGCTTGCAGCGCCGCTTCGTAAAGGTCGCGCTTACTCAACCCGGTTTGCTCAGCGACCTCGGCTGATGCTTCTTTCAACCGTGCACCGTCGGCCACGAGCGAGAGCACATACGTGACCGCCGTCGGCAGGTCGGATGTCGCGGGCGCGGCGCCTTCGACGACGAGGCAAATCTCGCCCCGGGCACCATCCGCAAATTTCGCCGCGAGTTCGGCCGCCGTTCCGCGGGCGACTTCTTCGTACATTTTGGTGAGTTCGCGACAGACGACGGCGCGACGGTCGTCGCCGAGGGCGGTCGCGAGGTCGGCGAGGGCTGCGGGAAGACGATTGGGGCTTTCGAAGAACACCATGGTGCGTTCTTCGCGGGCGAGGCCGCGGAAGTAGGCGACGCGTCCCTTGCGGGGAAGAAAGCCTTCGAAGCTGAAGCGGTCGGTCGGCAGGCCGGAGACGGCGAGCGCGGTGAGCACGGCACTCGGGCCGGGCAGCGCGGTGACCGTGACTCCGGCGGCGGCTGCTGCCGAGACGAGCGGGAATCCGGGGTCGCTGATGGCGGGCATCCCGGCGTCGCTAAGAACAAGCACATCGGCGTCACGGGCGAGTTCGACGATTTCACTCGCCTTCTCTGACTCGTTGTGTTCGTGCAGCGGGATCAGCCGTGGGCGATTGTCAATGCCGAGGGCGCGCATGAGGTGCACGGTTGTTCGGGTGTCTTCGCTCGCGATCACTTCAGCGTTCGTGAGGGCCTCAATGAGACGCTGGGAGGCGTCACCCAGATTGCCGATGGGAGTCGCCGCAAGAATGATCACTCCCCCATTCTCCCACCCGCAGCGTTCGCGTGCGGAGCACTGCTGCCGGGGTCGTAGTGTTGCACTATGTCGACTCCGTCACCCTTGAGGGGCACTCCCCTCGGCGCCGCAATGCTCGTCGTCTTTGGCTTGATCTTTCAAGACGTGGGTGCTTCGGTTGCCGTGCTGTTGTTCCCCGAAGTCGGCCCTGGCGGAATGGTGTCGTTGCGACTCGTGTTCTCGGCCGCGATTTTGCTCGCGATCGCGCGACCCAATCTGCGCGCCATCTCGAAGCGCGCCTGGCTTATGGCGTTGGTGTTCGGCATTTCGCTCGGCGGCATGAACCTGCTGTTCTATGAAGCGCTCTCTCGGGTTGATCTGGGGGCAACGGTCACGATCGAGGTGCTCGGGCCTCTCGTGCTGTCTGTGATCGTGGCGCGGCGGGCAAGTGCGTGGCTGTGGGCGGTGCTCGCTTTTGCGGGGGTCGCCCTGTTGAGCCTCGGCAGCATCGGCGCCCTCGACCCCGTCGGCGTCGCCTTCGCGCTGGCCGCCGCAGTGTCGTGGGCCGGCTATATTTTGGCGTCGCGCAAGACTGGGCAAGTCTTTGCCGGGTTGGATGGTCTCGCCATCGCCATGGCAATCGGCGCGATCATCAGCCTCCCTTTTGGCATCTCTCAAGCGGGCAGCACTCTGCTCGAGCCGTCCATTCTGGTGCGGGGGCTCGCGGTGGCTATTTGTTCCTCAGCGATCCCCTATGCCCTCGAACTCATTGCCTTGCGGCGCATCTCTGCTGCCGCTTTCTCGGTGCTGATGGCTTTGGCTCCGGCTATCGCGACGGGCGCGGGATTCTTCGTGCTCGGCCAGAGCATCACGCTCGTGCAGGGTGTCGGAATCGCCCTCGTAATTGCGGCCTCGATTGGGGCGGTGCGGGCGGCCTCCCGCGTGCCGGGCGCTCCGGGAGCGGGCCCGAACGCACTACTGCCCGAAGAGACCCCGCTTTAAGGCGGAACCCCTCCGGGCAGTGTGCGCTAAGTACTGTGCGCGAAGTCCTGTGCACGACTACACGTGCGCGAGGTACGCGAGGCTGACTTAGTGCGCGGTGCCTGTCGGTGTCGCGGTCGTGCCGGGTGCGTCATCCGTCTCTGATGCGTGCATGGGGTGGCTGCGCTCAAGCGCGGCACCTTCAACATCGACACTCGGAATGATGCGGTCAAGCCACTTCGGCAACCACCACGCGGATGCACCGAGCAGGTGCATGAGCGAGGGGATGAGCAACATGCGCACAACGAATGCGTCGAAGAGCACACCAATCGCAAGGCCGAATCCGATGGGTCGCACCATCGCGAGGTGGGAGAACACGAAGCCACCGAAGACGGCGATCATGATGATCGCTGCAGCGGTCACTACTGCTCGGCCGCTGCGGAGTCCGCTCATGACCGCGGCCTTGGCAGGCACGCCGTGAACGTACGCCTCTCGCATGCCTGACACGAGGAACAACTGGTAGTCCATCGCGAGGCCAAAGAGCACACCCATGATGATGATCGGCGCAAAGTTCAGCACCGGGCCAGGGTCGGTGATGCCGAAGATCGCCCCCAACCATCCCCACTGGTAGACCGCGACGATGGCACCGAAGGCCGCCAAGAGCGATAGGACGTATCCCGCGGTGGCGATGATCGGTACGAGGATCGAGCGGAACACGAGAATCAGAATCAGCAGGGACAGCCCTACAACTACTGCGAGATACAGCGGCAACACTGATGCCAGCTTCTCTGAAATATCGATATTTCCGCTGGCGGTACCGGCAACACCGAGAGCGATGTCTCCATCGATCGGTGAGCTATCGCGCAGGTTGTGCACGAGCGCTTCCGTCGAGACGCTAGAAGGGCCATCTGTGGGGATCACTTGGAAGGCGAAGAAGTCGTTCTCGTCAGAGACACCCACGGGAGCCACGGCGACAACGTCATCAAACGCCATCAGCTGATCAGCGAGGTCGGCCTGAGTTTTGAGAACATCATCTTCAGAAACCGCGTCCGGCAGACTTGCGGTGACCAAGAGTGCACCGTTCTGGCCGGCTCCAAACTCTTCAGCGACAAGCTTGTAGGAACGGTATTGGGTCGAATCTGCGGGCTCGGAGGAACCGTCTGGCAACCCCAAGCGCATCGACATCGCGGGAATAGCGATGATGAGAAGACCGATTACTGTCAGCACGAGAGTCGCTACCGCGCGACCGGTTCGCATCGGGCGCGGCGGCTTCTGCTGCTGAGACTCGTGGCCGATCTTGGCGCGTGATCGACGCGACAGCACTCGCTTGCCGAGAAGAGACAGCAGCGCTGGGGTAAGGCTGACTGCGATCAGAACTGAAATCAGCACGCAGACGGCGCCAACCGTTCCCATCACTCCCAGGAACGGGATTCCGCTGACGTTCAGCGCCAGCAAAGCGACGAGCACTGTAGAGCCGGCAAACAACACGGCGTTGCCGGAGGTTCCGTTGGCGAGACCGATTGATTCGTGAAGCTCCATACCGGCAGCGAGTTGCCTGCGGTGGCGTTGCACGATGAAGAGCGTGTAGTCGATTCCGACCGCGAGGCCAAGCATCACTCCAAGAATCGGGGTGACGGATGTCATCTGCACAACATCGGAGAAGGCCAGCGCTCCGGCGACACCAATTCCGACACCAATGACCGACGAAACGATGGGGAGCACGGCAGGCAGGAATGCGCGGAAAAGGATGAGCAAGACGAGCCCAGCCAAGATCACACCGACGATTTCACCGACACCGAGAAGGCCATCGGTGGAGTTAGCGATCGCCGAAGAGTAGTCAACCTGAACACCCGGGATATCGGCATTCTCGAGCTGCGATGCGATCGTGCTCTTGAGCTCTCCCGACACATCGAAAAGGTCGACGTCGAACGTGACGAGGCCCAAAGCCGTCGCCCCATCGTCGGAGATTGTGGTGATGTTGGCTGCCGCCTCCATGAGGCGCTCGCCATATTCGAGCTTCTGCTCGTTCTCTTCGATCGTCGCAGCGTTGTCATCGATCGTGGCTTGCTGCTCATCGATCTGTGCCATGCCGGCATCAATTTGGGCCTGCTGAGCCTCAAATTGCGCTACCGATGCGTCGTAGACACCGGCTGCTTTAGCTTGTTCGATCGCAGCATCGAGTTGCGCTTGACCGGCTTGCAGCTCCTGCTTCGCCGCATCCAGTTGCGTCTGACCGTCAACGAGCTGCTGTTTTCCGGCAGCGATCTGATCGCGGCCGTCAGAGAGTTCCTGTGCCTGTTCGCTGCGCTGAGCATCCGTTTCGAAGGGATCAATAACGCCGCTGACGTGGTCGAGCGGGGTCAAGTCTTCGAGAGTTGTGGTGATCTTCTCGCGTTGCTCGGCGGTGAACTTGTCGCCACTTTCGGAGGCGAAAACGATTGTCGCGGATGCACCGCTCACGTCTCCGATTCGATCACTGAGCTCTGCAGAGACCCGGTCTGTCTCAGTGCCCGGAATCGACATCGATGAGGTGAGGGTGCCACCGAAGAGAGCGAAAGCGCCCACGGCCAAACCCAAGACGGCGAGCCAGCTCACGATGACAAGCCACACGCGACGGGCCGAGAATCGGCCAAGGCGGTAAAGGAGTTCAGCCATGCTGAAAGAGACCTCTCGTTGGGGATATAAAACGAGCACGTCGTTGGGCCAGTGACCATGGTATTCGCAGAATTAGCGCTTTTCCAATAGTTGTCGGAAAACTCACGGTTTCAGGGCAAACATCTGTCAGAATCAACGGATGGATGCTCGAGTAGAACGAACCCGGCGAAGCCTGCAAGAGGCACTCTTCGCCCTCACTCAAGAGCGCCCTCTTGACGAAGTGACTGTCGGCGACATCGCCGAGCGTGCCGGAGTAAATCGCAGCAGTTTCTACCAGCACTACGCCGACAAAGAGACGCTGCTCGCCTTCGCGATCGAATCAGCCGCAGATGAAGCAGGCGTGCAACTGGCCGACCTCGATCCCGAAAGTGACGAAGCCCCGCCCGCCCTCACCAACTACCTGTCTCACATCGACTCGAACTCAGAGGTCTATTCGAGCGCGCTCAGCCCGCGCGGCTCCGCCCTTGTCGCGTCCCGCATGCGGGCTCGATTGAAGAAGATTGTGCGCGAAGGAATCCTGAGCCACAGCGCGGAGCACCGAGACGACCTCGCCTTGGAGATTGAAAGCGCAAGCATCACCGGCGCAACGTTCGGCATCATCGAAGCCTGGCTCGCGATGGATCCGCGCCCACCCGCAGAAACCGCCGTCGCCTGGATCTGGCAATCATTCGGCACCCCCAGCGGGCGCTGGACGGCACCGCCCGAGTGATCCGCGAGGGCATACTGTCCTCACTCGGGCTGCGCTCGGCAGCAGCACGGCACAACGCTCAGTAACATTGCGGGGTGAGCCAGAGAACCCCGCGCGACTTCGATGAACTACTGTCGAGCGCCCCCGACACCTCTGGTGAAAGCGAAAACGCCGCATCGCCTCTCCCTCACTCACCGTCGCACACACCCCGTCACCACGATGAAGGTTCCCGCCTCGATGACTGGTGGGCGGCGAGAAATCCCGTGCTCCAGCGGTGGCTCGGGTGGGCTGGGCCGGCGATAGTGCTGGTGATCGCGGCGTTCACGCGATTGGTGGGCCTCGGGCATCCGTCGTCGCTGGTTTTTGATGAGACCTTCTATGTGAAGGATTCGTGGACTCTTGTGAACCTCGGCTACGAGGCGCAGTGGCCCGCCGAAGCGGATGCCCTGTTCAACGGCGGCAAGGTCAACATCTTCTTGAACGATCCGTCGTTTGTCGTGCATCCGCCGCTCGGCAAATGGTTGATCGGGTTGGGCATGCTGCCGGGCGGAGGGGAAGACCCGTTCGGCTGGCGCATCGCCACCGCCATCGTCGGCGTTCTCGCGGTCGTCGTGCTCATGCTGATCGCCAAGAAACTGTTCGGCTCCACTGTGCTCGCCACCCTCGCGGGGCTGCTCCTGGCGATCGACGGAAACGCCATTGTCATGAGCCGGGTAGCGCTTCTCGACAACTTTGTGATGATCTTCGCCCTGCTCGGTGTTGGTGCGATGCTGCTGGATCGAGAGCACTCTGCCTCCCGGTTGGCGATGTGGATCAGCAGACGCGGGATGCGAGGCGCCAGCACTGAGTGGGGGCCAGCGCTGTGGTGGCGACCGTGGCTCATCGCCGCCGCCATCGCCTTTGGGCTTGCCGCCGCGGTCAAATGGAACGGCCTCTATTTCTTGGCCGCCTTCGCCGTCTACAGCCTCGTGGTGGATGCCCTGGCTCGCCGTCGCGCCGGCATCAGCTTTTGGGGTTCCGGCACCCTGTTCAAGCAAGCCCCCGTCAGTTTTCTACTCACCGTGCCGGTAGCTCTGCTCGTGTACCTCAGCACGTGGATCGGCTGGTTTCTCAGCGACAACGGCTACGACCGCTCGTGGGCCGAGACCGATGGCAATGCGTGGGCGGGAGCCTTCAGCTGGGTGCCTCTCGACATCCAAAGTCTGTGGCATTTTCAGTCGAGCGTGTACAGCTACCACGTGGGCGAAAGCCGACCGCACCCTTATCAAGCCAACCCGCTGACGTGGCTGCTGCTCATCCGCCCGACGAGCATGTTCTACGAAAACCTGTCCCGCGGCGAAGACGGCTGTCTTGCGGATGCCTGTGGCGCTTCGATCTCGGGAATCGCCAACCCCATCATTTGGTGGGCGGCCACCGCAGCCGTGCTCTACCTCGTGTATCGACTTGTGCGCTACCGCCAGTGGCAGACCGGTTTCATTCTGATGGGCGTCGCCGCGGGTTACCTACCGTGGTTGCTGTACTTGAACCGCACCGTTTTTCAGTTCTACACAATCGTGTTCGAGCCGTACCTGATTTTGGCGCTCGTTGCCGCGCTCGGGGTGATCATCGGCAGATCCGACGACGATCGCTACCGACGCACGAGCGGGCTCGGCGTCGCCGCCGTCTTTGTCGTCGTCGCCATCGCGGTCAGCGTCTTCTTCTGGCCGCTCTGGACCGGCCAGACGATCGACTACGACCTGCTGCGACTGCGCTGGTGGTTGCCCACCTGGGTTTAGGCCAGCCCGGGTTCGGCCTTTCGCGGTCGAAACCCGGCCACTTCATGGCGTTCTGTTACGTCGAAAGTCCGCCGACGGCATCCGTTTCTGTAGCCTGAGCCTATGGCTGATCGAGACTATGGTTTTCGCACGCGCGCGATTCATGCGGGCAACATCCCTGATGAGGCGACAGGATCTCGCGCCCTGCCGATCTATCAAACGAGCGCGTATGTCTTTGATGACACTGCGGATGCCGCAGCCCGCTTCGCTTTGCAAAAGTACGGCAACATCTATTCTCGGCTTGCCAACCCGACGGTCGCGAGCTTTGAGGAACGAGTGGCGTCGCTTGAGGGCGGACTCGGCGCTGTGGCGACCGGCAGCGGGCTGAGTGCGCAGTTCATCACTTTTGCTTCGCTCGCGGGTGCTGGCGATCACATTGTCTCGAGTGCCAATCTCTATGGCGGCTCGATTACGCAGTTGGATGTCACGCTGCGCCGTTTCGGCGTCGACACCACGTTTGTGCGCTCCTCCGACCCTGCCGACTATGCGGCGGCCATCACGGACAAGACGAAGCTGATCTTTGCGGAAACTATCGCCAACCCCTCGGGCGAGATTGCCGACATTGAGGGTTTGGCCGAGGTTGCACACGCCCACAATCTGCCCCTCATCATCGACTCGACGGTGGCCACTCCGTATCTGAACCGGCCGATCGAGTGGGGCGCGGATGTTGTCACCCACTCGGCAACCAAGTTTCTCGGCGGTGCCGGCACAACTCTCGGCGGTGTTGTCGTGGAGAGCGGCCGTTTCGATTGGGCAACCGACCGTTTTCCACTCTTCGATGAAACAGTGCCGAGCTACGGCGGCCTCAACTGGAGCGGCAACTTCGGCGAATACGCCTTCCTCACGCGATTGCGGGCTGAGCAGCTTCGCGACATCGGCCCCGCCCTTTCGCCGCACTCGGCTTGGTTGCTTGCGACTGGCGTGGAGACGCTTCCCTTCCGCATGCAGGCGCACGTCGACAACGCGCGTCTGGTTGCCGAATGGCTTGAGGCCGATTCGCGCATCGAGAAGGTGTACTGGGCTGGTTTGCCGGGGCATCCACACTTCGAACGCGCCCAGAAGTACTTGCCCAAGGGTGCCGGTTCGGTCTTCTCGTTTGAGGTTCGTGCAACAGGAACGCAGAGCAGCCGTGCGGTTGGCCAGAAGTTCATCGAAAGCGTGGAGCTGGCCAGCCATCTCGCCAACATTGGTGACGCCAAGACGCTCGTGATTCATCCCGCATCCACAACGCACGCGCAGCTCACCGAGCAGCAACTCACCGATGCGGGCGTACTGCCCGGGGTGGTGCGCATCAGCGTCGGCATCGAAGACCCCGAAGACATCATCGATGACCTCGATCAGGCACTGACCGAAGCGACGAAGGGCTAAGGATGTCGTCAGAAGAAGTGCAGACCACCCAGCTCAGCAACGGGCTCACGTGCGATCTGCCGGCCAGTTCACCGCTCGCGAAGTTGCTGAAATCGCAGCGCACCTGGGTGGGACCCGACGCGAAACAACGCCTGGCGATTTTGCGTCAAGCGAAGTCGATTGCGATTGTGGGTGCGTCGCCGAACCCTGCCCGCTCAAGTTATTTCGTGGGCACCTATCTGCTGCAGTCGAGCGACTACCGCGTGTATTTCGTGAACCCTAACGCCGACGAAATCTTGGGTCACAAGGCCTACCCTGACCTCGCTTCGCTTCCCGAAGTTCCCGACATCGTTGACGTATTTCGCAAAGCGAGCGATATCCCCGCCGTCATCGATGACGTGCTCGCCATCGGTGCCCCCACCGTCTGGGTACAGCTGGGAATCTGGAATCAGGATGCCGCCGTCTACGGCGAATCGAAGGGACTCACGGTCGTCATGGACCGCTGCCTCAAAGTCGAACACGCACGCTTCCACGGCGGGCTGCACTTGCTCGGCTTCGATACCGGGGTTATCTCCTCGCGTCGCGCAGGGCGCTAGACGACCGACCTTCAGTTTGGGCGCTGGCTCGTTCGACGCTCGTCGGCCATGAGCTCGCGCAGAAAGTTCGCGTCGCGGTCATACTCAACGGCTTCGTCGCGCAAGTGCGGTTTCTCAAGTTCCACAGCCTTGTCGAGAGACATCTGCGCGAGGTCGTGGAGCCTGATTGCTGCCACACGAAGAATGTCGCTCCACGTCGCATCCGAACCGTAAGCGGCCAGGAGAAGCTCTACTCGGCGACGGGCATCATCCATCCCCGGCGCGTTGTCGGGGGTCATTGATGTCAGCGGCACGGCACGCGTCGCGAAGTAGGCGAGATCCCAGAGCCGGGGGCCTGGCGAACACATATCGAAGTCGATTGCTCCTACGATCTCTCCGTCAACGAAGGCCAGGTTGTGGGGAGAAAAATCGTTATGGCAGATGACCTCTGCTGGGACTTTTGCCGGCGACTGCCAGACAGCACCGTCTAGGCCGAATCCGATACTGGCGTCGTGAAGCTGCCGAAGGTGGCTGGCGCCCTGCTCAAGCACGGCATCCGTCCACACCCAGTCGGGCAACGGATACAGCGGCACATCGCCCTCAATAAAGGAGAGGCGTTCCCGGCCGCTCTCGATGCCGAGTGGACGCGGTGCCCAATTGATTCCCGCCACCGCAAGATAGTCGAGGTAGCGGTGCACCGTCGGCGTCCACGCACCAGCGCTGCGTAATACAGTGTTGCCGCTGCGTTCGACGGCGTTCATGTTTCCTCCGGCAAGAAATCCGTCCATGGTTTCAGCCTAGGCGGAGGTCGACGGTGCACTAACTTAGCGGTATGGCTGTAGCTCAGACTCGACGCGCGCGTGCTGCACGGCGCCGCAAACGTCGGGTCGATGCAGCCGACAACGATCTCACCGCCGAGCAGTGGGAGGAACTCAAGCGCGAATGGGGCGGCTGCGCCTATTGCACCGCCACCGACTCTGCACTCCAGAAAGACTGCGTGCAACCGATATCCCGCGGCGGCAGCTACACCGTCGGCAATGTTGTGCCCGCCTGCGGCTCGTGCAACTCCAGCAAAAGCAACAGCGAAGTGACGTCGTGGATGCGCCGCAAACGCCTCGACGAACGTGCCTTCCTCACCCAATACGTGCACGTGCGGCAGGCGCTGGGGATTCTCTAGCTCGCAGGCGCTGGTGTCTTGGCGGCCGCGTTGTGCCTCATGATGTACATTTCAGGGTTGCAAACGTACACTTGAGCTATGTCAACCACCAGCATCGCGGATGCCCGCAAGAACTTCTCCGAGGTCATCGCCACGTCGGAACGCGAAGCTGTTTTCATCGAGCGCCGTGGACAGCGTGCGGCCGTTGTCGTGAGCCCAGAGCAGTATGAGCGCATGATGGATGCGTTAGAAGATGCTGAAGATGTTGCCGCCTTTGACGAAGCGATGGCCGACGAGTGCCCGAACATTCCCTGGGATCAGGTCAAGGCCGATCTGGGCTGGTAGTGACCTACCGCATCGAGGTCACGCCTGCCGCGGCGCGCGCGCTCAAACGGGTCGACCATCAGCATCGTGACCGAATCCGTGGCGCAATCGCCCTTCTGGGCCACGACCCACGGCCTCCTGGCGCCAAGGCGCTTCAGGGGCGGCCGGGTTTTCGCGTGCGCATCGGCGACTATCGCATCGTCTACACAATTCAGGATGACGTGCTGCTCGTCGTTGTCGTCACCCTCGGGCATCGGCGCGACGTCTACAACCGCTAGTTCGCGCTCAGCAGCGCTTCCAGTGCGGCCGCATCCGTGAGCGGCAGGCGGCACACGAACTCTTCGCACAGGTAGGCCGTGGGTGCGCCGTCAGTGGCGGTGCGTGCAGCAAACAGCTCGAAACCGGATGCCGCAAAAGCGTCTGCCTGAGTCTGCGAGACCGCGACACCAATGCCTCCAGCGCGGTGCAGCTTGCGGGCCAGAATCGTGAGCTCGTCGCCCGCCTCATCCCCGGTCACGACGACGAGCTGGCGCAAGGGTGCACCGAGCTCCGACATGAGAGTGAGGGCGGTTCCGAACGAGATCGGTTGCTGGGCTGCGAGTTGGCCGACCAGCTTCATGGACGCTTCGGCGGCATCCCGGTATTGGGCGTCACCGGTGAGGGCGAACAGGGTGTGAGCGGCGGTGGCCATGGCGCTGAGGCCACTGGGGTGTGCTCCGTCGCTGATGTCAGCTTCGGTGGAGAGCCCTTGCGCGGCGAGTACGGAATCACTGCCGCCGGGGAGGCCGAAGGGTGAGCTACCCGACCCTGCGGCACCCGCTGCGAGCGCTCCGTCGATGAGGTCGCGCGCGGCAATCGCGTAGCGAACCTCGCCAGTGGCGATCGAGAGTTCGAGCAGACCTTGAGCGAGCATCCCGCTGTCTTCGAGGGTTGCTGCCGCCTCGGAGAGGATGCCGTCAATCGAGGTGCGCACGAGTCGCTCCCCCGCCGCGCCAGAACTCGCGACCGCACCGGCATCACCGCCCGAGCCACCACCACGCACGTGCTGGGCAAGCAGGAAGTCGGCGGCACCGCGGGCCAGCGCGATCCACTCGGGGTTGCCGTGACGTGCGCCGGCCAAAGCGAGTGCTTCGATGGCGAGACCGTTCCAGCCGGTGAGGATCTTGTCGTCGCGGGGCGGGGCTTCGACGCGGGCGCGGCTCGCGGCATCCAGCGAATAGTAGAAGCCTTCGACGCGTTTGCCATCGACGGTGCTTTCGGAGTCAAGGCCCGACGCGAATGCTCCTGAGGGCAGCAGCAGTTTGTCGCGCAAGAACTCGGCGACGCCCGTGGCAATCTCAACCGAGTCGGCGAGCGCATACGCGGCAAGCAGTTGGGCGTTGTCGTAGAGCATGCGTTCGTAGTGCGGGTCGGTCCAGTCGGCCTGAGTGGAGTAGCGGAAGAAGCCGCCATCGACCGGGTCACGCAGGGCGGATTCCGCCATTGCCTTCAGCGTGCGGTCAGCGAGGCCGGCAGCCTCGGGCGAGTGTTCGGCGGTGCGGGCGCCGCGATCGAGAAGAAACCGCAGCACCGGCGTGACCGGAAATTTGGGGGCGTCGCCGAATCCGCCATGTTCGAGGTCTTCAGCGGCAGCGAGCGCATCAATCACCTCTGCGAAGTCGGCGACAAGTTCGCTCTCGACACCGCGGCTTTGGGCGAGCGCTTGGGCTATCGCGTTGCCGCTGGTCTCGACTTGTTGGCGGCGGGTGAGCCACGCATCCGTCACCGATTCGAGCACTTGCCGGAATGCCGGATGCTGCCCCACAGCGGTCGGCGGCCAGTAGGTGCCGGCGAAGAAGGCTCGCCCCGCGGGCGTGACGAACACGTTGAGCGGCCAGCCCAGGTTGGGGGTGAAGGCGGAGGCCGCCGCCAGGTAGGTGGAGTCCACTTCGGCGTGCTCTTCGCGGTCGACTTTGATCGCCACGAAGTTTTCGTTGAGGTAGGCGGCCAGCACGGGGTCGCTGAAGGATTCCCGGGCCATCACGTGACACCAGTGGCAGGTGGAGTAGCCAATGGAGACCAGCACGGGCACATCTCGGCGTTCCGCTTCGGCAAAAGCTTCGGCAGACCATTCCCACCAGTCGACCGGATTGGTGGCGTGTGATCTCAGGTACGGGCTCGCAGCAGTTTCCAGACGATTGGGCATAGTCTCAGAGTATGTCGAAGTTGACCGTGACCTACATTGGCGGCCCTACCGCGTTGCTCGAATATGCCGGATTGCGCATTGTGACTGATCCCACATTCGATGCCCCCCAGTTTTACCCTGATGAGGGCGGTGCGCCGCTCACCAAAACGGTGGGTCCGGCACTGAGCCGAGCGGATGTTGGCGCTGTCGATCTCGTGTTGTTGTCGCATCACGAGCACGAAGACAACCTCGACTATGAGGGACTCGAACTTCTCGCCACCGGTGTGCTGACGATCAGCACCATGAAGGCCGGCTCTGACCTTTTCGGCGGCGGCGTTATCGGTCTCGACTCGTGGGAAACCGTCGGAGTCGGCACCGTCACCGTCACCGCGGTGCCCGCACTGCACGGCCCTCCCGGTGCTGAAGCGCTCGTTGGCCCGGTCACCGGTTTTGTGCTGCAGGCCGAGGGCGAACCCACCATCTACGTCAGTGGTGACAACGCTTCCCTACCGCTCGTGCAGCAGATCGCAGACCGCTTCCCCGACATCAGTATCGCCGTGCTGTTCGCGGGCGCTGCTCGTATCTCCGCGATCAACAGCCCCCTCACTTTAACGTCAGCGGATGCCGCAGAAGCAGCTCACATCTTGGGCGCCACGCACGTGGTCGGCCTCCACACCGAAGGGTGGGAACATTTCACCGAAACCCGCGCCGACCTCGAAGCTGCGTTCGCGGGGACCGGGTTGCTCGTGGAGACGCCGTCGGGGGTTGCGGTGGATATTGCGTGCTTGGCTGCGGGCGCGTAGCGCTTCCCGAAACTGATTTATCTTCACTAATGGTCTCGCTTGAAGACGCGATCAGGACCGGCTTCGAGGGTGTACGGGAGCTCGCAACGCGGGTGTGTCAGCGCCTAAACACTCGCCGAAAGGTATCGCCCACCGACAGGCCGAGTTTGAGAGGTCTGTCCTCCAAGTGAATTGTGACGAAAGGAAGCCGGAAGAACCGCGATTTACCTAGTGACCAGCGGCCATCGAGGTACGCGGTTGCGGCCTGCAAGTATTCTTCCAAATATTCCATAGTGTCTTCATCGGAGGCGAGATCATCAGCCTGAAGGTGATAGTAGGGGCCCGGTATCTCCAGTTGAAACCACCCGGCACCCCCCAGCGAGATGATCGCATAATCGTCTGGGGCGGAAGGTGACGTCAATTTCAGGAAAGCATGATGGTGTGGAGGAACGCCGTCTATTCCAACATCAGAATTCATTCCGACCGCAGTGCTCGCCAGCTCGCTTAGGAGGGCCTTCTTGTCAACTACATTCAACGGGGCCACCCCCAGACTCTACCCGAACGGTGAAAAGTAACGATTTGCTTCGATCGCTCCAGATGGACATGAACAGGAAGCAGACGTTTCTTCAAAGGAGAAAGTTTCTCCCAGTATTTAGGTGAGGCGCCCAATGACACCCTGTTCGCCGTTCCAGGCGTCTGGGGGCCCCAACGTATGACCGGTTTAACGAACTTGCGAATCGCCGCCATACTCGCAGAGACGCCAACTTTTCTCAGACCGACAGCTAGCAGCCCGCCCGGAATCAGTACGCTCAGAGCGGTGGCCGCCGTTTCTGCGTACACCATCTCATCTTCGGTCAATGGATCAAAGCGCTCGCACCCTCGATACCCGTCCCAGCTACCACAAGTTCTATCCTCATCGGCCCCGTTTACGCCGCAAGCTACGTCCCAAGAACAACGCCCGCTCAAGTCGAGCCTGTTAATAGGATCAGCCGGATAGTCATAAGCATTCGTCACCCCACCCTCAACCGGGTCAACTTCTAAGAACCTTCCGAGCCCGGCAACATACTGTCTGGCACCCATCTCGATCGTGGCGATCGAACCCTGATGCTCATACAACTTCCGGTGCTGACCAACGAACGCATAATCAGCATCGCCTGGCGAAGTGTCAGTGACCGCGTCATCCGCTGTCTCTGTGCCGATGTCGCCGGTGGCCGGGTCGATGGGTTGTCCGAACGGATCGAACGCCGCCCGCGCACCAATCCGAGCACCGAGGTGGTCGGTGAGGATGATCGAATCACCGTGCAGGTTCGGGTACGACCACTTCGCATCCGCGCCCACCGGGAGTGACACACTCACCCCACCCGGCAGCGACAGCGTCTCCTCGAGTAGCGCACCGGCACCGTCTAGAACACCAAAGATGCCACCGGCAGTAAACGTGTAACGGATAACCTCTGGCGACTCGCCCGGCGCTTGGGAGGTGCGCTGCACAATCCGCCCCGTCGCATCCCGCAAATACTTGATCTCGGTGCCGTCATCCAACACCGTCTTCATGTGCCGGTCGGCACCGTCATAGAACAGTTGCTGATCAGCCAACCTCGTCGTGTTGCCATGCGCGTCATACGTGAGACTTGCCGCACCCAAATTTGTAGAGAGCAGAGTGTTCGCCTCTGCCGGAGCACCCGCCACCGCCGTCGACAACAACCGGTCAGAGGCGTCGTAACAGTAATCAGTCGTGATCGGGATGCCGGCATCCTTCACGTCCGAGAACGACGTGCGATTACCGTTGCGGCCGGCAAGATCACTCGCACCCGCACCACACGTGGTGTCGCCGAAACCATACGACAACACATGCCTCGGGATGACCGCCTGGGTCAAACGACCAGCAGCATCAAAGGTATAGGTCGAGGTTTCCGTGCGCGGATCAGCCACCCACGAATCCGACAGAGTGTTCTGAATGATCCGGCCCGACTGCGACCGCACCACCGAATCCGACACCACCGTTGAATCCGGGAAAGACCAACTGAAACCAGTGCCCGCACCAGCCTCATTACGCGTGATGCTACCCAGGCTGCTGCCATTGGCATACGCGACCGACTCCAGAAGCTGCGTCGCCGATACGTACGAGGGCGTCGCAATGACAACGCCGTTGTGTTTGACCTCGGTCACCTTGCCATCTGCATCGTATGTGAAGGATTGCGTGCCGGTCACACCACCGCCGGTTGTCGTGACCGACATGACACGACCCGTTTTGGCCTCATAAACAGGCGTCGTCACCGTTCCCCAGACATCCCGGTAAGTCACCGTGCGGCCGAGTAGGTCGCTGGTGGAGATAATCTCGGCGTTCGGCACTGAGCTCAGGGCAGAATCTGTCGTCGTCACAACCATTTCGTCTCCGACGAACCCGTAGGTTGTCGTGGTCGTGCGGGACGGCGACGAACCGAATGCAGACAGCACACTCGAGGTTGCCCTACCGCGATCGTCGAAGTAGTTACAACTCCAATCCGAGTCTCCAGAACGCTTGGTTCCGACCGTGCGACCCCACAGGTCATAAAAGAATTCCGTTACCACGGCGCTGCCCACCGCGGGCATTGCACCGGTCGAAGTCTTCATGAAGCCATGCTGCGGGGTGCTCAACGGAACCCCACAGACATCCGCAGTGAAACCGGCCTCGGCCAGCGTCTCGGTGTCGCCGTAGTAAACCGAGGCGTTGCCCGCAGACGCAGCCGGCGCGGAAGCTCCTGCGGCCTCAACAGCACCAGGAAGGTGACGGGTCAGACGACGCAGATATCCGCTGCCGCCCGGAGCTTCGTAACTTTCCGCCGTGGTCAGCGCCAACCCGTCGGGGTCGATCGTTGTGCTCGTCGCCGCACCCAACCACGGGTGCTCATACTGCAGCGACGTCACGATATCGGGCACCTGCGCATCAGACAGACCACTCGATACCGGCGCTGAATCATGCACGGTGGTGCGGTTCGCCAGCCCATAATCGGGTGAGAACGCAGAGCCAGGAACCGTTGTCCAGGTCGCCGACCCGGGCACCTTCCACTGCAGATCCAACTTGGCATTGCCCGTGCGATCCGCATAGGCCAGTCGGATGCTCTTCGTCTGGCCCGCCGTGACCGCAGGAATATCGCGCTCAGCAGACGTGTGAGCGTTCTCCCCCGCCCAGTCACCGATCACCAAAATGTCGTCGATCCACAACTGCGTTGCGTCATCTGCAACCGTGCGGAAGTTGTAGACACCAGCATCCGGGAACGTAATCAAACCAGTAGCCCGAAGAGACCAATTATCGGTGACCCCCAGCCCTGCCGGCGCTGCTGCGCCCCAGTCCTTGACCAGCGCGCCACCAGTGCCCTCTAGCCCAAAGTTGAATGCCTTCGGGGAGCCCGACAAAATCGGGTTCGAATAGAACGCGACGTGCAAACCCTCAAGGGAGTCGTCGAACGCGGTTTCGGTATGGGCAGGCACAGTCGCACACGACGGCAACGGCAGTCGGTCTGTACCGAAGCAACTCTCCGGCGCTGGGCCATAGCTGTCCGTCGCGCGGTCTTCGCTGTCGTAGATCGTTGTGGTCATCAGCTTTGCGGCGTCTGTCGCCGACAGAATCATGTCGTCGTCATTCCACACCTGTGATGCGGTGAGCCCCATCGCCGATGTTGCGGTCAACTGGCGCCACGCCGAGTCGAAGGTGACCGTCTTTGATGGCGTTGCCGGGGACTCAGAGAGTCCAACTACTCGAACCGCGGTGCTGCCTGCTCCATACTCATAACGCTTCTCGGGGCGCTTCGCGTCAGTCTTGCCATCCGGGGCCGGCAAAGTCACCGACGTTGCCTTACCTTCAGCATCGTAGACAATCTCGACAGTCGACTCCGGTGCCGGAGCATTCGATGTCGTCGCGAGCCAGTCGTTAGCAAGCGAATCGCGGATGGACGACATGCGGCCCTCGGTGTCATACCCGAAGCTCGACAGCTCGTTACCGGGATCAAGAATCGCAGCCAACTGCCCGTTGCTGTTGTAGAACAGACGGGTCGTGTCATCCGCGCCCTCGACATGGCCAGGGTAAATGATGCGACACAGCATATTTGCTGGCGGTGTCGGGTAGCCGAGACTCGAATCGGACAGGCAGGCGTTGCCTGACAAATCGGTCGAGTCGGTCAGGCCTAGCCCAACATCACCAACGACATCACCCGCATAGGCGAAGCGCACCTCGCGAGAGTACGTCGGTGGAGACGTCGCCGGCAGTACCTCTGAGAGAGGATCAGAAATCCGGTCAATCTGACCAGTACCCTCCCGGTAGTGAACAATCGGCGTCGCAGGTTTCTGTGAATCAGCAGGGCTCGTTACCGACCCCACCTTGCCTTGCGCCGTGAACGAATAGACCGTGCCGTCGTCTTCGGTGAGGGTCACAAGCCCCTTGCCGTCGACCGAGAGCACACCATACTCGCCCTTTGGCGACTTATATCCGCCGGCAGACTTCTTGGCATAGATATGCACAGAACCCGAAATATCGGTGAGAGTCACCGATGACTCAGTGACCGTCGCCGAAGCGTAGACACCAGAGTTGCCGTTCACCGGAGCGGAACCGTTCCAGCCGAAAGGCAGAACGGGGATCTCAGTGGTGAACCAGTCCGGTGGAACCTCCATCGCCGTTGCGGCACCATTGAACCTCACCAAGAGCTTGACGTTGGCGGCACCTGTGGCCTGGTAGTAGTCGAATTGGAAGCGCGCAGGAACGCCCGCGGTCAACGAAATGGGGGTGGCCGGGAGCGCTTTCTCGCCGTTCGTCCACGCGCTAAGCAGTTCGGTATCCGCGACGCGCAACTTCACACCGTCATCGGCTTTGACCTCGAACACATACTCGCCAGTGCCGCCCGTGGGTGGAGTGATGAAACCTGTCCATCGAACCAAGAAATTTTCTTCTGGCACTGCCGGCGCACGCGACTCATCAGTCCACTCGAACGACACTGCTGGGTCTGTGCGCACCAGCACCGGCTGTTTGTCATCAAAATCAAAATCCGGGGTGGATGTCGGCGATGCTTTCGCGTTGTAGTAGCTACCGATAAGCCCCTTCTTGGAGGCGGGCGACCGCAGCGAGTTATAGGCGAACGACATCCCCATAGGCCCGCCGACCGTCGACACCATCGGCGAGGTGAAGCCCAAGCTCACATTTCCGTTGGCGAGGTTGACCGAGACAGGGCCTGCAGCATCGGTCGGAGCGGGACCAGCCGAACCGATGCGCTGGTCGACCTTGAATGAGTTAACCCACGACGGGTCGATGCTGTCGTCAACACCGTCTTTGGTTTGCACGACCCAGGTATAGGTGCCACCATCTTGCAGGGTTCCCGCTGGAACTTCCCACAACGGTGTCGGCAGCCAGCCCGAAGAAATGATCGCGCCGGTCTTGCCATCAGTTCCCGTCGCGATACGGAACTGGTATTCCACAGTCGCACCTTCAGGATCGGTAACCGCGTCGCTGCTGAGCGTTGGCGTCAGCGAAACCAATACGGCGTCATCGACCGGCGACGCTGATGCGCGCTCAGGCGTGGGCGGCGGCGCACTAGTGGTAAACGATCGCGTCGCGGACGACCGGATGGTTGACGTACCGAGATGGCCGTTGTAGCCGTCTTTGACGTAGGCCTTCCAGTAGTACTTAATTCCGCCATCAAGCTGGTCCTGCGACGGCACCTGATGCTCCGCTGTTGTCGACCACGGCGACGTGTAAACGGCGCTCGCCTCAACGTTGCTCGTCGTACCGATTTTGTACTGATACGCCAAACCTTGGCCGCCCGGATCACTACCGGTGACTTTGAGGCGAGGCATGACAGGCGCACCAACAGCGCCGTTGGCCGGTGACGGTGCAACGAATCCAGTAACCGACGGGTAGTTCTTCCAGGCGATTGCTAGTGCTGTATTCAGTTGCTTATACGTGTAGTTGGAACTCTCATCGCCACGGATATTCAGCGCGCCACTCGTTGCTCCAGCATTCACGGCGTTGGAGTAGAACTGTGCAATCGGGGTTGCGGAGGTGCTCCCCGATCCAGAACTTATTGAGAATGACCCAAGAGTTGGGCCGTAACAGTTGTATCCCCAACATTGGTTGACGGTAATTTTCTGCGTGCGCGTCGTTGTAGTGCCATAGCCGTCATACGCCCCGGCAAACGTCGCGGCCAGAACCTGCTTGCCCGCCAATGTAGGGAACCTGTATGTCGCTCCGGTACGCCAGAATGTGTTCCCATTGCTACGCGAATTTCCAACCTGAACAGCGTCTGTACGAATGTAGCCATCTGACTTATAAGCCCGAAGGGAGGACACTCCTACGCTGAGCGTCGGGTCGACCATCACGGGGTACTCGCGTTCCGGTGCCGTGAGCCACTCGGGGTCAGCAGAGAGTTGCAGTCGCCACTTGTCGCCGACTTGGCTCAGCTCTGTGTCGAGGTTGATGAGTGAAGGCTCACGGACCTCTTCGATACCGGATGAGTCCCACGCGATCGGCGCAGGAATATGGAACTTCGTGACGCCAGCCTTGTCAAGGAACACAATTTCGCGGAACTCGTTCACCTCTAAAGTGAGGCCCGGCGCGGATACTATCCACGACCACGAGGACTCCGCCTTCGATGGGATTTCGTTCAACACGAGCGTCTCTTTGACTGAGCCCGCTTCGACGTCGTACCGAAGGTCAACGTCGTCAAACACGTCATGGTACTCAACGCTGCTCTGGTCAGCCTGCCGACGGTTAGCAGTCGGACGAGACATCCGACTATCAGCAGAGTCTTCAAGAGCAAACGAAACTTTATAGCCGTCGCGCGCAACTTCGAGCACGGCATCGTCATCAGCTTCGTTGCCGAAAGTTGGCTTCAGCGGATGCTCGTCTGCGCCCCAGCGGCCAGCCTCCCAATCGGTGATCTCGGTAGAAAGTTCTGCCCAGTTTCCGTCCGGAGTGCGAACGTTCAGCGGCACGAGCGATAACTCGGACACGTTGGTTCCGTCTTCGAGTCGATAGGTCGTCTCGAACTCGGTGCGCGACACGACATCGGCATCGGCGGGATCGAACTCATCGAGGCCAACATTCGTAGGGCGGGGCGCCGACTTAGCCAGGCCCCTGCGCGTTGCTTCGTTCAAGGGTTGGCTTGACGCTTCATCAAAGCGGCCTGCCGGGAATTCCGAGGCATCTGGCACGACCGGTGGTGAGTCGATTGCCGGAAACAGCTCAACCGATTCGGCGAGGTCAGCAGGAGCCGCCGCCGCCCGCTCAACCGGTTGAATCAGCGTTGCGATCAAGACCAATGATGTGGTCATGGCAACTACGAAGAACAGGGACCAACGAACTGAAAGAAGCACAACAGCACCTTCGGATGGCGGTACCCGCGACCCTCGGGGAGGACGTGGGGGCGGATCCACGCGAATGGCTGCCAAGTCAGAAGCTATCGGTTCTGAGATTTACTCCGCTGTCCCCATTAATGAGGACGCCCCAGTTTTTCGTGACCCCAGTTCAGGGGTGCTCGACTGGCAATTCCTCACTTTGGGGGCGCGCAATGCCTTGCCCGCCGCGTGCCTAGCTCCGAGCTCGGAGCTCGGCGCGACCACACAGCTCTATCGGCAACTACGTAACGACTGCGAACTGACTGAGTCAGAATATGGCCTGTAAGCTATATTTGGGAGATAGAAGGCGGTGATCACTATGGCGAATGCATCCACATTGGTTCGCGCTGCCCGAAAAAGTCGACACCTCACCCAGGAGCAGCTTGCTTCTCGTTCCTCGATCGATCAGGGCAGCGTTTCCCGCTCTGAACGAGGGCGCGATGCAAGCTTCGACACGATTGACCGCCTTTTAGCTGGAGCGGGGCACCGGTTATATTCGGCCCCCACTCGCCGGGACGACGCCGCAACCGCCGCTACCGAAATCCGTCACCAGCTCGCTGCCGGCGACAAAGACAGAGCCCTTCGCGCCCTGCTGCAGCTCAACGACAACCTTGTGGCCGAGCACGGACTGATTCGCGGAGTCCTCGGGCTTGCCGAGCCCGAGTCGACTCGAGACCCGGCGTGGGATGCCGCACTAGCAGCGCTTGTAGCGTGGCGCCTCTCCGACGAGGGAATTCCTCTGCCGCAGTGGGTTGATCTCCCCAACCGGTTCCTCAGCAAACACCGAACTCTTGACGTAGATCCCGCAGACCCTGTTGCTCCCCTCGCAGATGTCCCCGCCGAGTTCGCTAAACGCGGCGTTCTTGCGTGGCGTGACACGTTCGAGAGTGTGTAGTCGTGGCGACCACTCTCGACAGGGATGACATCATCACCGGATTGCGTGAACTCATTGCCGAGCTACGCGCCGAGGGTGAAGTGGCAGGAATCCGGTTGGTCGGCGGAGCGGCTCTCTCGTTGCGCTATTTCGACCGCGGGACCACCCAAGATCTCGATTCACTGCACGTTCGCCCGGGGAGTGATGCTGCGGTCGCCTCCGCCCGCGTTGCGCAACGCCACGATTGGGACCCCACCTGGCTCAATTTTGAAGTCACCAAAGCGGATGCTCTGCCGACCCTCGGCCGCGCTGTTGAATGGGACACGATTTATGATCGCGACGACATCGTGATTCAGGTCGCATCCAAAGAGGCACTCTTGGCGATGAAACTGCGCGCGAACCGCCCCGGTCGTGACACCCGCGACATCCGACTACTTCTGAGCTTGTGCGAGATCAGCTCCCTCGACGACGCTGACGAGTTGTACGAAGATTTCTACCCGGGTGACAGCCTCGACCCCCGAGCGGTAGCAATGGTGACCGCGATACTTGCCGACGGGAAAAGCCATACCCCCGAGCGACCAAAGCCGATCGACTTCTAGAGCTGCGCCAGCGTTGTCTCCGTTAATCTGAACGCTCGCTCGACATCTTCGAACCTTGTGACGCTAAGTGTCCCGGTTGGCCTCTCGCCGAAACGTTTGGGGGATTTCTCGCAGCGGAGAAAAATCACCTTTGAACACGTCGAGCTCAAATAGCTCACCGAACTGATCCACGTTCAACGTGGCGGAAACACACATGCCGTCAACATCAAAGAAAGTCACCTCCGCTACTTGATCCTCGAAACGTCGTTCGAGCGAAGGAGGGCCGATCGCCAAGCTGCCCATACCGCCATCGTTCATTGACGCAACGGTCAGTTCTGTGAGGACGGCAAGCGAACCCGAGAACCGCGGGGCTCGTTCGACCAAAGCACGCAAAAGCCGCAGCTCTGCCTCGGTCGGGGATCGATAGCCCTCCGAGGATGGCCGGAGAAATTCCTCTTTCGTTAGGGCTGAAGGAACCGCCCGCATTCGTGACCAGACGCCGAACCACACGACGCCGATAATCGCCGAGATGAGCGGAAGCCACGCCAAGAGAGTTAGACCGAGGGGCCCGCTCACGATCCATATCAATAGAAGCGCGACCGCCAAGAGACCGGCGCTAGAAGTAACAGCCACAAAAGTGCTACTGAGGTGACCGCCAAAACTGAGGAGAGCGCGGAGGCCAAGTCCTAGGCCGATCGAGACAAGCCCAACAATGCCACCTCCGATAGGCGCAAAGATGAGAAACACCAATAGAAAGATGCCGAACATATCGGAACCCCAGCTTGGGGAAACCATTGCGAGCGCAAGCATGAGGCCAGCCACTGCGCCGAACAGCGAGGCGTTGAGCACAACAGGCCACGGGCCAACGCTGAGCGTTCGTCGGATTCCTCGCATCACTCCCCTAACGTAACGGCAGCGGTGGCCAGAACGAAGCATCCGGAGGGGCGAATCACACCCGCAACTCCCTGGTGTGCTTACGCGGACTGTTCGAAGCGAGCCCGTGGAGCTGCTCGCGGCGGGCAACATTCTGAAGGCACGCGAGGAGAACAGACCTATCCATGCTGCCTCTTTCGCTTGCAGGTCACTGTGCAGGTAGTTCTCGAGCGTCGTGCAGTTCGACATTGCCGTTGGGTGCCGAAACTTCGAGCAAGACGTGCCAGTCGGCGCCATTTCGTTCAACTACCGCGGGACGTCCGCGCATCATGTCCGCAACGTCGTCGTGCGTGAGAGTGACACCGTATTTCTCAGCCGCCCAATCGTGCACTGCGGTCGTGTACTGAGCGAAGGCAGCCGAATCCCGTTCCTCGAAGCTTTCCGCTGCCATAATGAGGCCAAGCACGCTCGCCGCCCCTGCAACAACAGCCAGAACAGTGAGCGCACACGCTCGGAGCCGAAACGTGCGCCCAGGCCCAGCAAACCAATACAGCACAGCGATCACGGCGATCCCAAAAGTGGCCACGGCACCGAGAAACGGTATGAACGCCCAGCCTTCGGTGGGGGCCTGATAGAGACCGGGGTTTGTCATGACTCTGGTCCTCGCCGCTCAAATCGTTGCATAGCTCCCGGATGCACTAACCCGAGAAACACTCTGTAAATGTCGAGCGTACCAGCGGACCGCACGACACAGGCCGACATCCATTCACCGAAGTGAGTGAGGATGCCGGCCTGTGCCAGAAACGAAAAGTGCGCCCTAGAAGGTAGCTTCGTCGGGGTTCGCACCGACACGCTGGTCGCGATCAATCGCATCGATCAAGGCCATCTCATCCGCGGAAAGCTCGAAGCCAAAGACATCGAAGTTCTCGGCCATACGCTCGCGCGAGTTCGACTTGGGGAACACGATGATGCCGTTCTGCAGGTGCCAACGAATAGCAACCTGGGCGGGTGAAACACCGTGTGCTGCGGCGGCAGTTTCGAGGGCAGTCTCGCCGAACAGGTCGTACTTGCCCTGCCCGAGAGGACCCCAGGCCTCAATGTGCATCCCCAGCTCTGCGCCATACGCACGCAGGTCGCGCTGGGCGAAGGCGGGGTGCAGCTCGATCTGGTCAACCGCAGGAACAGTGTTGCTGCCCTCGATGATCTTCTCTAGGTGAGGGCGGTGGAAGTTGCTTACACCGATCGAACGCGTCTTGCCCTCTTCTTTCAGCTGCTCAAGCGTGAGCCAGCTGTCAAGGTAGCGGTCAAGATCGGGGCGGGGCCAGTGGATGAGGTACAGATCCACAAAGTCGAGGCCCAGCTTCTCGAGACTGAGATCCATGGCGTCGCGAGCAGAGTCTGTGCCCTGGTCGCTGTTCCACAGCTTCGTGGTGATGAAGAGTTCTTCGCGCGGGATGCCCGACGCTTTAATGGCGTTGCCGACGCCTTGCTCATTGCCGTAGATCATGGCGGTGTCGAGGTGGCGGTAGCCAACTTCGAGCGCGTCAGTGACAATGCGTTCGGTTTCCTCGGGGTCCACTTTGAAGACACCGAAACCGAGCTGGGGGATGGAATTGCCGTCGTTCAGTTGAATCTGGGGAACAGTCATATCCCCATCCTGCCACTCACAACTGGAGGTTCCATCCCCGTCGCTCAAGCCCCTAGCGAACGCCGCCGCTACGAAATGTGGCGCTCGTCGACTCCCGAGTACGCAGCGAGTGGACGGATGAGCGAGTTCGACGCAGCCTGCTCCATGATGTGAGCCGTCCATCCGGTGATCCGCGCAGCAACAAACAGCGGCGTGAACATGTCGGTGTCGAACCCGATGAGGTTGTAGGCCGGGCCGCTCGGGTAATCAAGATTGGGCTTGATGTTCTTGCGGCTCGTCATCGCCGACTCCAGAGCGTCATAGAGCTCAAGCATGTCTGGGCGATCAAACTCGGTCACGAGAGTTTCGAGCGCTGCCTTCATCGTGGGCACGCGTGAGTCGCCGTTCTTATAGACACGGTGACCGAAGCCCATAATCTTGCGCTTTTCTGACAGCGCCGTCTCGAGCCAGGGCTCCGCGTTTGCGGCTGAGCCGATCTCGTCAAAGACGTGCATGACGGCTTCGTTCGCTCCACCGTGCAACTGGCCCTTGAGGGCGCCAACGGCTGCCGTGACAGCGCTGTACAGGTCACTGAGCGTGCTCGTGACGACTCGACCAGTGAAGGTCGACGCGTTGAAGGAATGCTCGGCATACAGAATCATCGACACATCAAAAGCGTTGACGACCACGAGGTCAGGAACCTCGCCGAAGGTCATGTGCAAGAAGTTTGCTGAATAGCTGAGGTCATCACGCGGCTCAACGAGCTCCTGATCGCGACGGCGACGCTGATCGTACGCAATGATCGCGGGCAGCTTCGCAAAGAGGGTGAGCGAACGCTTCTGGTTGAGTTCTTCGTCGATCATGCTCGCGGGGTCGGTGAGAGTGTCGTCGAGGGCACCGATCACGCTGACCGCGGTGCGGACGACATCCATCGGATGCGCGGAGAGCGGCAACTCGTCGATTACTCGCTTCGTGTGCGCATCGAGGTGACGCTGGGCACGCTCCGATGTTTCGAATGCTGCCAACTGCTCGGCGTTCGGCAGTTCGCCGTGCCACAACAGGTAGGCAACCTCTTCAAAGGTGCACTTTTCGGCCAACTCCTGCACGGGGTAACCGCGGTAAAGCAGCGAGTTCGTTTCGGGGTTGACCTTCGAAATCGCGGTGGTGTCAGCGATGACGCCGGCTAGGCCCTTGCGGATCTCATTCTCGGGGGTTCCGGTTGAGTCAGTCATGTTGCTCCTCGGTGGTGTCTGTCGAGTGACGGGCTGTCAGTGAAAGTGTCGTGCGAGTCTTCAGTTAGTAATGGCCATCGAGAGTGAAATTGAACACCGACGAATCAAAAGAGTTGTAGCTCTCATAGTCGAGCAGTTCATACAGGCGAGCCCTCGTCTGCATCTCGGCCACGGCAGACTGCTGGGTGCCGTCGGCGTTGATTGCATCGAGGGTGCGCTCTGCTGCACCCATTGCACTACGCAACAGGGTTACGGGGTAAATAACAATGTTTACGCCGATATTGCTCAATTGCGTTGTGGTGAAAAGTTCGCTCTTACCAAACTCTGTCATGTTTGCGAGGATCGGAACATCCACCGCCTTGCGCATCGCCTCGAACTCGCCGAGATCTCTCATGGCCTCGGGAAAGATTGCGTCAGCACCCGCGTCAACTAATTGCTTCGCGCGATCCATCGCAGCATCCAAACCATCAACGGCACGGATGTCGGTGCGAGCCATGATCAGCAGGTTCGGGTCGCGTCGCGCGTCAGCGGCCGCTCGGATGCGCTTGAGGGCAGTGTCGGTGTCGACAACGGCTTTGCCGTCGAGGTGCCCGCAGCGCTTCGGATTGACTTGATCTTCGATGTGGAGGCCAGAGACCCCCGCATCTTCGAGAGTCTGCACGGTGCGAGCCACATTCATCGGCTCGCCGAAACCGGTGTCGGCGTCAACGAGCGACGGGAGGTCGGTCATCCGCGAAATCTGTTGCGAACGACCAGCCACCTCAGTGAGGGTCGTCAGGCCGATGTCGGGCAAGCCCAAATCGGCACTGATAACGGCCCCCGAAATGTAGACACCGTCGAAGCCCTTGTCTTGAATGAGGCGAGCGCTCAGTGGGTTGAACGCACCGGGCACGCGCAGCAGTTCGCCACTCGCGAGACGCTCGCGAAACTGGGCACGCTTGGTCGCTGGATCGGTCTGGGCGTACAGCATTAGAAGATTCCTTTGGCGGTCGTGGCGGGGAAGTTGCCGCGCACGGTCAGCTCGCCCAGTTCGGATGCCGACAGTTCCGGCAGTCGTTCGGCCGCAGCCAAGAAGCGTTCGATTTCGTCGCTCGCGAGCACACCATCCGCGAGGGTGCGGAACTTGGTGACGTACTGTTCGCGGGCGAAGGGTCGAGCACCGAGCGGATGCGCGTCAGCAACAGCAATCTCTTCGACAATGCGGCTGCCGTCGGTCAGCTCAATCTCGACACGACCGCCGAAAGCCTTCTCGGCGGGGTCGATCGAGTGGTAACGACGCGTCCATTCGGCGTCTTCTTGAGTCGTGACGCGCTTCCAGAGCGCAACAGTGTCTGGGCGGTTGGCGCGCTCGGGGGCGTAGCTGTTGACGTGGTGCCATTCCTGATCCTGCAGGGCAACCGTAAAGATATAGGGAATGGAGTGGTCGAGGGTTTCACGGCTCGCGTTGGGGTCGTACTTCTGCGGGTCATTGGCCCCGGAGCCGATCACGTAGTGCGTGTGGTGACTCGTGTGCAGCACGATGCGGTTGATGTTCTCTTCCACTAGTTCCGGATGCTCGCGCCCCAGCTTGCGGGCGAGGTCGATCCACGCTTGCGCCTGATATTCGGCCGAGTGTTCCTTCGTGTACGAGTCGAGGATCGCGGTGCGCGCCTCCCCCAGCTCGGGCAGAGGAACCTCATAGTGCGCGTCTGGACCGTCGAGCATCCACGCAATCACGCCGTCTTCACCTTCATAAATAGGGGTGGGGCTGGTCTGTCCGCGCATGGCACGGTCGACTGCTTCAACGGCCATCTTGCCCGCGAAGGCCGGGGCGTGTGCCTTCCACGTCGAGATCTCGCCCTTGCGCGACTGCCGCGTGGCTGTCGTCGTGTGCAGCGCTTGGCCAACGGCCTGGAAGATTGTTTCGGTGTCGAGGCCGAGAAGGGTTCCAATACCGGCGGCCGCACTCGGGCCAAGGTGAGCAACGTGGTCAATCTTGTGCTTGTGCAGGCAGATCGCCTTCACGAGGTCAATCTGAATCTCATAGCCCGTAACGATCCCGCGCAGCAGGTCAGCGCCCGTGCGACCGGTGTGCTGTGCAACCGCGAGAATCGGCGGGATGTTGTCGCCCGGGTGCGAATAATCGGCCGCCAAGAACGTGTCGTGGTAGTCAAGTTCACGAACAGCAACGCCATTGGCCCACGCCGCCCACTCCGGGCTGACCCGCAGGTCGGAACCGAACACGGTGGCTCCGGGCGAGTACGGGTGACGCTCGGCCTGCGCTCGAGCAGCAACTACCGGCGCACGAGTGAGGGATGCGGTGGCAACAGCAGCGTTGTCAATCACACGGTTAATGACCATGTCGGTCACGGCATCCGTTGGTTCAAGCTGTTCAGCAGCGATGGCGGCAATCTTGTGGGCGAGCTGATCTTCGCGAGCGAGATTTTCGTCGCTGCGGTAAACGCGGAGAGCGTGGTCTTTCACAGTGGAGCCTTTCAATTGGCGGCACGCAGCGGAGAATCTGCGGCCATGGCTAGAGCGCTCGTGAGCGCGTAATGGAGGTGGACATGGGTGGCATGAGCGGCAAGTTCAGCATCGTGAGCGACGATCGCTTGCACAATAAGAAGGTGCTCGCGGGCGGCGGCGGCAAGGCGCTCCGGGTTGTCTTTCGCGAGTCGGCGCACGCGCACGAGGTGAGTGCGCAACGAATTGAGCGCCCCCGTGAGGTAGTCGTTGCGCACCGCGTCATCGACTGCGGTATCGAAGCGCCGCACCAAATCGAAGTACGCGCTGCGATCGCCATCGTCGCGCGCCAGCAATTCGGGAACGGTGGCAAACTCACGCTCAAGATCGGGGAAGGCACTACCCGTGTGCTGTTGGGCAGCGAGGCGCACCGCTTTCACTTCGAGTGCTTTGCGCACATCAAAAAGCTCGCGGATGTTGTCAACCGACACGTCAGTAACGACGAGTCCCCGACCGGATTGGCTTGCCACTAGCCCATCCGTCATGAGCCGAGAGAGAGCTTCGCGTAGCGGAGTGCGCGAAACACCGAGCCGTGCAGCTTGCTCGACCTCGCCAAGGATGGTGCCTGGCGCGAGGCGCCACTCGACGATGTCGTCGCGGAGGGCTTGGTAAGCGCGTTCGCTTGCCCTCATAGGTATCGCCACACGCACCTCCTCGAATCGCGAGTCGTGCACGGCATAGTCAGCCGCGCACCGTGATTTGTATACAACAACTTCAGTCTAGGCTTGCTTAGGGAGAAATCAAGGCGAATTCTTCATGAAATGTATACAGATTCGTAGTGGTTGCGACGTGCGCGCCTTCGAGCCCCGCTCCGCCCTAGTCTGAAGTCATGACTTCTCCTGCCGAACTTCTGGCGCTCTACGACTCCCAACAGCGACTCGTCGTGCCCGAGCATCCGCCCGCCGGAGTCACGTTCGAGGTGACCGACGGCGTTATGCGCGTCACGGGGCGCGGCGAAGGGTTCGTCGAGACCACCCAGCACCTCGGCCTCAGCGGTGGCGAACTCGATGCGCTGATAGCCAAGCACCGCGACCACTTCGCGGCGCGAGGCGAAGCCGTGGAGTGGAAGACCAGAGCTCACGACCTGCCCGCCGATATCCCGCAACGCCTCGAGCGCGCCGGATTCGAGGCGCAAGAAAAGGAGGCCGTTCTCGTCGGGCATACGAGCGATCTCCTCGTCGCGCGGCCACTGCCTGCCGGTGTTGTGATTCGCGAGACCAACGATCACAACGACATCGTCGGCTTGAGCACGATGCTCTCCGAGGTCTGGAATGACGACCTCTCCTGGCTCATTGAGCAACTAGAAGCGCAGCTCGCCGCCGCCCCCGAACTGACAGTGCTCTTCGTCGCCGAGGCGGAAGGAACAATCGTCTCGGGAGCACGAATAGAGTTCACTCCGGGTAGCGACTTCGCCGGGCTCTGGGGTGGGTCGACCGCACCGGCGTGGCAAGGAAAAGGCATTTACGGTGCCCTCGCGGCGGCCCGAGCTCAGCGCGCTCAGCAACGAGGCGTGCGCTTTCTCCAAGTCGACGCATCACCGGAGAGCAGCCCCATTCTCCAGCGCCGCGGATTCGTCGAGATTACAAGCACGACACCGTACATCTGGAGCCCTTCTGCGCCTCTCGGCACTCAGCCATGAGCTACTGGAGAGAGCGTGCCTCAAGATAGGCGTCCAACGCTTCGCGGCTTGTCTTGCTTGGGATAAAGCCGAAAGATTCCTTGAGAGCCGCATTCGAGAGCACCGGTCGGTAGCGCAAGAAATTTACCTGAGCTGGGCCGTGCGCCGTGAGACGCAGAGCGTGGCTAACCCACAATGCGGCCGCGAGCGCCCAGGCTGGCAGAATCAACTGCTTCTTGCCAAGAGCTTGGGCGATCTCTTTAATCGTGACCTTGCCATCACCGGCAACGTTGTAGATACCCGCAGGGCCTCCTGTCGCCGCACGGACCACGGCGGCGACGACATCGTCGACCCACACGAACACAAAGGGACTCTCTGAGCCAGCGATCGTGAGCAACCGGCGAGAGTTCCAGAGCGCTGTGATCTGATTCTCTAACCCTGGTCCGAGAATGGTGCCGATGCGAAAAATTGTTTGAGACATGTGCGGGGCGGTCACGCGCAGATCGGCGAGCATTTCTTCGACCAGGCGCTTGTGGCGGCTATACGGAAAATCGTCATTGCCGCGCAAGGGCGTGCTCTCAGTAATCCATTCAGGGTTATCCGCGTGGTACCCATAGGTTGCACCGCTGGAGGACACAACAACTCGCGAGACTCCGGCTTCAACACAGGCAGCGAACACTGCGCGCGAGCCCTCTACATCCACCGCAAATTCTTGACTCGCGGTCGTGCTTCTGCTGGGGTTCACGATCGACGCGAGGTGAACGACGGTGTCGATGTTCTGCCTGCGAAGCAAGTCGGGCAAGCCCGCAGCAACCGTCACGTCCACTCGCTCATAGCGCACCCCTGGCAACCGCACGCCGGGGTTCGGCGGGCGAATATCCGCACTCACTACACACTCAATCGATTCGGATGCTGTCAACCCCGCCACCACGAAGGTACCCAGAAATCCGCTGCCGCCCGTCACTAGTACTCGACTCATGCGTTGACCTCCGGTTCATTCGCGGGGGGACCGGAATCTCGCCCAGTCCCGCTCTTGGCACTGCGCGCCGTACGGCGTCCCCACCATGTGGCGAGTGCGAGCCCCGCGATGATGTCCCAGACGCCCCACCATCCCGCAACAACGGCCATCCCGCCTAGTCCCCCAAAGAAGGTAAAGACGAGGCCAAGGCCGAGGCCGGCGTTGCGAATCCCGACCTCAAAGGTGACAGCTTTCGCTTCATACAGGGCGAGTCCGCCGAGTCGCGCACTGGCGTAGCCGAGTCCGAGCGCGACGGCGTCGTGCAGAAAGACAGCCAATAGAACAACGCCAACGTAGGCGATGAAGAACGGGAAGTTGCCCGCGAGCGCCGCAATGATGAACCCGAGTAGGGCGAGCAAACTGATCCACTTCACCGTCGGCTGCACTTTTTTAGCGAAGGCGGGCCACCGATTCTTGATGGCAAAACCTAGCGCAAACGGCAACCCAATAATCAGTACGATCTCGAGCAGCATTTGCCAACCGTTGAGGCTGACACTTTCGAGAATCGCGGATGCTGTCGGGTGCCAGCCACCCCACAGCGACAGGTTCACCGGCAACATGACGATGTAGATCACATTGGTGACGGCAGTCATCGAGACCGAGAGGGCGACGTTGCCCCGCGCTCGGTAGGTGAGCACTTGGGAAATGTTCCCCGGCGGGCAGCAGGCGACGAGGATCATCCCGAGAGCGATCGACGGCCCGACCTGCAGCAACAGGGTGAGCCCGAAGGTGACGGCAGGCAAGAGAACGAGCTGCGCGACCAGCGAAATTGCGAAAGCGCGAGGAGCTTTCAGTACGGCACGAAAATCTTCCAGACTCGTGTCGAGCGCGATACCGAACATGATGAGGCCGAGCACCACGCTGAGCGCGACGAGCGAGCCCGGGCTGAAGTTGAGCAGCGCATCATCGATATTCATGGCCGTTCCTTAATGGCGCGGGCCTTACGGGTGAGGGTCTCTCGAGCGTGCCGCACCGCGCGCCGATAGGCGTCTTTGTTGACGTAGTACGACATACGTTCCAGGGCCAAATACTTGTAGCCGCCGGTGAGGTCGGGCCACGGTTCTTCAACCAGCGTGCGAAAATGCGCGGCGGCGCGCGGGGTCTCTTCTTGAGCGACAAGGTAGGAGGCGAGCAGCTCAGCTTGTTCATAACGACCCTGCCACCCGATCCCACTCGCCTCGATCATTCCGATCACGTATAGACCGTTGAAGCTCGGCGGGAAAATATTCAGATAGAGCTCTGGAGCCAAGGAAGACCAATTTAAATGCTCCCGCCCCAAAAAGGGGTACGCAAGCGTGTAGCCCGTCGCAAGAACGACGAGGTCGTAATCAGCGTGCGTGCCATCGGTAAAATGCACGGTGTTTCCGTCGAAACGTTTCGGCGCGGGCACAATTCTCAAGTCACCTTGCCCCAGATGTCCGAGCACGAGAGTGTTCACGATGGGGTGCGATTCATAGATCTTGTAATCGGCACGAGGAAAGCCAAACTTCACGGGATCTCCCGTAAACATCCGCAGTAGCCGGGTGTCGATAAATTGTTTGAGGCGAGCTGGCAGCGGGCGCCCCTGGTCGAATGTGTCCGCGGGTTTGCCAAACAGATATCGCGGAACGAAATAGTAGCCCCGCCGCACGCTCAAATCGATACTGTCCGCATGGTGCACAGCATCGACTGCGATGTCGCATCCACTATTTCCTGCCCCTACCACGAGTACTCGTTTACCCGCGAAGACCGTGGCTTTCTTGTAGTCGGCGGAATGGATGATCTCGCCCGTGAATTCACCCTCGAACTGCGGAATATTGGGGTGCGCGAGGGTGCCATTGGCCAGCACGACACTGTCAAAGTGTTCGATGGTTGGTGCGCTTCCCTCACGAACACTCGTCACGTTCCACCCGCCACCGTCAGCGGGTTCGACTCGGTCGACCGTCGTGGAGAAGCGAAAATTCTCTCCCAGATCGTAGCGATCGCTGTACGCCTGGAAATATTTGCGAAGCTCGCGGTGGCTCGGATAATCCGCCGCCGTGGTCATCGGCAGCTCTCGAAACTCCGTCGTAGTACGGGAAGAGATGAGGTGGGCAGACTCGTACATTGTGCTGCGCGGATTATCAATATTCCAGAGTCCGCCAACGCCGTCGGCGGACTCAAAACCGACGCACGAAAGACCCGCCTTGGCGAGAGCCCGGGAGGCGGCTAATCCAGAGGGACCAGCGCCGATGATCGCGATCGACTGCGGCATCCATACCTCCCTAGGTGAACCACTTTATTCACGGCATTTGCGCAGCTTACTAGACCCAATTCTCGGGGTAGACCAATTCTGTAGGTAATAGAATCGGGTTGCTTAAGAAACTCCCAGTGTAAATACTGGGCGGTGCAGGATTACCCGCCGGCGTCTACCCGAAAGATGCCGATCTTGCACTAGGGGACCTAACTAACATGCCCAAAAATCCTACGGTTGCGCCTGCCCGGCGACGCCAATGGGGCGCAGAAACGCGCCTCGAACCGCTACCCACCGTCCACCCAGCTCCGAGCGACCGAACTATTGCGCTCGCACGTCTCTCGATTGTCGCCACAGTTGTGTTTTGGCTGGTGTACGTGATCTATACGATCCTGCGCCAGTTCATCAACAATGGCACCGAAAGCTTCCGCTTCACGGCAGAAGCCGTTTCATACCTCATCGTCGTGACGTTCCTGACGTTCTCTGCGCTCATGTACCTGATCGCGCGCCACGGCGCCTATCAGCGCTTTCGCGCTCATGCTCGAGTGCCGCGGGCCGAACTAGACCGACACTTTGCCGACAACCAAGGCTCAATCACGGTTCTTGTCCCTAGCTACAGTGAAGAGCCGGATGTCGTGCGCGCCACTCTGTGGTCTGCCTGCCTTCAGGAGTACCCCAGCCTTCGCGTCGTGCTCTTGCTCGACGACCCGCCCTTCCCCAAAGACCCGGATGCCGCAGCTCAGCTTGCGAAGTCGCGGATGCTGACGGAGCAGATTCAGTCAGAGCTCTCGGTTCCGCGTAAACGCTTTGGCGACGTGCTTGCCTCGTTTGAGTGGCGCCTAGAACAGGGCCGCCCGCTCGGGCTGTCTGAAGTGAACGCTCTCGCCGACGAGTACCGTTGGGCCGCAGCATGGTTACAGACGAAGGCCGACAACGAACAGCGTATCGACCACGTTGATGAGTTCTTCGTCACTCAGGTCCTTCAGGGCCTCGCCGACGAATTACAGCTCACGGCAGACGCCCTCGGCGCTGCCCTCGACGAGCACATGGTTCCTCCGACGGCGCGCCTGCACGAGCTCTACCGCCGCCTCTCGCGCACTTTCGATGCAACGCTTTCCACTTTCGAACGCAAGCTCTACGCGTCCGTGTCACACGAGGCGAACAAGGCGATGAACCTCAACGCGTACATCGGACTCATGGGCGGCCACTACCGTCCAGAAGAGACTCCCGATGGAACAGTGCTGCGTCCCGTCAGCCGCCCTGAAGCTGGCGATCTCTCCATCCCCGACTCTGAATACCTCCTCACGCTCGACGCCGACTCGTTGCTCTTGCGCGACTACTGCCTCCGTCTCGTCTACTTGCTTGAGCAGGCAGACAACGCGCGGGTAGCTGTCACGCAGACTCCCTACTCCTCTTTCCGCGGTGCCAGCACGCGCATCGAACGTTTGGCGGGAGCCACTACCGACCTGCAGCACATCCTGCATCAGGGCAAGTCCTATTACGGCGCAACCTTCTGGGTAGGCGCCAATGCTGTGATTCGCAAGGCTGCTCTGGATGACATTGTCGAGACCGAAACCGTGGGCGGCTTCACCGTCAAGCGCTTCGTTCAAGACCGCACGGTCATCGAAGACACCGAATCCAGCATCGACCTGGGCGCTCACGGTTGGACGCTCGTAAACTACCCCGAGCGCCTGAGCTACAGCGCAACTCCGCCCGACTTCGGCTCGCTCGTCGTTCAGCGTCGCCGCTGGGCCAACGGTGGTCTGTTGATCATGCCAAAGCTCTTGCGCCAAATGCGGGAACGTCGCGCTCGCGGCGAGACCGTTCAGTGGACTGAGTTCTTCCTGCGTGTGAACTACATGACGTCGATCGCCTGGGCCAGTTTCGGGCTCGTCTTCTTGCTCGCTTACCCCTACGACAGCCGACTCTTGAGCCCAGTCGTGCTCTTGGCCGCGGTTCCCTACTTCTTGTCGATGGGGGCCGACCTTCGGTATTGCGGTTATCGGTTCACCGACATCTTCCGCATTTATGGCTTCAACCTGATTCTGCTTCCCGTCAACCTTGCCGGGGTCATCAAGTCAATCGAACAGGCAATCACTAGCAAAAAGATCCCCTTCGCACGCACTCCCAAGGTGCGTAACCGCACCGCGACCCCGCTGCTGTACGTCATCTCGCCGCTCATCATTATCGGATTCTCGGCCTTCACGTTCTGGCGCGACCTTAACGCCGAAAACTGGGGAAACGCCGCCTTTGCTGCGTTCAACACGATTCTTGCTGGACTCGCGCTCGTGTCGTACATCGGCATCTGGAATACCGTCGTCGATATTTGGCTCGGCGTCACTCGCCCGCTCTTCGTCGAGCGAGACCGCAAGAAATCAAAGCAAAAGGAGAACGTCGTCGTTGAGCCGACAACCCTCGACTGGCGCTCGGTTCTGTACTACGGCGATGACAGCGGGGTGCACACCAAGGTGCGCGACTCAATTGTGTTTGCCGAGATGCTCCCACCCGTAGACGAAGCAAGAGAGGTACGATCATGAGTTCCGCAACCCACAGACTCTCCTTCCGGCGACTAGTCATGGCCATTGTCGTAGCGATCGCTGTCGCTTCAGGAGGATTCTTCGCCTATCAAGCATGGGCATCCAATCAGGCGGATCCCGCGCCTGACCCCTGGTTCGCTGCCTACGTGGATGTGACTGCAACTCCTAGCTACGAGTTCGAGTCCGCCACGAAGGAGAGCGGCAAAGAGGTCATGTTGTCGTTCATCGTTGCGGCGAAGGATGGCGCATGCACTCCCACGTGGGGCACCGCCTACACGATGGATGAGGCCGCCGTTTCCCTCGACCTCGACCGCCGCATCGCACGTCTGCAACAGCAGGGTGGCGACGTGGGTATCTCGTTCGGCGGGCTCCTCAACGACGAGCTCGCGACCGGATGCACCGACCACAACGCTCTCGTCGCCGCCTACAATTCGGTGCTCAACCGCTACGCCTCCACGACGATTGACCTCGACATTGAGGGCGAGAACCTGACCGATACTGCCGCCGGTGAGCGCCGCGCTGCTGCAATCGCCAGCTTGCAAGAGTCGCGCCGGGCTGCCGGCGAGGATCTCGCTGTCTGGCTCACGCTTCCCGCTGCGACCTTCGGCCTTACGGAAGACGGCACAACCGCCGTCGCCCAAATGCTGGATGCTGGGGTTGACGTCTCCGGCGTCAACATCATGACGATGAACTTCGGCGAGAGCTTGGCCGATGGCGAAACGAGCGGAGCAGCATCCATTCGTTCGCTCCAGGAGACGCACCGTCAACTCGGTGTGCTCTACGACCAAGCCGGTATCGAACTGACCGACGCTACGATCTGGACCAAGCTCGGGGCAACCCCGATGATCGGCCAGAACGACAACGAAGATGAAGTCTTCACCATGAAAGACGCCGTGGCGCTCAACGAGTTTGCGCTAGAAAAGGGCACAGGTCGCATGTCGATGTGGTCGCTCAACCGCGACACCACGTGTGGCCCGAACTATGCCGATGTCACGCGAGTCTCCGACGCCTGCAGTGGTGTGGCTCAGGGCGATCTGTTCTTCGCCGACGTTCTTGCTGAAGGCTACGACGGCCACGTCGCGAGCTCTGCAAAGACCATCACAACAGAAGAACCTGCTGACCCCGCCGACTTCGTGGATGACCCCGCAACAAGCCCTTATGCCATCTGGCAGGAGGACGCGAGCTACCTTGCCGGCGCCAAGATCGTGTGGCACCGCAACGTGTATCAGGCCAAGTGGTGGACGCGAGGCGAGGTGCCAGACAACCCCGTACTCAACTCGTGGGAAACCCCGTGGACACTTGTTGGCCCCGTGCTCGATGGTGAAACTCCCGTCAAAGTACCGACGGTTCCCGAAGGCACCTACTCCAACTGGAACGGAACGTCAGCGTACGAAGAGGGCGATCGCGTTCTGTTCGACGGTGTTCCCTACGAAGCAAAGTGGTGGAACCAGGGCGACAGCCCGGCCGCATTCTCATCAGACCCCGACGGCACGCCGTGGGCTCCGCTCACCACAGAACAAATCAAGTCGCTCTCTGACGGCAGCGGAACTACCGGTGGGGCCGGGGATCTTGCCCCGGCCGACACCGACGGCTAAGAAAAGAGTCCTTCGCGCACGCTGCGACGTCGGCGCTGTTCCTCTGGATCGGGCAGAGGAACAGCGGCGATGAGTCGCTGCGTGTATTCCTCTTTCGGACTGCGCAGCACCTGGTCGCGTGTGCCCTGCTCGACAATTTTTCCGCGGTGCATCACAGCAATCCGATCGGCAAGAATGTCAATGACCGCAAGGTCGTGGGTAACGAAGAGGCACGCAAAGCCGAGCTCCTTCTGGAGTTCCTGAAAGAGCTCAAGCACTTTCGCCTGCACCGAAACGTCAAGCGCTGACGTCGGCTCATCCGCGACCAACAATTTGGGGCTGAGCGCGAGAGCGCGTGCGATTCCGACTCGCTGGCGCTGACCACCAGACAACTCGTGCGGGTAGCGGTTTCGCATGTGGGCGGAGAGCTGCACTCGGTCGAGCAACATGCTCACGCGCGCTTCTTCGTCTTTGCGACTGAAGCCACCACCAAGGCGCAACGGTTCTCCGATGCTCTCACCAATCGGCATACGTGGGTTTAGTGACGAACCTGGGTCTTGAAAGACGATGCCGATATCGCGACGCACGGCGCGCAGATCATTCTTGTTGATCCCCACCATGTTGGTGCCGACGATGTCGAGGGTTCCTTCGACGGCGGGAAGCAAACCAACAACGGCACGGCCAATCGTGGTCTTGCCCGAGCCAGACTCCCCCACAAGCCCGAGCACTTCACCCTGACGAATAGTGAGGTTGATGTCATCGGCAGCGCGGAACGCGGGCACGCGGCCGCGCTTCGGGTATTCAATGGCGACACTCGACATCGTGAGAACGACCTCACGGTCATCTTTCGATGCTGACGCGTCGCCCGCTTCGCCGAGGTGCGGCACTGCAGCCAGCAGGGCCTGAGTGTACGGATGCGTGGCGCCCGCGAACAGCGAATCTGCTGTTCCAGTCTCCACAACTTCGCCATCTTTCATGACCATCACGCGGTCAGCGAGATCAGCGACAACACCCATGTCGTGAGTAATGAGGATGATCGCGCTGTCGAGCTTGGAGCGCAAGTGGTGCAAGAGTTCAAGAATCTCGGCCTGCACCGTGACGTCGAGAGCAGTCGTGGGCTCATCGGCGATGAGCACGCGCGGCTCACACGAAATCGACTGGGCGATCATTGCGCGTTGGCGCTGCCCTCCAGACAACTGGTGCGGGTACGAGTCAAATGCTTTTTGTGGGTCGGGAAGTTCGACCATGGCCAGCAGCTCGAGGGCACGCTTGCGCGCATCGACTCGCAGCATGCCGGGGTGGTGCACTTGAAGAGCCTCAATGATCTGGAACCCGATCGTATAGACCGGGTTGAGTGCGGTCATAGGCTCTTGGAAGATCACCGCGATCCCCGCACCTCGCAGCTGGCGCAAGCGGTGCAGGGATGCCCCGACGAGTTCTTCACCCGCGAGCTTGACGCTGCCCGAAATGCGACCATTCTCAGGAAGCAGCCCGAGCAAGCCCATCGCGCTCGTGCTCTTGCCCGAACCCGACTCCCCCACAATGGCGAGGACTTCGCCTCCCTGCAGGCTATAGCTCACATTCTTGGCCGCGGTAACCCATTCGCCTTCGACCCAAAAGTCGACGCCAAGGTCAGTGACCTCGATTGCCGGAACCTTGGTAGCAGTCGCGGTAGTTGCTGTTTCAGTCATCAGGAGTTTCGCCCTTCACCCTGGATGCGGTGTGCTCGTGGGAACATAGTTCCGTGTCGCCAAACTTCACCCTGCACTCGCGATTCGGGCGCGTACTTTCCATCGTCGTCATTGCTGCCTTTGCTGCAGGACTTATAGTCACGGCTCTTCAGGGCCGATGGCTGGATGCCCTGCAGGTCACGCCCGTCTTCGGACTGCTCGGCCTGCTCACGTGGGCGATGTTCTGGCGCCCTAACGTTCGCGTCACTGCGTCCGGCGTGAGCCTGCGCAATGTGCTGCGCACGGTTGACGTCGCGTGGCCTGAAATCCGCCGCATCGATACCAAATACGCGCTCACTCTCGAGACAGCGCATGGCACGGTTACTGCGTGGGCTGCACCCGCTCCCGGCCGTCACTCCGTGTACAGCGCCGTTCGCCAAGATGGCAAGAACTTGCCCGAATCGAGTTACTTGGCGGGCACGGTGCGACCCGGCGATCTCATCACGTCGGATTCTGGCCAAGCCGCGTTCGTCATCCGCCGCCACTGGGAACAGTTGCGAGACGACGGTCATTTGGATGCCGCGACGAGCGAGTTCTCGAAGCTGCGAGTTGCGTGGCACTGGCGCACCATCGCGGCTTTCGTTGCTCTGATTGTGGTCGGCGCGCTCACGACGCTCGTCTAGCTGCGCGGCCTTCATTTGTTGGACGTTCCGTCGCCGGGACGTGCCCCGGGAATGTACGCCTTGAGGAAGGTCGTGATTTCGGAGCCGAGGCTGCGCTGACGCGGAACTCGCTTCTGCCGAGGGTCGAATGCATCGCGCAATCCGTCGCCGATGAAGTTAATGCACAGCGCAATAATCACGATGAACAGCCCGGGCCACCAGAACAGCCAGGGCCGAGTCTTGAACGCTTCGTTGTATTCGCTAATGATCTGCCCCAGGGAGATATCCGGCTGGGTAATGCCGAATCCGAGGAAGCTCAGCGACGTCTCGAGGAGGATGACCGCGCTCATCAGCAGTGTTGCGCTGACGACGATCACGCCGACGGTGTTCGGCAGGATATGGCGGAAGATGATGCGGAAATCACTCGCACCAGCAACCCGCGCCGCATCAACGAACTCCCGCTCGCGCAGGCTCAAGAATTCGGCGCGCACGAGTCGCGCCATTCCGGTCCACGCGATGAGACCGATCATGACCGCCAGCAAGAACGCGTCACCACCGATCGTGCGGCCCAGCACGGCGCCGAGCACGAGAAGCGGCACGATGATGATGACGTCAGTGATACGCATGATGAGCTGATCGATCCAACCGCGGTAGTACCCTGCGAGCGCTCCGAGCACGACGCCGATGACGGTCGAAATGATGCCGACGATGAAGACGACGTTGAGTGACTGCTGCATTCCGCGCATGACTCGCGCGAAGACATCCTTGCCTGTGTTGTCTTGACCGAAGGGGTGCTCGCCGAAGCTGAACGGCCACCACGTGAAAGTGGGGGCACCGCCCGGCAGAACGATGTCATAGCGTTCCCACCACGTAGAACTCCACCAGCCGGGGATACGGAAACCGTCAATAATCAGGCGAGTCGAGGATGCATCGGGGGTGAGTTTGCCCGTGCCGCCGATGACAGTGCCCACCGAAGTAAACGCGAGAAGCACGAGGAAAATCAACACAAATACTGAGATGACCGCGCCACGGTGTTGCAAGAAGCGGCGACGCACGATCGCACCTTGGCTGAGTCCGACAGTCGCACGTTGCTCAATACTGAGTTCTTGGCCCACCGACTGTTCGTCGGCTAACGGGTTCTTGTCGGTCATGATCAGCTCACCCGAATTCTGGGGTCAAGGGCCGAGTACAACAGGTCGGCGACAACGTTGAAAATTACGGCGAGAATACCGGTGACGAGGAAGAAGCCCATCACGAGGTTCACATCGGTGCGATTAAGACCCTCATTGAAGAGAGAACCCATGGCCTGCCAGGCGAAGACTCTTTCCGTGATCACTGCTCCACCAATAACCGCACCAAAATCGAGCGCAATGATGGTGGCGATCGGAATCATGGCATTGCGGAAGGCGTGACGCATAACGACCGTCCGTTCGCCGAGGCCCTTGGCGCGAGCGGTGCGCACGTAGTCCTGATTCATGACATCCAGCAGGCTGGCGCGAGCGTAGCGCGTGTAGGCAGCGAGCGAGATGATCATGAGCGCGATTGTGGGCAGCAGCATGTGGGTGAACGAATCGAGCATGTTCAACCACGTGTCATCCACGCGTCGGATAGCGGGCGTCGAAGCCCCGATCGTCGCGATAACACCATTGCTGAGCGGGATGCGCGCAACATACTCATCCCAACGGATAAACATCTGGTCGAGCACGAGCGGGATAACGCCCAAGCCTCCGACGAGGCCCGCAGTTCGCGCAATGACCGCTTTGCCGTCGCCTCCGACCAGCAAGCCGACCACGATGCCCAGCCCCGCCATGATCGCGATAACGAGCAGCACCGTCCACGCACTGTTGAGGTAGTAGAAGAGGAACTGGAACGGCCAGCTCAATGCGATCGTCAGCACGACGACGATTCCCACTGCGAGCAGAGCTCGACGGTTGTGGAACCCGGTCGAGGTGAAGAGCACGACCGCCGCCGTCGCCACGGACATCAGCGCAATACCAACGTAGCCGATCGACGGGCTTTCGAACCAGCGAGTCACGTCGAGCAGAATGAGCAACGCGGCTATTCCACCACCAACGCTGAGAAAAGCGATAACGCGCGTTCGCAACTCTCCGCCGACGACGGCGGAGGCGATGAAGCCCATGATGAGCGCGACAAGCACAATCGACCACCACGGCATGACGGGATCACCCAAGAATTCGTTGAAGCGAATAGCGCCGAATTCTTTCAGCAGTACCGCCACCCAGAAGATCGGCAGCGAATAGAAGACGAAAGTAAGGAAAGTGACCACGTAGTCGTACCCGCTGTACTGACGAAGTGCGGTGGTCATTCCGATAGCAACGCCGATCACGATCGCAAGAATCGTCGCGGCGAGAACGAGTTGGAGAGTGGAGCCGAGCGCTCCGCTGATGGCTTCAATCACGGGCTGTTCGCCTCGCGCAACTGAAATACCGAGGTCACACTGACCGATGAAGCAGGCTCCGACACCGCCAAGCCACGAGAAGTAGCGCAGCACCGGCGGTTGATCGAGATTGAGGACACCGCTCAAATACTTGATCTGGTCTTGAGCGCTGGGGTCTCGACTACCCCGGAGTTCTTGAAGCGGATCACCGGAATTCGCGGTGAGAACGTAGACGACGAACGAGGCCACAAGAAGCACAAGAATAGTGGCCACGAGGCGCCTGGCGACAAAGGTCAACACCGGGGGTCCTCATTTCGGGGGCATGACAGTACGGAACAAAAACAGTGCCGCTGGGCGGCAGAGAACGTGTGCGAGGTGGGCCGGGCTTGAAGCCCGGCCCACCCTTAAGGCACTACCGAGTTATTCAGCGTCGGCCGGTGCCCACTCCCAGAAGTTCCAGAAGTAGGTCGGCGACAGCGGACTCGGGCTGACGTTGGTTACTGAGTTGTTCCACACGGTGATGCCGGGGAACTGGAAGATGGTGACGCCGTAAGCGTCATCCCATACCAGCTTCTCGACCTCAACCTGGATCTCGTTCTGGGCCGCAGGGTCCAGCTCGGTCTCGAGGTCCTTGAGGAGACCATCAACGGTGGTGTTGGAGTATCCACCGAAGTTGCTTGGCTGATCGGTACCGAGGTACTGGTCGGAGCCGGTGAGCGCGAGGCTCGTCGACTGCCACGCGAAGATGGTCGCGTCGTGCGGGTTAATCGGCATTGCTTCTTTATCGGTGAAGGCCCACGTGGGTTCTGAGTCGTCGACAACCGTGAAGCCGGCAAGTGCTGCCGACTGCTGGATGAACTCGAACTCGGTTGCACGACGCACGTTGCCCTCGGGGTACCAGAACTTGACCTCAACAGGAGTCGTTACTCCGGCATCAGCAAGCAACTGCTTGGCACCGTCAACATCGACCTCGGCGTACGCATCCGAACCGTTGCTTGACGCAATTTCGTCATATCCGGGAGCACCGGGGATCTGCAGGATCGAGTCGCGCAGAGTCGCATTGGGGTTGAGCGGCGTGATCAGCTTGTCGAGGATTTCCTGGCGAGGAACAACCTTGAGGAATGCCTGACGAACAGCCTTTGCCTTGTCTTCATCTCCGCCGTAAGTGGCGGGGTCGAAGGGGCCACCGTTGTTGAAGGTGAGGTCAATGTGCTCGTAGGTGGCCTCATCCGCGGTGACGTAGTCGGCGTTGTCGAGTCCCTTGACGAGCTCAAGCACGTCGGGGGTCGGCTGGCCGGCAGCAATCTGCACGTCACCGTTCTCGATGGCCTGAACCTGAGCGGTCGAGTCCTCGATCTGGCGAACGATGATGCGCTCGTACTTCGGCGAAGGGCCCCACGTGTAGAGCGGGTTTGCCTTCAGCGCAACGTACTCGTTCTCGACGAGCTCGTCGAGAACATAGGCACCGCTCGACAGCGCAACAAGTTCATTGTCTGGCGTGCTCGGGGCCTGGTAGGCGTCGTTCCATGCCTTGGCTACTGGGGTGAGCCATTCGACGTCGTCGTTCTGTACAGCCTCGACGAATTGCGACTTGGCCTCATCAACATCGGTGATGTCGGGGTACGCAAGCTGCACAACACCGTGGGCGGCAACGCCGAGGTCGAACTGGATCTCCCAGTCAACGTAGGCCTTGTCGTAGACGATCGTGATGCTCTTGTCGTCGATCTCCGGCATCGCAGAAGCGAGGTCGCCACGCGGGTTGGCGTGGGTGAAGAGCGGAGCGTCGTCTGCATCCTTAACACCGGCGAAGATGGTGGTCCACGCGAGCAGCAAGTCAGCGGAGTCGATGGGGGTTCCATCCGACCACGTCACGTTGTCGTTGAGTGTGTACTTGACCGTCAGCGGGTCATCGCTCGTCTTCTCAAACGATCCGAAGTCGGTGTTGCGAACAAGCTCTGGCTTGTCGTTGTAGTACAGGAACGACGAGTTCATCATGTACAGCACGACTGCGTTCGCCGTGTTGTTACCTGCTGCACTGCTTCCGTTGAAGTTGTCGATCAGGTCATTCCACGCCACCGTAATTTCGGTGTCGGCAATAACTTCGGACTCATACGGCGGAGTACACCCTGTAAGGGCGAGAGCTCCAGCCGCGAGCACAGCTATGACAGCTGAGACGCGCTTCTTCTTCATCTTTCCTCCAGTAGAAAGGTGGTCGAGGGGACGGCATAGACCAATCCCATGGCCGCCATTACACCCCAAACCTGAACACTGAGGCAAGGAAAACTGACGATTCGCACAATTTGAAACAAGATCGACATAATCGTGCGTCAGTTAACTGTCGTTAACCCACAGAAGGGTGATGCGCGGATGAGCGAGGGTAGGGCGGGAGCCACATTTATTGACGCTACAGAGGTGTCGTGGTGTCGCAAGAACTTAACATCAGCCAAGACTGAGCGGCGAGCATCCGCCGTAGAATTGAAAACAGCCAAGCCCACACCGGCTGTCACTGTTGCCGCTGGACAACAGAAAGGAGTGCGCTGATGCCCCCAGAGAACGCCCCCATCACCATTTCTATTGAACGCACCGTTGACCCCGCGCGCATCGCCGAAGCCACCGCCTGGATGCAAACAGGCATCAACCTTGCCACCAGCTACCCCGGCTTTCTTGGCTCAGGCTGGGTGCGTGCCGGCACCAACAGCACCACATGGCACATGCTGTACCGATTTGCGGATGATGCAGCACTCTTGCACTGGGAACAATCCCCCGAACGTGCGTGGTGGCTGCAAAGCGGCAGCGGGTTCGTGCACGATCAACGCACCGAACGCCGCACCGGAATCGAGGGCTGGTTCGATGAGCCAACCGAGATCACCGTTGAACATGCAGGCACGAGTTCTGGCGCGCCTGCTGCTCCCCCGCGGTGGAAACAAGCGGTCATCATTTGGCTCGGGTTCTTTCCGCTCAACCTGCTCTTCACCTACGTCGTCACCCTGCTCGTTCCGGGGTGGGATGCACTCCCGATCCTCGTGCATGTGCTCATCACCACTCTGTGCCTCACGCCGATCATGACCTACCTACTGCTGCCCGCAGTGACCCGGATGCTGCGACGCTGGTTGTCGCCGACACCCTAGTTACCGCCCACAGCAAGTAAGCTGAAGGGCTATGTCTGCATCAGAGGTTCACTCCGCCAGCACCGCAGCCGCGCTGCCCGCTGACGTGGTGGTGACATACCCGCCTGAGCTGCCCGTCAGCCAGCGCAAAGACGACATCCTTGCGGCCATCCGCGATAACCAAGTCGTGATCCTTGCCGGCGCGACCGGTAGCGGGAAAACCACCCAGCTACCCAAGATTTTGCTGGAACTCGGCAAGACATCCATCGGGCACACGCAGCCGCGAAGGATTGCGGCGCGAACAGTTGCCGAGCGCATTGCGGAAGAACTCGGAACCGAGATGGGTGACCTCGTCGGTTACCAAGTGCGATTCACCGACCGTGTGGGCAAGAACACTCGCGTGAAGCTCATGACCGACGGCATTTTGCTCAACGAAATTCACCGAGACCGCGACCTCAAGAAGTATGACGCGATCATCATCGACGAGGCCCACGAGCGCAGTCTCACGGTCGACTTCTTGCTTGGCTACCTCAAGCAATTGCGGGCCCGACGCCCCGACCTCAGCATCATCATCACGAGCGCCACGATCGATCCCGAGAGCTTCTCGAAGCACTTCGACAACGCACCGATCATTGAAGTGTCTGGCCGCACCTATCCGGTCGAGATTCGCTACCGCCCGCTCGTTGCCGAAGAGCTGGAAGCAGACGACGCCGAAGAAGAGGCCGCGAACCGCGCCGACCGCGACTACCTCCAAGGCATCAATGACGCGCTCGACGAACTCGCGCTCGAAAGCGACGGCGACGTGCTCGTATTCCTCTCGGGTGAAACCGAGATTCGGGATGCCGAAGAGGCGATTCGCGGCCGCATCAGCGGTGGCGGACTGCACGAAGGCACCGAGGTGCTGCCGCTGTACGGCCGCCTGAGCGCCGCCGAACAACACCGAGTCTTCGAGTCACGACGCACTCCCGGCACGCGACGCCGGATCGTGCTGGCCACCAACGTCGCCGAAACCAGTTTGACTGTGCCCGGCATCCGCTATGTCATCGATGCGGGAACGGCGCGCATCAGTCGTTACAGCACGCGCGCAAAGATTCAGCGATTGCCGATCGAAGCGATCAGCCAGGCCAGCGCCAATCAGCGCTCCGGGCGTTCCGGTCGAACGAGTAACGGTATTGCGATTCGGCTCTACTCCGAAGAGGACTTCAACTCTCGGCCTGAGTTCATGGAGCCCGAGATTCTGCGCACCAACCTTGCGGCGGTCATCCTGCAGATGGTGTCGCTTGGCCTCGGCAACATCGCCGAGTTCCCCTTCCTGCAACCGCCAGACTCGCGCGGAATCAAAGACGGTCTCGATCTGCTCACCGAACTTGGCGCGGTCGAGAACATCGCCGCAATTCGCAGCACGAAAACCTCATCGAGCGTCAACGGCCCCCGCACCGCGAATGGCGCCGCGAAGGAAGCCGCGCCGCGAATCACCCGCATCGGCAAGCAGCTCACGCAGTTGCCCATCGACCCTCGCCTTGCCCGCATGGTGATCGAATCGAAGCAGCACGGCACCACGCGCGAAGTGATGGCGATCGTCGCGGCCCTCAGTATTCAAGACCCCCGCGAACGCCCCCTCGATAAGCGACCGCAAGCCGACCAACAGCACGCCCGCTTCATCGACCCCACGAGCGACTTTCTCACCCTGCTCAATCTCTGGAACTATCTTGAAGAGAAGCAGAAAAAGCTCTCGGGCAACCAGTTTCGACGTATGTGCAAAAGCGAATATCTCAACCATTTGCGCGTGCGCGAATGGCACGATGTCTACCGACAGTTGAGCCGAATGGCCAAACCGCTCGGGCTAGTGATCGGTGACGTCCACTCGAACCCCGACGGCATCCATCGTTCACTGTTGGCTGGCTTGCTCAGCCATATTGGCCTCAAGGATGTTGCGAAGCGCGACTACATCGGCGCGCGTCAGACCCGCTTTGTCATCTTCCCCGGCTCGGCTCTCGCCAAGAAACAGCCCAACGCGATCATGAGCGCCGAGCTCGTGGAAACGAGCAGGCTCTTTGCGCGCACCAACGCCGCGATTGACCCCGTCTGGGCTGAGAAGCTCGCCGGCGATCTCGTGAAGCGTAGCTACTCAGAGCCACACTGGGAGAAAAAGCAGGGAGCCGCCGTCGCGTTCGAACGTGTAACGCTCTATGGAGTCACGCTTGCCGCCCGCCGCCGCATCCAGTTCTCTCGCGTTGACTTACCCGCCGCTCGTGAACTCTTTATTCGTCATGCGCTCGTCGAGGGTGAAGACGACCTAACTAAGCGGGACAAGCGTGTGTGGGGCTTCGATGCCTCCAACCGTGCCCTGCGCCGCGACCTCGAACAACTCGAAGAGCGCAGCCGCCGACGCGACATTCTGCACGACGACGAAACAATCTTTGAGTTCTACGACAAGCGCATCCCCGCCACCGTTGCCTCGGTGCGCGACTTTGAGGGCTGGTGGAAGAAAGCCCGTCACGACTCCCCTGACCTGCTGACCCTCACCACCAACGATCTCCTCGAAAACGCGGATGACGCCGAAGTCGACGAGAACGCCTTCCCGTCCACGTGGGTGCGCGGCGATCAAACGCTCAGCCTGACGTATCGCTTTGAACCAGGAACTGACGACGACGGCGTCACCGTCGCCGTGCCGCTGCCGCTGCTTGCCGGCCTTCGCCCGGAAGGCTTCGATTGGCAAGTACCTGGACTGCGCGAAGAGCTCGTGACGGCGCTGATCAAAGCGCTGCCCAAGCCAATCCGCCGCAACGTCGTGCCCGCGGCCGACTGGGCTCGTCGCTTGCTCGAAAATGCTCCCACCGATCCGACCGCTGCGGCCCTCGACGACGGCCCTGGCCTGACCGAATACCTCGCTAAAGAGATCACCCGCCTGACCTATGTGAGGGTGGTGGCATCCGACTTTGAACTCGAGCGAGTTCCCGCGCACTTGAAAGTGACCTTCGCTGTCATCGACGAACGCGGCAAGAAGGTCGGAGCCAATAAGTCGCTGCGCAGCCTGCAGGCAAGCCTCAAGCCGGTTGCCCGCGAGAGCGTTGCTCGTGCCGTTGAGGGCGCCGACAAAGGTTCGACAGAACGGGCGGCCACCACTCTCGAACGCTCAGGAATCACCGCGTGGGACTTCGGGCACCTCGATCGATCGCGCGATACCAAGCACGGCGGCAACACGATCCGCGCCTACCCTGCCCTCGTGGATGACGGTGACTCGGTCTCCATTCGCCTCATGTCGACGCCCTACGATCAGGCCATCGCGCACCAGGGCGGTGTGCGCCGACTCTTGCTGCTGGCGATTCCCTCGCCGCTCGGCTACATCAACGAACACCTCACCGGCAACGAAAAACTAGTGTTGGCGCAGAGCCCGTATCGCTCCACGAATGCTCTCTTCGACGATTGTTTGCGCGCGTGCGTTGACTCTGTGGTGGGAGATCGCGAGATCTTCGCGCAAGCCGAGTTCGAGGCGCTGCGCAACGAAATTTCGGCAGGACTGGTCGACTCGCTCTTTGCGACAGTATCGCTCGTGGCATCCATTGTTTCGGGCACGCGACTGGCCGATAAAGCGATCCGGGCCGCCACCAGCATGCACCTCATCGCGCCCCTGGGCGATGCACGTGAACAGCTCGACGCGCTCGTCTATCCGGGCTTCGTTTCGGCCACCGGGCTCACTCAACTACGCCGCGTGCCCGTCTATCTCAAGGGCATTGAGCATCGCGTTGCGAAACTCACCGAGAATCCTGGTCGCGACCGTGGTTGGATGTCCGAAGTCGAGTTGGCGACCCGTCGCTACAAAGATGCCGGCGGAACTCTTCCGCTTGAGCAGCATCCCGAGCCACAGATCGCTCGGGCGCGTTGGATGCTCGAAGAACTGCGGTTAAGTCTTTTCGCCCAGCACTTGGGCACCGCCGAATCGGTGAGTGTGCAGCGCATCGCGAAAGTGCTCGCTTCCTAAAGCCGCATTTTCAGCAGCAGACCGCCGCCACAAGTTACTCTTGAGGCTGCGAGTGGCACGAAATCGTGGCCTCTCTACTGAAAGAAAGCAGCTCACGCGTGTCCGAAAGCACCACCGACCACCCGACCACCCACGAGGTTTCCGCCGAGATTGCGCGTTCGTGGCTCTTGGTCGCCGCGACTCGCCCCGAAAGTTTTGATGCTGCCGAGCGTTCGCGCGCCGACCAGATCATCCTCGACGTTGAAGATGCTGTTGACCCGCGCCTCAAGCCCGCAGCGCGCGATTCGGTTGTCGAATGGTTGAGCAATGGTGGCAGTGGTTGGGTGCGCATCAACGACCGCGCCTCCGATTTCTGGTCAGACGATGTGGATGCCCTCGCCGGTCTTCCTGGCCTGCGCGGCGTCATGCTCGCCAAGGCCGAAGCAGCAGCTCATGTGTCAGAGACCTTTGACCGCCTCAAGGGAATCACGCCCGTGATTGCACTTGTCGAGTCGGCACTGGGGATAGAAGAAGCCGTATCGATCGCTCGTGCTCGCGGCGCCTACCGCCTCGCGTTCGGCAGCGGCGACTACCGTCGCGACACTGGCACGAGCGCAGACGACCTCGCCATGGCCTATCCGCGCTCGCGCCTGGTTATCGCCAGCCGCGTGGGCAACCTGCCCGGCCCCATCGATGGCCCGACCGTCGGTACAAGTCACCCGGTCCTGCGCGAGCAGGGTGGCATGGCCGTCTCTCTCGGCATGACCGGCAAGCTCTGCCTCGACATTGAGCAGTTGCCGATCATCAACGAAGTAATCAGCCCCACTCGCTCAGATGTTGCGTGGGCTCGCGAATTCTTGGACGACTTCGAGGCTCGTGGCCGCGTCATCCGTGACGGCAGCGACTTGCCCCGCCTGGGTCGCGCGCAGAAGATCGACAAGCTCGCTCGCGCGTTTGGTGTCGAACCCGCGTAAGCCCGTAGTTGTTGTGGCTCTTCCCCGCATCTGCACCCGCGGTTAGGGTTGAGCCATGACAACGGCAGTCATTGTTGACGCAATTCGTACGCCCTCGGGCCGGGGAAAGCCCGGCGGAGCACTCTCTGCTGAGCATCCGGTCGATCTGCTCGCCACGGTGCTTCAGGGGCTGCTGAGTCGTCACGATCTCGATCCCTCCACGATCGACGATGTCATGGCGGGCTGCGTGACCCAGTCGGGGCAGCAGGCGGTGAATATCGCGCGCAACGCCATCCTGGCGGCAGGACTACCCGAGTCAATTCCGGGAACCACGATCGACCGCCAGTGCGGCTCTAGCCAGCAGGCCGCACATTTTGCGGCCCAATCGGTGATGGCCGGAGTCAACGATGTCGTCATCGCGTGCGGTGTCGAACTCATGAGTTCTCACCCCATCGGCCAAGCAACGCTCGGGCAGGCCGGGCTCAGCCCGATGCTCCATGAACGCTATCCCGAAGGCCTCGTGCATCAAGGAATCTCTGCCGAGCTCATCGCCGCTCGCTGGGGGCTCGACCGAGACGATCTCGATGTCTACGCCGCCCTCTCCCATGCCCGCGCTTCCGCTGCTGACTTCGGCAGCGAAATTTTGCCCATCGGCAACCTCAGCACTGATGAGACGATCCGACCGGGAACCTCCGCCGACGGGCTTGCCGGTCTCAGTCCCGCCTTTTTTGATCAACAGATCGCCGACAGATTTCCTGAGATCACGTGGCGCGTGACCGCCGGAAACTCATCGCCCCTCACTGACGGTGCCTCGGCAGTGCTCATCATGAGCGAGGAGCGTGCGGCCGCCTTCGGCCTCACACCGCGAGCACGATGCCACTCTTTCGCCGTCGTGGGGTCGGATCCGATCGAGATGCTGACCGGGATCATCCCGGCGACACATCGCGTGCTTGAGCGCAGCGGCATCCGGCTCGACCAACTCGACAGCATTGAAGTCAATGAGGCTTTCGCCTCTGTCGCTCTCGCCTGGTTACACGAGTTTCCGGTCGATCCGGCACTCGTGAACCCCCGCGGAGGCGCCATCGCCCTCGGCCATGCTCTCGGCTCCTCAGGCACTCGACTGCTCACCACTCTCGTCAATCACCTCGACACCACCGGCGGCCGCTACGGACTCCACGTGATGTGCGAAGGCGGCGGCATGGCTAATGCAACCCTCATCGAAAGGTTTTAATGAAAATTCAGGATGCCGCAGCGCTCATCACCGGTGGCGCCAGTGGACTCGGCTTGGCCACCGCTCGCGCTCTCGCCGCGCACGGTGCGCAGGTCACCATCGCCGACTTGCGCAGCTCTCCTGGAGTCGAGATCGCCGCCGAACATGGCTTCCGCTTCGCTCCCACCGATGTGCGTTCGGAAGCTGACGTTCAGGCTGCCGTCGACCTCGCAGCGTCGGTCGCTCCGCTGCGCATTGTTGTCAACTGCGCTGGGGTTGCGACTCCGGGCAAGACCCTCGGCCGCAAGGGTGTGCTGCCACTCGACACCTTCGAGACCGTCATCGGTATCAACCTCACAGGCACCTTCAACGTCATTCGCCTTGCGGCCGCCGCAATGGTCGAAACCGAGCCTATCGAGGGCGAACGCGGTGTGATCGTGAACACGGCATCGGTGGCAGCGTTTGACGGCCAGATCGGCCAGCCCGCCTACGCTGCCTCCAAGGCAGGAGTGGCCGGGATGACGCTGCCGCTCGCGCGTGAATTTGCCGCCTCCCTCGTGCGCGTCATGACAATCGCGCCAGGCATCTTCGAGACTCCGATGATGGCGGGGTTACCGCAAGAAGCGCAGGATTCGCTCGGCGCGCAAGTTCCACATCCGTCGCGCCTTGGTCGACCGGATGAGTACGCGGCTCTCGTGCAGCACATCGTCGAGAACCCCATGCTCAATGGCGAAGTGATTCGGCTCGACGGTGCAATCCGTATGCAGCCGCGCTAGTACTCACCCTCGGCCGATTCCTGCAGCTCGGCGAGGTTGATAGTACGCAACTCACGCAGCCTAGTTTCACGGTTTTTTTGGTACTGCGGATCAGCGGCAGGAATGTACGCATCACGAAGCTTGGCAATGATGGCTGTTCCGATTTCACTCCACGCCAGTTCGCGGGCTTCATCGATGATGTTCGAAATTAACTCGCCGTCCATGGATGCTTGGCGAAGCCCCTCGGTGAGGCCCTCCTGCACGTCACGGTTGCGTTCCGTGCGCGTGACCTTGAGCAGTCGTTCGGCTTGGTCAGCGAGGTGATCGAACTCGACATGAACAAGACCGGCCAAAGCACCGTCGTCGTAGTCAAGGTGATCACGAGCGGCATCCACAATAATGCGGTTTTTCACTGCCATGCGCACCGCGTTGCGCGCAATGAGCACGCCCTCCTCGACAACACGTTCGATGGGGGCCTCTTCAACAGGCTCGGGCGCCCTAAATTTGCCCAAGTTAAGGCGCGGGCGCCGCCGGAAAAGTCTCACAGTGCAATTGTTTCGAGTTAAGTGGATGAAGGCTATCCCCCATCCGATGAAGCTTAGAGTGCCCGCCTGAACGAGCTACAAGGTTTTCTCGTAGCAGACGCCGAACGGGATGTCAGCGTAGTGGCCAAAAGTCTCGATACGTTGATATCCAAGGCTCTCATACAACGCCATTGCCGGCAGTTGAGCATGACCCGTCTGCAGCATGAGCGACCGGGCGGAATCCTTGCGGGCCACACCCTCCAGCTCATTCATCAGTCGCCGGGCCGCGCCTTTGCCACGATGGCGTGAATCGACAAACACCTTCTTTACTTCGAGGGATTCACCGAAAGGTCGAAGCGCGGCGTGGCCGATAACAGTATCGTCATCGAGCACGAGCAGCGTGTGACTGATGTCGTCAGGCGACACCGTCAACGCAGCATTTACTGCGTTGCGGCCCGCCTCATCGAGGGCGGCCTGACGATCTGCGTACATCGCAGTCGTCTCGACCTCCATCAGTTCACGCTGTGCAACCGCTCGTGGGTCTAGCCAGTTGACCCACTCAACGGTCAGGCTCACTCCGTTTTTACTTTGGTGGTTGCCGACGCGTTTGCCTCGTAGGAGGTATTGGTCGACTCAAAGAAGTTGACGAGCTCAAGAGTGTCGTTGGCTGTTGCCATCCACTTGGCCGGGTTCGACACCTTGTAGTGCGGCTCGAAGCCGAGCTCTTCAAGGCGACGATCAGCCAGGTACTTCACGTACTGGTTGATGTAGTTAGCGTTGAGGCCGAGGATGCCACCGGGGAGCAGGTCGTGGTTGTAGGCCTCTTCCATCTCCACAGCATCCAAGATCATCTGGCGAATTTCGTCAGCGAACTCTTCGGTCTGCAGCTCAGGGTTCTCTTCGAGCACCGTGAGAATCAAGTTGATACCAAACTTGAGGTGCAGGCTCTCATCCCGAACGACCCAGTCCATGAGCGAACCGAAGTTGCGCAGCAGGTTACGCTGGCGGAAGGACAGGGCAACCATGAAGCCCGAGTAGAACCAGATGCCTTCAAGCACCACGTTGTAGGCCACAAGGTTGCGGATGAAGTCTTGCTTGCCCTCGATGGTGTTGATGTCGAGAGTCTGTTCCGTCATGCGACGGATGTACTTCATCTCGAACTCTTCTTTGCGAGCCATCGATGGCACATCGACGTGAGAGTTGTAGGCCGCTTCGCGATCGATGGGGAAAGTTTCGAGAACATACTCGAAGCTCATGCAGTGGTTTGCCTCTTCCCACATTTGCTTCGCGAGATACAACGAGCACTCTGCGGCCGAGACGTACGGGTACACACCGAAGGCCAGCGCCTTGTTGACAAGCAGCTCATTGGGGTTGAAGTAGCTCATGAGGAAGGTCACAGCGTGACGTTCTTCATCGGTCATCTTCTTGAAGTCGGCGATGTCTTCGCCGAGCTGGATCTCATTAGGGAACCACGTGTTGGCCACAGCCTGGTCATACAGATCCATCGCCCATTGGTACTTAATTGGCTTCAGCAGGAGGCCATCTTGCAGGCCTGTACCTAGAATTCCCATTCCGGTTACTTCTTCTCTCTCGATTGGTGCTCGATGTGTGTGGTGGGAGAACACAACGGTGTGGTGTCGCGTTTCCCGGGTAAGGCTACTGAGGGGCTGCTCTTACTGGCAGCTGTCGCACTGCAGGTCATCCATAGGATCGACCGGTACGAAGTAGTCCTCTACGGTGTTTTCGCGGTTCATGATTACTCTGCCTTCTTTGAAAATCCGCCGAAACCTCGGCGTGCGGGAGCTGCGCCCGCGGTGGATGTCGAGGCGGAGGCTGTTGCAGCCTTGCTTGACGTAATTTCTTCTGACTTGTTGACCTTCACCGTTGACTGCTCGGCTTGGTGGCGAGGCTTCATGTGCAGGTAGTAGGTGGTCTTCACTCCGCGCGACCACGCATCGAAGTAGATATCCATCATGTCGCCGAGGTCACGCGTCTCGAGGTACATGTTGCGGCTGATGGCCTGGTCGATCCACTTCTGGGCTCGAGCGGCAACCTCAAGGAACGCGTATGGAGAGAGCTGGAAGCTCGTCTTGAACACGGCCTTGACGTCATCGGGGATACCTGCGATGTTCTGCACGTCACCTTGGCTGCGCAGGATTGCTTCACGGTTCTGCTCCCAAAGTCCCTGCTCCTGAAGCGTCGCAACGAGGTTGCGGTTCACTTCAAGGAACTTGCCGTTCGAGGTCGAGCGGCTGAAGATCTGCGAGAACTGCGGGTCGAGACCGGGCGTCGTGCCGGCAACGAGTCCGATGGATGCGGTGGGAGCAATCGCCATGAGCGTTGCGTTACGCATTCCGCCCTTGACCTTCTCGCGCATGGCATCCCAGTCGAGGCGCGTCTTACGGTTGACCTTGATTTCCATGCCGCGGTCGGCTTCGGTGAGCGCGATGGAGTCGAGCGGCACGAGACCTTCTGACCAACGGCTACCCTCGAAGTTCGTGTACGAGCCACGCTCTTTAGCCAGCTCGGTGCTGGCGTCGATCGCAGCGTATGACACGTGCTCCATGATTTCGTCGATGAGGTCGTAGGCCTCTTCGCTCTCGTAGCTGTAGCCGAGCTTCTCGATGATGTCGGTGAATCCCATAACGCCCAGACCAACGGCGCGGTTCTGCTCGTTAGAGAAGTCGGCCTCTTTCACACTCGAGCGCGTGATGTCGATGAGGTTATCGAGCTGACGGACAGCCAGTCGAGCGCTCTCGGCGATCTTGACGAAGTCGACTCCACCTTCAGGCAGAAGGTGACGCGAGAGGTTGATCGACGCAAGGTTGCAGACGGAGACGTTGTCTTCATCCTGCGGAAGCGTGATCTCGGTGCAGAGGTTGGAAAGGTGAATCGTGCCTGTGTTGTTGTTGAGCGCACGGTTATTGATGGTGTCTTTCCACGTCAACCACGGGTGGCTCGTGGTCTGCAACGAAATGAGGATCGACTTGAACTGCTCGCGAGCACCGATCTTCTTGAACATGTGCATCTCGCCAGCTTCGGCCTTCGCAACATACTCGTTGTAGCGCTCCGAGAACGCCTTGCCGTAGAGCTCGTTGAGATCAGCAACTTCGAGCGGGTCGAAGAGGTACCACGCGTCATCATTCTGAACGCGCTTCATGAACTCGTCGCTAATCCACACTGCCGTGTTGGCGGTGCGCGTGCGGCGGTAGGGGTCACCCGAGTTGCTGCGGAGTTCGAGGAACTCCGGGAAGTCCATGTGCCAGTTCTCCATGTAGAAGCACAGTGCGCCGAACTTCTTGCCGCCGCGACTCACTGCACGCAGGATCGAGTCGATCGTGTGCATGAACGGGATGGGGCCGGTGGACGTGGTGTTGTTAGAGCGAATAGGCGATCCCTGAGCGCGCAGCTTGGTAACCGAGAGACCGATGCCACCAGTGCCCTTGGTGAGCCACATGACATCGCGCGTCGTCTTCGCAATGTGCTCCATGTCGTCTTGCATTTCCATGACGAAGCAGTTGGCAAGCTGGGGGTAAATCGTTCCCGCGTTTACGAGAGTGGAGCCTGCAGCCAGGTACTCAAGGCTCGACATCTTTTCGTAGAACTTGAGTGCGGCCTCGTTGGGGTTTGCTTCGTTAAGCGAGAGCCCCATGGCAATGCGCATCCAGAAGTACTGCGGAACCTCAAGAGCGTCGCCGTTGCGACCCTTGATGCCGTAGCGGTTGTTGAGTGTGACAACACCGATGTACTTGAGCAGCTCGTCGTGAGCGGGCTCTAGGTGCTCGGCGAGAGCATCCAGGTCAAACATGCTCGTGAGGCGAGGGTCGAGGAGTCCCTCTTCAACGCCGCGAACAACGTTCGGGCCGAAGTGCTCTTTGTGGAGGCGTTTGAGGTCAGCCGCGTCGGTGTAGTCACCGAGAACGCGCTTGTAGATGGTCTTGAGGAGTAGTCGAGCGGCGACGGTATCGAAAGCCGGGTCGTCTTTAACATTCTGGAGCGCAACCTGGATGACAGCTTCGTCGAGCTGCTGGGTGGTGATGCCGTCAAACAGCGTCAATTCGAGCTCGGAAGCGATCTGAGTAACCCACGTAATGTTCTCGTCGAGGCCAGCTGCGGCTTCTTCGATTGCGATGTTGATCTTGTTCGCATCGTACGGCTCTCGCTGACCGTTGCGCTTGACGACTGTGATTGCCACAAATACTCCCTAAAATCCCCGAAAACACTCAAAACCGTGACCCCCGGCCAAGCGGTGACACCACTATATATCGTGGGTGCCACCCTCCGCCAACCCTAGATGTAGTGGGCGTGTCATCCACAGGTGTGCATAACTTCGCGGGGTTTTCCACAGCCTATGGATAACCTCTGACACCCGAAAAAACCGCATAAATACAGCCCAACCCAGCACAAAATTGGCCCGACTCCACAGCTAAGCTGGAGTTCTTGTGAACGCATACATCGACCTGTTGAAAACTCCGGGCATCGCCAGAATTATTGCCGCGCAACTTACTGCGCGACTACCGAGCGGAATGCTCTCTCTGGCGATCCTTCTTCACGTCGAACAGATCCACGATTCGTACGGCGCAGCCGGACTCGTGCTCGCCGCCACGAGTGTCGGCCAAGCTGTCGCCGGTCCTCTAACGAGCCGCTGGATGGGTGTCTGGGGAATGCGCAAAGTGCTCATTCTTACCCTCGTCATTTGTGCTGCAGCCATCTTCGCGATTGCCCTTGTGCCCATGAGCGTCGGAATGTTCATGATTGTTGGCCTCATCGCCGGCCTCAGCAACCCACCGGTGCAACCCGCCGTGCGCACGATCTATCCCAAGATGGTCAACTCGAAACAACTGACCCCGCTATTCTCTCTCGACGCCTCAGCCCAAGAAATCATCTGGGTCGCAGGCCCCGTTGCCGCCACCTTCATTGCCGTACAAATCTCCACAACACTGGCGATCGTTGTTGCAGGCACCTTCCTCATCCTCGGTGGAATCTGGTTCATCGCGAGTCCCGAAGTCGGTCAAGTGCGCATCCCGCGCAGCAAACGCTCCTTCGGAACCGTGTTGCGCCGCCCGCCCGTCATGCTCGCCACCATCACCGGTTTCTTGCTGGTGGGCGCCGCCGCTGCGGTAGAAGCATCCGTTGTCGCCGTCTTCGGCCATGGTGGCCCTCAAGCCGGCATCGTGCTCGGCATTTGGGCAATCGGCTCGCTCTTTGGCGGTCTGCTCTTGGGCCACTTGCCCATCGGCCCCTGGGCTCTTGCACGACGCATGCTCATAGTGTTTGTCGGCATGGCACTGGCCATGATTTACCTTGACTTCTGGTGGCTCGCAATAATGCTGCTCGTCGCCGGCATCGGCATCGCTCCCGCCTTCGCCGTGATCTTCGCAATCGTGTCAGCCAGCGTCAAGTTCAGCGATACCGCCGAAGCCTACGGATGGGTCGGCACCGGTCAACTCATCGGGGCAGCCCTCGGCTCCGCCGTCGCAGGGTTCCTCATTGACGCCAACGGCCCCATTGGCGGATTCTGGGCTGCTACCGTCATCGCTGCCCTCGGCGTGCTAGTGCCGACACTATTGCGCGGCTGGCACCCTGACCTGCGTGGCAAAGATGCGAGCCCCATCCCTGACACCGAGCCGATCAGCACTCTGCGCCAGTAGAAGAGAGCAGCGGCGCAATCGCACCACCGCCCTCGCGGCACGCAAAGCTTTAGGTACGCGAAGCTTTAGGTACGCGAAGCAGAGGTGCGCGACTAGGCCGCAATCACCCCCATCCGACTACCAGCGCGGATGCACGGCAGCACGAAAGTGGCGATCGTAAATGTCGCGCACTCCGGCCAAGAATCCCTCGCTCAGGGCGGGCACGTCACCGGCGCCGGCGTTCGACTGAGCCTGGGAGACATTGCGAGCCCCCGGAATCACCGAACTGACACCCGGCTGCTGTGCAACCCAGGCGAGCGCTACTTGTGGTGTCGAGAAATCAGATACTGCAGGCTCAGCGGCAAGAAGCGCGGCGAACTCCTGAGCGGCAGCAACACCGGTCTCAAAATCAACGCCCGAGAACGTCTCCCCCACATCAAAAGCTTCGCCATTGCGGTTATACGTGCGGTGATCGTTCTCCGCAAACGTCGTGTCGACGCGATACTTGCCACTCAGCAGACCAGAGGCCAGCGGAACACGGGCAATGATTCCTACACCAGCCTCGAGCGCAGCCGGAAGTACGGCATCCAACGGCTTAAGCCGGAACGCGTTCAGGATGATCTGCACGCTTGCAACATGAGGTCGAGCAATCGCGGCGAGAGCTTCATCCGCGGTCTCAACACTCACGCCGTACGAGGCGATCGCGCCATTAGCCACCAGAGTGTCGAGGTCATCGAAGACAGCATCCATGCCGAAAACGGCGGTCGGAGGGCAGTGCAATTGCACGAGATCGAGAGTATCGACGCCAAGATTGCGACGCGAACGGTCGGTCCACTCGCGAAACTTTGCGAGCGTGAAATTGGCTGGGTCTTGCGCTTCGCGGCGCCCCATCTTCGTCGCGACCACAATGTCGAGCTCGGGGCGATCGGCGAGATAGCTGCCGATGAACTTCTCGCTGCGACCATCGCCATACACATCAGCGGTATCGAAGAACGTGACGCCGCCGTCTACCGCAGTGTCGAGCACGCTGCGAGCATCCGCCTCGCTCACATCGCCCCAGTCGGCACCAAGCTGCCATGTGCCAAGACCGATAGCGGAAACAGAGCGGCTCGTGCGGCCGAGAGTACGAATGTCCATGAAGCAACGCTACCGCCCCCGTTGCAGCAAATTACCCGAGCGGCTTCAGCGAAAAGCACTGCCCGGAGCCAAACAGCAGCGAACGGCCGCCGCCGTCGCGTCGCGGGAGTCGACAAGGTGAGACAATTCGAGAATGGATGCCCTCCTCAACTCCCTCGCCCGCACGACCCCTGTCGACGTCTCGCCAACCCTGCTGATCGTGATTGTGGCCGCGGCCGCTGTGCTGAGCATCCCGCAGCCCATCTGGAAATGGTTTGGACTCTTCACCACCCTCGTGCATGAACTCGGCCACGCCGTCGGCGCTATCCTCACCGGACGCTTCGTGCACGGCATGAAGATCCGCATGAACCATTCCGGCGAAGCGGTGAGTAGCGGTCGTGGCAAACTCGGCTCAGTGATCAGCGGATCGCTCGGGTACCCTGCCCCCGCAATTGTCGGCGCCGCGCAACTCTGGTGCGTTACTCAGGGCTACACCGCCGCAGCACTTTTCGTCGGCGGCATCATTCTGGTGCTGACCCTGCTCGTGATCCGCAACCTCTTCGGCTTCCTTGTTGTCGCGGTTTCTGCTGCTGCGAGCGCCGCACTCTGGGTGTGGGCCACCCCGGAACAACAGAGCTATGTACTGCTTGTGATCGCCATCGCGCTGCTCGTGGGAAGCGTGCGCGGGCTCGCGACAGTGATTGGCGTGCACACTCGCCGACGTGACCAGCTGAACACTTCTGATGCCTACCTGCTCTTTAAGCGCACCGGCATTCCCTCCGTGTTCTGGCTACTGGTGTTCGCTGCCCTCATCGGCGCGAGTGTCGTCTGGGCAGTCACGATGGTGCTCGCGGCGTACTAGCGGCAGGACTTCGCTGCTTCCCCTCCCGCCTTCGCCCCTTCCTTCCCTCCTTTCGCTCCTTGCCTTCTTTCCTTTGGCTCCTTGCCTTCCTTTCGCTCCTTTCCTTCCTTCCTTTCGCTCCTTTCCTTCCTTCCTTTCGCTCCTTGCCTTCCTTCCCTTGGCTCCTTGCCTTCTTAAAATTCAGGAAAACCGCGTTGCCAGAACGAGGAAGCCGCCCCGCAGCGCCCAAAGCCGTCCGTTTTCCTGAATTTCCGTGGAGGCGGTCGTCGCAGCTCGCCAGGCAGCCAGCCGGCCGGCAGGTCGGTCTCTTCCCTCGGAAATTCAGGAAAGCTGTAGCGGGGCAAGTCCGGCACGACGGCGGTCTTCCGGCGGCAGGAACAAGCTGCGACCGAAAACGCCCTACAGAACAGCTACCGGCAGCAAATTGCAGACGTGTACTGGAACGGATGCCGTGGCATCCGTGCTACCGACCAAAAGACCAGTTTCCTGAATTTCCGACACACACACGCGACTCGCGACGTTGCCCGACGCGCTCGGCTGTGTCCTAACGCACTTTCCCGACATTCTCACGGCCCTTATCAATCACGGCCACGATTCGCTTCGCGAGGCGCTTGCGCACGAGGTGGTCATTGGCCTCGACACGATGCATCGTGACGTGTCTCATTTGCTCGATGATGCGCATTGTTCCAGGCGCAATGAACTGATCGAGCGAACCATAAACGACATCAATCGGCACCCGCACCGAGGCGATATCGCTCACGGTGGTTTGGGTTTCGATGCAGTTCTTGAGGCTCAACACGAACGCCTTCCAATTGTGCTCCGAGACATCCAAGATCTCGTCGAGCTGGAAGAGCCGCCGCAGAGTATCTGCGGTCGCCATCGTGAACTCTTTGTTGCTCCGCAAGAACTCGTAAGCCCGCATGTAGGCGCCGACTCTTGCCCGCACGAGGGGATCGCCGATTTGGTTCGGCGGCACGTAAATGGGCGGGCTCACTAGCACGAGACGACTCACTTTGCTCGGGTTCATCGCAGCGTAGCGAGCAGAGAGGAGGCTCCCCAAGGAGTGACCAACCAAAATGAATGGCGCATCTAGCTTGAGTGAGTGAATCGTGGCACGGATGGAATCGACGTGTTCTTCGATCGTGAAGGTGGAGTCGGCGGGGCTGGGAGATTCACCAAAGCCCAGTAGGTCAAATGATATGCAGCGGTAGTGATCAGAGAGCTGCGGGATGACGTGAGAGAACGTCGCCGCAGATGAGGCGATCCCGTGAACAAAAATGATCACGGGGCCTTCACCCTCATCTGCAGCGATATTCAATAGGGGCGCTCTCGACCGTGTTGCCCACCGTCGAAGCGTCGCCCATAAACTCATGTGCTCAGTATCCCAGTCTCAATCGAACGGATGCTGAGCTAGTCATGCAATTTAGCGAAGGTTCTCTTTGTACTCATTCTTGGCTTCGGTGGCTTCGCTCTCGGCTTTGGCCCGCTCAAGGTCTGCCTCGGCCTTTTTCACTTCGGCATCTGCCTGAGCCTGATCGGCCGCGTCGCTTACGCGCTCCTTGGTGTCATCGACGAATTCGCCGACCTTCTTTGCGGTCGCTTCGCCGGCATCTTTTGCGTTTTCAATGAGACCCATGATTCCTCCTTGTGTTGGTAATCCGCGTCTTTCGTGTTCCGTTTTCACGGCACCATTTCACGATATCTACCGGGCGCCCGCTTCAACGAATTTTCCATACAACACCAAGATTGCTCCCAGTGAACGTCAAGCTCATAGTCCCGCCCGTTCGAAGACCGTGAGCCTCGAACATCCGCTGACGCTCGAATCACGACAAACGTTGGGTAGTTTTTGGGAGTTCTGCGGCCCTACATTGAAACCATGAGGCGCACACTGATTATCACGACAGCACTGGCTATTTCTGCCCTGACCCTTTCCGGATGCTCAGCAGGCATGAGCGACATGTCCGCAACCGAATCGTCTGAATACTCCGCGGGCCAAGCAGATCAAGGGGCCTTCGACAGCACCGTTCAAGAACTGGGGGCACCGGCAGCAGATGGTGCACTCGTCAACGACGCAGGGCTGAACCGCGAAGTCATCACGACCGGGTATATGACCGTGACGGTAGAGAGCCCTGACACGTCAACTGCGGAAGCGATCCGCATCACCGAGTCAGTGGGCGGTCGCGTCGATGGCCGCAGCGAATACGCACCCTCGGAAGGAAATCGCGGAAGTTCGACGCTCACACTGCGCATTCCAGCATCCGAACTCACCGACGCTCTCGACAAGTTCAAGGAACTCGGGACTCTGCAAGAAGTGTCGACGAACGCAGAAGATGTGACGATGCAGTCGCGTGATCTAGAGGCTCGCATCACTGCCCTCGACGCATCCGTCGATCGGCTGCTCGCACTGCTCACGAAAGCGAGCGACACTGAAACCCTCGTTCAACTGGAGACCGCAATCTCGAGCCGTCAAGGCGAGCTCGAGAGCCTCAAGTCGCAGAAACGGTACTTTGACGATCAGGTCGCGATGTCGACTCTCACCCTGACCCTCGTGTCAGTCGCGGATGCCCCCAGTGTCGAACCGGACACCTTCCTCGATGGGCTCGCTGCTGGCTGGGCCGGGCTGCTCGCTTTCTTTGCAGGGCTGCTCGTGCTGCTCGGAGTGTTGCTGCCGTGGCTCGTCTTGCTCGCCATCATTGCGGGAATCGTGTTCCTCATCGTGCGCGCTGCGGTGCGTTCACGCCGAGGCTCACCATCGTCGGCTGCAACCGAGATCGACGACACGAGCGATGCCGCAGTCGCGGCCGACACCCCCATGACGGCAAACGGCGTTGACGTGCCCGACTCCTCGGAGACGACCGATGCGGTAGCCCCCGAGGAGACGAAGAACGACTAGTCCTTCTCGGCCAGCAGTTCGCGCACGCGAGGAATGACCTCGGTCGCGTACAACCGAATGCTACGCATCATGCTCTCGTGAGGCAGAGTGCCGGCGCTGTACTTCATGTCGAATCGCTGGATGCCGAGCGCAGAAACAGTGTTGGCTATTTTCTGCGCGACGGTTTCCGGCGATCCGGCGTACATCGACCCGTGCTTTACCTCCCCGATAAATTCGTCAACGCTCGACTCTGGCCAACCACGGTCACGGCCAATACGGTCGCGCATCACGCGGTAGTGCGGCCAGAGTTCGTCGACGACCTTGTCGTCTGAGTCAGTGATGTAGCCGGGCGAGTGCACGGCGATGGGCAGGTCGGGCTGACCAAGCTCGGCAAGCGCTCGGTGGAAGAGTTCGGCGTAGGGAGCGAATCGCTCAGGCTGGCCACCAATGATCGCCAAAACCATCGGCATGCCGTAACGGGCAGCACGCACGACCGATTCGGGGCTTCCGCCGACACCGATCCAGGTCTTGAGAGATCCCGACTCGGTGCGGGGGAACACTTCTTGGTTTTCGAGGCCCGGACGTAGGGTGCCTGTCCAGGTGACAGGTTCTTCCTTGATGAGCTCGGAGAACAAGTCGAGCTTTTCCGAGAAGAGTGTCTCGTAGTCTGCGAGGTTGTAGCCGAAGAGTGGGAATGATTCGGTGAACGAGCCACGACCGAGGATGATTTCCGCTCGACCATTCGACAGCGCATCCAGAGTGGCAAACCGCTCGTAGACGCGAACAGGATCGTCAGAACTCAGAACCGTTACGGCCGATCCCAGCTGGATGTTCTTTGTCGCCGAGGCGAGAGCGCCGAGCACAGTTTCGGGAGCGGTCACCGCGAAATCATCGCGGTGGTGTTCACCAACACCGAAGTAGTCGATGCCGAGTTCATCGGCCAAAACACCCTCAGCAACCACGTTACGGATGACCTGTGCCTGACTCAGCGCTTCGCCATTCTCGTCTACCGTGACGTCGCCAAATGTGCCGAGTCCAAACTGAATGTGCTGATTCACGAGCTCCCTTTCGCCGAGACGCTGATCGCGTCACTAGGCAAAACCGTAGCCGCGCATCCGCTATTCCGCGATCACACCGAGGTTACCCGCCACTTGGCGGTTTAGCTGTTGATGCCGCCACAGGGGCTAGGCAACAGGAGCGGCGAGCGGCACGATCTGAGCCGCCGCTTCACGCACGTCCGAGGCGCTTTCATCGTCGCGAGTGAGGGACGCCGCAGCAACAGCATCTGCCATCTGGTGGTAGACGGCTACTTCGTGAGCAGTGGTTTGCTCATCCCAACCGAGTAACGTCGCAGCAATTTCTGCCACTTCAGGAACGGCAGCCATCCCCTCGTTGAGGTACTCGTAGTTCATGCGCGTGCGGCGAACCATGAGGTCTTCGAGGTGCAGAGCGCCTTCGTGAGTGATCGCGTAAGCAATCTCGGCCCGAAGGTAGGCGGAGGCCTGCGCGAGCGGCTTTGCCATCTCAGGCTCTTCCTCCGCGATCGCCACGATCTCAGAGATGTTTGACCCATAGCGGTGCAAGAGGTGATCGATCAACTGATCGCTCCAGCCGAACTTCGTGCCGAGCTCTGCGGCGCCAGCTGTCGCGACATCGAGCCCCGTTGCGCCGAGAAGCGGAACTGTTGCGGTCGTCGACGGGTTCGCCTGCGCCGCTTCTTTGCCCAGAGCAAAGTCGACGGCATCCTTCGCCATCACGCGGTAGGTCGTGAACTTTCCACCAGCGATAACGGTGAGACCGGGAATCGGCGACGCTACCGTGTGCTCGCGAGAAACCTTCGCCGAGTTGGTGCCTTCCATCGTGCCGGGCTGAAGCAATGGGCGAAGCCCTGCCCAGGTGCCGATCACGTCGGTGCGTTCGATGGGATTCGCGAGCACCGCGTTCGCTTCTGCAATGACGTAGTCGATGTCGTCGGCGGTTGCCGCGGGGTTGAGAAGGTTCTCTTTCCAGGGGGTGTCGGTGGTGCCAATGACCCAGTAGCGTGACCACGGAATCACAAAGAGCACGCTCTTCGCGGTTTGCAGAATCAGACCAGCTTCACCCTTGATGCGCTCGCGAGGAACCACAATGTGGATGCCCTTCGATGCGAGCACCTTGAGTCCACCGCTTTCGTGGGCGAGTGCTTGAGTCTCGCCCGTCCAGACACCGGTGGAGTTAATGACAGCCTTGGCGCGCACGGGGAAAGTCTTTCCCGTTTCGAGATCGACCATAACGGCACCGTTGACGGCACCCTTATCGTTCTTCGTGATCTCGACGACCTGCGTGCGGCTGGCCGCTGCCGCGCCGTGGGCATGAGCGGTGCGGATGACGCTGACAACGTAGCGAGCATCATCAACATTGGCGTCCCAGTATTCGATCGCTCCGACGGCGGCGTCGCGAGCGAGCCCCGGAAAGCGAGCTGCGAGCTGTTTGCGCGACATGTGGCGGTGCCACGGCACGCTCCGCTTGCCGTTGACGTTCTTCGTGGTGACGCTCGCCAGGAAGTCATAGAGTGCAATTCCAGCACCGACGAATGCCCGCTCCCAGACGCGATGGCGCAGGGGGTACAGGAAAGGCAGGGGGCGCACGAGATGCGGTGCCACCGTGGTGAGCAACAGATCGCGCTCGGTGAGCGCTTCGTGCACGAGTTTGAAGTCGAGCATCTGCAGGTAGCGAAGTCCACCGTGAATGAGCTTGCTGGCACGGCTGGAGGAGCCAGCGGCCCAGTCTTGAGATTCGACGACGACGGTGTCGAGCCCGCGGGTGGCGGCGTCCAAAGCGATTCCGGCACCGGTGATTCCGCCGCCAATGACGAGCACATCAAGTTCGCGACCTGGTGTGGCACTGTCGACGAGTCGCTCAATAGCGCTGTCGCGGGTTGCTCGGGTCAGAGAATGATCAGCCATGAAAGCAGCGTATTACGGCATCCACCCATTGTGACCAACTGAGCAACACATCTGCACGTACGTGCAAGGATGTACTCATGGAACGTGAAGAAGCAATGTTGGCCGCATCGTCGATGTACTACTTACAAGACATCAAGATGGATGCCATCGCCAACCACCTGCACATGTCACGATCGAGCGTCTCGCGCCTGCTGCGCGATGCACGTGACAGCGGCCTCGTTGAAATCTCGTTGCGTCCCACCCCCACTCGAGGCCCCGGCCTCGCTAAGAACATCGAGTCACGCTTCGGAATCGAAACCCATGTTGTGCCGGTCGCCGACCTTGCTGACGAAGCCGAACGCCTCGACCACGTCGCCAAGGCCACTGCTCGCATCGTCACAGGCTGGTTCGACTCCGACATGATCATGGGGGTCGCGTGGGGCACAACTCTCGCCGCCATTTCTCGGCATCTGGGCAAGAAACCCACTCGTGGCAGCGCCATCGTGCAACTCAACGGGGCAGCGAATGTGCGCACTTCGGGAGTGGAATACGCGGGAAATTTGATCGCCAATTTTGGTGATGCTTTCGACGCCCAAGTACATCTCTTTCCCGTGCCAGCGTTCTTTGACTACGCCGAAACACGCAATGCGATGTGGTCAGAACGGTCAATCGTGCGAGTGCTCGACTATCAACGCCGAGCCGATATTGCCTTGTTTTCGATCGGCGCGATCGCCGGAGAGGTGCCGAGCCACGTGTATTCGGCCGGCTATCTCGAAGCGAGCGACATCGAAACTCTCGACAGCGAAGGAATTGTGGGCGATGTCTGCACCATCTTCCTGCGCGAAGATGGCACCTACGAAGACCTCTCGATGAACGCACGTGCAACCGGGCCGACCCCGGCCGAATTGCGCTCAATTCCCCGCCGCATTTGCGGTGTTGCGGGAGACAACAAGGTGGTTCCGCTTCTGGCAGCACTTCGCGCGGGCGTCATCACAGACCTCGTGATTGATGAGCAGACAGCCACGAAGCTCATCGAACGCGTCATCGAGGTCGACGATACGCTCGCCTCCGAAGTCACGACAGCCTAAACGTCTCGCCCGCACCGGTGAGAAGCCGGTTGCCGCGCGGCTCTAGTTGACGATGTGCATTGCGCGTGCGGCATCCGTGATGCTGCCCGTGAGTGACGGGTACACGGAGAATGCGCGGGCAAGCTGGTCGACAGTCAGGCGGTGCTCGACGGCAAGCGCGACCGAAATGATGAGTTCTGATGCGTTCGGAGCAACGATGACGCCACCGATGACAGTGCCGGAGCCGGTGCGAGCAAAGAGCTTCACGAAGCCGTCCTTGATGCCCATCATCTTTGCGCGTGGGTTCGAGGCGAGCGGCAACTTGTAAATAGTGCCCTGGGCGAGGCCATCTTCAATCTGCTTTTGCGACCAGCCGACAGTGGCGATCTCCGGCTGGGTAAAGATGTTGGATGCCACGTTGCGCAGTTCAATCGGAGTAACACCGTCTCCCATCGCATGGAAAACGGCGGTGCGGCCCTGCATTGCGGCGACAGAAGCGAGGGGGAAGAAATCGGAGCAGTCACCGGCAGCGTAAATCGACGGCATCGACGTGCGCGCGACACGGTTGACGCGGATGTGACCCGATTCCGTGAGTTGCACGCCCGCCTCTTCGAGACCGAGGCCCTCTGTGTTCGGCAGCGAGCCAACCGCCATGAGGCAGTGCGATCCTTCAACTGTCGTGCCGTCTTGCAGAGTGGCGATAACGCCATCCTTGGTGGTCTTCACGGATTCTGCCCGCGACTTTGAGAGAACGGTCATGCCGTTGCGCTTGAATACGTCTTCAATCACGCGAGCAGCGTCTTCGTCTTCGCCGGGCAGCACACGATCGCGCGAAGAAATAAGGGTGACTTTGGCGCCGAGAGCCGTGTAGGCCGAAGCGAACTCGGCACCGGTAACACCCGAACCGACCACGATGAGGTGCTTGGGGGTTTCGTCGAGCGTGTAGAGCTGAGTCCACGTGAGGATGCGCTTGCCGTCAGGCATCGCGGATTCGAGCACGCGGGGACGGGCCCCGACGGAGACGATGACCGTGTCGGCATCCACTTCGTCAAAATCGGTACCGGCCTTGCCCTTGCCGGTCGAGACGACAAGGCGCTGGGGGCCATCGAGGCGACCCTCGCCTTCGATAATGCGCACGCCCGCTTTAATGAGCTGCGACTTCATGTCGTCTGATTGCTGACGGGCGAGGCGCATAAGTCGCGCGTTGACCGCGGCCAAGTTCACCGTGATCTCGGGACGCACCGCGCGACCGGATTCAGAACGCGAGTAGAACTGCACGCCCAGGTCAGCGGCATCCCGAATCGCGTTCGTCGCTTCAGCGGTCGCGATGAGCGTCTTTGAAGGCACGACGTCGGTCAGCACTGCCGAACCACCGACACCCGCTCGCTCGACGAGAGTAACGTCGGCTCCCAGCTGAGCGCCCGCAAGGGCTGCTTCGTAGCCACCGGGGCCACCACCGAGAATTGCAATTCGTTGGGTGCGCTCGAACTCATAGGCCATGCGATCATTCTCTCGCTCTTCTGCCCCAGCGACAAACCGCCGACGCACAGATGTGAGCACAGCTCCCGATCGCCCCTCAACAGCAGCGACACGCGCACTCCTGTGCTCAGATTCGCATCGGATACCTCGGCGCGTTGACTGACTCACCGTTTAGAGTGGATTCCATGTCACAGTCGCCCATCACAAACCCCCTCGACGACCCCACCGCAGATCCGTTTGAGGTCGCGAAAGAAGCCGCTGCCGCAATCGCAGCCGCGACAGGAGTCGAGAAGCACGACATTGCCCTCACCCTCGGAAGCGGGTGGGGCAAAGCTGCCGACCTGATCGGTGAAACTACCGCGACAATTCCTGCCTCGGACATCCCCGGCTTCTCTAAGCCAGCGCTCGAGGGCCACGTCGGAACACTGCGCTCAATTCTCTTGCCGAGCGGCAAACGCGCCCTCGTCATCGGCGCCCGCACGCACTACTACGAGAACCACGGCGTTCGTCGCGTTGTGCACTCCGTTCGCACCGCTGCCGCGACAGGCGCCACAACCATGATCCTCACCAACGGTGCCGGTGGCATCAAAGAGACGTGGAAGCCCGGTACCCCCGTGCTGATCAGCGATCACCTCAATCTCACGGCAGATTCGCCCCTCGAAGGCGCGACGTTCATCGACCTCACTGATCTCTATAGCAAGCGACTGCGCGAGATCGCCAAGTCGATCGATTCCAGTCTCGATGAAGGTGTGTACACGCAGTTCCGCGGCCCCCACTACGAAACCCCGGCCGAAGTGCAAATGGCCAAGACCATGGGCGGGCACATCGTCGGAATGTCCACGGCTCTCGAAGCGATTGCTGCGCGTCAAGCCGGCATGGAAATTTTGGGAATGTCGCTCATCACGAACCTCGCCGCCGGCATCCAGACCACTCCCCTCAGCCACGAAGAAGTAATTCAGGCAGGAAAAGATGCTGAAGTGCAGATTAGCGACCTCCTCGCGCGGATTGTGACCTCACTATGAGCGACAACGCACTCACCACCGACGACCTGATTGCCGCTGCCAACGCGTGGCTCGAGCAAGACCCTGACGCCGTTACGCACACTGAACTTGAAGCTCTGATTACGGATGCCGTCAACGGCGACGAGGCCGCAATCTCCGGCCTGCATGACCGCTTCGATTCGCGACTCGCGTTCGGCACGGCCGGGTTGCGCGGCGAGTTGGGTGCCGGCCCCAATCGCATGAATCGGGTTCTGGTCACTCAGGCGGCTGCGGGACTTGCCGCCTATTTACTCACTCATGAGCAGAGCCCCAGCATCGTGATCGGCTACGACGGTCGAGTGAATTCCGAGGTCTTCGCGCGCGACACCGCCACGATTATGGCCGGTGCGGGTGTGCGCGCCATTCTTCTGCCACGGCTGCTGCCGACGCCCGTGTTGGCGTTCGCGGTACGTCACCTCAAGGTGAGCGCCGGCGTGATGGTCACTGCGAGCCACAATCCTGCCATCGACAATGGCTACAAGGTTTACCTGGGCGGCGACAATCAGGGCTCGCAGATTGTGTCGCCGGCGGATGCCGAGATCGCGCACGCTATCGATGTTGTCGCTAAGAGCTCCATTTCTGAGTTGCCTCGCTCCACCGACTTCGTGACCACCGACGATGGTGTTGTTGATGAATACATCGCCCGCACTTCGGCTCTCGCTGGCTCGGTCACTGATGTCGTATATACCTACACGGCAATGCACGGTGTCGGGTGGGAAACCACTCAGGCTGTGTATGCGAAGGCCGGATTCCCGGCGCCCGCCCTCGTGGAGCAGCAGGCGAACCCCGACGCAGCCTTCCCCACGGTCGCATTCCCTAATCCTGAAGAACCAGGCGCTATGGATCTCAGCTTCGCGAAGGCACGCGAAGTGGGAGCCGATCTCGCTATCGCCCACGACCCTGACGCCGACCGTCTTGCTGTCGCCGTTCCGGGCCGGGATGGCGAATGGCGTCGCTTGAGCGGCAACGAAGTGGGCATGCTGCTCGGGTGGCGGGCAGCGGAACGCGCGAACGGCACCGGAGTGCTCGCGGCATCCATCGTCTCGTCTCCTGCTCTGCGCGCAATCGCCGCCGACTACGGCATGGATTACACCGACACCCTCACGGGGTTCAAGTGGATCTCTCGCATTGATGGCCTCGTCTTCGGCTACGAAGAGGCGCTGGGGTATCTCGTCGACCCCGACAAGGTTCGCGACAAAGACGGCATTTCGGCCTCGGTCGAGTTTCTGTCTCTCGCCGCCGAGCTCAAGGCGCAGGGCTCAACAATTCTTGATCGCCTTGACGAATTCACTGCACGCTTCGGAGCCTTCGCTTCGCGTCAGGTCTCACTGCGCTTCGCCCAGATCTCTGAAATTGGCGAGACAATGACTCGGTTGCGGGCTGCAGCCCCCAGCAGCGTCGGGGGGCTTGCGGTGGAGTCGTTTGATGACTTCGAGAATGGTATTGACGGTTTCGCGCCGAGCAACATCATCCGTCTTCAGATTGCGGGCGGATCTCGTGTAATCGTTCGCCCTAGCGGAACCGAACCCAAGCTGAAGTTTTACGTCGATGCGTCGAGCACAGAAGGTGACGGTGCCGATCGACAGGCCGCCGCAGAATCGGTAGCAAGCGCGCTAGAGGCGGGAATGCGGGAGCTTCTCGTTTAGCCGAGCGCATCCTCGAGTTTTTGCGCCAACTCTGAGGTATCGAAAAGGTTGACGATCACGATGACGTCAGCGTTGGTTTTGCCGATTGCTTCGACAAACTCTTGGCTCGTGAGAATGATCTGCGCATCTGCAGCGACGGTGCGCACTGTGCTGACGTCGGCGGCGACAACGGTCGCCTCGAGATCAAGGGCCCGCAATGCCCGCTCGGCGTTGACTTTGAGAACACCAGAACTGCCGATACCAGCACCACAGATGGTCACAATTTTCATTCCGGACTCACTCCCATAATGCGTTGGATTTCAGCGGCGGTCGTCGCGGCAGCCAACTGGTCGATTGCCGAAGAGTCGTTGAAAATATTCGCGACAGCCGCAACGGCAGCCAAGTGTGCGCCGGCTTCTGAAATCGCGAGACCGAGCACTACCCGAACGGGATCATTGTGCGCGTGGCCGAACCGCACAGGTTCTTTGAGCGTGACGATCGACAGGCCATTGGTGATCACTTGCGGACCGGGGCGAGCGTGAGCCAGTGCGAGACCCGGCGCAATCACGACATACGGGCCGTGATCTTCAATCATGCGAATCATTTCGTCGGCATAGCCGGGGCGAGCCGATCCAGAGCGGGCGAGGGCTTCACCCGACAACGCCACTGCGGCGCGCCAATCTTTGGCGACGGCGCCAATTTCAATCGCTGACTCGGGCAGCGGAGGAAGTGACATAGTTACGCTCTCTCAAAACCGACGCTGATGGCCTCGGACAGCTCTTCGCGTTCTTCAATAGGCAAGAATGCTGCCGCAGCGGCGTTAATCTGGAAAACCTCAAGGTCGGTGAGGTCATAGCCGAAGGCTTCAGTGAGCAACGCGAGCTCGCGGCTGAGAGTTGTTGCACTCATGAGGCGGTTGTCGGTGTTGACCGTCACCCGGAATCCGAGCTGGTAGAGCAAGTCGAATGGATGATCGATCATTTCGTCGCCCCACTGCTCAATCGCCCCCGTCTGCAGGTTCGACGACGGGCTCAGTTCAAGGGCGATCTCGCGATCCTTCACCCACTGGGCCAGATCACCGAGCGTGACATACGTGTTTTCGTCGTCTTCGTTGGCGATCGTGATGTCTTCTGCCAACCGCACACCGTGACCAAGGCGAAGCGCCCTGCCATCAAAGAGCGCGCTTCGGATGCTGTCGAGACCATCCGCTTCGCCCGCGTGCACAGTGGCGGGCAGGTAGTTGTGGGCGAGCAAATCAAAAGCGCCGCGCAGGCGACTAGGCGGGAAACCTGCTTCCGGTCCCGCAATATCGAAGCCGATAACACCGCGATCGCGGTGGCGGAGGGCCAGTTCAGCGATGTCGGTGCCGCGTTCAGTGTGGCGCAAAGAACTAAGAAGCTGACCAACTCGGATGCTGCGCCCGCTTGAGCGCACGGCATCCACTCCCTCTTCGAGTCCCTGCTGAACCGCAGCGACAACCTGATCGAGATCGAGGCCCTGCTGCAGGTGCTGTTCGGGTGCCCAACGGATTTCGCCATAGATGACTCCATCGGCCGCGAGGTCGTGAACGAATTCGCTCGCCACCCGCTTGAGACCATCAACGGTTTGCATGACGGCAATCGTGACATCGAACGTCTTGAGGTAGTCGACAAGCGAGCCCGAGTCGGACTGGTCCGCGAACCACGACGTCAGTTTCGCGACGTCGTTTTCGGGAAGTTGATACCCGATCTCGTCGGCCAACTCAATAATTGTCTGAGGGCGAAGTCCACCATCAAGGTGATCATGCAAGGAGATCTTGGGTAGCGCGGTGATGCTTGCGCCGCCTCCGGGCATTACGAGATTCTCAACAGCGGCGTTCATGCCTACAAATCTACCGTGCCAATCGCTGAAAGCGCCCTGAGGTTCTGCTGCATGACGTTACGTTCCTGTGAAAGCTTCCTCGTTCAGAAGTAGAGAGATTTCTTTTGCCGCAGCGGTAGCCAAAAGCCGCACACTCTCCGGGTCAACTTCGCTGAACGTTGTGGCGACATATGGCACCGTCAGAGCCGCGACGACAATGTCGTTCGCACCGAATACTGGTGCCACGACATCCGTAATTCCCGGCTGCAACGTGTCTGCGTGCATTGACGCTTCTGGCGATTGCGCGGCGGGTGACGAAAGTACGCCGCCGGTAGCAGTGGTTGCGATGTCGAAGCCTGCTCCCACTCGCACCCGAAAACCGAAGTCGGCAGGCGACTCCACTTGGGCGATGACCCGCACTTCTGTGCCGTCAAGTACGGCAAGGTTGCACGATTGTCGCGCCGCCTCCGCGAGATTCTGCATGATCGGGAGAGCGACACTGACGAGCCCACGCAATGGCGGATGATGATGCGCAAGCTCAAAGAGTTTCATCGCGAGAACATAGAGCCCCGATTGTCTGTCGCGAAAAATGTAGCCCCGCCGCTCAAGCGTGGAGAGCACTCGAAAGATCTGGCCGGTGCTGCGCCCGGTTGCTTCTGCTATCTCCGATTGACTGAGTGAACCGGAGGTCTCCGCGAGCAATTCGAGAATGTCGAGCCCCTTGTCGAGCGCGGGTGCGGAATAGCCCGGCGCTGCGCTATCAGGAGCCTTCGACATTAGCGATCAGCTTTCATCGTGGCGAGCATCCGCCGTGCAATTTCGCGGTTGATCGCGTCAGGCACGGGCTGCGCACCAGCGACAAGGGTGTCGGCTGCGGTGGCAACGCGCTCAAGGGAGAGCGCTTGCAACAAGAATCCGAGGTCCATCGACTCAATCGAGTTGCCCTTGGGTTCACGGCCGGCGAGATTCATCATGCGGCCATCGGCGAGAAGAGTGACATGGCGCTCGCCCGGAAGATCAAGTCGCTCGATTGCGGTGTCAATTTCTGTGCTACCCGTAGCGAGCTCTCGCAGTGCTGGAACGTCAATTTCCCACGGGAAGTGGCCACAGTTCACGAGCATCGCGCCATCAGCTACGCGCTCAAAGAATTCCGTGCCCAAGACCTGTGGATGCCCGGTGGCGGTGATGAACACCTCGCCCCACTCGGCAAGGTCGAGCACATCAGCCACGCGGTAGCCATCGAGTGCCGCTTCGAAGGCCTTGATTTCGTCGACTTCGACGACCGCGACTTTGCCGCCGAGTGCCCGGAGATAGTGAGCGACTCCACGGCCGCACCAGCCGTATCCGGCAACCACAAAGCGACGCCCAGGAATCATCAAGTTAGTGATGCGCATAAAGCTCTCGACCACTGATTGGCCAACCGCATGCTTGTTTTCCCCGATTGCCTTGAGTGGGCTGTCGTTGATCACAATCACCGGATAGGGCACCTGATCAGCAAGTTCGTCACGCAATCGGTAACCTCCGGAGGTGGTTTCTTCTGTGCCACCTACAATCTGGGCACCGCGCCCGGCCGCCACAATTCCCGCAACGAGGTCTGCCCCGTTGTCGAGGAGAATGTCTGGCTCGGCCGCCACGACACTCGCGACGTTCGCACGGTGCTGCTCAAGAGTGTCATCGCGCGCGCCGAAGATAGTCATCCCCTGGTCGCGCAAGAAAGCTACGACGTCATCTTGGGTTGAGCCATGGTTTCCCGTCGCGACGATTTCCGCTCCGCCTGCCGCAAGAGTTTCGAGCAGCACGGCAGTCTTGGGTTCGAGATGCAAGGACATGCCGATGCGGTGCCCAGCGAACGGCCTGCTGATGGCGAACTGCTCGCGCACTTCAGCCAGCAGGGCCATGCGGGATCGAACCCACGTCAAGCGGGCGGCGGCGCGGGCGATCAATTCGTCGGTCATGACGCTACTCTACATATATGAAGACAGTTTTCATATATGCTCTTCGGTATGGCTGAAAAAATCATTCTCGACTGCGATCCTGGGCACGATGACGCGATTGCGATGTTGCTCGCGCACGGCAACCCCGACATTGACCTGCTTGGCGTCACCACGGTCATGGGCAACCAAACCATCGAGAAAGTCACCCGCAACGCTCTGGCCATCGCTCGCGTCGCCGGCATCACCGATGTGCCTTTTGCCCGCGGCGCCCACCGCCCGCTCGTTCGCCAGATCGAAGTCGCCGAGTCCATTCACGGCGAATCAGGGCTCGATGGGCCTGTTCTCCCCGAACCAACTATCGAACTGGATGCCCGGCACGCGGTCGATTTCATCATCGACACCGTCATGAGTCACGAACCCGGCACCGTGACGCTCGTGCCTACCGGCGCCCTCACCAACATTGCTCTTGCCGTGCGCAAAGAACCCCGCATTGCCGAGCGCGTCAAACAGGTGGTTCTCATGGGTGGCGGCGTCAACGTCGGTAACTGGAGTGCAACCAGCGAATTCAATATCGTCATCGACCCCGAGGCTGCGCACATCGTCTTCAACGAGCGCTGGCCGCTCACGATGGTGGGCCTCGACCTCACTCATGAAGCACTCGCGACAGACACAGTTGCCGCATCCATCGCCGCCGTCGGCACCGGCCCTGCCCGCTTTGTTGGCGAGTTGCTCGACTTCTTCGGCGAAACTTACCGCGATGCGCAAGGATTCGACCACCCGCCCGTTCACGACCCGTGCGCAGTCGCCTTCGTTATCGACCCGACCGTGATGCAGGTCGTCACGGTGCCACTGGATGTCGAACTCGCTGGCACCCTCACGCTCGGTATGACGGTGGCTGATTTCCGCGCGCCGGCTCCCGCCGATTGCACGACTCAGGTAGCCCGCAACCTCGACCACGCCAAGTTCTGGGGGCTCGTTGTCGATGCCCTAGAGCGCATCGGCGATCCGCAACTTTAGGCCTGAGCGGCCTGCCGCGCGCGACGCTTTCGCGCGCCCAGGTCAACGACGCCGATGAACATCGCGACGGCGAAGAACAGGGTGGCCGAGAGCATCCCGATACCGTAAGCGTGGTGGTAGAGCTCGACAGTGCCTTGGCCGCTGTTTCTCTCGTTGTAGAGCGTGGAGTAGAACAGGGAAAGCGCTACGGCGGTGCCGATCGCGGTGCCGATGCGCTGGCCAAGCTGACCCACGGATCCAGCAAGCCCACCCTCAACGGGAGGGATGTCATGAAGCGTGAGGGTTTGGTTGGGCGAGATCACCAGCCCGCCGCCGGTACCACCGATAAGGAAGGCTGCGGCCATCACGAACGGCGTAATCGATGGCGGGGTAAGAATGGCGGCGGCCATGAGGAGGCCGAGCCCGACGAGCAAGATTGCTAGGCCGACGACGACGAGCGAGCGGCCGTACCGCTCGACAAGGAGACCACCCCGCCAGGATGAGAATGCGCTCGTGAGGGCGAAACCGATTGTCACCATTCCGGCAAATACGGGCTCGAGACCGAGACCGAGCTGCAAGTAGAGAGTCGTCAGCAGGAACATCGCGGGCATGGCGGCAAAGTAGACGGTGGCGAGCAGAGTTCCATTGCGGAATGAGCCCACGCGAAAGAGCTTCAGCGGAACGAGAGGCGCGCGGCCTCCAGCCGCGTAGCGACGCTCCCACGCGACAAATGCTGCAGCGGCGAGCACAAAGACCACGAGTAACCACCAGCGGTTGGGATCATCCGTCGGCGCTCCCGTCGTGAACAGGAAGGGCCACATGAGTGCCAACACTGTGACGCCAAAGATGGCAATACCGATCGGGTCGAGATCGAGGCGGCCGTAGCCTGACTTCGACGTCGCAGGGAGAATGCGCCACGCGAGTACAAGCGCGATGATGCCGAGCGGTACGTTCATCCAGAAGATGTAGCGCCAGCCATCCTGGGAGCCACCGAGAGCAATCATGAGGCCACCGAGAGTGGGACCGAATGCGGTCGCGATACCGATCATCGCGCCGAACAAACCAAAGGCACGACCACGCTCTGGACCGCGGAACAACTGCTGAATAAGACCAATAACCTGAGGCATCTGGATGCCCGCCGCAACGCCCTGCAGAAGGCGCGCTGCCAGCAGCAGCTCGGCCGTCGGCGCAACCGCGCAGGCAACACTGGCCAGCGTAAAGAGTGTCAGACCGATCAGGAACAGCGTCTTGCGCGACCGCTGGTCCCCCAGTCGGCCAGCGGGAACCAAGATCAGCCCGAACGTCAATACGTAGCCAGAAACGATCAACTGCAGCTGAGTGGAGCTTGCTCCCAAAGCATTCTCGATCGACGGCAATGCGACATTAACCTTCGACAGGTCGAGAATCGTAATTGCTGCAACGACAACGCACACCCAAAAGGCACGCCACTTGTTCTTATCGTCCAGGGCCTCGGCAGCACCCGCGGTGGACTCATCCGCTGTAGTCATTTGTCCAACTTTACGTCAGCAAATGAGAGTCCTCGTTCAGCCTGCGCGAGGCGTGACCCCTGCGCAGGCTCCATGCTCGTGCTAGTCGATGCGTCCGGCGATCAGCGGACCACCATCGTGCACAGCATCTCCCTCATCACCGATGCGGTAAGCACCCTCAAGCGATTCAAGCGCGCGCTCAAAACGAGCAGGCTCGTCAGCGTGCATCGTAAAGAGTGGCTCGCCCTTGCGCACCGTATCGCCCGGCTTCGCATGAAGATCGATGCCTGCCGCGTGCTGAACAGGGTCCTGCTTGCGCGCTCGACCAGCGCCTAAACGCCACGCAGCGACACCGAAGGGTAGCGCTTCTTGTTCAACGAGAACACCATCGCGGTCCGCGACAACAACGTGGCTTTCCTTGGGCTGCGGAAGGGTCGCATCCGGGTCTCCACCCTGGGCGCTGATCATGCCGCGCCAGGCATCCATTGCCTGCCCGTTGTCGAGAGCAGCCTCAACATCGGCGTTTTCGTGACCGACTTGCGCGAGCATTTCCCGAGCAAGCGCGATCGTGAGTTCACGAACGTCGGCGGGGCCACCTCCGGCGAGCACCTCCACCGATTCGCGAACTTCGTTGGCGTTTCCGATAGCGAGGCCAAGAGGCACGTTCATATTGGTGAGAAGAGCGACCGTCTTGACGCCGGCGTCCTTACCCAATCGCACCATAGTTTCCGCAAGCTCACGACTGCGCGCAGCATCCTTCATGAAGGCGCCAGAACCGAATTTGACGTCGAGCACGAGAGCCGAGGTGCCTTCTGCGATCTTCTTACTCATGATCGAGGATGCGATGAGCGGGATTGCTTCAACGGTTCCGGTGATGTCGCGAAGGGCATACAGTTTCTTGTCAGCCGGAGCGAGGCCCGAGCCTGCGGCGCAAATAACTCCGCCAACGCCACGCAACTGCGTGTAAAACTCTTCATTTGTGAGGTCAGCACGCCAGCCAGGAATGCTCTCGAGCTTGTCGAGGGTTCCCCCGGTGTGGCCGAGGCCACGGCCAGAAAGCTGCGGCACAGCAACACCGAATGACGCCACGAGAGGAGCGAGGGGCAGAGTGATCTTGTCACCAACACCGCCCGTGGAATGCTTGTCGGTTGTCGGCTTGCCGAGACCCTCAAAGCTCAGCGTCTCACCGCTGGCGATCATCGCGAGTGTGAGATCGCGAATCTCTTCGCGCTCCATACCGTTGATGAAGATGGCCATTGTCATGGCAGCCATCTGCTCGTCGCCAACATAGCCGCGAGTGTAGGCATCCACGAGCCAGTTGATCTGGTCCGTCGTGAGCGTACCTTTGTCACGCTTGGTGTGGATGAGGTCAACGACGTCGAAACGTTCAACCTGCGTAGCGTCTTGGCTGTTATTCACCGTGGTACTCCTCAAGCGTGCGTGGCCCGAAAGCATCGGGAATTACTTCGTCAATCGTTTTGATGCCCGACACAGTCTCGAGCAACATTCCTTCAGCAGAGTGCTCGAAGAGCAACTGACGGCAGCGGCCGCAGGGCATCAGGGCGTTGCCCTTGCCATCGACACACGTGAAAGCAACGAGCTTTCCGCCGCCCGTCATATGCAACGACGACACCAAAGCGCACTCGGCGCACAGAGTGAGCCCATACGACGCATTCTCCACATTTGCCCCCGAAATTACCCGGCCGTCGTCGACAATTGCTGCGACCCCAACCGGGAACTTCGAATAGGGAACATAGGCGTGAGTGAGGGCCTCTGTGGCGACGAGCCTGAGCGCATCCCAGTCAATTGATTGCGACTCAAACGTCATAGCGCTACCCCTTTATATATGGTGTTCCGGATGCTGCTGGCGGCCGAGATTTTCCGACCAAACCAGCAACGGCAATGATCGTCACGACGTAGGGCAGCATGAGCATGAACTCGCTCGGCACCGGTGATCCGACGACGCTCAAGGCGTTCTGCAAGTTGCTGGCGAACCCGAACAGCAGCGCAGCAAGTGTTGCTTTTATCGGATCCCAGCGACCGAAGATCACCGCGGCGAGGGCGATAAAGCCTGCGCCTGCCGTGACATCTTTGCCGAACTGTCCCGTCTGGCTCAGCGTGATAAACGCACCGCCGAGACCCGCGATCGCGCCGGCAAGAGCAACGTTCCAGAATCGCGTGCGCGTCACGTTGATTCCCACCGTGTCTGCCGCCTTGGGGTGCTCGCCTACTGCACGCAGGCGAAGGCCCCAGCGGGTGCGGTACATCGCAAACGCGACAGCCGCAACGATGATGTACAGCAAGTACACGATGAGCGTCTGCTTGAAGAAGACCGGCCCGATGATCGGGATGCCGCTCAAAATCGGGATCGGCAGCGTTGAGAACCCTTCCGGGTTATTCAACTGCTCGGGGCTTTCGGTTAGCCACTGTGAATACAGGAAGCCGGTGAGTCCCGAAACCAGAACGTTGATGACAACACCCACGATGATCTGGTTCACGAGGTACTTGATTGCGAATACCGAGAGGAGGAACGAGACGAGCATGCCAGCAACAGCCGCAGCAAAAAGTCCTGCGAACGGCGAGCCAGTAATGGTTCCCACGACAGCGGAGACGAAGGCACCAGCCAAGAGCTGGGCTTCGATCGCAATGTTGACCACACCGACGCGCTCAGAGATGACGCCACCGAGAGCACCGAACACGAGCGGAACCGCGAGCACGAGCGAGCCCGCGAACAGCTCGGGAACACGGAGTGTTTCGTCAGCAGCAGCCCAGGTGAGGAACCCCGTCAGGGCGAAGACCGCACCGGCGATGGGGATCCACCGGGGAACAGCGCGGTCCTGAGAGATCATGAACGCGGATCCGACTGCAATAAGTGCCGTCAGAATTGTGACGATGACACCCGTCGCAAGCGCCGGCAAATGCACCACAGGCAGTTGGATGAGATCGCTACCGGTCGAGAGGTTGAATCCGGTGGGAGCATCCTCAGCGAAACCGATGAAGAGCACGCCAGAAATCAGCGAAACAAAAGCGAAAGCGATGGGCAGCTTCCAACTACGACGATCGATCGTCGATGCCGAGACGGCCCTTTTTTCAGTGTTCTTTGTGAAAGTCATTAGCTGAGCACCTTCTTTGCGCGAGCGCCGGGCTGCGGCAATCGGAACACAGCGCGCACGAGCGGCGGAGCTGCGATAAACAGAACGATGAGGGACTGCACAACAAGAACAATGTCAATCGGGATGCTTTGCGAAGCCTGCATCGTGAACCCACCAGCTTTGAAGGCACCGAAGAGAATTCCGGCGGCGAAAGTGCCCCACGGTGTAGAGCGGCCCAAGAGTGCGACGGTGATGGCGTCGAATCCGATGCCGGCATCCACCCCAGAAGTGAAACCGCTGGTTGTTGTTCCGAGCACCTCAGTGCTCGCAGCGAGACCCGCATAACCGCCGGCGATCAACATGACGTAAACGTAGAGACGTTCAACTTTGATACCAGCGACGCGAGCTGCGTGCGGGTTGAGCCCGACAGCGCGGAATTTGAAACCGAGGCTCGAGCGGTCAATGAGCCACCAAGCCAAGACAGTCGCAGCCACGACGACAACGAATCCCCAGTGGAGCTTGAAGCCGTCGCCAAAAATCGGCGGCAATACTGCTGTGTCGGCCGCTGGCGGAGTCTTCGGGTTGTTGGAGCCAGGGTTCTTGAGCAGATCCGTGCGCAGCAGGAAGCTGATCAGGTAGTAAGCAACGTAGTTGAGCATGATCGTCACGATCACTTCGTGGGCACCTGTGCGAGCCTTCAAAAGACCCGCGATAGCGCCCCAAAGAGCACCACCGATGATTCCCATGATCACGGCAACCACAACGTGGATGACGATGGGCAAGTCCCACGCAAAGCTGGCATAGCCAGCGAAAGCGGCCCCCACGATGATCTGACCACGGCCACCGATGTTGAACAGTCCAACACGGAACGCGATAGCGACTCCAAGACCTGCTGCGATCAGCGGCGTTGCAAAGACGAGCGTCTGGGTCAGCGGCTTGATCCCGGAAAGGAAGTCATCACGACGGAAGTCGTAAATCGAACCCTGGAAGAGCGCAAGATAGGCACCACCCACAGCGCTGCCAATCGCGGCAAAAAGGTCGCCTGGACGCGCGAAGAAGTATCCAGACGCTTCTTGAACTCCCGGATCAGTGAAGGCAATGAGAACGCCACCGATCAGGATGGCGAGCACGACTGCAAGAACGGAAAGCAGGGCGTTTCCCGAGGTAATTTCTCGGAATGCATTCGTCCAACGCGCGCCGTCTGGGTTAATTTGAGAGCTCTCGGCGTCGTTCACAGTGACGACATCCTCCGGTTTCTGCTCTTCAGGTTTTTGGGGCGTTGGCTCGCTCATGCTGCCTCCTCCGTAATGCGTTCGCCAGCCATCATGAGGCCGAGTTTTTCGCGGGGGGTATCCGCAGGCACTATTCCAACAATTTGCCCCTTGTACATGACCGCGATGCGGTCGGCCAAGGAAACGACTTCGTCGAGCTCAGTGGAGACGACAATGACGGGTACTCCACGATCGCGCACACCAACAATTTGCTCGTGCACGAACTCGATCGAACCGACGTCGAGCCCACGGGTCGGCTGCGAGACGACGAGCAACGACAGTTCGCGGCTCATTTCGCGTGCCAGCACAACTTTCTGCTGGTTACCACCCGAGAGCTTCGAGACGTGCTCATGGATGCTCTGCGAACGAATGTCATAAGACTTGAGCTTCTCGGTCGCGAACTCATTGAGCGCATCAGTCTGCAGCGTACCGAGCTTCACGAACGGTTCTCCGTCGCTGCGGTCGAGCATCAGGTTTTCAGCGACGCTAAAGCCACCAACAAGACCATCAACCGTGCGGTCTTCTGGTACGTAGCCGACGCCGTTGTCGAGAATCTGACGAGCATTGAGCCCGAGCAGTTCGGTACCGTTGAGTGAAATTGATCCCGACGCGCGCTCCCGCAGTCCGAGCAGTGCTTCTGCCAGCTCCGTCTGCCCGTTGCCCTGCACGCCGGCGATCGCGAGAATCTCACCACCACGAATCGTGACGCTGAGGTCTTGCACGGCACGGTGGCCGAGTTCATCGGCAATCGTGAGGTTCTCGATAACAAGCGTGTTGTCAGTCAGTTGCGCCGGCGCTTTGTCGATCGTCAGGTCAACCGCACGGCCCACCATGAGCGATGCGAGTTCTTCTTTGCCCGCAGTGGGGTCGGCTTCAGCGACGACCTTTCCTAGGCGGATTACAGTGATGCGGTCCGCGACTTCGCGAACCTCACGCAACTTGTGCGTGATGAAGACAATAGATGTTCCCTCGCCCTTGAGCTGACGCATGATGGCCATGAACTCATCAGTTTCTTGAGGGGTGAGCACAGCGGTGGGCTCATCGAACACGAGCACCTTCGCTTCTCGCGAGAGTGCCTTGACGATCTCTACTCGCTGCTGCACTCCGACGGGGAGGTCTTCGACAAGAGCATCGGGGTCGATGTCGAAGCCGAATCGCGCGGAAATGTCACGCACGAGGGTGCGGGCGGCATCCAAGTTGAGGAGACCAGGACCGTACACCTGCTCGTGGCCCAGCGCCACGTTCTCAGCGACGGTGAAGACGGGAATCAGCATGAAGTGCTGATGGACCATGCCAATTCCGGAGCGCATAGCGTCTCCGGGGCCAGCGAAGTGGCGCACTTCGTCATCGATGAGGATCTCGCCCTCTTCAGCCTGATACAGGCCGTAGAGCACATTCATCAACGTTGACTTGCCCGCGCCATTCTCACCAAGGAGGCAATGAATTTCGCCCTCTTCGATCGTGAGATCAATATGATCATTCGCGATTAGGTCACCAAAGCGCTTGGTTATACCTCGCAGCTCAAGCTTCACAATCTCTCCTCATTGCTGTGATGGCGTCCTCGCCATCGTGGGGTTCACAAGAATAGCCTCAGAAGACTAATTCAAGACGAAGGGGGCTGACCCTCTCGAGCCAGCCCCCTCAGTGGTATCTAACTAGTTGAGGTACGACTTCACGGCGATGTCGCCGGAGATGATGCCGTCCTTGACGGTGACGAGTTCAGCCTCGAGGCCGCCGTCAACCTTCGACTCGAAGTCGTGGAACGGCGCGATGCCAACTCCGCCGTTTTCGAGGGTTCCCACGTAAGGCGTGGTGTCGAGCGTTCCGGTGGAAGCCTCGGTCACAACTTCTTCAACTGCAACACTGATCTGCTTGAGGATAGACGTGAGGAAGAGGTCCGCAGCTGCGGTCTCAGTCTCGGTGAGGTCGGCGTCGACGCCGATCATGGCGATGTCCTTACCGGAGTCGCGAATTGCCTCAACCGCGCTCTGGAAGATGGGTCCACCAACGGGGAGCAGAACGTCTGCACCCTGGTCGATCAGGTTCTGAGCTGCTGCGCGCGAGTCAGTTCCAGGAGCGAAGCTACCGATGAAGGTACCGTCCTGAGCTGCGGTGTCCCAACCACGAACTGTAACGTTCTCTCCCTTTTCGGAGTTGTAGTACTCGACGCCCTGAGCAGCACCGTCCATGAAGATGGAAACGGTGGGGAAGTTCATTCCACCGTAGGTACCGATAACGCCTGACTCCGAGTAGCTTGCTGCGGCGTATCCGGCGAGGAATGCTGCACCAGCAGTGTCGAAGAGGATCGGCTTGATGTTCTCTGCGTCAGTCGTGCCGTCGAAGTCGTTGTCAGCTGCGTCGTCAACAATTGCAAAGTTGATGTCAGGGTTTGCAAGAGCAAACTCAACGGTTGCTGCGGAGAGGTTAAATCCAACAGTAACGATCAAGTCGCAACCCTCGGCAATGAGGCTCTCGATGTTGGGCGCGTAGTCTGCGTCGCTGGTCGATTCAACAGTGCGGAACTCGACGCCGAGCTCGTTTGCTGCGGCCTCGATGCCTTCGTAGCCGAGCTGGTTGAACGACTTGTCGTCGAATCCGCCCGAGTCAGAAACCATGCAGGGAAGGAAATCAAGCGCTTCGCCCGATCCCGCGTCGGTCTCTTCGGGTGCAGCTGCGCAACCGGCAAGTACGAGTGCGCTAGTCGCAACGAGCGCCATGCCGCTGAGTGCGCGGCCGTGAGTGCTGATTCTCAAGGTGTCCTCCAAGATGCTGTTCGACAGAATTTGTCGAAACATGATTCACCTACGGTACCTAAGAATCAAGTAAACGATTGTGCGAATATGAGCGCTGAAGCCGAATGGTTACAATCACGAAATCGTGACGTCACAACACATCGCTCCGACCCGAGATTTTTAGAGCATCCACTACAGATTTGACGCGCTGAGCGTTTGCAGTTGTCGTAACCAGCAAAGCGTCTGGAGTATCGACCACGACGATGTCGTTTACCCCAATAAGGGAAATAAGCCGGTCAGTCTGGCTAATGACGACTCCCGTTGATTTATCTGCCAAGACACGAGCATTTTCGCCAAGGATCGCGAGGTCAGATTTGCGACCTCCCGAGTGCAGTTTGGCGATGGAAGCGAAGTCTCCGACATCGTCCCAATCGAAGTCGCCAGGCACGACGACGAGTTTGCCCTCAGCGGCCGCAGGTTCTGCGACGGTGTAGTCGATAGCAATCTTGGCCAGGTGGGGCCAGACAGCATCGACAACAGCGCCCCGCTGCGGGGTGTCCCATGCTTCAGCAAGCTGGGTCAGCCCGTCGAGCAAGTCTGGTTCGGCCTTGCCCAATTGCTCAAGCAGCACATCGGCTCGAGAAATGAACATGCCACCATTCCACAGGTAGTCACCGCTCGCCACATACGATTGCGCCGTCTCAAAGTTGGGCTTCTCGACGAACGACTTTGCCCCAATGGCACTCGGAGCGCCCTCGATATTGAGAGCGGCACCACAGTGGATATACCCGAACCCAATCGCTGGTTCGGTGGGGGTAATTCCAATCGCCGCGATAAAGCCAGCGTTGGCAACTGCGATTGACTCACGAACGCTGCGTCGAAAGCCGCGGATGTCACGAATCACGTGGTCAGCGGCAAACGACCCAATGATGACGTCGGGGTCGCGCTTGAGCAGAATCGCCGCTGCGAGCCCGATGGCTGCTGAGGAGTCTTTGGGCTCACTCTCGAGGACGACGTTGGGGTCGCTGAGCTCGGGAAGTTGTTTTTCGACGGCAGCGCGATGCGCTCGCCCCGTGACAACCATGATGCGGTCGGGGCCTGAGAGTGGAGCGAGGCGATCCCACGTGTCTCGCAGCAGGGTTTGACCCGACCCGGTGAGGTCGTGCAGAAACTTCGGGGCGTCTGCGCGTGAAAGCGGCCAGAGCCGTGATCCGATGCCGCCGGCGGGGATCACGCTGTAGAAGTTGTCGAACGATCCCTCATGTTGGCTCATGCATCCACCTTAGACTTCAGCACCCGTTAACTCGCCGGTTATCCACGCCTCGTAGCCTGAGCAACACGAGATCGATTGAGGTGCTGATTGTGCGAATCGTCGTTGTGAGCGAGAGCTTTCTTCCCACCGTCAACGGAGTGACGAACAGCGTGCTCAAGGTTCTTGATTTTTTGAGCGCCGAGGGGCACGAAGCAATCGTCATTTGCCCGTCTGCTGGGGCCCCGAAAACGTACGCGGGTTTCGCAGTTCACGCGGTCCCTGCCTTGGCCTATCGTCAATTTCCTGTCGGTCTCCCCAATCCGCAAGTGCACCGGCTGATCGCGGATTTCCGGCCCGATGTCGTTCATGCAGCAGCTCCGTTCTTGCTCGGCGCCCAAGCAATCTCCTCAGCGAATCGTCTCGGCATCCCCACGGTCGCGATTTTTCAGACGGATGTCGCGGGTTACGCCCGTCGCCATCGACTCGGCCAGGCAACAAAACTGGCGTGGCGCATTGTGCGCTGGATTCATGATGGTGCGCAGTTGACTCTCGCGCCCTCCAGCACAGCCATGGCAGATTTGCGCGCTATCGGACTCACGAAGTTGGAACGTTGGGGGCGCGGCGTCGATCTCGCGATGTATCACCCCGCCAAGAAGCTCTCCCCCTCAACGGTCCGGCTTCGGAAGCGTCTTTCTCCCAACGGCGAAGTGGTGGTCGGCTATGTCGGACGGATCGCTCCGGAAAAACAAGTGGAGCGCCTGCGGGCACTTCGCGGCCTTGACGGGGTCCGCGTCGCAATCGTGGGCGACGGATCATCCGTGCCTCTTGTCAAGAAGGAACTCGCCGGCATCCCCGTCACGTGGTTAGGCAAACTTGGGGGTGAAGAGCTGGCAACCGCCTATGCCGCTTTCGATGTGTTTGTGCACACGGGCACCGAGGAGACTTTTGGGCAGACTCTTCAAGAAGCGCACGCGGCAGGGTTACCCGTCGTAGCTCCCCGCGCAGGCGGGCCAATCGATTTAATTGATCACGGTACGAATGGTTTTCTTTGTGAAGCCGACAACGAGAGTCAGCTGCGCGCCTATGTAGAAGCGCTTGCCCTCGATCCCGCGCTGCGAGCACGCATGGGTGAAGCCGGGCGCCGCACCGTGCTGAGCAAATCGTGGAGTGGCGTTTGCGCCGAGTTGGTCAAGCACTACGAGGCGACCATTGCGGGGGTTCCTGCACCTCTCGCGCTGTAGAAGATTCTCGGGTTCTCGTTCGTCAGCCGGTGAAATTCACTCCGGGTGCTCATTCGTGTCTTTAAGTTCGGCAATATTCACGAAAACCTTCGCGATTTCTTGCTATTTAGGGTCGGCTGGGAAGCGGGCGTCTCCACACGGGAATAGAATGGGTAGGTCCGCTGTGCGGACACTCATCGGTCGCGGTGGACGCGACCCAATACCGCAAGGAGGGTCCTCGTGCCAGAGAAGTCGGCGAGCAACCTAGTGGCGGAGCCGCAGTCGCCGCCCAAGATTCGCTCACCCAAGAGACCTGCTGGCACCCTGTACCGGGGTAAAGAGGGCATGTGGTCGTGGGTGTTGCACCGCATTACGGGTGTCGCCATCTACTTCTTCCTCCTCGTGCACATCTTGGACACTGCCCTCGTTCGCGTGAGCCCCGAGGCGTACAACATCGTCATCGAGTCCTACAAGACACCGCTCATGGGTCTTGCTGAGATCGGCCTCGTCGCAGCGATCGGGTTCCACGCGGTCAATGGACTGCGCATTATCCTCATCGACTTCTGGGCCTTCGGCGCCAAGCACCAGCGCACGCTGTTCTGGGTTGTCGTTGGAATCTGGCTAGTGCTGCTTGCCGGATTCATTCCCCGCCAGCTAATGCACGTCTTCGGAGGTTGAGCATGAGTCTCATCGAAGCCCCCCGCACCCCCACCCGTGGTCGCCGCACCGGCGGAATCAACTGGGAAAAATGGGGATGGATCTACATGCGCGCCTCTGGCGTCGTATTGCTCGTTCTGATCTTTGGCCACCTTCTCGTCAACATGTACTTGGGCGAGGGCGTCAAGGCAATCGACTTCGCATTTGTTGGCGGAAAGCTGTCTGACCCGTTCTGGCAAGTCTGGGACGGCCTCATGTTGTGGCTCGCCCTCATTCACGGCGGCAACGGAATGCGCACGCTCGTGAACGACTACGCAAGCAACCCCAAGGTGCGCAGGGTTCTGCTAATCGGAATCGCTGCTTCCACCATCATCCTGATCACGCTGGGAACCCTCGTGATCACCACCTTCGACCCCTGCCCAGCCGGTGCTGACCCAGCCCTGCTCGCCAGTATCTGTGAGGGACGCTAATTGTCTACGATCAACACCGGCGATATCGCCGACGGAACCGTCATTGACGGAGTCCATTACCACCAGTTCGACATCGTGATCGTGGGTGCTGGAGGCGCCGGAATGCGAGCCGCTATTGAAGCCGGCCCACATGCCAAGACCGCGGTGATCTCCAAGCTCTATCCCACTCGCTCGCACACGGGCGCAGCGCAGGGCGGCATGGCTGCGGCCCTCGCCAACGTTGAGGATGACAACTGGGAATGGCACACCTACGACACCGTCAAGGGCGGCGACTACCTCGTCGACCAAGACGCGGCTGAGATCCTCGCCAAAGAGGCAATCGACGCCGTAATCGACCTCGAGAACATGGGCCTGCCCTTCAACCGCACCGAAGACGGCAAGATCGACCAGCGTCGTTTCGGTGGTCACACTCGTGAGCACGGCAAGGCGCCGGTTCGCCGCGCCTGCTACGCCGCCGACCGCACGGGCCACATGATCCTTCAGACGCTCTACCAAAACTGCGTCAAGCTCGGCATCAACTTCTTCAACGAGTTCTACGTTCTCGACCTGGTCATGACCGAGGTCAATGGTGTTGAAGAGCCCTCCGGAGTCGTTGCCTACGAACTCTCGACCGGCGAGCTGCACGTCTTCCAATCGAAGGCGATCATTTTCGCCACCGGTGGATTCGGCAAGATCTTCAAGACCACATCTAATGCTCACACGCTCACGGGTGACGGCGTTGGAATCATTTGGCGCAAGGGCTTGCCGCTTGAGGACATGGAGTTCTTCCAGTTCCACCCCACAGGCTTGGCCGGTCTCGGTATCTTGCTCTCTGAAGCGGCACGAGGCGAAGGTGCAATCCTCCGTAACGCCGAGGGCGAGCGCTTCATGGAACGCTACACGCCGACGCTCAAGGACCTTGCTCCGCGAGACATCGTTGCGCGTTCCATGGCGACCGAGATTCGCGAAGGGCGCGGAGCTGGTCCAGAAAAGGACTACCTGTTCCTCGACATCACCCACCTCGAACCGGCCGTCATTGACGAGAAGCTGCCCGACATCACGGAGTTCGCTCGCACCTACTTGGGCGTGGAACCGTACACCGAGCCGGTTCCCGTCTTGCCTACCGCGCACTACGCCATGGGCGGCATCCCCACGAACGTTCAGGCTGAAGTTCTGCGCAACAACACCGACGTCGTCAAGGGCCTCTACGCCGCTGGTGAATGTGCGTGTGTCTCCGTTCACGGTTCCAACCGCTTGGGCACCAACTCCCTGCTCGACATCAACGTCTTCGGAAAGCGTGCAGGCAAGTCGGCCGTCGAATACATCAAGACGGCGGAGTTTGTGCCGCTGCCCGAGAATCCCGCTGGCGGAGTGCAGAAGATTCTTGACATGGTTCGCTCCGGAGATGGCACTGAGCGCATCGCCGTGATCCGTAAAGAGTTGCAAGACTCGATGGACCGCAACGCGCAGATCTTCCGCACAGACGAGAGCCTTGAAGAGGTCACTCAGCTCATCCAAAAGCTCCGCGCGCGCTACAAGAACATCCAACTGCACGACAAGGGCAAGCGGTTCAACACCGACCTGCTCGAAGCAGTCGAGCTTGGCTTCCTGCTTGACCTCGCCGAGGTCCTCGTGTTCTCGGCACGTTCGCGCAAGGAAAGCCGCGGTGGCCACATGCGTGAGGACTACCCCAACCGTGATGACGAGAACTTCCTCGTTCACACGATGGCGTACCTTACGGGCGACCCCGAATCAGAGGAGGCGGGTGACCACATCCGTCTCGACTGGAAGCCGGTAGTCATCACCAACTACCCGCCGATGGAGAGAAAGTACTAATGAGCACTGCTGTCGCTGACACCAAGCCCACCGCACCCGAGGTCATCCCGACCTTTACTGCGACGCTCATCATCCGTCGTTTCGACCCGGATGTTGACGAAGAGCCGCGTTGGGAAGACTTTGATGTCGAGCTGTACGCGACCGACCGCGTGCTCGATGCTCTGCACAAGATCAAGTGGGAACAGGATGGGTCGCTGACTTTCCGTCGCTCGTGCGCTCACGGAATTTGTGGTTCAGACGCAATGCGCATCAACGGCCGCAACCGCCTGGCCTGCAAGACCCTGATCAAGGATCTCGACATCACCAAGCCGATCTATGTGGAAGCCATCAAGGGTTTGCCGCTAGAGAAGGACCTGATCGTCGACATGGAGCCTTTCTTCGACTCCTACAAGGAGATCAACCCGTTCCTGATGGCTGGCGCCACCAAGGGCGGCAAGGAACGCAAGCAGAGCCCCGTTGAGCGCGCGCGCTTCGACGACACCACCAAGTGCATCCTGTGTGCAGCGTGCACGTCGAGCTGCCCGGTGTTCTGGACTGACGGACAGTACTTTGGTCCTGCCGCGATCGTGAATGCTCACCGCTTCATCTTCGACTCGCGGGACGAGGGTTCGCAGGTTCGCCTCGACATCCTCAACGACAAAGAGGGCGTGTGGCGTTGCCGCACCACCTTCAACTGCACCGACGCATGCCCCCGAGGCATCCAAGTCACACAGGCGATCGCAGAAGTGAAGCAAGCAATCATTAAGGGAAAGCCGTAACAGCTCTCCAGCACTAGTTGAGATCGCCCCCGTCACGACTTCGGTCGTGACGGGGGCGACTTGTTTGCGGCCAACTGTGATTCACGCGGCCGCGCACGACGAGCATTCGGGTTGCTCAGTGAGCATTCGAGTTGCTCCACGTAAAGAGACCGAAAAGTGGCGCAGCTATGACGCAAGAACGAGCTGTTTACCCTAGAAGTGGGGTTTAGTTCAGGAGTCGAATGTTGAGGCCCTGAGTATTGCCCGATGACAAACTCAGTGGCTTGATGAGGTCATTGATAAGACCGTCGAGGGTGCCCACAATCCCGCCAAGCAATCCGCCATCTCCGACGATTCCTGCGAGATAGTCGCGATCAACTGTCTGCACAAGATCGAGCGACGAGAGACCCCCAGGAATGCCAGTGACGTTGAGAGCGAACGTTCCATTGCTTGAGACGGTGGTTGTTGCGTAAACCAGGCCTCCAGCTTGAAGCGAGAGATGGGCTCCCGGCGTTGCCGTGCCCACAAGATGGAGATCGATATCGGCGGCTGCGACGCCACCCGACGCGGTATGCCCCTCAGGAGGCGCTCCCCCGGTAACGGTGCCAACGATGCCGTCCACGAGCCCCCCGACGGCGTCACCCACACCATTGACGACACCACCGACTCCATCGACGACGCCGCCGAGAGCGCCAGAGCCATCGCCGCTCGCCTCCGTTGCAACGCCCAACTCGGGAACGGTGGGAATCGTCAAATTGCTGGGGTCGTCGCGACCGCCGCCCAAGTTATCATCCACGAGCGACGCATTCGCGGAAGCGCTGCCGGAGGAGTCTGTCGCTTGGCTCGATGAAGTGCCCTCCGCGTGCGTAGAATCTGCGGAACTAGGGGCAAGCGCAATGACCGTGCCGCCCAGAGCGAGTGCCGCAGCTAAGGAGCCGGCAACTGCGACAGGCAATGCCCCTGCGCCCGCTCCGCCGACCGCGACCGTTGCCGCCGTTCCCGCTCCGGCAAGCTGGGTCGACGCCACTACCGCCGCGGGCATCGCAGGAGCTGCCGCTGCGGTCAACGATGCTGCGCCGCCGTGTCCGAAGGCACTCAGGAAGCCGCCGCCAGCGACTCCGCCCAGCAACAGCGGGATCATTACAAGTGCGAGGCGCGAGCCAACTTCATCCACCTCTTCACACACGATTGCACACCGCGTGCACGTGGCGAGATGGGCGTCGATCTTCTTGGCATCACGAGCGCTCAGGCTCTTACGGGCATGCTCGCCAAATTTTGACATCGCCCACTGGCATTCGCCGGATGCTGTGGCGTCGTTAATGTGTGCCTGAAGCCATGCTTTGCGGAGACCTTCCCGCGCGCGATACGACAGCGCTGCGACGCCGTTTGCGCTCATGCCGAGCAGCGGGGCCACTTCATGAGGGTCCATGCCCTCCACTTCGGTGTACCACAGCACTGACTGCCAGCGTTCCGGCAGTTCCCGAAATGCTCTCGCAGTGAGGGTGTGGTCGAGTGCGATCGCTATCGGGTCATCGAGGGTGCTGGGGTCTTCAAAGTCGGCGATCTCATCCACTTGCACTTCTCGGGACGCTGCACCCCAGGTCGAGGCGAGATTGCGGATGGTCGTGTAGAGGTAGGGGCGGAATGCTCCTTGTGGCCCGCCGCCCGCCAGCACGCGCTGATAGATGCGCGCGAACGCCTCAGACACGAGGTCGTCCGCGTCTATCGACGTGTACTGACGAGCGACACAGATGCCCGAGCGGTAGTGGCGACTCCAGAGCTCGGCAAAGGCGTTTTGTACCCCCGTACGCGCCTGCGCCAGCAGCTGCTCGTCCGAAGTGGTTAGCTTCGAAGCCACAATCCCGCTCATTCCCCTGATCCATTCCCGGGCCTCTCTGTCCCTGCGAGGAGAAGGCCATGAAATGAAAACCTTCTTACCCAAGAGACCAAGGAACCCGTTTTCTATGACGCAGACTAGCGAGTTTTTTGAGAAATTTGTGCCCCCATTTGGGGGCAACAGATCGTTCTGTCCCAAACGGTCCCGCGTTTTAGCTGTTCCCGGTGAGCGCGACGGACAGCAGAACGGTTCGACCACTAGACCACTTGTTCGCGCTGAAGGTACCGAAAGCGCTTACTCGCAGGCCACAATCCGGTCGCTTACTCGGTGCGCTTAACCACTTCCGCACGGAACGCAGTCGACCAGTTGTGCCGATCAGGTGGGCGCGTACTATATTTGCCGCGATCCGTCATCCGCCGTATTTGTACCCCGAAAGCATCCGCTCACAGCCAGAGGGCTGCCTTAGCCCGCCTGAGCGGCAGCTTCGCGGGCAGTCGGTCCGGTGGTGGCATTGATCGCGGCTGCGGCGCGTGCCTGAGCCTGCTCCATCGTCACTGTTTTCAGTTCTGCGCGCACATCGGCGAGCGCCGCAGGGGTCATTGACAGGCTCGTGACGCCCAGACCGACGAGCACAACTGCAAGCTGAGGGTCCGCAGCAGCTTCGCCGCAGACTCCGACAGGCTTGCCCGCAGCTGCTCCAGCCTCGCCGAGCATCTTGACGAGACGCAACACCGCGGGATGCCACGGGTCTTGGAACTTGGCGAGGGTGCCGAGCATCCGGTCCGCAGCCAGCGTGTACTGGGTGAGGTCGTTAGAACCGATGGAGACGAAGTCGCTACGTTCGGCGACCTGATCGGCGAGCACTGCGAGCGAAGGAACTTCCGCCATCACACCGACGGTGTTGAGGCCAAGTTCGCGACCAAGGGAGACGAAGTATTCGGTCTCTTCGGCATCCGACACCATCGGGGCCATCACCCAGAGGTCGGCATCGGTGGCGTTTTGAGCGTTGACGAGAGCGGTGAGCTGGTCGCGCAGAATGTGCTCGTTCACGCGAAGTGAACGGAGTCCGCGCTGACCCAGGGCCGGGTTCACTTCTTCACCCATGTCCATAAAGCTCAGCGGCTTATCAGCCCCAGCGTCGAGGGCACGAACAACAACCTTCTTGCCCGAGAAGTGCTGCAGCATCTCGGTGTATTCCTTGGTTTGCTCTTCAACCGTCGGGGCGGTCTTCGCGTCAAGGAACATGAGTTCGGTGCGGAACAGCCCAACACCTTCTGCGCCGAGTTCGACGGCCTGTGCCGCCTCAGAGGGGCTGCCTAGGTTGGCGAGCAAAGGAACGAGGGTTCCGTCGGCGAGAGCTCCGTCGGTGATGGGGGCGTTCGCGGCGGCGGCGAGCTCGGCAATGCGGGCTTCGGCGGCGGCGCGCTGCTCTGCGGTGGGGTCTGTCGTGATGGTGCCGGCACCGGCATCCACGATCACTTCGGTGTCGTCGGCAAGGTCGAGAGCTTCCGCAACGCCCATGATCGCCGGGATCGCCTTCGAGCGAGCAAGAATTGCCGTGTGGCTTGTGGGTCCACCCTGGCGAGTGACGAGCGCGAGAACCTTGTCGAGTTCAAGAAGCGCGGTGTCGGCTGGCGCGAGATCGTCAGCAACGAGCACGAAAGGCTCGTCGCGCTGCGGAACGCCGGGGGCGTCAACGCCACGGAGGCGAGCAACCACTCGCTGGCTCACGTCGCTGAGGTCTGTTGCGCGCTCGGCCATCATGCCACCCAGAGAGATCAACATCTCACGGAATGAAGCGAAGGCCTCGAAGACAGCACGCTCGGCAGCTTTGCCGCCATCGATGAGTTCATTCACGCTGTCGAGGATCGACGGGTCTTCCGCCATCAGCGCCGTAGCTGTGAGCACCTCATTAGCTTCGGCATCCGCCTTCTCGGCACGCGAACGCAGATCAGCGGCCACAAATGTCAGCGCTGACGCTGCGGCTTCTTTCTCTGCTGCGGCATCGCCCGAGTGGCGTGCGTCTTTCGGCTCTGGAAGCGGGTCGGGCATACGCACGACCTTCCCCATTGCAACCGATCGTCCAACTCCAACACCCTGAAGTTCCATGTAGTGTGACCCTCTCTTATGCGTTACGCACAGACAGCCTAGCTATCCTTAAGGGATGCAGCTTGCGCAACGACTGAAGCCAGCTATCGATTGGGTGCTCAGACTGCGCCCCGTACGGGTGTTTTTGCACTATTCCGACAAGCTCGGGCCGCTGCTCTCGTTCGGACTTTCGTACCAAGCGATCTTCGCTGTGTTCGCGGCCATTTGGGTCGGATTCGCTGTCGCCGGCTTCATCGTGCAGGGCGATCCAATACTGCTGAATGCCGTCTATAACTTCATCTCGACGAACATTCCGGGGCTGATCGGCGACGGGAGCGGCAACGGCGCCATCACTCGAGAGACCCTTGCAGATACCCAAATCCTAGGGATCACCGGTGTAATAGCCGCTGGAGGTTTGGCATTTACCGCTCTGGGATGGATCGCTTCAGGGCGCAGCGCTATCCGCACAATGTTTGGGCTCGAAAGTTCCGAGACCAATTTTTTTCTTCTGAAATTGAAGGATGCTGGGCTCGCTATCGGCTTCGGACTGGCCATTGTGGCCTCCGCAGCAGCGTCAATCGCCAGCTCGGCCGCGCTGAACTGGGTACTTGGGCTTCTCTCGATCGACGAAAATTCGTTCGCTTCGCGGGCAGGGGCGCAAGTCATTGCCCTTGTCATTGTTCTCATTCTCGATACGGCAACTCTCGGAATCTTTTACCGTGTGATCTCGGGAATCAAGATTCCATTCCGGATGCTCGCTCAGGGAACGATTATCGCGGCGCTCGCTCTTGGCGCCCTCAAATTCGGAGGAGGCTTCCTCCTTGAGGGCGCTACCCGCAACCCCCTGCTCGCCTCGTTCGCGGTAATCATCGGTCTACTGATTTGGTTCAACCTGATCTGTCAAATCATTCTGATTGGTGCTGCGTGGATTGCTGTCACTGCTGACGATGCTGAACTCGACGTCAGCGGTAAGAAACGTGACGAGAATGCACCGCGAGCGGTTACCCCGACTCCGGCCAGCGAAGAGGCTAAGGAAGCGGCTAAAACTGCGGAGGTCAACGCTCGCGAGCAAGCGCGCGCGGACGAAAAGAAGTTCAAACGCGCCTTCTCTCGAATGCTGAAGCGCACTAAGAAGAAGTAGTGTGCTGGCGCTCTTTGCGCGATTCTGCGCCCGGTGCGCTGTCGTCAGTGCGCGTCGGTAGTCTTGAAGCATGGCAACACGTCTTCGCATCGCATCCGTCAACGTCAATGGTGTTCGCGCCGCCTACCGCAAGGGCATGGGCGACTGGCTGGATGCCCGTGACATCGACATTCTCGCGTTGCAAGAGGTTCGCGCCGCCGACGCCGACGTAGAAGGGCTGCTCGGCGACGGCTGGAACATCCTCCACGACGCCGCGACGGCAAAGGGCCGCGCGGGAGTCGCTCTGGCCTCACGCAAGGGTTCTGCGGCATCCGCGCCTCTTGCCCATCGCGTGGCTCTCGGTGCCGACGACTTCGATAGCGCTGGCCGTTGGCTTGAGGCCGACTTCGACGTCAACGGCAAGACCGTCACCGTAGTGAGCACCTACGTTCACTCGGGAGTCGTTGATACCCCGAAGCAGGTGGAGAAGTACAAATTCTTAGAGGCCATGCTCGTGCGTCTGCCCGAGCTTGCCGCCCACAGCGACCACGCTCTCATCGTCGGCGACCTCAACGTTGGTCACCGCGAACTCGACATCAAGAATTGGCGCGGCAATCGCAAGAAGGCTGGCTTCTTGCTCGAAGAACGCGCCTACTTCGATCGCTTCTTTGGCGCCGCCGGAGAGATGATCGAGTGCGTTGATGGCACGACCGCGCCCGGACTCGGCTGGGTGGATGTCGGCCGCCAGTTCGCTGGCGAAGTCGACGGCCCGTACACCTGGTGGTCACAGCGCGGCCAAGCTTTTGACACCGACACTGGTTGGCGTATCGACTACCACGTCGCCACCCCCGCGCTTGCGGCCACCGTTGCGGACTACCGCATCGACAAGGCCGGCGCCTGGGATGAGCGCTGGAGCGATCACGCTCCCGTCGTTGTTGACTATTCCATCTGAAAGAATTAGCCCATGAGCCCCACACCTCGCCTGTTTTCAGGCATGCAGCCGTCTGCCGACTCGCTTCACGCGGGTAACTACATTGGCGCGCTGCTGCAGTGGCGCGAAATGCAGCAAAACTATGACGCTGTCTTCTGCGTTGTAGACCTGCACGCGATTACTGTTCCGCAAGATCCTGCCCTGTTACGCCAACAAACTCGTCGCACCGCCGCTCAGTACATCGCGGGCGGAATCGACCCCGAGCACTCGGTGCTCTTTGTGCAGTCGCAAGTTCCTGCCCACGCGCAGCTGGCATGGGTGCTCAACACCATCACCGGTTTTGGCGAAGCGTCTCGCATGACTCAGTTCAAAGACAAGTCAGCCAAGCAGGGTAATGATTCCGCCTCGGTTGGGCTCTTCACCTACCCGATTCTGCAGGCAGCCGACATCCTTCTCTACGACGCCGCTGTTGTTCCGGTTGGCGAAGACCAGCGTCAACACATTGAACTCACGCGTGACCTGGCCGCTCGGTTTAACTCTCGCTTCGGCGACACCCTCGTGGTGCCCGAAGTGCAGATTCAGAAAGAGACCGCCAAGATTTACGACCTGCAGAACCCGGAGTCGAAGATGAGCAAGTCAGCCACGAGTGACTCTGGCGTGCTGTGGTTGCTCGACGAGCCCTCCAAGACGGCAAAGAAGATCAAATCGGCCGTGACGGATGCTGACCGCGAGATTCGTTTCGACAGCGCAGCAAAGCCGGGCGTCTCCAACTTGCTCACTCTGCACTCGACCTTTAGCGGGACATCCATCGCTGATCTCGAAACACAATTCGAAGACAAAGGTTACGGCGACCTCAAGAAAGAGGTTGCCGAGGTTGTGGTGTCTGAATTCGAGCCCGTGCGCGCACGCACGCTCGAGCTCTTAGATGACCCTGCCGAGCTCGACCGTGTGCTCAGCAAGAACGCTGAGCGCGCCAACGAGATGGCCGAAGCCACACTGGCCCGCGTCTACGACCGCATCGGCTTCCTGCCGCGGGTGAGCTAATGCAGGTCTTCACCCTCACCAGCGAACGTCTCACTCTCGACGCCCTCACCGGCGATGATGTCGAGCTCATGACTGCCTACTGCCAAGATCCCATCTTTGAGCACACCCTCACGATCCCCTGGCCCTACGCACAGTCAGACGCCGAGTTCTTCATCAACAACCTTGTGGCTCAGTGGTGGGAAGACGACGACGAATACACGTGGGCGATCCGTGAAACCGGCAAGCCAGAACTGTTGGGCGTCATCAGCTTTCGTCTCTACAACGACACCATCGGCTACTGGATGGGTGCGCCCCACCGCGGCAAAGGCTTCATGAAAGAAGCCGTCGCTGAGGTCTGCCGCTGGGTGTTCTCCACCGGCCGCCCCGAAGTGCGCTGGGAAGCCCTCGTGGGCAACAAAGCCTCTGCCGCCATCGCGAAGAGCCTCGGGTTCACCTACACCGGCATCGAGCCTGCCTCGAGCGAATACCGCGGCGGCACGCATCCGCCGTCGTGGTGGGCAACCCTCACCGCCCCGGATGAGAACCCCAGCTATGAGGTCGAGTCCGGCCAGCCGTGGCCGGTTTAGCGCCCGCCTCGCCGGCACCATGACGATCACCGTCGCGCTCTTCGACCTAGACGACACCCTGTTTGCCCACCGGGCATCCGTCGATCTCGGCATTCGTAACCACCGGCGCACGCTCGGCGCGGCCTTTGCTGCGGGGCCCAGCGCCGACGGCAGCGCGATCTGGCCCGACGACGCCAGTGAAAGCCTGCGCTGGACGGAGCTCGAAGAACACCACTATCACCGCTACCTCAACGGCGAACTGACCTTCGAAGGCCAACGCCAAGCGCGCGCCCGCGGATTCGTCGAGCCCTATGGTGTGATGCTCAACGACGCCGAATCGAGCGTCTGGTTCGACACCTACTTCGAGGCGTATCGCGCAGCGTGGCACCTGCACGACGACACCCTCGCTTGTCTCGACGCACTCGAGGCCCGCTCCCCTGCTACCCGCCTCGGCATCATCACCAACGGCGAACTCGACTTTCAGACGCGCAAAGTTGAGACGGTCGGCCTCACCCACCGAATCGAGCACCTCGTCGCGAGCGGCGAATTCGGGCACGCCAAACCCGACCCGCGCATCTTTCACCACACCTGCGAACTCTTCGGCGTCGAGCCCGCCGATGCCGTCTACATCGGCGACCGACTAGCGACGGATGCGCTGGGAGCCGCGAACGCCGGACTCACCGGAGTGTGGCTCGACCGCGAGCGCAGCGCAACCACCGACCAACTCGACGAAGCGCGCGCGTCCGGCGTCAGCGTCATCCACTCGCTTGATGAATTGGCGGCGCTGCTCGACTGAGGAGCTCCTCCACGCTCAGCCGAGACGCGTAACAAACTGAGAGGTTGGGGCGGGAATAGTTGGCGGCGAAACGCGTTGAGTAGACTAAGCAAAGCAAAACGTGCTCCGGGGCTCGGTGAGAATCCGAACCGGCGGTTATAGTCCGCGACCCGCGCCGAAGCGAAAACTTCGAAACGGTTGACCTGGTGAAACTCCGGGACCGACGGTAATGAGATCGCATGATCTCTCAGTCCGGATAAGAGGAAGCACGAGCCGAACCCTCTGTGGTGCCCAAATTGCGGGCTCCCAGAACGGGACGGCGGGTTTCTGAACCCATTTTCCCGGAGCGCGTCCCACGAGACGAGAGCCGGATGACCACACCAGAACAGCAGGCACAGCTGGAGAAGCTGATGCGCCACGCGCTGTCACTGGCGGGCCACGGCCCCATCACCGGCGGCAACCCCCAAGTTGGTTGCGTGCTCGTGGATGCCACCGGCGAGATTGTGGCTGAAGGCTGGCACCATGGCGCCGGCACTCCCCACGCCGAAGTGGATGCCCTCGCCAAACTCGGAGGAAACGCTGAGGGCCTCACCGCCATCGTCACTCTCGAGCCCTGCAACCACCACGGTCGCACCGGGCCCTGCGCCCAAGCGCTGCTCGATGCTGGCGTGAGCAGGGTCGTGTACGCCGTGTCCGATCCGGGCCCGCACTCTGGTGGTGGAAGCGAACGACTTCGCGCCGGTGGCGTCGACGTGATCGCCGGCATCGCTCAGGCCGAAGCCGAGGAGTTTTTGCACTCGTGGCTGACCGCCGCTCGACTGCAGCGTCCGCACGTGACGGTGAAGTGGGCATCCACCCTCGACGGTCGCGCTGCCGCCCCCGATGGCACGAGCCAGTGGATCACCGGCACCGCCGCCCGCCAGCACGTGCACGAGCAACGAGCGCGCGCCGATGCGATCGTCGTGGGCACAGGCACAGTGCTCGCCGATAACCCGAGCCTGACCGCGCGGGGCGACGCCGGCGAACTGCTCGAGTGGCAACCGCAGCCGGTGGTGCTCGGTCGGCGCGAGATTCCGGCGGATGCACAACTGCGCCAGCACCCCGAGAAACTGCGTCACATTGACGGCAACGACCTCAACGCCGCACTGAGCGAATTGTTCGAGGCGGGCATCCGTCGCGTCTTCGTTGAAGGTGGCCCGACTATCGCGAGCGCCTTCATCGCTGCGGGCCTCGCGGATGAACTGCTCATCTATCTGGCCCCGAAACTGTTGGGCGGCCCGAAGGTGGCGCTCGGCGAGCTCGGGGTAATGACCATGGCTGAGGCAAAAGACCTCAGCGTCACTGAACTTCGCCCACTGGGCAACGACGTACTGATTGTCGCCCGCCCAGCGACAGAAACGGGAGCGTAACCATGTTTACCGGAATCATTGAAGAGCTCGGCGACGTCGTCGAACTGGCCGCGACCGACGATGGCGCACGCCTCACCGTTCGCGCCCCGCAAGCGGTATCGGATGCCGCTCACGGCGACTCGATCAGCGTCAGCGGTGTGTGCCTCACCGTTGTCGAACAGGGCCCGGACTGGTTCACCGCCGACGTCATGGGCGTCACCCTCGACATGAGTACGCTTGGCTCGCTCGCTGCCGGCGCCCGCGTGAACATCGAGCGCGCGATGCAGGTCGGCGATCGTCTCGGCGGCCACATCGTGCAGGGTCACATTGATGGCACGAGCGCCGTGTTGAGCGTCACCGACGAGGGTAGTTGGAGCATCCTTCGGTTCAGCCTCAGCGAAGAGCTGGCTCCGCTCGTCGCGCGCAAGGGTTCGATCGCGGTGCACGGTGTCTCACTCACGGTGAGTGCTGTGGGCCGCGACTGGTTCGAGGTCTCACTGATCCCCGAAACTCTCACCGCAACAACGTTGGGAGCGCTCGCTGTGGGCGACTCCGTCAACATCGAAACCGACATTCTGGCGCGCCACGTGGCCCGGATGGCCGAGTTCACCGACGCACCCGTGCGTCACGAAAGGACCGAGTCATGAGCCTCGCCACAATCCCGGATGCCATTGAGGCGATCCGCGCCGGTCGGCCCGTCATCGTTGCCGACGATGAGGGTCGCGAGAATGAAGGCGATGTCATCATCTCCGCCGAGCTCGCCAGCCAAGAGTGGATCGCCTGGATGGTGCGCCACTCCTCAGGCTTCATTTGCGCTCCCATGACGAACGAGATCGCTGACGCACTCGCGCTGCCACCGATGGTGTCGGTGAACGAAGACCCCCGCGGCACCGCCTATACCGTCTCGGTGGATGCCGCGAACCGTCTCAGCACCGGCATCAGTGCCTCTGACCGGGCTCACACCCTGCGAGTGCTTGCCGACCCTCTCTCGATGCCGTCGAGCCTGCACCGCCCTGGCCACATCCTGCCGCTGCGCGCGGTCGATGGTGGCGTTCGTGAGCGCGACGGTCACACCGAAGCATCCGTCGATCTCATGAAGCTTGCCGGTCTTCGCCCGGTGGCGGCAATTTCGGAGATCGTGCACGACTCGGGCGAGATGATGCGCCTTCCCGAACTGATCGAGTTTGGCGCGCGCGAAGGCGTTCTCGTCATCACGATTCTGGATCTCATGCGCTGGCTCGAAGAGAACCGCTGCGACACCATCCCGGCTCCGATTGAGCCAATCCCCGAAATGAGCCGGGTGACGTTCGAGGTCGAAACCACGATCCCGACCGTGCACGGCTCGTTCACGGTTCGTGCGTACCGTGACAACTCGACCGGCGCCGATCATGTTGCGTTCATTGCGCCCGGAACCCTCGACCACACGGGCGACGGGCCTACTCTCGTGCGCGTGCACTCCGAGTGCCTCACGGGTGAAGCGTTCGGCTCGCTCAAGTGCGAGTGCGGCCCACAGCTCGATGCTGCGCTCGACACCATCCAACGCGATGGTGGCGCCGTGATCTATTTACGCGGCCACGAAGGTCGCGGCATTGGACTCATCAACAAGCTGCGCGCTTATCGCCTGCAAGAAGATGGGCTCGACACCCTCGACGCGAACCTGGCCCTCGGTCTGCCCGCTGATTCTCGCGACTATGGGGCCGCCGTCGGCATCCTCAAAGATCTCGGAATCTCCACCGTCAGCCTGCTCAGCAACAACCCCGAGAAGAAGCGTCAACTCGAGGAGCGCGGCGTGATTGTCGGCGACCTTGTTCCGCTCGTTGTGGGCGTTGGTGCCAACAACGAGGGTTACCTCGAAACAAAACGTGACCGCATGGGTCACCAACTCCCCTCCACCGCCGTGCTCGATGAAGCACGACTTACTACGAAAGGCCTCTCATGAGTGGCGCAGGATCCCCCGAAATCGTTACCGACGCAACCGGCCTCAAGGTCACGATCATCGCCGGTCAATGGCATGAAGTCATCACCAACGGGCTACTCGCCGGAGCCCACCGCGCCCTCAAGGCGGCGAATGCCGACGTGACCGAGGTGCGGGTTCCCGGCAGCTTCGAGCTGCCCGTCGCGAGCAAGGCAGCCCTGGATGCTGGGGCGGATGCCGTTGTTGCTCTCGGCGTCATCATCCGTGGCGGAACACCCCACTTTGAATACGTGTCGGATGCCGCCACCAGCGGCCTCACGCAGGTGTCGATCCTGACCGGCAAACCGGTGGGCTTCGGCGTGCTCACGCTCGACGACGAACAGCAGGGCCTCGATCGTGCCGGGCTAGAGGGCTCGAAAGAGGACAAGGGTGAAGAGGCAGCCAACGCTGCCATCGCGACCGCGGTGTTGCTGCGGCAGCTGCGCGGCGAGTAACACTCTCAGCGGTGTACCTTCAGCCCCACCAGATACCCCGGATGTTGTACGCAGCATCCAGCGGAAAGGCTTAGTGTTTTAGAGGCTGATTGCTGATGCCGATGTCGCTGAACATTCGCGGCACCTTCGCCCTACAGTTTTGGGACAACGAGAAACTTCATGAGCTCGACTTCACACACCTCTGCTCCTCGTCGCGGACGTTCCGGATCACGCGACAACCCCGACGACGGCCCCCGCGCTAAGTTCAGCGAGCTGCTGCCCTACCTCTTTGAGCACCGCAAGGTCATGATCTTTGTGATCATCTTGAGCATCCTCGGTGCTGGCGCCTCGCTCGCGCAGCCGCTGCTCGTGAGCCAGGTCATCACGATCGTTGAGGCCGGCAAATCTCTCGGTACCCTCGTGTGGCTACTCGTCGGACTAGTCGTCGTCTCGGGCGTCATAAGTGGCTACCAGCACTACCTGCTCCAGCGCACCGGCGAGGGCGTCGTGCTCTCGAGCCGTCGTCGTTTGGTGAGCCGGATGCTCAACCTTCCCATCTCAGAATTCGACCGTCGCCGCACCGGTGACCTCGTCTCGCGCGTCGGCAGCGACACGACCCTGCTGCGCGCAGTGCTCACGCAGGGACTCGTCGAAGCTATCGGTGGTTCGATCACCTTCATCGGCGCCCTCATTGCGATGCTCATCATCGACCCCGTACTGCTGGGCCTCACGGTGCTCGTCATCGCCATCGCGATCGTGACTGTCACGACTCTGTCGAAGCGCATCCGGGTGGCGAGCCAGAAGGCACAGCGCAAGGTCGGTGACCTGGCTGCTGCTGTAGAACGAGCCATCTCTGCGGTGCGCACGCTGCGCGCATCCAACGCCACCGAGCGTGAAATTGAGGCCGTGAACGATGACGCTCTCGGCGCGTGGAAGATGGGCATCAGCGTTGCCAAGATCTCGGCACTCGTTGTTCCGATCGCCGGAATTGCCCTGCAGGTGTCGTTCCTTGTCGTGCTCGGCGTCGGTGGTTACCGTGTTGCCAGCGGCGCCATTGAGATCGCCGACCTCGTCGCGTTCATCCTCTTCCTGTTCCTCATGATCATGCCGCTCGGCCAAGCCTTCGGCGCGGTCACGGCCGTGAACCAAGCGCTCGGTGCGCTCGGTCGCATCCAAGAGATCATCAAACTGCCCAGCGAGCTCGAATCCGACGTCGATGTCGTTGCCGTTCCAGACATCGAATCGGATGCCGCGATCACTTTCGAGAACGTCGAATTCTCCTACCCCGACGATTCAGTTCTCGTGAAGGTCGAAACCGAACTGGCCGAACTCAAGCACGGCGGCTCAGAAGCTGCCGCCGAGGAAATCGACCTCACCGTGCTGCGCGGAGTCAGCTTCTCCGTGAAGCGCGGCGAGCGCACCGCGATCGTCGGCCCCTCGGGTGCCGGCAAGAGCACCATCCTCGCCCTCATCGAACGCTTCTACGACCCCACGAGCGGTGTTCTGCGCTTGGGCGGAGCTGACCTCCGAGGGCTCAACCGCGAGGCCCTACGGTCCCAGATTGGCTATGTTGAGCAGGATGCCCCAGTGCTCGCCGGCACGCTGCGCCAGAACCTTCTCATCGGCGCGCCGAACGCGACCGACGAGGAATGCATCGCTGTGCTTGCTTCGGTGAACCTCACCGGTGTGCTCGAACGCAACCCCGCTGGTCTGGATGCCGCTGTCGGCGAAGACGGCGTGATGCTCTCCGGTGGTGAGCGTCAGCGTCTCGCTATCGCCCGCACGCTGCTCGCGGCTCCCCCGATTCTGCTGCTCGACGAATCGACCTCCAGCCTGGACGGCCTCAACGAGCAAATGCTCCGCGAGGCCATCGACGCTGTTGCCGAGAATCGCACGCTCATCGTGATCGCGCACCGACTCTCGACGGTCGTCGATTCCGACCAGATCGTCGTACTCGACAAGGGCAAGGTCGTGGGCGTGGGCACGCACTCCGAGCTCGTCAAGTCAACCCCGCTCTATAAGGACCTCGCCAAGCACCAGTTGCTCGTGTAGCAGTCACTCCACCGCGAGCGCGAACATCGCCACCGCAGCGGTCGCAGCAACATTCAGCGAGTCGATGCCGTGACGCATCGGGATTTGAACAATCGTGTCAGCAGCATCGATGGCCTCGCGAGTGAGACCGTGGCCCTCGGTGCCGAGCACGAGAGCAACCTTTTCGGGAGCATCCGCCGCATAATCACGCAGCGACACCGCACCGTCTTCAAGCGCGAGCGCAGCAATCTGAAATCCGGATGCCGTCAGCAGAGCACGGGCGTCCGTCCAGTTGCCGATGCGGGTCCACGGCACCTGCAGCACAGTTCCCATCGAGACACGGATCGCGCGGCGGTAGAACGGGTCGGAGCACTGCTCGGTGACGAACACCGCATCCGCCCCGATTCCGGCGACCGAGCGGAAGATCGCGCCAACGTTGGTGGGATCGACGACGTTTTCGAGAATGACGATTCGGCGAGCATCCGCCAATAAGGCTTCGGGCGTCAGCAGCGGCGGGCGGTGCATCGACGCGATCACTCCGCGATGCAATACGTAGCCGGTCAGTTCGGCGAGCAACGATCCGTCGCCCGTGAAAATCGGGACGTCATCGCCTACGAGTTCGACAATTTCGTCAACAGAGGTTCCGAGGGCGAGCACCGAGCGCACCCGGTGGCCGGAGCGCAAGGCGCGCTGCAACACGAGGGTCGATTCAGCAAGGTAAAGACCGTGTTCGGTTGCTTGAGCTTTGCGCAACGCGACGTCGGTCTGATGCGAATAGTCAGCGAGCCGTGGGTCACTGAGCTCGGTGATGGGGATGACGGGCACGCTAAATGTCCCGACTCACGCGAATGAGAATCACGGTTCGTCCATCGGCACGCTGGCCACTTGCCGCCTCGAAACCGGGACCGGTCACCGCTTCGACGCCCTCATACAACACGAGATTGTCGAGCATGAGTACATCCACTTCCGACGCCCACGAGAGCGTCGGCGCCACACGATAATCGCCAGAACGCAAAGGATCGACGGCATCATCGGGAAGCACGACGGTGGCATACAGCAGCCCGAGCGAGCCGTCGACGGTCGCGTACTGCACCGTCTCAACCTCGACACCTTCCGGAAGGGCTATTCGAGAAAATTCCGCAATCTGTTCAGCCGAAACATCGCTACAGGGTTCTACCGACCCATCGCACAGCGAGTCGCTTGTCGGCCAGATCGCGGTGAAGACCGCGGCACCGCCCGCCACAGCAATTCCAACGACGAGTCCAAGCCCGACCAAGAGAGCCAAAAGCCGCCAGCCCAAACCCTTCCCGGGCGGCAATACTTCTGACTCGCTTCCGAAACCTGCGAGCTGAAGCTCCTCGGCATCCGGTTCTCCCGCGCCCATGCGATCCGCGTCAGCAGACTCGGTCATCGGCGACATCACGCTTCGCTAGAGACCAGCGTGATGCCCGTCTGCGCCATCGTGGCGAGAGCCGCGTCGCTCGAATCGGGCGCGACACCAGCGACGAGCCCCGTGAGAACCGAGACGTGACGGCCGCTGCCTGCAGCATCCAGAGCAGAAGCAAGCACGCAATAATCGGTGGCGAGTCCGACTACGTCAATCGTGTCGACCCGCAATCGATCCAACACAGCAGGCACAGTTTCGCCGTCATCGGTAGTGCCCTCAAAAATGGAGTAGGCAGGAACGCCCTGCCCCTTGCGCACCTGAATCCCAATGAGCGAGGTATCGAGAGCGGAGTGGTACTCCGCGCCCGGCGTGCCAGCCACGCAGTGAACCGGCCAAGTGTCAACAAAATTAGGGGCGGCATCTGTCGCAAAATGACCGCCGTTGCTGTTGTCGCCATCGTGCCAGTCACGCGACGCGATCACGACGTCATAGCGTTCGGGATTCGCGCGAAGATAATCGCTGATTCCGGCCGCAACAGCGGCACCGCCGTCGACGCCTAACGCGCCGCCCTCGGTGAAATCGTTCTGGACATCAATGATGAAGAGTGCAGCAACCACACGGCAAGTCTAAGTCGCAGTGGCCCCGACAGAAACAGCGCTAATAGTTAGAGAGGTTGCCACCGCAGGCATAAACCCCTGCGACGAGGTTATCGAGGGCCGTGCGAGCATCAGTGGAGATACCCTCGCCAATGGCATAGAACGCAAAGGCAAGCTTCGTGCCATCTTCCGCGTTCACGACCCCACCGAGCGAATGCTCCTGATTTGTCCAACCCGACTTTGCTGCAACCTGACCGGATGCCGCAGCAGCATCCCCCTCGAAGCGGTTGTAGAGGTCGCCGCTCTTGCCACCGATCGGGAGCATAGAGAATGCCGCGCCAATTGCTCCGTCGCCGTCGGCACCCTTCGCCATGAACTGAGCGACGACAAGAGGCGGAACCTGATTATTGGGGCTGAGACCCGAGCCGTCGGCGATAGTGATCGCGTCAGTGTCGGAGAGTCCGGCATCCGATAGCGCCCCCTGCATTGCTTGCGTTAGAGTGCTTGCCGCACCGCTCAATCCGGCCTTCTTGGATACTAGGCGGGCCAACGATTCAGCAATCGAATCGTCACCGCTGATCAACATCTGTTCCACGAGCACACTCACCGGCTGCGACTTCACTTCAGCCAGCACCGTGCTGCCGACCGCTGCCCCTGTTGAGAAAGTGACCGCGGGCAAGCCAGCAGCTTGGGCAAATGCTTGACCCGCCGATTTCACCGGATCGGTGCCGCGCGGGCTGATCGCAAGAGTAGGGTCGGCACGATCACCGTTCACCATGAGTGCGGTGACATACGAGTGATAGCCACCGGTACGTTCGCGCTCAGGCCAGCTCGCGTCCCACGCATCAGCGGTAGTCCACAGCGTAGAGTCGAGCACAATTTCCGTCAGAGGCACACCGGAATGAAGCTCGTCATAACGAGTCATCGCTTGCGACGCAAGATCTGAAATCTGCGGTGCATCCCGGTAGAACGACGCATTCGTCGTCGCCAGAGTGGGGTCTCCACCCCCGACCAGAACAATCGAACCCGGCTTTGAACCATCAACAACTTTCGTGCTGATGCGAGTATCTGCCCCCAACGTCTGCAGCGCAGCAGCAGCAGTGAAGGCGGTCACAATGTGGGCGGGACTTGAGGCCTTATCTGCAGAACGGCCCCACAGCACATCACCCGAAGCGACATCCGTCACCACACCCACCAGCGACGGAAAGCTTGCGGCCGTAGCGAGAGGGTCTACCGAACATGTGCGCACAGCAACTGCCCCGGGGATAGCATCCGGTTGGCTCCGCTGCTCTGCAGTGACTTCGTCTGGGGGGACATCAGCTGCCGAGTTAGCGGAGCCAACCGAAATTCCGGCGAATACTGCTACTCCTGCGAGTAGTGCGAATAGAACCGCTGCAACCGTTACCGCGGATGCGGTGGGGTGCTGGGCTATAAACGCGCGTATTCCTCCCGGCGCTTTCGGCTCGCTGCTGGCTGAATCAGTCACCCGGTTATAGTACCCGGGTGACTGCACTCAGCGCCCGCATGCGACCTAGCAGTACGTCCAACGTGCTGCAGCGCGGGTAAAGCTATAGGGTTCATCGATTCCACCGTGCGTCATGGCGAAAGCAATGCACGCTCCGGCAGTGCTCGCGCCGGGGCGATAAAGAGATGCGCGGTGGGCACCGGATTCCCACCACTTGGATGCAACGGTGGCTCCGCTGTTTCCCGAGCCTCCGGCAAGGTTTCCGTCACAACCGCGAGCGGGAACACCGTCAGAGCGCGTAGTGCCGTTGTGCCCCCACCCGTCAAGCGGGTTCGAGCTGGGTGACTCCGCCATCCAGAAGAGGCGATCTTCCATGCAGGAATCCCAACGGAAATTAGAGAGCGGAATCGGCTGCAAGCAGTTTGCAACACGAATCGAGTTGTAGGCGTAAGCAAAAGATGAGAGGTCACCCGATGTCGTTCCAGGAACACCCTGCGAGGAACTGCGGCTCGGCGCACCCGGCACGCCACCACCGACATTGCCCGGGCACGACTGGCCTGCCGCGGCATACGCTGCGCGAATCTGAGCAACGGATGCCGTACCGCCGGTGGGCGAAGCGACAACGATCGGCTTCGGCTTGGGCACCGCTTTTTGAGCCAAGTGTTCAGAGTCAGACGTCAGTGACTTAGCTTGTGCCCTAAGTTCTGCCGCGAGCGACTCTTCTGTGATGCGCTCAACGCTGGCGACAGCAACGACGTCGACAGCTTTCTCGACCGGACCAGTAGCGGTAGAAGCAAAAAGCGGCGAACGTGCCGCTGAGTTAGCGGTTGCACTCTCAGTGAGCCCGGGCCCGCCTCCCCCGACGAACGGTACTACTCCAACTATCACGACGGTAACTAAGGCCGTTAAAAACGGAACTCTCCCCATGAAAATCGCCCCCCAGACGAATAGATCGGATGCACACCCCACTGCTTCCTATCGCCAAAGCTAGGGGCGAAGCGGCGGTTACACAAGCAAAGAACTGCGGAAACATGCGGAAATACCCGTCAATGGGGGGGGGTGCGGGCTACAGATAGAGCCTCTGTTTAGGGGCGCGGTGTCGGCGGCTATCCGTCTTCGGCCGTCGAGGTACCAGAGGTTCGAGGTAGGCCCATATCGTTCCACAAGCTCCAGATTTCTCGTTGAGCACGTAGCGCCATCTCACGAAGGAAAACCTCGTTAAATTCCCGCCGTCCACCTCTCGGCTCTGTGTCGAGAATGCACAACGCCCCGATCTTGACCCCGGAGGGCGCCTCGATCGGGAACCCAGCATAGAAACGAATTTTGGGCCCATCAGTCACGAAAGGGCTATTCGCAAATCGCGAATCTTGCGTGGTATCAGGAACAATCAGAGCAACGTCGTTCTCGACCGTCGTGTTGCAAAAAGAAAGATGACGAGGAACCTCTCCCGCCTCTAGGCCCGCATGCGCCAGAGTCCACTGGCGCTCCCCGTCTAGCACTGTGACAAGGGCGCTCCTCGAACCGAAGGCCCTATTCAGCTGCGACACGATTCGCTCAAGACGAGGGGTTAGCTGCTCGCGCACGCGATCTATCGCAAGTATCTTTGCTGAATGCTGTCGCTCGTGTTCGTCACTCGCGATGCGCAACTCACTGACGTTATTTTCCCTGGGCCTGTCCGCCAAGTGCGGCAGCATCCCGCCCGCTAACAGTGATGCCCACATTCGATATTGCTGTGAAGTACGGTATGCGTCGCCCGAGTCATCACGCGTCTCTAGCGACTCAACCGAAAGTGGCAGGTAGGTGACCCTCAAATCACCGTTGATCACTTCTTGCGTCACAGCGTTAAGCAGCCGCGCGTGATCATCAGCGACCATTCGCACAAATGGGCCAAAAGCGCCGATCATCTGAAAATTCGGGATTCCGACAACGAAAAGCGGCGTGGGGCGAGGGAAATTGGCCCTAAAGCCACCAACCATCGACTTCACTTGATCACGCCACTCAGAAGTCGGCGTCAATGCGAGGGCATCATTTACCCCGACCGTGACAATGACGGCGTCGTATCGCTCAGCCCCATCGGCGCACATGGCTTCCAGAACTCCCTGCGTGCCCATCTCAGGCTCGGCATCAACATCTACTTGGTAACCGTGCTTCGTATGAGCGGCCAGCTCCCGCGCCAAGGCTCCGGCAAGTCCAAGTTCATGGCTAACAACACCCCATCCCACTGCGGGACCAGATCCCACGAGCAGGAGGCGCCGAACTCCCTCTCCGGGAGCATGCCCGCTGGGATAACCACGGGGACGTGGAAGGTTTCGCGCACGCTCCTCTCCCGCTGCCACTCCGGCACGCATGAGGGGCATCAGCGGCCATCGCGGCACGTTGCCCTCGCTCAACGATGTTGAGAGATAGGTCGATAGAAACCGAGCGATTCTCATTCGTTGGGGGTGAAACAACGGTTCAGATGAGTTTGGGGGCATGCTTCAACTACTTTCGATGCGCTGACCACCGTCACAGGACAGCCAGCGCTGGCGATGGGGCCTATCATAGCCGCGATGCTCAGCCCGGCCAGCGCACCACAATAATGCATGATAAAAACCGGCATTTCTGCGGGCAATGGCGCTCGTGACGACGCGCATTCCGATAACCCAATTTTTGGCCGTGGGAGTGGTTACTCTCACCACGTTGACCGATGAATTGAGCCGCCTATCAGAATCGAACTGATGACCTTCTCATTACGAGTGAGATGCTCTACCGACTGAGCTAAGGCGGCCGGCCACATTTTCATGAGGCACAGCATGAAAGCTTAGCCGAAGTTTTGCGGTTCTATGACCCACTCGGCGAACTGAGCCTTATGCGCCACAATTCGGGTCTCCGCTCGGCACAACACCGTTGATGAAATAGGCGTCGACCGCACCATCAACGCAGTCAACACCGCCGTTGTAGGCGGTGTGTCCTTCGCCGTTGTAGGTGATCAACTGGGCGCTCTGAAGTTGCTCACTGAGCGCGACGCCCCACTCGTACGGGGTGGCAGGGTCGCCCGTTGTCGAAATGATCAGCACAGGCGGAGCGCCTTCACCTGTCAGTTCGGTGATCTCGGGCCCGATGTACTTGTAGGGCCAGTTCAGACAGGTGAGGTCACCCGTCGGCGGAAAATCACGATAGGTCGTAGGCGAGGCCTCACGCATGAGTTCTTGCTGTTCTCTGAGTACAGCCGGGTCTGTCTCAACGGGATAATCCACGCAGTAGATAGCGATGAATGCCTCTAGAGAGTTGTCGGTGTACGTGCCGTCAACGTCGCGGCTGTAGTAGAAGTCAGCCAAGAAGAACGCTGTTTCGGTCTCGCCCCGCGCCGCCTCAGAGAACAAATCATTAAGGAACGGCCACGACTCTTGAGAATAGAGCGCCGTGCTCATCGCAATATCGAGCACCCCGGCATCCATCAGCCGACCGTCCGGGGCAGCAACCGGCGAGGCATCGTAACGGTCATACAGTTCGCGAATCGTAGCCAGCGCAGCATCCACACCGCCCGTGAAAGGACAGTCATCGAACTCGGAGGGACAAGCAGCCAGATAGTTCTCCAGCGCACGCTGGAAACCCATCGTCTGCACGCGCCCTACTTCGAAGACCGAAATGGAGGAATCAGTCGCGCCGTCGAGCACAATACGGCCAACGTTCTGGGGAAAGTTCTCGATGTAGTACGTCCCGATGTCGCTGCCATAGGAGTACCCCAGGTACTGCAACTTCTCGTCGCCGACGATCGCGCGCAACATGTCGAGGTCATGCACGGTGCTCTGGGTATCAATGAACTGTAGAACCGGACCAGTGTTCTCGAGGCACGCTTGACCGAAATCGATCGCCGCTTGCTCGCTCTCCGCAAGCCATTCATCACTGCCCACCGCGGCATCCGGAATGCCAAAAATGAAGTCATCGAGGCCAGCATCGTCGAAGCACGTCACGGGAGTAGACCGCCCAACACCGCGAGGGTCCCACCCGATCACGTCAAAGTTCTCGCGCAAGTTCGCGCTCACCGCGAAATCGACGTCATCGTGGATGAGATCGAAACCGGAGGCGCCCGGCCCGCCAGGATTCACAAACAGCGAGCCCTGACTCTTACCGGTCGCCTTGTGACGAGCCAACGCTAAGGTGATATCGGTCTCGGACGACGGATTTGCCCAGTCCATCGGCGCCTTCGCCGTCGCGCACTCAGCACCATTGTCACAATCAATCCACGTTAGTACTTGCCCGTAGTAGGGAGCCAGCTCGGCAGAAACAGCCTCGCCCGTAGGCTCCGAGCTCTCTCCAAAGAGCCCCGGCAACAGGTTCGCGCATCCACTCAGCAACACCGTCAGGGCGAGAGCCGGCACCACGAGGGCGAGCCTGCGAGCGCGAGAGGCGGGGGCAGCAGCGATGGAGTTCACGGCCTGAGCCTAGCGGTTAGCAGTTCGGATCGGAGTCCGGAACTTCGCCCCTGAGGAGAAAGTCTTCCACCGCACCGTTCACGCACTCATTCGACTTGTTGTACGCGGTGTGGCCCTCACCGTTATACGTGATCAAGTGACCAGAGTCGAGATTATCGGCGACTGTGACCGCCCACTCGTACGGGGTAGCTGGATCGTTAGTGGTGCCGATAACCAGCATGTCCGCAGCATCGGGAGCAGCAATCGCAGTGCGGTCCCGCTTCGCCTCAGCAGGCCAGTTTGCGCAACCCGGGTCGCCAAACGACATCTGCGGCCCAAAAATCGGAGCCGCGACGGCAAGCTCGGCGGCCTGCTCCCGCATTCTTTCGTTGTCTGCTGGCTCTCGGGCATCCAAACAATTGATAGCGATGAAGGCTTCGGTTTGGTTCTCGGCATAGGTGCCGTCATCACTGCGACCGTTGTAGTTATCGGCCAGATCGAAAGCGATAGACGCATCGCCCTGCATCACCGTGGTGAAGAGCTGACGCAAGTAAGCCCAGTTGGCCTGGCTGTACAGCGGCAGAATAATTGCCGTGAACATCGTGCCGCTGCCAAGCTTGCGGCCATCGGCGTTTGTGAGCGGGCTCTTGTCGAGCCGCTCAAGCAGCGTGCGAATGGTGGCTCGAGATTGTTCAACCGATCCGGCGAAAGGGCAATCGCTCGCGCCAGCACAGTCTGCAAGGAACGCATCAAGGGCGCCCTCGAAACCTTGAGCTTGCGCTTTAGTTGCCTCAAATTCGGATGCCGCGGGGTCGACCGCACCGTCAAAAACGAGTCGCCCCGTCTTCTCCGGGAACAACTCGGCGTAGACCTGCCCAAGCAACGTTCCATAGGAGTAGCCCAAATAGTTGAGCGTCTCATCGCCGAGCGCAGCGCGCAGCATGTCCATATCTCGAGCAGCGCTCGGGGTATCAACGAACCCTAGAAGCGGACCCGTTTCTTCACTGCATCGCTGAGCGAACTGGGCAGACGCTTCGGTTGAGGCAGCAATCCATTCATCGCTGCCCCTCTCCCCCGGAGTGATGCCATAAATGTAGGCATCGAGTTCAGCCGGGTCGGAATAACACGACACCGGCGTCGAACGGTTAACCCCACGAGGGTCGAAACCGACCACATCGAACTGAGACTGCACAGCCTCACTCGTGGCGTAATCCACGCTGTCTGCAATGAAGTCGAACCCAGAGCCCCCAGGCCCACCCGGGTTTACCAACAAAGAACCAAGACGGTCACTGCCGCGCGCTGTTTGCCGCACCAAAGCAAGATCGATCGTGTCGCCCTCGGGAGCTTGCCAATCCACCGGAGCGATCGCCGTGGCGCACTGCAGGTTGTCCCCGCAGGTCGACCAGTCAAGAACCTGCGCATAGAACTTCTCCAAGCCCGGCGCAACGGCCTCGCCCGTCGGCGTCGACGTGGTCGACGATTCCGTTGGCATAAACCACGAAACGCACCCGCTCAGCAGCAGCGAAACGGAGAGCGCCGCCGCCGTTATCGCCGTGATGCGGCCACCACGACGGCTCATGCGCCACGCCCCGACACGGCCACCTTCACGAGCATCGCTTCAAGGGCAAGCGCTGGTGCAACGTTGCTTTCGATACGACGACGCGCCTCTGCGATGCCATCCATGATGGCTAGCGTCGACGGCGCAGTGGTGCGGTTCGCGACCGACATGAGATTGTTGACAATGCTGAGGTTAATGAGTTCTCCTGGGGCGCCGATCTGAGTCAACAGGATGTCGCGATACAGCGACAACAGGTCGACCATGATGCGGTCAATACCGTCACGCAAGCTGCGTGTCGCGCGGCGTTTCTGATCTTCTTCGAGGTTCTTCAACTGCACGCGCAGCGCTGGAGGAACTGTTCCTCCGGGGGCGACACCGAGCGAACGCAGAGCACTCTCACGCTCTTGCGCATCTTTCTCTTCGGTGATGGCTGCAGCATCCGCTTTCGCCAGTTCGAGCAGCGACGACGCCGCAATCACGGCATCAGACACGGTGCGGATATTGAGCACCGTGGTGAGCGCAAGTTCACGTCGTTCACGGGCCTCCGCATTGGTGGCGAGACGGTGTGCCATGCCGATGTGGCTTTGCGCTTCTCGCGCGGCACGCAGGGCAATATCGGGTGCGACGCCATCGCGGTCCTGCAGCAGCTGGGCGACATCTTCAATAGCGGGTGTGCGAAGTCGCACGCTGCGCACCCGGGAGCGGATAGTAGGGATGAGGTCTGCTTCGCTGGGCGCGCAGAGGATCCACACGGTGCGCGGTGGCGGCTCTTCGAGGGCTTTCAGAAGCACGTTGGAGGTGCGTTCAACCATGCGGTCGGCATCTTCGATGATCATCACGCGGTAGTGGCCGACGGAGGGTGAGAACTGCGAGGTGGCGACAAGTTTGCGTACTTCATCGATGGAGATGATGACTCGTTCGGTGCTGAGTACGCTCAGGTCGGGGTGGGTGCGAGCAACTACTTGTTTGTAGACCGATTCTTCGGTCTCTTCACCGCGGGTGCCGAGCAGGGCAGCCGCGAAGGCGTAGGCAATATTGGAGCGGCCAGACCCGGGTGGTCCCGTGATCAGCCACGAATGCGTCATGGACGATTCGCCTGTGCTGCCCAGCGCCGATGACGATGCAGCAGCCTCCAGAACGGCGATCGCTTCAGCTTGACCCGTCAGGCCTTCCCACAACGACATGCGTTCAGTCTAGGCGGGTTGTGGGAGGTGATTCTGGATGCGCTCACGGATCGCTGTCGCGATCTCGGTGATGTCGCGGGCAGCATCCACAACCAGAATGCGGTCGGGTTCTTGAGCGGCCCGCTTGAGGAACGCATCGCGCACTCGGGTGTGAAATTCTTGCTTTTCGGCTTCGAGGCGATCGTAGCGAGTGCGAGCGCTGTCGAGTCGCTTACGGGAGTCGGCAGGGTCGAGGTCAAGAAGTACGGTCACGTCGGGCAGCAAATTCTGCGTTGCCCACAGCGACAGCTCGCGCACCTCGTCAGCACCGAGAACTCGACCGGCTCCCTGATAAGCCTCGGAAGAGTCGATGTAGCGATCCTGTACGACAATGTCTCCGCGTTCGAGCGCCGGACGCACCACGGTAGCGATGTGGTGGGCGCGGTCGGCCGCATAGATGAGCGCTTCAGCGCGCGGGTCCATGTCTCCGCGTCGGTGCAACACAATCTCTCGCAGTTCTAGCCCGAGTTCAGTGCCGCCGGGTTCACGCGTGACGACAACGGTGTGGCCAGCTTCGGTGAGCCAGTCCACGAGAAGCTGCGACTGCGTGGTCTTGCCTGCGCCGTCGCCGCCCTCGAGGGTGATGAAAAGCCCAGGCACGCTACTGCGCTTCAGGTGGTGCCGAAGCAGCAGTCTTTGACGCAGACGGCTTCTTCGCAGCAGGCTTCTTGGTTGCCGTGGTCTTGGTTGCCGTCGTCTTAGCCGCCGCAGTCTTCGCTGCAGGCTTCTTCGCTGCTGGTTTCTTGGCGGCGGGCTTCTTGGCGGCGGGCTTCTTGGCGGCGGGCTTCTTGGCTGCCGTCTTGCGCTTGACCGGTCCCTTGGCTCGCTTGTCGGCGAGCAGTTGCACGGCACGCTCGAAGTCGATATCTTCGACGGTTTCGCCGCGGGGGATGGTGGCGTTGGTGGTGCCATCGGTCACGTAGGCACCGAAGCGACCATCCTTGATCTTGATCGGTTTTTCGCTCACTGGGTCAGCGTCAAACTCCTTGAGAGCACTGGATGCTGCGCGGTTGCCGTATTTGGGCTGGGCGTAGAGCTCAACGGCTCCCGCTACGTCGATGTCGAAGATGAGATCTTCGCTCGGTAGCGAGCGCGTGTCGGTGCCTTTCTTCAGGTAGGGGCCGTAGCGTCCGTTTTGTGCCGTGATTTCGGCACCAGATTCGGGGTCAACTCCTACGACGCGAGGCAAGCTGAGCAGCTTGAGCGCGGTGTCGAGGTCGACGGTGTCGAGATCCATGGTCTTGAAGATGGATGCCGTGCGCGGTTTCACCGCCGCGACCTTTTTCGGCTTTTTGGCCTTCTTCACTTCGCCGGTCTTGGGGTCGATCTCTTCGACGGGCTCAGGAGCGGGCTCGGGTTCTGGTTCGAGCTCGGTCACGTAGGGTCCGAAACGGCCATCCTTTGCGACGATCTCTTTGCCGTTCTCCGGGTTGACTCCGATAACACGGTCGCCGACGACGGGTGCGTCGATCAGTTCGATGGCTTTGGCGAGCGTGAGTTCGTCGGGCGCCAGCGCTTCGGGAATGTTGACTCGACGCGGCTTTTCGGGGTCGTCGCTCGGGGTTTCTAGGTAGGGACCGTATTTTCCGATGCGCAGTGTCACGTCATCCGACAGCTTCATCGAGTTGATTTCTTTGGCATCGATTTCGCCGAGGTTGTCGATGACGGTACGCAGGCCCCGGTACTTTTCGTCACCAAAGTAGAACGATTGCAGCCATTCGACACGGTTCTGGCTGCCGCCAGCGATCCGGTCGAGGTCGTCTTCCATTCCTGCTGTGAAGTCGTACTGCACGAGGTCGCCGAAATATTCTTCGAGCAAACGGATGACCGAGAAGGCGATCCAGTTAGGCACGAGTGCCTGGCCGCGTGGGGTGATGTAACCGCGGTCGATGATCGTGGAGATGATCGACGCGTATGTTGACGGACGACCGATGCCGAGCTCTTCGAGCTTCTTGACGAGGCTGGCTTCGGTGTAGCGCGGGGGCGGGCTGGTCTCGTGGCCTTTGGCCTCAAGGTCGAGCAGTGTGAGCGTCTGCCCTTCCTTGAGAGGAGGGAGCTTCGCCTCTTTGGGCTCTGCCGTGGCGTTGCGCTCTTCGTCTTGGCCCTCTTCGTAGGCCTGCATGAAACCGCGGAAGGTGATGATGGTTCCGCTGGCCGAGAATTCGGCAACGGGAGCTTCACCGGCAGCGATCGTGATGGATGCCGTTGACCCCTTCGCGTCTGCCATTTGAGAAGCGACGGTGCGCTTCCAGATGAGTTCGTAGAGCTTGAAGTCGTTTCCGCGCAGCGTGGACTGCAGTTCGCTCGGCGTGCGGAAGGTGTCGCCCGAGGGACGAATAGCTTCGTGGGCTTCTTGAGCGTTCTTGCTTTTGCTCGCGTAAACGCGCGGCTTGTCTGGCACGGCATCGGCACCGTAGAGCGCGACAGCTTGAGTGCGAGCGGCGGTGATGGCTTGCTGCGAAAGCGACGAGGAGTCGGTTCGCATGTAGGTGATGTAACCGTTTTCGTAGAGCGATTGTGCAACGCTCATGGTTTGGCGGGCGGAGTAGCGCAGCTTGCGGCCCGCCTCCTGCTGCAGCGTTGAGGTGGTGAAGGGTGCTGCGGGGCGACGAGTGTATGGCTTGGTTTCGACCGTTTTTACGGTGATGGTGGTGCTCGGCATCCGCAGGGCGTCTGCGAGGGTGTGAGCGGCTTTTTCGTCGAGGGCTACCGCGTCGCCTTTGAGGTTTCCGCGGTCATCGAAGTCGCGACCAGCAGCGACACGCTTGCCGTCGAGGCGAACGAGCTTTGATTCGAAGCCGTTGTTTTCAGTGTCGGGCGAGAGCTGGGCGATGAGGTCCCAGTAGTTGGCGGTGATGAAGGCGAGGCGTTCGCGTTCGCGTTCGACGACGAGGCGGGTTGCGGCGGACTGCACGCGGCCTGCCGAGAGTCCGGGGCCGACTTTGCGCCAGAGCACTGGGGAGATTTCGTAGCCGTAGAGACGGTCGAGGATGCGGCGGGTTTCTTGAGCGTCAACGAGGGCGGTGTCGACGTCGCGGGTGTTGTTGATGGCCGCTTCGATGGCGTCTTCGGTGATCTCGTGGAACACCATGCGCTTGACGGGAACTTTGGGCTTCAGCACTTGAAGGAGGTGCCATGCGATGGCTTCTCCTTCGCGGTCCTCATCAGTTGCGAGGTAGAGCTCGTTGGCCCCGCTGAGTGCTTTCTTGAGTTCGCTGACCGTTTTCTTTTTGGCGTCGGAGACGACGTAGTAGGGCTCGAAGCCGTTTTCGACGTCGACGGAGAACTTGCCGAGGGATCCCCTTTTGAGTTCGGGCGGCAGGTTGCGCGGTTCGACGAGGTCACGGATGTGGCCGACGGAGGACAGCACGTCGTAGTCGTCACCGAGGTACTTTGAGATCGTTTTGGCCTTGGTGGGCGACTCAACGATGACAAGCTTTTTGGTGCCAGACACGGGACTCCTTGAATGATGACGCACTAGACCGGTGGCAGCGCCACTGTCAGCGACACAATACACACACCGACCGCTCAGTTGCCTAATCCGCCCCGGTTGGGGGTGGGCCTGCTGTCGCGCTCGTTGTGACCAGTATGCCGAGGATGCGGCGACTTGCGGTAACTGTCACGATACGCCCATCTACTGTGCACTCCTCTATATGGGCGTCATTTACGTGTGCGAGCAGTGCGGCGTTCTCGCACGGGTAGCCGCCGACCAGGCCACTGGCGGTATCGGCGGCGGCGAGAGCCGCGGCATCGGTGGCAGCAGACAGCGCGTGGCGAACGCTGAGCGCCCAGTAAAGAGGAATGACGAGTGCGGCGATCGCAATCACGGTGGCAACGAGACCGACCATCAGGAGTGTTCCCGCACCACGTTGCTCTCGCAGTAGCTCGCGCCATTTACACACCAGCACCCTTGCGTGCGCTTGCCTTGCGCCCATTACTTGCCGCCCGCGAGTGCGCAACTGCTGGCGCTGAGAGTGATTGGCAACAGCCCGAGCAGCGCATTGCGCGCGGGAGCCCTGACAGTGGCGCATACAAGGTTGTCGCGCTGATAGGAACTGAGCTGGGCAGAAGCGACGAGGGCGGATGCGGTTGCCGCGACGGTTCCGGGGCTTTCGTCTCGAGCGAGGCTCCGCGCCGACGCGGCTGCCGCATCCTGCAGGCGGACTTGCAGCCCGGCGAGTTGCACGCCGCTGAGGCAACACACGAGTACGAGAGCAACGGCGGGCAGCGCCAGCGCAAATTCTGCGGTAACGCTGCCACGCTCGTTGATCAGCAGTGACGCGGGCCGTCGACTTGGCACGCCCTCACGCAGGGATGGAGAGTGCACTGCGAACGATGTCGGTGAGCATTCCGCGTACTTCGCCGGAGCGCAACACGACCACGAGCAGTCCGGCGAAGCCCACTGCCGCCAGGGTCGTGATGGCGTACTCGGCGGTTGCTGCACCGCGTTCGGAGCGCAGTCGGCCGCGAACGAACGAGCGAGCCTGCCGCGCTCGCATCGCCAGACCCTTATCCCCCAAGAAATGGTGCCGACGGACACGGCCCGGTGTGAGAGTCGGCAAGGGAACGAGGTACGGATCATTCATGGGGTACTCCTTCACGCGCTTTCGCGCAGTCTGCGGCCGAGTGCTTCCAGCCTGCCGATAGCCCGCCTCAGGCGGGCCAGCCGCGTCTAATGTGTGGAACACGGTTAGAACCCCTCAACGGTGGATGAGATGACCGCGACCATGAGCGGCAGCACTCCGAGCACCATGAAGGCGGGCAGCACGCACAGCCCAAGCGGGAGCATGAGGTGCACGGAGAGCGCGGCGGCGGCAGCCCGGGCATCCGCATCGGCGTGAAGTCGCAGCTCATCGGCTTCGGCTTGCAGTAGCTCGGCAGCGGGCACGCCTGCTTCATGAGAGAGCTGCAGAACGTCGTCGAGATGGTCGCCATCACCGGGCAACTCGAAGCGCTCGAGTGCCGAGGAGACTATGTCGCGGGCGTGCACGAGGGAGCCGCCCCCTGAAACCGCAACCGCCATGAGTTCGCACTCGAGCCCCGGCGCTGCCCGCGTGGGCGTCGCCGAGCGCACGAGTCGCCGGTTCCACCGCACGGCCACGAGAATCAAGGCACCGCCGACCACAATGCAGCCCCAGCCGATCGGGGTGGTGAAGAGCACCCCGAGGGTGTCGAACCCGAGAAGCGCTCCAAAGAGGAGGCCGATTGCGGGCAGCGCGAGAACCATGCGCGCGGTTGAGACGGGGGCGGCTAAGGCGGTGGCCACTTCGCGCTGGATGTGCACGAGCATCCGCAAAGCGCGCGCGTGGGTACGCAGTGCGCTGGCTAACGGAGCCCCGACTTGCCCGGCAACGAACCAGGCTGCCGCGAGTGAGTTCCACGCTTGCCTGTCTAGTAGCGGCAGGTCGGCGGATGCCCGATAGATCCGTTCTGGTGCGCCTGCTGATTCACTGCTTTCCACCGCTACCGCCGCGGCAATGCTGTTCTTGGCTTTGCCGCGCGCGACGTGCCGCCATGCCGAAGTGGGAGTCAGCCCTGCGTGCAGCAGTACGGCAAGACGTTGGGTGGTGCTGGCAACGTCGGGCAGTTGACTCGGTGGCGTTTTCATTCGGTTTCGGCGATGGTGAGGCGGTCGTTGTCGTCGAGTTCGAGGTGGCCGAGGTGGGTGAGCTTGCGGCGGCCGTCGATGCGGTCGATGTGGAGTACGGCTCCGATGGCGCTGACCGCTTGGCGTGCGATGGCGGTGGCATCGAGTCCGGCGAGCGCTCCGAGGGCTTCGAGTCGGCTGGGCACGTCACGCAGGGAGTTGGCATGCAGGGTGCCGGCGCCACCGTCGTGGCCGGTGTTGAGGGCGCTGAGGAGTTCGCGAATTTCTGCTCCGCGACACTCGCCGACGACGAGGCGGTCAGGGCGCATGCGGAGCGCCTCGCGCACGAGGGCGGGCAGCCCGTAACCTCCGGCACCTTCGAGGTTTGCTTGACGAGCTTCAAGCGAGACGAAGTGGGGGTGCTCGACGCGGAGTTCCGCGACATCTTCTATGGCGACGATACGTTCTGTTGCGGATGCTGCGGCGAGGAAAGCGCCCAGGAAGGTTGTTTTGCCTGCTCCTGAAGCGCCAGAGATAAGCACGTTCTCGCGCTGTTCGATGAGTGTCTGAATGCGCTCGAGCGGCACGTCGTTGAAGAAGCCAGCGAAGTCGAGTTCGTTGAGCCCGAAGGGTTCTCGACTGGGCACCCGGATGGAGAGCAATGTGCCCGTGGAGGAGATCGGGGGCAGCACGGCGTGCACGCGCACCCCACCGGCGAGCCGAACATCCACGCACGGTGTTGCTTCGTCAATGTGCCTGCCACCGAGGTTGATGAGGCGAACGGCGAGCGCCCGCAGGTCGGCTTCGGTCATCCCGACGTCGCCGACGGGTTCGAGCCCGGCTCCGCGGTCGATCCAGACATGGTGGGCACCGTTGACGAAGACATCGGTGGTGTTGGGGCGACCGACATAGGGTGCGAGCGGTCCGAAGTCGTGCAGGGAGTTCGCGGCCGATACGGGAGCGGATGGAGCGGCCGCAGCAGGCGATGACTCGGCGCCGGGACTCCCGCTGTTTTTCGCACGAGGGTGGCGAGGAACTCCGGGTTCGGAGGTGAGCAACCGTCGAGCTACGAAAGGGACAGGGTCGGAGGAGGGCGAAGTGTCAGTCACGCAGCCACGCTAGGCACTGCTGCGGCGCCGGCGAACGTCACTCCCCTCCCGAACGAACGAAGCACTCCCCCTCACCGTTGGGGAGGAGGAGTGCTTCGCATCACACTAAGTTCAGGGCCGACTAGTCCTGAGCGACAGTGATGGTGACGTCGATGTTGCCGCGCGTGGCGTTGGAGTACGGGCACACTTGGTGGGCAGCATCCGCGAGGGTTTGCGCTTCATCCTGTGCGAGATTCGGAATGATCACTTCGAGCTCGACGGCGAGCTTGAAACCGCCGTCGTCGGTGGGAAGCAAGTGCACGGCACAGCCCACTGACGAGTGCTCGATGGCAATCTTCTTTGTGCGGGCCACAAGCTGAAGCGCCGAGTGGAAGCACGCGGCGTAGCCGGCGGCGAACAACTCTTCTGGGTTGCCCCCGTTGCCCGAGCCACCCATCGCCTTGGGGGTAGCCAGGTCCATGTCGACGGTGCCGGATGTGGTGGTGACGTGGCCGTTACGGCCAGCGCCGGTCGAGAGAGCTTCTGCGGTGTAAAGGGCTTCCATTAGTTCTGCCTTTCGAGGACATTAACTCCAACAGCGGGTGCGTTGGAGAGGTTCGAGGTGACGTGATGCAGCGTCGAGAGCGTCGACGTGAATTCGGGGATGGTGATGTTGGTGGCTTCGGCGATGCACCCGGGAATGTGTGCCAATTGCTCGCGCAGGCCCAGCCCGAGATCGGTGACCGTGACAACCACTCGGCGCTCATCAGAGAGCGAACGCACTCGTGACACGAAACCGCGGTCTTCGAGGCGCTTGACGAGCGGGGACGTCGTGCCCAAATCAAGCAATAGCTTGTCTGCGAGCTCGCTCACGGTCAGAGACTGTCGCTCCCACAACACGATGAGCACTAAGTACTGCGGGTAGGTGAGTGACCACGGGGCGAGGAGCGCGGTGTACCGGCGATTGGTGGCCCTCGCTGCGGCATAAAGCCCGAAGCAGAGCATGCTGTCGAGGGCTGAGGGGGCCTTCTCTTTCGTGCTCTGCGTGTCATCCATAGAAATAGCTTTGCATACAAATACTTTGTGCACAAAACACTGGGAGCGCACAACCCCAAACTCTCAGCCAGCACACGCCAACAATGTCTCGCTCAAGAGGGAGGGGTCTCGTTAAAGAGACAAGAGGGAGAGGTCTCGTTAAAGAGACAAGAGGGAGAAGTCTCGTTAAAGAGAGAGGGGCGGCGCCCAGTGGGGGGAAAGGGCGCCGCCGCAGCGGCCGACGATTGGGGGGAATCGTATTGGCCGCTTGCTGAACTTGCGCCCAGCGACTTTCAGTGTAACGCAACGCTATGTGCCCGCAATGGAGGTTCTAGAATCGGTGGAATACTTTCAGAAAGCACGTGATCAAGAAACGTCATCACACGATCGAAGAGGATCAAATGCCCAGCAATTCAATCGACAGTCTCCTGCACGAATCTCGCCGTTTTGCCCCGTCAGAGGCCTTTTCTGCTGCCTCGGAGGCGAGCGCCGACCTCTACTCCTCAGCAAAAGAGGACCGTGTGGAGTTCTGGGCCGATAAAGCTCGGGAGTACATCCACTGGCACAAGCCATTCACCGAAACCCTAGATTGGTCTACCCCGCCCTTCGCTAAATGGTTCGCCGATGGCGAGCTCAACGTGGCCTACAACTGCCTCGACCGGCACGTTCTCGCCGGCAATGGCGACCGTGTCGCGATCCACTGGGAGGGCGAGCCAGGCGACAGCCGCAGCATCACCTATGCGGAACTGACAGCAGAGGTCAAGCGTGCCGCGAACGCTATGGCCGCTCTTGGCGTCACGCAGGGCGATGTCGTCGCGATCTACATGCCCCTCGTGCCCGAAGCCATCATCGCGATGCTCGCCACTGTGCGACTAGGGGCCGCTCACTCCGTCGTCTTCGGCGGATTTAGCGCCGAAAGCCTCCGCAGCCGCATCGACGACGCGAGCGCCAAGCTTGTCGTCACAGCCGACGGCGGCTGGCGCAAAGGCAAAGTCTTCCCCCTCAAAGCGGCAGTGGATGCCGCACTCGCCAACGGGGAATCCAGCGTCACGAATGTGTTGGTCGTCAAGCGCGGCGACAACGATGTCGAGTGGACCGAGGGTCGCGATCTGTGGTGGCACGATCAGATTGAGGCAGCGGAGCCCGAGCATGAGGCACAGGCGTTCCCCGCCGAGAACCCGCTCTTTGTGCTCTACACCTCGGGCACGACGGGTAAGCCCAAGGGCATCCTCCACACGAGTGGTGGCTACCTCACGCAGGCGGCGTTCACGCATAAGAACGTCTTCGACCTCAAGCCAGAAACTGACGTGTACTGGTGCACGGCAGACGTCGGTTGGATCACCGGCCACACATACGTGACCTACGGTCCTCTCGCTAACGGTGCAACGCAAGTGCTCTACGAGGGCACCCCCGATGCCCCGAACCCCGGCCGCTGGTGGGAGATCATCCAGAAGTTTGGCGTGAGCATTTTTTACACGGCGCCGACCGCCATCCGTTCCTTCATGAAGGCGGGGCGTCAGATTCCAGAGCAGTACGATCTGAGCTCGATTCGCGTGCTTGGTTCCGTGGGCGAGCCCATTAACCCTGAGGCCTGGATTTGGTACCGCGATGTGATCGGTGGCGGTTCCGCACCGATCGTCGACACGTGGTGGCAGACAGAGACGGGCGCAATCATGGTGTCGGCGCTGCCGGGGCTCACGACGCTCAAGCCGGGTTCGGCGCAAGTGCCAATTCCCGGAATCAAAATCGACATTCTCGGCGAGGATGGCACTCGTGTTGATCCACCCAACGGCGGACTGCTCGTGGTGTCTGAACCATGGCCCGCGATGCTGCGCGGCATTTGGGGCGACCCTGAGCGTTTCAAGGAAACCTACTGGTCGAAGTTCGAGCACCTCGATACGCCCAAGTATTTCGCGGGCGACGGAGCCCATGTTGACGAGGATGGTGACATTTGGCTGCTTGGCCGGGTCGATGACGTTATGAATGTCTCCGGGCACCGTCTGTCGACTACGGAAATCGAGTCCGCTCTCGTCTCTAACCCGATCGTCGCAGAAGCCGCAGTGGTGGGGGCAGCGGATGAAGCAACGGGCCAAGCCGTCGTCGCCTTCGTCATCATCAAGTCGAATCAGGAGCACGCGCAAACCGCTGCCGAAGCAAGCGCGCTGCTTCGTCAACACGTCGCGAAAGAGATCGGCGCGATCGCCCGCCCACGCGAGATCTTTATCGTCGCCGAGCTGCCCAAAACGCGTTCGGGCAAGATCATGCGTCGACTGCTTCAGGATGTTGCAGAGGGTCGTGAGATCGGGGATACGACAACGCTCGCCGACACGACAGTGATGCAAATCATCTCGGACAAGCTCAACTAATTCCGAGGAGCAACAACAAAGGCCGGGTCCCGTGGGGCCCGGCCTTTGTTGTAAATTACGCACTGAGTTTCCGCTATTTCGCGCGCTCCTTGAGCAAGCGAATTGCCGTATCAAGGTCGCTGAACGGCACACGCTCATCGCCGATGATTTGGTACGGTTCGTGACCCTTGCCCTGCAAGAGCACCACGTCATCCGGATTCGCAGCATCGATCGCGTAGGCGATCGCAGTCGCACGGTCACGAATTTCGACTACCCGTTCAGGATGCTCGAAGCCCGCCCGAATGTGCGCCACGATCTGATCGCCATCTTCGTTATGTACGTCATCATCGGTGACCACAATAAGGTCGGAACCGCTCTCGACAATGCGCGCCATTTCGGGCCGCTTGCCCGGGTCGCGGTCGCCCGTTGCCCCGAACACTGTCACGATGCGGGTGTGCCCCGACTCGCGCAGAGCCGTCACGGCCTGACGTACTGCATCAGGCGTGTGCCCAGCATCCACAACGACCAAGGGAAGCTGGTCATTTTCACGGATGCGGGTCATGCGACCCAGCACCGGCTCGAGCGGCTCTAATACCTCGGCGATCGCTCGCGGCTCAACGCCTTGAGCCCACAGCACTGCTGCACAGGTAAGCAGGTTGTCGACGTTGAAGCGACCAATCAGTCCGCTCGACACGTGGTTGCTTTCGCCGTCGATCACGAGATCGAATTCGAGCCCTTCGGTCGTGAGTTGCACGTTGTCGGCGCGCACGCTCGCCTCGGCGTGACCGTGCGAGGTCATTCCGATGGCGCGCATACCCGCGGGAACGGTGTTGTGGAAGTGGTCGAGCGCCGCAGCATCATCCAGGTTGAGCAGCGCGGTTGTCACGCCAGGCAGCGTGAAAATCTTCGCCTTCTGCGCTGCGTATTCCTCCATCGAGCCGTGATAGTCAAGGTGATCGCGCGTAAAGTTCGTGAACGCCACGATGTCGAACTCGACACCATCGACGCGACGCTGTTCGAGCGCATGGGAGCTGACTTCCATGGCAACATTCGTGACGCCAGCACGGCTGAAGTCGTCCAAGAACTGGTGAACTGCAGTGACTTGCGGAGTCGTCATCCCCATGTTGATGCGACGCTCACCGGTAATGCCAGCACCGAGAGTGCCAATCGTGGCCGAACTCGTGCCAAGTCGCGCCCACGCCTGAGTGAGCAAATGTGCGGTCGATGTCTTGCCGTTGGTCCCCGTGATGCCCACCATTGCCATCGCTGCAGACGGATGCCCGAGAAAGGCATCTGCCCGAACGCCGATGATGTCGCGCAGGTCCGCGATCGCGTACACCCGCTCATCCAGTGCAACGCCCTCGGCCGCTTTCGCGTCGACGAGCACCGCGACAGCACCCTGGGCGAGCGCCGCGTCGATGTATGGCAGCGCCGAAGACGCACTCGTTCCAATCGCCACGAACACGTCATCCGCGCCCGCTTCCCGGCTGTCTTGAACCAGACGCCGTGCCTGAAGCGTGACTCCGCGGTGCGCCTCATCCCACTGGCCAAGATCTAGCGGGCGCAGCGGCGCGTTTTCCCCGGCCTGGCCGGGGTACCACACTTCGATCACGCGAACTCGAAAACGAACTCGACTTCAACCGGAGCGTCGAGAGGCAATACAGCAACGCCAACGGCGCTGCGAGCATGCTTCCCAGTTTCGCCGAAAATCTCCACGAGAAGTTCCGAAGCTCCATTGATGACGCCGGGCTGGCCCGTAAAACCAGGGTCAGACGCAACAAAGCCGACGACTTTCACTACGCGCGTGATGCGGTCGAGAGATCCAATCGCACCCTTCGCTGCAGCAAGGCCATTCAACACACACGTCTTGGCGTATTCGTGGGCTGCAGCAGCATCCACTTCAGCCCCGACCTTGCCTGTGGCAGGAAGCACGCCGTCGACCATCGGAAGCTGGCCCGCCGTGTACACGAGGTTTCCCGACACCATTGCTGGCAAATAGGCAGCGAGCGGTTTTGAGGTCTCGGGGACGCTCAGTCCCAACTCTGCGAGCCGTTCATCGAGCTGCGACATTACTTGCTCTCTTCCTTGATCCGTTTGAAATAAGCGACCGGTCCCCCTTCAGGGCCGGTGCCCACCTGCACAAGTTCCCACCCCTCAGAACCCCAGTTATTGAGGATGGCGGTGGAATTGTGCACCATCAGCGGTGTAGTCAGGTACTCCCAGTTGGGCATATTTGCGGCTCCCGTTCAGCATTGCGTTATCAATAATCCCCTACTGTTGATCATATGTCTGCCCTAAAAACTCCGCGTCGCGGCATCGTCTCGGCTGTAGCCGGATTGATCGGCTTCAGCGCGCTCTCCGGCGTGCTCGTTACCGCCATGGTTGCGCCCGCGCTCGCCGTCACCGGCATCACCGCTTCCAGCACCATCGGCATCTTCGATGGATTGCCTGATTACCTTGAGATCGGCCAGCAGCCCGAACGCAATGCGATCTATGCGAAATACACAGGCAGAGGAAGCGTCGACGGCTACTACCAGATCGCTACAATTTACGACCAAAACCGCCAAGAGGTCGGCTACAACGACATCTCACAGTTCGCAATCGATGCGGTAGTCGCTGGTGAAGACCGCCGCTTCTTTGAACACGGTGGAGTCGACCTCACTTCGCTCGTTCGAGCAGCAGTCGGCAACGTCGTCTCCTCGGGAATCGAGAGTGGTGCATCCACCCTCACGATGCAGCTCGTCAAGAACACCTTCATCTCTAAAGCAGAGTCTCTGCCCAATGAAGACGAGCGCAAGGCCGCTTTCGAAGACGCCACTCGCGAAACCATGGACCGCAAGCTCAAAGAAATGAAGCTCGCGATCGGCCTCGAGAAGCGATACACGAAGAAAGAAATTCTCACCGCGTATCTCAATATTGCTAACTTTGGAAACGCGACCTACGGCATTCAAGCGGCAGCACAGCGTTATTACAGCGTTGATGCCAAAGATTTGAGCCTTGAGCAGGCCGCTAGCCTCGTGGCCATTGTGCAAAAGCCCAGCACGCGCAATCTCTCTGATCCTGAAAACTTCGAGGCCAACAAAGACCGGCGAGATGTGATTCTTTACGCCATGCTCGATGTCGGGGCAATCGATCAAGAGCAGTACGACGCGGCCGTCGCCATCCCTGTCGATGAGGAAACGGTGGTTCCCTCTGCTCCCAACAACGGGTGCATCGCCGCAAACACTTACGCGAAATGGTTCTGCGACTACGTCGTCAAGAGCGTTCCTGACTTCGAGTTCCTCGGCGCAACGAAAGATGAGCGCAACGAGAATTGGAAACAGGGCGGATACAAGCTCTACACCACCCTCGACCTTGATGCTCAGATTCAATCACAGAACGCCACGTGGACGTACGCTCCCAACACAGAAACCGCTTTCCAGCTCGGAAGTGCCACCTCCACGGTGGAGTCAGGGACCGGGCGAGTACTCGTGATGGCGGAGAACAAGCTCTTCAATGACACCGCGGATGGCGGCGGAGTTGAAAGTACCGCCGTCAACTACAACACGAGCTACAACTACGGCGGCTCGAGCGGATTCCAGCCCGGCTCGACCTACAAGGTGTTCACCCTTATTGAGTGGCTCAATCAGGGCAAGGGAATCAACGAGCGCCTCGAAGGTACAGCTCGAGACATCCCCGGCTCCAAGTTCACAGACAGTTGCAACGGTCCCTACGGCGGAGTTGTCAAGTTCGGCAACAACGCTAACGAACGAGGTATCTACTCGGTCGCCGAAGGCACCGCAGAGTCGATCAACGGTATTTTCTTCTCAATGGCCACCCAGCTCGACCTCTGCAACATCCGCAATGTTGCAGCAAGCATGGGCGTCGAGCGGGCCGACGGCGACGAACTTCAGAGCTTCCCGTCATCCATAATCGGCACCAACGACGTGACGCCGCTCAGCATGGCGTCCGCTTATGCCGCGATCGGTGCTGGCGGCCTCTGGTGCGAGCCGATCATCATCGATAAGGCCATCGATGCTGGCAACAATGACCTCGGCGGGCAAGAGAAGAACTGCCGCCAGGCGATTTCTCCTGAGGTCGCGGCAACCACCGCGTATGTGCTGAAGGAAGTGCTCAACCGCGGAAACGCTGCGTACTCGGACCCCAACGACGGTATCCCGATCTTCGGTAAGACCGGAACGACTGACGGCGCCGTTCACACGTGGATGGCAAGCGGAACAACCCGCTATGGCACGGCAACGTGGGTCGGCAACATTTCCGGATTCCAAGACATCAGTCAGGTCTCCTACGCCGATGTTCAGGGCTATCGACTCCGGCACTACATCACCCGAGCAACTGACACTGCTCTCAACATCAAATACCCTGGTGGTGCTTTGCCCGAGCCCGATTCGAAGCTGCTCACTGGCGCGGGAACTGAAGTGCCCGACCTCACCCTGCAAACGCTAGAGCAGGCCAAGTCGGTGCTCGTAAGCCTCGGCTTCAACTTCGCCGACGGCGGTGGGGTCGACTCCGAATTGCCCGCGGGACAGGTCGTCAGTACGAGCCCTGCAGCTGGCACTCAATCCGCTGCTGGCGCGACCGTCACGGTCTATACGAGCAAGGGAAATAAGATCAAAATTCCGGATGCCGTAGGCGATGGCCAGTCGAATGACTTCGCAACAGCTCAGGGCATCCTCAACGGCGCCGGATTCAACAACGTGAGTCAGGCCTGTGAAGAGGTCATGCCCACCGATCCCAAGGACGGAAAGGTCACCGCGTCGAACCCGTCCCCGGGCACCTTCGCGAAAACGAGCACCGCCGTGACACTGACGGTGGCTCAGTCCACTCCGTGTCCGTGAGTAAGCATGTCTCCCCCGCAGCTACCGCACTCGGTGCGGTAGCTGCGGCTGGGGTGGCCGCGTTTGCGTGGGGGGCCTTGGTAGAACGGAATGCGTTCACCGTGCGGCATGAGACTCTGCCGATCCTCGATCCGAGTGCCCGCGATATTACGGTGCTACACATCTCTGATCTCCACATGGCACCGTGGCAAACCCGCAAGCAAGACTGGGTGCGCGCGCTCGCTTTGTACGAACCTGACCTTGTTATCAACACGGGAGACAATCTCGGGCACACCGACGGCATCGTCGGCATCAAGCGTGCCTTCGAGCCTTTCGAAGGCACCCCTGGTGTCTTTGTGCACGGCTCAAACGACTATTACGGTCCGCAGTTCAAGAACCCCTTCACCTACTTCACTGGACCCTCCTCGGGGCACCGTCCGGTTGAACATCTCGACACGGATGCCCTCAATACTTTCTTTGAAGACGAGCTCGGCTGGTTGTCGCTCAATAACCACGCGCGTGCCCTCGAACTGCGAGGATCCCGACTCGAGCTCTTCGGCACCGCTGATGCTCATCGTGGTTGGGACCGACTAGATCGCCTTCCCGCCAATGTCGAAGAAATGCGCGAGAACGTTGGCTGGGCGGATGACCCGTACGGCCCCGAGACTGTCGCGATTGGCGTGACACACGCGCCATACCGTCGTGTGCTCGATGCGCTCGTCACGAATGGTGCAGAAGCTATCTTTGCCGGGCACACCCACGGCGGCCAGGTTCGAGTTCCCGGCATGGCATCGGCGCTAGTCGCGAATTGTGACATTCCGCGCGAACAAGCGAGCGGGCTGAGCATCTGGCATCACTTGCGTCGCGCCGCATTCTTGAACGTCAGCGCGGGCCTCGGAACATCGATTTACGCCCCGGTTCGCTTCGCCTGCAAGCCCGAAGCGGTCGTAGTGACTCTCACCGCCGGAGATATCGGCTATTCTTGATTTGTTCGTCACGCAAGTGACGGATGATCGGGGTGTGGCGCAGCTTGGTAGCGCGCTTCGTTCGGGACGAAGAGGTCGTGGGTTCAAATCCCGCTACCCCGACAAATGTGAGCAATAACGATGTAACGCCCTCCTTAGGGAGGGCGTTACATCGTTAAACGTGTCAACGCGGCACGGGGGCTTTCGCCCATTCACAGGCTACGAAAAATCCGCGTCCGGTGCGCTTCCGTAACTAAATTCGATCTTGGGGCGCCATCCGCTGTTGAGCACACCGCCGCTCTCTTCGAGGTAGCAGGCCCCACAGAGCGACTGGTAGCCAACATCCACACCATCGATCGCCACTTGGTCGCCGTCGAAGATAAATTCGTCGCCGACAGTGCGCGCGTTGAACACAGCTTTGCGGCCACAACGGCAAATCGTTTTCAGTTCTTCGAGGGAGTGCGCGATTTCAAGCAAGCGACGGCTCCCGGGAAAAGCGACCGTCTGAAAGTCGGTTCGGATGCCGTACGCCAACACCGGAACCTTCTCCACAATGGCGATACGCAGCAAGTCATCCACTTGCGCCTCGCTGAAGAACTGAGCCTCATCAACGAGCAGACAACTCACGGGCAAGCCTGTTCTTTCGAACACGGCGGCGCGCTCACGAGCGAACACGTCATACACGTCGTCGGCCGGCGCGATCGTGAAATCTACCTGCCGCGTGACTCCCAACCGAGAAACGATCTCGTTGTCACCCTTGGTATCGATGTCGGGCTTGGCCAGCAACACTTGTTGCCCACGCTCTTCGTAGTTGTAGGCAGCCTGCAGCAGCGCAGTGCTCTTGCCGCTGTTCATCGCTCCGTAGCGGAAATACAGTTTGCTCATCAGCGTAGAAATCCATCCTCAGCAGCCCGACGAATCAGGTCAGCCTTCTTACTAGCGGGCCGGTTAGCCTTTGCGTACTTTTCTCGCACTCTCCGCAGGTAAGTCTTCGCTGTCTCATACTGAACATTCATACGCTCGGCGACTTGCGGTGTGCTTAGTCCAGAAGCGTACAGGGTGAGAGCATCAGCCTCGCCAGCGCTCAGCTTCGGCTTGGACTGATCAGCCGAGCCTGAGGGCAATGGGCGCCAATCGTGCTGCTGTGCTCCCTCGGCTTGCACGCCCATTATGGCGCGGGCGCCATCCATTACTTCCTGCATCGGGAGAGACTTGGAGAGGAAAGTCGCTGCTCCAGCAGCCAAGGCCCGATCACGCGCCTCGCGACTGTCGAGGCTGGAGAGCACAATCACCTTGGCCCCCGCTGCCCGGCAGGTGCGCACGCGCGCCTCAATCGACACTGGCTCCTTCAACTGAAAGTCGAGGAAAACCAGTTCAGTGGGAAAACGATCGCTGTGAACCAGCTCTAACCAGGTGCTCGCCGTAAGCACCACGTCAAAGTCAGGTGCGTTATTGGTGATCCAACTATTGAGGCTGTCGAGCAGCACCTCGTGGTCGTCCAAGATGGCGAGACGGATCGGAGGACGATCGCCGAGATGGGCGCTCAGGTGGGTCTCAGGGGGTGTCATACGTGAACCTAACGGTGAGGGAGGGGGAACGATAGGAAATGCGCAGTCCGGAAAAAACTACGCCCAAAACGGCAAGGTAGGGCGCAAGCGTTGAGCGCCACGAAGAGTCAGTAGAGATCACTCGACCGGTCACTGTGATCGTAGCGCCCGAACGCGATTTGTCGATCCGCAGGCGCACGCTCTCGCGAGCTAGCTCATTGCCGGTGGCAACAACAATGACCGCCGCCCGCAGCGCGGTGCGTTGATGCGCATTCATGGCGGCCGCGAGGCGATGCGGATCGTTAATTCGTTCCTCGTATTCGAGGCTGCCGAAAGAGTTGACCACAACGGATTCGAGCCAGCTGCGATTGACTTCGGTCACCATCAAACTACGTATGGACTCGGAATACTGGGCCGCGCGAGCACGATCCTCTGGAGAGATGATCCCGCGCTGAGCAAGTTCCGCAAACAGTGGAACGATATCTCGATTGAGAATCGTGATGCGATCCTGCTGGACAGAGCGAGCCACAGTATCGTGCTCTCGGTCCAGTTGACGCAGCGCTGCGCGACGCGCGCGCGTCGCCCATCTCTGATGTGTCTTCACAAGTGAACGGGCAAAAGCCGCTCCCCCCAATGACATGGTGAGAACTGGGGTCATCGCGTAAAGCACGATAATCATGGCGGGTTCAGCAGCATCCGAAACTGCAGATTGAACAAGAGCAATGAAGCCGGTGAAAATGGAAGCCGCGACTCCGACAGCTACGATCTCAGGGATTGGGCGGTAGGGAGCGACTGACAGGCACGTCGTTCCGATGACCATCGGTCCCCAAAAGTCGGTGAGCAGAGCACCAGCATCGCCCTGAGACGCTGAACTCAGTGCGAAGCCAATGACAACGAACCCGACAACGATGGCATGCAGCTCGCCGCTAAACCGCGGACGAAGCGGACTTGTACCGACCACGAAGGTGATCGCTGAGAGCGCGATGAAAACCAGCGCTAAATTGGCAAGCACCGGGTGGGCAATCGTGGCGAGATTCGACCACGTAACCATGGCGCTGAAAGCCAGAGCGCCCACCACTGCCGCGATGCTCGCCGGCCGTCCGTCAAGCGTTCCCAGCGGATCCAACTGCTGCACCGTCGCGGTGTCGATCGGAGTGCTCATTCAGCGGCGCTCCCCGCTAGAGTCTCACTCTGCGCAGTGGGAACCCGAATCATGACCGATGTGCCGAGACCTGGCGTCGACCAGACTTGCACCGTGCCTGATACAAGTTCAACCCGTCGCCGAACCGATTGTCGAAGCCCCAGCCGATCCGCACCCGTTTCGGCTTCATCAAAACCTTTTCCAGCATCGACTACAAGAACGCTCACTTCGTTGGATGACCCAAAGATCGCCACTTCGGCCTGCATCGTTCCCGAATGATTGATGACATTCACAAGGCATTGCTTGACCGCTGGACCGAGCGCAGCAGCACCTTGAGGATCCATTCGTGTCAGTGCCGGAAGATCTCCGGTTATCTCGACGGCGAGGCCCAGAGCGCGAGCTTCGGTGATCGCCGTGAGCAGCGGAGTATTCTGCCAGTCAGTCCGCGAGTTGACGTCAGCGTCTGCAGACGCCGTAGAGAGCCACTCCTCACCCACGAGTACCTCAAGATCTCTCTTTATGACGCGTTGAAGTTGATCGCTCATGGCCCCATAGGGCGCGTTGGCGATGGCAGCGAGATGGCCAAGGACTGTGTCGTGCATCACAGCCGCTGACGTTGCCTCAATTCCGTAGCGGAGGTTCGCGAACTCATCATCCCGGGCCGCGCGATGGAGGTCAGATTGAAGCCGCCTCACCCCGTTTTGGCTCAGGGTCACGATAAGAAGCAAAATAATCAGTACGCCGTACACAATGAGCGGCGCAGGATGCGACTGCGTCTGGTTAGTCAATTGCCACGAAGCGAGGGCATAGCTGCTTTGAGACAGAAAAAGGCCCACCGTGCACCACAGCACGGTCCATAAGACACTGCCCCCCGCACCACCCACCAGCATGAAAGCAATAATCGGCAGATTCATGACGAGGTCTCTCACTTGCTCGTTCTCGCTCAGCTCGGACACCACTGTTAACGCAAACCAGTAGATCGCAGGAGCGCCGATCACGAGATGAGCGACCGTGAAGTAGGTGGTCCGGTAGCGGTTGACGAGAGTCACCGTCACCATCATGGGAACCAGCGCGAGGGCGGCCGGCCACAGGACGAGACTGAGATCGTTCGCTTGCAAGGTGACGACAGCGATCAGGGCAAGGCTGAAGCAGATAAACGCAACAGTATTTGTCATTCGCGCGAAAGCGCGAGTCACGCTTTGTTTGCGCAAGTGGGCGGGCAAGCCGATAGACATGCGCACTCCCCTCGCCGTATTGCGCGTGCAACATCCCCAGTATGACACCGCTCGGGGTACGTTATGTACCCCGCACTCGGGGTACATCGCGAAAAAGAATGCTCAATTCGGGGTACGCCGAACCCTGCAGTAGAGAAACTAAGCGTGAATGTGCAGTGACCTAGCCGTGCTCTCGAGCGTGGCGTGAGCAAGCTCAGGAGAATCAGAAAGCTGCTGGCCAAAGCTGGGAATCATCTTCTCAATCTTCGGACGCCAGTCATCCATGCGCTCAGGGAAACACTTCTCGACGAGACCGAGCATGATCGGCACCGCGGTAGATGCTCCAGGTGATGCGCCAAGAAGGCCGGCAATGCTGCCATCGGCCGACGACACCACCTCAGTGCCGAACTGAAGGACGCCGATCTTCTTGGGATCCTTCTTCATCACTTGCACGCGCTGGCCCGCCGTAATGCGGTACCAGTCTTCTGGCTTGGCATTCGGCACAAACTGCTTGAGCTCATCAAACTTCGTCTCGGGACTGGCCATCAACTGGCCGACCAAGTACTTAACGAGCGACAGGTTGCTGAGACCTGCAGCGACCATGGGCAGCAGGTTGTGCCAGCGAATGGAAGCAAACAGATCGAGAACAGAACCGGTCTTCAAGAACTTGGGACTGAATCCGGCGTACGGACCAAACATCAGGCTGCCCGTGCCATCGACCACGCGGAGATCAAGATGCGGAACCGACATCGGAGGTGAACCGACGGCAGCCTTGCCGTAGACCTTGGCGCTGTGCGCCGCGACCACGTCCGGATTATCAGTGCGCAGGAACTCACCGCTCACCGGGAAGCCACCAAAACCACGAATCTCCTTGATACCTGACTTCTGCAGCAAGTTGAGCGCGTAACCGCCAGCGCCAACAAAGACGAAACGCGCGTTGATAGGTTCAACAGGAGTGCCGCCCACATCATGGCGGAGCTTGAGGTCCCACGAACCATCGCTCTGACGTTTAAGATTCTTGACCACAATTCCCGTGTTGAGTTCGGTGCCCGACTCGACGAGATTGCTCACGAGGTACTTCGAAAGTGCGCCGAAATCGACGTCGGTTCCCGAAGGAATGTGAGTTGCTGCGACAGGCTCCGACTTGCGGCGGCCCGGCATCATTAGGGGCGCCCAGCCGTGAATCACTGCAGGATCTTCGCTGTACTGCATGCCTGCAAACAGCGGGTGATCCTTGAGAGCCTCAAACCGCTTGCGCAGGTAGTCGACGTTCGTCTCGCCCCACACGAAACTCATATGCGGGGTCGGGTTGATGAACGAGCTCGGCTCAGGCAGCGACCCTTCGTTGACAAGGTACGACCAGAACTGGCGCGAAACCTGGAACTGCTCATTCACTTTTACCGCGCTCGAAATTTCAATAGAGCCATCGCTCTTTTGCGGGGTGTAGTTCAGCTCGCACAGCGCGGAATGTCCGGTGCCAGCGTTGTTCCACGGGTTCGAGCTCTCTTGAGCCAGATCGCCCAAGCGTTCGAAAATTTGGATATCCCAGTCAGGCTGCAGTTGCTTCAACAGCGTTCCCAGGGTGGCACTCATGATTCCGCCGCCGATAAGCGCGACGTCGACGGTTTTCTTCACAACTCCACTTTAGCCGCCTGCTAGAGCCCCAAAGTGCGAAGAGCCTGATCCATCTGGGTTGTCATGGCAGCGTAACCGTCATCGTTGGGATGCAAGCCGTCGCTTGCCATCCATTCCGGGTGCCCTTCAATCCAGCGCGAAGCCCCCGGGATGTAGTCTGCCCCGATCTCAGCGGCAGAATCTTCTACCCAGGAGATGATTGTTTCGACCGATTCAGGCCGTTCATCGGTGTACCAGAACGGTTCCACCACAATAAAGCGAGCATCCGGTAGCGCAGCCGTCAGTCGGTTGAGATCGTCAGTAATTTGAGACCGGATGTCGCTGGCTCGAGAATCATAACTGAAGTTGTCATTGAGTCCCATCGTCACGAACACGATGTCGGGATCATCCGCAATGATCAGGCTCGGGAGATCACCATCACCGAAGGCGCTGCGATTATTGATGAAACCCAAGCCGTTAACGCTCGGGTTGAACTCACTCCACCCACGCTGCTCGCTGATCACGGTCGACCAGCGCTTGTCGGCGGCCGAAGCTCCCGTGCCGAGCGTGTACGAGTCTCCATAGAATGCAACGCGCACCGCATCGGGGTCGCGCTGCTCAACAGGTTCCGCAGCGCTGCACGCCGCGAGGCCAAAGGTCGCTGCGACCACAACGGTTGCGGCAATAGTGCGGGCCACAGAATCGAACTTCATACCAAGGGTTCGGCGCGGATGCCGCGATCGATTGGCGTCACGCCCCCACCACAGCACGCTAGTCGCCTACAACCGCAAGGCGCGTAGAGCGCGATCCATTTGACTTGCGATCACAGCGTGGCCCTCATCGTTGGGATGAAGGTCGTCGCTGGCCATCCACTCAGGATGGCCAGGCAACCAGTACGAAGCGCCAGGAATGTATTCCGCGCCGACCGCGTTGGCAGATTCCCGCACCCACGAAATGATGATGTCCACCGAAGCAGGGCGCTCCTCCTTGAACCAGAATGGTTCCACAACGATGAGCCGAGCATCCGGAAGCCCCGTCGACAAACGAGTGAAATCGCTCAGGATGTTGGTCCGGATCTCCTCCGCTTGAGACTCATAAGTGAAGTTGTCGTTAAGGCCCAGAGTCACGATCACCACGTCGGGGTCGTCGGCGATGATGAGGCTCGGGAGGTCACCGTCGCCCACAATCTCGCGGTTTCGCGCAAACCCCAGACCGCTCACACTCGGATTAAACTCACTCCACCCACGTTCTTCGCTCAGTAACGTCGACCAGCGCAGCCCCTGAACTGTTGCTCCTGAGCCGCGCGTGTAGGAGTCGCCGTAGAACGCGACTCGCAACGCATCAGGATCGCGATCATTAGCCGTCACCGCCGTCGAGACACACGCCGAAAGCCCGAGCGTCACGACTACCAATGCGGTTGCCACGAAAGCACGCACGACCGAGGGGAATCCCATCGCTAGGAAGGCGGAGTGCCGGGAGGATGCTCCCGCTACTCCGCAGCTTTCGCGGCGATCTTCGCAGCAACAAGTTCCGCAATCTGCACCGCGTTGAGAGCGGCGCCCTTGCGCAAGTTGTCGTTGCTGATGAACAGCGCCAAACCGCGACCATTGGGCACGCCCTCATCCGCGCGGATGCGACCTACAAAACTGGGGTCGGCACCGGCAGCGTCAAGAGGGGTCGGGATGTCGCTGAGGCTCACACCCGGAGCATCCGCCAGCAGTTCCTTCGCACGCTCGGGGCTCAAGGGCTTTCCGAACTCCACGTTGATCGACAGCGAGTGCCCGGTGAAAACGGGGACGCGAACGCAAGTGCCGCTCACCAAAAGGTTCGGCAGTTCAAGAATCTTGCGGCTCTCGTTGCGCAGCTTCTTCTCTTCGTCGGTCTCATTGAGGCCATCGTCGACGATGCTGCCCGCGAGAGGAACAACGTTGAAAGCAATGTTCTTGGGGAACTTGTGCGGCGCGGGCATTGTGACAGCAGCGCCGTCTTCGACAAGCCCCATCGCGTTCTGCGAGACAGCAGCAGCAGCCTGCTCAAGCAACTCTTGCCCACCGGCAAGACCAGCGCCCGACACAGCCTGGTAAGTGCTCACGATGAGGCGCTCAAGGCCCGCTTCGGCATCCAAAACCTTCAACACCGGCATCGCTGCCATCGTGGTGCAGTTCGGGTTCGCAATGATGCCCTTTACCGCCTGATCAATCGCGTGCGGGTTAACCTCGCTGACGACCAAAGGAACATCGGGGTCCATGCGCCAGCCCGAAGAGTTATCGATCACCGTGACACCGGCAGCAGCGAAACGAGGCGCCTGAGCTTTCGACGTCGTCGCCCCAGCAGAGAAGATCGCAACATCGAGACCGGTCGGGTCGGCAACGGCCGCATCCTCGACAGTGATCTGTTCACCCTTGAAGGGCAGAGTCGTGCCTGCACTGCGCGACGACGCAAAGTAGCGAATCTCCGCTACCGGAAAATCGCGCTCCTCAAGCAGACGGCGCACAACTGCACCAACCTGACCCGTAGCTCCCACAACACCGATACGGATGCCTGCGTTACCCATGAAAACCTCTACCTACACTCAGTGTTCGGCAACACTAGCGCCGAACTACACAACCTATGACTTAACGAGAGACCTAACGACCGGTACCGGCGTGAACGACAGCCTCTTCATCGCCGTCAAGACCGAACGCGGTGTGCACAACACGCACTGCTTCAGCGACCGTATCCGCACGCGTCACTACAGAAATACGAATCTCACTCGTGGAGATCATTTCCATGTTGATGCCCGCTTCAAAGAGGGCAGTGAAGAGTCGAGCAGATACTCCAGCGTTGGTTCGCATGCCGCCGCCGACAACCGACAACTTGCCGATTTGGTCATCGTGCTGCAGCGACTCGAAGCCAACTTCTTCTTGACGGAAGGTGAGCGCGCGCAAGACATCTTCGGCATCCGACTTCTTCAGCGTGAAAGAAATATCGGTACGACCGGTGGATGCCAGAGAAACGTTCTGAACGATCATGTCGATGTTGGCATCTGCCGAAGCCACGATCGTGAAGATCTGCGCAGCCTTGCCTGGAACGTCAGGAACTCCCACCACCGTGATCTTCGCTTCGCTCAGATCGGAGGCAACACCTGTGATGATTGCTTCTTCCACGCTCTCTCCATCCTTCGGATTGACCACTAACGTGCCCGTGTTGTTGTTAAACGACGACCTCACGTGAATTGTTACGCCATGCCGGCGCGCATATTCCACTGCGCGCACATCAAGGACTTTGGCACCCGCCGCGGCAAGCTCCAGCATTTCTTCACTCGTCACGACATTGACCTTGCCCGCTGACTTCACGATACGGGGATCCGCCGTGAAGATTCCGTCGACGTCGGTATAGATCTCGCAGGTTTCGGCACCGAGAGCGGCAGCCAACGCTACGGCTGTCGTGTCTGAACCGCCGCGACCAAGGGTCGTGATGTCCCCTGTTCCCCGGTTGAACCCCTGGAAACCAGCAACGATCGCGATCGCGCCATCATCGAGAGCTTCTTTCACACGGCGAGGAGAAACTTCAACGATGCGAGCTGCGCCGTGCTGAGCATCCGTGACCATACCGGCCTGGCTACCTGTATAACTGCGGGCATCGACACCCAAGCTTTTAATCGACATCGCCAGCAGCGCCATCGAAATTCGTTCGCCAGCGGTGAGCAGCATGTCGAGCTCGCGGCCGGTGGGCACAGGCACCACCTGCTCGGCAAGGTCGAGAAGCTCGTCAGTGGTGTCGCCCATGGCAGAGACCACGACGACTACGTCATTGCCGCCCTTGCGGGTCTCGACGATTCGTTTCGCGACGCGCTTAATACTCTCAGCGTCGGCAACGGACGAGCCACCGAACTTTTGAACGATGAGGCTCATTGTTCTCCTGAAGCGTGTGTTTGCGGGCGAATGCTGCCCGAAGTGCGAGTCTAACGGTGCGCGCACTGCCGCCGAAGTTCGTTACGGGAGTGCTAGTTGTCGATCGTTCGACGACCCTCAAATGCACGACCGAGGGTTACCTCATCGGCATATTCAAGATCTCCGCCGACCGGGAGACCGGATGCGAGGCGGGAAATTCGAAGGTTGGGTTGAACGAGAAGCCGCGTGAGGTAGGTCGCGGTTGCTTCACCTTCGAGATTGGGGTCGGTCGCGATGATGACTTCTGTGACGACGCCGTCAGCCAACCGGCCCAGCAGTTGTTTGATCCGCAACTGGTCAGGTCCGATTCCATCGATAGGGCTGATGGCCCCACCGAGTACATGATACAGCCCGTGGAATTCCCGGGTGCGCTCGATCGCAACGACGTCTTTTGCTTCTTCGACGACACAAATCGTTGCCGGCGAGCGGCGCGCATCACGACAAATTGAACACGTCTCGTGCTCGGTGACGTTGCCGCAGATTGCGCAGAAATGCACCTTGTCGCGGATGTCATTGAGCAGTTCTGCCAGCCGGCGCACATCGAAGCTTTCGGTCTGCAAAATATGGAACGCAATTCGTTGTGCCGATTTGGGGCCGATACCGGGCAGCCGACCGAGTTCGTCGATCAGTTCTTGAACAATTCCGTCGTACACGGCTTACTCGTCTCTCGGCTGGGGCACTACTTTTGGCGCCACTTGCTGCTCTTCAATAAAGGTGGCGTTCAGCAGTTCGCGCACGACCGCTTCGCCATAGCGGGAGCGGTCCATTTGTGCGGCGGTTGCCGACATCGTTGCGCGAGCCTGCGACTCCGGCGGCGCCGGGGGTGCCGCCGCAGCTGCCGCCGCAAGGCGGTCAACTGTCGGATCGACACTGGATTGTTGGGCTCGTTGCGCTTGTTGCTTGACAGTTTCGTTCGTGGCCGCACCACCGCGCGCCATCGAAGGATCGGTTTCGGGTTCTGGCTCTGATTCCGGAATGGCGGCTACGGCCCATCCGCCGGGTTCACGGTCTTCGGCCGGCGCGGGTTCTTCTGGTTCAGGGCCCTCATCGACGGCCGGCGCTGTCTGCTGTGGCGTGCGTGGCTGTGCAGCGGCCTGTAGTGCAGTTGCTGCGGCTGATTCAGGGCTCGATGGTGCCGGAGCGACAGCCGTCTGCGGGCCCGAAGACGGCGTGGATGGTGCTCCTTCTACCTTGGCGATGAACGCGGGCTCGAAGCCGAGAACGTGCACGAAAGCCTTCTTGAGGTAGTCTCCAACGCCTTCGCCTGGCGCGCTGCGCTGCTTAAGAGCTTCGACATCCCGTTCACTCGGGAACGAGAGCACAAGAATTTTGTCGTCACGCAGTTCGAGAGGCTTGGCAGTGAAGACAACCATCCAAGCCGAGCGCTTGAGCGTCTCAACGACCTCAAGAATCTCAGGCCAAGCATCTTTGACTTGCTGAATCGAGATGGGAGTGGTTCGTGGCTCGGCGGGAGCCGAGAGCCCAGAGCTGGCTGCCGGGGCCGCAGCAGCGTCACCCTGAGCGGCAGACGCTGTCTGCTCTGAAACGGACGCTGGGGCAGAAACACGTGCGGACGCAGCAGCTGCCGGTGCCGCAGGCACAGTGGTTGCGCGCGCTGAGGGCGTCACTGGTGGCGCAGCAGCCGATCCGTCACCTTCGATACCAATGCGACGCTCAAGGCGTTCAACACGCGCAAGAGCACCCCGCTGGGTGTCATCGCTCGCGGGGACCATAATGCGGGCCACCATGAGTTCAAGGTGCAGCCGCGGCGACGTGGCACCCGTCATGTCCGAGAGTGCCGCGTTGATCACATCGGCTGCGCGCGACAGCTCGGCGGCGCCTAGAGTGTGTGCCTGCTGCCCCATGCGCTCAAGCTGGTCATGAGGGATGCCGCGAAGCACTTCGGCGGCGCTGCCCGCGGTTGCTGCCACGACAATGAGGTCGCGCATCCGTTCGAGCAAATCTTCAACAAAACGGCGGGGATCTTGACCCGTCTGAATGACGCGGTCAACCGACGAAAAAGCGGCCCCGGCATCACCAGAACCGAGGGCATCGATCACTTCGTCGAGCAGCTCAGCGTGCGTGTAGCCGAGCAGTGCAACCGCACGTTCGTAGATAACGGTCTGAGTTTCAGAACCAGCGATGAGTTGGTCGAGCAGCGAGAGAGTGTCGCGCACTGAACCGCCGCCGGCACGAACGACGAGCGGCAAGACTCCTGGCTCGACAGAAACGTTTTCGCTTTCGCACAGCTGCTGAACGTAGTCGAGCATCTGGGCTGGAGGCACCAAACGGAAAGGGTAGTGATGAGTGCGCGAACGAATCGTGCCAATCACCTTGTCTGGCTCGGTCGTCGCAAAAATAAACTTCACGTGCTCCGGCGGCTCTTCCACAATCTTGAGCATTGCGTTGAAGCCCTGGGGCGTCACCATGTGAGCCTCATCGAGGATGAAGATCTTGAAACGGTCGCGGGCAGGAGCGAACACAGCCCGCTCGCGCAGGTCACGGGCATCTTCAACACCGTTGTGGCTTGCAGCGTCAATCTCGACAACATCGAGCGACCCACCACCATCTCGCGAGAGCTCAACACACGACGCACAGACACCACAGGGAGTGTCGGTCGGGCCCTCTGCGCAGTTGAGGCAGCGAGCCAAAATGCGGGCGGATGTCGTCTTGCCGCAGCCTCGAGGACCGCTAAAGAGATAGGCGTGATTGACCCGATCGGTGCGTAGCGCTGTGCGCAACGGATCGGTCACTTGAGATTGGCCGATGAGTTCAGCAAAAGTCTCGGGCCGGTATCGGCGATATAGGGCAGCAACCACGCCCCTAGCGTAGTCGTGACCGCTGACGATCCCAACGCGCCCGGAGCAAACAAGCGAAGCTCAGAGGCAGAGTTCAGAATTTTTGATCTCAACCAAACCGTTCGCCGCACACCTCCGAATCATCTCTGGTCGGCTGGTTACCGACCATCGCCACACCTGATCCGTGGCAAGCGTTACCCGAATAGACGTGCAGGGCTCCCCGGGGGGATGGAAAACCCTGCACGCACTTTGCTCTCGAGGCGAGTGGTTGGGTGGCAGCGCTCCAGTGCGCTGTCACCCCTATTCACACGCGATACCGCCTATGGGCGTCGAGAAATCTTGCAGCAGCCCGCCCGGAGCCAGTAGGAGCCATAGACCGCTCGGATCTACGAACAACTACTTTCGCGATGACCACAATTGCCCCCTCACCGCAAGGTCAACGAACGCGCTGCGCACACATCTCAACTCGAGTAGCTGCGAGAGACTCGCAGAGTGGTTAGCCCGAGCTGATGCCGCATGGATCCGACCTCGACTTCACACTAAATCGTCGCTGTGCCGCAAAGCAAGAGTCCACAAAGGGGGTCAAGAGGCCGAACTATCGGGTTACTGCGCCCACCGATTCTCGAGCGATCTGCAGCTCCTCGTTCGTCGGTACCACAAGAACCTTTATCGGGGAATCAGATGCCGACACCACGCGTTCATCTCGTCGAGCTTCAGCATTGGCGGCGGCATCCATCACGATGCCAAACGATTCAAGACCCTCAACCGTCGCGAGACGTGTGTTGGCGTTGTTCTCTCCCACCCCGGCTGTAAAGACGATCGCGTCGGCTCCGCCCAAGGCCACGAGGTAAGCACCGAGGTAGTGACGAAGCCGGTGGTAGTAGACGGCGAGCGCTGCTTGGGCTCGTTCGTCTCCGGCATCCGCTTTCGACTGAACGTCACGCATATCGCCCGTTCCCGTCAGGCCAAGCAGGCCGCTCTCTCTGTTGAGAAGGTGGTCGAGTCCGGCAAGATCCATGCCAGATCGACCGAGATGAAAGAGCACGCCAGGGTCAATGTCGCCGGAACGCGTGCCCATCACGAGGCCCTCAAGCGGCGTCATCCCCATCGATGTTTCCACGCTGCGCCCGCCATCAATGGCACACACGGAAGCCCCATTGCCAAGATGGAACACAATCAGCTTGAGATCGGCAAGATCTTTGCCGAGCACCTCTGCTGCACGCTCGGCAACATAACGGTACGAGGTGCCGTGAAAGCCATAACGACGGATGCCGTGAGTACGGGCCAGTTCCGTGTCGATCGCGTAGGTATAGGCCGCTGGCGCGAGAGTGCCATGAAATGCGGTATCGAAGATTGCCACATGAGGGACCGTAGGGAAGGTTGCTCGCGCCGCCCGAATCCCCTCAAGGTTGGCGGGGTTGTGGAGCGGGGCGAGCACCGAGATCTCTTTAAGCCGATCTTCGACCTCATCGGTGATGACGGTAGCGGCCGTGAACTCCGCTCCCCCGTGAACAACCCGGTGTCCGACAACGGCCGGATGCTCGTCTCCCAGTTCAGCCAAAATCTGACGCATTCCGTCGTGGTGGTCCGCTGCGCCTCCGCCGGGTTCCCCGATGCGTTCCACGATGCCGCCGCTATAGACGGAGCCGGATTCGGCATCCAAGAGTTCCCACTTGATGGATGACGAACCAGAATTCACTACGAAGACGGTGGTCATGCTTGCTCCTGAGCTTGTGCGGCCACGGCTTGCGCCTGAATTGCGGTGATCGCGACAGTGTTGACGATGTCTTGCACGAGGGCTCCGCGCGAGAGGTCATTGATGGGTTTGCGGAGTCCCTGCAGTACCGGCCCAATCGCGACGGCACCTGCACTGCGCTGCACCGCTTTGTAGGTGTTGTTTCCGGTGTTGAGGTCGGGAAAAACAAAAACGGTGGCGCGGCCGGCAACCTCTGAATCGGGCATTTTTGATTTGCCAACCGCAGCATCCACGGCAGCGTCATATTGGATAGGCCCATCGACAGCAAGATCGGGACGACGCTCCATGACGAGAGCGGTCGCAGCGCGAACTTTGTCGACATCCGCTCCGCTGCCCGAGGTTCCGGTGGAGTACGACAGCATGGCAATGCGCTGCTCAATACCGAACTCTTCGGCCGTTGCGGCCGACGAGATCGCGATGTCAGCCAGCTGGGCCGCATCCGGGTCAGGGTTCACCGCACAGTCGCCGTACACGAGCACGCGGTCTTCAAGACACATGAGGAACACGCTCGACACGATTGACACATCAGGTTTCGTTTTGATGATCTCGAAGCTGGGCCGAATTGTATGCGCCGTGGTGTGCGCGGCGCCCGAGACCATGCCGTCGGCAAGTCCCAAGTGCACCATCATGGTGCCGAAGTAGGACACGTCGGTGACGGTCTCGCGGGCGACATCCATCGTCATGCCCTTGTGGGCTCGCAGCTTCACGTACTCGGTAGCGAATCGGTCGCGTAGCTCTTCATCAAAGGGGCTCAGGATGCTCGCCTCCGAGATATCGAGACCGAGCTCAGCCGCGCGGCCACGCACTTCACCCTCGTCTCCCAGAATCGTGAGCTTGGCAACGCCACGGCGCAGCAGGGTGCTTGATGCCCGGAGAATACGATCGTCGCTGCCCTCCGGCAACACGATGTGTTGCGGGCGTTGGCGGGCTCGATCGAGCAGGCCGTACTCAAACATGAGCGGTGTCACGACCGTGGGCGGATGCAAGTCGAGGCGGCGCATGAGCTCGGCGGCATCCACATGTTGCTCAAAGAGCGCAAGCGCGGTATCGAACTTGCGGGGCGACTCTGCGGCCAAGCGGCCTCGCGTCTTCGTAATGGTGCGAGCGGTGTCATACGTGCCGAATGACGTACGAATCACGGGCAGTGAGACATCCAGTCCATCCATCAGGCGCTCAATCTGCGGCAAGAGATCAAAACCACCGTTCAGGATGATCCCCGCGAGCGAAGGGAACGTCTCCGACGCGTGCGCCATCAGTGTCGCCAGCAGCACATCCGATCGGTCACCGGCAACCACCACGACCGAACCCTCGATGAGACGCAGCAGCACGTTCTCCATCGTCATACCGGCCACGACAACACCGAGAGCTTCGCGCTGCAGCAGATCGGCGTCACCCCGAAGCAGTTCTCCATCAACGGCGGCAAGGAGTGAAGCAAGGCTCGGAGCAATCAGGAAACGATCTTCAGGAATCGCCCACACCGGAGTGTCGTCTCCGACCGCCGCGCTCACCCCCGTGATGATGTCGCTCAGTTGATCGGGGTCAGATCTATTAACGACAACACCCACCAACTGGGCATGGGCGGCATCCAGTTCTTGATGCGCGATCGAATACACCTGAGCCATGTCGTCGGGGCTGCGGCTTTCACCATCCTCAGACTGACCGCCTAAGACAAGGAGCACCGGGGCACCCAGATTCGCTGCCACTCGCGCGTTGTACGACAGTTCGGTTGGGCTGCCAACATCCGTGTAGTCAGAACCCACGATCACCACGACATCGCACTGCGCCTCGACAGCCTTGAACCGTTCGATAATGCGACTCAGAGCCAAGTCGGGGTCGGCATGAACATCGTCATAACCGACGCCTACGGCATCGTCATAGTTGAGGTTTACAGCCTCATGACCAAGCAGCATCTCTAAGACGTAGTCGCGTTCGTCACTCGTGCGCGCCACAGGTCGAAACACCCCCAGCCGTTTCGCTTCACGACTGAGCGTGTCGAGCAGACCGAGGGCAATCGTGGACTTGCCAGCGTGGCCCTCGATGGAGGTGATGTAAATGTTCCGCGTCACGCGTTCAGCCTACGCGTCGAACATGCTGATCAGCACAAAAGAAAAGACCCCTCGCGCACCCGCCAGAGCCCGGTTACCCTTGCTACGTTTCCGTCCTGGGGGAGTTGGCCTGGATGGCGCCACGCGAGGAGCCACTCCCAGTCTACCCAAAAATTGGGCACCACTGCGCGGCTGCCAGAGTGCGCCCATCCGCACAGATCGTCGCGCCGATCGTCGCGCCGATTACCGCTGAACCTCCGACCCCGTTATGATCACTTGAGGTTGTTTGCGTTAGCGCGTAGCAAACCTGTCAGGAGAATTCGCCTAGTGGCCTATGGCGCACGCTTGGAAAGCGTGTTGGGTGCAAGCCCTCGGGGGTTCGAATCCCCCATTCTCCGCACTGAACGATGATGTCGCACGGCGCGAACTGACGAAGGGATTGCCGTTGTCACGGAACGGCAATCCTTACGATCTGTCACCACGAGATCCTCGTCACCGGGTTATTCCGCCACGCAGTCTCTTTCATCGCGGTATCACCGCAGCTATCCTCTTTGTTGGCCCGGTCTTCGGTGTTCTTTACCTCATAGTTCTCCCCGACGGGCAGTGGCTTGCAGTTGTTGTCACACAGATTGTCGCCGTAGTGGTCGCTGTCTGCGCCAGCATCGCCTTTTTCCGCGTCGGAATCTGGCTATCCCCCGACGCTGATGTGATTAGCGAGCGTGGATTTTTTGGGCGCGTCACTCACTTCAACAAAGCCGAAGCTGAATACATTCTTCTCTCCGAGGTCTACACCAGCGACGGCTCAGAATCGCGCCCTCAGCTCACCGTGATGGGGGCCGACAATCGTCGCCTCCTCCGAATGCGGGGTCAGTACTGGGCTCCCGAGCATCTCGATACCGTTGCCGCCGGTCTGCCGATTCCCGCGACGCGCATACCCGGCACGGTATGGACCAGCGAAGTGCGTGAAGACTACCCCGAGTCTCTCTACTTCTTCGAACGGCATCCCACCGCCTTTGTTGTGGCCGCCATTGGAGCAACCGCCGGCACTGCAGCAACCCTCATGCTCGCACTAGCCCTTGTGCGGATGCTCAGCACGTAGGCCTCGGGGCCACTAGCTAGCACCCGCAAACACACGAGCCGCGCCATCCGTCACCGTCAAAGCGGATCGGGAAGACGCGGCTCAGTGCCGTACGGGGAACTTAGCTCTTGACCGAACCGCTCATCAGGCCACCGATGAAGTACTTGCCAAGCACGATGTACACAACAAGCGTGGGTAGCGATGCCAGCAGAGCACCCGCCATTGCCGCACCGTAGTTGGCGAGCTGGGCACCCTGAGCAAGGTTATTAAGCGCGAGCGAGACGGGCCCCTCGTTTTGGTTCGACAAGAACAGCGCGAACAAGAAATCGTTCCATGCCGAGGTGAACTGCCAAATAATCGTCACGACAAAGCCCGGAAGCGACAGCGGCAAAACGATGCTGCCGAACGTGCGCAGCATCCCCGCGCCATCCATGCGAGACGCCTCCATGAGCTCATGAGGAATGCCAGCGTAGTAGTTGCGGAAAATCAACGTACAGATCGGCAAACCATAGATCACGTGCACAACTAACAGCGTCGACACATCGCTCGGCAGGCCCAGACTCGTCTTCATTTGCACGAGCGGCGTCATGATCGCCTGGTAAGGAATGAACATTCCGAACAGGATGAACGTGAAGACGACATCCGCGTAGGGGAAGCGCCAGCGTGCAAGGACAAACCCATTCATCGCGCCCAAGAATGAGGCGATGAGAGCGGCCGGAATCGCGAGCAAGAACGTGCGACCGATGGATGCCGACAGGGCGTTCCAGGCGAGCGACCAGTTGTCGAAGCCAGTGGGCCCGCCTTCGAGCGCGGGCTCCCATGGCCAACGAACGGGCAACCCCCACGAGGTGGCGGGGTTCACGTCCTGCGGCGGCTTGAGACTCGTCACGATCAGCACGTAGACGGGCATAAGCACGATAACGAGGAACAGGATGAGCAGTACGTATTTGACAGTGCGCGTCATTCCGGCGCGAACACGAATCGACGACTGCTGCGGCATTCCCGAAGAGCGGGAGTTCGCGGATGTGCCGGGCTTCTTATCGAGTCCAGTGTCGACACTCATCGTTGCCTCTTCTCTGCGCGGGCAGTGTAGATCAGGTAAGGAACGATCACGACGGCAACAAAGAGCAACAGGATCGTCGCAATCGTGGCCGACTTGGCGTAATCGTTAGAGGTCAAAGCGACCCAGAGGTAGGTTGCGGGAACCTCGGTCTGGTAGATCGACTTCGTGATGGCCATGATGAGGTCGAATACCTTCAACGACATGTGACCGACGATGATGAGGGCGGAGAGCGCAACGGGGCTGAGCTGCGGGAAAATCACGTAGCGGTAGAGCTTCCATTCGGTTGCGCCATCCATGCGGGCGGCTTCACGCAGCTCTTCGGGAATGCCGCGGAAGCCCGAAAGGAAGAGGGCCATAACGTAGCCGGCAAGCTGCCAGATGGCGGGTAGGGCGATCGCCGCCATGCCCCAGCCGGGTTCGTTCCACCAAGCGTTCTGCAGAAAGTCGAGACCCAGATTCTCGAAGACGCGGTTGAGTCCGGATGCCCGATCGCCTTCAGCGCTGTTGAGCAACCAGCGCCACACGACACCGGATGCCACGAACGAGATCGCCATGGGGAACAAGAACACAGAGCGGAAAACGCCCTCAGCGGTGACACCCTTGTCGAGCATCCACGCCCACAAGAATCCGAAAATCATGGTGCCGCCGATGAAGAACACGGTGAATACACCAAGGTTCTGAAGCGAGTGGATGAAGCGTTCCTCAGCGAAGAGCGCGAAGTAGTTGTCGAAACCTACGAACTCGGTTGCAGGAACAAGGCTGCTCCTATTGCTGAGCGACACCGAGATGTTGGCGCCGATCAGGCCGTACACAAATATCCCAAGAACAACAATCGTGGGGGCTATCAACAGGAGCGGTGGCCCCCAGTTTTTGTATCCTTTTTTCACGCGCGAGCTCCTTGGTTTGCACGGTAGTAGTGGGTGGGGGCTGTACGCCCCCACCCACTGATATCTCGTAGTGCTAGTTAGCCTTGAGCCTTGTCCGCTGCGGCAACGAGGCCAGAAAGCAGCGAAGCAGCATCGCGGTCAGCGCCGAACTTGCCGATAGCCGAGGAGATGTCTCCCGACCAGGCAATGCTTGCGGCTGCACCGTGAGCAAGCGAGCTCACTACGGTGTCTTCACCGAAGGAGGTGATCGCGGTCTGCTGGTACGCGGGGTAGTCAGCAGCAACCGTGTCGGTACGAGCCGGGATCGAACCCTTAGCAAGGTTGAACGCCTTCTGGCCCTCAGCCGAGCTGATCGTCGTCAGCCAGTCGATGGAAGCAGCCTCGTGAGGAGCACCTACCGGAAGAGTGAACGAGTCAGCGAGAAAGTCGAATACTCCGTCGGTTCCGGGGGTAGCCCAGGTGGTGTACTCGTTGTCGTAAGTCCAGCCAGCCTGCTGGAATGCAGACTCAGCCCAGTCACCCATGACGTTGTACCCGGCGTTGCCGTCGAGAACGATCTGCGTTGCAGCATCCCAGTCGAGGCCAGCGAAGTCGCTGTTGGTGTATTCGAGCAGCTCGCCGTAGTGGCCGATCGCGGTCTCGACTCCAGCGTCATCCCATGCGGTGTCACCGGTCCAGAGGCCCGAGTAGCCCTCTGCGCCAAGGTCAGCGATGAGAACGTTTTCGAAGAGCTGCATCTGAGTCCACTCGGTACCGAGAGCGAGAGGAGTCTCGACTCCGGAATCCTTGAGCTTCTTCAGATCAGCGAGCCAGGCATCGATGTCAGCGGGAGCGGCCATCGGGTCGATGCCCGCATCCTTGAGCACCTGGGTGTTGGCCCAGACGACGTTCGCGCGGTGGATGTTGCTGGGTACGGAGTAGATGGCGCCGTCAACGGTGATGCGCTCGATCAGGCTCTCGGGGAAGACGTCGGTGAGGCCGTTCTCTTGGTAGAACGAGCTCAGGTCTTGAAGCTGGCCGGCGTTGATGTAGTCGGTCAGTTCTGCTCCGGCGTGAGCCTGGAACGTGTCCGGCGGGTCATTCGACTCGAGGCGCGATGCGAGAGCGGCCTTCGCGTTCGAGCCGGCGCCGCCTGCAACTGACGCGTTGATGAACTCGATGTCGGGGTTCTGCTCGTTGAAGACCTTGACGAGAGCGTCGAGACCGACCTTTTCAGATCCTGAAGCCCACCAAGTAAATACCTCAACTTGGTCTGCGTTTTCCGGGTCAGAGCCGGTGTCGCTTGAGCAGCCTGCAAGAACGAGGCCTAAGGCCACCGCCCCTGCGATAATGGAAAGTGGCTTACGCATTCTGTGTTCCTCCATTGGAAAGTGAGTGCTGTTCCGTTCAAGAAGTGAATCGGACCTCCACCAGTAAAGTACCTAGGCCTTGGGTTTGACAAGTGAACGCATCAGATTTCGTAAGAATTTGTTGGTTACGATTTGGCAACAGCGAAGAATTGAGCGGATGGTCATCGGTGGCTTCATCCCGAATGCACCCCAGAAAAGCCCGGAAAATCGGGGAACTAGCGTGACGATTCGCCCAATCTGCGGCGATTGCAAGAGCCCACAGCGGCCGCGCGACTAGCGTCGTTTGAGAGTGGAAAAAATACCCCGAAGCACTTCGCGCACGACGGTCTGTCCAGTTCGTGAACCCAAGACGTCGCCGAGAACGTTCGTATCTTTGCGTGCTGGAGTGCGGGATGTCGTGCGACGGGAACTCGAAGAGGTCGTCGTCTTGTTCAGGTCCTTCAGAGCGCGCTCATAGTCAGCTTGCACCTTCGCTTGCTCTTTCGCCCGCGCTTGGGCGACCTTCTCGGCTTGCTGCGCAGCATCTTCCGCGTCCTTAGCGGACTCGGCCGCCGCATCCGCTTCTGCTGCCGCATTCATTTTCGCTGCAAGAATCTCGCGAGCTGATTCACGATCAACCGCAGTGCCGTAGGTGGCCATCAGTGGGGATGCCGCGACGGCGACCTCCATGACGGCGGCATCCGTGGGAGACATCGACCCTTGCGGTGCGCGCAATCGAGTCCAGGCAACCGGAGTCGGTGCACCCTTCTCGTTCATGACCGTGATGATCGCCTCTCCCGTCGCGAGTGTCGTCAACACCTCAGCGAGGTCGTAGCCTGACGTCGGATACGTCGAGACCGTGGCCTTGAGAGCCTTAGCCGAATCAGGAGTGTGCGCGCGCAGCTGGTGCTGGAAGCGTGACCCAATCTGAGCAAGAACGTCACCCGGAACGTCCTTGGGAGTTTGCGTGACAAACACCACGCCGACCCCCTTCGATCGAATCAAGCGCACCGTCTGCGTGATAGACGCGATGAAATCTTTCGACGCGTCGTTGAACAACAAATGTGCTTCGTCGAAGAAGAACACCAGTTTGGGTTTGTCTATATCGCCGACCTCTGGCAAGTCATTGAAGAGATCTGCCAGCAGCCACATCAAGAACGTCGAGAACAGCGCAGGCTTGTCGCCCACTCCGGGAATCTCGAGCAAGCTCACAATTCCTGCACCGCTAGAGTTCGTGCGCAAGAAAAGCGACGTATCAATCTCTGGCTCGCCAAAGAAATCATCAGCGCCCTGGTTGGCAAAAGCGACCAGTTCGCGCAGAATGACCCCGGCAGTCGCCGAAGACAAACCGCCAAGATTCTTGAGTTCGGCCTTGCCTTCGTCACTCAGGAGCCACTGCACAACCGCCCGAAGATCGCTCAAGTCGACCAGCGGCAACCCCGCCGTGTCCGCGTAATGAAAGATCAACCCGAGGCTTGACTCTTGAGTGTCGTTAAGACCCAACACCTTCGACAGCAACAGCGGTCCGAAGCTCGAAACAGTTGCCCGGATAGGAACGCCCGTGCCCATCCCGCCCAGAGTGAAATACTCAGTCGGAGATGCCACAGCCTGCCAGTCTTGACCGATCGACGTGGTCCGCTCCAGCAACTTCTCACTCGACGTGCCCGCCGTGGCGATCCCGGAAAGATCGCCCTTGATGTCGGCCGCAAAGACGGGAACCCCCGCAGCCGAAAGCTGCTCAGCCAGCACCTGCAACGTCTTCGTCTTGCCTGTCCCTGTCGCTCCCGCCACAAGACCATGACGGTTCAGCATTCCTACGGGGATGCGAACCGGCACATCCGCGAGCGCATCGCCGTTGACGAGCGCCCCCATTTCAAGCACCTCGCCCTCGAAGGCATAGCCGTCGCGAATTATCGCGACCTCTTCAGCAGTCAAAGGACCGTCGCCGGAACTCATGGATACCGACTCAGACACATCGGCAGGTGCTTGCTCGGCGGCACGCGCGGCCTTCTCCGAAGCGAGTTCAGCAGCCGCGAGCGCAGCCTGAGCCTCGGCCAAAGCCTTCTTTGCTGCCTCTACTTGGGCTGCGGCATCGGTCATGCGTCTAGCCTACGGAGAGACCGCCGTAACGACCATCGATTCGGGGAAGTGAGCGTGTACTAAGTTTTACTCTCCGCCGACAGCTTGCGGGCAAAAGGCGCCCACAGAATGACGGCGATACCGATTCCCACGAGTGCCCCACCGATAGTGTCGCTGAGCCAGTGAGCGCCCAAGTAGGTGCGACTCAGAATCATCAGAATCGTGTAAATTACGCCGACAATGATGACCCACCGACGTTGCAGAAGCAGAATCAGCACGACGGAGAGCGTGGCCGCATTGGCCACATGCCCCGAAGGGAATGAACCGAAGTCAGAAGTGACAAGAATCTGATCGGGGCGTGCGCGACTGAAGAGCGACTTGAGCAGTTGAACCACTCCCGCACTAATAGCGGAAGCAGCCAAAAAGTACACAGCTGCCCAGCGGCGTCGAGCGAGGAAGAACGCGAGCGCACCCCCTAGAGGCACAACGAACACCCCGAACCATCCACCGCCTAGAAAGTTCATCACCAATGCCGGGTCCGTGAACACATCCGCTCGGATGCGGAGGAAGTCGTCGAGAACAAGCTGGTCGAGACTGAGCGGCGTGCTGCGGGTAGCAATCAGCGCTCCGAGAAGCACCGCGAGAACTACCGCGCTGATCCCACTAATAAGCGGCCACCGGGTTGTAATACGGCGCGCATCCGCGTGCGAGATCTCATTTTCCACACCATCACGCTAGCGGCTCGACCTCGGCGAGTCCCGTGAACACGCAGCACCGTGCTCATCGACTGATGCTTAGATCCTCTCCCTGTGCGTTAGCGAGAGAGTGCAGGCACAGTCCGCGGACGCACTACCGTCCACATAACCACGATCGAAACGATAGCTGTGCTCCCCATCACAACACCCATCGGGATGGCATTGGTGATTCCGAAGGCGCCAACAATGGGCGAGGTCAGTCCGGCAAGGCCGAAGTTCACTGCACCCAGAACTGAAGCAGCTGTGGCTGCTTCTCCCCCATGATTAGCGAGAGCCAGAACTTGCGTACACGGGAACGAGAAGCCACACGACATCACGAAGAAGAAGAGCGGGATGAGTACCGTAATGAGCCCGCCGTTGACGATGTCAAGAAACACAATGGTTGAGGCCGACAGCAAAAGCATGACTCCTGAGCCCGCGAGGATCCATTGTGGCCCGATGAAGCGCATGAGGAACGCACTCGTCTGCACACCGATCACGACGCCAATTGAATTGACAGCGAAGACAAGCCCGAACGCTTGGGGATCAAGGCCATACACGTTCTGAAGCAGGAACGGCGATGATGCAAGATAGGCGAAGAGACCGGAGAAAGTCATTCCCGCGATCACTGCGGTGCCCACGAACACTCGGTCGGTGAACAGCGATTTGTAGCGCTCACGAGCAGTCGCATGGCCAAGATCGCGGCGACGCGCAGCCGGGAGAGTCTCGACGATGAAGAATGAAGCGGCGAGCAAGACGAGAGTCGAATAAATCGCGAGAAATACGAACATTCCGCGCCACGGCGTGATCAATAGGATTTGTGAGCCGATTAGCGGCGCAAGAATGGGGGCAAGCCCCTGCACTAGCGCGAGTCGCGACAGCATTCTCACCAGAGGTAGACCGCCGAAGAGATCACGCACGACCGCCATCGCAACCACCGCGCCTGCCGCGGCACCCATGCCTTGAATAAGGCGGAAGACAAACAGTAGTTCAACATTCGCGGCCACGGCGACCCCAAGGCTCGCCAGGAGGTGAACCGTTGTGGCCACGATTAGCGGCAGGCGACGACCGAGTCGATCGCTGAGCGGGCCCACGATGAGCTGCCCAAGCGCGAAACCCAGCGTTGTCGCCGTCAGCGTGAGCTGAACGATCGCTGCCGTCGTATCAAGATCGGCCTCGATCAGCGGGAATGCTGGCAGATAAAGGTCGACCGTAAATGGTCCAAGAGCGGTTAGCGCTCCCAGCACCAGTACGTAAACAAGACGCTGACGCGCAGAAAGAGAGTCACCCGGGTGAACAACGGTAGTCAAGCGAATCCTAGCTAAAAGAGAGGCCCGAGGGCCGCGACAAAAGATGCCCGCGACCTTGAGAGCCTACCCAGCTTATGCCTCCTTGAGCGCAAGCCAGGACTTTCCGAACAGTGGAGTAACTGCTGCAATAACGTAGACGACTACCGCGCCGATGAGTACGGGAGTGAGACCCCAGACCTCCACTGTGGTGCCCGCAAGCAGGCTACCGAGGGGCATTCCCGCTGTGACCCCGGTAGTCAGCGTTCCGAGCACTCGAGCCCGAATCGCACGAGGCACAATCTCATAGAGCGTCGCAGAAAGAAGCGGATTGAGGGATCCCGCTGCGAGCCCCGCAGTGAGCATTGCCGTGAGAACTGCTACCGGCGGCAGCTCGGCGAGAATTGCCAGGTAAGGAACTGGCCCGGCAATAAGGAAGCCACCAACAAGAAGCGCACGACGAGGTAGCCGATGACCGAACTGTGCAAATAGCAAGGCTCCGGCGAGTGCCCCACCGGCGAAACAGCCCATGATGAGACCCAAAAATGATCCATCAGGCGTCACCGAACGTGAATAGACCGGGAAGAGCACGAGGAACCCTGCCGCGTCGATGAGGTTCGTGACGACGACAAGAGCAACCACGCTTCGAATGATCGGCGTCTTTGCCACGTAGCCGATACCGTCAAGAAACTGTGCCCACATGCTCGCTGGGCCGCTCACTTCGCTCGACACGGCATCCGATGCGCGTGCGCGAGGGAGCACAACTCCGATCAACAGCGCAGAAATTGCAAACGTGATGGCGTCCACAAAGAGCGAGTTAAGCGCGCCAATTGACACCAGAAGAATGGATGCTCCCGCTGCGCCCAGAAGCGTAGCGGATCGAGAGATTGCTGAGCTCGCCGCGGTCGCTCGCGTCAAGACGATGCCAGCGTCGTGCGCGAAGTCGGGGACGAGCGCCTCTTTCGCCGTCCGACCTGGCGTGTCCAGTAGCCCACTGAGAAAGACAAGGAGCAAGAGCAGCCCGAAGGGCATTCCCGAGGTCAATGCCAGGACGGGGATCGCCAAGACTGTTACCCCGCTCGCGATATCCGCCACCACTGCCGCACGACGGAATCCGAAACGGTCGACAAGAACGCCACCGAGGGCTCCTCCGATAATCATGGGAACGGTGGCGAACGCGCCTGCCACGCCAGTTGCCGCTACCGAGCCGGTGAGCTCGAGAACGTACAGCGGAACCACGATCACCGTCACTGCGTTGCCGACGAGGGATAACCCGTGAGCGACGAGAAGCACGATCAGCGGAAAGGAGGCGAAACGGCTCCGCTCAACGAGGGGTGTCTGTTCGGAAGGTTGCGGTGTTGTCACGGTCGTCTCACGGCGTGTGAGATGAGGTACACGGGCTCTGCTTCTGGTCGTTCGCGGTCGCTTCGCGCGTGCCATTTAGTCAGCACGGCATCTATTTCCTGCCGCGCCTCTGCCAGTTCACTTGCGCTGAGGAAGGCCACCATGTCGGTGAAGCCGACGGCGTCGATCCAGTCTGCAGATAACTCGTGCTCGCGCTCTATCGCACGATGCAACTCTCCCGACATGACGTCGATCGCTTGGTGCCGCAACTGATTGTTCGCATCTCGATACTCAGGTGTTGCCTCTGAACTGGCATGACTAAATTCCGTGAACTCGTGGCTAGCGCGCCACCACGTCTCACGACGGTCGCCCGATGCACCTTCAGCAAGCTCGATAAATCCTCCCGAGGCGAGCGCCTTCAAGTGGTAGCTCACGCTGCCGGCAGATTCGCCGAACTGGGCTGCGAGCATTCCCACTGTGGCCGGGCTTGTCACGCGCAGTTCCCCGAGGAGCTTCATGCGCAAGGGATGCGCGAGGGCTCTCATCCTCGTGATGCTATCGAGGGGAATAGAACTCTCTCGGGGGCTGGCGTCTTCTGCGGTCATAGCTCAACAATAACTACACAAGAACTATTGTGCAATGAGTCTTGTGGGTTATTAGTCGGAGCGATTCTGTTCAGCATAAAGTCGCGCATAGACCCCATCGACCGCAATCAACTCGCTGTGAGTTCCGCGCTCGACGATGGCCCCGGCCTGAACGACAAAAATTACATCGGCCGAACGGACTGTCGAGAGCCGGTGCGCTACAGCAATCGTTGTGCGCCCCCGGGATGCCGTATCCAGTGCGCCCTGAACAGTGCGCTCCGAAATCGAATCCAAAGCGCTAGTCGCCTCATCTAGAATCAGAACACTCGGGTCTTTCAACAACACGCGCGCGATCGCGATGCGCTGCTTTTCACCACCCGAAAGCCGGTAGCCGCGCTCCCCCACGACAGTGTCATAACCGGCGGGGAACGACATGATCGTGTCATGGATGTTGGCGGCACGCGCCGCCGCCTGGACTTGCTCAGTCGTGGCGTCGGGTCGCGCATACGACAGGTTCTCCGCGATGGTGGCATGGAAGAGGTAGGTCTCTTGACTGACTATGCCGATGTTGCGAATCAGTGAGTCCTGGGTGAGATCACGTACGTCATCACCGGCGAACAGTACCCGGCCGCCACTCGCTTCATGCAGTCTCGGAATGAGGTAAGAGACGGTCGTCTTACCCGCCCCGGATGGCCCAACGAACGCCGCATACTGTCCGGGTTCAATCGCGAAGCTCACAGAATCAAGAGTGGGTTTAGTGGATGAGTCGGCATCCGGGTAGCGGAAGGTCACGTTGTCGAAGGCGACAGCTCCGAGCGCACCATTTCGCACTTCGTGCGCATCAACTTTGTCGACGATGGCGGGCGTGAGATCGAGGTATTCAAAGATGCGCGCAAAGAGCGCCGACGAAGTTTGGAGATCGAGAGCGACCCGCATGAGGCCGAGGAGCGGGAACATGAGCCTCGCCTGTACGGTCGTGAATGCAACTATTGTGCCGGCGGTCACGTCAACACCCCCGGTAATCAGATACGCGGCCACCATGTAGACGATCGCAGGGATGACGGAGAGAAAGATGTTGACCGTGGCGAAGAACCATTGACCACTCATCTGTTGACGAACTTGCAGCCCAATTTGTTGCCGGTTTTCGTCAGAGTACCTCTGGGTTTCCACTTCTTGCTGATTGAAGCTCTTAGAGAGAAGGATTCCTGAGACACTCAACGACTCTTGCGTGATCGCAGTCATGTTGCTCAAAGACTCTTGCGTCTTAGTTGCTATCCGCGCGCGGATCTGGCCCACACGGCGCTGGGCAATCACGATTCCCGGCAGCACAATGATGGCCACGATGGTGAGCTGCCAGCTCAAGACGAGCATGCTGACGAAGGCAGCGATAACCGTAACCGTGTTTCCGATCACGCTCGAGACGGTGTTGTTGAGAACACCGGCAACCCCACCGACGTCATTCTGGAGTCGTGACTGAATAACTCCTGTTTTGGTGCGGGTGAAGAATGCGAGCTCCATCCGCTGCAGTTGGTCGAATAGTCGCACACGCAGCGCTCCCATGACTTTGTTTCCTACCGTGGCGGTGAGATAGGTCTGCCACACGCCGAGGGCCGCCGAGGCAATCCAGAGCCCGACCATAATGCTCACGAGCTGGGTGAGCACTGGGATGTTGGGGGCTCCTGATGGAGGGAACAGACCCTCATCGAACGCTTGCTTCGTGAGAAGTGGGGGAAGCACACTTATCGCGGCGCCAATGAGCACGAGCGTGACAGTAAGGATGAGTGTTGCGCGGTGTGGTTCAAATAGTCGAGCAATGCGACGAAGAAGGTGGGGGATTTTTGGTGCATTTGCATTCTCTGCTTTTTGGGCAGAGTAATCGCCACCACTCACTCGGCCTCCTCGCCGGGGGCCACCTCCTACTGTGCTCATTCTTCGAGAATAGTTCTCCGCACCCCCGTTAACGGCCAATCGCACAGCGCATGAATGCGCTGTGCGAGAAACCGTTGAGGAGTTCGGTGGGCAGCCGAGGCTACCCACCGAACGGTCAGGATCAGCTGTCGCGAGCTACCGAACGTCGTCGCGCAATGCTGAACGCTACGAGCACCAATCCGACCTGCAGGAACCCGAGTCCTGCGAGCGTCGGAGCCATTGTGCTCGAGCCTGTGAACGCCAAAGTAGGCAGGTCGATTGAGGCTGGAGTGGTGGGCGGCCCCTCAGGCGGAAGTGGGAGGGTCGGCAGGTCCGTGGGCGGCGTCGGTGCTGGCGGCTCCTCCGGAGGAAGCGGGAAGGTGGGCAGGTCGCACTCTTCAAGAGTGACTTCTCCCCTGGCGCTCAAGGTCTTTGCCGCATTCACTATCGACACCGTGTACGAGGAACCATTCGGCACATTCTTGAATTCAAGGGCACGAGTTGGCGAATCAGCTTCGAAGGTGACCGGAGCCACAGCCTTGAGTGCCGCGCCGGTCGACTTCTCAACGATGCTGACTGTATAGGTCTGGCCGACCGCGAGTTCTTTGGCCGACACCGCGACTGTGGAAGCTCCGAGGAGATTGCACTCTGCCTGCATAATCATCACGATCGGGTGCTCGGGGCACGGCGCGAGGTACGTATCCGCAGCGGCAGTCACGGTCGGAGCGGACTTAGCATCCATCACCACAACTCGATAGTTGCGCTCGGTTTCAAGATCAGTGAACGTGAACCTCTGAGCGTCGCCCGTTGTGGAGTCGAGCCGGTAAGCATCACCAACAGCCACGTTGTCCTGCAGCAGCGTCACGGTGTACTCACGACCAATGGCGTAGTTGGAGACCGCGGCGGTAATCGATGCTGCTCCTCCCGGAGCCGTGCACTGCTCAGCCGCCAGCTCGATGGTGGTCTCGCTGGTCGCGCACGGAACAAGCACGACGGTTGCGGCGCTCGTGTAGTCAGGCTGAAGAGCATCGGAAACAGTCGCGGTGTAGGCGCCCGGAGCCATACCCTTTATAGTCGCGTCGAAGCGATCGGTCGTCGCGAGATAGCTACTTTCACTAAACACCGGCCTCATTTCCGTATCGGTGACCGCGATGTTGTAGCTGCGTCCTGGGACGAGGCCCTCAACAGCGATAGTGATCTGGCCTTCAGCATCCGTCGACACGGCGTTACACTGGGTCGCCGAGAGCACTGGCTGAGGAATCACTTCGGGGCAGGGCAAGAATGTGTGCGTGCTGCTCTGAAGGGGCTGAGCATGGGGCTGCTCGTTCGTGTCTATGACAGTTGCGTAGTAGCTGGCCGACGGTGTCGCAGGCGAGTTGTAGGAACCGGTCGCGGCGTTTGCTGTAAAGGTGTGACTGTCGACGACAGCTTGTGAGTTCGCGTTGACAATATCAATGCGGTACGACCGTCCTAGAGCGAGGTCACTGACATTGACCTTAATGGACGCGCCTTCGCCGGGGACAGTGCACTCATTCGCGACAATTGCGATTCCGGCAACGACCGGGCAAGCAATTGTGATGACGCTCTTGCATGCCATCAAGTCACGGTTCGTGGTGTCGGTAATCGTCACTGTGTACGTCAACCCGGCAGCGAGTCCGCTCCAGGTATAGCTGCCAGCGCTTTGAGTGGGTGTGTACCTCACTGTCTGCGGCGCGCGCACACCATCTTCAAGTGTCAGCTCGTACTGACGATCGGCGACCAATCCAGCGAAAGTCGCGGAAATGTCAGTAGAGCCACCAGGAACTTCACAACTGGTTGCCGAAACATCAGTAATCACTGGGGCCGAGCACGGCTGTGAAGTTTTGGTCCAAGTGCGGTTCCAACTGGGGTGGTTGGGGTTGTTCCACGCCGTAACCGACGCCGTGAATGCGTGGGCGTCGGTGGAATTGGGGAAAGCAAAGAACTGCGAACCGCTCTTGCTGAACGGAACTACTTGCTGTTCACCGCCGTCAAGCTGGAACTTAATGAGGTTCTGTTGGCCTTGGCCCGAACCGCTTGCGTCGTAGTAGAGAGCCGTGACGGTGACGCCTTCACACGTAACTTCGATGCTCGGTGTGTGAGCCTCAGCCGCGGAGGAAACTGAGGCGACAGCCAAACCCGAACCCACAACAAGGGCGAGTGCGACTATGGCGGCAATGCCACGGGTATCTCTCAACGACCAACGCTTGCGCCGTTGTCCAGTAATCTCATCGAATCGGGGGCTTCGATTTGCGGCGCGCCAACGCACCAAAAACTTATTCACTTCGGGTTTCGCTCTCGGGTAACGAGCGACCGGGAACAGATCGAACTAAAGCGCTCGGGGACGCGTTAGGCCGGCGGGGGATTCCGGGTAGCTCTATCGGGTGGTGTCACACGTTCGGGGGTCAAGAGTGCGACGTGCCCATTATGGGGGGTGCTCATGAATGAGTGCAAGCCCGACGCGCGAGGGAGTAGTCTATGACTCTCTCGCCACCTACCCGAACAGGCGAGAACTACGAACTTCATCGAAACAAGCGTTTCGAAGGGGGAGCATAACAATGGCGATAGCGGACGTGAGGGAGCTACGACGCGCCTTTGACGCCGCTCACTCCAGCGGAGATTTCTCTCTCGCCCTGCACGAAATTCACGAAGCCTGGCCACTCTTCGTGGATACCTCAGGAGCATCCCTCCGCCTGATGCTTGATTCGACTCCCCACGATCTTTGGCACAGCGACCCGTGGCTCATCACGTGCTATGCAGCAAGCTTCCGCTCAGCAGACGCCGCGAGCCGCACGGCTGCCCTCCCCTACTTTGAAGCAGCGCTGGCGCTGCTCACACCGGAGACTCCGGCATTCGTCCGCGCCACCGTGTACGTACGTTATGCGACAGCGCTGCGGTCTCTCGGCCGACTCAACGATGCTTTCGCCGCGATTGCTACTGCTAGCTTGATCGCCGAAAGTCAAGACGTGATCCCGCTCGCCCGCCGCATTCCGCTCACGGCCGAAATAGCGTTGCAGCGTGGCGCGGTCTCACTCCACGCCGGAGACTTCGATCGAGCAAAAATCGACTTACGGCTAGCCAGTTCGTTGGCAGAAACAAGCCTTAGCGTCGCCAACCAGCTTGAGGTTTTCGGATGCCTCGCGCTCATCCAACTGCTCTTGGGTGACTTCGAGCATGCTCTGAACTACGTCGCTCGAGCCGAATCGACTGGCGCGAGCCCCGCCCTGCGCGGTAGCCACTTCAACGCGCCCGCTCTCATCACCGATCTCGTGGTGAGAATTTACCAGCGCGGCAGCGACGGCCTCACACCCCTAGTCACCATTGTCAGAGAGGCTACCGCCGATAGCGACTGGGAGCCCCTCGGCCTCTACGCTCACGCCTTCGTTGAGCTCTTTGATGCGCACCCTCACGAAGGCCTCGAGCACTTGCGTCAGGCTCAGCTCGCTCTTGATGGCTGGCAACCGTCCGGCTTCGTCGCGTCAGAAATCCGCGGTTTGAGAACGGCGGCCTGTGCGCAGCTTGGCGATAGCGGTGCCGCCTGGGATGCCCTCGATGGGTTCACCCCCACGCAACACCACACCGTCTGCCCGGCCCGTCTGGTCGCACACCTACGATTCGTCACTGGCGACGCGCGCGGCGCTCTCGATGCAATACGCGAGTGCGAACTACTCGGTGATGCGCATTCCAGCAGAAACCTGACCGACGTCTATCTCCTCAAAGGAGCAGCCCACCTTGCACTCGGCAGTCAGGATCAATCGGACGTCGCGTTTGATCGCGCGCTTCGCCTAGCCGCGCGAAACCGGATGCACAGCCCTTTCAGGCTTGTGCCCAGCGAGGCAGTGCAAGATATGCTCACCCGTGCAGCATCACGGAGTCAGGACGCTGACGTGAGAGCCCTCATCACACGCCTTGATGGTCTTACCGTGCTACTCCCCGCCCGTGACTCACATACTCTGAGCGACCGCGAACGAGCAATAGCTCGCGAACTCGTGCGAGGTCGCAATTCTGCGGAGATTGCGGAAACACTGTTCATTTCGGTGAACACCGTGAAGTCTCACCTCAAGAGCATTTACCGCAAGCTTGGTGTCACTTCGCGTGTCGAGGCAATCCACAAGTCCCGCGAATTAGGCCTCCAGGTGGATATCACCCTTGACTAACCCTCCATTCACCCCCGAGGCAGTTGCTGCACCCGTGTCGCATCGATAGATTAGGTAGACCACTTCCGCTAGCCCCGCTTTCTTTGCGCGCCTAGCGGTCTCGTGCCGAAACATCCGCCTCCGGAACCTGATCCCTGGTGTCAACGGATTTGGCACGTTGGTGGGGCGCTCGGCTGGTTACCAAGCGCCCCACCCCCTCTTCTGCTGGTTCTTTATCGCGGTCGCCCCGCGAACCACTTACGAGTGACTATGACAGCGATAACGGGACCCAATGCGGCCTTCTGCACGCTCAGCTGAGGCAATCTTCGGGTGCCCCTTACTGACTCACACAGGCGATACCATCTGTCTCGTTTCCCACTACTGCGGAATGTGGGCGTGTCGGCCGTCTGTTGTGAGGATGGTGAGCACCTCAACGGGCATCTGGCTATGGGTGCCTATGGCGTGCGGGATCATGGTCGAGAACTCGGCCGCACTTCCCGCCTCAACGACGATGAGTCGGTCTCCGAGTCGGAGTTCGGCAGTTCCGGTAAGCACGGTAAACCAGTCGCGCCCTGGGTGCACACCCGCCTCTTCCGTGCTGGCAGCACGGGTGGTGATCCGCATTTTTGCCACGGTCAGGCCGTTCGGGGCGCGGTTGCTGGCGAGCGTCCACATTGTCATCCCGCGCAGGTCGTCATGATGGGGGCGGATGATGACGTCAGCATCATCCGCAAGCTCTATGAGTTGATCCAGGCTGGTGTCGAGCGCTCGAGCTATGGGAATGAGCTGATCAAGGGCGATTCGACGCGAACCCGTTTCGATCCGGCTGAGGTTCGAAGGACTGAGGAAGCTTCGTGCTGCGAGGGTGTCCAAGGACCACCCTCGGGAGCGCCTCAATGCCCTGATTCGTTGCCGAACTAGCCGGTCCACATCATTTTCTTGCTGCATAGACAAGATTGTATGCCCGGAACGCAGGGGCCTTCTACGCTGGTCAGATGACGGTTCACTCGCACACTCACGCCCTCGCCGACGCCGCGCTTCTCCCGCAGCTGCTAGCGCTGGACGCAATCATCCATGCGTCTCTCACCGACCAGGCAATCAATATCGCGTCGAGGCACGCGACCAACGTCGAGAGCATCATTGATGTTGGCGCCGGTACCGGTGCCGGCACTTTCGCGCTCGCAGCGAAGTACCCCAGCTCGCACATTGTTGCCGTCGACGCCGACAACGGCATGCTGATGGAGGTGCGTCGCCGGGCACAGCACAAAGCACTCCTTTCCCGCATCAACACCGTTCGCGCTGACATCGAGGCTGATGAGTTTGATGCTGGTGTCGCCGACCTCATCTGGTCGTCCAACGTGATGCACGAGGTTTCCGATCCGTCGGCGGCGTTTGCAAATATGATGCGGAGTCTGCGAGGGGCCGGTGTTCTGGCGATTGTCGAGATGGACGGACCTCCCTTGGTTCTCCCGTCTCAGTACGCATCGCTCGAAACGGCGCTCCGGGGAGCAGCCGGAGGAGATGGCGCCGCGCCGGAATGGTCCGGAGCGATAGCGGATGCAGGCTTCCGCCTTGTCGAGACCCAGTCAGTCCGAAGCGATCAGATCTATCCCGCAGACGGGCTCGGAGGCGCATATGCAGCCCTAGAACTACGTCGTTTAGCGCAGCACGCGCTCCCGTCGCTGACCACAGACGCCATAGCTGAGCTTCGCGGCCTTGTTCTCGACCTGAACGGCCGCCATGAGCTGCTCGATCACGTACATATCCGCGGAACACGCACCGTCTGGATTGCACGCCGCCCCTGACCGCCACTCCGTCGGTGCACTGCCTATCTTTATCGTCAGTAACATCACTGCGCCAAGCCGTGGATCGGTGAAGGTCTTCGCCCTCAAGCTCGAGTTCATTGTGTTAATGCCGAAAAGCGCCACCCCGAAGGGTGACGCTTTTCTAACTAAGCATGCCTCTCGCGAGGCGTGATCCTCGTGAGAGGAATCGACTACTTAAGGGTTACGGTTGCGCCGGCTTCTTCAAGAGCAGCCTTTGCCTTCTCCGCGGCTTCCTTGTTTGCGCCCTCGAGCACAACGCTGGGAGCGCCGTCAACGACTGCCTTCGCCTCTCCGAGACCGAGGCTCGTGAGTGCGCGCACCTCCTTGATGACCTGGATCTTCTTGTCGCCAGCAGCCTCGAGAACGACGTCGAATGAGTCCTTCTCTTCAACTTCTTCAGCGGCACCGGCAGGTGCGCCAGCAGCTGCAACAGCAACCGGGGCAGCAGCGGTAACTTCGAAGACCTCTTCGAACTTCTTAACGAAGTCGCTGAGCTCGATGAGGGTCAGTTCCTTGAACGCCTCGATGAGGTCGTCGCTTGACATTTTCGCCATGATTTTCTCCTAATATTTCTTGA